>ERZ827043.1-NODE-1-length-690501-cov-29.197016_pt1 | contig 690501 bp, 617 predicted proteins | sample MGYA00519923_ERZ827043 | MGnify/ENA primary metagenome ERZ827043 (study PRJEB31778, sample SAMEA3449251) | human gut metagenome | biome: human gut; feature: human-associated habitat; material: faeces | place: United Kingdom | collected 2010/2012 ... | reverse complement strand
CGATATGAATTACATCACATGGGATTTTATAATCCCGCAGCTTTTGTGCAACATCCTCGACCTCGGCCTGAGATTTATAGCTGATGCGGCTCATCCACAACCCAAAGGACCATGCAGGCGGCATTGGGCTTCTGCCGGTGATTGCGGTATATTCACTTAAAATTTCTTTTGGGGTTCCGCAAAAAACATAAATATCGCAGTTATAATCATATAAAAATATATTATTTGCAAGATTTGATGTATGTCCGATGTCTAACGTCAGCGGCGCAGTCGTATTGATATACATGCCATATCCTCTGCTGCTCATAAAGAAAGGAACGGGTTTATACATCTCGGCGCTTTCAATGCCGTGAGGGTCAATAGTATATAATACTAATTTCTGACCGCGTTTATCAAGCTTTGTAAAACTTTCGCCGCAGCCGAAAATTTTTTCTTCCGCAGAGAGTGAAAAGCTTGCCAGCGCATGCCGTTTCATGTCGGCAATACTCCTGATAAATCCAAAAGGAAGCGGGTCTGTATTACGCAGACAAATTTTATCTGTTATATGATTGGTTTGAAATAACTGTTTCTTGTTACTGTCCGCAGCAATAATACGAAAAGGGGACTTCTCTATGGTGACCGTTATCTTTGACGTGATAACTTTATAGCAAGTTGAATCTTCGCTGCACATAAATTTTGAAAGTGTTTCGGTAGGTTCTAACTGATTTCTAAAGTTTAAAACAATGTGAAAAGTTCTATCGTTAATGAATGCTATTTGAAACGGAATGAAAATATCTTCATCATAATCCGGGGGAAATTCCCAGGAACGGCTTTCTTCAAACGGGAGGGAATCCTGGTTAAAGGAATGACGCAATTTTCTCAGATGCCGTTTAAACGCAATATGTCCGCAACAGGTATCTGTATTAAAATCCACAAGGTTCTCTGCAAAGAAATACTGATTTTCAAATTTTAAAAATTCCTGCATGATATCGACAGGCTGGTTTAATATTTTCATATCTTTGTACCTTTCTTTATTTGTTTTCTATAGTTTATCATTTTCAAGAAGCAATTGAAATGGTTTTATTGCTCTTTATGCGACACATATTGCTTTTTTATTTCAAAATAAAGAAAAAAGCTTTGAAACAAAAACGTTTCAAAGCTTCAAATTTGGTGACCCGTACGAGAATCGAACTCGTGTTACCGCCGTGAAAGGGCGGTGTCTTAACCGCTTGACCACCGGGCCAAATATGGTAGCGGAAATAGGACTTGAACCTACGACACTTCGGGTATGAACCGAATGCTCTAGCCAGCTGAGCTATTCCGCCATGTAATACATGAGGATTTCTAACCGAAATCAGCAAGATTTATTATAGGGCAAAAAGGACGATTTGTCAACACTTTTTTTAAATTTTTTCAAAAAAGTTTTTATTATTTTAAAAATCCGCTTTTCGGGCAGAAAATACATTTTTCCGCCCGAAATCACGAAGTAAATTTTAACGGTTTGTCAATTATTCAAGAAAAGCCGCACCGATAATGCCTGCATCATTGCCAAGGCTTGCCCTACAGATGACTGTCTGCTTATCGTTATGCTTTGTATATCTTTCCTTTTCAACAATCGTACGGAGCGGAGCAAGAAGATTCTCGCCCTGATTTGAAATACCGCCGCCGATACAAAGGATATCCGGCTGGAAAATATTAATAATATTCACAAGACCGCAAGCGAGATAACCGATATACTCGTCAATTACGGTTTTGGCATTTGCGTCACCTGCAAGAACAGCATCAAACGCAGTCTTGCCTGTAACCTTGTTAATATCACCGTCACATGACTTGAGCATATAACTGAAGTCGAAGTTCTCCTTGAGGATTTCCTGCTTTGTGAGGTTAATAAGACCTGTTGCAGACGCATACGCCTCCCAACAGCCCTTTCTGCCGCATGCACATTCCTTACCGTCTTTAACGATAACCATATGTCCAAGCTCAGCACCTGCATAGTTAGAACCGCTGTAAATCTTGCCGTTAATAATGATACCGCCGCCGATACCTGTGCCGAGTGTTATTGCAATCGCATTTTTTGCACCCTTTGCACTGCCTGCAAGATACTCGCCGAGGGCAGCAGCGTTTGCATCGTTTTCAACGCAAATCTTTGTATTGAGCCTTTCCTCCATCATCTTGACAACCTGCCAGTTATGGAAGAAAAGATTAGCCGAATACTCTATAACGCCTGTTTTCGGATTAACCGCACCCGGTACACCGATACCGATTGACTCAATATCATCAATTGTGAGTTTTGCTTTTTCAATTGCCTTTAATGCAACATCTGCCATACTGTCGCAGATTTCGCTTTCGGGACGGGGCACATTTGTTTTACAGCTTGCCTTTGCGATAATTTCGTAATTTTCGTCAACAACACCGGCTACAATGTTTGTTCCGCCCAGATCAATTCCGAGTCTGTACATAAACTGTCGGCACATCCTTTTCTTTTATTTTATGCAAATATTTATGATTTATCAATTATGAATGATAAGAGTAGTTAGGAGCTTCTTTTGTAATCTGAATATCATGCGGATGGCTTTCACGCAGACCTGCACCTGAAATCTGAACAAATCTTGCCTTTTCATGAAGATCCTTGATTGTTGCACAGCCTGTGTAACCCATACCTGCACGAAGTCCGCCGAGCATCTGATAAATTGTGTCTGAAAGAGGTCCCTTGTAAGGTACACGACCTTCAACACCTTCGGGAACAAACTTGTTGTTACTTGCCTGGAAGTATCTGTCTGCACTGCCTTTGCCCATTGCTCCGAGACTGCCCATGCCTCTGTAAACCTTAAACTGTCTGCCCTGATAGATTTCGTTGTCTCCGGGGCTTTCGGCACAACCTGCAACAAGTGAACCGACCATTACAACACTGCCGCCTGCGGCAAGTGCCTTAACGATATCACCGCTGTACTTGATACCGCCGTCTGCGATTACAGGGATACCGTACTTTGACGCTTCACAAGCGGCATCATAGATAGCTGTAATCTGAGGAACACCGATACCTGCAACGATTCTTGTTGTACAGATAGAGCCCGGACCGATACCAACCTTAATAGCGTCTGCGCCGGCGTCAATAAGAGCCTTTGCTGCTTCTGCCGTAGCAATGTTACCTGCGATAAGAGGAAGGTTCGGATATGCTTTCTTAACCTTTGCAACAGACTGAACAACATTTGAGTTGTGACCGTGTGCAGAGTCAAGAACAACAACATCAACCTGTGACTCAATAAGAGCGGCAACTCTGTCAAGAACATCCTTTGTAGCACCGATAGCGGCACCGCAGATGAGTCTGCCCTTGTCATCACGGGCAGAGTTGGGATACTGAACGCTCTTTTCAATATCTTTGATTGTGATAAGTCCTTTAAGACTGCCGTCCTTGCCGACAATCGGGAGCTTTTCAATTCTGTGCTCACGGAGAATCTGCTGAGCCTGCTTAAGAGTTGTGCCGACAGGAGCGGTAACAAGGTTTTCGTGCGTCATAACAGCAGAAATCGGCTGTGCAAAATCGGAGCCTGTCATAAAACGCATATCACGGTTTGTAATAATGCCGACAAGCTTGCCGTCACGGCAAATCGGAACACCTGAAATTTTGTACTTACCCATAAGTTCATCTGCATCTCTTACTGTGTTCTCGGGAGAAAGGAAGAACGGATTAACGATAACACCGTTTTCACTTCTCTTTACTCTGTCAACCTGATCTGCCTGCTTTTCAATTGACATATTCTTATGAATAATACCAACGCCGCCCTCACGAGCCATGGCAATTGCCATATCTGTTTCGGTAACGGTATCCATAGCGGCAGTCATAAGCGGAGTGTTAAGCTTGATTGTTTTGGTAAGATGAGTTGACACATCAACATTCTTGGGTTCAACATCTGATTCGCCCGGAATAAGGAGAACATCGTCGAATGTAAGGCCCTTCTTGCCAAATTTTTCGTCATAACTTGTATTCAGCATATTATTCCTCCATACTACAAAATTCGATTTTTATTGTTACCTATTATTATAACAAATCGACCTGTGATTATCAAGACAGAAAAAGTTTTTTTAAACAAAAAATTTGTAATTCATTTTTCTGTATTGACAATATGTTCCGTAAATTATAAAATAGTATTGTGTTGCCTGTTTTACTGAATATTTGCTTTATTTTGGTTACCGTGACAGGCTTATTATGTGATAACAGAGGTATAAAATGAACATAACAAAACAGATTTTCAAAAAAAGCGTTTTAGTCGGTACAATCGCTCTTTCGATTGCAGTATTTGCAGGGTGTTCCGACTCGGCAAATTCTTCAACAGCTGATACCACAAAACCCACTGAAGCTCAGACAACCGTACAGGCTACTGAAGGCACTGCAAAATCCGGTACGACGAATGAATCGTTTGACTTGAAATCATTGCATACCTGCAAAGAAAATGACGAAGATGACCTTGTAGGCACATGGCAGATAACCTCGGGCGAGGGTTCGCAGTATACAAGCTTTTACTATATGTTTAACGGCGAGGGCAAGTCTATACTCATCAGCGGAACTTCGGGATATTTCGGCAAATACAGCTACGATACCGATGATGACAACAATCCGACATTTACCACAAAGCTTGTTTTCGGACTGAACGGAACTTACACCTACAAGCTTTCAGATGACAAAAAAACTGCCGAGCTGACAAATACGGATACAAAGGCGGTTTCAACGCTCAAGAAAACAGACGATCCCGACTTTATTCCCACCCCCGACAAAGACGCATCAATTGATGATAAGCTTGTAGGCTGTTGGAAATCAGAAAGCGGTGAGTATCTCTGCTTTGACAAGAGCGGAATTATGTATCAGAATCTTTTTGACTATATGTTTGCATATTCAAACTACACGGCAAGCGAAGGTAAAATTGTTTCAACGTACACAACCTCCGACAAAAAAACAACAGATAAATACACATACTCTGTTGACGGCGACACTCTTACACTCAACAATGATACATACTCAAGAATTTCTTTCAGTGATTTAAAGTGATGAATCACCGTTGATTCAATGTTGAAAACTTTTCGTATTTTCTTAACATCAAAACAACAATCCCCGAACACAAAAATGTTCGGGGATTTCTAATTTTCAGAAAGTTATTAACATTTTATCCATACGGTCTTAAAATGTCAAAAGGCGGAAGATTTCTGACAACTCCGAAAACGAGCAGTATTCCTATCAGCACAAATGTCAGAACCGTGTCAAATTTTTTCAGAGTAAGTCTGCCGTACCTTATGTAGCCGTAAAGCATTTTTCCGAGCAGATACAGAATAAACGGTGAGATTACAAACAAAACCTGATTGCACTCAAAAGCGCCCTTAAAATCAAGCCTCACAATATGAGTCAACATTCCCGTAACACCGCAGCCTGGGCAATAAAGTCCCGTTATCTTTCGGAATACACACGGAATTGCAAAGCCGGTAAACGAAACAATTAAATAATATAAAACACCGGCTGCGACCAAAATAATCGCAGCCGTTGAAAATTTTAATAATCTTTTTTTCATTGATTACTGTGGAGGAAGCATCTTGTTAAGCTCACTCTGCATAAGAGCATAAGAAACAATGCTAAGACCAAAGATTGAAAGTATAAGATAAAGTACCGAAGCACTTGAATCAACCATAATACCTCTCTGCATCTTTGCTTCATTGAGCTTTTCGCCCTGCTTGTAGCACCAGTAATAACCGTAAATACCGCAAGTTACAAGTGTAAGCAGAAATACGACTCCGCCTGATGTGCCGTCCTGCTGATGACCCGAAACATAGTTTGTTTCGTCATTGAGCATAATGAGCCAGTAAATTCCGTAAATACCGCAAGTGATGATTGAAAGAAGAATTGCAATACCTACACTTCTCTGTTTCATAATAATTACCTCCGTTAACCTCTTTCAAGGGATTTTAGCAAGGTAAATTATACCATTAGTACGGTATAATGTCAATATAATTTTGTTTTGATTTTTGCTATAGTTTGCTGATTTTTGTGAGAACACAGTATGTTGATTACTTGATAACCTCCATACCGCCCATGTAAGGACGAAGAGCCTCAGGAATCCTGATTGTGCCGTCTTCGTTAAGGTTGTTCTCAAGGAACGCAATGAGCATTCTCGGAGGAGCAACAACCGTGTTGTTAAGAGTATGTGCAAAGTATTTCTTGCCGTCCTCGCCTGTAACTCTGATTTTAAGGCGGCGAGCCTGTGCATCACCGAGATTTGAACATGAACCAACCTCAAAATATTTCTTCTGACGAGGTGACCAGGCTTCAACATCAAGTGAACGAACCTTGAGGTCAGCAAGGTCGCCCGAACAACATTCGAGTGTACGAACAGGAATATCCATTGAACGGAAAAGGTCTACTGTGTTCTGCCAAAGCTTGTCAAACCACATTTTGCTGTCCTCAGGCTTACAAACAACAATCATTTCCTGCTTTTCAAACTGATGAATTCTGTAAACGCCTCTCTCCTCAATGCCGTGAGCACCCTTTTCTTTTCTGAAGCAAGGCGAATAGCTTGTGAGAGTGTAAGGAAGATTTTCTTCCTTGTTGATTGTGTCAATGAACTTACCAATCATTGAATGTTCGCTTGTGCCGATAAGATAAAGGTCCTCGCCCTCAATCTTGTACATCATTGAATCCATCTCGGCAAAGCTCATAACGCCTGTTACAACATTACTTCTGATCATAAAAGGCGGTACACAGTATGTGAAACCTCTGTTAATCATAAAATCACGGGCATATGCGATTACTGCACTGTGAAGTCTTGCAATATCGCCCATAAGATAATAGAAACCGTTACCCGCAACCTTTCTTGCAGAATCAAGGTCGATACCGTTGAATTTTTCCATAATTTCTGTGTGATAAGGAATTTCAAAATCAGGTACAAACGGATCGCCGAACTTCTCAATTTCAACATTCTGACTGTCATCCTTACCAATCGGAACAGACGGATCAATAATATTAGGAATCTGCATCATGATTTCCGTTACCTTTGCAGAAAGGTCTGATTCCTGCTTTTCAAGCTCTGCAAGCTGTTGTGCCTGCTTTGTAACTTCTTCTTTAAGAGCCATACCCTCTTCTTTTTTGCCCTGAGCCATAAGAGAGCCAATCTGCTTTGAAATTTTGTTTCTGTTTGAACGGAGTTCATCAGCCTGTTTTTTAACGGCTCTGCTCTGCTCATCAAGCTCAATTACCTGATCAACAAGCGGAAGCTTGTAATCCTGAAACTTCTTTTTGATATTTTCTTTTACTGCGTCGGGATTTTCTCTTAAAAATTTAATATCTATCATTTTAAAATACCTCTTTATGTAATGTTATTTAAGTTTGTTTGAAAGCTCTGTAAGTTCTTCGTCCGAATAGAATTCAATCTGAAGAACACCGCCCTGCTTGCCCTTGCTCTTTGAAACGCTGATTTTTCGTCCAAGGCTTTCCGAGAGTGCAAGTTCAACCATGCTGTAGAACGAAGGCTTTTTTTCAGGCTTCTCTTCCTTCTGAACTGTCGGTTTTTTCTTGCAAATTTTCTCAACCTGTCTTACCGAAAGATCTTTTGCAACAATTTCATCTGCAAGCTCCGTCATAAGTTCTTCATTCTCAAGCGTAAGCAATGCTCTTGCATGACCTGCCGAGATTTTGCCGTCTTTGAGATATTCCATTATGTTATCGGGAAGTTTAAGAAGTCTTAATGCATTTGCAACTGCAGGACGGGATTTTCCGACCGACTTTGCAACTTCTTCCTGTGAAAAACCATGTTCATCAATAAGAGCCTTGTAGCCGAGCGCCTCTTCGACAGGGCTTAAATCCTCACGCTGAAGATTTTCAATAAGAGCAATCTCCATTGTTTCGGTATCGGTAAGCTCCTTGATTATAACAGGGACTTCGGTAAGGCCTGCCATACGGCTTGCTCTGTATCTTCTCTCACCTGCAACAATCTGATAACCGCCGAGTGTAAGCGGACGAACAAGCAACGGCTGTAAAAGTCCGTGCTGTGAAATACTCTCTGCAAGCTCCGACAAAGCCTGTTCGTCAAATTCTTTTCTCGGCTGAGTGCGGTTCGGTTCAATCTCCGAAATTTTAAGTGTTACTGTTCCGCCCTCTGTTTCGGAATCGTTCTCTATAAATATTGCGTTAAGGCCTTTTCCAAGACCACCGAGTTTTTTTCCCAAATCAGCCTCTCTCCTTTCCGACTATTTCTTCGGCAAGTGCCGTATATGCCTGACTGCCCTTACAGGATTTGTCGTAGTAGATAACAGGCATACCAAAGCTCGGTGCTTCGGAAAGTCTTACTCCCCTCGGAACAACTGTTTTGAAAACCTTTCGTGGGAAGAATTTTTTCACTTCATCTACTACCTGTTGTGTAAGATTAAGTCGTCCGTCATACATTGTTAGCAGAACGCCTTCAATTTCAATTGATTCGTTGTACTGTCTTTTTATTCTTCTTACCGTATTGATAAGCTGTGACAATCCCTCAAGTGCATAATATTCGCATTGAATCGGCACAAGAAATGTGTCGGCAACCGTCAACGCATTTGCCGTGATAAGTCCGAGTGACGGAGGACAGTCGATGATTATGTAATCATAATACTGCTTTATCGGGAGCAAAGCATTCTTTAAAAGTGCCTCTCTGTGCGGTTTTTCTGCAATTTCAAGCTCTGCGGCAGCCAAATCAAGGCTTGACGGAAGAATATGCAGATTGTCATACGGGGTTGTAAGAACACATTGCTCGGCTTTTGCACCGTCAACAAGAATTGAGTAAGTTGAAAACTTTACTTTGCTCTTATCAATGGCGACACCGCTTGTGGCATTTCCCTGTGGATCAGCGTCAACAAGCAATGTTTTCTTTCCCATTTTTCCCAGACAAGCCGCAAGATTAACGGAGGTTGTGGTCTTTCCCACACCTCCCTTTTGGTTTGATATTGCAATTATTTTTGCCAAAAAATCACCTTGTCTTTTGTTTTTATGATTTTTATATCTTTTACTTTAAAATTATATCATAATGCACACCATTTTTAAAGCTATTTTGAAGATTTTTTGGGATTTAATGCAACTTTTTTTCTTAATCAAAAGCAAATGTTTCACGTGAAACAATTTGTTTAGCAAATTAGTTTTAATGATTTGTCAAGTCATTTTTGCATACCTACTCTAGTCACTTTTGCATACCTACTCAAGTCACTTTTGCATACCTACTCAAGTCACTTTTACTCATTTCATGTGTACACACGAAATGATTGGCGAACACGGTTCGCCTCTACAGACAAATACATAACTATAATCTTATAAAAACTTTTTATAAAACAAAACTATACAACGCAAAAAGCCGCACATTACTGTGCGACTCTTTGCAAGGGGTTTAGATAAGGAAATGGGTATGAGTGGAACGGATGCTTTCGCACCCTCTGAAAAGTGAATTAAGCAGTTTTTTCTGCATCAGGCTTTTGATGTCTTTTAGGAATCCGAATTGTGTATTCAATAAAATTGTCTGTGTCTTTTTTGTCTGATTGTGCGTCGATTCCTGCAAGACGCATCGTATCAATAGCCTTGTTGATTGTGTTAAGAAAAATTCGTAAGTCTTTTATCACCGCTTTGCTTGTACCTTTGGATTTTGTTGTTTTTGGTACTGAATTAATTAAAATGCCGACGAGTTCATCAGTCTGACTTGTGTTGAGATTCTCCGAAATTATTTTTGACAGAGCCTCATGTCTTAAAGCGTCATCTTCAATTCTTAAAAGAGCCCTTGCGTGTCTTTCGCTCAATCCTGCATTTACAATCCATTCCTGCTCCTCGTATGTAAGGCGAAGAAGTCTTAGCTTGTTTGCAATTGTTGATTGGCTTTTGCCCAGTCGGTTCGCTGCTTCCTCTTGGGTAAGGCCGTAGCGCCTGATCAGCTTTGAAATCCCGCGAGCTTCCTCGAATATACCGAGGTCGCTTCGCTGGAGATTTTCAAGGAGAGCATAAATGGCTGACTCTTTTTCCGAACACTTTAAAACGATGCACGGCACCTTTCGTAATCCTGCCAAAACCGATGCCCTGAGGCGGCGCTCACCTGCCACAAGTTCATACTCCGCAGCCGAGATTTTTCTCACCGACAACGGTTGCAAAATACCGTTTTCGCTGATTGATGCAGAGAGGGCGGCAAGTTCGGTTTCGTCAAAGGTTTTGCGAGGTTGTGCTTTGTTCGGTCTGATTTTAATAATCGGAATCTCTAAAACTTTGTTATCGTTTTTGAGCATAAAATTCAACCGCATCGCCTCAATGTTCGTTAGCATCAGGGGTTGTCCCTGTGCTATTATAATAACATAGACACGGTGCGGTTGTTGTCGCTTTGTGAGCAACTTTTTTAAGAAGTTTTACCACAAAATGGTAATTTATCAAAAAAGCTGTCGATATTTATCACAACGGTTGTGACTTGATTTTGCCCGAAATTCTCGGGTATTGTTTCGGTGTAGGTTTTACCTTTTTGATTACAATGATTGTACGCTCGCCCTCGTCACACGGAAGATTAAACTTGTGAACCTTTTCAACCTTACCGCCGAGTAATTTCAAAGCATTCTCTGCTCCGTCCAGTTCTTCATCGGCATTCGGTCCTTTCATTGCTACAAACAAACCGCCAACCTTGACATATGGCAAGCAGTATTCGCAGAGAACATTCAACCTTGCAACTGCTCTTGAAACAGCAATATCAAACTTTTCACGATAAAGCTTATTTTTACCGCCCTCCTCTGCCCTGATGTGAACAAGTTCGGAATCAAGACCTGTATTGTTAAGAACTGTGTCGAGAAATGTAAGTCTTTTGTTAAGGCTGTCAAGAAGCGTCAGCTTAATGTCAGGTCTTGCAATTTTAAGCACAACCCCCGGAAAACCGGCACCTGTTCCCACATCAATAATGCTTGCATTCTTCTTTACATCAACAAAGTTGTAAAGTGTAAGGCTGTCGGCAAAATGCTTGACCGCAACACCGTGTTCATCGGTTATTGCAGTAAGATTCATCTTTTCGTTCCACTCAACAAGCAATTTGAAGTAGATTTCAAACCTTTGGAGCATTTCATCGTCAAGTTTGGTTTTAAAACCATCAGTAACGGTAGTAAGAGTATCTTTAATTGCCATTACTGCCTCCTGTTGTTCTGAGCAAGCCAGATAAGAAGTACGCTGATATCCGCAGGAGAAACGCCCGAAATTCTTGACGCCTGTCCGATATTGAGCGGTTTAATCTTATTAAGCTTTTCCCTTGCCTCAAGTCGAAGTCCTTCAATTTCATTGTAATCAAAGTCCTTTGGCAATTGCTTAACTTCAAGCCTTTTCATTTGTTCAACCTGTTTAAGCTGTTTTTGAATATAGCCCTCATACTTAATTTCAATTTCAACCTGTTCAAAGATATTCGGATCAAGCTCCGGTCTTGTTTTGTCAATGTTCTTGAGTGCATCATAACCAAGCTGAGGCCGTTTCATAAGGTCAATAAGTCGTACTCCCGAATTAATTTCAGATGTTTCACGTGAAACAAGCATCTCATTTACTTCATCAGTAGGTGAAATGACCGTACTTTTAAGTCTATTAAGTTCTTCTTTTTTAAGCTCCTGTTTTTTAAGAAACTTTTCGTATCTTTCATCGCTTATAAGACCAATTCTGTGACCGAGTGGAGTCAGTCTTTCGTCGGCATTATCCTGACGAAGTACAAGTCTGTACTCACTTCTTGAAGTCATCATTCTATATGGCTCATTTGCTCCCTTTGTAACAAGGTCATCAACAAGTGTGCCTATATAGCTTTCCGAACGGTCGAATATAACAGGCTCTCTGCCGAGAACCTTCATTGCGGCATTAATTCCTGCAACAAGTCCCTGAGCCGCTGCCTCCTCATATCCCGAAGAACCGTTGAATTGACCGGCACCGAAAAGTCCTTCAAAATCTTTAAATTCAAGCGTCGGGTTCATTGCAAGCGGATCAACACAATCATATTCAATTGCATAAGCAGGTCGCATAATAAGGCAATGTTCAAGACCTTTTATTGTGTGATAGAATTTAAGCTGAACTTCTTCCGGAAGTGATGAGCTCATTCCCTGAAGATACATTTCCTCGGTATCAAGTCCGCACGGCTCAATAAAAAGCTGATGTCTTGGCTTATCCTTAAAACGCATAATCTTATCTTCAAAGCTTGGACAATAACGGGGACCAACACCCTCAATTTTGCCGGCATAAAGCGGAGAACGGTTGATATTTTCAAGAATAATCTGCTTTGTTTCGTCATTTGTCCAACTGACATGGCATTCAACCTTGTTTTCACCGAGATTCTCAGTTTCATAAGAGAACGGCTGGGGAGGTTCATCACCTTTTTGAACTTCAAGCTCAGAAAAATCAATTGAACTTTTCAGAACTCTTGCCGGAGTACCAGTCTTAAATCTTCTCAAAGGCAGACCGAGTTTTTTAAGGCTTGAACCAAGAAATGTGGCGGGAAAAATTCCGTCGGGACCGCTTTCATATGAAACCTCACCGACAAAAATTCTTCCACCGAGATATGTACCCGTTGCAATAATAACGGTCTTGCACTTAAATACGGCAAGCATTCTTGTAGTAAGATTATAACCGCCCTCCATCTTTTCAATATCCGTAATTTCAGCCTGACGAAGGTCGAGATTTTTCTGTAATTCAATCTTATGTTTCATAACGGAAGAATATTTTCTTCTGTCAATCTGTGCTCTCAGCGAATGAACAGCCGGACCTTTTCCCCTGTTAAGCATTCTGGACTGCAAAAAACATTCATCGGCAGTCTTTCCCATTTCACCGCCGAGTGCGTCAATCTCACGGACGAGATGTCCTTTTGCTGTTCCTCCGATTGACGGATTGCAGGGACAGTTTCCGACCGCATCCATATTTATGGTAAATATTGCAGTTTTACAGCCAAGCCTTGCCGCCGCAAGAGCCGCCTCGATTCCGGCGTGACCTGCACCGACTACTGCAACATCATATTCACCCGCAAAATAATTCATAATATCACCTATTTTCCTACGCAGAAGTTGTGAAACACCCTATCCACAACCTCATCACTTGTTCTCTCACCCGTTAATTCAAGTAAGTGTGAAATTGCATCCTCAATTGAAACTGTTACTGCGTCAAATGTCATACCGCATTTAAGTGCGTTCATTGCCTCAATAACCGAATCAAGTGCATTTTTAACGGCAATTCGCTGTCTTTCATTTGAGAGAACGCCTTCACTCGGATTAAAGTTTTGAGTTCCTGCAATTTTTTCAACAGCCTTTGTTAATTCATCTCTGCCGTCACCGCTGATTGCAGATATATATACTATATATTTTATATTTTTACTGATATATTCTATATCAAGCTTATTATCAAGATCAGTCTTGTTAATTACAGCAATTGAAGGCACAAGCTTTGCAGACTCAATGAGTGCATAATCGTCCTCGTCAAGTTCTCTGCTGTTATCAAAAACAGCAAGCAAAAGACCGCATTGCTCAAGTCTTTTTCTCGCTCTGTCAACACCGATTTTCTCAACCGTATCCTCAGTATCACGAAGTCCTGCCGTATCGCTGAGATTCAGAACAACATCGCCCACAGTTACCGTATCTTCAACAATATCTCTTGTAGTTCCGGGAATATCGGTTACAATACTCTTTTCATATCCCGAAAGCAAATTCATAAGCGTGCTTTTTCCTACATTCGGTCTGCCGGCAATTACGGTATCAATGCCTTTTTTTACCGCCTGACCGCAGTCATAGCTGTCAAGTAAGGACTTAAAACACTTGATTGCATTGTCACAGGTTTCAATTACAGAATCAGCCGTAACCTCGGCAATATCCTCCTCGGGATAATCTGCCCACGCAGAAAGGTGAGCTGCCATTGAGAGAAGATCATTTTTTACACCGTCAATTTTCTTACGCAAAGCACCCTCTTTTACACAAAGAGCAGACCTTGCCGCACCCCTGCTTTTAGCGCTTATAATATCAATTACAGCCTCTGCTTCGGTGAGGTCGATTTTGCCGTTTAGGAATGCTCGCTTTGTAAATTCTCCTGCCTGAGCCGGAACAGCGCCGGCATTGAGAACAGCACGCAGAACTCTTTTTGTAATGTAAAGTCCGCCGTGGCACGAAAGCTCAACAACATCTTCACCGGTATAGCTGTGAGGCGCCTTAAAAACAAGTGCAACCGCCTCGTCAATATCTTCACCGTCTTCTGAAATTTTTCCGAACGATGCCGTATAGCCTTTCATCTCAGTAACCTTTTTACCCGAAACGGAGTAGAAAATTTTGTCGGCAATCCGAAGTGCATCGTCACCCGAAATTCTAATAACGCCGATACCGCCCTCGCCCTGGGCGGTACTTATTGCGGCAACTGTATCGTAATTCATAAAATCACCAAGAAAAAAGGGCGGTTAAAAACCGCCCTGTAATTATTTGTCTATTCTTCCGTAAAGACCTGTTGCACCGCCCTCGTTAAGGGGCTTTCTGTCAGGATTTGCGGGAGTGTTATGCTCGGAACGGTTTGCGCTGTATGGGCGTCTGCCGCCTCTGCCTCTGTTGTTATAACCGCCGTTTCTGCGAACGGGCTTTGCCTTTGGATCAGGACCGATAACAACATGGCGGTTTGCGTTTTCGCCTTCGCTCCATGAAATAGCACCGTTTACCTTCTGAACAGAAGTGTGAATAATTCTTCTCTCATAAGGATTCATTGGCTCAAGATTTGTCTTTCTGCCTGTTTTAACAGCTTTGAAAGCAAGCTTTCTGCCGAGAATTTCAAGAGTCTTTTCTCTTTTTTCTCTGTAGTTTCCGGTATCAATAGTTACCTTAAAATAGCTGTTGTCAGAGTGGTTGGCAACAAGGCTTGTAAGGTACTGAAGTGAGTCAAGTGTTTCACCTCTTCTGCCGATTACAAAACCGACATCCTCACCCGAAAGATTGAACTCGATACCGCCTTCAATTTCTTTCTTCTCTATCACAACGCTTTCAAGCTTCATATTATTGAGAACATCTCTCAAAAACTGTTCAGCTTTTTCTGCAGGAGTTTCTTTGAGAGTAACCCTAACCTTTGCAGGCTGACCTCCGAAAAGACCGAATTTTTTCTTTTCGGCTCTCTGAATAACCTCAAAATCAACCTCTGCATTTTCGTCAAGACCAAGCTGCTTTTTTGCATCGTTTAATGCGTCAACTTCGTTATCGCCAATGCCGATAGCTTCTTTAATCACAATATCACCTGATTTCAAACTTCTACTTCTTTTTCTTCTTTTTGGAATTTGTATTTTCTTCTGCACTCTCTGAAAGACCGTGCGGAACATAGTTATACTGAACAAGAGCCTCCTGCTCAAACATAAGAGCGGCGTGTCTTGCTTCGGATGTTGCTGTCATTCTCTGAGGGCTGAAAAGCTTGCCCACGATAACCGACTGAACAAGGCTTACGAGTGAAGATACAATCCAGTAAAATGCAACGGCTGACGGAACAATGTAGGCGATATATGCCGAGAAAAGCGGCATTGCATACATCATAACCTTCATACAGCCCTGCTGTTGCTGCATAGGATTGTTCTTTCCGTTGATTCTCATTGTGATAAACTGTGTAAGTACGTTTGATGCAAAACATATTACAGGGAAAAGAATCATCGGACTCCAAAGACCGTAGTCCTGCGGAATTGCGAAAAGGTTCATACCGAATGTATTAAATCCCTTTTCAAACATAGTGATTGTATTGAGCTGGTCGGCAGAAAAAATCTGCTGAATGGCGTCAATATTTTGGAAACAGCTGAAATCCTTCAAAAAATAAATTTCCTGATATGTGGCATTGGTTGCGCCCGACGCCGCAGTATATCCGGGAATTGTATTTACATAGTTAAGAGCTTCGGTTACCTTTGCGCTGTCGATATGAAGTGTGTTTGTAAGCGGATATGCAACAGCGTAGAATACTCCGAAAAGAACAAGGAACGGAACAATCATCGTAAGACAGCCGCCTGTCGGCTTTACGCCCTCTTTTTCATAGAGCTTAGATATTTCTTCCTGTGCCTTTTGTCTGTTATTTTTATATTTTTCCTGAATTTCCTTTTGTTTTTTGGAAAGTCTTGCGGTACCTGCCATTGATTTTTGCTGTTTGATTGTAAAAGGAAACATACAAAGTCTTACAATAATTGTAAAGACGATAATTGACAGTCCGAAATCTTTAAGAAGATAGAAAGCTCCCCACAGCACATAGCCGAGCAAGCTTCCAAGAAAACCAAAGATCTGCATACGGTTACCTCACTTTAATTTCTTACTCTTTGGCTTTTTTTCCGGAACGGGATCATACCCGCCCTTTGAAAACGGATTGCAGCGCAGAATACGCCAAACGGTAAGCGCTGTGCCCTTGAGTGCACCAAACCTTTCAATTGCCTCAATACCATATTGCGAACAAGTCGGAATGTATTTACAATGACTTGCCGTCAACGGAGAAACTGAGGTCCGGTAAAACCTGATAATTGCCAGAAGAATTCGTTTCATAAAACTATCCCTCTTTAAGAACACCTGCAAGCGAAAGCTGTTTTTTCATTTCCTTGTAAACAACAGTGCTTTTAACATAGGGTGTTTTACCTCTGGCAACAAAAACAAAGTCATATCCTTTTTTTATATCGGGATAAAGTTTGTAATAAGCCTCTCTTATTACCCTCCTTGACCTTGTGCGCCTTACGGCTTTTCCGATTTTTTTGCCGGTGGTTATTCCAAAACGCAGGTTATCGGATTTGTTCTTTAACACATAAGTTACCAAAACAGGACCAACAAAGGATTTTCCACGTCTGTAAAGTCCGGAAAAATCCCTGTTATCCTTCAAAGTGATATATTCACTCATAAATTTACCACCTTGCAAACAGGTGCATTAAAAAAGAAAGACCACCGGTTAAAAGTGGTCTTCTCTTTAATAAGACAACCTTTTTCTACCTTTAGCTCTTCTTCTGGCTAAAACTTTCTTGCCGTTAGATGTAGACATTCTCTTTCTGAAGCCGTGCTCCTTTTTTCTGTGGAGCTTCTTAGGCTGATAAGTTCTCAACATAATGAAAACCCTCCCTTCAAAATATAACCTTGCAATATAGCATTATATCTTAATTTCAGCCCGTAGTCAACAAAAATTTTTATTTTTTTATTTTCTAAAATGAAATTTAAAATTTTCTTTTGATTTTGAAAAACAGCAGCAAATTATTTTTCTTTATCGGTAAATACAATATATTGCAACACAGAATTTAACACACACTATATATCCGAATCATTGTAAAATTTACACCCTGTTTGCGCACTTTAATAATAATAAAGTATAAATTACAATAAATTACAAATGGCTTTTTGTAATTGCAATTTTAAATTTGTTGCGTTATAATAAAGCAGAATGGTATTTTATCAAAATGGGATAATTATGGAAAATGGGTGCAGTGTGTTGCACCGTGGAAGGGAAAGATTAAATTAATGGACTCCTTTGAAGACGCATGGAAAGTTATAAGCGATTACTGTAAATCTAAAATTACCGACATCGCCTACAATACATGGATCAGCAGAATTCAGCCAGTTGACCTTGACTTTGACAACGGAACCGCTTATCTTCTCGTGCCAAATGACTTTCACGCCCAAACATTGAGGAGATGCTATATGTCGCTTCTCAATGAGGGATTTGAAGAGATTTTCGGAACAAAGTTCAATATTGAGTTCCGCACACCGGCAAATGCGCCGAAAAAATCAAAGCCGTCTGCGGCGGCATCAATCACAACATCGGCGGCAACCGCTCCTCTTTTGCAAAGCCCCGACAGCAGTTCTTACGAATACACCTTTGACACATTTATTGTCGGCTCGTCAAATAAGTTTGCTCATGCAGCCTGTCTTGCAGTTGCAACAAATCCGTCACATGCCTACAACCCCCTCTTTCTTTACGGAAACTCGGGACTCGGCAAGACTCACCTTTTGTATGCAATCGGCAATGAAATCAAGAAAAACGATCCGTCAAAGGTTATCTGTTACATAAAAGGCGACGATTTTACCGTTGAGCTTGTTGAGTCGCTCCGTCTTGCCAAGATGAATGAATTCAGACAAAAATACAGACAGGCGGATATTCTGCTCGTGGACGATGTTCAGTTTATCGGCGGTAAAGAAAGTACACAGGAAGAATTTTTCCATACCTTTAACGCACTTTATGACGCAAGAAAACAGATTGTTCTCACATCAGACCGTCCTCCTAAGGAAATCAAAACTCTTGAGGATCGTTTGCGTTCAAGATTTGAGCAGGATCTTATTGCAGATATCCAGCCTCCGGATCTTGAAACAAGAATTGCCATTATAAAAAGAAAGGCAGAACTTGACGGAGTTGAAATTTCGGACGAAGTCTGCGAGTATGTTGCATCTAAAATCAAGGCAAATATTCGTCAGCTTGAGGGAACAGTTAAAAAAATCAAAGCCAAATACTACCTTGACGGTGAAAAACCGACAATTAATTCGGTTCAGGGCATAATTTCCGACATTCTCAACAATGACGCTCCGCCCGAGGTTACCGTTGAACGCATTATTGACGAGGTTGCAAGAACCTACGGCGTTTCGGCAGACGAAATTCGTTCACAGAAAAACCGCAGTGCCAATATCAGCAACGCAAGACATATTGCAATATATGTTACACGAGAGCTTACAACGCTTTCAATGGTTGCAATCGGTGAAGAATTCGGCAACCGTCATTATTCCACCATTATATATACAATTCAGAAGGTTCAGAAGATGATGGAAAAGGACAGAAAGGTCAAAGAAATCATTGACGATACCATCAAAAATATCCGTGACAGATAGGCTGAATTATTTAACATATTTTTCAACATTCCATAAACATTCTTCAACCCGATGTTGAAGAATGTGCTAAAAAATATTTTTGTCAACAAAAGCAAACAAATCGAAAAAATCTTTTGTTTATGCTTTTTTTCAGTGTCAATGCGGAATCTCACCGCTTTTTGACATTTTGACATCCCCTACTACTACTACAATAAAAATATTAATAAAAAGACAGGAGAGAATGCACCCGATGAAAATTTCATGTTTGCGCTCCGATTTGGCAACAGCCATATCCAATGTGTCAAGAGCTGTGTCAACAAAGGCATCAATTCCTGCACTTGAAGGCGTTCTTATAAAAGCATACGGTAACACACTGAATATTTCAGGTTACAACCTAGAAATCGGTATAACAACCGATATTGAGGCAACAATCAAAGAAGAAGGCGAAATTGTCGTAAGCGCAAAGCTGTTTCTTGATATTGTACGCCGACTTCCCGAAGAGATTGTCTTTATCGAAACCGATGAGCGTATGGTTACATACATTGCCTGCGGAAAGGTTAATTATCAGATTGTCGGTATGTCATCTGTTGAATATCCCGACCTTCCGTCATTTGAACAGACTGACAGAATCACTCTCAACGCAAAAATTCTGCGTGATATGATCAGACAGACAGTCTACGCAGTAAGCGAAAACACGGCAAAGCCTATTTACACAGGTTCACTTTACGAAATTGAGGACGGTGTATTCAAAATTATTGCCATTGACGGTTACAGAATGGCAATTCGCAGTGAAAATGTAGACAGCGAAAGCAAAAACCGTTTTGTTGTTCCGGGAAAAACTCAGCATGAGGTGCTTAAACTCCTCACCGATGACGAAGAAAATACGGAAATTATCATCGGTCAGCGACATATCACATTCAAAATCAAAAATTACAGAATTATCTCCCGTCTTATCGAGGGCACATTCATAGAATACAAGTCTGCAATTCCGAAAGAGACAAAAACTGAGGTAGTTATCAATACAAGAACAATTATTGATGCAGTTGAAAGAATGTCGCTTTTGAACAACGATAGAATCCAAAGCCCGGTAAGATGCATTTTTTCGGATGATGAAATTAAACTTTCATGCACATCCGCAGTAGGCAGAGCAAATGATGTAATCTCTGTTCCTATCATCGGAGAGTCGGTTGAAATCGGCTTTAACAACAGATATCTTCTTGACGCTTTGAAAAATGCCGATACCGATGAGATTAAGCTTATTCTCAACGGTTCACTTACGGCAATGATTGTAAAACCCGTTAAGGGTGACAGCTATCTGAGCATAGTTGTTCCGATGAGGTTGGCAAATGAAAACTGAGAAAATTAAAATTGACAGCGAATACATAAAATTGCAGGATTTACTTAAACTCGGCGGTGCAGTTGAAACCGGCGGACAGGCAAAAGTTGTAATTCAGAACGGAGATGTTACCGTAAACGGTGAGATCTGCACAATGAGAGGCAAAAAAATGCGTGTCGGCGACACGGCTGTGTTTGACGGTCTTGAAATAATCGTTGAATAACTTTGGGATTGATGAAGTAAGTGAAGGTAATTGCTCTTAAATTTGAAAATTACAGAAATTTAAAGGACAATATAATCACTCCTTGTGACGGAGTAAATATAATTTACGGTGACAATGCTCAGGGAAAGACAAATTTGCTTGAGGCACTGTGGTTTTTTTGCGGAGGTCACAGCTTCAGAGGTTCAAAGGACAGCGAAATTATCAATTGGGATGAGAATTTTGCAAGGATTGAGATGCGTTTTCTCGGTCAGGAGCGTGAGCAAACAGCAAAAATTCTTTTCAGGGGCGGAAAAAAGTCCGTTGAAATCAACGGTGTGCAGAAAAATTCAGCCGCCGCACTGATTGAACGGTTTTGCGCCGTTGTATTTTCTCCCGAGCACCTCAGCCTTATAAAAAGAGGTCCGGGTGAGCGGAGAAAATTTATTGACAGCGCAATCTGTCGTGAAAAGCTCAAAAATGCGGTTGTTCTCTCAAAATACAACAGGATTCTCAATCAAAGAAATTCGCTTTTGAAAGACATTTACAGGCGACCGTCACTTGCGGACACACTTCCCGTATGGGATGAACCGCTTTTGAAAAGCGGCGCAGTGCTTGTAAAAAACAGAATCGACTATGTAAAAATGCTTTCCGACCGTGCCGTTGAATATCATAACGGAATTTCAAAAGGCAAAGAAGAGCTGAAAATCCGTTATATGTCGGGATACGAAGCCTCTGAGAATGATACTGTCGGTGAAATTTATGAAAAACTCAAGTGTAAACTTGAAAAACACAAGAGTGACGATATAAGGACGGGTTTTACAAATTACGGTCCTCATCGTGATGATATTGAAATAATAATAAACGGTAAAAATGCCAGAGCTTTTGCATCTCAGGGACAACAGCGAAGTGCGGTTCTGTCGCTGAAGCTTGCCGAGGCGTCTGTATTGCGTGAAAGAATGGGCGAAGAACCCGTTATTCTGCTTGATGATGTGCTTTCTGAGCTTGATGCAAAAAGACAGGATTTTTTACTCAACGAACTTCATGGTTGTCAGGTGTTTATTACCTGCTGTGAAAAGTCGAATAAAGAACAGCTTAAAGACGGAAAAATCTTTCTGCTGAACAACGGAGAGGTGAGCTGATGTATCTTCATCTCGGACAGGACACCGTTATCACAACCGAAACGGTTATCGGAATTTTTGATATGGACGAGTGTACAGTGTCAAAAAAGACAAGGGATTATCTTACTGCCGCCGAAAAAAGAGGCAGAGTTGTAAATGTTTCGTTTGAATTGCCGAAATCCTTTGTTGTCTGTGAAAAGAACGGCAAAATTACCGTTTATATCAGCCAGCTTTCATCAAAAACACTCATAAAAAGAAGTCAATCTCCCTATAAGGAGCTTATGTACCGTTGATACGGATATAAAAAGGAGTTCTGTGTATGAAAATGAGAAAATGCCCCTACTGCGGAAGAAGAATTTCATATGCCTCATCGTTTGCAAGCAGAAGAAAAGCAGAATATATCTGCCAAAAGTGCGGAAAAGAGAGCAAGGTTGCAGTTGATAAGAAGGTAATTTTGTTTTTTATTGTTGCTGTGGTAATTTCTCTTGCAATAATGGCAGGTTGGATTCTTGCAGGCCTTGTGAGCAATCCTCTCGGAATTTTACTCGTTGCAATTCCGCTCATAATTTTTACGGCAGCTTCACCGAACTTTGTTCACTATGAGCCGTACAAGAAATACCGTAAGTCTATGGAGGCAAAAAAAGCAGGCATCGCTTATTCAGACAATCTTCTTACCTCGGAACTTGACGAGGATGAAAACTATACTTTTCCGAGTATCACTCCTCAGCAGAATGATACCGATGATAATTTTGAAATTAACACGGATGTATTTAACAAAATCAGAGCCGAAAGAAATGCCGCAAGACAAAGACTTGATTCAAATGAGATTTCTTCCGATTCTTCATCCTTTGAAAAGCAGGAATATGTTTCCGTGATTAATAATACAAGTGAGAATCATGCGTCAAGCGGAGCAACACTCAAAAAGATTCACTCCGAAATGCCCCAGCACCATACGGTGAACAGAAGCAGACACTACATAAATTCCGAGGAAGCTTCGGAAAATAAAAAAACGGATGACGGCAACCGTTATTCCGTGAACAGAAAGTTTTAACGGGTGATATTGTGTTCAGACTGCCCGTATGCCCGCATTGTCACGCAATTTATCGTTACGGTGATGCAAGGAAGAGCTTAAATACAAAAATTCACACCTGCTATCACTGTAAAAAGCAGTTCAAAACCTCATTTTCGGGACTTTGGATTTTATTTTTGATTGCAGTTGTGATAGGAATTTTCGTCAATATCTTTGAAATGACGGCTTTTTCAGGCACAAATGTGATAGCGTTGATGATTACAAATATCGTACTTATACTGTTTTTTCTGCTTTTTGTGCCGTTTTTTACAAAATTCAGAAAATTCGGAGCAGACGCTCAAAAAAGCGAAAATATTCAAATATCAAAAAAACAGCAGAAAAAACAAACGAACAAAAACGCTGTTCGTTCATCGAATAAACGGAGGTAAGTGTTTTGGATAATCTTGAAAACAACGAAAATATGAATGAAAATATTGATGAAACCAACGAAAATATAAATGAGGAAACCATTGATGAAGCCTACGAAAAAGAGATTGAGGCTGAAAAATTGGTTGAATTTGACGGCGAATCCGAGGGTATGGAGCTTTCAAAGGTTGAACAGGAATACGGCGCAGATGAAATTCAGGTTCTTGAAGGACTTGAGGCTGTAAGAAAGCGTCCCGGCATGTACATCGGTTCAACAGGACCGAGAGGACTTCACCACCTTGTTTACGAAATCGTAGATAACTCAATTGACGAAGCACTTGCAGGTTATTGTACAAAAATTGATGTTGTCATCGAAAAGGGCGATATAATCAGAGTAACCGATAACGGTCGTGGTATTCCTGTCGGCGTGAACAGCAAAACAGGACTCCCTGCCGTAACGGTTGTATTCACAGTTCTCCACGCCGGCGGAAAATTCGGCGGAGGCGGTTACAAGGTTTCGGGCGGTTTGCACGGCGTAGGTGCGTCTGTTGTAAACGCACTTTCCGAGTGGCTCGAAGTCAAGGTTTGTGACGGCGAGGATGTTTACTTCCAGCGTTATGAAAGAGGAAAAATTGTAACCGACCTTCAAAAAATCGGCAAGTCTGATGTTAAGGGTACGGAGGTACGCTTTAAAGCCGACCCTGAAATTTTTAAAGAAACCACGGTTTACGATTACAGCGTTTTGGAAAGAAGACTTCGTGAACAGGCATTTCTCAATGCAGGTGTTCACATTGAGCTTCGTGACGAGCGTGACCTTGAAAATATTATTCAGAATAACTTTGTCTATGAGGGCGGTATCAAGAGCTTTGTTGAGTATATTCACAAAAAGCGTTCTCTTGAAGTTATTCATCCCGATGTAATTTACTTTGCGTCAAGAAACGCAGATGACACGATTGCGGTTGAAATTGCACTTCAGTACAACGAAAGCTACAACGAAAATCTGCTCACTTTTGCAAACAACATTCATACAACCGACGGCGGTACTCATGAAGAAGGCTTCAAAAGAGCACTCACCTATGTTATGAATGACTATGCAAGAAAGTTCGGAAAATTGAAGGACAATGATAAGAACCTCAGCGGTGAAGATGTCCGTGAAGGACTTACCGCAATTGTCAGTGTAAAGCTCAAAGAGGCTCAGTTTGAAGGACAGACCAAGGCAAAACTCGGTAATACCGAGGTAAGAGCAATGGTTGACCGCCTTATGAGGGATAAGCTTTCTGTTTATCTCGAAGAAAATCCTGCTGTTGCAAAGGTAATTTTTGAAAAGGCTCTTGCGTCGTCAAGAGCAAGAGAGGCTGCAAGAAAAGCAAGGGAAAATGCAAGAAGAAAATCTCCGCTTGACTCCGCACAGCTTCCGGGTAAGCTTGCCGACTGCCAGTCAAAAGACAGCAGCGAAACAGAAATTTTCATAGTCGAGGGTGATTCTGCGGGCGGTTCAGCAAAGGGCGGCCGTGACAGAAGAATTCAGGCTATCCTCCCTCTTTGGGGTAAAATGCTCAATGTTGAAAAAGCAAGAATTGACAGAGTTTACGGAAATGACAAGCTTATGCCCGTTATCACTGCACTCGGCACAGGCATAGGTGATGAATTTGATATTGCAAAGCTCAGATACGACAAGGTTATCATTATGGCGGATGCCGATGTTGACGGTTCGCACATCAGAACCCTTCTTTTAACTTTCTTTTTCAGATATATGCGTCCGCTTATCGAAGAGGGCCATGTTTACATTGCTCAGCCGCCTCTCTTTAGAATTTCAAAGGGCAAAGAGCATAAATATGCGTATTCGGACCTTGAGCGTGACCAAATTCTGGCTCAAATTGAGGGTAAAACCGAAGTTCAGCGATACAAAGGTCTTGGTGAGATGGACTCCGAACAGCTTTGGGAAACAACAATGAATCCCGAAACAAGACTTATGCTCCGTGTTGATCTCAGCGATGCAGAACAGGCAGACGAAACCTTCACAATTCTTATGGGTGACAAGGTTGAGCCGAGAAGAGATTTCATTGAGAAAAATGCAAAGTATGTACAGAATCTCGATGTCTGATATATTACGATAAACCAAAATTTTAAAAACGGGGTGATTTTATGCACGCAAGAACAAAAGTTACAGTTCGTTACGCAGAAACGGATAGAATGGGAATTGTACACCACTCAAATTATCCGATTTGGTACGAAATAGCAAGAAATGACTATATCAAAATGTTCGGAATCAGCTACACAGACATGGAAAATGCAGGTGTAATGACTCCCCTTTTGAACCTGAGTTGTCATTTCGGAATCCCTGCTCTTTATGAGGACGAGCTGATTATCCGCACTTGGGTGCAGACTATCACAGCCGCAAGAATTATTTTTACATACACGGTAAAGCGTATTGAAAAGGACGGTTCGGAAACCGAACTTGGCTATGGCACAACCGAACACGGTTTTGTAGATTCCAAAACATTCCGTCCCACAAGCATCAAAAAACGCTTTCCGAAACTCTACGAAGATATTTCAGCCGCAGTAAAACACTTCTAACAGCGTGTCGCTACACCAAATTCGAGAAGATAGTTTGTGAAATTAAAAAATAAATCATCACATCAAAAAATATGTGTAAAACAAATCGTTTCATCAAGGCGGGCGTCCAATGAACGCCCCTACTGAAACAAAATCACACACTAAACCACCCAAAAAAACGCAAAATAACATTATTATAAATTATTGAACAGACAGTAACAAGAGCTTGAAAAGCGAGGAAAGAATATGGATAACGAACAGAATCAGAACAAGAATTCGAGAATTATTGATGTCGATCTGCAAAATGAAATGAGAAAAAGCTTTTTGGACTACTCCATGAGCGTTATTGTTTCCCGTGCGTTGCCCGATGTCAGAGACGGTTTGAAACCTGTTCACAGAAGAATACTCTATACAATGAATCAAATCGGTCTTGATCCGTCAAAGCCGTACCACAAGTGTGCCGACACGGTAGGTCAGGTGCTTGGTTCGTATCACCCTCACGGTGACGCCTCGGTTTATGATGCAATGGTTCGTCTTGCACAGGATTTTTCCATGAGATATATGCTTGTTGACGGTCACGGTAACTTTGGTTCGGTTGACGGTGATCCGCCTGCCGCTTACCGTTATACAGAGGCGAGAATGAGCAAAATTTCTCTTGAAATGCTCACGGATATCGAGAAAAATACGGTTGACTTTATGTCAAACTACGACGACCGTCTTAAAGAGCCGACTGTTCTTCCAAGCCGTTTTCCAAATCTTCTTGTAAACGGTTCAAGCGGTATTGCCGTTGGTATGGCAACCGAAATTCCTCCCCATAACCTCGGTGAAACAATTGACGCAGTTTGCACTCTCATTGACAATCCCGATGCCGAGCTTGCAGAGATTATGGAGTGTATGCCCGGACCCGACTTCCCGACAGGCGGTATTATCATGGGCAGAAGCGGTATTCGTGCCGCCTATGCAACAGGTCGAGGAAAAATCACCGTAAGAGCCAAGACTGAAATTATCGAAGCTAAAAACGGCAGATATAAAATTATCGTTACGGAGCTTCCGTACAAGGTCAACAAAGCAAGACTTATTGAAAACATTGCCGACCTCGTAAAGGATAAGAGAATTGAGGGTATTTCAAATATCGAGGATCATTCCGACCGTAAGGGTATGCACATTGAAATTGACATCAAGAGAGATGCCTCACCTCAGATTGTTCTTAACCAGCTGTTCTCATACACACAGTTGCAGACAACCTTCGGTGCAATTATGCTTTCTATCGTTGACGGCGAGCCTAAAATTCTTTCACTCAAGGAAATGCTCCAATGTTATATTGAATTTCAGGCTGAGGTTATTCGCCGCCGTACTGATTTTGACCTCAAAAAAGCCCGTGACAGAGCTCACATTCTTGAGGGATTGAAGATTGCGCTTGACTTCATTGACGAGGTAATCAAAATTATCAGAAACAGCAAGGATACTGCAAGCGCAAAAACAGGTCTTATGGAGCGTTTCGGTCTTGATGATGTTCAGGCTCAGGCTATCGTTCAGATGCGTCTCGGACAGCTCACAAATATGGAGCAGACTAAGATTGAGGATGAAATTGCAGCCCTCCACGCAAAGATTGAAGAATATCTCGAAATTCTTGCAAGCGAGCCAAGACAGCTTGAAATCGTAAAAGAAGAAATTATGCAGATTCGTAATAAATATGCCGACCCGAGAAGAACAGAAATTTGTGCTGTCAGCGGTGAGGTTGATATTGAGGATCTTATTCCGCAGGAGGAGTGCGTTCTTACACTTACACAGTTTGGATATGTAAAGCGTCTTTCTGCCGATACCTACAAAATTCAGCGCAGAGGAGGTCGTGGTGTATCGGGTATGTCACGCCGTGAAGAAGATATTGCTGCTGAAATGTTCGTAATCAATTCACACGATTATGTTCTGTTCTTTACCGACAAGGGCAGAGTTTATCGCCTTAAATGCTATGAAGTTCCCGAGGGAAGCCGTCAGTCAAAGGGTGTGAATATTGCAAATCTGATTCCGATTTCACCCGACGAAAAGGTAACTTCAATGATAAGAGTGCCTGAATTTGACGAGGAAAAATACCTTGTTATGGTCACCCGTCAGGGCATTATCAAGCGTATTGAACTCAATGCATACAACACTTCAAGAAAGGGCGGTCTTATCGCTCTTGAACTTAACGAGGGTGACGAACTTGCGTGGGTAAGAATGACCGACGGCAACAGTCAGGTTATTATTGCTACCAAGAAAGGTATGGCTATCCGCTTTAACGAAACCGATATTCGTGCAATGGGCAGACAGGCTCGAGGTGTTAAGGCAATGGCTCTCAAAGAGGGCGACTGCGTAGTCGGAATGAGTGTTGTCCGTGAGGGCGGTCTTGTTCTCACAGTTTCCGAAACAGGCTACGGCAGACTTTCAAGTCCCGATGATTACCGTGTTCAGAGCCGTGGAGGTAAAGGTCTTACAAACTACCACACAGAAAAATACGGCGATGTTGCCGCTATCAAGGTGGTTAACCTTGACGATGATATTATTATCATCTCGGAAGAAGGCATTATTATCAGAATTGCCGCCGAATCAATCCGTGTTTGTGCCCGTCCTTCAAAGGGTGTAACCGTAATGAAAGTAAACGGTGACGACAGGGTTGTAACAATCGCCCGTGTTCCTCACATTGACGGTGAAGATGATGAATCAGCCGAGAGCGAAGATAACGCAGAAAACGGCGAACCGTCAGAAGCGGCTACAGAAGAAGTTTCCGAAAATAACGAGGGTGAAACTTCTGATTCAACCGAAGAAAATACGGAAGAATAATTGATAAAAATAAGAAAACTCCACTTTTTTAAGTGGAGTTTTTGACACATATGAAAATCTGGTGATTTGATGAAAAAATCTTTAGTTCTGATTGTAGCGGTAATCCTCATGCTTTCACTTTTCGGCTGTTCTGACAAGAAGAATGCCGATGTTTCGGGTGTAGTAGATGCGCCCGATAAATTTTCTACTCTTGATGAGGCAAAGGTAACAGAAAATCCGAACATTCGCAAAGAAAGTGAAAATGTAAACGGAATGTGCTACGCAATCACTCTTGAAGAATTTACATATAATTACAACGAAATGCTCAAAGAGGCGGGTAATCTTGATATGATTAATCCAAAGGGTTGGAAAATGCTCGGCAGTCCTCAGAATGATGCAAACGGAACGGAGTATCAGTATTATTACTACGATGCCGATAAAATCAGCTTCACAGCCTCTGTTGAAACAAAGACAAATTATATTATGAATATCGGTCTAGGAACAACAATGAGCAACTTTGTTTCGATTGAAAACGAGAAAAATAACAGCGATACAATCCTGATGAAAAGTGCCGTAATGGCTGCCGCAGTAAGCGGAATGGGCATTAATAGGGTTGACACAATTCAGGATATTTTCTATCTTACAACCTTTGAAAATACAAATGAGCTGTGGTACAACGGCAATGTCTATGCCCTCAGCACCAATGAGGATAAGGCAGACAGTGAACGCAGTACAATGCTGTTTCGCACCTTTCCTATCTCTGATGAAGTAAAAGAAAACTGGGGCATTGACGAGTATGAAAGCTATGTGGCAAACGCAACTCAGGTAACAACAAACGCAAATTAAAAATGAATTTTGCAAAAAGACAAGGCGACTATCGTTTTCGATAGCCGCCTTATAGTTTAATCTCTTCTGTTATTTGTTTTACTTTTTCTTTCTGTCAACAGCCGTTGCCTGCGGAGCGTCACCCCAAGCTTCGCAGTGCGATAGAATGCTTTATTCCGCCGATAACGGAAGGCGAGTAAGTCGGTAAATTAAATATAACAAACATATAAATACCGCAACAAAACAAGCGACAGTTTAATTTCTGTCGCTTGTAATTATACTTTATTCTGTTTTACATTACATATATCATTTACCGAGTTCAAGAACTACAAATTCTGCGGACATGGGCGGAATTGTGAGTATACCGTTCTCAAGCTTTGAACCGAAAACAGGTTTGCCGTCTGCATATCCGGGCGGCATTTTTGCCTCGACTTCATAATCATAGGGATTGAATGTGCAGAAAATAGCGGAATCTTTGTCGTGGCGGATGTATGAAATTCTTCTTTCCTCCGAAAGAACATTTATAAAATCACCGTCCCACAATGCCGAACAGCTTTTTCTAACATCGGCAAGTTTTTTGTGCCATTCAATGAGTTCCTTATTTTCTTTGCCCCACGGATAACAGCAACGGTTGAACGGATCACGATATCCCTCCAATCCTGCCTCGTCACCGTAATAAATACACGGAAATCCAGGGAGAGTAAACTGCATTGCGCTTGCAACCTTGAGCAGCTTTACACCGAGTTTTTTATGCTCGTCATCAAGCTTAGTGTCAGCCTGCCATTCTCTGTCCTTGCCGTCAAGCGGTTCGCCTGCCATAACTGTGATTGCTCTTTCGGTATCGTGAGTCGAAAGTGAATTCATCAGCACTCTGAGAACAGGACGGGGATAATTTTCGATTACGCTCATAATCAGATCCATTGTGTATTTGCCGTGCTGACCTTTGCAAAAGTTGAGAATTGCATCCCTAAACACATAGTTCATAACGGAGTCAAACTGTTCGCCGAGCAAGAACTTTCTTCTTGCACCGTAGCTTTCCTTGTTGCTTGCGTCCTCCCACACTTCACCTACAAGAAAGGCGTTTGGATTTTCGTCCTTAACGGCTTTGCGTAGATTTTCAATGAACACATCGGGAAGTTCGTCTGCAACATCAAGTCGCCAACCCGAGTTACCGCATTTCATCCATTTTCTGACAATGCCGTCTTTGCCGTTGATATATTCGTTGAATGACGGAGTTTCCTCAATAACTTCGGGCAGAGTATCAAAGCCCCACCAGCTTTGGTAATTGTTCGGCCATTCGTTGAATTTGTACCAACTGAAATACGGTGAGTTTTTGTCATTATACGCACCGCCCTTGCCGTATTTGCCGTAACGGTTGAAGTAAACGCTGTCACTTCCCGTATGAGAGAACACACCGTCATTTATGATGTGTATTCCCCTCTTTTTAGCCTCTGCGCAAAGGTGCTTAAAATCTTCCTCCGTTCCGAGAATCGGATCAACCTTTGAGTAGTCGCCCGTATCATAGCGGTGGTTTGAGTATGCCTCGCTGATAGGATTAAGGTAAATACAGCTTACACCGAGGCTTTCAAGGTAATCAAGCTTCATCGTAATTCCCTTGAGGTCGCCCATAAAGAAATCATTGTTCTTAATCATTCCGTTTTCATCGGGTTTCCATTCAGGGAGAGCATACCATTCCTTGTTGCGTTTGAAGTCGGTACGCTTTATATTCTTTTCTTCACCGCTGAAATAAAAACGGTCGGGAAAAATCTGATACATAATTCCGCCGACAAGCCATCCGGGAGTTTTAAAGCCTTTTTTGTAGCAGGTAATCTGCCAGCTTCTGCCCATATAGTCTTCAATGGTGCTGACCTTATACGGATCGGACGGAATAACATATCTTGTTTTATCAATGGCAGTAAGCTTAAAGTTATACCAATAAAGTCCGATTTCTTTCGGGGTAAAATCGCACTCCCAAATTTCGGTATCCTCGTCAAATTTACCGCACCAGATAAGCTCGGTAAATTCCCAGTTGCAGTCATAATCATACTTTACACACAAGTGTGCTTTTTGTGTATGCTCCGCCTTAGGCAAAAGAATTCTGAAATGAATCTCGGTACCCTCTTCAACCGCACCAAACGGTGAACGATAGTAAATTTTTCGTGAATCAAACGGTACGGGCATATAATCACTTCCCATAATAATATATTCCGAAATGTCAATTTTGTTTTGGCGGTTATGCTATGTTAATCGGAAATTAAGACAAATCCGCCAAAATGACGCAGAGATTATTTTATCATAAGAGAATAAATATTTCAACCAATATAAGTCGTAAACAGCATAAAATCGCCAAATTTGCCTACGAATGAAAAAATATTTAAACAATATTCTCTTTGCTCTTTTATTATTTCCGATTTTATATTATAATGTAAAATGATTATATATGCAAAGAAGTCAAACGAGGACGAAAAAGCTATAAAAGGGAGATGCATTTCCTATGGAGAAAAAGAGAGTAAGCGTTCAGATTGAGGGAAGAAGTTATTCACTTATCACAACAGATGATGAAAAGTATGTTCAAAAGGTAGCAAACGAGGTGCTTTCTCACATAAGAAAGGCCGCCCAAAGCACAAAGCAGCTTGATACCCGTGATTGTGCTGTTCTTGCGGCGCTTAACTTCTGCGATGACCGTAACAAGGCTCTTAAAAAGAACAAAGATTATGTTGAAAAAGCCGACAAAATTATTCAGCAGACAAATGATCTTAACAGGCTTTGCAAGGAATACAGAGAAAAGCTTACGGAGGCCATGAACGATAACACTCGACTTATAAATAATAATAAAGAGCTTGAAAAAAGACTTGCTGTTCTCGGACACGAGGTTTCACAGCTTAAAGAAAAGCTCGAAAGTGTTGAGAAAAGCAAAGAAAAAGCCGAATCGGAAAAATCAGAGCCTGAAAAAAATTCAGTTCCAAAGGGAAAAAAGACTTCAGATGCAAAAAATAACATGACAGAGCAGTCAGATGATATACCCGTGAATGTTCTGTCAAACGAGGCTAAAAAAACAGAACAGGAATTGCGTAATGAAAAACTTCTCGGTTATGTTCCAATGACTCAGTTCTCTCTGTTTGATGAAGACAAGAAATGAAAAAGATAGAAATACTTGCTCCGGCGGGAAGCTTTGACAGTGTAATTGCCGCCGTAAGGAGCGGAGCAGACGCAGTGTATCTTGGCGAAAAGGCATTTTCCGCCCGTTCATCTGCCAAAAATTTTGATGATGAAGAACTAAAGAAAGCAACGGCATACTGTCACATTCACGGTGTAAAGGTGTATGTCACAATCAATACGATTGTGTTTGATGACGAGCTTGAAAAGCTGAAAAAAGCCATAATTTCAGCCGCAGAGGCTGATGTTGACGCACTCATTGTTCAGAATATGGGTGTAGCAAGGCTTGCACACAGGCTTGTTCCCGACCTTGCACTTCATGCGTCAACCCAGATGAGCATTCACACCGCATCCGGTGTAAAGGCACTTTATGAAATGGGTTTCAAGCGTGTTGTTCTTGCCCGTGAAATGAGCAAAAAAGAGATTGAAAAATGCTGTAAAATTCCGGTTGAACTTGAAGTTTTTGTTCACGGAGCATTGTGTATGTGCGTTTCGGGACAATGCTACCTCAGCGCAATGATTGGTGCAAGGAGCGGAAACCGTGGTTCCTGTGCCCAGCCGTGCCGATTGCCGTTTTCCGTAAACAATCAAAAAGGCGGTCATGCTTTAAGTCTTAAAGACAACAGTATTGTAAATTACCTTGATGAACTTCAAAATATGGGGGTTGCCTCGGCTAAAATTGAGGGCAGAATGAAACGCCCCGAGTATGTTTCAGCCGCAGTAAGAGCGTGTGTTGAACAGCGTGATTTCGGCTTTATCAGCGCCAAAACCCAGAAGATGCTTAGAGGGGTTTTTTCACGAACAGGCTTTACAGACGCTTATTACATCGGCAAAACGGGAAGTCATATGTTCGGCACAAGAACAAAATCGGATGTTGTTTCTGCCGATGAAAAGCTGTTTTCGGCAATCCGTTCTTCCTACAAGGACGAAATCGGAAATGTTGAAATAACCTTTGATTTTACGGCAAAACTCGGCGAAAATCCCGTTTTAGTCGTTTCTGACGGAGTTCACACCGTCAAAAAGATTGCGGATACCGTAACCGAAAAAGCAATCAACAGACCGATTGATGAGGAAAAGTGCAGAAAACAGCTTGAAAAAACAGGCTCAACGGCATATAATCCCACCAATGTGAACATAAATATTGATGATTACATTTCTATTCCGCTTTCAATTATCAATTCCTTGCGCAGAGATGTTCTTGACGAACTCGATACGGCGAGAAGTGTTGTTCACAACTACAAAATCAACCGTGATTACGAAATAACTTTTCCAAAATTCACACCGCCTGTGGAAAAATCCACCCGTGCAAGAGTGCCTCAGACAAAGCTTTCCGATGCTTTTAAAAAATGCGAGCTTGTTTTTGTTCCGCTTTTTGCCGACAAAAGGGAGCTTGTTAGGCTCAAAAACGAGGGCTTTAGCATCGGTGTTGAAATTCCGAGAGGAATGTTCGGAAGGGAAGATACGATTGCAAAAAAGCTTTCCGAGATGAAAGAAATCGGCATATCCGATGTGTTATGCAACAATCTTGGAGCATTATACATTGCCAAAAATCTCGGTTTCACACTTCATTCGGGTTTCGGAATGAATTTTGTAAATACTCTCGACCTTTTGTGGGCGGAGGAATACGGAATCAAGGATGCAGAACTCAGTTTTGAACTCGATTTTAAGCGAATTAACGCACTCGGAGGCAACATCCCGAGGGGAATTATCAGCTACGGCTATCTTCCTCTTATGCTTTGCAGGAGTTGCCCTGTCAAGGGTGCAGGTATAGACTGCAAAACTTGCAAAAATCATTCAAAAATGAAAGACCGACTCGGTAAACAATTTTTACTGAAATGCGACGGAAACTGTACCGAGGTTCTGAATTGTGACTTGCTTTTCGTTCCTGATAAACAAAATTTAACACTTTTAACATCTTTCAACATTTTAAGATTTAGTGTTGAAAACTATGTGGAAACCGTGGAAAGTCTTAACGAATCAAGCCTTTATCCGATGTTGAAAGATAAATTAACATATGGACTGTACCGCCGAGGTGTTAATTAGATTGTTGAAAATGTTAAAATAATCATTATTGTTTTGTGGAAAAAGTGATTTTTCCGTTTAACAGAGATTTATAATTACATTTTTGCAATAAATAATTTTTTTAGAGAAAAATAAAAACAGTAATGAATAATTCCTGCAAATTTTTGCAGGAAATGAAGGATGGTAAACTATGACTGTTAAAATAAAAAAGGTAAAAGACAATGCAAAAATCCCGAAAAGAGCCACAAACGGTTCTGCCGGTATGGATTTATATGCTTGCATTGACGAAAAAATCACAATCAATCCGGGTCAGCTTGTGCTTGTTCCTACAGGTATAGCAATTGAACTTCCCGACAACAGCGTTGCCGCATTTCTCTATGCAAGAAGCGGTCTGGGAATCAAGCACGGCATCTGCCTTTCAAACGGTGTGGGCGTTGTTGACAGCGACTACCGTGGAGAAATCTGCGCAGGTCTTTGCAATGTTTCGGACAAGCCTTATGAGATTGAGCCGTTTGAAAGAATCTGTCAGATGGTCATCGCTCCTGTTGTTCCGTGTGATGTTGAAGAGGTTACGGAGCTTGGCGACACAGAGCGTGGCGAGGGTGGTTTTGGCTCAACGGGTAAAAAATAAAAGAATTTCGACAATTTATCATTGCCCTTATTTGTGAAAAGATATATGATAAAAGTATACTGCCTGAGTAAAATACATTTGGGTATTACAGCGTAAAAGGAGGCTGTGGGATGTTTTCGTTTTCAAAGGATATAGGAATTGACCTTGGAACTGCAAACACTCTTGTTTGTCTTAAAGGAAAGGGAATAATTTTGCGTGAACCGAGCGTTGTCGCAGTTGATATGCGTACCGACGAGGTTCTTGCAGTCGGCTCACAGGCAAAAGAAATGATTGGCAGAACTCCCGGTTCCATAGTTGCGGTTCGTCCGCTCAAGGACGGTGTTATTGCCGATTTTAAAATAACCGCAAAAATGCTTCAGCACTTTATCAAAAAGGCGGTGAAACCCGGAATTTTCAGCAAGCCGAGAGTTATAATCTGTATGCCTTCGGGTGTTACCGAGGTTGAGAGAAAGGCTGTTGAGGATGCCGCATATCAGGCAGGTGCAAAGCCTCCCGTTGTTCTTATCGAAGAACCAATGGCTGCCGCAATCGGCGCAGGTATGCCCGTTGACGAACCGTGCGGAAGTATGGTTGTTGACATCGGCGGAGGCACAAGCGAGGTTGCCGTAATTTCTCTCGGTGACATTGTTACAGCCTGTTCTGTAAGAGTTGCCGGAGATAAGTTTGACGAGGCGATTTCAACCTATGTCAAAAGAAAATATAATCTTCTCATCGGTGAAAGAACTGCCGAAGACATCAAAATGAAAATCGGCTCCGCATATCCGGGTGAGGAAGAAAAAAACCTTGTTGTCAAGGGCAGAAACCTTGTTGACGGACTTCCAAAGGATATTACAATTTCCTCAGCCGAGGTCAGAGAGGCTCTTGCCGATCCGCTTGCAACAATTGTTGAGGCAATCAGAACCACTCTTGAAAAAACTCCGCCTGAGCTTTCTGCCGACATAATCGACCACGGTATTATGCTCACGGGCGGCGGTGCGTTACTCAAGGGACTTGATATGCTTGTTATGCAACAGACGGGTATGCCTGTTCACATTGCCGAAAGACCGCTTGACTGTGTTGTTGACGGTGCAGGCAAAAGACTCGGCAAACCACTCGGTGTTCAGTACAAGCACGACAGATAATAAAAATCGACAAAGTAAGGTCGGGCAGATTGAAAAAACACCGCCCGACCGTATTTGTAATATAAATATGAGATATGAGAAAATTTTTACATAATAAAAACTCAAAAATTTTGATAATTACACTCGTCATACTAACTGTGATGAGTGTTTTCTCTCATAACGGCAGTAACATTTTTTCGGGTGCGGTAAACACGGTTACAAAAGGACTTTCAACGCTGACCGCAGGTGCGGCGTCTTCCGACAAGTCAAAGGAAGAACTTGAAAAAGAAAACGAACAGCTTAAAAAGGAAAATGCCGAACTCCGTGAACAGCTTGTTGACTACCTTGACGCCAAGGAAGAAAATGCAAAGCTGTGGAAATATTATGAGCTGAAAAAGGAAAATCCATCATACGACATTCTTCCGGCAGGTGTGCTGAGAAGAGATGCGAACGATGATTTCTACTCGTTCACTCTTGACAAGGGTTCAACAGACAATGTGGAAAAAAATGATCCCGTAATCACGGAAAACGGTCTTATCGGCTGGGTGAGTGATGTTGAACTCACAACCTGTCGGGTAAGAACAATTCTTTCGCCCGACACCAAAGCGTCTGCAATTGACAAAAAGACTTCCGACAACGGAATCATAAGCGGAAATGCTGAATATTGTGACGATAATCTTACCTGTCTGACAAAGATTGCAGAGAACAACAAAATCAAAGTAGGCGACATTGTTGTAACCTCGGGAACAGGCGGAGTTTATCCGAAAAATCTCATAATCGGCAAGGTTAAAGAACTGAAGTTTAATTCTTATGACACAACCCGTTATGCTGTTGTTGAGCCGTATGAGGACATCCGCACCGTGACCTCTGCCGCAATTATTACCGACTTTGACGGCAAGGGCGAGGTTAAAAAATGATGAGAGCTTCAAGAACTTTTTTTCGATTTTTCGGCTATTCCCTGCTGTTAATAATTCTGTATGTTTTTCAGGGTTCGGGTTTTATAATTCCCGAAATTTTCGGTGGCAGACCGCTTATGTTGATTTCACTTGCACTCTGCATTGCTTCTTTTGAAAACACTTTGCCGTCGGTAATTTTCGGTGCGTTGTGCGGTGTGCTGACGGATATTTCATTTGACGGCAGTATCGGCTATTTTGCCTTTGCACTTACGATTGTCTGCTATGCGGAAAACTTTGTATTCAGCAAATATTTTGTACCGTCATTTGTTACCGTTATCGTGTTTTCATTTGCGGCGGTGATGACGGTAATGTTGATTTATTATCTGCTGTTTGTCTTGATTGCAGGGCTTGACAGCGGTTGCGTGTTGTTTGTACGGCACTACATTTCAAGAATACTTTACACATTCGCCGTGACAATTCCGCTGTATTTTCTCACGGCATTTTTAAACAAAAATCTTTAATCTTTGTGAAAGGAAGGTTCGGTATGAGATTCGGCAAAAGCAGAAAAAACGGCAAAAAAAGTAAAAAGAGCAGAACAACAGTCTGCATAATAATAACAGCCGCAATTTTTGCAGGCTTTGCAATCAGGCTTGTCGATTGGCAGCTTGTACAGGGAAAAAACTACAAGAGTCTTGCCGCAAAATCAACGGGATATACCGAAAAAACCGACGCAACAAGGGGCGAAATCGTTGACCGCAACGGTGTAGGTCTTGTTGTAAACACCACAAAGTATAAAATAGTCCTCAATAAGCTTTATATTGAGGAGGACAGGCTTGACGGAATTTTACTTGAACTTGCTGATATTCTCACAAAAACGGGAGATACAAGAACAGATTCATTGCCGATTTCGGTCGGCTCGGACGGCAGTTGCGTTTATAAAACAAGCCGTGAAGAAGATGCGGAAAAACTTCTGTCATCGGATTTTCTTGATATTGACAGGAACACAAGTGCCGATGATTGCTTTGATGCACTTTTAAAACGCTACAAAATTTCCGACAGGTTAAGTCTAAGCCAAAAAACAACGCTCGTTTCAATTCATTACAATATGGAACTTGAAAATTATTCAAATTCAAATCCGTATGTTTTTGCCGAAAATATCAGTCGAAGTGCCGTGAATGCCGTCAGCGAAAATACTCAGGGCGTGAGCGGTGTTGAAATTCAGACCTACCTCACACGAGGTGCTTCGGATCCCGACCTTGCACCGCACATCCTCGGCGCACTCGGTTCGTTGTCGGAAGATGAATACAATGAGCTGAAAAAACAGGGCAAGAGCTATTCCTATGATGATAAGATAGGCAAATTCGGAATTGAACTTGCCTGTGAAGATGACCTCAAAGGCAAGGGCGGAACAAGGGTTATTCAGCGAAATGCCGACGGAACTCTTGTTGAAAGCATTGAAACCGAGAGTGCAAAACCGGGTAACACGGTCTACCTTACAATTGATTCAAAATTGCAGAAAACCGCTGCAAAATCGCTTGAAGAAAATGTCAAAGCGGCAAAACAGGCAGGCAAGGAATCGGGGCAGAAAAATAACGGTGAGGACTGCGAAACAGGTGCAGTTGTAATGTTGTCGGTCAAGGATTTTTCGGTACTTGCGGCGGCAAGCTATCCTACATACGATTTGAACAGGTACAGCGAATACGGCTCGTACTATGTCAAGCTTTCGGAAAATAAAAATTCCCCGATGTACAACCGTGCAACAGTCGGAACATTTGCCTGCGGTTCGGTGTTCAAGCCGTGTGTTGCGGGTGCGGCTCTTGAGGAGAAAATCATAACCGATAAAACGAAAATCTACTGCAAACAGGACTATGATTTTTACCCCACCAATGTGGTAAGATGTATGCACTATCACGGCAGTCTTGATGTTACGGGCGCAATTGAACAATCGTGCAACTACTTTTTTGCCGACACGGGCAGAAGGCTCGGAATTGAACCGATGTATCTGTATGCGCAGAAATTCGGACTGGGCGAATACACTGGTGTTGAAATTGAGGAATCAAAGGGAACTCTTGCAGGCAGAGACAGCACAGATTGGCAGGTTGGCAACACGGTTTCAGCCGCAATCGGTCAGTCCGACAACGCATTTACTCCCGTTCAGCTTGCAACCTATGTTGCGACAATCGCCAACAACGGTGAAAGGCTCAAAACACACATTGTTGATAAAGTTACAAATTATGAGCGGACGAAAACCGTAAAATCGACAGATGTTGAAAGCTACGGTGATTGCGGAATTTCAAAGAAGAATCTTGATATTGTTCGCAAGGCGATGCTCGGAGTTACTCAGGACGAAAACGGCACGGCAAATTATATGTTCGGTGATTATAAAGTTAAGGTTGCCGCCAAAACAGGTACGGCTGAAAACTCGGGCTCAGACCATACAACATTCATTTGCTATGCTCCGTATGAAAAGCCCGAGGTAGCAATTGCCGTTGTAATCGAACACGGTGCAAAGGGCAGATATTCAATGCAGGTTGCAAAGGATTTGCTGGACGCATATTTTAATTGAAAATTGAAAATTGAAAATTATGGTCGAGAATACGATATGTTAAAAGATAAAACAAAAATCCCGACCGTATAATGGCTGAACGACCAAACATAAAAACTTATTTTTTGCTTTTAGCATTAAAAACCAATGAAATTATTGTGCAAACCGTTAAAAATGAAGAATAATTTTATTAACTATCACTAAAATATCAACAAAAATTTTGGCTGATAAAAATAATGTTCGTTTCTTGCTCTTTAACGGATTTTGTGATAGAATATAGCAGAGGTAGAATTTATTATGGATAATGTTATAGTTGTAGCATCGGGAAAAGGCGGAACGGGTAAATCAACCGTCTGCATTTGTCTTTCCGTTGCTCTTGTAAAGCAGGGCAAAAGAGTCTTGCTTATTGATTGTGACTGCGGAATGCGTGGTCTTGACATTATGCTCGATATGGAGCAGGACATAATTTTTGATGCGTCGGATGCCGTATGCGGCAACTGTACATTCGGTGAGGCTGTTTACAAAAGCAAAAACAATGAGAACCTCTACCTTATGGCGGCTCCCTTTGATACCGAAAACGAACTCAGTCCCTCGGTGTTTACTCAACTTGTCAACTCAGTAAAGGACAGCTTTGATTTTGTTCTTATCGACTCCCCTGCCGGAATCGGTTCGGGCTTTGAAACTGCGGCGGCTCCTGCCGACAGAGCCTTGATTGTTACCAATGCAGAGCCGACGGGTGTGCGTGGTGCGGTTAAGGTGAGGAGAAAGCTTGAGTCAATGGGAAAGACAAATATCCGACTTGTTATCAACCGCTTTGACCGAAAGCTTTTTACACAGCTCGGTTTTTATGAAGACCTCGACAGCGTTATTGACGCAACACAGACACAGCTTATTGCGCTTGTGCCGTTTGACATCCGTATTTCGGTGATTGTTCAGCGAGGTGTTGCCGGACTTAACTGGAGTGCGGCGGCGTCCGTTTTTGACTGTCTTGCACAGAGGCTTGAGGGAAAACATATTCCCCTTGCGTTCAAAGGGTAGTTTGTGCGGGGTATTTTGAGTTAAAGTTTTGAAACTAATTTGATATGAAATAAATGTCTGGAGGAAATATATATGAATATAGCCCTTATAGCTCATGATGAAAAAAAGGAACTGATGGTGCAGTTCTGCATTGCTTACTGCGGTGTTCTCAGCCGCAACAACCTTTGCGCCACCGGCACAACAGGCAAAATGGTGTCAGAGGCAACAGGTCTTACAATTCAGAAATTCCTTGCAGGCTCTCAGGGCGGAAGTCAGCAGATTGCGGCAAGAATTGCGTGCAATGAAATTGATATGCTTCTCTTTTTCAGAGATCCGCTCAATCCAAAGCCGAACGAGCCTAACGATATGAATATGCTCCGTCTTTGCGATATGCACAACATTCCGGTTGCAACAAATATTGCAACTGCCGAGGTGCTTATCCACGGTCTTGAAAGAGGCGACCTTGACTGGAGAAATATTCTCAAATAATTTAATTATTTTCGCTTTACATATCGGGTGGTGTAATACTGCCCGATTGTTGTGTTTTTTAGGGAAATTTTTTCGTTTCCCTTTTCTATAAAAGATTGTAATTTTCGGAGGGAAAAATGGCACTTATAACCAAGAAAATCAAGGGTACGGAAGATGTTCTTCCGAAGGAAAGCTACAAATGGCAGTTTGTTGAAAAGATTATGCGTGAGGAGGCTCGCTCCTACGGTTTCAGAGAAATCAGAACTCCCGTGTTTGAACACACAGAGCTTTTTGCCCGCGGCGTTGGTCAGACAACCGATGTTGTTCAGAAAGAAATGTACACATTCGACACAAAGGGCGGCGAAAGCGTAACACTTCGCCCCGAGGGTACATCCGGTGCGGCAAGAGCCGTTCTTGAACACGCTCTTGAAAACGAAGGACTTCCGATTAAGGCAAGCTACTTTGTTTCATGCTACCGATATGAAAAGCCACAGGCAGGCAGACTTCGTGAGTTCCACCAGTTCGGTATTGAGGAGTACGGCACACAGGATCCTGTTGCCGATGCAGAGCTTATCAGCCTTGCAAGCTCCGTAATCAACAGACTTCAGCTTGACAGCGTTCATCTTCAGATTAATTCTATCGGCTGTCCGACCTGCCGTGCGGAATATCACAAGGCTTTGAAATCATATTTTGAGGGTTATAAGGACAAGCTGTGCGACACCTGTCTTTCCCGTCTTGACAAAAACCCGATGAGAATTCTCGACTGCAAAAGTCCTATCTGTTCCGAGATTGCAAAGGACGCACCTAAGATTACAGACTATCTTTGTGACGAGTGCAGAAACCACTTTGACGCAGTTCAGAAATATCTTGATGACGCAGGCATTGAATACACGGTTGATCCCACAATTGTAAGAGGTCTTGATTACTATACAAAGACAGTATTTGAGTTTGTAACCGATTGTATCGGTGCTCAGGGTACTGTTTGCGGCGGCGGTCGTTATGACGGTCTTATCGAGGAGCTTGGCGGTAAGCACCTTCCCTCCCTCGGTTTCGCAATGGGTATGGAAAGACTTCTCATGGTAATGGATAAGCAGGGCATTGAGATTCCCGACAATGACGAGTGTATGCTCTACATTGCAACAATGGGCGATGCCGCAAAGGTTAAGGCTTTTGAGCTTATCAAACAGGTTCGCAGCTGCGGAATGATTGCCGAAACCGATGTTATCGGCAGAGGACTTCGTGCTCAGATGAAGTATGCCGACAAGATTGACGCAAGATATTCAATCGTTTTGGGCGACAACGAAATCGAGCAGAACACAGCCAAGGTCAAGAATATGGAAACAGGCGAAACAGCCGAGGTTACTCTTGACGGGCATTTCATGGAGAAGTTCATCGAAATTCAGCTTTCCGACGAACAGAAAAACAAGTAATAAAAGAAAATTTTCGGTCGGTCAGGCATTGTGAGATGCCGACCGATTCATATAAAGGAGCATATACAATGGCAGAATTTATGACAGGAATGAAGCGTACCGATTATTGCGGAGATCTGCGTATCGGTGATGTCGGCAGAGAGGTAACTGTCTGCGGTTGGGTACAGCGTTGCCGTGACCTCGGTCAGCTCATTTTCATTGACTTGCGTGACCGCACAGGCATTGTTCAGCTTGCATTCAATGACAAAACAGACAAAGAAATTTTTGATAAGGCATTTTCATGCAGAAGTGAATTTGTTCTTGCCGCAAAGGGTGTTGTTTGTGAAAGAAGTTCAAAAAACAGCGAAATCCCCACAGGCGATATCGAGGTTGTTGTAAGCGATATGCGTGTGCTTTCAAAGGCACAGACGCCGCCTTTTGAAATTGTTGACGATACAAACACAAACGAGGAGTTAAGACTTAAATATCGTTATCTTGACCTTCGACGCCGTCCTCTTCTCAACAATCTTATGATGAGAAGCAAGATTGCAAAGGTTGCAAGAGATTATTTCCACGACAACGGCTTTGTTGAAATTGAAACTCCTATGATGATCAAGTCAACTCCCGAGGGCGCAAGAGATTACCTTGTTCCGTCAAGAATCCACAACGGCAAGTTTTATGCTCTCCCTCAGTCACCGCAGATTTACAAACAGCTCCTTATGCTTTCGGGCTTTGACCGTTACATTCAGCTTGCAAGATGCTTCCGTGACGAGGATCTTCGTGCAGACCGTCAGCCTGAATTCACACAGATTGATATGGAGCTTTCATTTGTTGATGTTGATGAAATTCTCGAAATCAACGAGGGCTTTTTCAAAAAGCTTTTCAAAGAGGTTTTAAACATTGACCTTGAGGAGCATTTCCAGAGAATGACCTACAAAGAGGCTATGGAAAGCTACGGTTCGGACAAGCCCGATATCCGTTTTGACATGAAGATTCAGGACATTTCGGATCTTGTTAAGGACTGCGGTTTCAGCGTATTTACAAGTGCAATTGAGAACGGCGGTTCTGTAAGAGCAATTGTTGCCAAGAATGCGTCGTCGGTTTACACAAGAAAAGAAATTGACAAGCTCACAGAGTATGCAAAGGGCATCGGCGCAAAGGGACTTGCCTATGTAAGATGGGTTGACGAGCCTAACGCATCATTCAAGAAGTTTATGAGTGAAGAAGAGCTTTCGGCAATCTACGAAAGACTCGGTGCGGAAAAGGGCGATGTTATCCTCATCGTTGCCGACAAGAACAGCACGGTTCTTTCAACACTCGGCGCACTCCGTCTTGTTGTTGCAAAGCGTCTTGACATTATCCCCGATGTATTCAAGTTCCTCTGGATTGTTGACTTCCCGTTCTTTGAATATGACGAGGAAAGCGGTGAATGGCTTGCAATGCATCACCCGTTTACAATGCCTAAGGAAGAGTGTCTGCAGTACCTTGACACAGATCCGTCAAAGGTTATTGCAAAGGCTTATGACCTCACACTCAACGGTGTTGAGCTTTCAAGCGGTTCAATGCGTATCACAGACTATGAACTCCAGCAGAAGATGTTCAAGGCTTTGAAGCTCACTGATGAAGAAATCGAAGCAAAGTTCGGATTCCTTGTTGAAGCCTACAAATACGGCGCACCGCCGCATGGTGGTATGGGTATCGGTCTTGACCGTGTTACAATGCTTATGTGCAAGGCTGACAGCCTCCGTGATGTAACAGCATTCCCGAAGGTTCAGAATGCAAGCGAACTTATGTCTGCGTGTCCGGCAGAAGTTGATGACGAAAGCCTTGAAGTTCTCGGAATCAAGGTTGTCAACAAAGAAGACTGATTAAGGGTATAATCTATGAGTCCGGATACAATTGCAACCATCATCTCTGTGTCGATAGTCGTACTTGCAATAGCAATTATAGTTACGGTAATTGTCAGTAAGATAAGACATCTTTCAAGAACATTGTTCGGTACAAGCTCCCTTATAGAGGGCATTCAGGGCGTTAAAGAGGATCAGGAGCAAATGCGTGAAACTCCCCGTTCGCTTCACGGAATGACCTCGGTTTATATGCCAATGATAAAAAAGGATTTTCCCGAGCTTGATGTTGAGCAGTATATGAACAAAACCCGTTCACTTTTGCGAAACTACTTTTCGGCGGTTGAGTCAAAAAGGCTCGGCGTTATTGCGGAGGAGGTCACTCCGAATTTTACAAACTATGTTCAGGGAATTATCGACCAGCTTTCATCTGTTGCAAATACACAGCACTATGAGGATGTCAATATTTACGATGTTCAGATTGCCCGCTATATAAAAAACGGTGCAACGGTAACGATACTTTTTGAGGCGTCTGTCGGTTACTTTTCGTATGTTACCGATATGAACAACGAGGTGGTCTTCGGCAGCAGAGAGAACAGAATGCAGACAATCTACGAGGTTGGACTGATGTATGTTCAGGACGCTGACCGGCTTCATAACAGAGCAACCGCTCTCGGAGTGAATTGCCCCAACTGCGGCGCTCCCGTAAAAACACTGGGAGAAAAATTTTGTCAGTTCTGCGGAACTGCAATAAAAGAAATTAACATTCGTTCGTGGAAGTTTAATTCCGTAAACGAACAGACACTTCAACAGAGAAAATTCTGAAAGTTTGACGGTCGGGTTGTCAGAGCCAAATGCCCTCTTCCCGACCGTCTTTTTGCATTATTTATGATGGCAAAACATTGGAACAATAAAAAAACATATGCCATTCAGCCTGTTTTTTAATAATAGTATTGAAATTTTTCTTCAAACATATTATTATTAGTGTAACAGCAATATCTGAAAAATCAGCTATAAGCTACAAAAATTAAGGAGTTAAATTATGGGTATTATTAAAGCAGCGATAAATGCAGTCGGAGGCGGACTTGCGGATTCATGGCTCGAGGTCATTGAACCGTCCCCCATGGGCGACAACACCCTCATCTGTCCCGGTCAGCTTGTTTCGCAGAACGGCAAAAGTCAGAACAAAAAGGGTTCTGAAAACATCGTATCAAACGGTTCTGTAATTCATGTTTACGATAACCAGATGATGATTCTTATTGACGGCGGTAAGATTGTTGACTTTACTGCAGAGCCGGGTTATTTTAAGGTAAATAACAGCTCAATGCCGTCACTTTTCTGCGGTCAGTTCGGTGATTCGATCAAGGAAACTTTTAACCGTATTAAGTACGGCGGAATCCCCTCACAGGCTCAGAGAGTTTTCTATATAAATCTTCAGGAAATCAAGGGTATTCCTTTCGGAACATCAACTCCCGTAAACTACTTTGACAATTTTTACAATTCAGAGCTTATGCTCCGTGCTCACGGTACATATTCAATCAAGGTTGTTGAGCCGTTCAAGTTCTATCAGGAGGTTATTCCGAGAGAGGCTGTTACGGAAAACAAGTCTGTTGATTTCGCAGATGTAAGAGCACAGTATAACGAGGAGTTCGTCGGCGCTCTCGGTTCTGCAATCAACCAGTATTCCGCCGACGGTGAGAGAATCAGCTTTATCAAGTCAAAACAGCGTCTTATCGGTCAGTATATGGCACAGACGCTTGATGAGGAATGGACACAGGCTCGTGGTATGGAAGTCTTTGCCGTTGGTATGGATGTTTCCTACACAGAGGACAGTCAGGAACTCATCAATATGCGCAACAAGGGTGCAATGCTCTCGGACGCAGCAGTTCAGCAGGGCTATGTTGCAGCCAATATTTCAGAGGGCCTTAAAGATGCCGGCTCAAATGCAAACGGTGCAATGGCAGGCTTTATGGGCATGGGCATAGGTATGAATGCCGGCGGAAATATCATGGGCGGTTATCAGCAGAATCCGCAGTACCGTCAGCAGCAGCCGACTCAGCCACAGCAACAGGCTCAGCCACAACAGACTCCCGCTCCGCAGGCAGGCGGTGCAGCCGCAGGCTCATGGACTTGCTCATGCGGTGCGGTAAACACAGGCAAGTTCTGCTCGGAGTGCGGTTCAAAGAAGCCCGAGGCTCCCAAAAAGCGTTTCTGCACAAACTGCGGATATGAGCTTTCTGCAAATGCAAAGTTCTGTCCCGAGTGCGGTACAAAGGCAGAATAATCTGAATTTTAAGTACAAACAATCCCTCTTCTCAAACGGAGGGGGATGTTTCAGAATTTAATTATAAGGGGTAAGTTATGGCAACTGTAAACTACACCTGTCCGAACTGCGCCGCTCCGCTGAAATTCAATCCCGATAAGCAGATGTTCAGTTGTGAATACTGTATGTCCGATTTTACGGAAAAGTATGTTCAGGATTTTTTTTCCAAGAAGGAGCAAAAAGAGAACAGCGCAGAAAAACAGGAGAAAAAGGAACAGGAAAAGGCTAAAGAGAATGCCGCCAAGCAGGCGCAGAGCAATGACAGCGCACATGCAGAAAACAAAACTGAAGAAGAGGCTGTTATCTACAACTGCCCAAGCTGCGGTGCTCAGGTTGTTACAACAGCGTCAACTGCGGCAACAACCTGCTTCTATTGTCAGAATCCTGTTGTTCTCGGCGGCAGACTTTCGGGTGAATTTAAACCCGACCGTGTGATTCCGTTCAAGCTTTCAAAGCAGAAGGCAATTGACAAGTTTCTTGAAATGTGCAAAAGGAAATGGTTTTTGCCGAAGGATTTTGTCAGCGAAAAGCATTTTGACAAACTCACGGGTGTGTATTTTCCGTATTGGTATGTTGACGAACAGCGTAGCGCACAGATGGTTGCAAAGGGCGAAAAGGTTCGTTCGTGGACTGTCGGAGATGACCGTTACACGGAAACAAAGGTTTTTGAGCTCCACAGAGCAGGCAATCTGATTGTAAATAATGTTTTTGAAAGAGCGTTAAAAGGTCAGGACAGAGATATGCTCCAATGCGTACATCCTTACGATTTGGGCGAGGCTCACCCGTTTGCAATGTCCTATCTTTCGGGTTTTCAGGCAGAAAAGCGTGATATTGAGCAAAATGAGGTTGCACAGGCAGTTCAAACAAGAATCAACGGATACTGTCAACAGCTTATGAAAGACACGGCAAGCGGATACAGTGCCGTTCAGATTCAGAACTACAACGATAAAATCGACCTTGAAAATTGGAACTATACCCTCTTGCCCGTTTGGGTTGTAACCTATAAATACAGGGGTAAAATTCTGCCGTTTGCAGTTAACGGTCAGACGGGCAAAACCTACGGTGAGCTTCCTACCTCCGCAGGAAAGCTTATTGCTTTCGCTGCAATTATTGCCGCAGCGCTTATGGCACTCGGCTTGTTGGGAGGTCTGTTGTTCTTATGATGAATGTTACAAAAAGACTTTCCGCAATACTTGCGGCTATGATTATGGTTTTCTGTACTCCGCTCTTTGTTTTTGCGGCGGGACAAACAGAACTCCGTGATGACGCCGAACTGTTTACCTCGGAGGAAGAAACACAGCTTCAGGCGGAACTTGACGCTTTTGCTCAAAAAACCGGCTGGGTTGCGGTTATCTATACTAACAACGAGGGCAAAACCGAGGACGATATCAAACCGTTTGCAAACCGTTATTATGCCGACAAATACGGCAAAACTACGGCGGGCGTTATACTCACGATTGATATGAAGGGCAGAGCAATCGACTTCAGAACAAAAGGCGATGCAATGTATTATTTCGGCGATGGCCGTGTTAATACTCTTCTTGATGATGTTCAGCGTGATATGAAGCAAGGCAACTATTACAGTGCTGCCGAACAATTCCTCTATTATGTTGACCACTACTATGACGAGGGTATTGACGATGACGAGTCAAACGAAAATATTGATTTGCAGGAAAAAGAGGATAACAAGTTCCTCTATGTCGTAAAGCATTACGGCATTGTCATTGCAGGCGGTTCAATTATTGTCGCCGTTATTGTTGTTATTGTAGTGAAAAACCGTTACAAGCACAACGGCAAAGCAGGAACTTATGACCTCAAGAAAAACAGCAAGACTATGCTTACCGACAAGAAGGATATCTTCTTGACAAAGCATGTTTCCGTTACGAGAATCCGTAGTGATTCCGACAGCTCGGGTGGTTCATCAAGCAGCTCCTCCGGTGGCGGCGGTTCATCGGGCGGCGGAAGCAGAAGCTTTTAATGCTGAAAACTATTAGAATTTTACGGAGAATGCTGTATTCTCTGTTTGGGGGCGGCAGAAATGCCGTCCTCTTTTAATGTGAAAAAATTATGAGGAATATTGAAATTATTCAAAAACTGAATACCATGCACACAGCCTGTGAAAGCGAAATTTTACAGCTGATTACAACTTACGACGAAAAAGATTTCGAATATCTTCGCAAATGTGCAAGAGATACTGCCGACAAAATTTTCGGTAACAAAATTTATATTCGTGGTTTGATTGAATTTTCGAGTATATGCAAAAATGATTGCTTTTACTGCGGACTTCGCCGTTCAAACGGCAATGCCGTGCGTTACCGACTTTCAAAGGATGAAATTCTCTCGTGTTGCCAAAACGGACACGAACTCGGATTCCGCACATTTGTGTTGCAGGGCGGTGAGGACGGATTTTTTACAGATGATGTAATGTGCGACATTGTGTCGGAAATAAAAAATAGATTTCCCGATTGTGCCGTAACGCTATCGCTTGGCGAAAGGTCGTATGAAAGCTATCAAAGACTTTTTGACAGCGGCGCAGACAGATATCTTCTCCGTCACGAAACAGCCGACAAAAAACACTATTCCATGTTGCATCCGCCCGAAATGTCACTTGAAAACCGAATGCAATGCCTGTATAATTTAAAGAGAATAGGTTATCAGACAGGCGCAGGATTTATGGTCGGTTCACCGTTCCAAACTCCCGAAATGCTTGTCAAGGATTTAAAATTTATTGAAAAATTAAGTCCCGAAATGTGCGGAATAGGTCCGTTTGTACCGCACAAAGACACAAAATTCAAAAACGAAAATCATGGCGATGTAAGCCTTGTGCTTATGTTGCTTTCAATAATAAGGCTTTTAAAACCGAACATTCTTTTGCCGGCAACAACCGCCTTGGGTACAGTCGATCCACTTGGTCGGGAAAAGGGCATTCTTCACGGTGCAAATGTTGTAATGCCTAACCTTTCCCCTGTTAAACACAGAAAAGATTACTCGCTCTACGACAACAAAATCTGTACGGGTGATGAGGCGGCACAATGTATCGGCTGCCTTGCAGACAGAATGAAAAAAATCGGCTGTGAAATCGTGACCGACCGAGGAGATTATACAGAGTAATAGTGTGAAAAATCACACTATTATAATATATTGCCCTCGAAATTTGCCTTTGGCATAATTTTGAGATGGCTGAAATCATCATTTACGCCTGTTCAGGCAACGCAGGTTAATTAGGTGATTTTTAATAAACTGTTTGTTGCCTGAAAGGCTATGATGATTATTATGATTAGATACGATAAAAATTCGCTGAAAGCGGAGGAGTTTATCAATGACGGGGAGATTCTTGACTCCCTGAAATTTGCCGATGAAAATAAAAATAACCTTGAACTTGTCGATAAAATAATCGAAAAAGCAAGGCTCAAAAAGGGTATCAATCACCGTGAGGCAAGCGTTCTTTTAGCTTGTGAAGATAAAGAGAGAATCGAAGAAATTTACAACCTTGCCCGTCAAATTAAGAAGGATTTTTACGGTGACAGAATTGTCATGTTCGCCCCTCTCTATCTTTCAAACTACTGCGTAAACGGCTGTGTCTATTGTCCGTATCATGCAAAGAACAAGCACATCTGCCGTAAAAAGCTCACACAGGATGAGGTCAGAAAAGAAGTTATCGCACTTCAGGATATGGGACACAAGCGTCTTGCAATTGAGGCAGGCGAAGATCCCGTAAACAACCCGATTGAGTACATTCTCGACTGCATAAAGACCATTTATTCGGTCAATCACAAGAACGGTGCAATCAGACGGGTTAATGTGAACATTGCCGCAACAACCGTTGAAAATTATAAAAAGCTCAAGGAAGCCGGAATCGGCACATATATTCTTTTTCAGGAAACCTACAATAAAAAGAGTTATGAACAGCTCCATCCCACAGGTCCCAAGCACAACTACAATTACCACACAGAGGCAATGGACAGAGCCATGCAGGGCGATATTGATGATGTGGGAATCGGTGTGCTTTTCGGGCTTGAGCTCTATCGCTATGAACTTGCAGGACTTCTTATGCACGCAGAACATCTTGAGGCTGTTCACGGTGTCGGTCCGCACACAATCAGCGTTCCCCGAATCAAGGCGGCAGACGATATAAATCCCGATGATTTTGACAACGGAATTGACGATGAAACCTTTGCCAAAATAGTCGCAATTATCAGAATTGCGGTTCCCTACACGGGTATGATTATTTCAACCCGAGAGAGCGAAAGCGTTCGCAAAAAGGTGCTTGAACTCGGCATTTCTCAGATCAGCGGAGGCTCACGCACAAGCGTAGGAGGATATGACGAACCCGAATCGGAAGAAGAAAATTCGGCTCAGTTTGATGTTTCCGACAACCGCAGTCTTGATGAGGTTGTAAGGTGGCTTATGAATCTCGGCTATATTCCGTCATTCTGCACCGCCTGTTACCGTGAGGGCAGAACGGGCGATCGCTTTATGTCGCTTTGCAAGAGCTGTCAGATTCAGAACTGTTGCCACCCCAATGCCCTTATGACGCTTGAAGAATATCTTGTTGATTATGCAAGCGATGATACAAGGAATGTCGGTCAAAAACTCATTGAACAGGAACTCGAAAAAATCCCCAACGAAAAAGTCCGCACCATTGCAAAAGAACATATCTTTGACATAAGAAACAACAATAAAAGAGATTTCAGATTTTGACGGAGGGCGTAATGGGAATGAATGATACACCGTCGTCGGAACGACTGCACATAGGATTTTTCGGCAGACGAAATGCAGGAAAATCAAGCGTTGTGAATGCGGTCACAAATCAAAATATGTCGCTTGTATCGGACAAAAAAGGCACAACAACCGATCCCGTGGAAAAGACAATGGAGCTTCTACCGCTCGGTCCTGTTGTGATAATCGACACGGCAGGCTTTGATGACGAGGGAACGCTCGGCACAATGCGTGTTGAACGCACAAAAGCCGTGCTGAACCGTGTTGACATTGCCGTGCTTGTGGTTGACGGAACAATCGGAATGACCTCGGTTGAAAACGAACTTGTATCGCTTTTTGAGGAAAAGAAAATTCCGTATCTTATTGTGTTCAACAAATGCGATTTGCTTGACAATACAACTGACGGTAAAATCTTTGTAAGTGCAAAAAACAACACGAATATCGAACTTTTAAAGGATAAAATCGCAAAAGTTGTAAACGCACAAAAATCAGATAAAAGGCTTTGTGGTGACCTTGTTAATAAAAATGACTTTGTTGTGCTTGTAATCCCGATTGACTCCGCCGCCCCCAAGGGCAGAATAATTCTTCCGCAGCAGCAGGTTATCCGTGATTTGCTCGACAGCGGAGCAATCCCTGTTTGTGTGCGTGAAAGCGAACTTGCCGATACTCTGAAAAATCTCGGTACAAAACCAAAGCTCGTCATAACCGACAGTCAGGTATTTAAGCCTGTTTCGGAGATTGTGCCGAACGATATCAAGCTGACCTCGTTTTCAATTCTTATGGCGAGGTACAAGGGATTTCTGAAAACTGCCGTAAACGGTGCAAGGGCAATTGAGTCGCTTAGTGACGGTGACAAAATTCTCATCAGCGAGGGCTGCACTCATCACAGGCAATGCGATGACATCGGCACGGTAAAACTTCCCCGATTGCTGAAAAATTACACGGGTAAAAATTTTGAAATCGTGACAAGCTCAGGCAAAGGCTTCCCAAATAATTTGTCGGAATTTTCACTTGCAATCCATTGCGGTGCGTGTATGCTCAATTCAAGAGAGGTAATCAGCCGAATGAACCGTTCGATTGAAAGCGGAGTTCCGTTCACAAACTACGGAATCGCCATAGCCTATATGCGTGGAATTCTCGACCGTTCAATTGAAATGTTTGATGAATAAAATAAAAATTCGGTATGTAAAAATACACACCGAAACAGATTGACATATTAAAAAATTGATGTTAATATATAGGTAAGGAAACGGCTTTAGCTGTTCCGCTAAGAGGTTATTTTAATTTTTGACCGTCTTGTATGGCAGTACAGGGCGGTTATTTCTTTATGCATAAAACTATAATAGTTACTAATAAAGTAAAACAGATTATGTATTCCACGCAAACACCCCCTTTCCAGAGGTGTCGAAACAGCCGCCGCCATTTCCTTACAGAGTTATTTTAACAAATATATTGTTTGTTTTCAAGACGGAAGTTTGTGTTTTGTAAAATAAAATCGGCATGCAAAATCACACACCGAAACAGATTGACATAATTAAAAATTGATGTTAATATATAAGTAAGGAAACGGCTTGAACTGTTTCGCATCATCAATTTAAGTTTTTTCTAAAAAAACCGTCTTGTGCTGCAACACAGGGCGGTTATTTCTTTATGGTGAACACATACATTGTTTATGTTCAAGTGCTGATTGTATATTACATAGCATCTGTAAATTTGCAATATTATTCTAATAAAGGCAATCCTACTTTACCGTAAGATTGCCTTTATTTTATGCTTTGTGATTTTCTCTTAAATCTGTTCTCTTGATTTTTCCGCTGATTGTTTTTGGAAATTCATCGACAATTTCAAGGTGCTGAATCCACTTGTAGCTTGCCATACGCTTGTTGCAGAAGGTTTTGATTTTGTTTTCAAGCTCCTTATCATGCGGTGCGCCGTCTGTCATCTTGACAATCGCCTTAATTGCCTGACCTCTGTCTTTGTCCGGAACACCTATAACCGCACATTCAAGCACATTCGGATATTGCATAAGAACATTTTCAACTTCAAACGGACCTACTCTGAAGCCTCTTGTTTTGATAAGGTCATCGGCTCTGCCGACATACCAGAAATATCCGTTCTCGTCCTTATATGCCGTATCGCCCGTGTGATATACACCGTGTCGCCACACCTTTTCATAAAGATTTTCGTTGTTATAGTATGTGATGAAAATTCCGTGCTGTTTTCTGTCCTTTGGAGGGAATACAACAACTTCGCCGACCTCACCCTGCTTAACCTCGTTGCATTCATCGTCAACAATTCGTACATCATAAAGCGGAGTAGGCTTGCCCATTGAGCCTGCAATCGCCTTGTCCCCTTTGAGATTTGCAAGCATAAGAACCGACTCGGTCTGACCGAAGCCCTCGCAAAGTTCAATTCCCGTCTGCTTAAACACCTCTTCAAAAACTTCATTGTTGAGTGCCTCGCCTGCTGTTGTAAGGTGAGAAAGTGCGGAAAGGTCGTACTTGTTCATACCTCTTTTAATGAAGTATCTGTAAACTGTCGGCGGTGCGCAGAAGGTTGTAACCTTGTACTTTTCCATTATACGCAACAGCTTGCCCGGAGAGAATTTGTCAAAGTCATAGACCATAACAGCTGAACCGCAGAGCCATTGACCGTAGATTTTGCCCCATGACGCTTTTGCCCAGCCTGTTTCGGCAACGGTGAGGTGAAGTCCGCCGTCTTTTACACATTGCCAGTATTTTGCCGTGATAATGTGTCCGAGTGTGTAGATATGATTGTGTTCAACAGCCTTAGGATAGCCTGTTGTGCCTGAGGTAAAGTAAATTACCATAGGCTCTTCTGCTTTTGTTTCAACTCTTTCAAGGGTATCGGGAGCGTTTTCAACTTCTTCGGTAAAATCAATCGCACCGAAAATTTGCTTTCTCGGAACAAAAACGGTTTCAAGCGTGTTCGGCTGAGATGCAACCGCAAGCACATCTTCGGCGGTAGTTTCATCGGGAGTGCAGACAGCTGCCTTTATCCCTGCCGTTTTAACACGATACGAAATGTCGCTTTGAGTCAGAAGATTTGTTGCGGGAATAATAACCGCACCAAGCTTGTGGAGTGCAGGGGCAACATACCAGTATTCGTAGTTTCGTTTCAGAATAACAAGAACCTTGTCGCCCTTTTTAATGCCGTGATTTCTGAAAACATTTGCAGCCTTGTTGCTCAGTCTGCTGATGTCGGAGTATGTGAAAATCTTTTCCTCTTTTTCGGGATTTGTCCACACAACTGCCGTGTCATTCGGCACAAGTTCTGCCATTTTGTCAACAACATCATAGCCAAAATTATAGTTTTCGGGAAACACAAGTTCAAAGCTTGTAAGCTTTCCGTTTTCGTCGGTAGTTTCTTTACAGAAATTTTTGTATAACTGCATTTTTTACATCCTTATTTAAGTCGTTTTTTTGGTTTGCCTTTTCAATTAATATTGTATAACACAAACCCTTTTCTATACAATACCGCCCATTATGAAAAAACACGGACTAAAATTTATAATTATTCATCCACGGAATGTAGCTATCCAAATTTGCATAACACTATCCGCATATCGGTATATTGTGGATAACAGGAGCAAATTATTAACATTTTCAACACATTTATTCACATATTGTTTCAAGGAGTTGAAAGCCGTAAATCTGAATATTATACAGTTTTTGAACGGCAGAACGGTGTGATGATACCCTGTTCTACAAATTTGCTTTTTTGCTTGCAATCGGATAAATAAAATATTATAATATAGGTTACAGTCTTGTTTCAAAAAGGTAACAGACTGACAGAGTTAAAGAGAATAAAGAAATAAAAATAGAAACAAAACATTTCAGAGGGAGAAATATATATGAGAATAGTTGTTCTTGCAGGCGGACTGAGCACAGAGCGTGAAGTTTCAATTTCATCAGGCACACTTGTTGCCGAGGCTCTCAGAAGCAAGGGACACGAGGTTGTTTTGCTTGATGTATTTATGGGCTATGAGGAAAACATCTGTGACATTGACGCACTTTTCAAGCAGAACTACAGCTTTACCGACGGAAATTCAATCGGTGACGATGTTGAAAATACAATCACAAATATCAAAGAGGCAAAGGAAAATCGCCTTGACAAAACATCACGCTATATCGGCAGAAATGTAATTGAAATCTGCGCCGAGGCAGACATCACTTTCCTTGCACTTCACGGCGGTGAGGGTGAAAACGGTCAGTTGCAGGCAACGCTCGATTTGTTCGGAATCAAGTACACAGGTTCGGGATATCTCGGTTCTGCGCTTGCAATGAACAAAGGTCTTACAAAAAGCGTATTTATGCAGAAGAATATCAACACTCCGTCAGGTGAACTTTACAAGAACGAAAAGGACGCTCTTGCATGGAATATGTTCCCGTGCATTGTTAAGCCCTGCTCGGGCGGTTCAAGCGTAGGCGTTTCAAAGGTTGAGAATGCAGATCAGTATAAAAAGGCTGTTAAAGAGGCCCTCAAATATGAGGACGAAATTGTTGTTGAGCAGTTCGTAACAGGCAGAGAATTTTCCGTCGGTCTTATCGGCGGCAAGGCACTTCCGCCGATTGAGATTGCTCCTAAGTCGGGAATGTACGATTATGCCGCAAAATATCAGGCAGGCGCGACAGTTGAAACCTGTCCGGCAGACATTGACGAAGAAACCGACAAAAAGCTCCGTGATGCTGCAACAGAGGCATACGAGGCACTTCACCTTGAAAGCTATGCACGAATAGACTTCCTTCTTGACAAGGGCGGTTTTACATACTGCCTCGAGGCAAACACTCTCCCCGGCATGACTCCCACAAGCCTTCTTCCTCAGGAGGCGGCTGTTGAGGGCATAAGCTATCCCGATTTGTGCGAAAAGATTATTGAAATTTCACTTGCAAAATATCCCAAAGAAAAATCTGATTTTTAATAAGAGGTTAGTATGAAAGACTTTACTCTTGCCGAAATCGCAAAGGCTTGCAACGGCGAATATGTCGGCGACGAATCGCTTAAAAACGCAAAAATAACCTCTGTTGAGCGTGACAGCCGACAGGTGAAGAACGGAAGTCTGTTTCTTGCCATAAAGGGCGAGCGTGTTGACGGTCATGATTTTATCGAAAAATGCTTTGCGCAGGGTGCTGTGTGTGCATTGTGCGAGAAAGCTCCCGAAAATGCGACAAAGCCTTGCATTGTCGTTCCATCAACACTTGATGCCGTTAAGAAAATCGGCAGGGCATACAGAGAAAAATTCGACATTCCCGTTATCGGAATTTCGGGCAGCGTCGGAAAAACCTCTACAAAAGAAATGCTCTATGCCGTTCTTTCACAAAAGTTCAAGACCCACAAAACACAAGGCAATCTCAATAACGAGCTCGGTGTTCCGCTAACGCTTCTTTCAATGCCCGAGGATACCGAGGCGGCTGTTATAGAAATGGGTATTTCCGATTTCGGTGAAATGACAAGACTTTCCGAAATGGTTCAGCCCACAATCTGCGTGCTTACAATCATCGGCGAATGTCATCTTGAAAATCTCGGCAACCGTGACGGTGTTCTCAAGGCTAAAACAGAAATGTTCAAAAATGCCCGTGAAAATGCAGATTTCATTCTCAACGGCGATGACGATAAGCTTTCAACCGTTAAGACCGTAAACGGCAAAAAGCCTGTTTTCTTCGGACTTGACGCAAAGAACGATTTTTACGCAAAGAATATAAAAAACAGCGGTGACGGCAAGGTTCTTGCAACACTCTGTTTTGACAATAATAATATTGATGTTGAAATTCCTGCAATCGGCACATATATGGTGACAAATGCTCTTGCGGCTGCTGCCGCAGGCAAGCTTCTCGGACTTACCGATGAAGAAATTGCAAACGGTGTCGCCTCGTACAAAACAGTAGGCAGTCGTGCCAATGTTATCAATACAGGCAAAATCAAAATCATTGACGATTGCTACAACGCAAATCCGACATCCGTCAGAGCATCTCTTGACACACTTTCAAATCTTGACGGCAGAAAGGTTGCAATCCTCGGCGATATGAAGGAGCTCGGAAGTGAGGAGTTGAAACTCCACTTTGACACGGGTGTTTATGCAAAATCAAAGGGCATCGGTACGGTCATAACCGTAGGCGAGCTTGCAAAGGAGCTTGCAAAGGGTGCAGACGGCAAAGCGTTTGACACAATCGAAGATGCAAAACCCGAAATTCTTAAAACGATTAAAAGCGGAGATGTTGTGCTTGTTAAGGCATCACATTCAATGCAGTTTGAAAACATTGTTGAGTTTCTCAAACAGAATTTTTGATTTACCACAAAAAAATGTTGACAAATCAAAAATACAGTCATATAATTGTCTTATAAAGAAAAAACCTGTGAGCAAGAATAGTAGGTTTTTCCAAAGCTTTCAGAGAGTCAGCGGTTGGTGTAAGCTGACAGCAGAGGACTTGCCGAATGGACTTGTGAGGGCGGGCCGAAAGCCTTTTGGCAAGTAGTTTCCGACGGAGCTCAACCGTTAAAGTGAGAGGCATATGTTAGTATGCTGTTAAAGCGGGCGTTTATCGTCAATTTGGGTGGTACCGCAGAAGTTGATTTTTCAAGACTTTTGTCCCTTGTGGGGACAAAGGTCTTTTTTGTTTATGTTTAAAACTTTTACCAAAGAAAGGTTGGTGTACGATGATTAAACCGTCTTACGATGAGGTGCTGAACCTCAAGGACAATTACAGCGTTATTCCGATTTACAAGGAAATCTACGCTGACGCATTCACCCCGATTAACCTGCTCAGAAAAATTGCAGGAAAATCCGACAAATTCTTTCTTCTTGAAAGTATCGAGGGCGGTGAAAAGTGGGCAAGGTATTCATTCATCGGATTCAACCCCAAGGCAAGGCTTTCGTACAAAAACGGAACTCTCACAGTTACGGGCGAGGGTGCAAGAGTTGTTAAAACAGCAAAGCCGTATGACGCTCTCCGTGAGTATCTTGCCGATTACAAAACTCCGCATTTCAAAGACATTCCACCGTTCACAGGCGGTCTTGTCGGCTATTTCGGTTACGCAATGATTTCTGTTGCAGAGCCTGTTTTAAAGCTCAAAAGAGGAGATACAAACGATTTTGATATGATGCTTTTCGACAAGATTATAGCCTACGATCATCTTAAAGAAAAACTCATTATCATTGTTAATATGAAAACAAACGACACCAAGGCGCAGTATGAACTTGCCAAAAAGGATATTGCAGAGATAATTTCGACAATCACATCTCCCGAACCCCTTCCAAAGCTTGAGAGTGACGGGAATGTTGAATTTACAAGCACATATTCAAAAGAAGAATTCTGCAAAATGGTTGAGAAAACCAAGGAGTACATCTTTGACGGTGACATCTTCCAATGTGTTGTTTCAAGAAGATTTGAGGCGGATTACAAAAATTCCCTCATCAATGCATACAGAGTGCTGAGAAGTACAAACCCGTCGCCTTATATGGTTTATATGTCAATTGACGGTGACGAGATTATAAGCACCTCTCCCGAAACACTTGTAAAGCTTCAGAACGGAGTGCTTAACACATTCCCGATTGCAGGTTCTCGTCCGAGAGGTAAAACAGATACAGAGGACAATGCCCTTGCAGACGAGCTTATTCACGATGAAAAGGAGCTTGCAGAGCATAATATGCTCGTTGACCTCGGACGAAACGACATTGGAAAAATCTCCGAATTCAATTCGGTTAAGGTTACAAAATATCAGGAGGTTCTCCGCTATTCAAAGATAATGCACATTTGCAGTGAGGTTGAGGGCAAGCTAAAGGACGGACTTGACGCTTTTGACGCAATCGAATCCCTACTCCCTGCCGGCACACTTTCGGGTGCTCCGAAAATCAGAGCCTGTGAAATCATTGAAGAGCTTGAAAGAACTCCCCGAGGTATATACGGCGGAGCACTCGGATATGTTGATTTCAACGGCAACCTCGACACCTGTATCGCTATCAGAATGGCGGTCAAGAAAAATGACAAGGTTTATGTTCAGGCAGGCGCAGGCATTGTAGCCGACAGCGTTCCCGAAAGCGAATACGAGGAAACCTACAACAAGGCTCTTGCTGTTATGAATGCAGTTAAAAATGCAGGGGAGGTAAACGCTTTATGATACTTTTTATTGATAACTATGACAGCTTTACCTACAATCTTGTACAGTTCTGCGGCAGCGTAAATCCCGATATCAAGGTTGTAAGAAACGATGAAATAACAGTTGACGAAATCAAAAAGCTTGCTCCATCCCACATCATCCTTTCACCCGGCCCCGGCTATCCGAAAGATGCCGGAATATGTGAGGAGGTTATAAAGGCGCTTGCGGGACAGTTTCCGATTCTCGGTATCTGCCTCGGTCATCAGGCAATATGCGAGGTTTACGGTGCAACAATCGCCCACGCAATAAAGCTTATGCACGGCAAAAAGAGCGATATCATTGTTGACACGGACAAGAAAATTTTTAACGGACTTCCAAAGGTTGTTGAGGGTGCAAGGTATCATTCGTTGATTGCGAAAAGAGATACGGTTCCCGACACACTCGAGGTAATCGCAGAAGACCGTGACGGCGAGGTTATGGGAGTTAAGCACAAGGATTTTGAGCTTTACGGATTGCAGTTTCACCCCGAATCAATTCTCACCTCACACGGTATGGAAATGATAAAGAATTTTATTACACTTTGCAAATAACACGGAAAGGATTGAAGTTTTATGATTAAAGAGGCAATAAAAAAGTTGCTTGCAGGCAATGACCTCACTTTTGATGAGGCGGCACAGGTTATGGACGAAATGTTCTCAGGCACAGCAACGCAGTCGCAGATGGCGGCATATCTCACAGCCTTGAGAATCAAGGGTGAAACAATTGACGAAATTACCGCAAGCGCACAGGTTATGAGAGAAAAAGCACTCCACATCAAGCCTAACCGTGATGTACTCGATATCGTCGGCACAGGCGGCGACGGTACAGGCACATTCAATATTTCAACAACAGCGGCATTTATAATTGCCGCCGCAGGAATCCCCGTTGCAAAGCACGGCAACCGTTCAATGTCAAGCAAAAGCGGTTCGGCAGACTGTCTTGAACAGCTCGGAATCAACATCAACATCACTCCCGAAAAGAGCGAAGAGGTTCTTAACAAAGCAGGCATCTGCTTTATGTTTGCACAGGGCTACCATTCATCAATGAAGTATGTAGGTCCTGTCCGTAAGGAAATCGGAATCAGGAACATTTTCAATGTTCTCGGACCTCTCACAAACCCTGCAGGCGCAGACCTTCAGGTAACGGGTGTGTATTCTGAGGCTCTTGTTGAGCCGATTGCACAGGTTTTCTCAAACCTCGGTGTTAAGAAAGGCTATGTTTTCTACGGTATGGACGGTATGGACGAGGTTACTCTCACAACAACAACAAAGGTTTGTGAGATTGACAACGGCAAGTTCAACACATTTATTCTCAATCCCGAAGATTACGGCCTTAAACTTTGTGCACCCGAGGATCTTGCAGGCGGTGACGGCAAAGAAAATGCTGAAATCACAAAAGAAATTCTCAGCGGTGAAATTAAGGACGCAAAGCGTGATATCGTTGTTCTCAATGCCGCACTCGGACTTTGCACAGGCGGCAAGGCAGATTCAATTCAGGACGGCATAAAGCTTGCAAACGAAATTATCGACAGCGGCAAGGCTTATGCAAAGATTGAAGAATTTGCAAAGGTTTCCAACGAATAAAGGTGACACAATGATACTTGAAACAATTGCAGACGCAAACAGAGTAAGATATGAAGAAATCGAAAAGCAAGTTCCGCTTGAAGTGATAAAGCAAAAAGCACTTTCAATGGAAACAGACAATGAATTTCCGTTTGAAAAGGCGCTTGCGGGCAAGGATATTTCATTCATTTGCGAGGTCAAAAAAGCGTCCCCGTCAAAGGGAATTATCGCAGAGGATTTTCCCTATGTTCAGATTGCCAAGGATTATGAAAATGCAGGCGCAAGTGCAATTTCCGTTCTGACAGAACCGAAGTGGTTCAAGGGCGAAAATGCTTTTCTTGAAGAAATTTCAAAGAATGTAAGTATTCCGCTTTTGAGAAAAGACTTCACAGTTTGTGAATATCAGATTTATGAGGCAAAGACAATCGGTGCGTCAGCCGTACTGCTTATCTGCTCGCTTCTTGACACGGACACAATCAGAAGATGGATTAAGCTTTGCGACTCTCTCGGACTTTCGGCACTTGTTGAGGCTCACACAGCCGATGAGGTGTATTCCGCAATTGCCGCAGGAGCAAGAGTTATCGGTGTAAACAACCGAAATCTTCGTGACTTCACGGTGGACATAAATAACTGTACAAAGCTCCGTAAGCTTGTTCCCGACAACATTATTTTTGTTGCCGAAAGCGGAATCAAAACACGGGATGACATCAGGGTGCTTGAAAACGCAGGAGTAAACGCAGTTCTCATAGGTGAAACCCTTATGAGAAATCCCGACAAAAAAGCTGCACTTGACGAATTGTCGGGCAGAAAATAAAAAATGATTTATAAGCCGTGTGCAAAGCACACCAATGATATAAAAGTAATTAAGGGGAATCAAGATGACAAAAGGAAAATTCGGTATTCACGGCGGACAGTTCGTTCCCGAAACGCTGATGAATGCAATTAATGAATTTGAAGAGGCATACAACAGGTATAAGGACGATCCCGAGTTTGTTGCAGAACTCGACACACTTATGCGTGAATACGCAGGCAGACCGTCACTTCTCTATTATGCCGAAAAAATGACAAAAGACCTCGGCGGTGCAAAGATTTATCTTAAGCGTGAGGACTTGAACCACACAGGTTCACACAAGCTCAATAACTGCCTCGGTCAGTGCCTTCTTGCAAAGAGAATGGGCAAAACAAGAGTTATTGCCGAAACGGGCGCAGGTCAGCACGGTGTTGCAACGGCAACCGTAGCCGCACTTTTAGGACTTGAATGTGAAATCTTTATGGGCAAAGAGGACACAATCCGTCAGGCTCTCAATGTTTACAGAATGAAACTTCTCGGTGCAAAGGTCAATGCCGTTGAAACAGGCACAATGACTCTTAAAGATGCCGTAAACGAGGCAATGCGTGAATGGACAAACAGAGTTTCCGACACACACTATGTTCTCGGCTCGGTAATGGGACCGCACCCGTTCCCGACTGTTGTCCGTGATTTTCAAAGCGTAATCGGCAAGGAAATCAAGTCACAAATGCTTGAAAAGGAAGGCAGACTTCCCGATGTTGTTATGGCTTGCGTAGGCGGCGGAAGCAACGCAATGGGCGCTTTCTATGAGTTTATCAAGGATGAAAATGTAAAGCTTATCGGCTGTGAGGCAGCAGGCCTCGGCGTAGATACTCCAAAAACTGCCGCTACAATCGCAACAGGCACACTCGGCATCTTCCACGGCATGAAGTCGTACTTCTGTCAGAACGAATACGGTCAGATTGCTCCCGTATATTCAATTTCGGCAGGTCTTGACTACCCCGGTATCGGTCCCGAACACGCAAATCTTGCCGACACGGGCAGAGCAAGCTATGTTCCCGTTACAGACGAAGAGGCTGTAAACGCATTTGAATATCTTTCAAGAACAGAGGGTATCATCCCCGCAATTGAAAGCGCACACGCAGTTGCACATTGTATAAAAATTGCCCCGACAATGGACAAAGACAAGATTATCGTAGTCAACCTTTCGGGCAGAGGCGACAAGGATGTTGCGGCTATCGCAAGATACAGAGGGGAGGATCTCCATGACTGATATTAAATCTGCATTCCAAAACGGCAAGGCATTCATCCCGTTTGTAACAGCGGGTGATCCCGACCTTGAAACAACAGAAAAGCTTCTTATTGAAATGAGCAAAAACGGTGCCGATATCATCGAAATCGGTATCCCGTTTTCAGACCCGATTGCCGAGGGTGTTGTAATTCAGGAGGCTGACCTCCGTTCTCTTTCGGCAGGCACAACAACAGATAAAATCTTTGACATGGTAAAGCGTATCCGTCCGCAGATTGATGCCGTTCTTGCCGTTATGACCTATATGAATCCGATTTTCGTATACGGTACGGAAAGGTTTATGGCAAAGTGTCAGGAGTGCGGAATCTCCGCAGTTATCGTTCCCGACACACCGTATGAAGAAAAGCACGAGCTTACCGATTACAGCGGAAAATACGGCATTGATGTAATTTCTCTCATCGCTCCTACATCTCACGAGAGAATCAAGATGATTGCAAAAGAGGCAGAGGGCTTTGTTTACTGCGTTTCATCAATGGGCGTTACAGGCGTAAGAAGTGAAATCACAACCGATGTAGGCGAAATGGTAAGACTTGTTAAGTCTGTAAAGGATATTCCGTGTGCAATCGGTTTCGGCATTTCAACTCCGGAGCAGGCAAAGAAAATGAGCGAAAGTGCAGACGGTGTTATCGTTGGTTCTGCAATCGTGAAAATTATTGCAAAGTACGGCAAAGACAGCGTTAAGCCTGTTTGCGACTATGTTAAAAGTATGAAGGAAGCGATTTCGTGAGTACACTCGAAGAACTTCAAAGCGTAATTGACAAAAGCAAAAGAATAGTATTTTTCGGCGGTGCGGGAGTTTCGACAGAAAGCGGAATCCCCGACTTCCGAAGTGTTGACGGTCTGTACAATCAAAAGTACGATTATCCGCCCGAGCAGATTCTCAGCCACACATTTTTTGTTCACAAAACAAGTGAGTTCTTCCGCTTTTATCGTGACAAAATGCTCTGCCTTGACAAAAAGCCGAACAAGGCGCACTATAAGCTTGCAGAGCTTGAAAAGGCGGGAAAGCTTTCGGCTGTTGTCACCCAGAACATTGACGGACTTCATCAGGCGGCAGGCAGTAAGCGTGTTTATGAGCTGCACGGAAGTGTTCTTCGCAACTACTGCACAAAGTGCGGCAGGTTCTATGATGCAGAGTTTATCAAGAACTCTGCCGATATTCCCAAATGTACTTGCGGAGGTATCATAAAACCCGATGTTGTGCTTTATGAAGAGGGACTTGACGACAGCACGGTAACGGGTGCGGTCAATGCAATTTCAAAGGCTGACACGCTGATTATTGCCGGCACAAGCCTCACTGTTTATCCGGCGGCTGGGTTTATTCGCTACTTCGGCGGCGATAATCTTGTGCTTATCAACCGTGATCCCACACCAATGGACAAGAACGCAAATCTTGTGTTCCGTGAAAAAGTGGGAGAATTGCTTGACAAAATTACCGTAAACATATAAAATTTATGCGACAGGAAAATTTCTGTTATTTTTCTGTTACAGCATATAGATAAATGAAAAAATCAATACACAAGATGTTGTTGCGGAACAGAGAAAACCGATAAAATCCGCATAAAATCCAACTTTTTTTGTAAAAAGACTTGATTTTTGCACATTCTTGTGCTATCATAATTCCTATATGACCGATACTTTAAGGAGGTGGGACAATGCCAAACATCAAATCTGCTAAAAAGCGTGTTAAAGTTATTGCTACAAAGACTGCTCGTAACAAGGCTACAAAATCTGCTCTCAGAACAGCTGTAAAGAAGGCTTATTACGCAGTTGACACTAACGCTGACAACAAAACAGAGGCAGTTCGTCTTGCTATTAAGAAAATTGACCAGGCAGCAGCTAAGGGTATTCTTCACAAGAACACTGCAGCAAGAAGCAAATCATCACTTGCTAAAAGACTTAACGCATCAGCATAAGTGCAATAAATCTTACAGGCTTAAAAGCAGAGAATATTCTCTGCTTTTTTATTTTGTTCTGTTGACATTTTTGTAAAAACTGTTAGAATATAAATAAAGATACGGCAGATACTACTGCCATACAAGCATACAAAATTTGGAGGCGACAGAATATGAAAAATCATAAGTGCAGATGGGCTTTAATTATCGGTATCATCTCTGCAGTTGCAGCTCTTTCTGCTGCTCTCACAGCGTTCTTTATTGTTAAGGATAAGCAGAAAAAAGATGACGAGGAGCTTATGGAATACCTCGACAGCTCAATTGAGTAATTATTGAGTAAATCTTAAAAGCCGAATGCGGACCGTTCATTTTTTGGGCGGTCCGTTTTTATGAAACTTCATTTTATTTTTCGTGGTGATTTTATGATACGGGAAGAACTTGACCGACTTCTCTGTGACGCCAAAAGCAACGCAGAACTCAAAGAAAAACTTCTGAAAACCGAACAGAGCGAAAACCCGATTGATAACTTCTGTTCCCTCTGCCGGTCGCACGGGTACAAAATCAGTGCAGGCGAACTTTTTGCACTCGGACTTGACGAAAGCGACACCAAGCTTCGCAGTGTGAACGGCGGCGGAGTGAACGCAATTGACGGCTGGGACGATGCCTACGAGCAATTTATTCTTACATTGAAATGGACATGACTATGAAACACTACTTCCCGAAATACTGCGAAAAATTCAGATGCATTGCGAACCTCTGTCCCGACAGCTGTTGCAGGGACTGGGATGTTGTTGTCGATGATACAAGCTTTGATTTTTATAATACAGTCAAAGGCGAGTTTGGCGACAGGCTCAGGTCGCTTATGACAATTGACGAGGACGGCGACAGAATTTTCATCAGGCAAGGTGAAAAATGCCCGTTCTGGAACAGCGATATGCTGTGCGACATTTACATCAACCTCGGCGAAAATCACCTTTGTCACACCTGTAAGGAATTTCCGAGAATCACTCAGGACTACACCGTTTTTTGTGAACATACGCTTTCGTTTGCCTGTCCCGAGGCGGCAAGGCTTATGCTTGAATCAGATTTTGACACAGGCTTTGCAACCGATATTCCGCAGGACTCACAGACCGATTACAGCACAACCGAGATGAATTTTTTGCTCTCTGCAAGAAAACGCACTTTTGAAATTCTCTCAGACTGCAAACTGTCCTTGTCCGAAAGATTGTGCAGACTTCTTGCCTTCAACGAGCGAGTGCAGAATATGCTTGACGATGAAATTTTTGATATCACGGCTATGCCGACAGATGAATATAAAAAGCAAAGCTGCGGTGATGCGTCATTCATTTTTGGTTTGCACAAAAGCCTTGATATTATGAGTAATGATTGGCTATGTGAGCTTGAAGCAACCGCCGATTTTGCAAAAAATAATACGCTGTCAAGCCGTTTTGACAAACCGCTTACCGCCTATCTTGACTACTATGTCCGCAGATATTACCTTTCCGCAATCGACAGTTTTAATGTCATATCCACAATCAAGCGAATGGTCTGTGCATACATAGTGACCGCCTATGAACTCGAAAGGCCCAACAATCCGACTCAAACCGAAATTGCGAAAATTCTGCAGGGATATTCAAAAGAGGTTGAACATTCCTATGAAAACGGCGAACTCCTCGAAGATGAATTTATCTTCAATCCACTTTTTTCAACCGACAATTTAATAGGTATTTTATAAATAAATCCCGAACACATTTTACCGTGTTCGGGATTTGTTGTTTATTCTTTATTTTCGTCCGAATTCTTTTTGTTTCGTTTTTTCACGGAAACAATGTCGAGTTCAAACCAGAATGTACTGCCTTTGCCGAGTGTACTGCGAACGCCGTATCTTGCTTTGTGGCTGTCAAGAATACCCTTGACTATTGACAAGCCGAGTCCCGTGCCGATAACGCCACGCTTATGCTCCTTGTCAACCTTGTAGTAACGATCCCAGATGTATTCAAGCTTTTCGGGAGGAATGCCGTCACCGTGATCCGTTACCTCAATGAGAACCTTTTTGCCGTTTACCTTTTGCGTTACAATAACAGTTTTGTCTTCGCCGACATAATTGACTGCATTGTTCACAAGATTATAGATTACCTGTGAAATTTTCAGTTCATCGGCAAAAATGTAAACATCTTCGTCACTCTCAAACAGAATGTTGTATCCGTCCTGTTCCTTTAGCTTTGCGTACCTTGTGAAAATATTCTTGATGCTGTCGGTAAGACAGAACTCCGATTTTTCGGGTTGAATTGAACCCGATTGAATCTTTGAGAGGTCAAGCAAATCGTTGACAAGTGTTGAAAGTCTTGTTGCCTCGTCAATAATAATCTGAATATTTTCGGGAGTGTTTTCACCGGGCAGGTCACGCATAACCTCGCCGTAGCCCGTAATCATTGTCAGCGGTGTTCTCAAATCGTGTGAGATGTTGGCAATAAGTTCTTTTTGTAATTTTTCGGTTGCGGCAAGCTCCGTTTTTGCGTAGTTCAGCGTTTCGTTGAGTTCCTCAACCTCAAGATATCCTCTTGCGTTAAAGTCAACATCATAGTTTTTCTTTGCAAGCTCCTTTGCCGCCGTGTTTGTCTTAGAAATCGGTTTCGCAATTCTGTAGCTTGCGTAAAGCGAAATTATAACGGCAAGAAGCACAAACACAACCGAAACGATTGCAAGCTGGTCACGGACGATTTCAACTGTGTTAGTCAGCGGTGTGATTGACGATGTTACAATCAAAAAGCATTCGCTGCCGTCCTGCAGATTGATAATGTCGGTGTAAACCATATTTTGAACATTTTTATCGGGAGCGGAAGCATACCGAACAGTATTCCTCTCGGCTGTGTCGGATGAGGAATATTCATTAAAAAACTGTCGCTCAAACTTGCCTTTAATGCTGTCCTCTTTGTAGTTACTTGTGATGAACATATAATGTCCGTCATTTTCCTCTGCCAGCTTGTAGTATGAATAGACATCGTGATACTGAAAATTCAGGTTTGAAACGGGGTTGTCATATTCGCAACAATACTTCAATGTGAAAAGAGAAGTTGAATCGTAAACATATACCGAAAGTGAATTGTAGCTTGCAACATTTTCAATTGTTCCGAGAGCGTTTTTGTTTTCTTCAATCGACTTTGAAATAACCTGTGCGTTCTTTTCAACCTGTGAAGATTTTGTTGCCGTGTAGAACGATTCAAGAAAAAAGGTCTGGAACACCCACAACACGATCACAATTGCAAATCCGAACAGAAGAAAATAGCATAACAGCTTAAAATTCAACGGCAGATAATGGCGGTCAAATCGTTTGTTAGATTGTTTCAAAACGGTAACCCACCCCTCGAAGCGTTACAATGCATCTGCTGTATTCGCCAAGGCTCTTTCTGAGAAGCTTAATGTGTGTGTCAAGCGTTCTTTCGTCACCGAAGAAGTCGTAGCCCCAGACCTCGCTTATAAGCTTTTCACGGGTGAGTGCAAGTCCTTTGTTCTTTACCATATAGAAAAAGAGTTCGTATTCCTTTGGCGTCATCTCAATTCTTTTGCCGTCAATTGTAACAATTCTGGCTGAGAAATCAACCGAAAGACCTTCGTATGTAAATACATCCTTCTTCACATTCTCTTCGTTCTGAGCGCCTTGTGAACGCTTGATTACGGCATTAACACGCATCATAAGCTCCTTTGGCGAGAACGGCTTAACAACATAGTCGTCACTGCCAAGCTCAAAGCCGTGAATTTTATCGTACTCCTCGCCTCTTGCCGAAAGCATAATGATAGGTGTTTTCTTGAATTTTCTGATTTCCCTGCAAGCGGAAAAGCCGTCAAGCTCAGGCATCATAACATCCATTATGATAAGGTCAAAGTCCTCTTTACGGCAAATTTCAATTGCCTGCATACCGTCAACGGCTTCTTCAACCTCAAAGCCCTCAAATTCGGCATATTTTCTGATAATCTGTCTGATTCTTGCCTCATCGTCAACAACGAGTATCCTGCTCATTTTTGTACGCCCCTTTTATTAAAATTATAAGCGTCGGTTAAGACGCAGTGTATTCCGACTGTTACTCTATCATCCGAATGTGATAAAATTATGTTAATTTTCAATTTTGTTGGTGAAGTATCGCACGGCGAGCCGCCGTACCCCATTCGTGTAGATAGTTTGCAGTATTAAAAACATATTATGCCCGAGCGTAATATCGTAATTCTTCGTACCACACTGTTGGGGTGAACCTCGTTCGCCGCTGTACTTCAAATCACAACTGTTATAACAATCCGTTAAAATGATTATACCACATTTCATTTCTTATTGAAATACTGTTGAAAATAAATTATAATGTATAGTGTTAAAATTTGGTGCTAAATTCATATTAAGGAGTTCGGATATGGAAATAAGAAAAATCAAGGCGCAGACGGTATGCGATACGGTTAAAAAGCTGTTTACCGACTGCAACTATTTTATCGGCAAAGACATCATGTGCGCCCTTGAAACCGCAAGGGATAACGAAAGCTCTCCTGTAGGCAAAAGTGTACTTTCACAGATTATCGAAAACGATAAAATTGCGGCTCGTGAAGAAGTTCCGCTTTGTCAGGATACTGGTATGGCTGTCCTTTTTGTTGAATACGGTGACAGGGTTGTTATTGAGGACGGCAGTTTTGATGAGGCTGTCAACGAGGGCGTTCGCAGAGCCTATATTGACGGCTACCTTCGCAAGAGTGTAGTAAATGATCCTGTTTTCGACAGAATCAATACAAAGGATAACACTCCTGCAATTATCCACACAAAAATCGTCAGCGGAAATCAGATTAAAATTACCGCCGGCGGTAAGGGCTTCGGCAGTGAAAATATGTCGCAGATAAAAATGCTCACCCCGTCAAAGGGCATTGAGGGCGTTAAGCAGTTTATTCTTGATACTGTTTTTCAGGCAGGTCCAAATCCCTGTCCTCCTATGGTTGTCGGTGTCGGAATCGGCGGTACTTTTGAAAGAGCCGCCCAGCTTGCAAAAAAAGCAACCTTCCGTCCGATTGATTCCAAAAATGAAGATGAACGCTATGCACAGCTTGAGGACGAGCTCCTTACCGAAATCAATAAAATGGGATTCGGTCCTGCAGGACTTGGCGGCAATACAACCGCAATCGGCGTGAATATCGAAACTTCACCCACACACATTGCAGGAATGCCTGTTGCGGTCAACATCTGTTGCCATGCCGCAAGACACGCAAGTGCAACGATCTGAGGAGGAAAAGCTGTGGAAAAGAAAATTACACTTCCGATTACGGACGAAGATATCAAAAATCTCAAAGCAGGCGACAGCGTTCTGCTCACGGGTTCAATCATCACAGGCAGAGATGCCGCACACAAAAGACTTTATGAATTGATTCAGAAGGGCGAAAAACTTCCCGTTGACATCAAAGGCGAGCTTATCTATTATGTTGGTCCTGCTCCTGCAAAGCCCGGTTATGCAGTAGGTCCTGCAGGTCCGACATCAAGCTATCGTATGGATAAGTACGCTCCGTCACTGCTTGACCTCGGACTCAAAGGAATGATAGGCAAAGGCGCAAGAAATAAAGAAGTTGTCGATGCGATTGTTCGCAACAAGGGCGTGTATCTTGTCGCAATCGGCGGTGCGGCGGCGCTTATCGCCAAGAGCATCAAGAGCGAGGAGATTCTTTGCTACGAAGATTTAGGCACAGAGGCTGTTCGCAGATATGAGGTTGAAGATTTCCCGTGCATAGTTGCAATCGACAGCGACGGCAACAATGTCTATGAAACCGAACCGCCAAAATACAGGGTGAAATAATCGGCAATATAAAATTTTATATAAATAAAAACGGTCGGGCGACAATGCTTGCATTTGGCAAACTGTCATCCGACCGTGAATTTTATTAAACTGTTTCTGCAAAGACAGACGGCTGTTAATTAAGCACTTACTTTGCACAGCTTGCAATCGCCGATTTCTATAGCTCTTTCGAGGGTGTCGGTAAAATGTGTGACTTCTTCGGGGATGTCACAGTAGAGATACTGCTCGTTCACGGCAAAATCTTCCGCCTCTCTCGACTGAACGCACACTTCATACATTCCGTTCGGGTGCTTATAGACCTCGTAACGAAACATTCTGTCATCTGTGTACATATCGTAAATCACATAGTCACGCATTTTGTCACTTCCTCTCAAATGTATTATGTTGCAGATTGCAAACAGTACTTGGTTACTTCGTTTCTAAAAACTCCTGTACTCTCTCAAAAAGGTACGGCTGAATTGTAGGGTATGTCAAATTTTTTGGTATATCGTCAAAAAGCTTGATTTTTTCAATTTCAAGCGGCGGCAGTTCTCCAAAACTGCGAATTTCCGCAAAATAGAGCATTCCGTAATCCGTGAATGAATAGATGCACACGGGATAGATGTCGAAATCTTTTGCACCCGTTTCTTCCCAAAGTTCACGCTTTGCTGTTGCTTCAATATCTTCGCTGTCCTCACGGTGACCGCCCGGAATTTCATATGTATCACGATTTTTGTGTTTGCAAAAAACCCATTTTCCGTTGTATCTCGCACAAATAACGGCATATTTCAACGGCTTGTCTGTATTAAGGCTGTAAAATTTTACTTTCATAGTTAATCCTTTTAATCAAAATATCTTACAAGCGAGATCACCTTGCCGAGCAAAGCGACTTCGTCAACTATAATCGGTTCAAAATTATCGTTTTCAGGCTGAAGTCTGAAGTGACCGTTTTCCTTGTAAAAACGCTTTACGGTCGCCTCGTCACCGACAAGAGCAACAACGATTTCGCCGTTCTCCGCAACAGGTGTGCGGTGAACAATTAAAATATCGTCAGGGAAAATGCCTGCGTTAATCATACTTTCGCCCTGAACACGCAGAGCAAAAAGCTCTCTGCCCCTTTTTAAGCTGTCGGGAACAGGCACGTAACATTCAATATTCTCAACGGCAAGAATCGGATAACCTGCCGCAACTCTGCCCAAAACGGGAACATCGGTGTTTTTCTCCATGCCGTTAATCTGAATACAACGATTCACGCCGTGTTCTCGTGAAATAAGACCTTTTTCTTCAAGTGCCTTGAGGTGGTGGTGAACGGTTGATGTTGAACTCAGTCCCGTTTCTTCGCAGATTTCACGAACTGACGGAACTCTGCCCTCACCTGCACATTCCTTTAGATAATCGAAAATTTTCTGTTGGCTTTTGCTTAAAGGTTTCATATCGCAACGCCCCTTGTTTGTAATTACAGTATGATTGTACCATATATTTTCAGAAAAATCAAACATTTGTTTTATGTTTTTGAAAAATTTTTTATTTCGTCGAATAAATAAAGAAATTATTTGAGTTTCGATTGATTAACAGAAAAAACAGATGCTTTTCATTCCGATTTCAAAAAGGGTTCACACAGTTTTCATATTTGCATTGTTTAATATAAGCGTACTCAGAAAGACGGAACCGCATCCGTCAGAGTATAATTGTTCTACCCTCCTCAATGCGAGTCTGAACAAAGACTCGTAATTGTACCCCTCATTTTTTAAAGAACATAAGAAAGCACCGGGTCGCCGCAAGCCCGGTGCTTTCGTCGTTTAGGGACAAATTAATTGCAACACTGCGGCGGTGAACAATTACAAAGCCACGCTCGGGCATAATAGTTTTTTAAATATTGCAAACTATCTGCACGAACTAAAATAAACACGAACCTGACAATTACAAAGTCACGCTCGGGCATAATAGTTTTTAATATTGCAAACTATCTACACGAACTAAAATAAACACGAACGAAAATAAACATAAACTAAAAAATTGAATTATCATCTGCACTATGATACAATATATATAGTAAAGTGAGGTGCTTGTATGCTTGAGAACAAACTCGGATTGACTTCTTCTGCGGAGCTTGCTCGTGAAGAGGAGCGAATCAGTAAGAAAAAGGCGGCAATGCTTTTTGAAAATCACATTCTTGACAACCTTGAAAGCGGAAAGTTTTCAACATTACAGACAATCCACAAGTACCTTTTTGACGAAATCTACGATTTTGCGGGAAAGTTAAGAACCGTAAACATTGCAAAGGGAAATTTCAGATTTGCACCTTTGATGTACATTGAATCAGCTTTGAAAAATATTGATGAAATGCCGCAGAGCAATTTTGATGAAATTATAGAAAAGTATGTCGAAATGAACATTGCGCACCCATTCAGAGAGGGCAACGGTCGCAGTACACGAATCTGGCTTGACCATATGTTGAAAACGGAAATCAGCAAGGTTATCGACTGGAGCAAGGTTGACAAGGAAGATTATCTGCTTGCAATGGAGCGCAGTCCCATACGGGATATCGAGATAAAATATGTTCTGAAAAACGCATTGACCGATGAAATTGACAGCCGTGAGGTGTACATGAAAGGCATTGACCACAGCTATTATTATGAGGGCTACACAGCGTTTAAAGCGGACGAACTTTAGTAAAATTGAAAGTTGACGGCGAGCCGCCGTTCCCGGTCCGAGAAGATAGTTTTGATAGGGGCAAGAGTAAAATGCCCGAATGAAAATGTTTATTGAAAATTGTGCAGACAATAACAATGCTACGCTCGGGCATAATTGGTTTTTAAACATTGCAAACTATCTACACGAACGAAAAAATATGAACATAAAATAATGGACAGCAGAAATAAAATCTGCTGTCCGATTTGTTTTTTATACATATATAGTTATTTTCTTTTTCTTATAAACCAATATATCAAACCAAGTGCAACGAGGAAACCGCCGAGAATGCAACGGAATATGATATTAAGCGTACCCTCAAACATTGGGTAGCCTGCAAAGGTTCGCAGTCCGTACCATACGGTCATGAAGATAAAAAACACAGCCATTAAAACTGCAAGCAAGCCCTGATGTTCGTGGCGATATTTGATTCCTACGATAATCATTAATATTGCAAGAGCCGCCCAAAGCCATACATACATATTCTGAAGAAATTCGCCCATAAAATTCACCCTTAAACATTACTGATAAGTAGATTATAGAGTATCCTCGGCACAATGTCAAACCGTGTTATGTGAAGATTTTCTGAAAACGAAAAATTTTTTCAAAAACGCTTGACTTTTACTGACTTTGGTATTATATTATGAGTATAGCAATTAGCACTCACCTATCGAGAGTGCTAAAACAGCAAAAAACCGACACGAAATGAGGTGAACGGTATGGAGCTGGCTGAAAGAAAAAAGAAAATATTATCGGCAGTAATCGAAAGCTATATCAACACAGGCGAGCCGATTGGTTCAAAAGCGTTGATTGACGAAACGGGACTTGAGGTTTCATCGGCAACGGTGCGAAATGACCTTGCAGACCTTACAAATAAAGGCTACTTGGTTCAGCCGCACACCTCGGCAGGACGAATTCCAACGCTGCAGGGCTACAGATACTACATCGACAATCTGATGAAAATTACCCCCGTAACCCAAGGCGGACGGGAATATGTTGAATCCGAGCTTTACAAAAGTGCAGATTCCCCCGAGAGCATCCTCAAAGAGGCAAGCGGTGTTATTTCAAGGCTGACAGGCTGCACGGCGGTAACAACAACACCTTCGGGTGAGGAAAGCAGAATCCACAGAATAAGATTTGTTCAGACGGGTTCGCACACGGCAATGGCTGTTGTGATTGCCTCAAACGGAATCATAAAAACAAAGCTGTTTCGTTGCGATTTCCTTTTGAATCCCGAACTTTTGACCGTGTTTGACAAGGCATTTAACGAAATCTTTTCGGGAATGAAGCTTTCATCGGTCAACCGACCGTTCATACAAACAGCGGCGGCAAGGCTCGGTGAACTTTCAATGTTTACCCCGGGAGTGCTTGTGGCAATTATGGAGGCTTGTGAAACGGCAAAGGAAGTCAGCGTTTATCTCAGCGGTGTGACAAAGCCGTTGTTTATGTCCGATGTCAATTTTCTTAACGCACGAAATGTTATGGAGTTTTTGAACAACAGACACGACCTTGCGGAAATGCTTGAAAATCTTCCGCTTGACACCTCCGTCAGCATAGGCGGCGAAAACAGCAGAACAGAGCTTGCAGGGAGTGCGGTAATCTCCACACGATACCGACTTGACGGCAATCCGTCAGGCGTGCTTGCGGTGATAGCACCCGTGAGAACGGACTACGCAAGAGCAATTTCAATTCTTGAATGTGTGTCCGAAAGCGTTAGCACTCTTATTGATGAGCTGATAGAAATATGATAAATAAAAATCCTTGAAGGAGGATAAAGATGACTAAGAAAAAATCCGAGAAAACCGAAGAAAAAAAGGTTTCCGAAGAAACAGTCGCAGAAGAAACCGAGACTGAAAATACCGAAGAGCCTGCAAAGGATGAAAATGCGGATAAAATCAAGGCTCTTGAAGATGAGCTTTCGGCACAGAAGGATAAGTATATGCGACTTGCCGCCGAGTACGACAATTACCGTAAAAGAACGGCAAACGAAAAGCTTTCAATCTATGACGATGCAACTTCAAAGGCTTGTATCGAGCTTCTTCCCGTTGCAGACAGCGTAACGCTTGCTCTTGCAAATCTGAAAGATGCCGATCCCGATATCATCAAGGGTATTGAGCTTATTTCAAATCAGCTTGCAAAGAGCTTTGAAAAGCTAAAGATTGAGTCCTACGGCACAGCAGGCGATGCATTCGATCCGAACTTGCACAATGCGGTTTCAAAGATTGAGGACGAAAACCTCGGTGCCGACACAATCGCAGCCGTTTATCAGACGGGTTACAAAATCGGCGACAAAATTATCCGTCACGCAATGGTACAGGTTGCCAACTGTGACTGATTTCATATATAAACATTCAGCAGAAAACACACAAACAAAAACAATTAAAAATTCAATTGGAGGAATTTATCATGGCTAAGACAATAGGTATAGATTTAGGTACAACAAACTCATGCGTAGCAGTTATCGAAGGCGGCGAGCCTGTAGTTATCGCTAACGCAGAAGGCGCAAGAACAACTCCGTCTGTTGTTGCTTTTTCAAAAGACGGTGAAAGAATGGTTGGTCAGGTTGCCAAGCGTCAGGCTATCACAAACCCCGACAGAACAGTTGCATCAATCAAGAGAGAAATGGGTACTGCTCACAAGGTAACAATTGACGGCAAGAGCTACACTCCACAGGAGATTTCAGCAATGATTCTTCAGAAGCTCAAGTCAGATGCAGAGGCTTACCTCGGTGAAACAGTTACACAGGCAGTTATCACAGTTCCTGCATACTTCACAGACGCACAGCGTCAGGCTACAAAGGATGCCGGTAAGATTGCAGGTCTTGATGTTAAGAGAATCATCAACGAGCCTACAGCAGCCGCTCTTTCATACGGTGTAGATAAGGAAAAAGACCAGAAGGTTATGGTATATGACCTCGGCGGCGGTACATTCGATGTATCTATCATCGAAATGGGCGACGGTGTTCAGGAAGTACTTGCAACAGCAGGTAACAACCGTCTCGGCGGTGATGACTTCGATAAGAGAATCATCGACTGGATGGTTGCATCATTCAAGACAGAAACAGGCATTGACCTTTCACAGGATAAGGTTGCAATGCAGAGATTAAAAGAGGCTGCCGAGAAGTCAAAGATTGAGCTTTCAGGTGTTACAACTTCTAACATCAACCTCCCGTTCATCACAGCAGACCAGACAGGTCCTAAGCACCTTGACCTTACTCTTACAAGAGCAAAGTTTGACGAACTCACATCAGACCTTGTAGAAGCTACAATGGGTCCTGTAAGATCGGCTCTTCAGGATTCAGGTCTTCAGATCGGTCAGATTGACAAGGTTCTTATGGTTGGCGGTTCTTCCAGAATCCCTGCTGTTCAGGACGCTGTTAAGAAGCTCATCGGCAAAGAGCCGTTCAAGGGCATCAACCCTGATGAATGTGTTGCTATCGGCGCAGCTATTCAGGCAGGCGTACTCGGCGGTGAAGTTGAAGGACTTCTCCTCCTTGATGTAACTCCGCTTTCACTCGGTGTTGAAACAATGGGCGGTGTTATGACAAAGATTATTGACAGAAACACAACAATCCCGACAAAGAAGAGCCAGATTTTCTCAACTGCCGCTGATAATCAGACACAGGTTGAAATCAATGTTCTTCAGGGTGAGCGTGAATTTGCCCGTGACAACAAGCAGCTCGGTCTTTTTGCTCTCACAGGCATTGCTCCTGCAATGCGTGGTATTCCGCAGATTGAAGTAACATTTGATATTGATGCCAACGGTATCGTTAATGTATCTGCAAAAGACCTCGGTACAGGCAAAGAGCAGAAGATTACAATCAGTAACTCAACTTCAATGAGCAAGGAAGATATCGACAAGGCTGTTAAGGAAGCTGAACAGTTTGCCGCAGAGGACAAAAAGCGCCGTGAGGCAGTTGACGCTAAGAACGAAGCTGAAAACATTGTTTATCAGGCAGAAAAGCTCGTCAGCGAAAGCGGTGACAAGATTCCCGAGAATGACAAGAACGCAATCAACACAAAGGTTGCAGCTCTTAAAGAGGCTATCTCAAAGGACGATGCCGCACTCATCGGCACAGCTAAGGAAGACCTCCAGAAGACTCTTAACGATGCTGCCGCTAAGCTTTATCAGCAGGCTGCTCCGCAGGGCGGTGCTCCCGATATGAACGGTGCTCAGCCAAACGGCGGTAATCCTACAGGCAACAACGGCGGAGATCCTAATGTATATGACGCTGATTTCACCGATGTTGACGATAACAAGTAATTTATGTTAGAATAACATATAGTCAAAGGAGCTGTTATATGGCGGCTCCTTTTGGCTGTATAAGACGATAACCGGCTTGCAATATTGCGTGATTTCGGTATTTTGACAAAGGTGAGAGTAATATGGCAGACAAAAGAGACTACTACGAGGTGCTTGGCGTTCAAAAGGGCGCAAGCGACGATGAAATAAAAAAGGCATACAGAGCCTGTGCCAAAAAATATCACCCGGATTTGCATCCCGGCGATAAAGAATGCGAGGAAAAATTCAAGGAAGTAAACGAGGCTTATGAGGTTCTTTCCGATTCCGATAAAAAGGCTCGTTACGACCAGTTCGGTCATGCGGGTGTTGATCCCAACTACGGTGCAGGTGCAGGCGGAGCAGGAAGTCCGTTCGGTCAGGGTATTGATATTGACGATATCTTCTCCAGCTTTTTCGGCGGATTCGGCGGCAGACGCTCCAACAATGCAAATGCTCCTATGCGTGGCAGTGATATTGAAACTACGGTTTACATTTCATTTGAAGAGGCGGCAAAGGGTTGCAAGCAGACAATCAACTATTCATGCGTAACAACCTGTGATGCCTGCCACGGAACAGGCGCTCAGCCCGGCACAAGCCCCAAGACCTGTTCGTCATGCGGCGGTTCGGGCAGGGTAACAATCAACCAGAGAACGCCTTTCGGTGTTGTCCAGACTCAGCGTACCTGTGATGCCTGTCACGGCAGAGGTAAGATTGTTGACAATCCTTGTAAAAAGTGCGGCGGTTCGGGCAAACAGCGCAGGAACAAGACTGTTGATGTAACGATTCCGGCAGGTATCAAGGATCAGCAGATTCTTAATGTAAGCGGCAGAGGTAACTCAGGTACAAACGGCGGTTCTGCAGGCGACCTTCATGTTTATGTAAATGTTCGTCCGCACCCTGTTTTTGAACGCAGAGGTGACGATGTGTGGTGCGAAGTTCCGATAACCTTTACACAGGCGGCTCTCGGAGCAGATGTTGTCGTTCCTACTCTTGACGGCAAGGTTTCCTACACGGTTCGTGAGGGTACACAGCCGGGTGATGTTTTCAGACTCAAGGGCAAGGGTATTCAGCGACTCGGCGGCAGAGGCAGAGGCGACCAGTATGTAAGAGTTACCGTTGAAGTTCCGAAGAATCTTAACGGCAAGCAGAAAGAGCTTATCAAACAGCTTGACGGTGCAACAGGCGACAAGAACTACGCAAAACGCAGAAACTTCTTTGATAAAATCAAGAAGATGTTCAACGAGTAACACAGAATAAATAAGATTTGTGGGGCATTTGTCCCCACAAATTTTTTATACGGCGTGTCGCCGTTCCCAATTCGAGCAGATAATTTGTAATGAAAAAAACATATTATGCCCGAGCGTACAATTGTGATTGTCTGAACAATTTATCCGCCACTACATTACAAACAAAAATATCGGCATAAAATGCCCGTGAATCAGAGGTTAAAATGGAATCCTGGACAGAAATAAAAATATCCGTTGACGCAAAGGATATTGACAGAGCAAGTGATATTGCAAATGTCGTAGTTCCCTACGGCATCTATATTGAAGATTACACAAACCTTGAGCAAGAGGTTGAGGACATTGCCCATATTGACCTTATTGACGAGGATTTGCTTGCAAAGGACAGAAACAAGGCTTTTGTTCACATTTATCTTGAACCCGATGTTTCGCCGTCAGAGGCGGTTGCATTCCTTTCGGAACGCTACAATGCAGAGGGTATAAAGCATTCAATTGAACTTCTTGACTGCCTTGAAGAGGATTGGAGAAACAACTGGAAGAAATATTTCAACCCGATTGAAGTCGGTGAAAAACTTCTTATCCGTCCGAGCTGGCGAGATGATTACGATGCTGGCAACCGCAAAGTTCTCAACATTGATCCGGGCCTTGCGTTCGGCACGGGCGGTCATGAAACCACAAGGCTTTGCCTTGAAATGTGCGAAAAGTACCTTAAAGAGGGCGATTCTGTTCTTGATGTGGGTTGCGGCAGCGGTATTCTCGGTATTGCAACATTGCTTTTGGGTGCAGACCGTGCCGTCGGTGTTGACATTGACGAAACTGCGGTGAGAACTGCGGCTGAAAACGCAGAAATTAACGGCGTTGCTGACCGTTTTACAGCTATCTGCGGCAGCTTTACCGACAAGGTTGAGGGCAAGTATGACATTGTTCTTGCCAATATTGTTGCCGATGCGATTATGTTTCTCTCAAAGGGCATTAAGGACTTTATGAAGGACGATGCCGTTTACATTATGAGCGGTATCATCGACACTCGTGCCGAGGAAGTCAAGGCATCCGTAAGTCAGTATTTTGACATCATCGAAGAACATCTTGACAACGGATGGGCTTGTTTTGCCGCACGGCGTGCCGCCGTCCCCCGTTCGTGAAGATAGTTTTTGATTAGGGTTAGGGTTAAGACCTTCCGAGCGGAACTTTTTTAAATTGAAAATGGAAAATTGAAAATTGAAAATTATGGTCGGGCAGCAGGTTTGCATAATGCAAAACATTGTTGTCCGACCGTTTTCTTTATATGGCAGTTATTGTTTATTAGAACACGGTTCTCCCCTACAAAAACAAAACAGCTCTCCGAACTCAAAATCGGAAAGCTGTTTTTAATTTACATTAACTTTTTACTTGATTATCTCATATGACAAATTGTTTTCTTTTGCATATGCTTCGGCGACTGAACCTTTTTTGCAATACATTTTAAAGCCCTTGAGCGGAACACTGTCATAATTGTCATCAACATCCATACCAAGACCGCAATTATCCATTTCCTTTACGGAAAAGCAAAATATTGCAAATACTTATTTGCTAAGTTTTTTTTCGATTATTTCTGCCGCTTCGTCAAGATAGTTTCCTTCAAAAAATTCAATCTTTCCCTCGTCAACACATTTTGCAAGTTCGGGATCAATCGGAAGCTTTGCAAGCACCTGTGTGTCATATTCCTTTGCAACTTCCTCAATGTGGCTGTCGCCGAAGATGCTGTGTTTCTTTCCGCAATCGGGACACATGAACCAGCTCATATTTTCAACAAGACCTAAAATCGGCACATTCATCATCTTTGCCATTTTAACTGCCTTTTGAACTATCATTGAAACCAGCTCCTGCGGTGACGCAACAATAACAATTCCGTCAATCGGCAGGCTCTGAAATACCGTAAGCGGAACATCGCCTGTTCCGGGAGGCATATCAACAAACATATAGTCAACATTTTCCCAGATTACATCTTTCCAAAACTGCTTTACCGTGCCTGTGATAACCGGCGAACGCCACACCACGGGATCGGTTTCATGTTCAAGAAGAAGATTTATGGAAATCATCTTGATTCCCGTTTCGGTAACAACGGGGAAAATTCCCTCATCGTTGCCTCTGCATCTCTCATGTACTCCGAATGCCTTTGGAATTGACGGACCTGTGATATCTGCGTCAAGAATAGCCGTGCTTTTACCGAGTCTGTTAAATGTTACTGCGAGCATTGAGGTTACAAGGCTTTTGCCTACTCCGCCCTTGCCCGACACAACGCCGATTACCTTTTTTACGCTGCTGTATTTATTAAGTTCTTCGTGCAAATTCTGTTCCTTGCTTTTGCAATCCGAAGAACAGCTTGAACAATCGTGGGTGCAACCCATTTAAAACATCTCCAATTTCATAAATTCATTTTATCAAAAGAAAACAATCAGTTTTCTTCAACATACGGTTCATCGCCGCCGCTCTCGTACGACTGTGTCGGCTGAGTGTCATCTGAAGTCTGTGACGATTCGGTAACACTGATATCACTGCTCTGCTGCGGCTCCGTTTCAGGCTGATACTCTGTCTGCGGTTCAGTTTGAATAGGCGCTTCTGTTTCAGGCTGATATTCAGTCGGCGGTTCATATGTCGGTTCTTCCGTGTAAACGGGAACATAGTTGTCATCGCCGTATTCCGTTGTAGGCTGTACCGTTGTCACCTGTTCCGTTGATGGTGCTGTGGAAGCCTTGTTATCATTTTTTTTCTGTGAACTGCATTGTGTAAATGCAAAAACAACGGCAACAATAAGGCAGATTACCGCCGCAATTGTTAAGATAACCGCCACATTACGGCTCGTTCTCTTTTTCTTTTTAACAACCTTTTTACGCTTTGGGTGTATCGTTGATTTTGTGTAGTAGTTACCAATATCGTCAGATGAAAGGTCATACTGAAAATCCTTTGTAGCCTTTGACACCTGCTCTCCTGTCTGAGAATCAAAATTGTCGCCATAGTCGGGAGTCTGTGTGCGGTCATCTCTTTCCGACGGCATTTTTACGGGAGTTTCCATATCGTCCTCAAAGTCGATTTCCGGCATCTGAACGGCGTCCTCGTCATAATCGCCGACAAATTTTACATCATTGTCAAAGTTATCGCCGTAATCCTCCTGAATATCGGAAGATCTTTCGGGGGTGTTGTTTCTTCTTGCAGGAAACGCAACCTCGTCATCAAAGTTGTCAGGCTCATAATCCTTATTTCTATTATATTTATTGTTATCGTCCATTATGTAATTCTCCTTTGAAAGAAAAATTTTGAAACAGAAAAATACGGTGCATTTATTCTGCACACCCCGTACCAAAATAATAAATCAGCCGTGACAATTTGTCAACTGAATATTAGCACTGTTAAGTTTAAAAGCATAATTTTTGCCATATACAAAAAGTACCCGCACAAGCCGTGCAGGTACTCGTCGATTTAAGAAAAATCAGCAGTGAATCAAGCGTCTTCACCGTTATCGGTTTCGTCTGTTGATTCGCCTTCATCCTCGGAAGCTTCCTCTGTTTCAACCTCTTCGGATTCTTCAAATGCAGTATCTTCTGCGTTTTCGTCATCTGCAAGATCAGCCTCAATGCCTCCCTGAACAGGGCTGCCTGTTTCTTCTTCAACAGCCTCATCATCGGCAACTTCAAAACCGCTGAGGAATGAGTAAGGAATTCCGTAACCGAGTGCGATACTTGCAAGCGTTACAATAACGCTTAATCCCGAGCCGTTTGCATTTGAAAATACATCATAAAGCGGAAGTCCCGGAGCAAGGGAAGCAGCGATTATGTAGAGTGACGGGAGCACCATTACAATAAGTGTAACGAGCGAAAAACGCTTTACCGCCTTGCCGTCACCGACACGGGTTGCATAGAACATCAAAAGACCGAACACAGCATACACAAGAATCGGAATGATTGAACCGAGTGGCTGTGAAAGGGCTGATGCGTACTGTGAGAAGAAGTGTGCGCAAACGATAAATGCGATGATCAGAAATGCAGAGAAAAACAGATTGATTGTATCTCTTTTAGTAGGTTTTTTCATAATATGTCCTCCGTACATACGATATTGGTTTAAGTTTAACATTTAAATGTGACAGTTTTGTGAACAAACAATGATATGTACATTAGAATAATGTAAACAAGGCGTAAAAAACGCAACCGCCTTTTGTTTGACAAAATTCGTAAGGGAGTTTATCATAAATCATAAAGGGATTATGCAACCGATTTTTACATAAAGTGTAAAATCAGGTTGGTAGAAATTGCGTTACATATGAAATATACTTAACTCAGGAGGTATGAAAAGTATGATTGGTATGAATTTGAAGTATCTTCGGAAAAAGTACGGATATTCACAGGAGGACCTTGCGGAGAGGCTTGAGGTGTCAAGACAGTCTGTTGCAAAGTGGGAAAACGAGGAATCTCTTCCCGATGTCGAAAAATGCGTGACGATGGCGCAGATTTTTGAAACTACGGTAGAAATGCTTCTTGTGTGTCCTTTTTACGAGGAAGAATCTGACGCACTTACTCCCGACGGTGACGGAAAGTACATTTTCGGCATTGTTAAGGTTAGCGAAAGAGGACAGATTACACTCCCTAAACACGCCAGAAAGGTGTTCGGAATTGAGGCAGGTGACAGACTTCTGGTTCTCGGTGACGAGAAAAAAGGTATGGCACTTGCAAAAATAAAAAATCCCTTTGATAAGTTAATGAAGTAAAATTTGACTTGAATCCCTTTTATCCTGAATTGAGGAGAAAATATGTACGCAATAAAAACAGAAAAACTTACAAAAAAATATAAGGAAAAAACGGCTGTATCAAACCTTGACCTTAAAATCAACGAGGGCGAAATGTACGGTTTGCTCGGAGTCAACGGTGCAGGAAAAACAACAACAATGAAAAGGCTGTCGGCGGAATCTGCGGTGCATTGCTCACAAACCTTTCGGCATGGTTTTCAAACATTTGGTTCGATACTGCAATGGTCGGCGGTTGGTTCAAAAACCTTGCAAACGCACTTCCGTTTGCCCATGCCGTAAACGCCGCAAGAGATGCAATTTCGGGCAACTATTCGGACATTATGCCCGAACTTATCTCCGTCTGCGGATATGCGGTTGTGTTGCTTGTTCTGGCTGTGGTCGTCTTTTCCGTTATGATGAAAAGGAATAAATAATTGATGAATCCAAACGGTAAAGCCTTGTTAAAAGAAAACAAAAGATATTATCTTCTCGACTCTCTGCGTGGAATTTCAACCGTCAGTATGGTTGCGTTTCACTTATGCTACGATATTTTTATGATGTACGGACTTAACACAAGCTGGTACTTTTATCCCATGACTGCGGTCTGGGAACGCAGTATCTGCGTAATGTTCATACTGCTTTCGGGAATGTGCCTTAACTTTTCGGGAAACGGCATAAAAAGAGGTGTTCTTTTGAATCTTGCGGGCTTTGCCGTTACCTGCGTTACCGTGATTGCCGAACCGAATCAGGCGGTATGGTTCGGTGTACTGAATCTGATAGGCTGTTCAATGATGATTGTTTCCGTTCTTTCGGATAACCTCAAAAAAATAAGCCCCCTGTCGGGAGCGTTGATTTCACTTTTGTTGTATGCGGCTTCGTATGATTTGCAAAAAGGCTGTGTCGGATTTTTCGGGCTGGATATCGTAAAATTGCCCGATTTTCTCTATTCGTGCAAGTACCTTGCATTTCTGGGATTCCCCTCGTTCGACTTTGTGTCAGCAGACTATTTCCCGATTATTCCGTGGATTTTCCTCTTTACGGCAGGCTTTTATCTTTGGAATTTCATCGCACAAAAAAATCTTGCAAAATATTTTGAATTCAAAATTCCGCTGTTTGACCAAATCGGCAAATACAGCCTGTGGATTTATCTTGCCCACCAGCCTGTTATTATGGGTGTTTTGATGTTGATAATGTGACTTTGCCGATTGAAAGTTATAAACAAAAAAATAATGTCGGAGGTGTACCGCCGACATTATTTTTTATTTTAAATTATTTCCGATTGTGCTGCTAAGCCTTCGGATGCTGCAAAGGATTCTTTTCTGTCAAACACACCGCAGAGCCACATATATGAAGCTGTTGAAAGGGAAATGCTTACAAAGCCAAACCAGATGCTGTTCACACCGATAAAAACGCTCGGAACGCAGGCAAGGACAACCCCTATATGATAGCTTGCAAGCGTAAGCCAATAGAATTTAGCCTTTTTCTTCATATCCTTGTCCTTGTCAATAATACCAGTGAATGTTGAAACCGTTGCAACACGAAGGTTGTTTGTCGAGAAAATCGGAGATGTAACATAACTTCCGGCTGTTCTGAATGAATTCCACAAAACAGGAGTTACGAACAGAATCGGCAGAATTGCAAGGTAGTTGTTTGAAATATTCGGGAAAATTCCGATAATCAGAAGTGCAACCGTACTTGCAATAAGGCTGACGGTTTTGGTTTCAAGCTTAATAAAACGGTCGGCAATTACAAAGAAAACATTGCCGAGAATATATGTAAGGAGAGCGATGACAATAAACACTACGCCCTCAAAATCACCCGTAAAAATTTTGCTGACAAGGTGAATCATATTTGCTGTCTGTGCGTTACCGAACACATCACAGTGATTGTAAATTGCATATCCGCCCATAAATCCGCCCAGAGAGCTGACTGCAAAATGCAGAATATGCTGTTTTTGTTCTCTTGTCATTTTAAAGACTTCCTTTTTCGCCATAAAACGTGTAATTGTTTAACATAATTATACACCTGCAATTCTGATTTTGCTATTATCCCCCAATGGAATTATACTCCGTTTTGCAATAAAAATTAAGCCACATTGCACAAAACAGCTGTCTTACTGTTGTACAAGGTGACTTTTTTGCTTTTTATGAAGTTTTAAAGAATCAAACTGTCATCAAACTTTTTCAGGCATTTCATCTGCCATACATTCAACAAGAACAGCCTTCTGAGCGTGAAGACGGTTTTCTGCCTCCTCAAAGATTTCATTTGCGTGTTCTTCAAATACATCTGCAGTAATCTCTTCGCCACGGTGTGCAGGGAGACAATGGAGAACCATACAATCCTTGTTTGTAACAGCCATAAGCTCCTTGTTAACCTGATAGCCTGCGAATGCTGCCTCACGGATTTTCTTTTCTTCTTCCTGTCCCATTGATGCCCATACATCTGTATAAACAATATCGGCATTCTTAGCGGCCTCAAGCGGATCTGTTACGATTTCAAACTTGCCGTTACCGTACTTTTCCCCGAACTCGATAATGTGCTTAGGAGGCATATAATCCTTTGGACAGGCGGCAGAGAAGCTCATGCCTGTGCTGAGTGCGCCGACGATGAGCGAGTTCATCATGTTGTTGCCGTCACCGATAAAGCACATCTTGAGTCCTTCAAGCTTGCCCTTGAATTCACGGATTGTCATAAGGTCTGCAAGAACCTGACATGGATGACAATAGTCTGTAAGACCGTTGATAATCGGGATTGAACCGTACTCTGCAAGAGCCTCAACTTCTTTCTGCTCAAAGGTACGAATCATAATACCGTCAAGAAAACGGGAAAGAACACGGGCTGTGTCCTCAACAGGCTCGCCTCTGCCAATCTGAAGGTCATTTGATGAGAGGAAAAGCGGATAACCGCCGAGCTGTGTCATACCAACCTCAAATGAAACACGGGTACGGGTGCTTGACTTTTCAAAAATCATACCAAGAGACTTGCCCTTGAGAATTTTATGCTCAATGCCGTGTTTCTGCTCATATTTAAGCTGATCGGCAAGGTTAAGTGTGTTGATAATTTCTTCTGTTGACCAATCCTCAAGTTTAAGTAAGTGTTTCATTAGTTGTTCTCCTTTATTGTTTTTTCGAGTATATTAATCGCCTCGTCAATTTCATTGTAATCGATAACAAGCGGTGGGAGCATACGGAGCAAATCTTTTGCCGTGATAATAAGCAAGCCGTTTTCAACGCATTTGATTGCAATGTCATGTGCATCGCCCTTTTCAAGCTCAATACCAATCATAAGTCCCATTCTGCGAACGCTCTTTACGCCGTCAATTTTTGTGAGCTTGTCCTCAAAATACTGACCTTTTTTCTCAACCTCGGCAAGAAATTCGTCATTTGCAACTGTGTCAAGAACATAGTTTGCACCTGCACAAACAACAGGATTTGCGCCGAATGTTGTGCCGTGAGTTGACGGTGACATAACATCCTTGAGCTTTTCACCGCACATACAAACACCGATAGGAAGTCCGCCGCCGAGCCCCTTTGCAACCGTCATAAGGTCGGGGAGGATACCGTAATTCTGATGAGCAAACAGCTTGCCTGTTCTGCCTACGCCTGTCTGAACCTCATCGACAATAACGAGAATATCGTTGTCGTTGCAATACTTAACAAGTTCTTTTACATATTCGGGATCGAGGATATTTACACCGCCCTCGCCCTGAATGAGTTCAAGCATTACTGCGCAGGTTTTGTCTGAAACAACTGCTTTCAGAGCGTCCATATCGTCTGCGTCTGCATACTTAAAGCCCTCTGTAAAAGGGAAGAAATAGTTGTGAAAAACATCCTGACCTGTTGCGGCAAGAGTTGTAACAGTTCTGCCGTGAAAGGAATTGTTAAGCGTTACGATTTCATTTCTGCCCTCGCCGTACTTGTCAAAGCTGTACTTACGGGCAATTTTGATTGCGCATTCGTTAGCCTCTGCACCGCTGTTGCCAAAGCAGACCTTTGAAAGACCTGTAAGTGTGCAAAGCTTTTCGGCAAGGTTGCTTGCCTGTGAACAGTAAAAATAGTTTGACATATGCTGAATTGTGCCTGCCTGCTTTGAAACAGCCTCAACCCAACCGTCATTGCAATAGCCAAGGCTGTTTACACCGATACCCGATGAAACATCAATGTACTTTTTGCCGTTTTCGTCATATGCGGTAACGCCTTTTGCGCTTTTGAGAGCAACATCGTAGCGACCGTATGTGTGCATAATATATTTTAAATCTTTCTCTTTTGTAGTCAAGTTAGCCACACCCTTTCATATTTTATCGTTGCTGAAGGAGTAAACAAAAACATCCTCACGCTTTTCAAAGCCGAAATCACGCCAGAAGCTTTGACCTGTTTCGTTGTTCTGATAACAGAAAATGTGAGTTTTGTCGATGCCTTGTTCACGGATTTTTTGGATAGCGGTCTGTGCAAGAGCGTGACCGATTTTCTTTCGTCTGAATTCGGGCAGAACAGCCATATGGTGGATAAATCCCCGTCTGCCGTCATGACCTGCAAGCACGGTTCCGACAATTTTTCCGTCAACCACGGCAACCTGACTCATACCGGCGTTGTGCTTGAGATAACGCTCCATCTGATCTTTTTCATCAGCCTTAGAGAGCGCACGTTTTGTGGTAATCTGCCACATCTCATAGACCTCGTCATAGTCGTCAATTGTCATTTCTCGTATAATCATTGCACCCTCCAAAATCTAATCTGTAGGGGCGAACTGCGTTCGCCCGCGGGAGCACACGGTGCTCCCCTACAAACAATACACTGCTTTTGTCAAATAAAAATTTTAAGTTAAACAGAAAGTTTTATTTAGCGAGCGACCAATGACCGCCTCTACCGTTTTTACAAATCAGCAAAACAGCAATGCTAATCAATAAAACATTGTACCGATGCCTTCATCGCTGAAAAGCTCGAGCAGAATTGAATGTTCGATTCTGCCGTCAATGATATGGGCACGGTTTACACCGCTGCGGACTGCCTCAACACAGCAATCAATCTTGGGAATCATACCGCCGCTGATGATGCCGTCACGCTTGAGCATAGGAACTTCGCTGACATTGACAACTGGGATGAGTGAATCCTCATCGTGAACATCACGGAGAAGTCCTCTGATATCTGTCATAAGAATGAGCTTTTTTGCACCGATTTTAGCGGCAATCTGCGATGCCGCAATGTCTGCGTTAATATTGTATACATTGCCGTCATAACCGCCTGCAACTGTTGAAACAATCGGAATATAGCCGCTTGCAAGAGCATTGTTGAGCGGTTCGGGGTTAACCTCCTTAATTTCGCCCACATAGCCGAGGTCTGCGCCTGTAACAAGCTTTTCAGCCATGAGCATTCTGCCGTCAAGACCGCAAAGTCCCATAGCCTTACCGCCGTGACTGCCGAGGAGCTGAACAAGGCTCTTGTTGACCTTGCCTGCAAGCACCATCTGAACAATGTCGATAGTTTCCTTGTCGGTCACTCTCATACCGTTGATAAACTTGCTTTCCTTGCCAACGGCTTTGAGCATTGCATTGATTTCGGGTCCGCCACCGTGAACAAGCACAACATTGACTCCGACAAGCTGCATAAGAACGAGGTCACTCATAACTGCCGCTTTAAGTTCTTCGTTTATCATAGCGTTTCCGCCGTATTTTACAACAATTGTTTCGCCCGAATATTTCTTGATATAGGGCATTGCCTGTATAAGTACCTTGGCTCTCTTTGAAACATCCATTTTCTTCAATCCTTTATGTAGTTGATTTCCGCTCACACAATCAAATCGCATATTATGTGCGGTAGTCACCGTTGATTTTCACATAATCATAGGTAAGGTCGCAACCGTAAGCCTCGGCAGATGCATTGCCGTCACCTAATTTCACGAGAATTTCAATTTCATCCTCAAGCAAAATCTCCTTAGCCTTGTCCTCATCAAACACAAGACCGTTGCCGTTCTTGCAAACAAGGATTTCACCCTTTGCGGATTTATATGAAACATCAATTTTTTTAACATCTGTTTCGGCACCGCTGTAGCCGATTGCGCAGAGGATTCTTCCGCAGTTTGCGTCAGCCCCGAACATTGCCGCCTTTACAAGACTTGAACAGATGATGCTCTTTGAAATAATCTTTGCACTCTTATCGTCTTTTGCACCGTCAACCTTGCAGATAAGGAGCTTTGTTGCACCTTCACCGTCTTTTGCAAGCTTCTTTGCAACCTTTTTGAATGCATCGGTAAGAACGGCTGTAAAGGCTTTGTAATCATCGTTCTTCTCTGTGATTTCCTTGTTGCCTGCATAACCCGATGCCATAATTGCAAGGGTATCGTTTGTTGAGGTATCACCGTCAACGCTTACCATATTATAGCTGACATCAGCGGCTTCGATAAGTGCGGACTTGAGCATTTCGGAAGAAATTGCCGCATCGGTTGTTACAAAGGAAAGAGTTGTACCCATGTTAATATGAATCATACCGCTGCCCTTAGCAATACCGCCGATTGTAACCTTTTTGCCGTCAAGAACCGTTTCGACAGCCCACTGCTTTTTCACGGTGTCGGTTGTCATAATTGCCTCTGCGGCAGAGATTCCGCCGTCCTTTGAAAGCGTGCCTTTGAGCTTTTCAATTCCGCTTGCAATGGGTTCAATCGGGAGAGGCTGACCGATGACACCTGTTGATGCAACGATTACATCGTTTTCGTCAACACCGAGAGCGTCTGCGGCAAGACTGCACATTTTCTCAGCCTTTTCATAGCCGTCAGGGTTACAGGCATTTGCATTGCCTGAATTTACGACAACAGCCTGAGCCGTACCGTTTTCAAGGTGTTTTTTAGTAACATATATAGTGTCGGACTTTACAAGGTTCTTTGTAAAGATAGCCGCACTGTTGCAAACCTTGTCGCAGTAAATGAGCGCAAGGTCTTTTTTAGTTGTGTTAGATGCTTTGACTCCGGCACAAATTCCGTTGGCTGTAAAGCCCTTTGCGGAAGTGACCGAGCCGTTTTCAATATACTTGATTTCCATAGATATTCACCCTTAAAATGCAGGCGGAACGATTACCAAACCTGTTTTTTCGTCAAGTCCGAAGATGATGTTCATATTCTGAATAGCCTGACCTGCGGCACCCTTGACCATGTTGTCGATTGCGGCACAGGCAACGAGCTTGTTTGCTCTCTTATCGTGGTGAATTGAAACATCACAGAAGTTAGAATATTTGATATTGTGAATGTCGGCACATTTGCCGTCATCAAGAAGTCTTACAAAAAATTCGTTCTTGTAAAAGTCCTCATAAGCCTTTCTGATTTGTTCAAAGGTTACACCGTCTTTGATGTCGGCATAAACAGTTGCGAGAATGCCACGGTTTACGGGGAGAAGGTGCGGAACAAAGGTGATAATAACCTTTTCGCCCGAAAGCTTTGAAAGAGTCTGCTCAATTTCGGGAGTGTGGCGGTGGCTTGCAACCTTATAAGCGTGGAATCCTTCGTTAAGTTCGGGATAGTGGTTGCCCTGATTTGGCTTTCTGCCGGCACCCGTAACACCGCTTTTGCAGTCGCAAATGATGCCCTTTGTGCTGACAAGTCCGTTTACAATTGCAGGAGCAATTGCGAGCGGTGAACAGGTTGTGTAACAACCCGGATTTGCAACAAGCTTTTTGCCCTTGATTTTATCTCTGAAAAATTCAGGAAGTCCGTAAACTGCCTGTTCGTGAAGTTTTTTGTCAAGAAAAGTTCCGCCGTACCATTCGGTGTATTCTTCTTCGCTTTCAAGGCGGAAGTCAGCGCCGAGGTCAATAAATGCCTTGCCTGCATCAATGCACTTTGCGGCAAGCTCCTGTGAAAGACCGTGTGGGAGAGCGGCAAAGATAACATCGCTCTTTTCAACAACAGCGTCCTGATTTTCACAAATCATATCGTTTAAAAATGTATAAGACGGATAAACATCGCTCAGCTTGTCACCCTCAAAGGAAACAGAGCTGATTGCCGAAATTTCAGCCTCGGGATGAGCGGTAAGAAGTCTTACAAGCTCTGCACCTGCATAGCCCGTTGCACCGACGATACCTGCTTTTATTTTCATTGCTATCACCTAATCTATTGTAAATTTATATATTGTTTCTGTTGCTTAAAAACATTCTGATAAAACATAAAGTTTTCTCAATACCACGGATTTGCACACACAATTTCAATATTACGCTCGGGCAGAATATGCTTTTAATACTGCAAACTTTCTACACGAACCGGTAACGGCGGCTCGCTGTACTTTATATCTCTGTCAATTCATATTGACTTTTATTTGCATATACTATATAATAAGGCTACAGGGAAAACCGTTTAAAGCGGTTGACCTACTTTGTCTGGCATAATAACCGTCCGAAAGTAGAGCGTCGGGCGGTTATTTTTTTATGTTTTAAGGAATCACTGATTAAATCGTTTGTGCATATTGCACCGTCAGATTTCTTGTCAGATTGAGCAAACAAACCACAGTAATGCTGTCGCATTACGAGGATTTTTTGAACAATATGGCGAGAAATATGCCAGCAAGATGTGCAAACAATATTCTAATGTGATTTATTCAGTGGTTCCTTAGTGACTTCTGCAAGTGCTACGAGTAAAATTACGAGTAATACCGTTTCAGTCATACATATCACCCCCATTCATTTGGGAGTGTCAACCGCCTTAACTTCCCTGCAACCCCAACAAACCCGAAAATCGGGTTTATCGGCATTGAGTTTGCTTATTTATTAAATTATTTGAAACATTCCGTTAATTCGGAATGTTATTTTATTTTTTACAGCTTTTCTGCGATTTCTGCAACACGCTTAGCCTGAGCTTTTACATTTGCCGATGCAGGACCGCCGAATACTGTACGCTCGTTTGTACAGCGTTCAAGTGAAATTGCACTGTAAACATCATCGTTGAACACATCGCAAACCTTTTTGTATTCGTCCATTGGAAGATTTTCGAGGTCTGTACCGAGTTCAATACATCTTGCAACGAGTTCGCCTGTTGCCTTGTAGGCATCTCTGAACGGAACACCGTTCTTTGTGAGCCAGTCGGCACAGTCTGTTGCGTTGATAAAACCGCCTGCTGCGGCTTTTCTCATATTTTCGGGAATGACACGCATTGTGTCGAGCATGGGAGTAAAGGCTGTGAGGCACATTTTAACCGTGTCGAGTGCGTCAAAGATAGCCTCTTTGTCCTCCTGCATATCCTTGTTGTATGCAAGTGCAGTACCCTTCATAATTGTGAGGAGCGTCATATTGTCACCGAAAACTCTGCCGCTCTTACCACGAACAAGCTCAGCAATATCGGGGTTCTTTTTCTGCGGCATAATTGATGATCCTGTTGAAAAAGCGTCATCAAGTTCAATGAATTTAAATTCCCAACTGCACCACATAATGATTTCCTCTGAAAATCTTGAGAGGTGAACCATTATTATCGAAAGCACCGATGCAAATTCGATGCAGTAATCTCTGTCGGAAACACCGTCAAGAGAGTTGTTTGTAATTCTGTCAAAGCCTAGGAGTTCGGCTGTGATTGTTCTGTCAATCGGATATGTTGTGCCTGCAAGCGCACATGAACCGAGCGGCATTTCGTCCATTCTTTTAAGGCAGTCTTCAAGTCTTGAAACATCTCTCAAAAGCATTTCACCGTAAGCAAGGAGATGATGTCCGAAGGTAATCGGCTGTGCTCTCTGGAGGTGAGTGTAACCGGGCATAACGGTTTCGCTGTACTTTTCAGCCTTGTCGGCAATAACCTTAATAAGACCTACAACGAGATTTTTTACATTGACAACCTCTTTCTTGAGGTAAAGCTTGATGTCAACTGCAACCTGATCGTTACGGCTTCTTGAGGTGTGAAGTCTTTTGCCGTTGTCGCCGATTCTTTTGGTAAGCTCACCCTCGATAAAGGTGTGAATGTCCTCAGCCTCCATATCAATGTGCAGAGTACCGTTTTCAATATCAGCAAGAATGCCTTTAAGACCTTTTACGATATCGTTTGCCTCTTCTTCTTTAATAATGCCGCATCTGCCAAGCATTGTTGCGTGGGCAATGCTGCCCTCGATGTCTTCTTTATACATTCTGCTGTCGAATGAAATCGAGCTGTTAAAATCGTTAGTGGTTTTTGAAAGCTCCTTTTTGAAGCGTCCTTTCCAAAGCTGCATTATTATTTCTCCTTACATTATGTTTAGCCGTTGTAAAGCACTTTGTTGCTTTTGGTTTTAAATATTTATTTACACCTTGTTATTAATGTTGGGTTAACCTGTGGGGGCGGATATCATCCGCCGGCTTGATGAATTTTTATGTTTATTTATATATTTTTAAAACAAATTGTTTCATCAAGACTGATGACCTCTGCACGAACTAAAAAACGCATAAAAATAAAAAGGTGTAATAAACACTTATCGGGGCAGAGAAATTCCCTGCCCCTGATTATGTATGCAAATCAAAGATTTAATTATTTGATAAGGCCTTTCTTTGCACGAACCTTGATTGGAAGACCAAAGAGGTTGATGAAGCCTGCACTGTCGTTCTGGTCATAAACCTGATCTTCGTCAAAAGTAGCAATTTCCTCATCGTAGAGTGAATACGGGCTTGTTACGCCTGCATCAATGATGTTGCCCTTATAGAGTTTAAGTTTTACATCACCTGTTACATACTCCTGAGTGCTGTCAACGAAAGCTGAGAGAGCCTCACGGAGAGGTGTGTACCACTTGCCGTCATAAACGAGCTCTGCAAAAGCGTTGGCAACATTTTGCTTGTAGTGGAGTGTGTCCTTGTCAAGGCAGATTTCCTCAAGCTTTGCATGAGCAGCATAGAGGATTGTACCGCCCGGAGTTTCATAAACGCCACGAGCCTTCATACCAACAAGACGGTTCTCAACGATATCTGTGATACCGACGCCGTTTCTGCCGCCGATTTTGTTGAGTTCCTTAATGAGTTCAACGCTGTCGATAGCCTCGCCGTTAAGCTTTGTGGGAACACCCTTTTCAAATGTAAGAGTTACATATTCTGCCTTATCGGGAGCCTGCTCAGGTGAAACACCGAGTTCAAGGAAGCCTTCCTTATTGTACATCGGCTCGTTTGCAGGATTTTCAAGGTCAAGACCTTCGTGGCTCAAGTGCCAGAGATTCTTATCCTTTGAGTAGTTTGTTTCACGGTTAATCTTGAGCGGAATATTGTGCTTTTCAGCATATTCAATCTCATCTTCACGGCTCTTGAATTCCCATGTTCTCCAAGGAGCGATAATCTTCATGTCAGGAGCGTAAGCCTTGATAGCAAGTTCAAAACGAACCTGATCGTTACCCTTGCCTGTACAGCCGTGGCAAATTGCGTCAGCACCTTCGGCTTTTGCAATTTCAACGAGTCTTTTTGCAATGATAGGACGAGCAAAAGATGTGCCGAGGAGGTACTTGCCCTCGTAAACAGCACCTGCTTTTACTGTGGGAATGATATATTCGTCAACAAATTCCTTGTTGAGGTCTTCAATGTAAAGTTTTGATGCGCCTGTTTTGATAGCCTTTTCTTCAAGACCGTCAAGCTCTGTACCCTGACCAACATCACCCGAAACAGCGATAACTTCGCAGTTGTCGTAGTTTTCTTTAAGCCACGGAATGATGATTGAAGTATCAAGACCGCCTGAATATGCAAGAACTACCTTTTTAATCTTATTGTCAGCCATTTTTGATTCCTCCGGAATTTGGAAACACTTTATGTCGGTGTTTCCTTTAATTAATTTTTATTACTCTTACATTATACACTCTGTTTTCAAAAAATCAAGTGTTTTTTGAATAAATATTCAATGTTTTTTCAAATTTGCATTTTTGGGTACAAATTGACCGAAATCTGCTTTGTTTTCGCTGTATTATCGGTGTTTTTGGCGGTTGATATGTCACATTCTCCCCGGAATTTCTGAAAATGTATATATGCACAAAAAATGAATATTCATTTTATTCATCCATTTATGCATATTCATACATACATATACACCCATTTTGCATATTTTTCATTTTGTAAAAACCGCTGAAATCACTTCAAAAACCTGTTGACACCATATGCGATACCATATATAATATTATTCGGAAATACGAAAACAGGCATTAAGACGAATTGTTGAAGGTGAGGCGAAAGATGATGAAAACTCTTAACGATTATCTTGCAATGTCATATCGTATGGAAATTGTCGAGGACAAGGACGAGGGCGGTTTTGTTGTATCGTTCCCCGAACTTCCCGGCTGCATAACCTGCGGAGAAACGATAGAATCGGCTGTTGCTAATGCCGAGGACGCTAAAAAAGCCTGGTTTGAAGCCGCCTTTGAAAGCGGAGTTGTAATTCACGAACCCGACAGCCTTGAAGAATATTCGGGACAATTCAAGCTGAGAATCCCGAAAAGTCTGCACCGCTCACTTGCCGAACATTCAAAGAAAGAGGGCATAAGTATGAATCAATACTGTGTCTATCTTCTGGCAAAAAATGATGCAGTCTATTCAAAATAGAATTTTGAAAGCATATTATATAAAACACAATTGTTGAAAGGAAGATTCGTATGTCAGCATTCAAAGAGATAAATCCGAAAGAAATTGTTGAAAGTCCGTTTAAGCTTATCGGTGATGATTGGGCGCTTGTTACGGCAGGCGACAGGGAAAAATTCAACACAATGACGATAAGCTGGGGCGGTGTAGGCATTATGTGGGGTAAGCCCGTTGTATTCACCTTTATTCGTCCGCAGAGATATACATTTGCGTTTATGGAGAACGGCGACCGCTATACAATGAGCTTTTTTGATGAAAAGTACAGAGATGCCCTCAAATTCTGCGGTTCAAAGAGCGGCAAGGATTATGACAAGGTAAAGGAAACAGGTCTTACTCCTGCGTTCACGGAAAACGGCTCTGTATATTTTGAAGAGGCAAAGCTTGTTCTTGAATGCAAAAAAATGTACGCTCAAAGTCTTAATGCCGAAAGCATTACCGACCGTGAAAGCGTTGACAAGTGGTATGACAACGACTTCCATAAAATGTACATCAGCGAAATTACAAAGGTTCTTGTAAAAGTATAATCGGTAATTTTAATTCATCATGACAAAATGGCAGACAATCACACGGTTGTCTGCCATTTTCTATTTAAAAAGCTGTACAAAAAATGCCCCTCACATTTTGTGAGGGGCATTCCTTACTATATCGACTAAACGGAACGATATGTCAATTGCTTTAAAACTTATTAAAAGTTGCTGATGAGGTCTACAACAAACTTCTGAATAGTAGTAGCATCCTTAACTGTGATTGTGCCGTCATGGTCAACATCGGCAGCAGTAAACTGGTCGTTTGTGAATGCAACGAGCTGAGCAACATACCTCTGAACTTCGGTTGCATCTACAACTGTGATGTCGCCGTCCATGTTAACATCACCAAGGGTTACATCGCCGACAAATACCGTTGATGCGTTTACTGATACTTTTTCAAAGCCTGCAATGCCTGTTACATCGCAAACCTTGCTGTTATTTACAACAGATGCCTGATTAAGCTTGTTGCCCTTTACATAACCTAATGTAAGGTACTGTGTGTCAAGATATACGCTTGCAGTACCTGAACCGATAACCTCAAATGTGAGTGAGATAAATGTATCTCCGTTGTACTGAGTAGGCTCCTGTGGGTTAGTAAATACACCCTTAATTACATTGCTATAAGCATTGTGAATAAGGTTTGACTGTGAAGGCATGATTGTCTGCTTGCCGTCTGCCTTGTTATCAGCCATGTTGAATTTGAGCTTGCTTGAATCATACTTAACAGCCCACTGTCCGTCAACAACGCCCATGTTTGAGTTGAGCTTGTAGAGAACAGTTACCTTCTTGCCGTCAGTGCTTACTGTCTTTGATGCAGAACCAAAGTAATTTGAAGTAGCGTTTACTGTGAGCTTCTGAGCAGGAGCAGTAGTCGGCTCTGTAGCTGTTGTAGGCTGTGTAGGTGCAGTCGGCTGAGTAGCTGTTGTTGGCTGAGTTGAAGTAGTAGGCTGAGTTGAAGTAGTAGGCTGTGTCGGAAGTGTAGGAGATGTTGGAACAAATCCGTTTTCAATGTCGCCGTTCTTCATAGCATATGAATATGTGCCGTTTACACCGTTTCTTGTTGCGTCAACCTTGATTGTGCTTGTTTTCTTGAGAGCTGATGTTGCAACTGTGAATGCACCTGTTACATCGTCTGCAGTAGCAGTATATGTCTTACCGTCAACTGTAACAGTTACCTTTGCAGCGCTGGCTGTAACACCTGATACAACGCTCTTGCCTGCAACTGCATATGTGAGTGTTGCAGGAGCAAGTACAAGTGCCTTCTGAGCTGACTTGAGGTCTGCAATCATAGCATTCATATCTTCAGCTGTTGTAGCGTCTTCGCCTGCTTTAATCATAGCCTCGGCTGACTTGAGAACCTTCTGAGCATTTGCCCAGCTCTCTGCTGTGTAGTCTGATGCTGTCATAGCAAGAATCTTTCTTGCTTCTTTCTTGAGTGATTCATAAGGTGAAACAACGATTGGCTTTGATGTAAGCTTGTATGTTGTACAACCTTCGTTTGTAATTTCGATTGTAGCGCCATCTCTAACGCCTGTGATATCTGCTGTCTGACCTGAACCGCTGCTGAGAATAATGCTTACTTCGTCAACATTATCGAACTTAACAACATAGTTGCCGTCAGAATCTTTTTCTGTAAGAGCAACGCCCGGCCATGCGCCTGTGAGCTTCTGTGTATCATTCCAAGCGTAAATTTTGTAGCTTGCAGATGGGCTGTAAGGCTTAATTGTTACGGAAACAGAACCCTCTGCAGGCTCTGGCTCGCCGCCGCCTCCCTGCTGATTACCGTTGGTTACTGTCTTAACCGATGCGTAGTTGCCGTTCTGAATTTCGAGAACAGCACCGTCATAAAGACCTGTGATATCGCCTGACTGTGAGCCGCTGCCGTTGTTGAGAACAACGCTGAATGACTTGTCAGCTGAAACAGGAAGTGTGAGTTCATATGTGTTTGCCTGACCTGAAACGGCTGCTGCCTTTTGACCCGGCCATGCACCGTTGAGTGCTGTGCTTGCACCTGTCCAAGCGTAAACATTCGGAGCGCCTGCTGTGCTCTTGATTGTAAGCTTTGATGTCTGACTTGCTGTCGAACCGGGAACAGTTGTGCTCTGTGTCGGGCTGGTTGTAGGCTTTTCGTCGTTTTCGCCGAGCTTGAGGAATGTGAATTTAGCCTCTGAGCTTGCCTTGTCGTTTGTAGCCTCAACAGTTACTTCGATTGTATCGTTCTTGTAAGCTGTCTGACCGATTGTGAATGTGTCGCCGTCCTTAACAACAAACTTGTTACCGCCGTCAACAGAAACCTTTGCGCTGTCGCATTCCTTGAGAGAAACAGTAACCTGCTCTGTGCCGTAGAACTTCGGCTCGCCTGTGATTGATACAAGCGGCTGACCGTCAGCATTTTCCATAAGGATTGTGCCGTTTACACCGCTGTTGAAAGTTACCTTACCGTCAGTAACAACTGAAGATGAGTTGTCATAAGTATTGATTACATAGCTGCCGTCTTCCCAAAGAGTTGAAACATCAACAGTTACGCTTGAATTTTTGTTACAGCCGATTACTGCAGCTGCCTGATCTGTTACGCCGTTCTTATCGTATGTACGGCCGAAAGCAACACCGCTTGTAGCTGAGAGCTTAACATTTGCGCCGGCACCGATAGATACGTGCTTGTTACGGAACTGACCAACCTTCTGCCACTGAGCAAGAAGAGTTTTGTCCATGTCGTTCCAGTTCATATCACTTCTGAGTGCGTGACCCGATCCGCCGTAACCGTCAAATGCAACGCCGGGATAGAGAGGACGGTTGGTTTCGTCACCGTAGAAAATCTGAACTCCGCCCGGGAGAAGGAGGAATGCAGCCGCATTGTAAAGCATTGTGTTCTCATCGCCACGGGTAAGTGTTTCATCGTGTGATGACATAAATGAAAGAACGTTAAAGCCTTCCTTTGTGTTGATCTTGTCTGCATAGCCCTGATATGTGTTTGCAACACTACCGCTTGCAAGAGCACCGCCGCCTGTAACTGCGAAGTTAATCATTGAGTCGAAGCCGCCCTCGGAATAGTATGTGTCGTAGCCTACACCGTGATCCCAATGCTCGCCTGTCATCCAGAAATCTTCTTTCCAGTCAGCACCTGCTTTGCCCTTGTTGTTGGATCTCCACTCTCTGAGAGCAGAAACACAAGCCTGCTTGAGCTGGTTCCAAGAAGCCTTATCAACATGCTTTGCAGTATCGCAACGGAAACCGTCAACACCGTACTCCCTAACCCACTCTGAAAGCCAGGTTGAAAGGTAGCCTGTTACTGTGTTTTTGTCACCGTATTTTGCGAGCTTCTGAGCATATGTACCTTCCTGAGTCCACTTTGTTTTGAGGATCGGAGGAATTGTAACATCCTTTGTCTGCTCTGTTCTGAAGTCGGGAAGTCCGCTGAGTGACATTGTAAGATCACCGCCGGCACCCTCTGTATATCCGGGAAGACCGCTGCGGATCCAGTCATTGCTCCACCATTTGCCCCAGTCTTCTTCTGATGTTTTATAGTCAATGTGGTCGTTTACTTCACCTACATCTGTGAGCTTGTATTTGAAGTCTAACGCACCGTCAAGGAGAGTACCGAAGCCGAACTGCTCCATATCTGCAACGGTGTTGTAGCCTGTGTGGTTCATTACGATATCCATGATAACTCTGATACCGTGCTCATGCGCTGTGTCAACAAGAGTTTTGAACTCCTCTTTTGTACCGAAGTTTGCATCGGTTTCGGTATAGTCAAGAACATAGTAGCCGTGATATGAGTAGTGAGCAAAGCCCTTACCTGAATCACAATAGCCGTGAGTCTGCTCATACGGAGCTGAGATCCAAATTGCGTTTACACCGAGGTTATCAAAATAACCCTCTTCAATTGACTGAGTAACACCTGCAAAGTCGCCGCCGTGGAATGTACCGGGGTTTGTATCCCAGCCCTCAAGCGGTTTGCCGTCCTTGTCAAGTGTTCTGCCGTATGAATGGTCATTTGCGGTGTTTCCGTTCTTAAAACGGTCGGTAAGCAGGAAATACACATTGGCATTATCCCATGTAAAGCCGTCATCTTCAACAAGTGAACCTGCGGCAGTTGATGATGCAGATGTGCTGCTGTCATCGGAAACTGTTGCAGCACTTGCCGAACCAAATGCTACGGAAGCACCGGGGAGAGCCATACAAAGTGTCAAAACGGCACTGAGCGCTCTCTTCATACTTCTTTTTTTCATTGTTTGATTACTCCTTTCAAAGCTTTTAAAACGTAGGGTCAAACATCCCTAGACAATTTGATTTTATCACAAAACTCTCACAAAAACTACACATAATCCTTTTATTTTGTAAAAATAGCAAGTTACACAATCTTTACACTGGAATTTTATGCAAAATTACCCTTGTCGCTCTTCTGTTTTTATTTATAAAGACAGTTTCAATTGCCCCCCTGCCGAAAATTACATAAATACGGTCGGGAATAATAAGATTTGTACTTAACAAAACTTTATTTCCGACCGCAATTTTCGCTTTTTAATTTTTATCTTATCTGAGTCTTACATTCAAAAATCTGAGTTTAAAGGTTGAGCCTACGCCGAGTTTGGAATCTGCGGTAATATATCCGCCTGTTTTTTCAACAATTGATTTTGCAAGCGACAGACCTATGCCGACGCTTGACGGGGATGAATTTCGTGCTTTATAGAACCTCTCAAAAATGTGGGGCAAATCCTTCGGGCTGATTCCGCATCCGTTGTCGCTTATGGTGATTTCCGAATACATGCTGTTCCTTTCGGCAGAAATTCTGACATAACCGCCGTCGGTATGCTCAATACAGTTTTTTACAATGTTTGAAACCGCTTCGCAAATCCAGCGAAAATCGCAATTAAGATTAAAATCATTTTTGACGGTTTTTTCAATTCTCACATCACGGATATCGGCAAGAACCTCTGTGCGTGAAATGCACTCGTCAATTATTTTTTCAACCGACACATCTCCGAACTTCAATTCAACAGTTCCCGAATCAAGCATTGAGAGCGTAAGCAGACTTTTTACAAGGAAATTTATCGAATGGGCATTATGCGCTATATCCATAACAAAATCCCGTCTGATTTCAACGGGCATATCATCGTCATCAAGGATATTTTCGGTTGTTATCAAAATTGAAGTCAACGGTGTTTTAAGCTGATGTGAAATGTCGGCAAGCGAATTTTTGAGGATTTCTTTCTCTCGCATTGAATTGTCGGCATACTCACGAAGCATTACCGTTGTTTTTTGAATCTCCTGCTTTAACAGTGACATATCGTCGTCGGTTGAGCCGTCAAGGTCGAGGTCGTACTCTCGGTTGTTTATTTTTTCAAGACATTTTACAATTTCAAGTCGCTGTCGCTTTTGCTTTTTACAGTATCTTATGAACACAACGCAGAGCAAAATTCCGAACACACAAACACCTGCGGTTGCAATCACAATTGTAATTGTTGCATAACTTCCGCTCTGAATGTCAACCCAGCCACTGTCGGATTTTATTCCGTACTTTGCAAAGTCGCCTTTTATGCCGGCAGTGTCGCTGTTCAAAATTTGAGCAAGCTCCTTTTCCGAAATGTCGGGATATTGTTCCCTAACCTTTTCCGCAACGGCAATTATCTTTTTATCCGTGCTTTCACGAACAGCGTTAAAGCCTGCACCGATGCCTACTGCAACGGCACAACAGAAAAGCCCCGTTATCGCAAGCATTACCGCAAGAAATTTTGATGTGTTTTTCATTATACCTCCAGCCTGTAACCAAGGCCCTTTACGGTTTTAATCATATTTGTATCAAGTTTTTTGCGAAGTCTTTTTATGTACACGGTCAGCGTGTTGTCCTCAACATAATTCCCCGACAAATCCCATATGCGTTCAAGAATCTGTTCACGGGTCAGCACCTTGCCGCTGTTTTTGGCAAGCATTGCAAACAGACGGTACTCAAGCGCCGTAAGCACAACGGGATTGCCGTTTTTGCAAACCTGTTTTTTGTCAAAGTCAATGCTGATGTCGCCAAAATTCATAGCCATAGTTTTGTCGAGCTTTTTGGTAATTCGTTTAATTCTTGCAAGAAGCTCACGGCTTGAAAACGGTTTTGTTATGTAGTCCTCCGCTCCGAGGTCAAAGCCTTTTACAATGCTGTCCTCATCGTCAAGTGCTGTGAGAAAAATCACGGGAGTTTCGCACACTCTTTTTATCTCGTCACAAAGTTCAAAACCGTTGCCGTCGGGAAGCGACACATCAACAATAAAAAGGTCAAAGTCACCGCCGAGAGAGTTAAGGGTTGATTCGGCATTTTCGCACAATGCAACCTCAAAGCCGTTTTGTTCAAGAGTGTAAACAAGTCCTTTTGAAATTGCACGGTTGTCCTCAATAAGAAGAATTTTCACAACAAGTCCTCCAAAATGAAATTCGGGCGGATTAAATCAATAATCCGCCCGTCAGCAATGAAAACATACAAAATATTGTGGTATCTGTTGTTACAACTACATTATAACAGAGTGTAAAACTATTGTCAACAAATTTCAACAAAATACAGTCTGTTGGCTGAATATGACGCTCAGATATTGTCATTTCTGATTGTTTCAATAATATTTTGCTTATTAACCTTTGAAATTGAGTATTTCATAATCAGCCATACCACAATAAATACAGCCGCAATACTAATCAAAATCGCTTTCCATGGGAATACAAAGCTTATTGGAACGCTTCCTTTTGAAAATGCCGAGAAGATTGCAAATACACCGAGAACGCCGAGAGGGATACCGATAATCAAAGATTTTATGCCGTACATAAGGCTTTCAAGGCGAATCATACGGTTAAATTCTTTCTTTGTCATACCGATAGATTTAAGCGATGCAAATTCCTTGCTCCTCAACTGCATATTGGTTGAGATTGTGTTGAAAATGTTTGTAAGTCCGATAAGCGAGATAACACCGATGAAACCGTAAACAAATATCCCGACAATCAGCATAATGGCATTGAACTGTCTTACGTTTTCTTCATAGTCAAAAATGTAAATGCTGTCGTCCGCACCTTCCATAGACTCAATGCGGTTTGTAAGCGAAGTGTGGTTCGATGTATTGGCGTAGAGGGTAATATAGCATTCGTGTTCGCCAAGCTGAGGTGAGATTACACCCTGTTCACCGATTATCAATCCCTGACCGAAAATTGTTCCTTCGCCGATTACAGAATCAGCCGACTTTGGAATTTCATCAAACACTGACGAAACCTTTAATTTGCCTGCTATCAGCTCATTTCCGTTATCATCATTTCCGTAAACGATAAACTTTGTCGGAGCGGTTTTGCCGAACAGTTTCATTGGCTTGGAAGAGTTGCCACTCTCACTGTTATCGGGGGTTACCTGAGAATACACAAGTACACCGCCCTTGACCTTGTTGTAGTCAAGTTCCAATTCTCTGCAAATCTTAACAAAGGTATCGTGTTCAAACTCAAGAAATTCCACGCTGAATGACTTTGTACCGTCAGCATTGTCATAAAGGAAATTTTCTCCGCATTCGTTAACAGGCACATCTGCCGACACATGACCGTACTGTAAACCGACTGTCAGATAATTTTCAATTTCAGGCATTTTTTCAATTGTCTGAGCCTGCTTTGTATCAATTCCGGAAACCATATAGCTGTAGTCTGTTTTGCCGTAGTAATGCTCTGTATATGTCATTCCGTAGTCCATAAATGCCGAAACTGCAATGAACATTGCAACGCTGACTACAATTGAGATAACCGTTGTGCGATACTTTTTCCTACTGCGTTTAAGGCTTTTTGAGGCGATTTCACCGCCTACACCGAAAAGCTTTTTCGTAAGCTTGGATGTGCGGTAGGGTTTGTTATTCTTTACCTTGATATCCTTGTTGCCTCTGATTGCAACAAGGGGCGGAATTCTTGACGCACGAAGTGCAATGAAGAATGATGAACAGAATATAGTAACAGCCGAAAGAACAATTGCACAAATAATCGGAATTGTCGGAGTTACAAAGACAAATTTTGCTCCGTTCAGCATATCCCCGAGAACGCTGTTGAGTATTGTAATAAGAATTGCGTTTACACCGAGTCCGAGAAGTATGCCGAGAGGAATACCGATTAAGCCGAGAATAAATCCCTCAAAAAGCACATTCCTGCGGATTTGCCTTTTGGTTGCACCGACCGACGCAAGCATACCGTACATACTCGTTTTCTCTGTAATTGAAATTGCAAAGCTGTTGCGGATTACAAACACGCTTGCAAGCATTACTATAATAATGATAATAACGGCAAGGCTGAAAATCACAGTATTTGTTGCGTCATTTGAACCGTAGCCTTTCATACTGAGGAGTATGGAATTGAATTCGTATGCATTTATTCCAGAGGTCTGCTGATCTTCGGGTGAAATTTCATCGCTGATTACATTACTCATATCATCAGCTTTAAAGCCTAAAATATCCGCTGTATTTTGAAGATAATCGCCTTCGCTCTGAGGCGTATAGGCGATATACAGCTTATTCATATGCTTTGTCCTGATTGCCTCGATAGGTGCTTTTTCATCAGACACGGTATATATCATAGAAAGATTTGACGGATCATAGAGTTCGCTCGTTTTCGGTCTTTCAATAATACCCGTTACGGTATAGGTTCTTTTTACCGTGTTAATAATGCTGCTCTTATTAAAATCTTTTTGCAACAAATTATGAATGCCTTCCTCATCAAGGACATTGCCGTCCTTGTCGGTAAGCACACCGACATCAAGTGTGATTTTGTCGCCAATTTTCACATCTTTTCCGTCCTGTGTTTTAAACGCTTTTGTAACAACAGCCTCACCCGAATTTGTGGGGAACTTGCCCTTTATAAGGTCTATCTTAAAACAGTTGCCGTAGGTATTTTCGCTCATGGCAAGAACGCTGTAATCGCAGATTTCGCCGTCAGCATTTTTTGTCCTGGCATATCCGAGCCTTTCTTTATAAAAGGCATTTTCAACATTGCGGTTATTGCGAGCCGTTTCAATTACTGAATTGTCTATAATATCAAGTGCAACATCATAGTTACCACCATAAACCATTTGTGCGTCAATCATAGTCTGTCGTCCGCTGAGTGCCATTCCCGAAACAACCGTAATAAGTGCCGCCGAGAGCATAATGCCAATGATTGTAACGGCGGTACGCACCTTGTTAAGTCGCAGGTTTTTAAGAGTAAGCTTGTTGAGAAGTTTCATAAAATCAAGCCTCCTCAAGAATTTTGCCGTCGCTGATTGTTATGATTCTGTCTGCCTGTTTTGCAATGTCAAGGTTGTGCGTAATCATTATAACAGTCTGTCCGTAACTCTGATTGCACATTTTGAGCATACTCATAACCTCTTCGCTTGACTTTGAATCAAGGTTGCCTGTCGGTTCATCGGCAAGCACAAGAGACGGATTGTTAATGAGCGCTCTGGCAATAGATGTTCTCTGTTGCTGACCGCCCGAAAGCTGGTTTGGAAGGTGTTTTCTTCTTGCACGCAGTCCGAACGAATCAAGAATCATCTCAAGTCTTTCTCTGTCAACACCTCTGCCGTCAAGGTCACAGGGGAGCGTGATGTTTTCTTCAACAGTCAGAATCGGGATAAGATTGTAGAACTGATAGACAATGCCCACCTGTCTGCGGCGGAATACGGCAAGCTTGTCATCGTTCATTTTGCTTATATCGTTGCCGTCAACAAAAATTTTTCCGCTTGTGGGACGGTCAACACCGCCGATGAGATGAAGAAGAGTTGACTTGCCGCTGCCGCTTGCACCGACAATGGCAACAAATTCGCCCTTTTCAGCCGAGAACGAAACATCGTCAACCGCATGGACAAGGTTTTCACCGCTTCCGTAGGTTTTTGTAAGATTTTCAACTTTCAGAATTTCCATAAAATATACCTCCAAATTCATTTTACACCCATATTATAGTGACGCAAAATGACTGTAAAGTGAATCCTGCAGACAAATTGTTTTATTGCACAAAATAATGTAGCGGCGAACCGTGTTCGCCAATCGTATCGTGTGCAAACACGAAATGATTAACTATCAATTTTTCTGTTCATCTGTAGGGGCGTTCATCGGACGCCCGCTTTGATGGAATGTTATGTTTATACACATATATTTTGATATGATGAAAGTAGTGCAATAACTTTCATATAAACAAAAAATGCATCAATGCTGTATCGGGCATCAATGCAATTTCTTTATCTAACTATCTTCTCGAATTGAGTGCGGTGGCACACCGCCGACCGCAATTTTTCATTTTCAATTTAAAAGTAACGCTCGGGCAAATATGTTTTGCATATTGCAAACTGTCTTCACGAATTGGGCGTAGCGACACGCTACCTGCAGTTTTGAAAATATATTTTGATGAGATTATTCGGCTTGTCGGCAATGCCTATGCCTAAAAAATCACCATCATGGGTTTTCATTCTGAAAAGCTGACCGTTCTCGTACCCCGACTTGGCAAGATATGTTCTGTCGGCACTTAACGCACCGCCGTTTGCAAATCGTTTTGCCTGCGCAGGCGATACGGCAAGATAGCCTAAACTCATAAACAGGCTCTCAACGGAACGCAGTTTTTCTTCAACATTTCCGTTTTCACAAATGCTTTTCAGCTCGTCAAGCGTTATGCACTCGTCAAGCGAAAATCCGCAAGCCGAGGTTCTGCAAAGTGCCGTCATAACCGCACCGACACCGAGAACCTTGCCGATGTCATCAATTATCGTGCGTACATAAGTACCCTTTGAACAGGAAATTTCAAGTGTGCCTGTCTGCGTTTTTTCGTCAAAATTTGCAAGCGAAAGAGAATAGACAGTAACCTTTCGGCTCTCACGCTCAACCTCGATGCCCTGTCTTGCAAGGTCATAAAGCCTTTGACCGTTCTTTTGCACGGCTGAGTACATCGGCGGAATCTGCTCAATTTCGCCCGTGAAATTGGGAATTACTCTGCGGATCTGCTCCTCTGTAACCGAAGATTCGCATTCTCCCGTCACCGTACCCCAGATGTCGAGGGTGTCGGTGGTTTTGCCAAGCTGAAATTCTGCCGTGTATGACTTGTCGTGGTTGAGAATCAAATCCTGTGTTTTCGTTGCAGTTCCGAGCAAAATAGGCAGAACGCCCGTTGCGTTCGGATCAAGTGTTCCCGTGTGACCGAGCTTTTTCTGTCCTGTCAGTCTGCGAACAACGGCAATAACATCAAACGAGGTGAATTCCTTCGGCTTGTCAATCAGCAGAACACCGTTAAGATTGCTCATGATAAAAACTTCTCCGCAGCTTTTTCAAGCGTTGTCTTTACGGTTTCAAGGTCGCCCTCAATTGAGCAGCCTGCCGCCGCAGGATGACCGCCGCCTCCGAACTGCGAACAGAAATCCGAGGCATTGATATTATTGTTTGTACGAACGGAAATCTTGAAGAATCCGCCCTCTTTTTCACGCATTGTAATTCCGATGAGAACACCCTCAATCTGACGGGGAATAGAGGCAAGTCCCTCCATTTCGTCATCACCCGTGTTGAGCTTTTTGAGCATATCAAGCGTTGTGTAAATTATTGCGCACCTGCCGTCTGCACAATAGGTCATTGAGTCATAAACGGCTCTTTCAAGCTGAATTTTGTTTTTCGACTTTGTTTCAAACATCGCCTTGTTTATGTATGCGGTGTTACAGCCAAAGTCCATAAGACTTGCGGCAACACGCATGGTTTCGGCGGTTGTGTTTGTGTATCTGAAACAGCCGGTGTCGGTTGAAATGCCTGTGTAGAGGCAGTCTGCAATGTCCTTTGTAAAGTTGATGTGCATTCTGAGGAACAGCTTGTAGAGAATTTCGCAGTTTGCCGCCGCATATTTGTCAACAAACTTTTCCTTAGCGGTAAATGTGTTTGAACCGTGGTGGTCAATGCACAAATCAACCTTGCCGATATATTTGCCCATATTTGAACCGAGAAGGCTGTCAGCCGCAACATCAACGCTGACAACCGTTTCGGTTGTAAAATCTTCTTCCTCTATGTTTTTCTGAAGATAGGTAAACTTTGACGGAACACCTGTTGTGATAACTCTTGCTTTTTTGCCGATTTGGCGGAGCGCAAGGCAGAGCGCAAATCCGCTGCCGAGGGTGTCACCGTCAGGATAAGCGTGAGTCAGAATATCATAATTATCGTGTGCCTCAAGAAAACGGGCAACCTCATACAGATTCATCATTTTCTTCCTCGTCTTCCTTAATGTCAAGGCTGTTGAGAATACGGCTGATGTTTGCGCTGTATTCTATGCTGTCTGTTGCGTGGAAAATGAGTTCGGGAACATGACGAAGATGAAGTCTGTGTCCAAGCTCTCGTCTGATAAAGCCCGATGCAGACTTTAAGCCCTTGACAGCCTCTTTGGCTCTATCAAGACCTTCAATTGCGCTGATCTGTACCGTGCAGTATGAAAGGTCGTTTGTAACCTCAACTCTTACGATAGAGATAAACGCCTGCTGAACCCGTGGGTCTTTTAATTCTCTGAAAATAGCAGTAAGCTCTCTTTTGATGTCCTCTGTTGTTCTTTCAATTCTATGGCTTCCCATGCTATCACATCCTTTTATCTTATTTCCGTAGGGGCGGTCATCGGCCGCCCGCTTTGATGAAATATTTTGTTATTTTACAGCTACTGACTTGAACTATACAGTATTTATTTAAACAGAAAATTTCTGCCGTTACCTGCGGGCGGCCAATGACCGCCCCCTACAAAATAACGGTGAATTTGTGCCGTTTATAAAATTTGGTTTAACATACAAACTTTAATCTCTGTATTCTTCGATTGTATAAACCTCGAACATATCGCCCTCTTTGAGGTCGTTGAATCTTTCAAGACCGATACCGCATTCGTAGCCTTCGCTAACTTCCTTGACAGCGTCCTTGAATCTCTGGAGAGATGCAATTGCGTCATCTGCAATAACGATACCGTCACGGATAACTCTTACGCTTGCGCCACGCTGAATCTTACCGCTCTTAACATATGAACCTGCGATTGTGCCGACTGACTTAATCTTGATAACATTACGACACTCAGCCATACCGAGAACAACTTCTCTTGTCTTAGGAGCAAGCATACCCTTCATAGCAGATTCGATTTCGTTTATACAATCGTAGATAATGCTGTAAAGACGCATATCTACGCCCGAACGCTCTGCATTTTCTGCGGCAACCGCATCCGGACGAACATTGAATCCTACGATGATTGCGTTAGATGCCTCTGCAAGCATTACATCGGACTCGTTGATTGCACCTACTGCGCTGTGAATTACATTTACTCTTACCTCGTCATTTGAAAGCTTTTCAAGTGACTGCTTAACAGCCTCGGCAGAACCCTGTACATCGGCTTTAACGATAATCTGAAGTTCCTTGATTTCACCGAGTTTCATCTGATCAAAGAGATTGTCAAGAGTAACCTTAGTCTGTGCGTTGAAGATTTCTTCCTTCTTAGCGGCCTTTCTCTGGTCAACAAGAGTTCTTGCAAGACGCTCGTCGGAAACTGCGTCAAAGATGTCGCCGCCAACCGGAACTTCGTCAAGACCTGTGATTTCAACAGGAACAGAAGGACCTGCCTCGGTAACTCTTTCGCCCTTATCGTTTGTCATAACTCTTACACGACCGACGCAAGTGCCTGCGATGATTGTATCACCCTTGTGAAGTGTACCGTTCTGAACGAGTACGGTTGCGATAGGACCTCTGCCCTTGTCAAGTCTTGCCTCGATAACAGTACCCTTTGCGGCTCTGTCGGGGTTAGCCTTGAGTTCTTTCATCTCTGCAACAAGAGTAACCATTTCAAGAAGATCGTCAAGACCTTCCTTTGTCTTTGCGGAAACAGGAATACACGGTGTATCGCCGCCCCACTCCTCCGGAATAAGTTCATACTCTGTGAGCTGCTGTTTAACATTTTCGGGATTTGCGCCGACCTTATCCATTTTGTTGATGGCAACAATAACAGATACGCCTGCGGCTTTTGCATGGTGGATAGCCTCAACTGTCTGCGGCATGATACCGTCATCGGCGGCTACAACGAGGATTGCAATATCGGTAACCTGAGCACCTCTTGCACGCATTGTTGTGAATGCCTCATGTCCGGGTGTGTCGAGGAATGTAACAGGCTTGCCGTTTACCATAACTCTGTAAGCACCGATATGCTGAGTGATACCGCCAGCCTCGCCTGCTGTTACATTTGCGTGACGGATAGCGTCGAGAATCGAAGTTTTACCGTGGTCAACATGACCCATAACAACAACAACCGGAGCTCTCTCAACGAGATTTGCCTCATCGTCCTCACTGTCATCAATAATCTGTTCTTCGATTGTAACAACAACTTCCTTTTCAACCTTTGCATGAAATTCCATGGCGATAAGTGACGCTGTGTCAAAGTCGATTGTATCTGTTGCTGTTACCATTGTACCCATAAGGAATGCCTTTTTAACAACCTCGGCAACGGTAGCCTTGAGTCTGAGAGCAAGCTCCGAAACTACGATTTCGTCAGGAATCTGAACTGTAATCGGTTTCTGCTTACGCTCAAGAGCAATACGGTTCAGACGCTCCTGCTCTGTTTCACGCTTCTGTCGTCTGCCCTTTTGACGCTGGGTACGGTTTGTGAATTTCTGCTTTTTAACAATGTTGTCCGTGCTTCTGCCCTTTGAGCTGTCGCTTGCAAGGTCATCATACTTCTGGTTGTAACGCTCAACATCAACATTTGTTGCACGGGTGTCAATTACTCTGCGCTTGCGGGGAGCAGACTCCTCAACGCTCTTTTCCTGAGTAACTTCAACCTTTTCCTGTTTTGATGCAGGCTTTGCATCCTTGTTGTTAGGCTTTTTGTCGTTTTTATCGGTCTTTTTCTTCTGATTGTCAGCCTTTGCATTCTGCTTTGCGGGCTTATCTTCCTGATGTGGCTTGCTTTCGTTGTCAAGCTTGTTGTTGCGTGCCGCAAAGTATTCGTCAAAGTTTTCAACCTTGTTCTTCTTTGTGATTACATCAAAAATCACATCGAGTTCGCTTTCCTCGAGTGTTGTCATTGTTTTCTTTGTAACACCGCAATGTTTTTCAAGAATCTCAATAATTTCCTTGTTTGAAACTCCGAGATCTGTTGCTGCATCCTTTACCTTATATTTTATCATACAATTCTCCTCCCGATTCGTTTTCAATAAGCTGTTCAAGCTTATCTGCAAAGCCTTTGTCTTCGGTTGTCATAACTCCGCAGATTTTTCCGAGAGCAAATCCGATTTCCTCTTTGCTTCGGTTCATTGTCAATGTTTTCACATTGCATTCATCAGCGGCTGTCTGCACGCTTTTCTTACTGCTCTTTGAAAAATCATTTGCAAAAATAACAAGCTTTGCCTTGCTTTTTTGTATTGAGTCAATCGTCGTGTCGGCACCTGTAATCAGCTTGCCTGCCCTCTTGCAAATGCCAAGCAGCGACAAAATCCTGTCGTTCATAAAAAATCCTTTCGCCTACTCGCTGTCTGCTGCGGCAAGTTCACTTTGCATCTGCTCATATACTTCGTCAGGGATTTTACAGCTTAACGAGCGTTCAAAGCGGCGTGCCTTGCGAGCCTTTTCAAAGCAGGCAAGATTTCTGCACACATATGCGCCTCTGCCTGCCTTGCGACCTGTGAGGTCAAGCGAAATTTCGCCTTTTGCAATGATTTCACCGTTTTCATCTTTGGTGTCGGGTGCTTTGACAACACGGATAAGCTCACGCTTTTCTTTCATCTCTCCGCAACCCGTACATTTACGCAACGGCATTTTTCTTTGCTTCATAAAATCCCTCTCTGTTTAATCTGATTATTCCTCTGTTTCATCCGAAACAACTGTTTCGCCTTCTGTGCTTTCGTCAAGGTCGAGAACATCTTCGGACTTTTCTTCTGCCTTTGGTTCATCGTCCTCATCTTCGCCGTAGAAACCGCTTTCGGGACGGATGTCAATTCTCCAGCCTGTAAGTCTTGCGGCAAGACGGGCATTCTGTCCTTTGTTGCCGATAGCAAGTGAAAGCTGACCGTCGGGAACGGTTGCACGGCAGCTCTTTGTTTCTTCATCTGTAATTTCAACCTTGCAAACGCTTGCAGGAGAGAGAGCCGCCGAAATGTACTTTTCGGGATCATCGCTGTAAAGTACGATGTCGATTTTTTCACCGCCGAGTTCTTCAACAATCTTGTTTACACGAGCGCCCTTGTTGCCGATACATGAACCGATTGCGTCAACATCGGGATTTGAGCTGTAAACAGCCATTTTTGTACGACTGCCTGCCTCACGGGAGATTGACTTTATTTCAACAACGCCGTCATAGATTTCAGGAACTTCCTGTTCAAACAAACGCTTTACAAGACCGGGGTGTGTTCTTGAAATGATTGCGTGAGGACCTCTTTCGTTGTCTTTGACATCTGCAATGTAAACCTTAATGTGGTCGCCTTCTTTAAGGTCGTCATGACCGAGCTGTTCGCTCTTTGGCAGAGTAGCTTCGCTCTTGCCGATTTTGATTGTTGCAACGCCCGACTTAGGATCGATTCTTTCAACTGTTGCAGTAACAATTTCACCGAGCTTGCTCTGAAACTCGATAAGAGTCTGACCTTTTTCTCCCTGACGAATGCCCTGACGGATAACATTTCTTGCAGAAGAAACAGATGTCCAACCGAGGTGCTTGGGATCAATCGGAACTTCAATCTCATCGCCGACAATAAATTTCTTTCTCTTGTTAATCTGCTGAGCCTCCTCAACAGTAACCTCAAAGTTAGGATCAAAAACCTCGTCAACTACTGTTTTGACAAGTTTTGCATCAAAGCTGTTCTTTTCCGGATCAACCTTGAATACAACATTTTCATTACCGCCGTAGTAGTTCTTGCAGGCAACGGAAATTGCCTTTTCAATGTTTTGAAGCATATAGTCCATAGGAATGCCCTTTTCCTTTTCAAATGTTCTCAATGCCTCAAATAAATCTTTGTTAGTCATTTTCCAAATCATCCTTTTCTTATTTTTCGGTTATATACAAATTGTTATGCTGTTATGTGTATCCGTAGTGTTCAAACTGCAATTTTTAATCAAAATCGTCAAGCTTAATCCATGCGGCGTCCTTTTTGCTGATTGTGATTTCATTCTCACCGCTGTGATCCTCAATTGTGACCTTACCGTCGGAATAATCCTTTAAAACCCCTTTAAATTCTCTGCCTATGCCGTCAATGGGGCGGAGCATCTTAACCATAATATCCGCACCGATGAACTGCATGAAATGTTCGTCACGGATAAGCTCACGCTCAATTCCGGGAGAGCAGACCTCAAGACAGTACGCCTCCTCAATCGGATCAAGCTCATCAAGAGGATCGTTGATTGCACGGGAAACATTTTCGCAATCGTTAATGTCAATGCCTTCGGGCTTGTCAATGTAAACACGCAGGAAACGGTCTGCACCTTCCTTGACATAACGCACATCCCAAAGTGAAAGTCCGAAGCCTTCAACAATCGGCTGACAAAGCTCCCATACTTTTGATACGGTTACACCGCCTTTGCTTTTTGCCATAAATTCACTGCCTTCCTGTCTGCAAAAATACTCTGTGCGAAATATTGCAGACAGATAAACCGCACCGAGGAACAAAGTGAAAACTAATAAATAAGGAGCGGGTTTGTTGCCCACTCCTTTAGCTTTCATTATTTACAAGAAAATTATAGCACCAAAACGGCTTATAATCAAGTGTTTTTCAAATCTTTTCGTATTTTTTACAAAAAAGTTTAAAAAAACATTTGAAATCACCGTGCAAATGTGTTATTATATTTCGTGGACACTTTACATCACGATGTTTTTGTGATATAATCGCCGTGGTTTTGCAACCGTGTAAAAAAAGTAAAATTAATTTTGGTTTTGATACTGTTGGATTTTTACTGTTTTTATAGCAATGATTTGATTGTTAATGTCCGAAATTTTGCGAGATTAACATTATAAAGGTTGCAACCTTACAATTAAATATGCTGATATAGCTCAGTAGGCAGAGTGCGTCCTTGGTAAGGACGAGGTCACGGGTTCGAATCCCGTTATCAGCTCCATAAAAAGGTATTGGTTAAAAAGGCTGATACCTTTTATTGTTGTTTCAGATTAAGATAACGGGAATAACGGGATTCGAAAGCCCGTTTAGAAAACGCTTTAGTAAAGCGTTTTTAGGGCGTAGCGTTGATGAGCGTTCAGAATTTGCACCGCAAGCAACAAGCGAGGTATGCACTCTTGCAATGCACAGAATAGTTATCAGCTCCATAAAAGGGTATTGGTTAAAAAGACCGATACCTTTTTATTGTTGTTTAGAAAACAATACCGTTACCAAATCCAAACTGATTAATATTATTCTTGTACAATCTATCTTGCATATACTGCAATTGCGTTGCGGTCGTACTGATTATCACTTTCCCCTTTCCTTATCCTGTGACTATATTATACTACAATGTTTAAGCGTATAATTTGTGCATATTGGTACTTGTTAAGTGTAAAGAGGTATGCTATAATAATACTTGTAAAGGAACGGTGGCGGCTGTTTCAGCTCCCTTGCGAAAGGGGGTGTATTCCAATGGCAGAGATTACATACTTGTTTGTTCTCGCAATTGTTTTCGTGGCTTTTAGTGAAGTCATTAAGAATATAAAGAAATAACCGCCCTGTAGTCGCAATACAGAGCGGTTTTTAATAAAAAATACGCAAATGCGAAACAGCTAAAGCCGTTCCTTTTCACCTATATTATACAACAACAATAATTTGATGTCAATAGATTTTAGGCGGTGAAGAAATGGCAGAAAATAAGAACAGCAGGGCGAGAATTGAGGCAAACAACCGATATAATGCTAAAGCATATGACCGTATCAATGTTGCTGTGCCGAAAGGTCGAAAAGATATTATCAAAGCCCACGCAGAAAAGAACGGTGAAAGCGTGAACGGCTTTGTTAATCGTGCTATTAATGAAACAATACAGCGTGACGGTGAGTAATTCCACAAGGCAAGCTCTGAAATATGGGCTTGCCTTGTTTTGTTTGAGCTGACAGGTTTCTTAACGGATTTAATTTTTCAAAACAGCTAAATGAAAGTATTTTTGAAATTATGTAAAATATACTTGACAATAAGTAACTTTTAATGTACTATAATGGTACAGAAAGCTTTTTGTACGCATTGTGGATTTTTTAAAAGTATTCACATCTAAACACATAAAAATTTTTAATATTATTTGCGGATTATCGGTTGGACGAATAAATCTGCAAATTGGCTGATTTATTTGGGAGATGTTATTATGGGAGAAAAATACTATTGGGTGCTTGGTTTTTGTTGCGGTTTTATCGCCGTAGTTATTGTGACGCTAATTATCGCAAATATTAAAAAGAAAAAGAACACTTACACAGAATACGATGAACGACAGATTCTTGCACGGGGCAAGGCTTATAAATCGGCATTTTTTGTGCTTATCGGGTACATAATTGTCTGCGCTTTAGTTAATGTTTTGGAGATTAATTGGGCTGAACTCAGCGTTCAAATGTTCATAGGACTGTTTCTTTCAACTGCCGTATTCGTTGGAATAAGCATTTTCAATGACGCATATTTTACATCAAATAAAGGCAGAAAGAGTCTTTTAGGCGTTTTGGCATTTATTGCGGGAGCAGAATATTTGGGAATTGCTTTCGGCAACAAAACCTTTGTTACAAACGGAATAGCAAATCTTGACATTATTCCTATCATTGTAATGATTTGGACAATAAGTATTTTTGTGATGGTTGTCATCAAAACAATAATTGACAAAAAGGCAGTTGAAGAATGAAGAATTTAAGATTAAAAAGCGCCCGTGCCGCAAAGGATTTGTCACAGCAACAGCTTGCGGAACTTGTAAAAGTGTCAAGACAGACAATTAGCGCAATTGAAAAGGGCGACTACAATCCCACAATTAACCTTTGCATAGCAATATGTAAAGCTCTCGACAAAACCCTTGACGAATTGTTTTGGGAAGAATAAGCAAACTTTAACGGCAGTCGGTGATTTGTTTCTCGGTTGCCGTTTTTATTTTTACCTTTACAAAATCAAACGGAAAATTGCCACGGGAAATATTACAATGTGGGGGAATTGTAAAAATTAACGAAAAATGCTTGAAAAATGTCGGGTTAAGCCGTATAATATAGGTGTTTGAGGATTTCGGACTCATACAATTTATTGAAAGGAGAAGTACACATGATTTATTCAAAAGAAGTTGAAAATATGTGCACTGTAGCAAAGGGACCTAAGCACGGTCCTGCACCTATTCCCGAAGAGGGCAAATGGGTAAAATCTTATGACATTAAAGACATTTCAGGTCTTTCACACGGCATTGGCTGGTGTGCTCCTCAGCAGGGTGCCTGCAAGCTTACACTTAATGTTAAAGACGGTATCGTTGAAGAGGCTCTTGTTGAAACAATCGGTTGTTCGGGTATGACTCACTCTGCAGCTATGGCAGCAGAAATTCTTCCTAACAAAACACTCCTTGAGTGTCTTAACACAGACCTCGTTTGTGACGCTATCAACACAGCTATGAAGAACATCTTCGAGCAGCTCGTTTACGGCAGAAGCCAGACAGCTTTCTCAGAGGGCGGTCTTCCGATCGGCGCAGGTATGGAGGATCTCGGTAAGGGTCTTCGCAGCCAGGTTGGTACAATGTACAGCACAAACGCTAAGGGCGTTCGTTACATGGAAATGGCTGAAGGCTATGTTCTCAAGACAGCACTTGACGAGAACGATGAAGTTATCGGCTATCAGTTCGTAAAGCTCGGCAAAATGCTCGAGGACATTCGTCACGGCGTTGAGCCAAACGAAGCATACAAGAACAACATCGGTCAGTACGGTCGTTTTGACGGCGCAGCTAAGTACATTGACCCTCGTGAAGAATAATTCGGTAAGGAGGACACCATAATGGCAGTAACATTTGAAGGTATGGAAAGAAGAATGCCTAAAATTGAGAAGTGCCTTGCCGAATACGGTATTGCAAATCTTGAAGAGGCAAGAAAAATTTGTAACGATCTCGGTTTTGATCCCTACGACATTGTAAAGGGCGTTCAGCCGATCGCATTTGAAAACGCAGGCTGGGCTTACACACTCGGTTGTGCAGTTGCAGTTAAGAAGGGCGCAAAGACTGCTTCAGAGGCAGCAGAAGCTATCGGTATCGGTCTTGAGGCTTTCTGTATTCCCGGCTCAGTAGCTGAGCAGAGAAATGTTGGTCGTGGTCACGGTAACCTCGGCGCAATGCTCCTCAGAGATGAAACAAAGTGCTTTGCATTCCTCGCAGGTCACGAAAGCTTTGCAGCAGCAGAGGGTGCTATCGGTATCGCTCGTAACGCTAACAAAGCAAGAAAAGAGCCGCTCCGTGTTATCCTTAACGGTCTTGGCAAGGACGCTGCTTACATTATTTCAAGAATCAACGGCTTTACATATGTAAAGACTCAGTTTGACTATTTCACATCAGAGCTTAAAATCGTTGAAGAGAGAGCTTTTTCAGACGGTGAAAGAGCTGCAGTTCGCTGCTACGGCGCTGACGATGTTCGTGAAGGTGTTGCAATCATGCAGCATGAAAATGTAGGTGTATCTATCACAGGTAACTCTACTAACCCGACTCGTTTCCAGCACCTCGTTGCAGGTACATACAAGAAGTGGGCAAATGAGAACGGCGTTAAGTATTTCTCGGTTGCATCAGGCGGCGGTACAGGCCGTACACTTCACCCCGATAACATGGGTGCAGGTCCTGCATCATACGGTCTTACAGACTCAATGGGCAGAATGCACGGTGACGCTCAGTTCGCAGGTTCATCTTCTGTTCCTGCTCATGTTGAAATGATGGGTCTTATCGGTATGGGTAACAACCCGATGGTTGGTGCTACAGTTGCTTGCGCAGTTGCAGTTTATGAAGCTGTTAACAAGTAATTACCAATCTTTTCAATAAATTAAAAAGGGATCGGCTCTTTGAGTCGATCCCTGATTTTTTGTGCATTTTACTTTAACGAGTTTATGTTTACGGATATTCTTTACAGTGTATATGTTACTTATTTGCAGATTCTTTTTTAAACCAAAAGAATCGACTGACTACAGTAACAGCTTACTCTTTCAGCTTGTTAAGCTTTTCAATATGCTTCATGCGCTTGTAGCGGTAGAGAATGTTTTCTGCCCATTCACGGTCAATTTTAAGAAAGCCCTTTAACTTTTTGTCCTTATATGCAAGCGAATCGACAATTTTCTTCGATTTAACATAAATTTCAAGTCTTGCTGTCTGAACATACGGCGTATGCTTTTCACCCGTAAAATATGTAAATCCCATTGTGTTGCGTTCACGATCGTACATTGAAAGGTATCCGTCATGAATTTCCGCACCGTTAAGCTTTTTTGAAACCGTTTGGCTGATTGCAAGCTTTGTAAGCTCAACCGACATATCGTCAAGTCCCGACTCAAAGATAAAAATTTTCTCCTTGAACGAATTGAAGGTCGGAACAATTCGTTTGCTTATGTTGCGGAGATTGCTGTATTTTTCTTCAAGCTCGTTGTCGCAGAGCTGAAAATGATCAATTTTGGGAATGAAATACACCATAAAACGATTCTTCATATCATTGTAGAGAATCGGATATGTGAGCCTTGCGGAGTATCCGCATGACGGACATTTCCACGCAAAAAGCTCACCGTCAAGCGCTCTTCTGCGCACACCCTTTGTTACGGACGGGTTGATGCTGGTGTAAACATCAGCCTTGCTCATTTCACCGCACATTGGGCAGACGATTGCCTTGGTAATTTTCTTTTCAGGCATCCAAACCACCTCTTTAACACTCTATGAAACTAATTATAGCAATTGACCGTGATTTTAACAAGTAAATTTTAAAAAAATGTTGATTTTATCAAAAAAATCTGTCATAATAATAGAAATAAGTTTAATATTATTCGCCACGGCAGAATGTGTCAGAGTGTTTGTGCCAAAGCGGTTTTAAAGGAGAAATTTACTATGACGATACTTGACAGTGTAAAAGGAACAGTAAATACAGCCGTTGATACAATTTCATCGGTAGCTCAGACAATAGTAGAAAAGAACAGAACAAACGCAAAGCTCAACAGATTAAGACTTGTTATGAAAAGCGAAAGCGAGCTTATGAACAGAGCATATATTGCTCTCGGAAAGATTATGTACGACAGCAGAAAGAAAGGCACTGAAATTAATGACGCCGAGTGCGAAAAGCTTTTGAAGGTTATTGACACTTCAAAGGCCAAAATCGCAAAAGCAAGAGAGTGTTACAGAAAGATTGTCAACAGCTCAAACGATATTTTCTACGGCAATCCCGAGGTTGCTCCCGAGGTTAAAGAGGATGATATTGTTGATATTACAGTAGCTTGCTCAAATGAGGGCGACTACAAGTCATCTCCTTTTAAAGAGGAAAAGCCTGTTGAAAAACAGCCCGAGGCTGTTGCCGAAGAAAAGGCAGAACCCGAGCATCTTACAAACATCTGCGACCTCAAGGCAGAGCTTGAGGCAAAGCGTGAAGAAGGATTCTCCGAGTCCGCAGATTCAGACGAGGCAGATGACGGTGAAGCTCCTCACGGTGAACTTTTCTGATAATTTAAATACTTAAAGCTAAAGACCTGCCGATTTCGGCAGGTTTTTCTGCATTTTTAAGATATATTAAAGTCGGAACAATGCTCCGCTTTGCTTTTGAGGGCAAATTATATGCAGTAGATTATACATTATGCCCTTTATGTGTATTGAATTTTTGTGATAAAAATGGTAAAATTCATCAAAGGTGAAAATATTCCAAATTAGAATTATTTTCTTAGCAAAAAATACTATAATTAATTAGATATGCACAATGAGATTACTATGTATTGATTTCGGAGGCACAAGTTGAAATTAGGATTGGATATTGGCTCAACAACAATAAAATGTGTTGTGCTTGACGACGAAAACAAATTAATATACAGCACATATGAAAGGCATTATTCCCGAATTACGGAAAAGATTGCAGAAATTCTTGCACTTGTACGAACAAGGATTGACGGCGTTGAAAATGCCTCGGTGGCTCTTTCGGGTTCTGCCGGAATGGGTGTCGCCGAGTCTGTCGGCGTTGATTTTATTCAGGAGGTTTACGCAACAAGAGTTGCCGCCAATACTTTTATTCCGGGTACAGATGTTATAATTGAACTCGGCGGTGAGGATGCAAAGATATTGTTCCTCACAAACGGACTTGAGGTAAGAATGAACGGTACCTGCGCCGGCGGCACGGGTGCGTTTATTGACCAGATGGCAACACTTCTGAATGTTAAGCTTGAGGATATGGACGAGCTTGCAAAACAGCACGAAAAGACATACACAATCGCATCAAGATGCGGTGTGTTTGCAAAGACCGATATTCAGCCGCTCCTTAATCAGGGTGCGAGGAAGAGCGACATCGCAGAGAGTATTTTCAATGCGGTTGTAAGCCAGACTGTTGCAGGTCTTGCACAGGGCAGAGAAATTGAAGGTCAGATTGTATATCTCGGCGGACCTCTTACATTTATGAGCGAACTGCGAAACTGCTTTGACCGCACGCTCGGAACAAAGGGCATCTGTCCCGAAAATTCACTTTATTATGTTGCCTGCGGTGCGGCTTTGTGTGCCGAAAAGACTATTGATTTTGACGAGGTTATCGAAAAGGTAAAGAACTACCGTGGCAGCGGTAACTTTGCGTTTAATCAGCCGCTCTTTAAAAATGAAGAGGAGTACAAGGAATTCTGCGACCGTCATGCAAAGGCTGATGTTAAGCAGAAGGAGTTAAAGGGCTACACAGGCAAGGCTTATATAGGAATGGACGCAGGTTCAACAACCGTAAAGGGTGTTGTTCTCAATGATGACGGCGAGCTGCTCTATTCAAAATATCTGCCATCAAAGGGAAACCCCGTTGAGATTATGAAGCAATTCCTTGACGAGGTTTACGAAATAAATCCCGAAATAAATGTTGTTTCTTCTGCCGTAACAGGTTACGGAGAGGACATTGTAAAGAACGCATTTGCGGTTGATTACGGCATTGTTGAAACAATCGCCCACTTTACCGCCGCAAAATACTTTATGCCCGATGTTGAATTTATCATCGATATCGGCGGACAGGATATCAAATGCTTTAAGATACATAACGGTGCAATTGACAACATCTTCCTTAACGAGGCTTGTTCATCGGGCTGCGGAAGCTTTTTGCAGACTTTTGCAAACGCTCTCGGATATGAGATTGCCGACTTTGCAAAGCTCGGACTTTTTGCAAAGCGTCCCGTTGACCTCGGCTCACGCTGTACCGTATTTATGAATTCAAGCGTTAAGCAGGCTCAGAAAGACGGCGCAACAATTGAAGATATCTCGGCAGGTCTTTCACTCAGCGTTGTAAAGAATGCCCTTTACAAGGTTATTCGTGCGTCAAGCCCTGATGAACTCGGCAAGCGTGTTGTAGTTCAGGGCGGTACTTTCCTTAACGACGCTGTTTTGCGTGCATTTGAACAGGAAATGGGCGTTGAAGTTGTCCGTCCTAACATTGCAGGACTTATGGGTGCTTACGGTGCGGCTCTTTACGCAAAGAAAAAGTCAAAGGGCGTTGGCAAGAGTACAATTACCGACAAAAAGGGACTTGATGAATTCGTTCACGAAATCAAGGTTGCAAACTGCGGTATGTGCAACAACAACTGCCGTCTTACAATAAATTCATTCGGCAAGGGCAGAAAGTTTATTGCGGGAAACCGTTGTGAAAGACCGATCACAAAGAAGGCTCCTGCAAATGATATGAATATGTATGCCTATAAGCTGAATCTCATTGATTCCTACAAGCCTGTTGAAGGCATAAGAGGTAAGCTTGGAATTCCTATGGCGCTCAATATGTATGAGCTTTATCCGTTCTGGTACAGATTCTTTACAGAACTTAAATTTGAGGTGTTCCACTCACCGTATTCAACAAGAAAACTTTATCAGAGAGGTCAGCAGACAATTCCGAGCGATACCGTTTGCTTCCCTGCAAAGCTTGTTCACGGTCACATTCAGACTCTTATTGATATGGGTGCAGAAACAATTTTCTACCCCTGTCTTTCCTATAATTTTGACGAGCATCTCGGAGATAACCATTACAACTGTCCTGTTGTTGCTTACTATCCCGAGGTTATCAAAAACAATATGAAGGATATACGCAAGGTTCACTTCATAAAGGAATACTTTGGTATTCACCGCCCGAACGATTTTCCTAAGAAAGCCTATGAAAGACTTTCGTTCCACTTCCCCGACCTCACTCTTAACGAGGTAAGAAATGCGGCTAAGCTTGCATATCAGGAACAGGAAAATTACAGAAAAAAGGTTATCGACAAGGGCAACGAGATTATTGCCAAGGCTGAAAAAGAGGGCAAAAAGATTTTTGTTCTTGCAGGCAGACCATATCATATTGATCCCGAAATTAACCACGGAATCGACAGACTTATCTCAGGCTTTGATGTTGCAATCGTCAGCGAAGATGTTATTTCTCCGAGAGTTGAACATTTCCGGACTCATGTTCTCAACCAGTGGACATACCACGCAAGACTTTATGCGGCGGCAAAATATGTTACAACAAGAAAGGACATGGAGCTTGTTCAGCTTGTATCCTTCGGCTGCGGTGTCGATGCGATTACAACCGATGAGGTAAGAGAAATTCTTGAAAGCAAAAATAAGATTTACACTCAGATTAAGATAGATGAAATTACAAACCTCGGAGCAGTTAAAATCCGAATCCGCAGTTTGCTTGCTGCGCTTGAAAACGATTGATGAAAGGAAATTCTGTTATGGCAGAGTTGAAGTATGACAAAAAAACAGGTCGTTTGCTGTTTACAAAGCAGATGAAAAGGGAATACACAATCCTTATGCCCAATATGGCGCCTATTCATTTTAAAATACTTGAAAAGGTGTTCAACTACTACGGCTATAAGTCTGATTTGCTCGACACAACAGGTCCGGAGATTGCGCAGACAGGTCTTAAATATGTTCACAACGATACCTGTTATCCGGCTTTGTTGGTTATAGGTCAGTTCATCAATGCTCTGCAAAGCGGAAAGTATGATGTTCACAAGGTTGCTCTGATGATTACTCAGACAGGTGGCGGATGTCGTGCGTCAAACTACATTTTCCTTTTGAGAAAGGCTCTCAAAAAGGCAGGCTTTGAGTTCGTTCCCGTAATTTCGCTTTCATTCGGTATGGAGCACAACAGCGGTTTTTCGCTCACACTTCCGCTTATCCGCAGATTTGTCGGCGGTCTTGTGTACGGCGACCAGTTAATGCTGCTTTCAAACCAGACAAAGCCCTATGAGGTGAACAAGGGCGAAAGTATGGCGCTTGTTGATGAGTGGACGGATAAGATTTCCGATATGCTCATACAGGGCAAGGGCTACACTCTTGAAGAAATTGACGAAACTCTTGACCGAATTACAAAGTCATTTACAAAAATAGAGCTTAACAAAGTGCCGAAGGTTAAAGTCGGTATTGTCGGCGAAATCTATGTAAAATACTCCAAAATGGCTAACAACGGCCTTGAGGACTTTCTTGCAGATCAGGATTGCGAGGTTTGCGTACCCGGTCTTATGGGTTTTGCATCATTTAAGGTTGATAACCGTATTGAGGATTATAAGATGTTCGGAGGAAGCAGAGTTAAATACAAATTCTGTTCGATGCTTCTTAACTACCTCACAAAGCTTGAGGGACTTATGGTTGATGCGGCTGAAAAGTACGGCTTTGTTCCGCCTCACAGATATGCTCACACAAAGGAGCTTGTAAACGGTGTTATCGGATACGGCAGTAAGATGGGCGAGGGTTGGTTGCTGACAGCCGAGATGATTGAGCTTGCTGATACAGGTTATGAGAATATCGTATGCACACAGCCTTTCGGTTGTCTGCCAAATCATATCAACGGTAAGGGCGCAATCAGAAAGATTAAAGAAATCAGACCGAATGCCAATATCGTTACCATCGACTATGATCCGGGTGCGCCGAAGGTAAATCAGGAGAACCGTATCAAGCTGATGCTTGCTGTCGGCAAAGAGGAACTCAAGAAAAAGCTTGAGGCTGAAAAAAATGGCGAAAAAGCCGAATCATCAGAGAAGTCAGAGAAAAAGTAATTTAATATCAATGCTTATGAGTCATCGCAGATGGCGGTGGCTTTTTTATTTTGCGGTAATATCAGGCAGAAAAAGCTAATACAATTTTACAGGGGTTTATCTCGTTTTTAAGGAAAAAATAAGTGTAAAAATCGGGGGATATTATGAAAAAACGACTTAAAGGATTTTTTCAAAGGCTTGCACGGTGGCTGAATGTGCGTGAAATGCGACAGCACAAGGTTAAGGCAGGCGTTTACATCATTATAAGGCTCATACTTGTGTCACTTTTGACTGCCGGCATTTTAAACGGAAAATGGGAGAATGTCATGACCTGCGTGTTAACGCTCGGACTGTTGATGCTTCCGTTGTTCATCGACCGAAAGCTGTCGGTAGCGTTGCCGAGTGTGCTTGAAACGATTGTTGTGCTGTTCGTGTTTGCGGCAAATGTTATGGGTGAGCTCGGTGCGTTCTACGAAAAGATTCCGATATGGGATTCATTGCTTCATACCGTGAACGGCTTTATCTGTGCAGGCGTTGGTTTTGGACTGACCGATATTTTGAACAGAAGCGAACGGGTGAAATTGAGCCTCTCGCCCATGTTCGTGTGCCTGTTTTCGTTCTGCTTTTCAATGACAGTCGGTGTTGTGTGGGAGTTTTTTGAGTTTGGTGCGGATATGCTTTTTGAAAAGGATATGCAAAAGGACACCGTAATCACGGCAATACATTCGGGTTTGATTTCGGGCAAGCCGAATGTGATAATGCACATCAGAGATATAACATCAACCGTTGTGAACGGTGAAAATCTCGGTATTAACGGTTACCTTGACATCGGTCTGATCGATACAATGAAAGATTTGCTTGTTAATTTTGTAGGAGCGGTAGTTTTTGACACCATAGGTTGGTTTTACCTGAAAGGAAGAAGTGCAGGATTTTTGCGGAATTTTATCCCCGTTAAAAAATAATGACGCAATGTTTATGTAAAATCAAATTATATAAATGAGTTGCATATGATATTTGAACGCTATGCGTTCAATCGTGTGCATCGCACACGAACGGGCGAACACGGTTCACCCCTGCAATTTTTTACTTTTAATTTTCAATTAGCAAGAGGGCAGTCACATTGCCGTGACTGCCCTCTTGCTTTTGGTGATATTCTTATATTAAAATTACTTATCTTCCTGAAGTGTGATTTCAACCTCACCGTCGCCCGATGATGAGCTGTAATATTTAACCTTGATTTTGTCCCCCGGCTTGTGGGTTTCAAGAATCGCATAAACATCTGCAAAGCTTGTAATTGTTTCGCCGTCAACCTCTGTGATGATATCGCCTTCTTTAAGGCTTGTGCCGTCACACGGACCGCCCGATACGATACTCTGAACATAAATGCCCTGCGGAATGTTGTAATTTGATGCCTGATCGGAGGTTACTGCAATGCCCGAAATGCCTATTTTTACTCTGCCTTCAACATAGCCGTTCTTTACAAGTGTGTCAACAATGTTTTTTACTGTCTGTGACGGAATTGCAAAGCCCATACCTTCGTAAGTTTCGGAAACAATCTTTGAAGTTGTGATTCCGACAACCTGACCGTAGTAGTTTACAAGCGGACCGCCCGAGTTGCCCGGATTGATTGCGGCATCTGTTTGAATGTACTTTGTGAGGCTTGATGTTGAAAGTTTTCTGTCAAGCGCCGAAATAACGCCCTTGGTTGTTGTGTTCTGATAGTCAAGACCGCTGGGGTTGCCGACTACGATAATATCCTGACCAACCTCAAGCTGTGACGAATCGCCGAATGTTGCAGGAGTAAGTCCCTTTGCATCGTCCATTTTGAGAACTGCAATGTCGGTTCTTGAATCGTAGCCCACAACACCTGCCTTGTATACCTTGCCGTCAGATGTTACAACTCTGATCGCATAGGCTGTTTTGCTGTTGCCGATTACATGAGCGTTTGTGATAACATAGCCGTCCTGTGAGAAGATAATTCCGCTTCCCTGTGAAGATGCGGTTGTTGTGTCAGCCTGATCAGGTACATCGTCCGAGTAACAGAGAATGCCGACTACCGAGTCGGAAACCTTTTCTGACGCTTTTGCGGATGTGTAGCTGTTGTTTGTTTTTGCATCTTTCGGATTGCTTTCAAGCTTCATACCCGAGTAATCCTTGTTCACCTTGTCACTGTAGTCCGACTCATCGTGAGTTTTACCCTGCGATGAGGTGTTAGGAAGGGTTTCAAACGGTGTTGTGCTGTCTTTATTCGGAAGTCTGAACGAATTGCCCGAATCACTTCGGTTGCTGTTCAAATCTTCTTTTATGTCAGCCGAAAATCCGTACACCATCATGCCGATAAAACCGATTGTAAGAAGCGAACAGAGAACGATAATCAACGCAATTATTCCGCCCTTTGTTTTCTTTTGGGGGTACTGTGCGAACATCTGCGGATTGTATTGCTGATTGTATGTACCGTTGTTGCCGTAGGGAGGCTGTCCGTACATATTCTGCTGATACGGAGGTACATTCTGATTGTATCCTGTGTTGTTCTGATACTGACCGTACTGCTGATTGTTCTGATTATACTGCGGATTCTGTCCGCTGTAGGGATACTGACCGTAACCGTACTGCCACGGCTGGGCGTAGGTGTTCGGATTTTGATTTTGATTCTGCTGATACGGCGGAACATTTTCAGTCGGATTTGCATTGTTTGCCGTGTTTTGATTGTTGTTGCCGAAAATATAATCACCGTACGGTGTGTTGCCGTTCTGCGGCGGAACATTCTGAGTCTGTTCTTCCTGCGTTTCGGGTTTGGAAACGGGAATTGTCTGTTCCGTGTTCATATTATTGTTTTGTACGGGCTTTTCGGTGAACGGTTTTTGCGGTTCAAACCCACCCATATTGTTGTTGTCAAAATTGTCCATAAAAGTTACTCCTACATTTATTTGTTACCGTGGGGTACAAGCTGCGTTTGTCTTTAAGTAATGAAACAAAATTTTTTGCAAGCAAATTGCCGAAATGAACAAATATTTCGTAGGGGCGGATATCATCTGCCAGTCACTATATCGGTTGTTTTGTTATATTTATAAAACTTTGTTTGCAATAAAATATCTGTCATTACTTGCGGTCGCAAGACTACCCCTACGGGATAGTTTACAAAAAATATTATCATACAACGCTTGACCAAAATCAAGTATTGTAATTTACATTTATATTATACCTTTTCACAAAATCAAAATCAACCTTGTTGTGTTACGGAAGTGTGAGTTTATTTTGAAAGTTTAGTGATAATTGACTAAAACAGGACAAAATGAAGAATTTTTCGACTAATTGTTAAAATTTTCACTAAATCTTCTTTTTAGGTCTTTATATTTTCAAAAATATATTGTATAATAAACTTAAATCGGCAGGTGGGGACGCTTGTCTGCTGAAATTTTTTAAAAAAGGAAGATTAAAATGCCATTAGTAAACGCTAAAGAAATGCTTACAAAAGCAAAGGCAGGCCACTATGCAGTAGGTCAGTTCAACATCAACAACCTTGAATGGACAAAATCAATTCTTTTAACAGCACAGGAACTCAACTCACCTGTTATCCTCGGTGTATCTGAGGGTGCCGGTAAATATATGTGCGGCTACAAAACAGTCGTTGGTATGGTAAACGGTATGCTCGAGGAACTCAACATCACAGTTCCTGTTGCTCTCCACCTTGACCACGGTTCATATGAAGGCGCTAAGAAGTGCATCGAAGCCGGTTTCAGCTCAATCATGTTCGACGGTTCACACTATCCGATCGAGGAAAACATTGAAAAAACAAAGGAACTCGTTGCAACTTGTAACAAGCTCGGTCTTTCACTTGAGGCTGAGGTTGGTGCAATCGGCGGCGAGGAAGACGGCGTAATCGGCATGGGCGAATGCGCAGATCCTAAGGAATGCAAAATGGTTGCAGACCTCGGCGTAACAATGCTCGCAGCAGGTATCGGTAACATTCACGGTAAGTATCCTGCAAACTGGAAGGGCCTCAGCTTTGAAACTCTTGACGCTATCCAGCAGCTTACAGGCGAGATGCCGCTCGTTCTCCACGGCGGTACAGGTATCCCTGCCGACATGATCAAGAAGGCTATCTCACTCGGCGTTTCAAAGATCAATGTTAACACAGAGTGCCAGCTTGCATTTGCAGCAGCTACAAGAAAGTACATTGAAGAGGGCAAGGATCTCGAAGGCAAGGGCTTCGATCCAAGAAAGCTCCTCGCTCCCGGTGCAGAGGCTATCAAGGCTACTGTTAAGGAAAAGATGGAACTCTTCGGTTCGGTTAACAAGGCTTAATTGTAAGCACGCAAACTTAATCTTTACAAAAATTTCAGGGACAGCAAAACGCTGTCCCTGTTTTTTATGTTCTGTTTGGTTAACTCAGTTGTATTATAAGACGGTTGTAAAGTCAATTGTTACATCAAAACGGATTGTAATTGTTACTTTAAAACATAAATCGGGTTGACAAATGCGATAATCGGTACTATAATAATTGTCAACCAATAAAATAATTTGGTTGACAATCTGCAAAACAAAAGAAGCGGTTTTGCAAAGGAGAGGTAATTTTATGACAGAAGCAAAAACAAACAGTAAATCAAAAAGTAATGTATTAAGCCTTGTGTATATGGCGATGTTCGTCGCAATCATCACAGTGTGCGCACAGATTCAGATTCCGATGACAGTTCCTTTCACACTTCAGACTCTCGGCATCTTTATGGCTGCGGCTATGCTCGGTTGGAAAAGAGGACTCATCAGCGTTGCGGTTTATGTTCTCCTCGGTGCAATCGGTGTTCCCGTGTTTGCAGGATTCTCAGGCGGAATCGGCGTTCTCGGCGGTCCGACAGGCGGTTATATCATCGGTTTCCTCTTTACGGCACTTATCGTTGGACTTATGACTGATTTTCTCGGCAGAAAGCTTTGGGTGCTTGCGGTTTCAATGGTTGCAGGCCTTGCAGTATGCTACCTTTTCGGTACAATCTGGTTTATGATTGCAATGCATACAGAATTTGTTGCCGCACTTCTCACCTGCGTTGTTCCGTTCCTTCTTGCAGATGCTGCAAAGATTGTTGTTGCAACAGTTTTGGTGAATCGTCTTGACAAAATCGTTAAGCTTTAAGTTCAGACCGCATCACAGCCTTTGTGTGCAGTTTTTTGAAGGCAAGGGTTACAGCGATGAATTTGTCTGCGGAATGGCAAAAATAGTGTCGGTTCTTGAAAATAACAACGCAAACCTTACGCTTACGGGCGGTTGTGACGAAATTTGTTCATCGTGTCCGAACCGTGACAACGGCAGCTGCGATGTTACGGGCAAGGCATCGTGCTATGACAAAAGATGTCTTGATTTACTCGGAATGAAAATCGGCGATACTGCCGATTGGAAAGAGCTTTCGAGAATTGCAAGGGAAAATATAATTTTAAAAGACAGGCTTTCGCAGGTGTGCGGCGACTGCAAATGGTCGCATATATGCCGTGATAAAGCCGATAAAATGAAAAGTCTTCATTAATCCTCATAGATATATCATGATAAAAGGCCTCACGAATTTCGTGAGGTCTTTTGTTTACGGCGAGCCGCCGTTCCCTATTTGTGCAGACAGTTTGTATATTTTAAAACATATTTTGCCCGAGCAAATATTTGTAATTGTCTTTGCAATTTGTGTTGTAGGGGCGTTCATTGGACGCCCGCCTTGATGAAACATTTTGTTTAGTCACATATGTTTTGATGTGATAAATGTTGTGTATCGAATTTGCATGCATTGCGTGCAAACCGTGTGCATTGCACACGGTTTGCCCCTACAATATAACAATTGTTTTGTGGCATTTATAAAATTTAATCTGTTATGAAAATTCTGCCGTTACCTGCGGGCGTCCAATGAACGCCCCTACAGTTTGGTTTGTACAAACTGTCTTCACGAATTGACTGCCGAGGCACTCGGCTGAAAAAACTATCTTAATATAGAAAGTCACGCTCGGGTATCATAAGTTTTTTATTGTACAAACTGTCTTCACGAACTGGCTGCCGTGACACACGGCTATTGACTTTTGGAGGAAATTGGATTATTATTTAAACTGTATAACTTTAAGTATGCTTATTTTTAAGATATATGATTTGCAAAGGAGTTGAAAAAAGTGCCGGATCTTTCGATAATTTTCGATATGGGTGTTGTTGCACTGCGTTTTCTTATGCCTGTTTATGCAATAATAATTGTGTACCAGTGCTTTGCCGCAATGCGCCGTCGCCGCCGTCCCGAAACTCCTTTGATTTCACTTTTGAACCCTGCAACGGGCGAGATGCTCCCCGTGCTTTTCTGGGAAAATTCAATCGGCAGAAGTAAAAGCAGTGATGTAACCGTTGATGACCCGACGGTTTCAAGAAATCATTGTGTACTCCTTCGCCGTAAAGACGGTTGGTATGTAAGTGATACCGACTCAAAGAGCGGCACAATGCTCAACGGCAAAAGAACAAGAGGCAGAGCAAAGGTGCTTATTGACGATACAATAACAATAGGCGGTACAAGCCTTATAGTAAAAAGAGGCGAGGAGTTCCAACAGCCGTTGCAGTCGAGCTGGTTTTTCTCAAAGGTCAGCGATAAGCCTGCAATGAAATCGTGGAAGCTTATGCTTCTTATTACATTTTTTCACTTCTTTATGTGCGTTCAGGCAATGTTCTGGAATGACGGCACAAATACAATGGCTCCGCTCGTGCTGTTCGGCGCTCTTGCGGCTGTTGAATGGGGATTCTTCTTTATCTCCTATTTTGTAATCCGCAGAGTAAATTTCGAGCTTGAATCGCTTGCCCTGTTTTTGACGGGCATAGGCGTAATGATGCTTATCAGACAGTCGGAACGCTCAGCTTATGTTCAGCTTGTTGCCGCCGCAATAGGTATGATTTTCTTCTGCATAATTATCAAGCTGATTGAAGATCCCGACAAGGTAAATAAACTCAGACTTCCGGCAATGATTTGTGCGGTCGGTCTTTTGGGCGTAACAATTGTATTCGGTAAGATTACAAACGGCGCCGCCAACTGGATTTATATCGGCTCGTTTTCATTTCAGCCGTCAGAGCTTGCAAAGATTATCTTCATCTTTATCGGCGCAAGTTCGCTTGATGTGTTGATGACAAAGAAGAACCTGCTTGAGTACATTATCTTCTCGGCAGTATGCGTCGGTCTTTTGGCTCTTATGGGTGACTTCGGTACTGCGCTCATCTTCTTTGTAACATTTTTGCTCACAGCGTTTATGCGCTCGGGCGATTTCAAGACGATTATTCTTGCTGTTGCCGCCGCAATTTTCGGCGTAACCTTTGTCCTCAAGTTTAAACCGTATGTTGCTGACCGTTTTTCGGGCTGGCGTCATGTGTGGGAACATACTCAGGACAACCTCGGTTATCAGCAGGCAAGAGTTCTCACATATATGGCAAGCGGCGGACTTTTCGGCGTAGGTATCGGCAACGGTTTTTTAAAGCAGGTTGCCGCATCCGAAAGTGACCTTGTTTTCGGACTTGTTTCGGAAGAAATGGGAGTTATCGTTGCGTTCACACTTGCCGTGGCAGTAGGTGCAATGTTTATTTATGCAAGGGCAATTACAACCCGAAGCAGAAGTACCTTTTATTCAATTTCAGCGTGCTGTGCGGCAGGACTTTTTGTCGTTCAGCTTTCTCTCAATGTTTTCGGTGCAACCGATGTCCTTCCGCTCACAGGCGTAACATTTCCGTTTGTGTCTGCCGGCGGTTCAAGTATTATGTCTTGTTGGGGACTTGTTGCATTCATCAAAGCCGCAGACGAGAGAACTTATTCAGTAAAAAGATAAGTTTAGTAAATTGAAAACTTGTTTTTCATATATGAACTTTGGTATTAAGTAAAATTAGTGCCTTTACTTGCGGGCGTCCAATGAACGCCCCTACTGATACACAGGGTGGTGTAAGGTTTGAAAAAAATACTTCGCAGAAGTACACTTATATATATAGTTGCGCTTGCGTTTATCGGCGGACTCGGCTATCTTGCCTTTGAGCTTGTAACAGGGGCAGACGACTGGGTCGATCAGGCATATAATGCGCATATAGCAGGTGACGGCGGCCTTGCACAGGCAGGGGCGATTTATGACCGCAACGGCACGGCTCTTGCACAGACGGTTGACGGTAAAAGAGTTTATAACGAAAGCGAGAGCGTAAGAAAATCTCTGCTTCATGTTGTCGGTGATGACAGCCTTAACATTTCAACGGCTGTTCAAAGTATGTATCGTTCTCAGCTGATAGGCTATAACCTTGTTTTCGGACTCAATATGCCGGAATCATTGCGTGCCTCTCACGATATAAAGCTGACAGTCGATTCCGCAACCTGTGCGGCGGCTTATGATGTTCTTGCAGCTTATAACAAAAAAGGTGCATGTGTAATATATAACTACAAAACAGGCGAGGTTATCTGTTCCATAAGCACCATGGCTTACGATCCGCAGGCTCCTCCCGAAATTACCGAGGACAACGAAAGCGAATACGAGGGCGTTTACCTTGATAATGTGCTTTCGTCAACCTTTACCCCGGGTTCAATCTTCAAAATCGTTACATCTGCGGCGGCAATTGAGAATATTCCCGACCTTTATGACCGCACTTGGGTTTGTAACGGAAGTGAGAACATAGGCGGAAGTGAAGTTACCTGTACGGAAACTCACGGAACGCTGACATATAAAGAGGCAATGGCACATTCCTGCAATATTGTTTTTGCAAAGCTTGCCGTTGAACTCGGAAGTGACACAATGACAAAAACTGCCGAGAAAATCGGCATTAACAGCTCCTTTGATGTTGACGGAATCAAAACCGCAAAAGGTTCATATGATGTCAGCGATGCCAATGAAAACCAGCTTGGCTGGTCGGGTGTAGGTCAGTATAATGACAAGGTAAACCCGATGCAGATGGCAATTATCTGCGGTGCAATCGCAAACGGCGGTAAGGCTACAAACCCTACCCTTATCAAAGATGAGTCCATTCTCTCCGCACTCGGCATAAACTACAAGAGCAGCGGACAGGAGCTTTTTTCATCCGATACGGCGACAAAGCTTGATGATGTTATGAGATACACCGTTTCGGATTACTACGGCGACAACCTTTTCGGCGGACTTACAGTCTGTGCCAAAACAGGTACGGGTGAAGTCGGCGATGATAAGAACCCTAACGGCTGGATGGTCGGCTACTCAAAAGATGAGGACTGCCCTCTCGCCTTTGCCTGTGTTGTACAGGATTCGGGTTTCGGTTTCCAATATGCCGGTCCCGTGGTTGAGGCCGCAATGATTCAGGCTGCAAAAAGCCTTGGAGCGTCTGCGGTGCAGTAAATTAAAATTATATTATTGAAAATACAGTTTGACCGATTTTTTCGGTACATTGAAAGGAAGAACCCTGATGAATTTTTTAAAGGCTATGTTCGGCAACTACAGCAAGCGTGAAGTTAAGCGTGTGCAACCAATCTGTGACAAGGTGCTTGCACTCGAAGATAAATATGCGGCTATGAGCGAAAGTGAACTCAAGAACCAGACAACAATTCTTAAAGAAAGACTTGCCAACGGCGAAACAACAGACGATATTCTCCCCGAAGCATTTGCAACCTGTCGTGAGGCAGGCTGGAGAGTGCTTGGTATGAAGCACTTCCCCGTTCAGATTATCGGCGGTATCGTTCTTCACCAGGGCAGAATCGCCGAGATGAAAACCGGTGAAGGTAAAACCTTGGTTGCTACCCTCCCTGCATACCTCAACGCTCTTACAGGCGAAGGTGTTCACATTGTAACAGTCAACGATTACCTTGCCCGCCGTGACTCAGAGTGGATGGGCAAGCTTTACAGATACCTCGGCCTTTCGGTCGGTCTTATCTGCCACGATCTCGATAACGAGGGCAGAAAAAAGGCTTATGCCGCAGACATTACATACGGAACAAACAACGAACTCGGTTTTGACTACCTCCGTGACAACATGGTAGTTTACAAGGAAAACAAGGTTCAGCGCCCGCACGCATTTGCAATTGTCGATGAGGTTGACTCAATCCTCATTGATGAGGCGAGAACTCCTCTTATTATTTCGGGTAAGGGCGACAAGTCAACAGACCTTTACGCAAAGGCTGACGCTTTTGCAAAAACTCTTAAAGTTCAGCGTTTTGCAGAACTTGACGCAAAAGAGGATATGGAGGAATATTACAAGGAAAACGACATTGATTATGTTGTTGATGAAAAGCAGAAAACAGCAACCCTCACACAGAGCGGTGTTAAGAAAGCCGAAGAATTTTTCGGTATTGAAAACCTTACCGATCCCGATAACCTTACAATTCAGCACCATGTAAATCAGGCTATCAAGGCCAACGGCGTTATGAAGCTTGATGTTGACTATGTTGTCAAGGACGGCGAAGTTATCATCGTTGACGAATTTACAGGTCGTCTTATGTACGGTCGTCGTTTTAACGAAGGTCTTCACCAGGCTATTGAGGCTAAAGAGGGCGTAAAGGTTCAGAGTGAAAGCAAGACTCTTGCTACAATCACATTCCAGAACTACTTCCGTCTTTACAAAAAGCTTTCGGGTATGACAGGTACTGCTCAGACAGAGTCGGAAGAATTCCAGGAAATCTACAAGCTTGATGTTGTTGAAATTCCTACAAACAAGCCTGTTTTAAGAAAAGACCTCCCCGATTCGGTTTATAAGACAGAAAACGGTAAGTTCCACGCTGTTATTGATGCAATTGTTGAGGCTCACGAAAAGGGACAGCCTGTCCTTGTCGGTACAATTTCAATTGAGAAGTCGGAGCTTCTTTCAAAAATGCTCAAAAAGAGAGGCATTAAGCACAATGTTCTCAATGCAAAACAGCATGAAAAAGAGGCTGAAATTGTTGCTCAGGCAGGTAAACTCGGTGCGGTAACAATCGCGACCAACATGGCAGGTCGTGGTACCGATATCATCCTCGGCGGTAACGCAGAGTATATGGCAAAAGCCGCAATGCGTAAGCAGGGCTTTACAGAGGAGCTTATTGAAGAAGCTACAGGTTATGCGGAAACCGATGATGAAGAAATCATCAATGCAAGAAATACATTCAGAGAACTGAATGACAAGTATAAGGAAGAAATTAAGGGCGAGGCTGAAAAGGTAAGAGAGGCCGGAGGTCTTTACATTATGGGTACGGAAAGACACGAGTCACGCCGTATTGATAACCAGCTCCGTGGTCGTGCAGGCCGTCAGGGCGATCCGGGTGTCAGCCGTTTCTTCCTCTCAACCGAAGATGACCTTATGCGTCTATTCGGCGGTGACAGAATGAAAATGATGATGGAGCGTATGAATGTTGCCGAAGATATGCCTATTGAGAACAAAATGCTCACAAGTATTATCGAGGGCTCACAGGAAAAGGTTGAGCTTCGTAACTTCGGCATTCGTAAGGATGTCCTCCAGTACGACGATGTTATGAACAAACAGCGTGAAATCATCTACGGTCAGCGTGATCAGGTTCTTAACGGTGAGGATCTCCACGAAACAATCCTCAAAATGGTTGAGGATACAATCGCAACTTCAATCAAGCAGTATCTCCCCGAAGGTCCTGCAGAACATTGGAACTTCCAAAGCCTCAAGGATTACTATGCAGGTTGGCTTATCAGAGATGATTCTAAGTACGATTTCAGCCTTGAAGATCTTGAAAATATGGAACCCGAAGAGATTCAGAAGATGCTCGTTGATGATGCTCTTGAAATCTACAAGGAAAACGAAGAACTTCTTCCCGAGGAAACAATCCGTGAGATGGAGCGTGTTTACCTCCTCAAGAATGTTGATACACATTGGATGGATCACATCGACAATATGGATCAGCTCAAGAGCGGTATCAGACTTCGTTCATACGGTCAGCACGATCCTGTTGTTGAGTACAGAGTTGAAGGCTTCGATATGTTTGATGAGATGATTGAAAGCATTCGTGAAGATACTGTCAAGATGATGCTCATTATGCCAAAGCGTGTTTATGAGATTCAGAAAAGACAGGATGCAATTGCAGCGGCAAAGAGAGCAGCTCAGAGGGCTGCCGCAGCGGCAAAGTCTGCATCCGATGATGAAGAAGCTGTTGAACAGTCGGACGCCGTAAAGCAAGCGCTTCACCGTGAGCAGGTTGCTCAGCCTACAGAAACTTCTGCAGACGGTACGGATTCTGTCAACAAGACTATCCGTAAGGGCAAGAAAATCGGCAGAAACGATCCCTGTCCGTGCGGCAGCGGTAAAAAGTACAAGAAGTGCTGCGGCAGAGATCTTTAATATGTTTGCATAAAGCGGTTTGTATAATTGCGATTTAAGTGAATTACATTTTGAAGGGCAGAGAGCAATACTCTGCCCTTTATTTGTGCCGAATTTTCAAGGTGTTCGGTGATTAATTTGATGAGATATAGAAACTGATTATAAAAATATATCTGAAAATTTCAGTAAAATGCTGGTTTTGGGGCATTTTAAAAGCAGCAATCGCAAAATAATACATATTTCCGCACGCACAGCTTGGAGTAAACCTGCATAAAATTTTTGATATTTTTGAAAAAAGAATTAAAAATCAACAAATTTAGTGCCGAAATTGACTTTTTAACTGCCTGTTAAGGTTGTATAATGGGTATAATTTATCTTAAACACAAAAAATGGCGATAAATAAGTAATAAAATCACATTATGGTCAAAAATATTAAATCGTGCTTGCAGATATGCAAAATAGCCAAAAATATTACCAAAAGTTTGGCTGTATTGCCTCTACAAATATGCAATAAAATATTATATAATTGTATACAAGTAAAAAAGAAGAACAAATTCAAAAATTTGCGTTTCATAATTAGTTGGCAGATATGTTGGACTGTCCTATGCAGTTCTGTTTAATTGTACTTTGACTGCCAAAACAAAGTAATCGGCAATGAAGGAGAAGAAAAAATTATGAAATTAGGTAAAAAGCTTTGCATAACCGCAAAGAAAAGCTTTTCTCTTGTGCTTGCACTTACCCTCATGCTTTCGATATGTGCCGTGTCGGGTATGTCGCTTAATGTGTTTGCGGCAACATCTTTGGATCAGAAGATTTACATTAACCTGAACAAGAATAAGGAATGGAATGGTTTTTCTTCTGTTACATGTCGTTTTGCTCAGGATAACGGCACGGTTCTTAAAACAGAAAAGGTAAGCAAAGATCCTTCGTCGAGAGTTTTTGAAGCCACTGCACCATCCGGTGCAACAAAAATTGAGCTTTCTTCCGGGGTTAATTTTACTCTTCCCGAAAAGACTGTTGCAAAAGATTCCCGCCGTATCTATCTTAAGAACAGCAATAATACCTATAATGAAGCTTATGCATATTCTTGGGTAAACGATACTGACTTCAACGCAGAGTGGCCGGGTGCTGCAATGACAAAGACATCTTCAGACAGCGATTACTACTATGTAGATGTTAAGTCATCCCATAAAAATGTAATCTTCAGCAACAAGGGCGAAACACAAACAAGCGACCTCGGTATTAACGACTCATACAGTGCCGATAATGCTCTTTATGATGCTTCAAAAAGTCAGTGGACTAACCCGTTCATCAAGACCATCGACATTTCGGGTGCTACGGGCGACACAGAATTTTATCTTTCTACCGACGGCTCGTTCAAAGAAAGTAAATACCTTTCTGTTCAAGCTCCCGACAAACAGTCGAAAGCAACATATAAAACAGTTTATGTTTCAAACGATGACTGGAAGTCGCTTACAAAGGTTTATGCAACTTTTGACTACAACGATGCCTATGAAGGAACAGTTGAGCTTACAAAAGACACCGAAGACACCAAGGTAAGCGGTTCTGTGGTGTTCAAAGGTAAAATTCCGGCGGGTGCGCTTTTAAGATTCCATCCGAACGAACATAACCTCAACGGTGCATCTTCTGCAACATCATATCCGACAGATTCGGGATATGATGGTTCGGGCTACAGCGATAACACGGCTACATATGTTAAGACAGCCAGAGGCGAAGACTGGACAAAATTCTCGGAAATAGACAATGTAAACTATGGTGCTGTCGTTGAAAATTCATTCAAAGATAATCCTAACATCGTAGGCGTTGACGCAACATACTTTGACTACTGGTCGGATATGGAGCAGGCGAACGGGTATCTTCAGTGTCAGGGTAACGACAATATGTATGACTATTGGTATCAGTTTGATAACTTCAACAACTACATAAGCAAGATTGCTTTACCACATAAATCGGACTGGAAGTATCCTCTCTACTTCGGTAATATGTATAAGGGTGGAGAACACTACGAAACATTTAAGACCAACGCAGGAGGACTTACAAACATCAACGATTATAATGATAACTATTACTATGCAGTAAACAACGCCAACGGTATGGCATGGGGCGACGGTAATTATAACCAGTCCTTACAGGGTCTTATGTACAACAGGCTTGACAGTAAGGGCAATCTTCAGGTTGCAAATGGTGTCAAGGCTCCTTACTTTGATGCTGAGGCACTTTCAACCGCTACATATAATGATAAAAGAGTTGCCAATGTTTATAAGTCATCTTTCCCGTTCCGTGCAACTACTGACGGTGATGGTGTTACTACTTATGAATTCACTTCAAAAAATGCAACCGATAACATCTACTTTACATGGGACGGCCTTACACCTAAAAAAATTAACTACGGTGCGGGCGAAACATATGGTGTACACGATGATTTGGGAAAATTCGGCGGTACAGAAAACGGTTATGGTGTTTTCCCATTCAACAATACTCAGAACACATCAGCGGGCAAGGGTACTAACTGTAACCTTAACTATGGCTTTGGTGTCAGACTTGATATAGACTTCAGAGTTCCGAAAGGCGGTAAACTTGCAGACGGTGCAGACGGCAAAGATGTAACCTTTAACTTCACCGGAGACGATGACCTTTGGGTTTATATCGGTGAAGATTCAACAGGCGCTAACGCAGAGCTTGCTCTCGACCTCGGCGGTGACCATAAAGAGGCAAGCGGTTCAATTAACTTTAATACAATGAAAGCAACAGCTGACGATGTATTTGCCGACTACTCACCTTCATCATCGTCGACAACAGTTACAGTTCCGGAAGGTGAGTTTTGGGTTAAGACAGGTGATTATAATAACTTCTGTTTGAATGTTTGGCAGGATACAAAGGTTGGTGTATATAATGAAGATGGATATTATGTAGATCCTTATGAAATATCAGACGGTTTTTACAAATTCAAAAAGGATCTACTTGGCAGCAATACAGAAGTTAACTTCTGTAAGTGGAAGAATATGGGTACCGGCGGCACGCTTAAAGCAAACCTTAAGCTTTCAGATCTTTACGGTAAAATGTGGAACGGTGACGGCACTCCGTATACCGGAGACGCTTTGTCACATCCGATAATTCGTAAACCCGTTACAAAGACAATCAACAATGGCGTTCAGCTTGATCCTAACAAGACATACCATATGGTAGTATTCTATATGGAGCGTGGTGAGGCTGAGTCTAACTTCAAAGTAAATTTCACAATGACACCTGCCAACAATGACCTCAAGGTTACAAAGGCACTTGATACAGGCGATGTTGTTTCTGAAATTTCAGATGACCTCAAAGCTAATGAAGCTTTTGATTATACAATCAAAGAGAACGATAAAGATACCTCCGGTAAAGGCTACAAGCTTACAAAACCAGACAAAAGCACAAGCAGTGAAACTCTTTTAAACAGCGGTTTCACACTTAAAGATGATTATATGGCTGACTTTGACAACTCATTCAAGACCGACAATAATATGACGGTTGACGAGTCAACAGACAGCAGTAAGCTTAAATACACAACAAACTGGGAGCTCGTTAACAACAGAGTCGGTTCAACAATCAAAAGCGGTTCAACTGCGAACTCGGAATTCAAGCTTGTAGATCCCGAAGATGACAGTGCTTATGCACAGCTCCAGCTCAACTATACCAACAGTATAATGACAGCACCTCTTGAAATTTCAAAGAATGTTGTTAATGAAGACGGTGAAACCGATTACGATACAAATCAGCAGTTTACATTTGCGATTGCTCTCGACTTTGACGGCAGCGATTCAACCTATGACTACAAGACCTATCCTCTTGAGTATCAGCTCAAAGAAAAGGATGCAAGTGGTTATTCAAACACAGTTTATCGCACATCTAAGGACGGTTCGTTCACAATCAAAAAGGGCGAAAGCATTAAGCTTCTCAATATTCCTGTAGGTGCAACCTATAAGATTACAGAGAAAAATGTTATAGGTTATGTTCCTTATAAAGTAGGCAATCAGGACTTCAACGGTACATTTGTCGGTACTCTCGCCGAAGCAGGAAATGCGCTTAAATTTATCAATAAGGTTAATCCTACAAACATTGCCATTTCGGTAAATAAGACTCTTGACGGTCAGGCTTACAGCGGCAGCAAGTTCGTTTATACATTGACAGGTCTTGAATCAATGGATACAACAAAACCTGATGCCGACGGCAAACCTATCAAGACAAACAGCGCAGCAACAGTTTCCGCGTATTCGTACACACCTGACAAAAACGGTAAGGTTGAATTCAAAAACCTCAAATTAGTCACTGCGGGTGTTTACAGATTTAAGATTACCGAGGCTCTTGCCGAGGGTGAAAATGCATCCGATTATAAAATGGATACAAACACCTGGCTTGCCGAGATTGAACTTTCTGAAAACGGTAAAGTAACAGCGCCTAAGTATATTAAGGTTAGTAGCTCAGCTATTAAAGACAAAACCGATGCTGAGCTTGCAGGTTACTTCAACGATCCTACTTCTGTTAAAGAAAATGAAGCCGAGTTTAAAAATGAAACCACACACGGAAGCGCAACAGTAAACAAGAAGAATCAGACAGGCGGTAATGTAAGTGATACGGAATTTGCGGTGATGAAGGTATCTGATAAGGATATCTTTACTGCAGATGATATCAATACAATCATTAATGATGCCTCAATGAAAACTCATATGGTTTCTAAAAAGACAGACAGCAACGGTCAGGCTGTGTTTGACAATCTGACAATCTTCAAGGACGGTCAGGGCGAGTTCACAAAAACAAACGGTAATGTTGTATGGACCGACAGTTCCGACAATTATATATCAGGTACTTCAACATATCAGACATACTGTCTGTTTGAGTACAAACCGTCAGAGGGTTACACCCCGAATTACACACTTTCCTACTTCACACTTCCTGTTGAGGGTAAGTACGATGTTACATATGATTATGTTGACGGCGCAATTACAATGCCACAGGCGAGCGGTGACGGTATGAACGGCTATGTTGTTCTCGGTTTGTCGGTTGCAGGACTTGCGGTGACAATGTTCACGGGCTACGCAATCTATTACGGAAAAGGTCGTAAAAAACGCAGAGCAAGATGCAGAAAGTAACCCAATATGATTTAACTTGTTAGAACAGGTGATTTTTTAATCATATGTTTCTTTCATAGAAAACCTCTTTGACTGCTACGGACACCGTTGTTAGCCGGTGTCTGCCATGCAGCCACCCAAATTCAGTTTAACCATTCGGTTAGAATATAATTACATATATTAAATCAAACACAAAGGAGAAAGAAAAATGAAAACTACAAAGAAAATCTTTGCAGCAGTTCTCGCAGTAATGATGATCGCTCTCATGATTCCATTCTCAGCAAGTGCTGCTACAACACTTACAGTATCATGCAACCCTAATGCCGGTACAACAGGTGATAAAGCCGACTATGTTGGTACCTATGAGTACAAATTCTTCAAGCTCGCAACGGTTGATACTACAACAGGTACAGTAACAGTTGAAGATGCTTATACAAGCAACAATGCCCTTGTGGACGCTCTCAACTCAACAGATACAGACAAGAGCCAGAACATCATCACAATTTGTGATGGTATGTCATGGACAGGTACAGCTGATAAGACTGTTACATTCAAATATGACGGTTCAGCAGATGTTTCTACACAGGAGATTACAGACCTTGCAGACGGTATCTATTATGTATACTGCTCTAAGAAGCCTGGTACAGTTAAGTCTGTACAGGGTTCACTCATCTCACTTCCTTACTTCGATGGCACAGACTGGAAATACAATTATGAAACAGTAAACCTTGCTTCAAAGATTAATGTATCTGGTATCACAGTTACAAAGACAGTTGCAGACAACAAAGTTGGTACACAGAAGAACGCTGAGTACACACTTACAGCTTCAACAGCAGGTTCAACAACTAACAAGGTTGGCACATATGCAATTGTTGATAACATGGACAACGCTCTTTCACTCATTGACAATACTGTAAAGGTTTACTTTGTTAAGGATAGTGTTGAAACACCTGCAGAGGACGGCGACTTCACAGTAGAATCTAATTATGCTTATAAAGATGCCACTGGCATTGATGCAACAGCTACATTCGCAGTCGTTGCTACAGACGCACTCCTTCAGGGTGACAAGTTCTACAATTATGATACAATCAAGGTAACATTCTCAGCTAAGGTAAACGCTGATATCGCTGACAAAGTTACTACAGACCTCCCCAACACAGACGGTCTTTACTATGGTAATGAAGGCAACTTCACATACAAGCCAGGTAATAATACTGTAAATGTTGCAACTGCAGGTCTTGATGTAACAAAGGTTGACGGTAACACAACATCAACAAAGCTTGCAGGCGCTGAATTCACACTTTATAAGGATTCAGCATGCACCGAGGCAATTACAGTTGAAGGCGTAACTGTTAAGGCAACAACAACAACTAACGGCAACGATAAGTTCTACTATGGCAAACACGAGTTCTACTTTACACCTGGCGTTGATTACTTTGTAAAGGAAACAAAGGCTCCTGCAGGCTACAACATCAACTCTACTATATTCAAAGTAACAGCTGTTGCAAAGGCATACACAGCAGTTGGTACAGTTGAAAACGGCGCTGCTACAGTAGTTAAGGATTACCCTGTAACTGTTCCTCAGACAGGTGGTATGGGTACAATGATGTTCTATGTTGGCGGTGCAGCACTTATCGCTTGTGCAGGCGTTCTTCTCTTTGTTCTTAAGAGAAAGAAAGCAGCTAAATAATTAATCGAATATCTTTATCTTAAAATCTGTGATATGATATATGTAATTTTCAGGGGATGCGGCAACGCATCCCCGTTCTATTTTGGCTTTATTTAATGAATAATGAATAATTAAGGTGGCGGTGTTCCGCACCGCATTTGTATATGCTAAAACCGCCTCCACCCGTCGCCAACGGTGCAAATTATATGTTAAATCAAATTTTATAAATGTCGCAAACCACCACAATGTTACGCTCGGGCGGAATATGTTTTGGTATTGCACAAACTATCTACACGAACCGGCAACGGTGGCTCACCGTGCGGTTGCGATAAATAGTAAAATATAGTATAATAACAACGGAACAAAAACACGCAGAAAAGGAAAATTTTATGAAACGAAAGCTGTCAATTTTACTAATAGTTTTAATATTCGTTGCAGGAATCGGCATAATGAGCTATCCGCTTGTCAGTTCCGCAATTAATAACTATGTCAGTAGAAGCAGGGTTAAGGAGTACACCGACAGGGTTGCTCAGATGCCGAGTGAGAAAACTCAAAAAATGTTTGAAGAGGCGACAAAGTACAATAACAGCCTTTCAAATAATATGATAATTACCGACCCGTTCGACGAAAAGGCTTTTCAGAAAATCGGTGCAAATTATGAGAAAACTCTCAATATTGATGATAACGGTCTTATCGGCTATATTGATGTGCCGAAAATCAATGTTTATCTGCCGATTTATCACGGCACAAGCGAAGAGATTCTTTCTAAAGGTGCAGGGCATCTTCAAAACACTTCCCTGCCTGTCGGCGGTGCAAGCACACATTCCGTAATTTCTGCCCATTCGGGTTTTCCGGGAGAAACTTTCTTTGATTATCTCACTGATATGAAAGTAGGCGATGAATTTTATGTTCATATTCTCGACAGAACGCTGAAATATGAGGTTGATCAAATCGAAGTTGTTCTCCCCTCGGAAATCAATTCCTTGCGAATTGTTGACGGTGAAGACCTTGTAACGCTCCTCACCTGTACCCCATACGGCATTAATACTCACAGACTTCTCGTGCGTGGCAAGCGTGTCGATTATGACGATACAAAGTATATTGAAACGGGCGAGTCGCTTGCAAAATTTGACAACGGTTACATATTCTTTCTCGGTTACAAAATCCCTTATGCAGTCGCAATCGGCATAATTGTCGGCTTTGTTGCACTTGTTGTGTTTGTGGTTGTATTTCTGCTCAAGCGTAAAAAGAAGAAGTCAAACGGTGCAAAACGGATGAGAGATGACTCGGCTGACGAAAATCAGAATGATTTGGGCGGTGATTCCGATGATTAAAAAAATACTTACGGGTGTGGCAATTGCAATGCTTGTTGTCGGAATAGGTCTTGTCGCATTCCCCCCTATATCAAATTTTATCGGAACACAGATTTCAAACGGTGAGGCTGACGGCTTTGATACCCGTGTTGAAGAAGTTGAGGACGGCTCTTTTGAACAGGCGGTCAAGGACGGCAAGGTTGACGAAGATGGTTACAAAATTGACAGGGAAGGCAAGCGTACCTCCAAACAGCCCGTTGTTTTCAAGGCTGACCTCGACAGACTTTTCAATGACAGCGTTGCCTACAACAAAAAACTTGAAACAAACCAGTATGAAATGCTCCGCAACGATACCTATTCACAGGCTGCCGTCAATCTTGAGGATTACGGCATAACCGACGGCATTTACGGCTATGTTACCGCCGAAACAATAAATATGCGTCTGCCGATTTACCTCGGTGCGAACAGCTCAAATATGAGCTACGGTGCGGCACATATGAGTGCAACCTCATTGCCGATCGGCGGTAAGAATACAAACGCAGTCCTTGCAGGCCACACGGGATACATCGGTCGCATATTCTTTGACAATCTCCGCAACCTCAAAATCGGTGACAGGGTGTCAATCACAAATTATTGGGATACACTCAATTACAAGGTTGTTGAAACCAAAGTCAATAAGCCGAACGAATCAAGCGACTGCTATTTGCAGAAGGACAGAGATTTGCTCACCATGTTTACCTGCATAAGTGACGGAAACGGCGGTTTTGACCGTTACTATGTAATCTGTGAGCGTGCGTCATAATTTACAGCAGACTGTATCACGGTGAAGATGCAACTGTTTTGCAGAAATATGTTGTCGGTTCGGACAGATAAACAATAAAAACGGAGGATAAACAATGAAAAATACAATTAAAAAAATAACTGCAATCGCAATGTGCGGTGTGCTTACCGTCGGTTCGGTTCTTATGACAGGTGCGGTAAGCGAAGATGAAAATCACAAGGACTTTGAAGTTACAGGTACAACGCAGAAAATTTCAAACAATCAGCTTTTTGTGACAACAACGGGATACACTGAAAATACCGATAAAAATTTCGGTGCAAAGTTCCAAACAACCGAAGAAAAGGATTACGATATATGGTTTAAGGATTGTATCAACGCACCGAGATTTTTAAATCTTCCAAAGGGCGAAAAATTCGTAAAATATATGATGACGCAGGGGCACGGTTATTTCGGTAATGTTCAGACATTCTATCAGTTTGACAAAACAGGCGGTGAATATGTCAAGGTGAAAATCAAGCTTTCCGATTTTTCCCGTCTGTTCAATGAAAACGGAACAATGACTTCTGAGCTTAGCGACGGTTCTTACAAGGATTTTGATTTTACATACGAAGATTTCGGAACTGACAGCATCGGTGTTAATTGCTATGCGGAATCCGGCGCATATGCGACAAGCGGAGGTGCGGTAACATCCTTTGCTCCCGATAAGGACGGCTATGCTGAAATATATGTTTCAAGACAGCTTGGCGTAGATACAAAAGTAATGTCATACCGCTATTGCAGACTTAAAGACGGAGCTCATTGCGATTACGGAAGAATCGGAGATACTCTGGTCGGTTTAACTTGCGGTGATACGGATTTAAACGGATACATTTCTGTTACTGATGCAACGCTTGTTCAGAAATATGTTGCAGGTATTGAGGACTTTGACAAGCTTCAGCTTTTTAACAGCGATGTAAACGATGACGGTGAAATCAGTGTTGTTGACGCAACCTTGATTCAGAAGTATATCGTTGAGTTGAGTTAAATAAAAATTTCATGTAAAAGCAAACTGACGAAGTAATGGTACAATCTTTTTGATAAGACAGATTATATATATGTCGCCAATTACACACAACTTCCATAACATCAACTGATTTTGCGAAAACATAAAATTCAATCAAATCGGGCGTCCAATGAGCGCCCCTACTGATAGAAAGAGGAAAAACAATGAAAAATATAATTAAAAAAATAACTGCAATCGCAATGTGCGGTGTGCTTACCGTCGGTTCGGTTCTTATGACAGGTGCGGTAAGCGAGTATGAAGATCGCAAGGACTTTGAAGTTACAGGTACAACGCAGAAAATCTCAAACAATCAGCTTTTTGTTACAACAACGGGATATACCGAAAATACGGCAAAGAATTTCGGGGCAATGTTCATATCAACGGATTATCAAAAGTACAGCGTGATGTTTAAGGACTGTATTGATGCACCGAAGTTTGTAAATCTCCCGAAAAATCAGGAATTTACTCGCCATATGATAACAGCGGATAATCGTTATTTTGGTAATACGGGTATGAAATTCAATTATGATTCAACAGGCGGAGAATATGTTAAGATAAGGATTAAACTCTCCGACTATTTTCCTGATGTCTTTAATGATGATGGCACAATGACCGGAAAACTCAGCGATGGCACATACAAGAATTTTGACTTTACATATGAGGATTTCGGTACAGACAGCAGCGGCAAACCTTGCTATGCAACCTCGGGCGCATATTTTGTCAGCGGAGGTGCGGTAACATCTTTTGTCCCCGATAAGAACGGCTATGCGGAGTTTTATATTTCAAGACAGCTTGGCGAGGATACTGGCCTTATGGCTTATAAATATTGCAGACTTAAAAACGGCGCAGAGTGTAAAACAACGATTGGTGGCAAATTGAACTGCCTGACTTGCGGTGATGCATATCCAGACGGAAACATTACGGTTGGAGATGCAACATCTGTTCAGAAATATGTTGCAGGTATTGTAGAATTCGGCAAGACTCAGCTTTTTAACAGCGATGTAAACCATGACGGTGAAATCAGTGTTGTTGACGCAACCTTGATTCAGAAGTATATCGTTGGGTTGATTTAAACAAAAATAATGGTATAAATAATATTGTAATTTAAATGATATAAATGTTACAAAGTAATTGCAATTCTGTATCTCATTTATACAGTTTATTTTTATCATAAATTTTCTGTCATTACTTGGCGGGCGTCCAATGAACGCCCCTACGGGATTGTGCGAAAAATTGCAATGCTACGCTCGGGCATGATATGTTTTTTATATTACAAACTATCTACACGAATCGGGAACGGCGGCTCGCCGTGCGGGAGAATACGGTTCTTCCCTACAAAATCATACACAACTTCCATAACATCACATAATCATGTTTAAACATAAAATTCAATCAAGGTGGGAGTCCGATGAACGCCCCTGCTGATTAAACAAAAACAGTCGGGAAGACAATGCTTTGCATTTCGCAAATTGTCTTCCCGACTTTAATTTTACATTTTTAGTTATAGAGTTCTGCTCGGGCATTTTATTTTCGCCCTTATAAATACTATCTGCACGAACTGGGAACGGCGGCTCGCCGTTAGTGTCCGTATTCGTTTAAGATATCGTCAATTTCGCTTTCGTTCGGATCTTGCTTTCTGTCAATACCGGAAAGGTACTTGTCATAATCAAAATCATCGTCATCTGCTGTTTCGGTTTTCTGCGGTGCAGGCGACGGTCTGCGTGCAGGCCTGCGTTCCTGTCTGTAAGGTGCTTTTCTTTCGGACTTTTTGCTTGATGAAGTCATGTTCTCAAGCTCTTCCTTTTCACGGCGCTTTGCCTCAAGAAGCATTTCCTCAGCTTCTTCCTGTTCTGCCTTTTCTTTCTGACGGCGCTTGTCACCGAAAGCAAGGTCGCCGAGGAAAAGTCCGAAAATTCCGGCAACAAGATAAACTACGAGGAGAATAAGGTTTGTTGAAAGTGTGCTTGAAGAAAATCCGCCGTTGTAGATGAGCATACTCGGAAGATAAATAATCGGCGCAATGAGTGCAAAGAGAAAGTCAAGTCCGTGCTTTGAGCAGTAGTGTGCCGAACAGCCGATTGCTGTAATCGGGAACACAAAGTCATATGCAACGGGTGAAAACTTTTGCATTGCGCCCGGAATAAACACAAGCGGCAACAGCATATAAACAAGCAAAATTATTACCGCATAGGGAACATATTTTTTAACCATATCTGTCATAACGGTTAATCTCCAATCTTTGAAATTTTATTTTAAATCATGCATATTTATTATACATTGATACACTTCAAAAAGCAAGAAATATTATACCGAGTTACCAAGCTGTTACAGAGGATAATGTAAAATGTTTGCAAAGTGGATTTTTAGCGGATAAATCCGTTGACATCGGACATAAAAAAGAATAAAATAAATATGTACGGGCTTTTGCCCGAATTTAAATGCGAATGAGGTGAAAACTTAATGGACGCAGACGGTAATAAAGGCGCTGTACCCGGGCGAAGTTGCAACAGAATGTGCGCTTGTGCGTTCATTTTGTTTTATTGATTTTGCTTTGTATTTTTATTTTAATTTGAATTGATTTAATTTAATACTCAGGGTGACACCGTCTTTACTTCCAATTGAATTAAAAAGGAGGAAAAGATGATGGAACAGGTTAACGTAACCCTTACCGAAACTATCAAATTGCTGCTTGATGACAAAAAGTTCAGCACTTTGCGTGACATTTTGATTACGATGAAACCGTTTGACATTGCGGCGGTTTTTGAAAATCTACAGGATGAAAAAATGCCGATTCTGTTTCGTATTCTGCCAAAGGAGCTTGCGGCGGAAACCTTTGTCGAAATGGATGACGAAACTCAGGAATTCCTTATCCACGGCTTCAGCGACAGCGAACTGAAAGAGGTTGTCGATGAGTTATTTGTCGATGACGCCGTTGACCTTATTGAGGAAATGCCTGCCAATGTTGTAAAGCGTATTTTAAGACAGGCCGACAAGGATATGAGAAAGCAGATTAACGAGCTTTTGAAATATCCCGAGGACAGCGCAGGCTCGATTATGACAACCGAGTTTATTGTGCTTCGTCCCGATATGACGGCTGAAATGGCTATTAAAAGAATCAGAAGAACAGGTGTTGACAAGGAAACAATCTACACCTGCTATGTAACCGATGCCAACAACAAGCTTATCGGTATTACCACCGTAAAAGACCTTTTGCTTGCCGAAGATGACGAGCTTGTAAAGTCGATTATGGAGGAAAATGTTATCTCGGTAACTACTCTTGCCGATCAGGAGCAGGTTGCCCAGATGTTCTCAAACTATAACTTTCTTGCTCTTCCTGTTGTTGATAACGAAAACCGACTTGTCGGTATCGTAACAATTGATGACGCTATTGATGTTATTCAGGAAGAGGCTACCGAGGATATCGAAAAGATGGCAGCCGTATTGCCGTCTGACAAACCGTATATGAAAACAAGCGTTTTCGGTCTGTACAAAAAGAGAGCGCCGTGGCTGCTTATACTCATGCTTTCGGCAACCTTTACAAGTGCGATTATCTCATCATTTGAGGCTGTGCTTGCAAATGTTTTGATTCTCTCATCGTTTATCCCGATGATTACGGGTTCGGGCGGTAACGCAGGTTCTCAGGCATCGGTTTCCGTAATCCGTGCGTTGTCGCTCGGTGAAATTCATTTCAGGAGCATTTTCCTTGTGCTGTGGAAAGAATTCAGGGTGTCAATTCTTTGCGGTATTACCCTTGCGGCGGCAAACTTTGTAAAACTGCTTTTGTTTGATCTCAACGGTCAGGAAAACGCATTTATGATTGCCCTTGTAATTTCGCTTACGCTTGTCGGCACAATTATTATGGCAAAGCTTGTCGGCAGCAGTCTGCCTCTTTTGGCAAGCAAGGTCGGCTTTGACCCTGCCGTTATGGCGAATCCGCTCATTTCAACAGTCTGCGACTCGCTTTCATTGCTTATTTATTTCGGCGTTGCAAAGTTGATTTTGCATCTGTGATTTTTTTAAAATTGAAAATTGAAAGTTGAAAATTGCGGTCGGGAAGACAGTTTGCAAAATGCAAATCATTGTCACCCGACCGTTTTTGTTTAATCAGTAGGGGCGTTCATTGGACGCCCGCCTTGATGAAATAATTTGTTAGAACATAAATTTTTGATTTGATGAAAACGGTGTATAGTCTGTAGCGGCGAACCGTGTTCGCCAATCGAAACGATTGTAAAATTGGTTCGACTTAATGCAGACTATTGTCAGCTACCATATCATTTCATAATACAAAAATTGTGTGTTCGTTTTGGTTGTACAACCAAAACGATTGGCGAACGAGGTTCGCCGCTACAAAATATCAGAAACTTTGTGATTTTTATATAATGTGATTTGACATGAAATTTGTACCATTGCTAACGGGAGAACACGGTTCTCCCCTACATCATTTAGGTAATTGTATCTCATTTATATGGTTTATTTTTATCAAAAAAATTGTGTCGTTACTTGCGGGCGTCCAATGAACGCCCCTACAGTATAACGGTGAATTTGGTTTGTTAACAAAATTATAATTATTATAAAACTCTTTGATATAATTTTTGCTTATATCCAAACCTCCCAAAAAATGATAGTCTTAAACGACAAAACCCACCAAAACAGTATTGTATGCAAAAATTATTTATGCTATAATTAATCAAGTTTAACAAAACCATTACCGAGGTGTTTATATATGAAAATAAGCAATTTATTTAACAGCGGAAAAACAGTTTTTTCTTTTGAAGTATTTCCGCCTAAAAAGACCTCTCCGATTGAATCGGTTTACGGCAAGCTTGAAGAAATTTCGGCTTTAAAGCCTGACTTCATCAGCGTAACATACGGCGCAGGCGGCAGCGGTTCAAAGAGCCGTACCTGCGAAATCGCAACAAAAATCAAGAGAGATTTCGGAGTTGAATCCGTGGCACACCTCACCTGCATTAACAGCACAAAGGCTGATATTGACCGCAACCTTGCGCTTTTTAAAGAGAACGGCATTGAGAATATTCTTGCACTCCGTGGTGACAGGGTTGAAGGTGTTGAACCGCAGAAGGATTTCACTTATGCAAGCGATTTGTGCAGATATATTGCGTCACAGGGTGATTTTGACATTGCCGGCGCTTGTTATCCCGAGGTTCACAGCGAGGCAACCGATGAGGTTGAGGACATTCACAACCTTCGCAAAAAGGTTGAGTCGGGTGCAAGCCACCTTATTTCACAGCTTTTCTTTGACAACTCCGTTTACTATCGCTTTCTTGAAAGAGCGAAGATTGCAGGCGTGAATGTTCCGATTGAGGCAGGTATTATGCCTGTAACAAGCAAAAGTCAGATTGAAAGAATGGTTTCAATGTGCGGTGCAAGCCTTCCTGCAAAATTTGCAAAGATTATGCAGAAGTATGATACAAGGCCCGAGGCTTTGCGTGACGCAGGCATTGCATATGCGGTTGACCAGATTGTTGACCTTATCGCACACGGTGTTGACGGCATCCACCTCTACACAATGAACAACCCGTATGTTGCAAGAAAAATTACGGAGGCGGTGTCAAGTCTTTTATGATAACGCTTGACAGATTAAACCGCAAAGAGGCTATACGCTACCTCGGCGGTGCAGGAATCAGCCTTAATTACCGCATGGATGTGCTGATGGATGAATGCGAAAAAGAAATATTGAAAACAGCAGAGCCGAGATTTCTCTATGTTGAACGCAAAGCTCCGTTTGACGATATTTTACTCGGCAATGATATAAAAAAGCACCTTGAGGGCTGCCACACAGCCGTTATGATGTGTGCGACAATCGGTTCGGAAATTGACAAGCTTATCCGTATAAGTCAGATTTCCGATATGGCAAGGGCGGTTGTGCTTGACAGCTTTGCAAGCGTTGCCGTTGAACAGGTGTGTCAAAAGGTTGACGAAATCCTTGCCGAAAAATACAGCGGAAAGTATATGACCTTCCGTTTCAGCCCCGGCTATGGGGACTATCCTATTGAGATGCAGAAGGAGTATCTGAGAATACTTGACGCTCCGAGAAAAATAGGTCTTACAACAGGCGACAGCTGTCTGCTTGTCCCGTCAAAGTCGGTTACGGCGGTTCTCGGAATTTCAGACAATCCGATTGAACGAAGAAAACGAGGGTGTGCAATTTGCAGTATGAAAGGCAAATGTCGCTTCAGAAGAAATGGGGAACATTGTGGTGTTTAAGAATTTTTCAAACTTTAGTGAATATCTCAACCAAAAGAATTTTATTCTGCTTGACGGTGCAACAGGAACTCTCATTCAGAAAAGCGGTGTAAAGTACGACCATGTGCCTGAGGTGCTGAACATTACTCACCCCGAGCTTATCGAGAGCTTTCACAGGAGGTATATTGATGCCGGATCTGACATTGTGTACGCAAACACCTTCGGTGCAAATGCTTACAAGCTTCAGGACAGCGGTTACAGCGTTGAAGAAATCATCGGCGCCGGTGTTAAGATTGCAAGAAAAGCCGTTGAGGGTACAGACGCCCTTGTTGCCCTTGATATCGGTCCGATAGGTCAGTTGCTTGAACCTGCCGGTTCAATGAAATTTGACGAGGCTTATGAGTATTACAAACAGCAGATTCTTGCCGGTAAAGATGCCGATGTCATAGTTTTTGAAACAATGACCGACCTTTATGAACTTAAAGCCGCAGTCCTTGCCGCAAAAGAAAACTGCGACAAACCTATCCTCACAACAATGACCTTTGAGAGAAACGGACGAACATTTACGGGTGTATCCCCTGCCTGTGCGGCTGTCACTCTTACGGGACTCGGTGTTGATGCTCTCGGTGTAAACTGTTCACTCGGTCCGGATGAGCTTGAACCCGTTGTTTCCGAGATGTCGAAATACACAAATCTTCCCCTTGTAATCAAGGCTAACGCAGGTTTGCCCGATCCTAACAGCAACGAGTACAACATTATGCCCGACAAATTTGCCGAGTGCGTTTGTTCACTCCTCAAATACGGTGTTAAGGTTATCGGCGGATGCTGCGGAACGAATCCCGATTATATTGCAAAAATTAAGTTGGAGGTTGCCGACAGAGAATATCAGCCTCAGACAAAGAGCGTTGACACAACCGTTTGCAGTTCAACGACGGTTGTCGAAATCAACGGTCCGAGAATTATCGGCGAAAGAATTAACCCCACAGGCAAAAAGCTGTTTAAGCAGGCGCTTGTTGAAAATAATATTGACTATATCCTCACTCAGGCTCTCAGTCAGGTTCAGGGCGGTGCGGAAATTCTTGATGTCAATGTAGGTCATCCCGAAATTGACGAAAAAAAGATGATGGTGCGTGTTCTCAAGGCTATTCAGAGTGTGTGTGATGTTCCGCTCCAGATTGACTCCACAAAGCCCGAGGTTATTGAGGCCGGACTCCGCTACTACAACGGCAAACCGATTCTGAACTCCGTAAACGGTGAGGAACAGAGCCTTGCAACGGTTCTTCCTCTAGTCAAAAAGTACGGTGCGTCTGTTGTCGGACTTGCACTTGACGAAAACGGTATCCCGAAAACCGCCGAGGGCAGATTTGAGATTGCAAAACGAATTGTTGAAAGAGCCGAGGCTGTCGGCATTGACAGAAAAGATGTATATATCGATTGTCTTACTCTTACGGTTTCCGCAGAACAGGCGGCTTGCCGTCAGACTCTTGAGGCCTTGCACAGAGTAAAAACGGAACTTGGCTGTAAAACCTGTCTTGGTGTATCAAACATTTCGTTCGGACTTCCGAACCGTGAGCTTGTCAACAGAACTTTCCTTACAATGGCTATGGAACAGGGACTTGATTTGCCGATTATCAACCCAAATGTTGAGTCGATGACAGGCGCTGTAAGAGCATTCCGTGTGCTTAACGGCATTGACAAGAACTCGCTTGAATTTATCAACGCATATAACGATGCTGTTCCTGCCGCTCCCGTTAAAAAGGCAGACAGCAATGTTGATATTTTTGCGGCTGTTTATAACGGACTTAAAAACGAAGGTGCAGCCGCAACCGCAAAGCTTCTTGAAACAACCGATGCAATGCAGGTTGTAAACGAAATGCTTATCCCTGCACTTGACAGAGTGGGTGAAGATTTTGAAAAGAATAAAATCTTCCTTCCACAGCTTATCCAAAGCGCAAACACAGCTCAGGAGTGCTTTGATGTAATTAAAAAGCACCTTACAAAGACAAGCGGAACTCCCGTAAGCAAGGGAAAAATTATTGTGGCAACCGTAAAGGGCGACATTCACGATATCGGCAAGAACATTGTAAAGGTTCTTCTCGATAACTACGGCTACACAGTTGTTGACCTCGGTCGAGATGTTGATCCTCAGCTTATTGTTGATACTGCCGTTGAACAGAATATTACAATGATAGGACTTTCGGCTCTTATGACAACAACCCTCAAGAGTATGGAAGATACAATAAGGCTTGTAAGAGAATGTAAGGAACTTCAGAATCCCGACGGCTCAAGCAAATGCACAATATTTGTCGGCGGTGCGGTTCTTACAAAGGACTACGCTATGAAAATCGGCGCTGACTACTACTGCCGTGACGCAAAAGAAAGCGTTGACACGGCAAAGCTCGTTCTCGGCTGATTTAGTGACATATATCGTCAAATGTTTATTGAATGTACGCCCTGCCTGTGATAAAATGGTGGAAAGATGATTTTTGTAATTACCGCTTTTTGCGGAAAGGATGAACTTTATGCGAGGATTATTTAACAGATTCGCCAATTTTATGCAGGGCAGATACGGCACGGATAAGCTCAACAATGCACTCTGGGTGCTGTTGCTTATACTGTGGTTCGTGAATATTTTTGTGTGGAACCGTGTTGCAAGATACATCATTGACGGAATAATGCTCTTGATTATCGTGCTTATCTGTTTTCGTATGTTCTCACGCAACATTGTTGCAAGAAGTGCCGAAAACAGAAAATTTCTTCCGATTTACAATGCGGTAACAGGTTGGTTCAGGCTGACCTTCAAGAAAATTCGTGACCGCAAGGACTACCGTTATATCAAGTGTCCCGTGTGCAAGGCACAGCTCCGTGTTCGCAACAAAAAAGGCAATCATACTGTTCGCTGTCCGAAATGCGGAAGTGAATTTAACAAAAAAATATGACCGCAGAATCTGCGGTTGCAACGAAATGATTTTGTGATAAAACTAAATAAAAACAGAGATTTGACCACAGGCAGTATAACAGGCGGCCTGTGGTCTTTTGCAGTACCGCTTATGCTCGGCAATGTGTTTCAGCAGTTTTACAACCTTGCCGATACATGGATGGTCGGAAAATATGTGGGCGACAATGCCCTTGCGGCAGTCGGCTCGTCATATGATAGATTTTTTGTGTACGGATTTAAGCGAAGCGATAAAGCATTTATAAATTGAAAATTACGGCGAGCCGCCGTACCCAATTCGTGTAGATAGTTTGTAATGTCAAAAAACAAATTATGCCCGAGCGAAAGGTTTAATTAAATGTAAAATTGAAAATGGAAAATTGAAAATTAATGTCGGGCAGACAGTTTGTAATGTCAAAAAAACAAATTATGCCCGAGTGTAGTATTGCAACCGTTTGTACAAATAACCAAAACCTTTGTTATTGATTTTTAAAAAATCAACAACAAAGTATTTTGACAGGAACAAGTAAATATAAAAATTTTTTGTAAAAAACGAAACAAAAATGTATATCCTGCTTTGAATTTCTTGTGTAAAACACTTTACAAATCGGTGTTTAAGTGATAAAATTAAGATGATACAAAGTATCCGTACCGCTTGTTGATTTACGGTGCGTAATTAACGGGTATCGAAAATTTATGCGGCATCATTTCCTTTGCCGCTTTGATTAAAAAGGAGGACGATTCCATTGGCAAGAAAAATGAAAACTATGGATGGTAACAGCGCAGTAGCTCATGTTTCTTATGCGTTTACCGATGTTGCGGCTATCTATCCTATTACACCTTCTTCCGTAATGGCTGACCTTACCGACAAGTTCTCGGCACAGGGTGCCAAGAACCTTTTCGGCAGACAGGTTCAGGTAACGGAAATGCAGTCGGAGGGCGGCGCATCAGGTGCTGTTCACGGCTCACTCGCAGCAGGTGCTTTGACCACAACTTACACAGCATCACAGGGCCTGCTCCTTATGATTCCGAATATGTACAAGATGGCAGGCGAGCTCCTTCCGGGCGTTATTCATGTATCAGCCCGTGCGCTCACAAGCCACGCACTTTCTATTTTTGGTGACCACTCAGATATCTACGCTTGCCGTCAGACAGGTTATGCAATGCTTTGTTCAAACAATCCTCAGGAATGTATGGACCTTGCCGCTGTTGCTCACCTTGCAGCTATTGAAGGCAGAGTTCCTTTCCTTCATTTCTTTGACGGTTTCAGAACTTCTCACGAAATTCAGAAGATTGAGGAGTGGGATTACGCAGACCTCGCCGATATGCTTAACTGGGATGCAGTTGAGGCTTTCCGTCGTCGTGCTCTTAACCCTGAGCATCCTGTAACAAGAGGTACTGCTCAGAACGACGATATCTTCTTCCAGGCAAGAGAAGCTTGTAACAAGTATTATGACGCAGTTCCCGAAGTCGTTGTTAAGTACATGGACAAGGTTAATGCTAAAATCGGCACTGACTACAAGCCGTTCAACTACTACGGTGCAGAGGATGCAGAGCATGTTATCGTTGCTATGGGTTCTGTCTGTGACTGTACGGAAGAAGTTGTTGATTACCTCAATGCTGCAGGCGAAAAGGTCGGTCTTCTTAAAGTTCACCTTTACAGACCTTTCGTTGCCGACTATATGCTCAGAGAGCTTCCTAAGACTGTTAAGACAATCTCTGTTCTTGACAGAACAAAGGAACCCGGTTCAATCGGCGAACCTCTTTATCTTGATGTTCTCGCCGCTATCAACGGTTCGGACTTTGCAGGTGTAAAGGTTTACACAGGCAGATACGGCCTTGGCTCAAAGGATACAACACCCGGCGACATCATCGCTGTTTACAGAAACGCTGAAAGCGAAACACCTAAGAGAAGATTTACAATCGGCATTGTTGATGATGTTACAAACCTCTCACTTCCGATTGTTGAAAATCCCGATACAACTCCGAAGGGTACACACAGCTGTAAGTTCTGGGGTCTTGGTGCTGACGGTACTGTCGGTGCTAACAAGAACTCAATCAAGATTATCGGCGATAACACCGATATGTACGCTCAGGGCTACTTTGCATATGACTCAAAGAAGTCGGGCGGTCTTACAGTTTCTCACCTTCGTTTCGGTAAAACACCTATTAAGTCAACATACTACATTTCAAAGGCAGACTTTGTTGCCTGTCACAATCCGTCTTATGTTGACAAGTACGATATTGTTGATGACCTTAAAGAAGGCGGTTCATTCCTTCTTAACTGCCCATGGGATACAGAAGAGCTTTCCGAGCGTCTCCCGGGTAAGATGAAGAAGATTCTCGCTGAAAGACACATCAACTTCTACACAATTGACGGTATCAAGATCGGTAAGGAAATCGGTCTTGGCGGTCGTATCAACACGGTTCTTCAGTCAGCATTCTTCAAGATTGCAGATATCATTCCTGCCGACAAGGCTAAGGAGCTTATGAAGGCTGCCGCTAAGAAGTCATACATGAAGAAAGGTCAGGCTATCGTAGATATGAACTACGCTGCTATCGACCGTGGTATGGAAGACCTCAAGAAGGTTGAAATCCCTGCTGATTGGGCTAACGCTGTTGATAATTCAGTTGCCGACAAGGCAGAGGGTAACGGTGCTCTCGTTGAGTATGTAAACGAAATCCTCAAGCCTGTAAATGCATATAAGGGTAACAAGCTCCCTGTTTCAACATTTATGGATCATGTTGACGGTACTGCTCCTAACGGTTCTGCCGCTTATGAAAAGAGAGGTATCGCAGTTGATGTTCCCGAATGGAATCCTGAAAACTGTATTCAGTGTAACAGATGTGCAATCGTATGTCCTCACGCTGTAATCCGTCCTGTTGCCATGACAGCCGATGAGCTTGCAAAAGCTCCCGAGGGTACAAAGAGCCTCCCGATGATGGGACTCAAGGACCTCAACTTTGTAATGACAGTTTCAACACTCGACTGTACGGGTTGCGGCGCTTGTGCTCAGGTTTGTCCGGGTAAGAAGGGCGCTAAGGCTCTCACAATGCAGTCAATCGACTCACAGCGTCCTAAGCAGGCAGTATTTGATTACGCTCTCACACTTGAAGATAAGCCTGAAGTTCACGAGAAGTTCAAGTTCACAACAGTTAAGGGCAGTCAGTTCAAACAGCCGTTGCTTGAATTTTCAGGCGCTTGCGCAGGCTGCGGTGAAACACCGTATGCAAAGCTTGTTACACAGCTTTTCGGTGACAGAATGTTTATCGCTAACGCAACAGGCTGTTCATCAATTTGGGGTGCATCTGCTCCTGCAACACCTTATACAAAGAATAAGAAGGGTTACGGTCCTGCTTGGCAGAACTCACTCTTTGAAGATAACGCAGAGTTTGGTCTTGGTATGGCTCTCGGTCAGAAGGCTATCCGCAACAGACTTATCGAATATGTTGAGGGTATTCAGAAGGAAACAGACAGCGCTGACCTTAAGACAGCTTGCCAGAACTATCTCGACACAGTAACAGATTCAACTTCAAGCCGTCCTGCAACAGACGCTCTTATCGCTGAACTCGAAAAGAACACAGAGGACGCAAAGGTTGGCGAACTTGTTAAGAAAACACTCGTTGACAAGGACGAACTCGCTAAGAAGTCAATGTGGATCTTCGGCGGTGACGGTTGGGCTTACGATATCGGTTTCGGCGGTCTTGACCATGTAATCGCATCAGGCGAAAATGTTAATATCCTCGTATTCGATACCGAGGTTTATTCTAACACAGGCGGTCAGGCTTCAAAGGCTACTCCTGTAGGTTCGGTTGCACAGTTTGCCGCCGCAGGTAAGGCTGTTAAGAAGAAAGACCTCGCCGCTATTGCAATGAGCTACGGCTATGTTTATGTTGCACAGTGCGCTATGGGTGCTGACAACAATCAGGTTCTCAAGGCTATGGTTGAGGCTGAAAGCTACAACGGTCCGTCACTCGTAATCTGCTACGCTCCGTGTATCAACCACGGCATCAAGGGCGGCATGGGCATTGCTCAGCTTGAGGAGAAAAAGGCTGTTGAGGCAGGTTACTGGAACATCTTCCGTTATGATCCTCGTCTTGCAGACGAAGGAAAGAATCCGTTCATGCTTGACGGTAAAGCTCCTTCTGCATCATATCGTGACTTCATCATGGGCGAAGTTCGTTATAACTCACTCACTCGTTCATTCCCCGAAAGAGCAGAAAAACTCTTTGAAAAGGCTGAAAAGGTTGCTGCTGATAAGTATGCTCACCTTGAAAAGCTTGCAAGCCTTCCCGATGCCGAATAATTTTGGCTAAAGCTTGTACAAAGTGAATATGTGAATAAATAAAAAATTCTCCCGAATATGGCATTTGCCGTGTTCGGGAGATTCTTTTTTAATTGAAAATGTAAAATGGAAAATTGAAAATTATGGTCAGCGGTGTGCCACCGCAGTTCTTTCGGGAAGACAGTCTTGTTAATGAGAGAGTGAATATGCCCGAGTGTAGGTATGCAATGTTTGTACAAATCTGTATGGGCGAACACGGTTCGCTCATACATTATTACAGTTGCTTTGCAGCATTTATAAAATTTGTATTAATATGTAGTCTGTACCGTTGCTTACGGGCGAATGATATCCGCCCCAACAGATAAACAACAACTTTCATATATAAAAAACAGTCGGGAAGACGATGTTTTGCATTTTGCAAACCGTCTTCCCGACATTCATTTTCCATTTTCAATTTAAAATCTCCGTTCGGGCATCTTTATTTTTGCTTTTGCAGAACTATCTTCTTAAATTGACTGCACCGTGTTTATTGCACCGTTACCGTAATCGTTACGCTTGATGTTCTTTTAAGCACATCGGTGACTGAATATGTTACCTTGTACTTGCCTTTTCGGGTGGTTATCACATTGCCGAAAACTTCGATATTCGATGTTATGTCGTTGCCGCAGGTGTCAACGGCTGTTACTCCTGCAAGGGCGTAAAATTCGCCGCCGCTTTTGATTGTGTAATCGGTTGCACCGCTGATTATTGGTGTTGCTTTGGCATACGGGCATTTTTTATTGCTGTCTGTCGGATCCCATTTGTTGGTGAAATCGGTGATTTTGATTGCATCCGGTTTTCCGAGAGGGCCTGCATTTTCTGCGTCGTCATATATGCTTACATTCGTGCCTGTGGGGCAGTTGTCATAAACCCACTTTGCATCCGAAACCGCAAGTCTTACGCATCCTTGTGATGCCTGTTCGCCAAGCTTGTTGAATTCCTCAAGCTCCAAATCTTCTTCGCTCATTGAGTAGTAGGGAACGGAGTGGAAAAGATAATCGCCAGAAATTCCGCTGATGTATCTTCCGAAAACATCGCCCACAAGGGAAAGCCATTCGGACTTGATTCCGATTGTGTAGTCACCCGTGATTGTCGAATTGTCAAGACCTGTGGAGCAAATCATCGCCCTTACGGGGATTGTGTACTTGCCCTTTTCGTCATATGTGTAAACCGTCACGCAGTTTGCCGTGCGGTTGACCTTGATTGCGTACAGGTTTTTTGCCGTGTTACGCTTATTGTTTTCAAGCTTGTCAAGATTTGCCGTTATACAGGTTGAGTAGCTTTGCTGTTTTTTCGTGGTTGATTTTGCCACCGTAACCTGAAATTCCGACTTTGATTTGTCTTTTGAAATGGCAGAAATCAGAGCCGTACCCTCTTTGAGAGCGTCAACCCTTCCGCCGTCATCAACGGTAACAATTTTACTGTCCGAGCTTGTCCATTTGGTAACGGATTTTGCTTTTTCGGATGACAGTTCAATAAGCTTTGATTCGCCGACTTTTAATGTGAGCGAATCGACCTTGCTCGGAAATGTCGTATTTTCGGTTACTGCCGTATCGGGCGTCTGCGGTTTTGGAGAATTTTGAGAATCATTTCCGAAAATTCCCGTCACAGCGCATAATATGCAGGTTGCAATGAGGACAACACAAAGTAAAAGAATGAAAATTTTCTTTTTCATAGATTACCTATCCTTATAGAATTTAACATTAAATGGTTACAAAATTTTAACCTTTGTATATTATAACTTTTTTTCGACAATCTTGCAAGTGCTATTTTAAATCGGCAAGAAATGTGGTAAAATGTCAGTCGGAGAATGTTTTGTATTTTCCAAACTAACAATTTATGGTGATAATTATGGCACATCCGATTAAACATTTCAGAACAATAACCCGTCACAGGCACAAGGTAATTGCCAACTGTGCAAGGGCAGGAATTCTCAGACAGGGATTAATACACGATTTGTCAAAGTATTCGCCTACAGAATTTATTCCGGGTGCAAAGTATTTTCAGGGTACGAGAAGTCCCAATGAAAAGGAAAGAGAGCTGTACGGCTATTCACAGGCGTGGCTGCATCACAAGGGCAGAAACCGTCACCATTACGAATACTGGAACGATTACAACCCAAAGACAAAGCAGATTGAAAATGTTGAAATGCCTGTAAAATATGTTATCGAAATGTTCTGCGACCGAGTTGCCGCAAGCAAAATCTACAACGGCAAAAATTACACGGACGGCGCTCCGTTTACATATTTTTGCAGAATCAGAGGCAAACACCGTATGCACCCCAACACCGAGGCTTTGCTTGAAAAATTATTGGTTATGCTGAGAGATGAGGGTGAAGAAAAGACATTTGCATATATAAGAAGTATGAAAAAGTGATTGTTTGTGCGAATCCTCCCGTCTGAAATATAGTCGCAATGCGTTGTACATAAATGTACTGCCTATAGGTCGTTATTTCAGACAGCGCTTTGCTCCCTTTATACGCCACAGGAGGTGGTCGCAAGGCTACCCCTACAGAATTGCACAAACAAAAAACTGTCTACACGAATAGGGTACGGCGGCTCGCCGTAAGGAGTGATAATATGAAAACCGACAGGGTTATAACTGCTATGATTGAATATTTTGGAAGTGACAAGAAAAGAATTCACCATTTTCTCAAGGTTTATTCATTCGCAAAGACAATCGGTGAAAGTGAAAATCTTTTGCCCGACGATCAGGAGCTTCTTGAAATCTCCGCAATCGTTCACGACATCGGCATAAAGGTGAGCGAAGAAAAGCACAATTCGTCTGCAGGAAAGTATCAGGAGATTGAAGGTCCTCACGAGGCTGAAAAGTTGCTTGCTGCTCTCGGCTACGAAAAAACATTTATTGACAAAGTTTGTTACCTTGTGGGACACCATCACACCTATGGAAATATTGATACTTTGCCGTACCGAATTTTGGTAGAGGCAGACTTCCTTGTGAACCTTTATGAGGACGATTCAAGCCGCAGTGCAGCAGAGCAGGCATATGACAAAATATTCCGCACAAATACGGGAAAAAATCTGCTGAAAATAATGTTCCTCACACCCTAAAATTGTACTCATTTACCATAGTGTTTTGAGTGTGAAAAAGTGGTGTAAAAAGTATCTCAAAATGCTTGACAACGCTCTTAAAAAGTGTTATTTTAATGGTGTTGGTTATATGATTATAAAAGTGAATAAATGACAGAATACAAGGATGTATGACGATTTTTTCAAGGAGCTGACCTTACCGGGCGTCTGCTTGGAATTGAGTCGGCATTTTTTTGTGTCATATACAAAATTCAGTATTAATTATCATTATCGGAGGTTTTACAGTAATGAGAGAAGAATGGACAAATTTTGCAGGTGGCAAATGGGAGTCCGACATTGATGTCAGAGACTTCATTCAGAAAAACTACACACCTTATGACGGCGACCAGTCTTTCCTTGAAGGTCCTACAGAAGCTACAGACAAGCTCTGGGGCGAGCTCAAGGAACTCCAGAAGGAAGAAAGAGCCAAGGGCGGCGTTCTTGATATGGAAACTGAGGTTGTAAGCGGCATCACAGCTTACGGCGCTGCATATCTTGATAAAGACCTTGAAAAAGTTGTAGGTCTTCAGACAGACAAGCCTCTCAAGCGTGCATTTATGCCTTACGGCGGTATCAAAATGGCTGAGCAGTCATGCCAGATGTATGGCTACACTCCAAGCCCTAAACTCCACGAAATCTTCACAAAATATCACAAGACTCACAACCAGGGTGTATTCGATATCTACACTCCTGAGATGAAGCTTGCCCGTCACAACAAGATTCTTACAGGTCTTCCCGACACATACGGCAGAGGCAGAATCGTCGGTGACTACAGAAGAGTTGCTCTTTACGGTATTGACCGTCTTATCGAAGGCAAGAAAGAGGACTTTGCAGAAACAAACCGTCAGGGTATGAGAAGAGGCGACTTCCAGCTTCGTGAAGAAATCGCCGATCAGATTCGTGCTCTTAACGATATGAAGGAAATGGCACTTTCTTACGGCTTTGATATTTCACAGCCTGCTAAGAACGCTGCAGAGGCAGTTCAGTGGCTCTACTTCGGTTATCTTGCTGCTATCAAGACTCAGAACGGCGCTGCAATGAGCGTTGGTCGTGTATCAACATTCCTCGACATCTACATCGAGCGTGACCTTGAGAACGGTACACTTACAGAATCACAGGCTCAGGAACTCGTTGACCACTTTGTTATGAAGTGCCGTATGGTTAAGTTTGCAAGAATTGAGTCTTACAACCAGCTCTTCTCGGGCGACCCTGTATGGGCTACACTCGAAGTTGCAGGTCTTGGCATTGACGGCCGTTCAATGGTTACAAAGAACGACTACCGTTTCCTCCACACACTTGAGAATATGGGACCTTCACCTGAGCCAAACCTCACAGTTCTTTATTCTTCAAGACTTCCGGAGAACTTCAAGAAGTATGCTGCTCATATTTCAGTTACAACAAGCTCAATTCAGTACGAGAACGATGATGTAATGCGTCCTGTATGGGGTGATGATTACTCAATCTGCTGCTGCGTATCCGCAACACAGACAGGTAAGGAAATCCAGTTCTTCGGCGCAAGAGCTAACCTTGCTAAGTGCCTTCTCTACGCTATCAACGGCGGTATTGATGAAAAGACAAAGATGCAGGTTGGTCCTGAATATACACCTATCACATCAGAGTACCTTGATTATGACGAAGTTATCAAGAAGTATGACACAATGATGGATTGGCTTGCTCACCTCTATGTAGGCACACTTAACATGATTCACTACATGCATGATAAGTACTACTATGAGGCAGCAGAAATGGCTCTTATCGATACAGATGTAAGAAGAACATTTGCAACAGGTATTGCAGGCTTCTCACATGTTGTTGACTCACTCAGCGCTATTAAGTACGCTAAGGTTAAGGTTATCCGTGACGAGGACGGCATTGCTGTTGACTTTGAAACAGAGGGCGACTTCCCAAGATACGGTAACAATGACGAGAGAGCAGATAAGATTGCCGTTGATCTTCTTAAGACATTTATGGCTAAGCTTAAGTACTGCCACACATACAGAGATTCAGAGCCTACAACTTCTATCCTTACAATCACATCAAATGTTGTTTACGGTAAGGCTACAGGTTCACTTCCTGATGGCAGAAAAGCCGGCGAGCCGCTTTCACCGGGTGCTAACCCAAGCTACGGTGCAGAGCAGAACGGTCTTCTTGCTTCACTTAACTCTGTTGCTAAGCTTCCTTACGAGTACGCTCTTGACGGTATTTCAAATACTCAGACAATCAACCCGGGTGCTCTCGGACACAACGATGATGAGCGTGTTGACAACCTCGTAAATGTTATGGACGGCTACTTTGATCAGGGCGCACACCACCTCAATGTAAATGTATTCGGTACAGAAAAACTCATTGACGCTATGGAGCATCCTGAGAAGGAAGAGTATGCTAACTTCACAATCCGTGTATCGGGTTATGCTGTTAAGTTCATCGACCTTACAAGAGAGCAGCAGCTGGATGTTATTGCCAGAACCTGCCACGACAGAATGTAATGTCGGACAACGCTGTTAAAGGCTTTGTACACTCAATAGAAACTTTTGGCTCTGTTGACGGTCCGGGCGTGAGATTTGTGATTTTTCTGAGCGGTTGCGCAATGCGTTGCCAGTTCTGCCACAATCCAGACACCTGGAAACACGATGAAAACACCGTGGAATACACCGCCGACGAGTTGCTTAATAAAGCGCTTGCATACCGCCCCTATTGGAAAAATAAGGGCGGTATCACAGTAAGCGGAGGCGAGCCGCTTTTACAGATTGATTTTTTGCTTGATTTGTTCAAGAAGGCCAAAAAGCAGGGCGTTAATACCTGTATTGACACAAGCGCCAACCCGTTTACAACCAAAGAGCCGTTCTATTCAAAGTGGAAAGAGCTAATGGAATATACGGATTTGCTGTTGCTTGATATAAAGCATATCGACAACGAACAGCATAAAATCCTTACAGGACAGCCAAACACCAATATTCTTGAAATGGCAAGACAGCTTTCCGATATGGGCAAGCCCGTATGGATAAGACATGTTCTTGTGCCTGAAAGAAATGATAAGGACGAGTATCTTTTCAGACTTGCCGACTTTATCCGTTCGCTCAAGAATGTTGAGCGTGTAGAGGTGCTTCCGTATCACACCCTCGGTGTGTATAAATGGAAAGCTCTCGGTTATGACTATCCTCTCGAGGGCATTAATCCCCCGACAAAAGAGCGTGTTAAGAATGCGGAAATGATTCTTAACGGCGAAAAAACAAGAGATTAATTTCTTATATAACAACGGCAGTACCGATTTTTTGGTACTGCCGTTTTTGTTTTGATTTTTATTTGTTATTCTGCTTTTGTTGTTTTTTCTTCAGCAAAATTGATGAATCAAAGGTGTATTCAAAGATTTTTAAGCTGTCCTTGTTGAGAAATCGTCACAGTCGGTTCAGACTGCTCCGACGGGTGCGCCTGCAACTGTCGGTACAACCTCTGCAAATCCGACTTCGGCAACAGGCGGTGCCGCAACATCGGACAGCACTCCTTCACAGCCTGATAAAAACGGCGGTGTTCAGACAGGAGTGACAGCAACGGCTGTTATGATGCTTGTTGTAATTTCGGGCGGAGTGCTTTTTGCCCTTGCAGAGCGTAAAAAGAGAATATAACACACTGACAGCCATTTGTGCAAAGATTATCAGTTGTCTATCGAAAAATTTGTAAAAATGATATAAAATAACAATAAGTAGAAAAATACGGTTTTTCCGCTGATTTATATTAATACTGAAAGAGGTGCCGGAATGGATAAAAACAAAAAATTATTCTACACAATCATCGGTGCAATCTCTGCACTTGCGGCTGCCACAGCAGCATTTCTCGCTTTAAAAAAGCACAGATGCGCAGAGCAGAAGCTTATTGAGGAAATTGACGATATTGTTTCCGAAAAAGAGCCTGAGGAGGCTGCAAAGGAAGAACCGCAGGCAGAAGTTACAGCTGATGAACTTGCTGAGGAAGAATAAGCAACAAGTTGTTGCACCAAATTCGGGTAGCAGTATTTGCATGTGCAAAAGTTAAATACCCGAGCGGTGCTTTCAATTAAGAATTGAAAGTTGAAAACAGAAAATGATGTCGGCGGTGTGCCACCACAGTCTATTCAAGAAAACAGTTTAAAAAAGAAAATGCATCAGATGTCCGAAAAGGTCTGATGCATTTTTGTTTTGTTAGGCTGTTTTATCACAGCACCATCGAAATTGCTCTTGACGCAGACTTTTTTGTTACAAAACAATTGCTGTAAAAATTAAATACGATAGTATTATTATCAGATGTTTCTGAACTGTGGAATATGGATTAGACAATATTCACAATAATCTGACAATGAATTTGTATATAATAGCAAACTTACCGTTAATTTGCACATATTTTAGGGCAAAAAATTTTCGTTAAAAGAATAACAGATTCATTGCCTGAACAACTTAAATGTGCTATAATTTAAATGTCCTCGGAAATTTTGTACTGTTAAAGTTTCCGAAGCTAGAAGTATTGCCACAAAACTGTGGCGAACGGTAATTTTATTTTATTAAAGGAGCAGCAAGTATGAAAAAAATTCAGAAAAAGCTTTCTGTGGTTCTTGCGGTAATGATGGTGCTGTGCATGTTCACAGCTCTGCCTTTCTCAGCAAGTGCTGCCGAAACAAGCGAAGAAACAAGTGCAGGCAACAAGATCAATGTTACATCAAATGTGGCAGATCCTGTTTCGTATGATTACAATGCACAGACAGAGCAGGTTGTTGTTACTTACCTTCTCAAGGCAGATCACATGATCGTTGATACACAGAGCAGCCTTACATACGACAGTAAGGTTCTCAAGCTTGCATCAACAACAACAACAAATACAAAGAATAAGGTTTTCCCTGTATTCCAGAGCAGCATCGTTTGGAATCCAAGCCTTACAAATCAGGTTCTCTTCAACTGCTCAAGCCTTGATCTTTTCAACTTCAAGTCAGAGAATGTTTATTGCACATTTACATTTGATGTTGTAGGCAGCGGTGACACAACAGTAAATCTCAATGTTGATTATCTTACAGGTACAGAGGCTGACACATATGATGAGCTCTTCGAAAGCGAAAAGAAGGACATCGATTATATTTACAATAGTGCTAACAAAGTAGCAGGTGCTGCATTTACTGCAAAGGCAGTTCTCGTTCAGGGCGAAGAGCCTACAACAGCTCCTCAGCCGACAACAGCAACACAGCCTACAACTGTAACACAGCCAACAACAGCTCCCGCAACAAAGCCGACTCAGCCTGCAACAGAGCCGACACAGCCACAGAGCGGAGTAAGTGTAACAGGAGATATCGCACTCCCGCTTGCAGATGACGGCAACGGCATTTATACAGGCTCAACTGAACTTGAAGCAGGTTCATACACATTCAAGATGAGTGTAAACGGAGTTGCTTTCGGTAACGGTTCAACATTCACAGATAAAACAACAAACGCAAAATACAATTCAAAGTGGACAAGTTCTACAACGCTTAAGGCAACAGGCGGTAAGTACACATTTAAGTTTAATACTGCAAAGAATACCCTTACAATTGAATATCTTGCACCTTCAAAGGCTTCAATAGTCGGCGATATCAACCTTGACCTTCAGGCAACAAAGGATGCAAATGTTTATTCGGCATCAGTTAAGCTTAACAAGGGCAACTATGAATTCAGAGTAATGAATCAGGGTGTTCGTTATTGTTGCGGTTACACATACAAGGACTTAACAGTCGGAAGCCAGTACAACTCAAAGTGGTCGAGTGCGTCAACGCTTGCAGCATCAGGCGGTACATATACATTCAGCTATGATATTGATACAAACAAGCTTACAATATCATATCTTCCTTCAGGAGCAGAAGTAAGTGTAGTAGGTAACTTTACACTTGCCCTTGCAAAGACAGATAAAGCAAATGTATATTCAGGTACAAAGACACTTAAGGCAGGAAACTATCAGATAAAGATGAATAACTACGGCAAGCTCTGCGGAACATCAGCGGTAGTAAAGGATGTAACACCGGGTCTTGTATTCAATCCAAAGTGGAGCAAGTACACAACATTTGTAGCAACAGGCGGAACATACACATTCACATACAACACAGCAACAAATACACTTGTAGTGACAGCAGATAAGGGAGATATTCCGGTAAAGGTAACAGGAGATGTCAACCTTTCACTCAAGAAGAGCGATACAAATGTATTTACAGGTTCGGTAAAGCTTAAAAAGGGTGACTACTCGTTTAAGATGAATGTTAACGGTACAGATTTCTGCAACGGTACAACAATCAGAAATGCAACAACAGGTACTATTAAGTACAACTCAAAGTATACAAGTGCATCAACACTTGTAGCAGTTGGCGGTACTTACACATTTGCATATAATGCACTTACAAATCAGCTTTCTGTGAAGTATTCTAAGTAAATCGGCTTAGCATCAACAGGAATATAATTTCAAGCACTCCGCACATCAGTGTGGGGTGCTTTTTTTGCTCAATATCAATAGAGTTAGTTGGGGTAACCCGAAAAAACGGAATCTGCTCTTCTTGAGAAACAAATTTACCGAATGCAGGAATATCCTTAATTACCTGTTCTCGATAATCGTGAATTTTATCAGTGTGTTTTCCACACACAGGATATTCGTGCATTTTTAGTTCAAGCTTGCAGTAAATATGGATAGAGCCATCAATTTCTTCAATGTTTTCAATTAAAATGTCTTGCAATCCCAAGAGTTTTTCTGTAAAATATCTGAAGAGCATATTTTTTCCTCCGTTTCAGGTTTTTAAGCAATTCTATTTTAACGGATTTTGGTAAAATATGCTCTACTTTTTTACTTTTCATTTGTAGGCTCTTTTTCTACCCAAACTTTTATTATAGAGCTTCTTTTATTGGCGGCTGCAATTTGCAGCCGCCTTTTTAGATGAAATAAATAATATTGCAAAAATCAGTAAAATAATACGCATCCTCAGTGTAAATTGCACCGAGGATGCGTTTTTTGAATTATTGATATTTAAAGTTCTTCTCTGACTTTTTTACCGTTTCGTTTTACAATATATGCCCTACTGCCGACAACAACACAATCTGAAGGGACATCTTTAACGATTATGGCTCCTGCACCGATTATGACATTGTCACCGATAGTAACATTTCCGAGAACTTTTGCACCTGTCATTATTTTAACATTGTTTCCGATTTTTGGTCTGCCTTTATCTGTGTGACCAACCGTAACTTGCTGATTTATCCAACAATTACTTCCCATAGATTCAACCCCTACAATTGTAGAAAATCCATGTTGTATAAATAAGCCGGGTCCCATATTTTTACTGGTTAAGTACAGCGAATCCAAGGGCTTGCAAAAAATTTTCAAAAAATATTTTATATTTCCAAGACGCAGATAAAATACATTTCTGAATTCCTTAAAATGACACATCATATAGAAAAATAAGTATGTATAACTGCAATTGTTTTTTTTAGGACAAAGTTTTCTCCAACTTTCAAGATCCTTGCATAAAACATCGTGTTTTTCACAGAGTTTAAATACAAAGAAATGCGGAAGAAGAAAAATTGAGCGTAAGGCAAATAATAATTTCATAAATCCTCCTGAGGTTCAATAATCAATGAAGCTTGGATACCTTGTTTTTTAGGCTATAAAACTTCAGTTTTATTCTTCTTTTGATTTTCTTTATTCTGATTTTGTTGTAATATTTTTTAAATGTCTTTTCAAAACCGTTTTTATAATAAAAATCCCAGAAATCTTCTCGACTGTCAGGTTTTGCGGTTGGGCGTGACAGATTAGGGTTAGACTTTATTGAAGCGTTAAGGTCACATTCTACACAATGAATATTGTCGATTACTTTGTTGAGAATACGAGATCCTTTTTCGGAATTTACCAACAATAAAGAAACTCCTTTGTTGTCATTGAAATTTTCAACTACACGGTCGATTCCCCAAAAGTCAGCAAGTGTGAGATCGGCGGGTCTTTCAAGGTTTGAATATTTACAATTGTAGCAGGATGGACGCTCAATATCGTTTTCGTAGAATAGATATGTGTAGCCGTTAAGGATATGCTTATTGTCATCAATCCAAATCGCTTCCTTGTGGGTATTCCAGCCTATAGTTTTATCACGAAAATCTGCCTTGGTTACTTTTCCGCAAAACTTTTTTTCACAATGTTTGAGGTACTCTTTCCATATAATAGGAGAGGGAACTCCGTGACAGGCAATGTCACATGTATAGAGTTTTGAGGTGTCGCATTTACCAAGGTATCTTTTAAGTCCGGCAACTTGACAGGCTGTTCCGGAAAACATGACGTACATATCGTTATTTAAATCATTTTTGACAGATTTAAATGTGTCTTTCATATCGCTCTGGACATATTTTGATCCCTTAAACTTATCTCTGACATAACGATCCGTTGCTCTTATGTGGCTGACAGAGAAATCATCCTGAAACGCAGCACCGTAAACAGATCCTTTTTTATTAAGGATATAATCGGATAAGGCTACAAATGCAGCACCGCTACGGCTTGTAAATCGAGTATTAAAGTCTTTATGCTTGATTGCATATGCTGTCTTTGAATGGTTCTTTTCATAACCGTTCTGAAATGCGCATATTTTTTGGCAGGCGCCGCATTCAATACAGAGTGAGACATCAATTTGTGGGTAGAGAAAACCTTCTGAATCAGGCTTCATAGCTATAGCGTCTTTAGGACATATCTGTTTACAGGCTGAACATCCGCAGCATTCACTTTTTGAAGGAAAAATTTGCATATTTATTCCCCTTTAATTATATCTTTAAGATAATCAAGCGAGAGTTTGCGCTCTGCTTGAAGTATGTTATCAACTTTATTCCAGTCAATATCTGTTGTAACGGCTTCCCCGTCTTTAATTTCTCGGTTTATGCCTATTGTCTGAAGAAGATTTTTTGCACGGTGATTAAATCCTTTTGCTGTTTCATATTCAACAAACATATTTTTGTGAAAAATTACAGAAAAGGCAGTTCCGTGAAATGAATTGGTTACCGTATAATCTGCGTTTGCAAAATAACCAAGAAATTCTTCAACTGTTGGGGCAGATACATAGGTAAAATTTTTACGCTTTTTTTGTGGATTATCTGTTATATAAACAACAGGAATTCCGGTCTTTTTTGAAAGTTTTTCCGCAAAATCTATCAGTGATTTTACAGGTTTTACATTAAATACAAGAATATATGGCTTATCAATTTTTTTTACAGAAATCTTTTGCCATTCATCTTTTTTTAGAAGAAGTGTAGGGTCAATATGACACACACCGTTCTTACCGGTTATCTTCTTTACAATATTTAATGCGCTTTTTTCACGAACCGAAAAAGACTGAAAATTTTTAAGTAAAGGTCTGAGCTGCATTGCCTTTACATCGCTTATATCTGCAACACCAAAACTTGCTGCATAACTGTATTTTTGGTTATCGTCTGCAAAGCTCAGAAAATAGATGGAATCAGGATTTATTCCTTCCTTACCGGGTCCCCAAACCTGATCGCTTCCGCTGATGAAAGCATCATAAAGATTTTTGCATTCTGATATATCCGAATTACTATAGGTTTTATCGCTGATTTTAAGATAATTGTTGTAGAAGCTTGAAAACTGTTCAATTTTTTTAGCTCTCTTGCGATACATAACAATGGATTTCAAAATTGACTTAATAGGATCAGTTTTGCTAAACTGAAACGGTTTGTAGCCGTTGTCGATATTTTCACATTTATAATCTACGATTTCACAGTCACTTCCAAGCTGTTCAAGGGTGTGTTGAAGTGCATACGCCTGGAGAACAGCGCCGTAATTTTTGGCACGATGAAAAGTAATTATCCCAATTTTTTTCATATCCATTAAATCTCCTTATGAATGCTTGTACAGCAGGTAACCGATAGGGCTTGTTAGGAGAACGAGCAATCTGCGGGGCTTAGTCTTGAGCATAGTCAATATTTCACTAAGTTTGTAGCCGTTTGCAAGTCCATCACGGGTTATTGCCACGATGTGTTCAAGGTAACGCTTTCGATTGTATTTTCTGTAATCCCAACAGTCATTTATATAATGCAGATGCATGACAAATTTTTCTTTTGATGCCTTTTTTCTGTTGACATTTGTAACAGCATTTTCCTGATCTTGAATATAGTATCTCAATGCTGTGCTTAAATATCTGCACATATATTTTCTTCCGACATTATGCCAGATAACATTTTCCGGGTAGAAGTGATAGCCTTCGACAACAGGAAATGGAAATTCACGCATAATATCGGTTCTAATCATACCCCATAATTCCCCTGTGATATTGAGTTTAAAACGCAAATCAAGGTCATTGCTGTCAATATACGGAACATTCATTTGTGTTCCGTTAATTTTACCATCCTTATCATATGTACGGCAGGATATACCGTAATATTTTTTTTGCTCCTGTTTAGGAATTTTATTCCATTCATTTACAAATGTTTCAAGGGCGTCATTTGTACAGGTATCATCAGAGTCAAGCGTAATGAAAAAGTTTCCTCTGCACATTTTTACAGCATTGTTTGTGGCTATATGCTTGCCTTGATTTTTTTGATAAACATAAATAATGTCAAAAAAATTATTTTCTTTCAGAAATCCGTCGACAACATCCTTTGTATTATCTTCACTGCCGTCATCTATAATTATCCATTCAAAGCTTTTATAGGTTTGTTTTTTCAAACATTCAAAAACTCTTGGAAGAGTTTTTGCACGATTATATGATGGGGTAAATACAGTTATTTCAACATTACTCATAATTAACTCCATTTCATTTTTTTGTAAGCTTATTTTTGAGCTTGCAAAGTTCCGCTTTATTAAATAACAACGGTAAGGACAAGGCATATGCAAGGATTCCGCATATAGCACATATGGATATAAATGAACCCCAACCGGTTACTGTAATAAAATTGCTGATAATTGAGAATAATACCAATATAATGATAAATCCAACACAATCTCGGATTACTGTCGGGAAAAATATTGAAAGTTTTTGCTTTAGTATGTATGCAGAATATGCAGGGGTAAAGATGAGTGCGCGCAGTCCCATAAGAACGGAACTCGTTCCTGCTACAAAATATACGCCATAGTCGGTGAGGTTACAGGCTGCAATTGCAACTATAACGCTGACAATGCCAACTGTAAGGTTTACAAATACAGGTATTCTAAGTTTATTACATACGGTGTTTATCATCATAAGCGACTGAGTTTGACTGGAACAAAGAAATGTAATACAAGTCAACACCGACATAAACTGAATCATTGTAATCTCCTCCGGTGACTTTGTCGGTTGCCATAATATGTAGAACTGTCTGCCAAAGGCAATAAAACCGGCAATGGGAGTCGAGAGTATAAAGCTTACAATTTTGGTACTGAATTTCGCCTCGATAATTAGCTCCGGTATTTTTTTCTTTGCATAAAGAATTGTATAATGAGGAGTAAATACTGAACCTAAAATTACAGTTAGGTTGCCGATACTGTTCGGTACGGTTTTTGCGATAGAGAGAAGTCCCATCAGTGCCGTTCCAAGGGTTAGGTTGCATATCAGAAGATCAAGACCGCTTAGAAGCACCTGACAAAGTTGTGAAAGTGAAAGCCAAATGCCGGACGCAAGAAGTGTTTTAACTATTTTAATGTCAAATTTTCTAATATCAGCCTTTACTTCCGGGAGTACCTTCTTTTTAACAGTAATATTTGCCAGCAAAAGAAAAATACCGCTTCCAAAACTTGCAAGGGTAACAAAGTAAAGCTGTGCAGGGAAAATTGCAAATAAAAGTACTATGAGTGCAACTTTTATAAGGTTGGATATAATATCTCGTATAGAATTTATATCAATTCTGTTTTTTACAAAGGCTGCTGTTGTGAAAATAGCAGTAACTGTGCTGACAACAAATGTGAGAAAAGCAAAAGCAAAGGTTATTTTTACGCCGGATACAAGATTTGAAGGTATGTTAAGCACAGTGTCAAGAAAACAAACAAAAATTGACGACAGAATCAACATTACTGCAGCGAGGAACAAATCGGCAACGAGAACCGAACTGAATATTTTTGATGATTTCTCAACATCGCCCTTATGGTATGCAATTGAAATAAATCTGCCTGAAATTGAATTCAAAGCGGTCGTAACGATGGTAGCATACTGTACAAAGTTATTAGCAAGACCGATAAAGCCATAGGCATCACTGCCGACCTCTTTTACAAGATACGGTGTCAGAAAAAAATTAATTCCAACAGTAACTGCAAATGAAACGATACTTGCAATTATGTTTATCGACATTTGTTTTCCGGCGGATTTTGGCATTAAACGGTCACCTCTGAAGATTCGTTCTGTATCAATTCCTTTATTTTGTTTATATATTCCTTTGATTTATTTCTTTCCTTTAAAAGTACATTGTCAACCCTTTCCCAATTAACCGCACCGTTTATATTTGGAAAAACATCATTTGTTATCTCGCGATCATTGATTCCAAGATTGTTAAGAAGTTCTTCGGCACGGATGTTTCTGCCACCGATATGTTGCAATTCAACTGCAAAATTCTTTTTATAGATTACCGAAAAGGCAGTGCCGTGAAATGAATTTGTGCAAATATATTCTGCGTTTTTTATTAAACCTACAAATTCAGTGGCATTCACCGGATCGAGGTACTCTATACCATCAATCTTATGGAGCCTCTCCTTTTGCAGGTAGTAGATTTTGTATCCGGTTTTTTTAGAAAGTTCAAGAGCGTAGCTGATAAGTTTAATTGGCTTCCTTACGCTGAACAGAAAAATATACGGTTCTTTTGGTACAGGACATCTGCTTATTTTATCCCAATCATCTTCAGTAAGCAACAACGAGGGATCAATACTGATTTCAGCTTTTCTGTTGATAAGATTTTCAATAATATCTGCTCCGCTTTTTTCACGAACTGAAAAGAGCTGAAATTGTGATAACAACTCTTTATATGTATGTTCCTTATCAGCAGGAAGCTTATCAACTGCAAAGCTTGCCGCATAGGAGTATTTTTGCTTTGGTTTTGCAAAATCAAGTAAATATACAGTATCAAAGCCAACGCAGATGGGACTCCACACCTGATCGCTCCCTGCAATAAATGCTGCATATTCATTGGAGGCTTCCCCAATGTTTTTGGCATCAAAAGGACGACTGAGGTTTAAAAATTCGTTTCTGAATGTAACGGACTTTTTTCTGTCAATTCCTACTTGACGCATAGTGATGAGTGAACGGATAAATGACTTCAACTTATGATGCTTGCCTACGCGAATAGGTCTTATGTTTCTTGTATACATAAAATGACATGTGTAGTCAATTACATCATTTTCTATGCCGTTTTTTTTCAAAAACTGCTGAAGGGCATAGGCTTGAAGTTTTGCTCCGTAGTTAAGTGCCTGATGAAAAGTTACAATACCGATCTTTTTCATAAATGTCGCCTTTCAGATTCTTTGTTTATCACTATGTCAATATTGTGTTTCCTTGCAATATGAAGAACGGCTCCGATTGAGAAAAACCAGATAAACATAATCTGTCTTGAATATGTCGGATTACCCGTTACAGAGTAAGCTAAAATCATAATTTGTATATATAGCGAGAAATAGCAGATTCTTGCATCATCGCAGACATTTTTTACCCTTCTGATTGCGAGAATTGTGAGTACAATGGAAAGCACTGCAAACAGAAGAAAAAATATACTTCCGACTATTCCGAGCTCTACCGCAATCTGAAAGTAGCAATTGTGACCGTTGAAGTTCCATCTGGCTCCGCCTACACGCAATCCGTTATCATATGCGAACTGATTGTATGAGCCGAATCCTGCGCCAAAGACCGGGTACTTTTCACCCATCAGTAAAAAATATTTCCAAAGAGAATCTCTATTACCTAAGGCCATAATATTTTCTTCATCCATAAAACGGTCAAATATATTTGCAACCTTTGGAATAAACATTGAAAGAATAAACACGGCAGATAAGGCACTTAGCACTATTCCTCCTGTTTTAGCAAATTTTCCTTTGATGTTTGAGATGACCATAAATAATGCAAATGAAAGGACGGGAATAATGAAAAGGGTTCGTTTTCCGGTCAGCATGAGCGACACAATAAATACGAACAACATAAGAATATCAATTTTTTTCAGCTTTTGCGATGAAAAGTACTTAGAAAGTAAAAGAGCAATTCCTACATTCATAATGTATGCCGCTTCACCTTTTTCCCGTGCGAATCCGGAATACGCACCTATTGAAAGTTCATTTTGAATCGTTTGTGCTACCTGTACCGAATGGTTTGGATTTACAATAAACCAAAAATATTTTAACATACAGTTGTCGATAACTGCACTTATCAAAATTGAAAAGGCAATAACCGAGCAAATAACATATATTATCGTAAATATTTTTTTATAATAGCTGCCCGGGAGATCAATGAACAGTAGTGTGAATGCACACAGGTACAGCAAAAATAAGTTTAATGTTGATGCGGGGTCATATGAGTATGCGATTGATATGCATATATATGACAACAGTATAAATGCCGTTCCGGAAACAGCATTAAATTGAAGTTTTATGTCAGTAAGGACGAATACCACAGCAAAAAGTATGCCAACAGTGTAAATTAACGGTAAACGCAATGTGTAAGGAAAAATTGTAGCACCGGTTACAGTTATAAAAGGGATGGCAATAACAAGAAACATTTGCCATATATTTTTTAGTTTTAAATCTCTTATCTTAAAATTTTCCACGGAGTATCACCAATTAGTATTTGTCTAAGTATTTTATCATAAGAAAATACAATCTTTTACTTGTACAGAGTGTTTTATATCTTATGTAGTCTTTTTTTGACAAATATTTTTTTGCAGTTGCTTTGTCAAAACTTTTAACATACTTAACGAGTTCGTTTCCTTGGCTGCTGAATTTTTTCAGCCCGTTTCTCATATACATAAGTTTGTATATTCTGAGAGTTGTAGAAAGTCTGTTGCAAACAGCGTTTGCGTAAATTGACGGATGTTCTTTGCTTACAGTTTCAAGCATTTTGTCAGCAAGATAAATGCAGTCAAAATATTTTTCGGTAAATTCTGTTATGGAAGACGAACCTTCCCTGCGATAATAGGTGTATTTTGCAACGCTTTTGCTACTGAATGTGTTAGAATTGAGAGCAGCAAGGAAACAAAAATACTTGTCCTCGTTTGTTTTACAATTTTCGGGATATTCAACACCCCTGCAAACTTTTGCTTTGAATAATTTGGTGTAGGTACTCATACCAACATTTCCTTTAAAGAAGTCGCAAAGAAAACTTTCATTGTTGTTCCAGATTTTGGATTTACCCGTTGCAATGTTACGAATAGTGCCATCCTCAAATTCAAATCTTACTTCACAGATTGAAATATCCGCATTATCTTTGACAGCAATGTTAATTAGAAATTCGAACATATCAACATCGGGAATATCATCCCCGTCACAAAAGCCTATATAATCTCCTGTTGCTACTCTCATCCCTGCATTTCTTGCCGCAGAGACACCTTTGTTTTTTTGATGAATGACCTTAATACGGTTATCTTTTTCGGCATAAAGGTCGCAGATTGCAGGACTGTTGTCAACTGAACCGTCGTCGACAAGTATGATTTCAATATTACGGTATGTCTGATTTATCAGGCTCTTGATAGAGCTTTCAAGATACTGACCGATATTATAAACCGGTACAATTACAGATATTTTATTATCATACATATATAAACCTGCCTTATTTTATTTTAAGTTTTTTCAAAAATCTGAGTATTCCTGTTTTGTAGAAAAATCCCCTGAATTTACCGAAAATTTTTCTGCTTATTTTAATAGGAATATATTTTTTTACGACTTGTTCAATATTATAGCCATTGTTAAGCATTTCAAAGTATTCTTTTCGGTTTTTGTGATATTTGGGATTTTCCATTGCCATATGGCCGTCATTTTCAAGTAAAAGTTTTGGATCGGCAGGATATACTATGAGATTGTGTTTTGCCTTTTCAAATAATTTTGCACCTTTGGTACTCTGAATAATGACTGCTGTATATCCTTTGTCATCATCGGCAAGTCCGTTTACATATCGCGTAATATTCCAACAGTCAAATACAGTCAGATCCGATACTCTTCCCGGCTCACGAAATTTACAGTCATAACATGATGGGCGTGAGCATATTCCCTTAAAAAAGCTCTTAAGCATATAGTCAGTATTGGTGTTTTCTATACTTTTTTTGCCGTTGGCAAATCTAAGAGTCAGATTTGCACTATGGTATCCGTAGGTTTTTTCGCGAAAGTTTGCATATGTAATTTCAGAACCGAATTTTTTTTCCATAAATTCCCTGTATTTTTCCCATACCAATGGAGATGGGACAGCTCTGCATACAAAGTCAATGGTGAAGAGGTTATCATATGGTTTTCTTAAGTAATTTTGAAGCCCTTCAACCTGACACGGAGTTCCCGTAAACATAACAAATTTTCCGTTGTCAAGTTGTTGCTTTACCTCGGTAAAGGTTGTACCCATATCACTTTGAACATATTTTGAACTTCTGAATTTTGAAAGTTCACTTTCTGTTTCAGCGTATGTATGTTTGACATAAAAGTTACCGTCAAATGCACCGCCAAATACGATTCCCCCGTTATTGATTATCTCTTTGCTGAAAGCGGTAACTGCACCGCCTGATGTACTGGAGCGGACAATTTCAGAATTTTTATTACGAACAACATATGCGGTATTTGGAAATACATTATGTGTTTTATTGAGTATAGGACAAACCTTTTCACAAAGGCGACAGTTAACACATTTAGTTTTATCGACAACCGGATATTTAAATCCCTCATTGTCTGTCTGCATTGATATGCACTTTTTATGGCACACAGACTCACATGCTGTACATCCGCAACAATGTTTTTTATTTGTTTCGTTTATATTTATCATTTTAATCTCCGTTTGAGAAACAACTGAGTGCATTGTCAAGAAATGCTTTGGACAGCATTCTGTGATTTTTAACTTTTTCGAGAACACAATCATAATCTATTGCATTTTCAACATCGTTTATATTACCGCTGAATCTTCTGTCGTTTAATCCGTATGTCTCACAAAAGCTGTCAATACGGGAGTTTTTGGAAGATACAGAATCGTTTGAATAGCGGTTGAATATAGAAAACTGTTTTTTGTACAGCATAGAAAACACTGAGCCATGGAAAGAATCGGTAAATATATACTTAGCATTTCTAATCAAATTGACAAATTCAGCCGGTCCGATGTCAAACGGTGTGTAATCACCAAAACCCCTGTCAGCCTTATTATAACTGTCCATATGCAATTCTGTGACGATTTTTAAATTTTTTTCTTTTGCAAACTTGGTTACTTCATCTCTGTATTCCTGACTTTTACCGAGAAAATATGCAAATATATACGGTTCATTGAAAAGATTCTTGTTTGGAATTTCTTCGAGCCATTCATCGGAATCAAGAAGAATTACAGGGTCACAGACGACGACGGCATCATTTATGCTGAGCTTGTCAACAATTACCTTTCCGCTGTTTTCTCTGACGCTTACATAATTAAGTCGGTCAAGAAAGTTTTTGTAAATTTTATGGTATCTTTGCTCAATCTGTGAAACACCGAAGCTTGTTGCATATGATATTTTTGTGCAGCTGTCGCCTGCAAACATAAGATTGTAAAAATTAGAGGTTATTCCGCTCGGAGACCAGAGTTGGTCGCTTCCAACCATAACGGCGGTGTATTTTTCAGATTGCTTCTTAAGTTCATCGTAACCGTAGTAAATAGGCGAAAGCTTTTTAAATCTGTTTTCTGAAAATTTATTAAACGCGTCATTTCTAACGGCATTCTGTTCCGCAAGCTGTGAATGAAGTTTAAGCATAAGCTTTTTTTGGAATGTTTCAATAATCCTGTCATTTATAAAAACGGGGTTAAAAAGACGCGGTATTGCTTTTGTAAGAAGCAACGGTGTAATCTTTTTTTTATATCGGATTATTTCGTAATCAATGTTACGCTTTTTCAGTTCAACTGTTGTTGCATAGCTTTGAAGCTGGCTGCCGTAGTTTTTGTGGTTGTAGCAAGCGCAAAGGCCAAGTTTTTTCATGGTATCAGCCTTTCTTTTTGTGATTATTTATAATCTCATTATATTTTTGTGTGAGTTTCTGCGCATAGGTTACCGGAGAAAATTCGATTTTTGCTTTCTCAACGGCACAACTGCTCATTGCTTTGTATTCAGCATCAGAAAGCGAGCAGACTTTTTTAATTGAGTTTTTAAGGTCATCACTGTCAAACGGTGAGCAGATAAAGCCTGTTTTTCCGTCTTCTACAATTTCAGGAAGTCCGCCGTAATTTGTTACGATAACAGGTTTTCCCTGTGACATTGCTTCCATAATTGTATAGGGTCCGTTTTCGTACCACTCACTGGGAAGGATGACGCATTTCGCTTCTGCAACATACTTTTTAAGCTCGTCACCGGACTTGAAGCCTAATGCTTTGATTCTGTTTCCAAGGTTATGTGCTTTTATATATTCCTTGATTTCATCTTCAATAGGACCTGTGCCGAGAATTATGAGCGGAATATTGTTCTCGAGCTTCTCAACAGCCTTAACGAGCGTCAGCACACCCTTTTCCTCGGAAATTCTGCCAAAGTATAACAGATAACCGTTGTCGGGATTATTGTCGGAATAAACAGTATCGGTAGGCAGAAAGTTTTTTATATGAATAATTTCGCTGTGGATAATACCGGATTCTTCAAGCTTCTTTTTGTAAAAATATGACGGCGTGATGTACAAGTCTATGTCGTCGTATATTTTCATTCGTTTATAGTTTATTGCCTCAATAGCCGCAAGAGTACTTTTTGCAGTTGAACCTTTTACACATTTATTTTTTATGCAATTTGAATATCTGCCGTGCAGGCATTTTTCACACACATGGCCGTTTACAAGCATTTCGTGATTGGGACATACACAGTTAAGGTCGTGAATTGTGAACACTATTGGTATGTTGTATTTTTTTATTGCCCGAACAATCGAAAGGGTGATGTGACGGTGAACAAGGTTGATATGAACAATATCAGGATGTTCTTGTTCAATGAGAGCAGAAATATTTTTTTTCGCTTCAAAAGAATAGAGAACGCGAAAACCTGCCTTTACCTTCTGAAGCGTGGAAATATTAGAATTAAAATCAACATTTGAAACAAAGTATTTTTCCTGTTCACATGGCTTGTTGTTAATGTCTGCCATTGAAAAGTAAATCACTTCGTGACCAAGCTTTGTGAGAAGGTCGGCAAGACCGAAATAGTAGGTTTCACTTCCGCCTTTTACATAGTGGTATTTATTAACAAGCAGAATTTTCATTATCAACCCCGCCTTTTTCCTTTAAGTGAGCGTACCATTGGGTACAACTTTGAGTGAACAAGTGAGATACCTGCAATCATCATTCTTTTCGGCATGGCATTGCACACACTCGTCATCATTTTTTTTGATTTCTTTCTGGCATCGGGATATTGCGGAAAATCTTTCCACGGTGACATTGCTTTATATTTGAGATAATCCCCGACAAAAGGATGATTGTTATTTTCATTCCATGGGCGAGTTCCCGAAAGAAAACACGAGGTGTAGTGAATTATATAAGGATCGGTTACCGCCTCAATGTATTCTTCTTCACTCAGATGATGCTCGGGACGACGCACCTTCATAAGATCTTTAAAATTAAAATCAAAGAAAACAGTCATAGCATCGTATTTGGTATGGATAACCTTTACGAGATTCTTTTTGGCAAGCACACCGTTAAGAACACCCTGATCAACATATGTAATGTCACCGTTATGGGCAATAATGAAGTCGAGAAAGTCTTTTTCTACATTCATCTCTCTCCAGCTTTTAAGGTCAATCAGCAAAACACCGTTATTTGTATAAGTGCTGTCGCACGGAAGATTCAGTTCGGTTTTATAACGGTCACTTCGGCAATCGTCAACTGCCGCAACAATCTTATCTTCCAGATCTGTTTCCCAAAATTCTCTCAAAGAGTGACGCACAACTGTGTCACAGTCAAGATAAATACAGCGGTCAAGATTATCAGGCAGTATCGTGCAGAGAAACAGTCTGAAAAATGTGCTGATGTTCCATCTTCCGACTTCTATATCAACACCTGCCATTTTGTTAAGATCAGGGCGGGGAATAAAAACAATATTTCTGCCGAATTTGTCAACCATATTCTCAAATCTCTTTTTGTTTTCATCTGAGATATTGTTGTCAATCATATAAATGTTGATTTCATCGGCATCGGTATTATTGTGTAAGAGTGACATTATTGACACACCGGCAATAGGGGCATAGCTGTCGGAGCTTGAATATACTACGTTCATTTTACCCTCCGCAAAAAAATAGTCGTAACATAAAAATTACTTAAGATACTTATCCTCGTATTCCTTAAAAGTCTGAAGATTTTTATCTTTGTCGGCAATAATAAGATTTTCAATACCACCGATTTCATCAAACGGCCATTCAACCCCCAAATCCGGATCGTTGTACATAATGCCGTCATCATATTCGCCGTAGAATTTTTCACCGCATTTGTATGAAACAACAGACGGTTCAAGCACAAGATAGCCGTGTGCAAAATGTTCGGGAACATAGAGTTCATTCATATTTTCTTCGGAAAGGTAGAATCCCTGCCATTTTTTGAATGTAGGTGATTCGGGACGGAGGTCAACGATAACATCAAAAACCTTGCCCTTAATGCACCGCACCAGCTTTGCCTGTTCGTGAACTCTCTGAAAATGAAGCGCACGAATTACACCCTTGTGAGAAACCGTGTAGAAAACCTCGGCAAGATTGTGTTCAAGGCCGTTAGCCTCAAAAACTTCCTTTGAGTAGTCCTTTATAAATGCACCTCTGATATCGGTTGCACAGAACGGTTTGATGAGGTATGCACCCTCAAAGTCCGTATTGCAAAATTCAAATTTCTGTATCATTAAAATACACCTTACTTTAAAAACTAATTAAGTGATTTAAGCCATTCCATTGTTTTTGAAACACCTTCGGCAAAAGAAACCGAGGGCTTAAAATAACAGTCTGTTTCAATATCGGCTGTATCAAATGCCTCAAGCGGCATATTTACTCCCGTAAAAGGTACATCGCCGAAAATCGGCTTTGCTTCGGGGGCAAGCGTCTGTTGCATTTCAAGAATGAATTCTTTAAGAGGTCTTGCGTTTCCGCTGCCGATTGTATATTCCTTGTTAGGTTTACCGTGTTCTCCGATTGCCTCAAACGCTCTTGCAACATCGTCAATATAGATGAAGTCATAGTTCTGTGTTGCGGCGGTGAACTGCAACGGCTCATTTGCAATGATTTTGCGGATTGTAGAATTTACAAAACGGGGCGAAAGCTCACCAACACCGTATGCGTTTGTGATAACTGCCCAACAGAGGTCAATTGAAAGGCTGTTTGCAATCGGCTTGCAAATTGCTCTTGCAATCAGCTTGCCTGCACCGTAAATGTACGGAAGTCCGGGCTTGCTTTCCTGAGTGTAAACAGCGGTGTAGGTTTCTTTTTCCATAATAGAACCAGCATTTACAAACTTTTTGCACTGCATTTTGTCGGCTGTTCTTAGAGCACGAGCGGTCCACAGGGCATTTTGCAACTGAACATTTTCATCGCATCTGAGCAATCCTGCCGAGCCTACCCATGCAAAGTGGTAGAAAACATCGATATTTCTGTCAGAAATCATGTCAGCCAAGGTTTCGATCTCATCAAGCTCGCAATACACAATTTCAATGTCACTGAGATTCTTTATGTTATCAATGTTTTCGTTTTCATCCTTAACAACGGCAAACACCTTTATACCGTCGGCACAAAGTCTTTTGCAGACATTTGAGCCGATAAAACCGTTTGAACCTGTTACAATTGCCTTTTTCATAAGTAAACCTCTTTTTATATTTGCCGTATGATTATTTCAGAAATTCTTCAATTTGCCTATCCATACAGTCTCTTACATTGCCGTTTTCCATATAACAGCATGACCATTCGACCGTTTTTTTAACTGCATCATCAACATGCCAATGAGGTTTCCAGCCAAAAACAGTCTTGAGTTTTGAGCAGTCAAGCTTGAGAAAATTAGCCTCATGGACTGCATTCTTTTCACTTTTGTCAATCCGGTTTATATTGCCGGCATATTTTACGAACAAGTCAACAAGCTCGCCTGTTGTTATGCAGTCGCACTCGTCAGGACCTACATTATAACAGTCGGCAAACTTAATGTCCCCGTACTGGGCTTTTGCAATCATAAGATATGCATAAAGCGGTTCGAGAACATGCTGATACGGTCTTGTGGAATGCGGATTGCGGACGATAATGTCCTCGCCCTTTTCCAAGGCTCTCACGCAGTCGGGAATAATTCTGTCGTTTGCAAAATCTCCGCCGCCGATAACATTTCCTGCTCTCGCTGTGGAAATCGCCGTTCTTCCGTCGGCGAAGAAAGAATTTTTGTAGCTGTGGGTTACAAGCTCCGAGCAGCTTTTGCTGTTTGAATACGGATCAAACCCGTCAAGCGGTTCGTTTTCACGATATCCCCATTGCCATTCCCTGTTTTCATAAACCTTGTCGGTTGTTACATTGAGAAACGATTTCACACAATTTGACTGCCGTACACACTCAAGAATGTTGACTGTTCCCATAACATTTGTTTCATATGTATATGCAGGCATTTTGTAGCTGTCACGCACAATCGGCTGAGCCGCAAGATGAAGTACAATCTCAGGCTGTGCCTCATCAAATGCCTTTTTAAGCGAATCAAAATCACGGATATCCCCGATAACCGACTTTACATCGCTCTCGATATTTGCAATCTCAAAAAGTGACGGTGAGGTTGGCGGATTAAGCGAATAACCCGTTACATCCGCACCGGCATTTGCAAGCAGTTTGCAGAGCCAACTGCCCTTGAATCCTGTGTGTCCCGTAATGAACACTTTTTTACCCTTATAAAAATCAAGCATCATTCCGACCACACTTTCCAAGGAGCAGTACAGTCGTTCCAAAGCTTTTCAAGACGCTCCTTGTCACGCAATGTGTCCATACACTGCCAAAATCCGTTATGCTTGCAGCACATAAGCTGACCTTCTCTTGCAAGCTGTTCCATTGGCTCACGCTCAAACATAACTGTATCGTCTTTTATATAGTCCAAAACCTTCGGTTCAAGCACCATAAAGCCTGCGTTAATCCAGCCTGAGTCAATATCACTTTTTTCACGGAAAGCTCTGACTTCGTTGTTTTCGGCCAAATCAAGCACACCGAATCTGCTTTCGGGTTTTACGGCTGACATAGTTGCAAGCTTGCCGTGCTTTTTGTGAAAATCGAGCAGAGCGTTTATATCAACATCGGAAACACCGTCGCCATAGGTCATAAAAAACGGTTCGTCTCCGATAAAATTGCGAATCCTTTTAAGTCTGCCGCCCGTCATCGTGTCAAGACCTGTGTCAACAACAGTAACCTTCCATTTTTCGGCTCTTTTGTTATGGACGATAATCTTATCATCTTGAGTAAAATCAAAGGTGATATCGGATGTATGAAGAAAATAGTCGGCAAACCATTCCTTGATTACATGCTGTTTGTAACCTGCACATATGATGAACTCATTCACACCGTAGTGGGTGTATAGCTTCATAATGTGCCACAAAATAGGCATTCCGCCGATTTCAATCATTGGTTTAGGTTTGAACTGGGATTCCTCGGAAATTCTTGTTCCGTATCCTCCTGCGAGTATAACAGCTTTCAAAACTCTGCCTCCTTAAACAGCGCCCTCACCCTTGAAAACAGAGGTGATAGTTTTGAGAATAATTTTCAGGTCAAAGCAGACAGAGCGGTTTTTGATATAGCAAATTTCCATTGCCCTTCTGCGTGTGTATGTAGTACAGCTTCTGCCGTTTGCCGCCCAGAAACCCGTAAGCCCCGGCTTAACGCTCAAAAGCATATCACGGTAGTTGCCGTAAATTTCAGTTTCAACCTCCATAATGGGTCTTGGTCCTACAATAGAGATGTCTCCTTTTAAAATATTGAAAAGCTGAGGCAACTCGTCAAGGCTTGTTCTTCTCATAAATTTGCCGACCTTTGTGACTCTGGGATCGTCTTCAAGCTTGAAATTTCTTTCGTACTCAGCTTTCTGCTCGGGAGTAAACTGCTTGATAAGATCTTCGGCATTCGTTACCATGCTTCTGAATTTATATATGTTTAAGGGCTTTCCGTCTTTTCCTACACGCCTATGAGTAAAGAATACAGGACCTTTGTCTGTTGTTTTGATAGCTACTGTAAGAATTAAAAAGACAGGCGACAATATAATCAGAGCGGCTGACGAGCATATGATGTCAAAAATCCGTTTAAAAAAATCATAAACGGGCTTTTGTTCAGTTGTATGTCCGCTTGATGGCGCACTTTTGTTTATGCTTTTTACGGATTCCATTTTCCCCTCCGTGGGCAGGACTAGCCTGTTAGTTTATGTTTGCAAAGGCGGTTTGGCATCAGTCATTTGTTGATGTCTTGTAATATCCGCCGTATCTTGAGTAATAGCCCTTGCCCTTACGGGTTTCGTGAGGCTTTACACGGTTAAGAATAACACCGAGAATTTTTGCGTTGGTCCTTTTGATAACTTCAACTGTTCTTGAAAGCTCGGGATATGTTGTTGAGTTACTTCTTGCAATAATAACAACACCGTCAGACGCCTTCATAATAGGCAGGGCGTCAATAACAACGCCGATTGGCGGAGTATCGAAAATAATGTAGTCGTAATTTTTTTCAAGAGTTTTGATAAGGTCAAACATGGATTCACTCGCAAGAAGCTCTGACGGGTTCGGCGGAATAGCACCGTATGTAATTGCCTTCAGATTCTCGATTTTTGTATCCTTTACAATATCCTCAAGTGAACATTCCTCGTTGAGGTAGTTTGTAAGACCGGGAGTAGGTGTGATTTTTAAAGCTGTGTTAACTCTCGGACGGCGAAGGTCACATTCAACAACGATAACCTTTGTGCCAACCTGCTGAGCAAGAGCAGATGCAACATTTATTGAAGTTACGGTTTTGCCCTCACCTTTTGTTGAAGAAGTAAAGGCTACCTTTTTACAACCCTTTTTGAAAATTGAGTATGCGATGTTTGTTCTTGCTGTTTTGTATGATTCACGAACCTGAAAGCCAAGTGCCTCGGTGTCGATTGAACGGTCGATTTTAGTCTTTTTCATTGCAGTTTCACTCCTTTAACAATTAATAACCCGATTCGTAGTTACCGTACTTCTTTTCGGCTGCCTTCTGATTTGAAAAATATTCAAAGTCGGGAATAGCGGCAAGCAACGGAAGGTCAAGAACGGTTGTCATTTCATCATTGTACTTGATTTTAACATCAAGGAAGTCACGGACGAATGAAATGATGAGTGAAATAATAAGACCTGCGGCGAAAGCTATCATAACATTTCTCGAAACACTCGGGGATGTAGGAGCTTTCGGTGTTGTAGCCTTGTCAACAATTTTAAGCTTTGCATTGTCCTTTACATTGGCAATTGTATCTGGTGCAATTTTTGCAATTGCGTTGCCTATGTTTTTTGATTCGGACGGACTGCCCGAATTTACAAGCGCCTTAAAAACCTCGGTATCTTCAATGCTTTCAAACTTAATCATTGATTTAAGCTGTGACGCCGTGTATTTTTCGTTGAGTTCCTTTGAAACAGAATTGTAGAAAGAATTTGAATCGAGCAACTCAATATAGGTGAGAACAAGGTTCTTTGCGTAGTTGATACTCTGATAGTCGTCATAAGCCGACTGGCTTTTGTAGTTGGTTTCAACATAAAGCTTTACGGTTGAAGTATATGTTTTCTGAACAAAAAATGTTGTTACAAAATATGACGCAGCCGCACATAAAAGCGACAGCACCGCAATAAATACAATATTCTTCTTGATAATTCTCGTTATGTCCTTGAATGTTATCTCCATTAAATTACTCCTCTTCTCGGCTTTTGTACGCTTATGGCAAGATAATGCTACAGTCGACACGAAAGTGCTGCAGGCGAAAAACGGCACAAAAGCACAAAATACTTTTAAACATGATACTCCTATTATATTTTAAATCAGTAAAAAAATCAATATGAACAAAGGGCTCAATAAAGGAAAAAAGATGTCTTTTTTTGCAGAATATGCGATTGCTCTGTTTTTTATATATACAAAACGCACATAAAATATAAGATTATTTTGTTGCAGTTAGCTATTAAGCACATAAATAACGAATTAAAATAAAGTTCAGGTTAAATTTGCAAAAAAAATAAACAAAAATACGGTGAATAACCGATAAATTTTCTACTTATATATTAGTATGTCGCAATATGTCACAATAAGAAAACAAGGACAGAAAAAGGTGCAGGGTAAGCAGAAGAAGAAATTCATAAATCGGCAGGCGTATTTTATGCAAAAGCCAATAAATTAAAATACGAAATCAGAGAAAACTATGCAGTGCATAAATGATTTAAAACGGCATAATGCACAATGAAAATGCCTGATTTGACAAAAGGATTGTAATTTTTCCGAATATAACAAATTTTTATAATAAAATGCTTTACAAAATGCGAAATGTGGTGTATAATACTGTACAAAGAAGTTAAATGGTGAAGTTTTCCATTGTGTTCCCTGCAGTTTTCGGCTTGCAGATGCGCATTATGCCAATGAATCCGTGAAGCTTCTTGCTGATGAAAACAAAATAAAATACAAGGTGGTATGAACTATGAAAAAGTTATCAGCAATGTTAGTAGCGTTCATCCTTGTTGCAGCAACTGCTTTCACTGCTTTTGCAGCAGGAATCAATGACAGCGAACAGGCTGTTCTCAACGAACTCAAGACATCTGTTAAGATGAACGGTTCAGAGATGGTTATTCCGAGCGAGTTTGTAAACCAGGCTGAAAACTACTTTAACACAATCGACATGACAGCAGATGAGTCATCTCAGATCGTTGCTGTTCTCAAGAAGGGCGAGAGCTTCCTTGAGAACTCAGGTGCATCTAATATTGCAGATCTCACATTTGCTCAGAAGCAGACACTTCTTTCTTACGGTAAGGAAGTTGTCGGTGTGCTTGATATGACAATGTCATATGACACATCTTCAAAGAAGCTTACAATTTACGGCAAAGACGGCAAGGTTGCATTCTCAGCTGTTCCTACACTTACAAAGGCAGGCAGTGTTCAGGATAACAGTGTGATCAAGACAACAGGTGCAGAGGCTGACTTCAGCGGCGTTATCGCTGTTTCTGCTGTTGCATTTGTAATGGTAGCAGGCGGTGCTTTCTACCTTGCAAAATCTAAAAAAGAAAGAGCTTGATTCTAATGTCTGATAAAAAAATCAGACACGGTCATAAATCAAAGAATGGGAAGAGTTTTATAATTCTTCCCATTATCTTTTGTTTGATAACATATCTTGTGCTGTATCTTGCTTTTGTTCCGTCCTTTTCACCTGTGATTTCGGCAGTAGGTATGTTCTTCTCAGATAATGAAAAGGATTATTCAACAGAGTACGATAATATTTTTGTGCCCGTGTCAGAAAACTCAACCGTTCCTACCGTTACAAAAAAGGATTCAAACGGTCAGGAAAAAACTTATGTTAAAAACGACTCCGTTCAGTACCCTAACTACGGAAATCTGTTCGGTGAGCTTATAATCAATGACTGCAATGTTGACGCAAATCTTTTTTTCGGTGACAATGATGTTGCGCTCAGAAACGGTGTTGGCATTTATGCCGGAAGTTTTGTCCCCGGTTACGGCGGAACAATCCTTGTTGCAGGTCATAACAACACTTATTTCAACGGTCTTAAAAACGCAGCAGTCGGTCAGAAGGTTGAAATCAAGACAAGCTACGGTAATTACATCTATGAAATCACCGACACGGCTGTCAAAAAAGCGACTGACAGAACCGCATATGACCTTTCGGCGGATTATGAAAATCTTATAATGTACACATGCTATCCGTTTGATGCACTCGGTCTTACAACACAGAGATATTTTGTGTATGCAAAGTTAGTGTCGGGTACTCCGATTGATAAGGAGGCGAACTGATGAATTCTAAAGTAAGACATATTATTTACGGAATAATTTCGTTCGTTCTCTCGTTTGTACTGTTTTTGCTTTCGTTTGCAATAGTTCTTCAGTCAACAATCCTCAACCCATCGTATATTATGGATAATATGAATGCGAGCAACTATTTTGTTGACAAGCGTGACGAAATCAAAGAAAGCCTTGTTGACCTCGGTTATGCGTCGGGACTTGATGAAAAGTTTTTTGAAAATGTTGTTGACGAAGTGACAATTCACGATAATACACAGGCCTATCTCAACAGCTTTTATGCAGGCGAGAAGGCTAAGATTGACACAACAGCGTTTAAGCAGAAATTCAACAGCGAGCTTGACAGCTACATAAGTAAGAATAATCTCAAGGTTGCAAACGATGGGAGCAGAGAATATCTCATCAATCAGGCTGCTAACATTTATGCGGCGGCGCTCAGAATACCGCTTTTTGCCACACTTTCTGTTTATCTCGTTGCATTGAAAAATATGATGCCGTTGATTATCGGCGGTCTTGCAGTCCTTGTCGCAATTTTATGCGTAATCATCATCTTTACAAATCGTTGGAAGCACAGAGCGGTAAGGTATATCTGTTATTCAACATCTGCGGCATTCCTTACAGTTGGTATAATTCCGGCGGTGTTGCTTTCAACAGGCTATATGAGCAAGATTAATATTGATTCAAGGGCGTTCTACAACCTTTTTGTTCAGAGTATGAACAATATTCTTATCGCCGTTGCAATCTGTTCTGTAATCTTTTTTATAGTTTCGATCGGACTTTTCTTCCTGCACAAGAGTATGCGCAGACACGCAAGTGAAGACTGATGAAATTGAAAGTTGAAAATTGAAAATGTAAAATTACGGTCGGGAAGATAGTTTGCAAATGCAAAACACTGTCTTCCCGACCGTTTTTTATATGAAAGTTGTTGTCTGTTTGTAGGGACAACACGGTTCGCCACTACTAAAATAATGAAAAAATAACACGGTCGGATTTCCAAACGGGGATTCCGACCGTGTTTTTTTATGAATTAATCATCAATATTGTAAAATCGTTTTGCGTTGTCGCAGGTGATTTGCAGAAGTTCGGAAATGCTTATATTACGCAGAGATGCGATTTTTTCTGCGGCATAGATAATCATAGAGCTGTCGCAACGCTTGCCACGGAACGGCACGGGCGCCATATACGGAGCATCGGTTTCAAGCAGAAGCCTGTCAAGCGGAATTTCCGAGGCGACCTCAAGACTGTGACGGGCATTTTTGAATGTAACAACACCGCCGAGGCTGATGTACATTCCCATGCGAACCGCTTCACGCATAAGCTCAACACTGCCAGAAAAGCAATGAACCAGCGCATTTGGTTTGTATTTTCTCAGAAGATCGTACACATCACCGTGAGCCTCACGATCGTGAACTATAAGCGGCATTTCAAGGTCAAGAGAAAGCCTGATTTGTTCCTCAAAAACACGCTTTTGCAAGTCTTTCGGAATGTCCCAATGATAATCAAGCCCTGTTTCGCCGATTGCGACAACCTTTTTATGTTTTGAAAGCTGTGCAAGCTGTTCAAGATAATTGTCCGGAATATTTTCGAGATTTTCGGGATGAAATCCGACTGCGGCATACATAAAATCATATTTTTCGGCATATTCAATGCAGGTTTTTGCCGTTTCAAGGTCAACCGCATTGTTGACAATTCCGCACACACCCTTTGTGTGAATGTTTTCCAAAAGCTCAAAACGGTCATCGTCAAACCATTTGTCGTCATAATGCGCATGCGCATCGAAAATGTTGCTGTAAAGTGACATCGGTATATCTCCCTAAAAGTATGGGCGGTCAATGACCGCCCACATTGATGAATTTATATGTTTATACACATATGTTTTGATATAACATATGTGTATTCAATTTTGCACGCAATGCGTGCAATCGTGTGCAACGCACACGAACTATGCTACGCTCGGGCATAATATGTTTTTATATTGCAAACTGTCTACCCGACCGCAATTTTCAATTTTCCATTTTCAACTTTCAATTTTAAAAAACTTTCGCTCGGGCATAAATAGTTTTTAATTTATCAAACTGTCTACACGAAAGGGGAACGGCGGCTCGCCGTCTGTCTACACGAACATAAATCAACAGATTTTTGAGCCGACAGTCATATTGTCAACAAAAACAACCTTTAAATCATCGCCGTGAACTGCAGAAAGAATCATACCGCAGCTTTCAACACCGCAAAGCTTTGCAGGCTTGAGGTTCTGAACAAGAATAATCTTCTTGCCGATAAGCTCCTCGGGCTTGTAGTAGTTTGCAATACCGCTGACAACGGTCCTGTCCTTTACACCGTCAAAAATTGTGAACTGTAAAAGCTTTTTGCTCTTTTTAACGGGTTCGCAGGTCTTAACCTCGCACACACGGAGGTCAACCTTTGCAAAGTCATCAATGCCAATCTGTGCAACACCCTCGAGCTCTTCACGGAGTGCCTTTGTTTCTTCACTTTCACCCTCGTTGTTCTTGATGATGCTGTTGAGTTCTTCAATTTCCTTTTCAACATCAATTCGTGGGAAGAGTGCATCTCCCTTGTGAACCGTGACATCAGCAGGAAGTACACCGAACTTGTCGCAGTTTTCGTAGCCGGCACACTTTTCACAAGCGCCAATCTGCTCAAGAGCCTTTGGCATTGTTGTTGGCATAAATGCCGAGAGAAGGGTGCAGGCAATACGGATTGCCTCAAGAAGGTTGTAGAGAACCGTTGCAAGTCTTGCTTTCTTTGTTTCGTCCTTGGCAATAACCCACGGAGCGGTTTCGTCAATGTATTTATTTGCACGGGAAACAAGCTTGAATATTTCGGCAAGTGCGTTCTGGAGCTGAGTCTTGTCCATGAAATCGTCAACCTTTGCACGGAGCGATGTTGCGGTTTCGATAAGGTCATCGTCAAATTCGCCGCTCTCACGCTCTGTGGGAAGTGTGCCGCCGAAATATTTCTGAACCATTGCAACTGTTCTTGAAACAAGGTTGCCAAGACCATTTGCAAGGTCGGAATTGATACGGTTAATCATAATTTCGTTTGAAAACGAGCTGTCTGCACCGAGAGCCATTTCACGCATAATGTGGTAACGGATTGCGTCAGCGCCGTAACGCTCGCCGAGTACAAACGGATCAACAACATTGCCGAGTGACTTTGACATCTTCTGTCCGTTGAAAGTAATCCAGCCGTGAACGGCAAGATGCTTTGGAAGCGGAAGGTCAAGAGCCATAAGCATTGCAGGCCAGATGATAGCGTGAAAACGCATGATGTCCTTTGCTACCATATGAACATCGGCAGGCCAGTATTTGTCAAATTCGTCAAATTTTTCATTCTTGTAGCCGAGAGCGGAGATATAGTTTGAAAGTGCGTCAATCCAAACATAAACAATATGCTTTTCGTCAAATGTAACCGGAATGCCCCATTTGAAGGTTGTTCTCGATACGCAAAGGTCTTCAAGTCCCGGCTTGATAAAGTTGTTTACAAGCTCAACCGCTCTTGTCTTTGGCTGTAAATAGTCTGTTTCCGTGAGGAGCTTTTCAATTCTGTCGGCAAAAGATGACATCTTAAAGAAGTATGCCTCCTCCTTTGCCTCTGTAACCTCTCGTCCGCATTCGGGACATTTGCCGTCAATAAGCTGGCTTTCTGTCCAGAAGCTTTCACAGGGGGTGCAGTATTTGCCCTTGTATTCTCCCTTGTAGATGTAGCCCTTGTCATACAGTTCCTTGAAAATTTTCTGAACCGTTTCAATGTGGTAATCGTCTGTTGTGCGGATATATCTGTCATAGCTTATGTTCATAAATTTCCATAAGCCTTTGAATGTCTTTACAATTTCGTCAACATACTCTTTGGGAGTAACACCCTTTTCGGCAGCCTTCTGTTCGATTTTAAGACCGTGTTCATCCGTACCCGTAAGGAACATAACATCGTATCCCTGCATTCGTCTGTAACGGGCGATAGAATCGCACGCAACGGTGGTGTAGCAATGACCGATGTGGGGATTGCCTGACGGATAATAAATAGGCGTTGTAATGTAAAATGGTTTTTTCTGACACATAGTATTTGTCCTCCCTAAAATTCAGCAAATGAGCTGTAACTGTAATTATACCAATTATTGCATATAATTTCAAGAGTTCATGGTATAAACGGAGAATAGTTAATTGTTGTATGCTTAATTTAAAGACAATTACTTATGATTCATTCGGTGATATTACTGTTTGAATTCATAATTAATCGTGTTAAAGTGTCGGGTTAAAGTGAAATAATGCCGAACTGCGCAAGTGTGTAGGAAATTAAGATGAACACAAGGCAGATTGGAGCTATATATTTAATCATAACATCAAACAAAGCCCTTCTGCTGAAACGCTCGCCGTTCCTTGTGACTTCGTCTGCAATAGTCTTTGGCTTGATAACCCAGCCGATGAGAATACAAGTGCAAAGTGCGACAATCGGCATAATAATGCTGTTGCTCAAGAAGTCAAAGAATGTAAGGAAGTCCATTCCGAGAATCTTAACATTTGACCATATACCGTTGCCGAGTGACGACGGAATACCCATAATAAGACAGATGCCGATAACGATAAGACAGGACTTGATTCGTGTAAGCTTGAACTTGTCCATAAGCGAAGAAACAATTGCTTCCATTACGGAGATTGAGCTTGTGATAGCTGCAAAGAATACAAGAATAAAGAACAAAAATCCGATGATTACGCCGGCAGGCATTTCGTTGAATACCTTTGGAAGTGTGATGAACATAAGTCCGGGCCCGCTTGCACCAAGACCTTCTTCACCGCTGAATACATAAACCGCAGGAACTACCATAAGACCTGCGAGAAGTGCAACGGCTGTGTCGAAAATCTCAATTTGGTTAACCGACTTTGTGAGGTTTACCTCATCCTTTGTGTATGAACCGTAGGTTACCATAATGCCCATTGCAATGCTCATTGAGAAGAACAGCTGACCGAGTGCCGCCGCAAATGTCCAAATTGACAGCTTGCTGAAATCGGGAATGAGGTAGTACGAAACACCCTCCATTGCGTTTGGGAGCGTGAGTGTGTAGATTGAAATTCCGACTGTCAGAACAAGCAGAACAGGCATCAAAAATTTGCTCAGTCGCTCAATGCCCTTGTTTACTCCGAGCATAATTACCACTGCACTCAACAGCATAAATATTAAGAAAAACACAATGGGTGACAACGGGTCGGAAATAAAGTCCGAGAAAAAGTTGTCCTGTGCCGCAGGGGCAACAAGTCCCTGTGCATAAACGCACATATATTTTGTAACCCAACCGCCGATAACGCAGTAGTACGGAATAATGATTGTAGGAACAAGCGTTGCAAGGTAGCCTAAAAACGAAAATTTGCTACATAGCTTTTTGTAGGCGAGAATCGGACTTAGCTTTGTTTTTCTGCCGATTGCGATTTCGGCAGTCAAAAGTGAAAAGCCGAATGTAAGCGCAAGAATTATGTAGATAAAGATAAATGTTCCGCCGCCGTACTTAGCTGCATAATACGGAAATCTCCAGAGATTTCCCAAGCCTACTGCACTTCCCGCAGCGGCAAATACAAATCCGAGTCCGCCGGAAAAGCTTCCCCTTTTTTTACTCATGATAATTACCTCTCATTTTCTTTAGAATTTTTTAAAATCTGTAAATAAAACAATCAACGCAAGTATAACATAATACAGAGATTAAAACAATATTTTTTGAAATTTTTTGAATATTTTGCAAAAAGAAAATTTTGGTTTTATCTTTGCAAATTTTGTCAAATCTATTGCAAATCAATTTTATTTGTGTTATTGTAAAATATATGTAAAGAATGCGTTGCCAAAGGTAAAATTTAGTGCAATTCGCTTGAAATAATCCGTTTCGTATTTTATACTTAACTTAATCAGATATATTAAATTGGGTTATATATCAGTTTTTATGGTGGTGAATTATATGTCAAATTCAAAAAACAACAATAAAAAAACATCCGAAAAGGCAAAGCTTATGTCAAAATGGCAAAAGATGCCTTATACTAACAGAGAATTAAGCTGGGTTGACTTTAATGCAAGAGTGCTTGAAGAGGCGTTCAAAAAGACCAACCCAATTATGGAAAGATGCAACTTCCTTTCAATTACGGCATCAAACCTTGACGAATTTTTTATGGTTCGTGTTGCAGGTGTGCTTGACCAGATTCATCACGGCAGAACAAGCCGTGACGCATCAGGCATGACTCCTACAGAGGTTATGGACGGACTTGTTGAAAAAATTCACGAGTTTGCCAAAAAGCAGTACAGCTGTTACAACCGTTCAATAATTCCGTCACTTCGTTCGGCAGGCATTGTGTTCAAAGAGGCTAACGAGCTTGACGGCGACCAGAAAGCGTTTGTTGAGGAATACTTTAAAAAAGTAGTTTTCCCCGTATTGACGCCTATGGCTGTTGATACAAGCCGTCCGTTCCCGATGCTTGCAAACAAAAGCCTTAACATTGCTGTTCGCCTTACAAATGCCGAGAATGAAGAATTTTTCGCATTGGTTCAGGTTCCGTCAATTCTTCCGAGATTTCTTGAGCTTCCGACTCACGAGGGCAGAGCGTTTATTCTGCTTGAAAAAATAATCGCAATGCACCTTGGCGAGCTTTTTGAGCTTTACAACATTAAGCAGTACGATCCTTTCAGAATCACCCGAGATTCCGACCTTGACATTGACGAGGATACCGAGGATCTTATGGCTGAAATTAAAAAGTCAATCAGAAAGCGTAAGAGAGGAGAACCTGTCCGTCTTGAATTCGGCAAGAAATGCAACCGAGAAATTCGTGAATTTCTTGTTGACGCTCTTGATGTTACGGAGCGTGAAATCTACTTTCAGAGAGGTCCTCTTGACCTTACATTCCTTTCAAAATTTGCTCACATTAAGGGCTGTGAGGATATGTGCTTTGAACCTATCGTTCCCGTAAATCCGCCTGCGGAATTCTGCGGTTATGATGATATTTTTGAGGCTATCCGTGAAAAGGACAGACTTGTGCATCATCCTTATGAAAGCTTTGATGTTGTGGTTGATTTTGTCAAAAAGGCGGCAACCGATCCGAATGTTCTTGCCATCAAGCAAACCTTGTACCGTGTCAGCGGAAATTCACCGATTGTTGCGGCTCTTATCAAGGCAGCTGAAAACGGCAAGCAGGTAACTGTTCTTGTTGAACTCAAGGCGAGATTTGACGAGGAAAACAACATTCAGTGGGCAACAAAGCTTGAAAAGGCGGGCTGTCATGTAATTTACGGTCTTACGGGACTTAAAACCCACTGCAAAATCTGTCTTGTAGTAAGAAAAGACAAGGACGGAATCAGAAGATATTTGCATATGGGTACGGGTAACTATAACGATAGCACGGCGAGATTCTATACCGATATCGGTATGTTCACCTGCCGTGAAGAATACGGTGTTGACGCATCATCACTCTTTAATGTATTGACAGGTTACTCAACTCCGCCTGAATACAACAAATTTATCGTTGCACCTCACGGAATGCGTCCGTTCTTTGAGGCTATGATTATTCAGGAAACCGAGAACGCAAAGCTCGGACTTCCGGCCAAAATTACCGCAAAGGTGAACTCGCTTGTTGATCCTGAAATCATCAGTCTTTTGTACGATGCATCAAACGCAGGCGTAAAAATTGACCTCATCGTAAGAGGTATCTGCTGTCTTGTTCCGGGGGTTCATGGATTCAGCGAAAACATCAGAGTAATTTCAATTGTCGGTCAGCTTTTGGAGCATAGCCGAATATTCATATTTGAAAACAATTCAAATCCGCTTTATTATATGGGAAGTGCCGACTGGATGCCGAGAAACCTCGACAGACGAGTTGAGCTTGTGTTCCCTGTTGAGGACGAGGATATCAAAAAGCGTGTGCAGGAGGTTATCACGGTTTCATTTAAGGATACCGTAAATGCACGCCAACAGCTTTCAACAGGTGTATATAAGTCTGTTGACAAGCGTGGAAAACACAAAACAAATTGTCAGAAATTCTTTTCAAAGCTTGCGTTAAAGGCTCAAAAGCAGGCAATGAAAAAGACATATGCGAGCACTGTCGGAACTCCGATTGTACCCGTTGAAGTGAAAAAGGAGGACTCCGAACAATGAAAAGGGTAGGCATTTTAACAAGCGGCGGTGATTGTCAGGGACTTAACGCAACAATCCGTGCTGTTGCAAAAACACTTTATAATCAGCTTGGCAATGATGTTGAAATCATCGGCATTATTGACGGCTACAGAGGTCTTATCTACGGCGAAACAAGAAAGATGAAACCCGAGAATTTTTCGGGTATTCTCACAATGGGCGGTACGATTCTCGGCACATCAAGACAGCCGTTCAAGCTTATGCGTGTTGTTGACGAGAACAGCGTTGACAAGGTTGAGGCTATGAAGAAGAACTACAAAAAGCTTGGCCTTGACTGTCTTGTTGTACTCGGCGGCAACGGAACTCAAAAAACCGCAAATCTTCTTCGTGAAGAGGGCCTCAATGTGGTTTCGCTTCCTAAGACAATTGACAACGACCTTTGGGGTACAGACAAGACATTCGGTTTTCAGAGTGCCGTTGATATTGCAACAAATGTAATCGACTGTATCCACTCAACCGCAACATCTCACGGCAGAGTTTTCATTATTGAGGTTATGGGACATAAGGTTGGCTGGCTCACACTTTATGCAGGTATTGCAGGCGGTGCGGATATTATCCTTATCCCCGAAATTCCGTACGACATCAACTCGGTTATAAAGACAATCAAGTCAAGAACCGCAGGCGGCAAGAACTTTTCAATTCTTGCAGTTGCCGAGGGTGCAATTTCAAAAGAAATTGCAGCTTTGCCTAAAAAGCAGAGAAAAGCTGCTGTTGCAGAGATGAAATATCCGTCAATTTCCTATCAGATTGCCCATGATATTGAGGAGGCAACAGGTCAGGAAACAAGGGTTACAGTACCGGGTCACTTCCAGAGAGGCGGCAGTCCCGATGCCTATGACCGTGTGATTTCAACTCGTTTTGGCGTCAAAGCCGCAGAGCTTATTATCAATAAAGACTACGGCAAAATGGTTGCCCTTGTAAATAATAAGGTAGTTGCCGTTCCGCTTGAGGACATCGCAGGCAAGCTCAAGAGCGTTCCGAAAGACAGCGAGGTTGTTGAAACAGCAAGAAAAATGGGCATCAGCTTTGGCGAGTAATTTTCACCTTTTGGTTGACATATGCCTTTGTTATGATAAAATGATATGAAGTTCAGATTTCACGAAAGGGAGTGTTACTGTGAACGGTAATAAGCCGATTGAACAGATAATGGAAAATGCTGCCGCATCGGTTGAAATGGAAGGCTATACCATTGACAGCAAAAGCAAAGAATGGTGTCAAAAATTACTGCGTAACGAAATCACAATGCAGGAATATATTTCACTCGTTAAGAAAAAAGCAGGAGTTAAGGCTTAATGGCATACAATGATAATTCTATTAACAGAGATGTAATTTTAAACTATGCCCTTAGCACATACGGAACAGAACCCGAATATCCGTGGGAGAACAGTCCCGATAATGCGGTTCTGCGGAATACGATGTCGGGCAAATGGTATGCAATAATTATGTGTGTCAAAAGGCAGATTTTAGGGCTTGACGGCGATGGCTTTGTCGATGTGATGAATGTCAAGTGCGATCCGATTCTTGTCGGCTCGCTGAGAATGAAAAACGGATTTCTGCCAGCCTATCATATGAACAAGGATAAGTGGATAAGTATTCTGCTTGACGGCTCTGTGAGCAAGGAAGAAATCTTTCCGCTGATTGATGAAAGCTACAGTCTTGTTATGCCAAAGGTTAAAAAACGCTCAAAAAACTGACATAATAATCAAGTCGGAAAATCGGTTTTACAATCGGTTTTCCGATTTTTTGTTGTTTGGGCATTAATTGTGTGCAGAAAAGTTGTCTGAAATCTTGCAATGAACGCCTGCTTTTGTTATAATCGTAGTATGTATATGAAAATATGTGCCACGCAGAATGAACGGGGTATTAAATATGAAGTCAGATTTTAAGAAAATTTTTAGGAAAAGAATACTTCCGACCGTACTTGCGGTTCTTGCATTGTCGGTTTGTTCAATAACCGCCTTTGCGGTAGGAGAGGACGATTCGCAAACTCCCGATCCCCAGCCAGATCCCGTAGTGACGGAGTATGTTCCCGTTGAAACCGAACCGCAATACACAGAGCCGATTTATACCGAGCCTGTTTACACCGAAGCGCCTACGACCGAGTATGTTGAGCCCGAAACGGAAGAACCCACAACTGAGTATGTTCAGCCCGAAACGGAAGCTCAGAAACAGGAAGAAACGCAGTATCAGAATCAGTATGTTGAAACTCAGGCGACCGATTCAACGGAATTTCAGGCTCCGACAATCGCAAAAACAGTCAGCGAAAAAAAGTATTCCACAAGCTACACGGCGGGAATCGTTTCGTGGATTTGCGTAGGTCTTGGAATAGTTGCAATTGCGGTTGTAATGATCAGCACAAAAGTCGGTGCAAGAAAAAGAATAAGGTAACAGCATTAAATGTGTAAAAATATGGATAATCTTAACATCGGCGGTGTTCCGCTGAAATCCCACGCAGTTCTCGCACCCATGGCGGGGGTAAGCGACAGAGCCTACCGTGAGCTTTGCGTAAGATTCGGTGCGGCATACTGCGTAAGCGAAATGGTCAGTTCAAAGGCGCTTTCTTTCAACAGTAAAAAGAGCGAAGAACTGATGGAAATTTCAGACTTGGAGCGTCCTTGCGGAATTCAGATTTTCGGTGATGATCCGAAATGTATGGCTGATGCCGCAAAGCACGCACTTGAAAACAAACCTGATATAATTGATATCAATATGGGATGCCCTGCTCCGAAGATAAGTTCAAACGGCAGCGGAAGTGCATTGATGAAAAATCCTCGGCTTTGCGGAGAAATCGTCAAGGCTGTGACAGCCGTTACCGACATACCCGTAACCGTAAAAATCCGCAAGGGTTGGGATGATGACAGCGTAAATGCCGTTGAAGTTGCAAAAATCTGCGAATCGGCAGGTGCGGCGGCAATCACCGTTCACGGCAGAACAAGACAGCAATATTACAAGCCTCCAGTTGATTATGATATCATAAGGGCTGTAAGAGAATCCGTCAGCGTTCCCGTAATTGCAAACGGAGACATTGACAGTGCCGAAAGGGTAAAGGAGGTTATGGACATCACGGGCTGTGACCTTGTTATGATTGGTAGGGCAACGCTCGGAAATCCGTGGATTTTCTCGCAGATTAACGCATACCTTGAAAACCCGAATGTTAAAATTCACACTCCCGATCTTGAAGAAAGGCTCGGTGTAATGATTGAACATATCGGCAAAATGGTTGAGTACAAGGGTGAGCATATGGCAATGCTTCAGGCAAGAAAACTTGTAGTCGGCTATTTCAAAGGCATGAAGGGTGCGGCAGCCTTGAGAAATGAGGCAGGAAAAATTAAAACGCTTGATGATTTGTACGAATTAAGGCAAAAAGCCCTTTCGTTGCAATGACATAAATTCAAACAGGATACACAGTATCCTAAAATAAAAATATAAGGGGAATATAACAATGAGTGAAAAAACAAATATCGCTACTCTTGATTACCTCAACGAGTACGATCCCGCAATCGGTAACGCAATGACAGACGAGCTTAAAAGACAGCGCAGAAACCTTGAACTTATCGCAAGTGAAAACATCGTTTCTCCGGCAGTTATGGCTGCAATGGGCAGCTTGCTCACAAACAAATATGCCGAGGGTTATCCGGGAAAGAGATACTACGGCGGTTGTCAGTGCGTTGATGTAGTTGAAGAAATTGCCCGTCAGCGTGCGTGTGAGCTTTTCGGTGCTGAACACGCAAATGTTCAGCCTCACTCAGGCGCTCAGGCTAACACAGCTGTATATTTTGCAATGCTTAATCCCGGTGATACGGTAATGGGTATGAACCTTAACGAAGGCGGTCACCTTACACACGGTTCACCTGTTAATATTTCAGGTAAATACTTCAATTTTGTTCCATACGGTGTTGATCCCGAAACGCACAGAATTGATTATGATAAGGTTCTTGAAATTGCAAAGGAATGCAAGCCTAAGATGATTGTTGCAGGTGCGTCTGCATACCCAAGAATCATCGATTTTGCAAAGCTCCGTGAGATTGCCGACGCAGTAGGCGCATATCTTATGGTTGATATGGCTCACATCGCAGGTCTTGTTGCCGCAGGCGTTCATCCGAACCCTGTTCCGTATTGCGAGTTCGTTACAACAACAACACACAAAACTCTCCGTGGTCCTCGTGGCGGTCTTATCCTTTGCCGTGAAGAATTTGCAAAGCAGATTGACAAGGCTATCTTCCCCGGTACACAGGGCGGTCCTCTTATGCATGTTATTGCCGCAAAGGCTGTTTGCTTCGGCGAGGCATTAAAGCCTGAGTTCAAGGAGTACGGCAAAAAGATTGTTTCTAACTGTAAGGCTCTTGCAGACGGACTTCTCAAAAGAGGCAACAAGCTTGTTTCAGGCGGTACGGACAACCATGTTCTTCTTATGGATCTCCGTGATACAGATGTAACCGGCAAGGAGCTTGAGGCTCGTCTTGACGATTGCTACATCACAGTAAATAAAAACACAATCCCGGGCGAACCCCGTTCACCGTTCGTAACAAGCGGTGTAAGAATCGGTACTGCCGCTGTTACTACAAGAGGTCTTAACGAGGAAGATATGGACAAGATTGCCGAGTACATCACCCTCGTTCTTAACGACTATGAGAACAGCAAGGAAAAGGTTAGAGCAGGTGTTGAAGAAATCTGCAAAAAATATCCGCTTTATGAGTAATCGTGAGTAATAAATTACTCGGGTAGAAAGTAAAAATGAATAATTAAAAAGTCAGTCGGTTGGTATATTGCCAACCGACTGCTTTGCTGTTACAGTTTGTAATATTAAAATATATTATGCCCGAGCGGAAGTTTTTTTAAATTGAAAGTTGAAAATGGAAAATTGAAAATTGTGGTCGGGCAGACAGTTTGCAAAATGCAAATCATTGTCGCCCGACTGCTTTTTATATATAGAAGTTGTGTTTAAATGTAGGGGAGAACCTTGTTCTCCCGTTCGTGTGCATTGCACACGATGGCAGGCAATGCGTGCAATCGTGTATACCAAATTAAAACATAACATTCATTACATCAAAAAATATGTAGGCAAACAAAAAGACCGAAAAATTGCTTTTTCGACCTTAAATTAATTTCGATTATTCTGTTTTACTGTCGGAGGCGGTGGGGATTTCACCGTGTTTTTCTTCAAAATCCGCAATTTCATTTTTAATCAGATGAAGAAGATACCAATTCATTGACCTGTCATCATACTTTGCGACATACTCAAATTTACGCAACAAATCTTCATCAATGCGTAGTGACAAATGTTTTGGCTTTCCCATCATAAAATTGCACCTCAAATGAACCTATTATGGGTTTATTATAAGTCCTTATTGTGCTATAATGTAAAAGTGAACCCATAATGGGTTCATAAAAAGAGGGAGTGATTTGTTAATGAAAATTGCGGTTATCGGTTCAAGGACGCTTACAGTCAGAAACCTTGAAAAATATATTCCGAAAGATACAACAGAAATCATTTCGGGAGGTGCAAATGGAATTGACAGATGTGCAAAGGAATTTGCGGTAAAAAACAATATCAGATACACAGAATTTCTTCCTGAATATAAAATACATGGAAGATATGCTCCGCTGAAACGCAATCTTGAAATCATTGACAATGCAGATTTTGTTTTGGCTTTCTGGGACGGAAAAAGCAGAGGTACTAAATTTGTTATAGATAATTGCAGAAAAATAAATAAACCGATAAGAGTGTTGATTAGCAAAGGATGTTTATAACATAATGTTATTGCCACATATTACATAGTGTTTTCGTCACTCAAAAGTTATGCGTACAAACAAAAATGCATCGGAGCCTTGTTCGGGCGACCGATGCAATTCATTTATCATATTATTTTTTCAAAAGTTATACCATAGGAAACCACATCGGAACTACGGTATTGAAAATAAGGACAGAGCAGATTCCGCAGGTTAAGCCTAAAATCATACCGGCAATAACATCCGTAAGGTAGTGAACACGCAGATAAATTCTTGAAAACGCAATCAACATTGCAAGCATAAGAATCGGCATAAAGGTTATGACTTTGCAACGCATAAGCGCAACCCCGACCATTGCAAACGATGCCGTCGTGTGACCTGACGGAAACGAGTAGAATCTCGGTCTGTCAATAAGCTGTTCGTCATCATCAAGGGTGTGGCAAGGTCGCACACGCTTTACTATATGCTTGATAATAATCTCTCCCATAAGGTGAGCCCACGCAAGTCCGAACACAAAGTTTGCACCTGTTGCCCTCCAGTTGGAGTTTATAAGAAACGGCAGGCAGATTGCCCACCATACAATACCTGCATTGCCTGCACGAGATGCAGTAATCATTATTTTGTTTAGTGCCGGCTTATGAATTCGGGATATGTTATCAAGTACCCTGTTGTCAATGTTTTGAATTCTGCCAAACATAAACACAACTCCTGTTCGTAATATTTATCCTGTCTGTCGCAAAATATGCTTGCAAAACAGGCTGATTCAGCATTCTATCATTACTCATACAGGTTCATTATAACACATTAAAATTCATTTGAACAGATATTTTGCAAAAATTTTACTTAATTTTCAGATTCACCAAATGTGCAATTGACGGGATATTTGCCCCCTGTCCGCTTGATGTCGGACTCATGAGCGCACCCGTTGCCATAAACAGGATGTTTTGAACGAGTCCGTTTTGAAAATCGTCCATAATTTTTGAACAAAGAACCGATGCGGCGCATCCGCAGCCCGAACCACCTGCATGAACATCCTGATTGGAGCGTTCAAAAATCATCAGTCCGCAATCGTTGTGTTGTTTCCTTATATTGATTCCGTTACGCTCAAGCAAATCATAAAGTGATTTACTGCCGACTTCGCCCAAATCACCCGTAATAATCATATCGTAATCCTCGGGCGATGTTTTGGTATCCTCAAGATAACATTCAAGGGTCTGAGCTGCCGCCGGAGCCATTGCCGCCCCCATGTTATTGGCGTCGCTTACACCGAGGTCAACTATTCTGCCGACTGTCGCTCTTGCAACGCAGATTCCTTTTTTAAGGCTTTTCAGAATACAGCTTCCCGCACCCGTAACTGTCCATTGTGCGGTTGGAGTGCGAACTCCGCCGTATTCAAGCGGAAAACGGTACTGCCGTTCCGCCGATGCAAAGTGTGACGAGGTGACGCAGGCGGAAACTTTTGCCCCGCCGCTTTCAACGGCAGATGCCGCCATAATAAGACTTTGCGCCATTGTTGAACACGCTCCGTACTGCCCAAGATACGGGATTCCGAATTTCATAAGTCCAAAGCTTGATCCGATGCATTGGTTGAGCAAATCTCCTGCGAAAACGCAGTCAACCTCGTTTGCGTGTGTTTTTGAACGCTCCAGAGCTTTTTCAAGAGCTTCGCCCTGAAACATACTTTCCGCCTGTTCAAAGGTGTCACAGCCGTCATAGCTGTCGTAAATAATCTTGTCGAAATAGTTTTTAAGGGGGCCTTCGGCTTCCTTTTTTCCGACAACCGACCCCCAGCCGGCAATAACAGGCTGGCTTTCAAAAGCAATTGTATATGCACCTGTTCGTTTTATCATACAAAAACTCCCTTCCGCTTTTATTATCTGCGAAAGGGAGTTTTTTATTATCGGAAGTTGTTTTGCTTAATTATTCTTCGCCTGATTCAGGTTCTGTAGGCGTCGGTTCGGGATCGGGTTTTGGCTGTGGCTCGGTTTTTGATTCCGAACTTGACTGGCTTGATGAACTGTGGCTCGATGAACTGTGGCTCGATGAGCTTGATGATGGACGGTTGCTTGAATGACTTGATGAAGAACTGCTTGAATATGACGGTTCACTGTATGATGACTGTGAACTTGATGAGCTTGAACTGCTGTCGTCATTCTTCGGAACTGTTTCATCAGGGATTACAACATCATCACCGTATTTTGCACGGGGATCATTGTTGGCATCAATGAAAACATATCCGTTTTCGGTATCATAGGTTGATGAACCGAGTGACTCGGAATCAATCTCCTTGCCGTCTTTGTAATAAACTCTCCAAGCCTTTACCGTGTAGCTTGAACTACCCTGATTCGTGAGCTTGTTACGAGTCATAATAAGGTCATATGAATCCGATTTCCAACCCCAGAATGAAACATAAAGTGTGTTGTCAACAACCTTACACTCAAGGAACATCTGGTAATCTGTCGGATTAGAAAGTTTAAGGTCAAGGTTGCCGTAGTCGATTGTTGCGTCAAGACCTGTGGGAACATAGCTTGATGCCCACTTGTGACAATAACGCTCCTCAACCTTCATGTTGGCTCTGACAGCCGCATTGTAGATTGTTGAGCTTGACTGACAGATACCGCCGCCGATACCGATGTCGGACTTACCGTTTGAAATTACACCTGCCGGCTTGTAGCCGAGAGATTCAAGATTTGAGTTGCCTGTGCATTTGTTGAATGACCAAGTTGCACCGGGTTCAATAACCGAACCGTTGCAGGCTTTGAGCGAAACACGCATATTTTCTGTTCCGTTTTCCGTATTGGTGGAAACGGTTTCGTATGTTGAAAGAAGAACGATGTTTTTCTTTAAATCGTCAACCGAGATTTTTGCATCTGTTTTTTCAACATCGGCAATAATTCTGTATTCGCTTGCACCGCTTGCAAACACACCCTTAAACTGATTTGCAAGGTCTGTTTCGTTTACTTTCTGTCCCTGTGACGCCTCTGCATATTCAAAACGCTTTTTGGCATAGGGGTGGAACTTTGAAACTCTTGCGTTCTCAGCCTCTTTGTAATTTTTCTTTGCAACCTTCTTTGCTGCTTCGTCAACACTTTCTGCGGTTACGGTAGCTGTTACCGTGTAACTCTTTTTGCTTGTTGAAGTTTCAACAGACGGATCGGTTGCTTCATTTTTGATTTCATTAAGTACAGACTCAATGTCATAAGTATATTTGAAATCCTTTTCGGTCACTTTACTGATGATTCCGTTTACATCAACCGAAATGTCAAGAGGCTTAATAAAGCTTTCTTCCTTTTCTTCAAGAGCTTTTTTTGCCTCGTCGTATGTTTTTCCCGAAATTGAAACACCCGAAACGGTTGTTCCGTCAGGAAACTTAAACTCACCGGCAATAGCCTCCTCAACGCTGTTGAACAGGTTTCCTCCGAAAATGCAGAAACCTGCCACACCGAGAGCTACTGCAACTGCGGCAACGGATGAAATGATGATTGCAAGCTTTTTCTTGCTTTTCTTTTCGCCTTTAGCCATACGACCGCCCGCTGAATGTTTTCCTTTCTTGTTATCAGACTGTCTGTTGCCGTCGCAGTTGATGTCAACAAGATCTTCATCAACAACAAGAATATCGTCCATAAAATTCCTGTTCAAAAAAATTCACCTCATATATACCCAATAATTGCCCTTTGAAAACCTACTGCATTTGATTTTCAAAAAGGGAAACGCTTTTATTACTTTCTTTAATTACCCTATACTGAAATATATTACAGTACAGTCTTTATTTTACAATATAATTTCAAAAAAATAAAGTGTGAAAACACAAAATTTAGAAATTATTTTTATAGAAATTTAAGCTCTTTTTACCAAAAGATTTTAGCAATATTTTCGACTCATGTTCCGAGTGTGAATTTTTACCGCCTTAAAAGCTCGGAACAGTTGCCCCGATTAAAAAACACAAACGAAAATTTAATTGTTTTTATTTAAAATTCAGATGAAATGCAAAAATAATCTATTGAAATACTTGCAGATTAAAAGTATAATAGTAAAAGCACCCCTGTGTGCAAAACCGTTTTCGGTTATTTTGAATTACGGAGAACTGATATGAAAATAATCATCTTCACAGCATCAACAGGCGGAGGGCATAAGAGAGCCGCTGCGGCTATTGAGGCAAAAATAAAAGCCGTCAGTCCCGACACGAAGGTCAAGGTTATTGACGCAATGAAGACAATCGGCAGGGTATATGATAAAACCGTTTGTGACGGCTATCATTTTATGGCAACGAAAATTCCAAAGGTTTACGGCAAATTCTATAAGATTACCGACAGAAGAACTCTTATGTACAAGGCTGTTATGCAGTCCAACACAATGATGTCGGCAAAGCTGCTTGACACAATCAATGAATACAAGCCCGACGCAATTATTATGTGTCATCCGTTTGTTACAACAATGGTTTCAAAGCTTCGCCGTCAGCACAAGATTGATGTTAAGGCAATCAGCCTTATAACTGACTATGACGCACACAGAACATATATTGTTCCGTATGTTGACGCATATGTGCTTGCAGAGCCTGATATGGCGACAAAGCTTATTGATGAATACGGTGTTGACAAGAGCATAATATATCCGCTCGGCATTCCGATTTTTGACCGTTTTACAGAGCCTTTTGACAAAAAGGCGATTTGTGAGCGTGAAGGGCTTGATCCTAACAAGCCTACAATTCTGCTTATGGCAGGTTCTTTCGGTGTTACAAGCGTGCTGAGCTTCTACAAAGCTCTTGCGGAGCGAGCTCCCGAAATGCAGTTTATTGTCATCACGGGCAGAAATATCAAGCTTTTTGCAAACCTTGAAAAGGTAATTGAAGAAACGGGTATGCAGGACAACACAAAGCTTTTGTACTTTGTAAAAAATGTTGAGGATTATATGCACATCTCAGACCTTATTGTTACAAAGCCGGGCGGACTTACCGTTACCGAAAGCCTTGCCTGTTCGCTTCCCATGGCAATCTACAGCGCATTTCCGGGTCAGGAACGGGACAATGCAGAATTTTTACTCAACAAGGGTGCGGCAATTATGCTCCGAAAAAAGACAGGTGCAGATGATATCGTAAACCTTGTTAAAGACAAAGAAAAACTTGATGAGATGAAGGAAAAGTGCAGAGAGTTGCACCGCCCCGATTCGGCAGAAAAAATATTCAGACTGGCGCAAAAGCTTTGTAACGATTCCAAAGGAGGAAATGACAAATGATGAAAAAAGCACTCTCTGTTGCATTGTGTATTCTTATGGCAGGCACGGTGCTTACTGCGTGTTCAAATCCCGATGAATTTTCGGACAGCGAAAACCTTTCGCTGAAATACACACGCTCCGACAAAACCGATGATACATTCAATTATGCCGACGGTGCAAAAACCGCCCCGTCATCATATGATACCTATTCTGCAAAAATAACCGATTTTGAACTCAGGCTTTTCAGAAACCGTCACAAAAGCGGTTCGTATGTATTTTGTCCCGCAAATGCGGTTCTTAATCTTGAGGCTATGGCTAACGGTGCGTCGGGCGATACTCAGGAAGAAATCACCAATGCACTTTGCAGCGGTGTGACGCTTGAAAATATGAACCAATGTGCGTCATATTTTGCAAGCCGTATTCAATCGGTTGCATCTTCGGACAAATCGCCCGAAAGCTCGCAAAGCTCGGAAAAAGATTCCGAAAAGAACAGCGACAAAAGCTTTGTAAAGCTTTGCAACTCGCTGATTTCAAATGACAATGCCGACATTATGACAGGCTTTTTGCAGACAACAAAGGACTATTATGATACTAATGTTCTGCGTTTTAATTTTTCGGACAGCGACGCTTTGAAAAAGCTTAACAAAAAATATGCCGATTTTACAAACAACAGTTCTGTTTTTGAAAATCTTGACACAAAGCAGAGTGTGATTTCACTTTCTGCGACAGATATCTGTGACAGATGGCTTAATCCTTATGCACAGACCGACATTGAAAAAGGTAAATTTAAGTCGGCTGACGGTGAAAAAGAAGTTACATATATGACCTCAAACGAAACATATATGAAGACAAACAAGGCGACTGCCGTTATGAAATATTTCTCGCAAACACCTCTCAAAATGATGGCTATTATGCCGAACGAAGGTGTTTCACTTGATGATTACGCAACTGATTTTACGAGTCTTGAATACACAACATTGCTTGACAGCGTTGATGTGACCAAAACAGCCAAGGCAAAAATTCCTGAATTTTCAGTCAGCGGAGATAAGTCTGCAGAAAATATAACGCAGATTGTTGAAAAAAGCGGAATCAATTCATCATTCACGGCTGACCGTTCAAGATACAAGAATCTGAGCCGTTCAGATGATATTGCGTTCAGCGCAATGTATGACATCGCTCCGTCGCTTTCAATTAACGCAGGCGGTATCGGCGGAACACAGTCAAACGGCGACAAGGCAGAGCTTGAAAAAAGAACAAAAGAGCTTTCAAAAACCGATGTGACGGTAGAATTTAATCGTCCGTTTATGTTTGTTATCCTCGACAACGAAAGTGACATTCCGCTGTATATGGGAACTTTTACTGGCTAATCTTTAGATTTTAATTGAAAGTTGAAAATGGAAAATTGAAAATTAAGGTCGGGCAGACAGTTTGCAAAACGCAAAACAAGGTTGCCCGACCGTTTTTTATATGAAATTTTCGGATTGTTCGTAGGTGCGTTCATCGGACTTGAAAATGAAAAAACGGTATGATATAATAAATCGTATATATGTAACAACGGTGTTGCGGGCGAAATATGTGCTGACCGACACACCTAAACATAAATTTCGGAGGGATATTATTATGGCTGAAAAAACTGTCCGTACACGATATGCACCAAGCCCGACAGGTTTTATGCATGTCGGCAATCTGCGTACTGCTCTTTATGAGTACCTCGTTGCAAAATCACAAAACGGCAAATTTGTTCTCAGAATTGAAGACACCGACCGTGAACGCCTTGTTGAGGGTGCGGTTGATGTTATATATGATACAATGAAACTTGCGGGACTTAAACACGATGAAGGTCCAGATATCGGCGGCGATTTCGGTCCTTATGTTCAGTCCGAAAGAAAGGATATGTATCTTCCTTATGCCGAACAGCTTATAAAAGAGGGAAAGGCTTACCGTTGTTTCTGCACAAAGGAAAGACTTGAAAAGTTACAGGACAGCGTTGGAGGTGGTTATGACAGACATTGCCGTAATCTTCCGCAGGCAGAAATCGACAGACTTCTTGCCGAGGGTACACCTTATGTAATTCGCCAGAAAATGCCGATTGAGGGCAGTACAACATTTACAGACGCAGTTTTCGGTGAAATCACCGTTGACAACAGCGAACTTCAGGATCAGATTCTTATCAAGACTGACGGCTACCCGACATACAACTTTGCAAATGTAATTGACGACCACACAATGGGCATTACTCATGTTGTCCGTGGTTGTGAATATTTAAGCTCCACACCGAAATATAATCTTCTTTATGAAGCATTCGGATGGGAAATTCCGACATATATCCACCTTCCGCTCATTATGGGCAAGGATGCCGACGGCAATGTTTCAAAGCTTTCAAAGCGTCACGGCGCAACAGGCTTCTATGACCTTATTAACGAGGGCTACCTCCCACAGGCAATTATCAACTATATTGCACTTCTCGGCTGGTGTCCAAAGGATAATCAGGAAATCTTTACCCTTGCAGAACTTGAAAAAGAGTTTGATGTAAGCGGTATCAGCAAGTCACCGTCAATTTTTGACTATGACAAGCTTTCATGGTTCAACGGTGAGTATTTAAAGGCTATGACTCCCGAAGAATTTACGGATGTTTGTATGCCATACTATAAGAAGGTTTTCGGTGACAGAGAAATGCCCTTTGAGAAGTTTGCCGAAATTCTTCAGAAAAGAACTACAAAGCTTACGGATATTCCCGAAATGCTCGGTTTCTTTGCAGAACTTCCCGAATATGACAAGGAGCTTTTCGTAAATAAGAAGAGCAAGACTAATCTTGAAAACGCTCCCGTTGTATTGCGTGAGGCTTACGAAAGATTAAAGGCTCTGCCGACATGGGACAACACTTCAATTCACGATTGCCTCATCAATATGGCGGTTGAAAAAGAGCTTAAAAACGGCACAGTTATGTGGCCTGTAAGAATTGCCGCAGCAGGCAAAACAGTAACTCCGGGCGGTGCTGTTGAAATTCTTGACATTCTCGGAAGAGAAGAGTCGCTCAAAAGACTTGAAATCGGTCTTGAAAAGCTCGGCGCATAATTCTACTGACGGAGGTACACGGCAAATGGCTGAAGAAATAAAGAATGTTGAGGGTGAAGCTGCCGTTCAGGGCAACTTCATCTGGGATTTTATAAAAGAGGATACTGCCGAGGGCGGAAAATTTGAGGGTAAAAAGGTTCACACCCGTTTTCCTCCCGAACCGAACGGCTATCTTCACATAGGTCATGCAAAGGCTCTTTGCATTGACTTTGGTACTGCCGAGCATTTCGGCGGAATCTGCAATCTTCGTATGGATGATACCAACCCTACAAAGGAAGATGTAGAATATATTGACGCTATCAAAGAGGACATCAAGTGGCTTGGTTATGATTGGGACGACAGATTTTTCTATGCATCACAGTATTTTGATCAGATGTATGAATTTGCCGTTGAGCTTATCAAAAAGGGACTTGCATATGTTTGCGAGCTTACTCCCGACAAGGTAAGGGAATACAGAGGCGACACACAGACACCTGCAAAGAGTCCGTATCGTGACCGTCCTATAGAAGAAAGCCTTGATTTGTTTGAAAGAATGAAAAACGGCGAATTTGAGGACGGCAAAATGACTCTCCGTGCAAAGATTGACCTTGCGTCGGGTAACTTTAATATGCGTGATCCTGTTATCTACAGAATTAACAGACTCAAGCATCACAGAACAGGCGACAAGTGGTGCATTTATCCTATGTATGACTTTGCTCACCCGATTGAGGATGCTCTTGAGGGTATTACGCACAGCCTTTGTTCACTTGAATTTGAGGCTCACCGTCCGCTTTATGATTGGGTAATTAACAATATTTCCGTTCCGTGCAAGCCAAGACAGATTGAATTTGCAAGACTCGGAATTAACAACACGGTAATGTCAAAGAGAAAGCTCCGTGAACTCGTTGAAAAGAACTATGTAAGCGGTTGGGACGATCCGAGAATGCCTACACTCTGCGGACTTCGCAGAAGGGGTTACACACCAAAGTCAATTCGTTCGTTCATTGAGCAGATTGGTGTTTCAAAGGTTAATTCAATTGTTGAATACGGCTTTCTTGAGCATTGTCTGCGTGATGACCTTAACGAAACAGCAGAGCGTACAATGTGCGTTTTAAAGCCTGTTAAGCTTGTTATCACAAACTATCCCGAGGGACAGAGCGAAGAATTTGAGGTTGAGAACAACCCGAACCGTCCCGAGGACGGCACAAGAAAGGTTACTTTCAGCCGTGAGCTTTACATTGAAGAAACCGACTTTATGGAAGAACCCGTAAAGAAGTATCAGCGCCTTTATCCCGGCAACGAGGTAAGAATCAAGTCTGCATACATCGTAAAATGCACAGGCTGCAAAAAGGATGAAAACGGCAATGTCGTTGAGGTTTATGCAGAGTATGATCCCGAAACAAAGGGCGGAAATACTCCCGACGGCAGAAAGGTAAGAGGCACAATCCATTGGGTTGACGCTAACAACTGTCTTGATGCGGAAGTAAGACTTTACGATAATCTCTTTACTGTTCCGGACCCCGATACAGGCGACAGAAACTTTCTCGATTATCTTAACGAAAATTCACTTGAAGTTCTCACAGGCTGTAAGGCTGAAAAGAATATTGCTGGTGCAACGGCTCCGAAGAGCTATCAGTTTATGCGCCACGGCTATTTCTGCATTGACAACAAGGACAGCTCACCCGAACACCTCGTATTCAACCGCAGTGTAAGTCTTAAAGACAGTTTTAAGAAGTAAAATAAACAAAGGGCGGTCTTTTCTTTGACCGCCCGCTTTAATAAGAAGTTGTGTTCATTAAATATGTTTTGATGTAATCAATAATATGTTTAAATTTGAACACAATGTGTTCAATCGTGTGCAATACACACGAATGGGCGGATGGTAACCGCCCCCTACCGGGTATTAATATGATGAAAAAAATACTTGTAACAGGTGCATCGGGCGGAATCGGTTCACAGACTGCTGTTGCTTTTGCAAAATGCGGTTGCGATGTTGCGTTGCATTACTCGAAAAATTCCGAAAAAGCCGAAAGCCTTGCAAAAAAACTTACAAATGAATACGGCATAAATACCTTTACAGTTCAGGCGGATGTTTCCGATTATGAAAGTGTTTGCAAAATGTTTGACAAAATTGACAGCCGTTTCGGTAACCTCGATGTGCTTGTCAACAATGCGGGAATTGCACAGCAAAAGCTGTTTACCGACATAACTCCCGATGAATGGAAGAAAATGACGGGGGTTAATCTTGACGGTGTTTTCTACTGCTCGCAACAGGCACTCAAAAGATATATGATTAAGAACCACAGCGGTGTTATTCTCAATATTAGCTCAATGTGGGGACAGGTCGGTGCGTCTTGTGAGGTACATTACAGTGCGTCAAAGGCGGGTGTAATCGGACTTACCAAAGGTCTTGCCAAGGAGGTCGGTCTGTCGGGAGTGCGTGTCAACTGTATTTGTCCGGGTGTGATTATGACCGATATGATGAAAGGCTTTGATGAGCAGACCGTACAGGAGCTTAAAGAGGAAACTCCGCTTAATATGCTCGGTATGCCCGATGATATTGCAGAAACTGCTGTGTTTCTCTGCAGCGACAGGGCAAGGTTCATCACGGGACAGATTGTCGGTGTGAACGGCGGAATGATTATTTAACTTAATAAGAGTATGAAAAAACGGTCGGGATTTGATTTCCGACCGTGATTTTTTACTGTGTTTATATGTTTAAGGGTTTAGCTTTTGCCGTTGAGAATATCGGCAATGATTTCTCTCTCGTCCATATGGTACTTAACACCCTTGATTTCCTGATAATCCTCGTGACCTTTGCCTGCAAGTACGATAATATCTCCGTCCTCGGCATTGTCCATGCAATATTTAATTGCATCTCTGCGGTTCGGCACGACAACATACTTGCCATCGGTTTTTGCAAGACCTGTCTTGATGTCCTCAATGATGTCCATAACATCTTCAAATCTTGAGTTGTCTTCCGTTATAATCGAAAGGTCTGAAAGTCTGCCCGAGGTTTCGCCCATTTCATAACGGCGAACCTTAGGACGGTTGCCGCCTGCACCGAACATTGTAATAAGTCTGTGCGGATTGTACTGACGAAGTGTTTCAAGTACATTTTCCATTGAAAGTGCGTTGTGTGCGTAGTCGATGATGAGTGTGTAGTTGTAGGGAACAGGCACACGCTCAACTCTGCCCTTGACCTTGGCAACCTTGAGAGCGTCAATAATCATCTGATCTTCAATTTCGTCAAAGAATGAAACTGCCGAAATTGCCGCAAGTGCGTTGTATGCATTGAATTTGCCCGGAATGTCAACATCAACAGAAAGGTTTTTGATTCCCTCTGTTTCAAAGTGAACACCGACAAATCCGTTTTCGGAGAGAAGATGAGCATTTTTGCCCTTCAAGTCCGCATTGTCGGCAAAACCGTAGGTGAGAACAGAACCCTTGAAATCCTTTGTGATATCCTTCCATGCGGGATCGTCAATATTTGCAGCGGCAAATTTGCATTGTCTGAAAAGCAGACTCTTGCAGTAGAGATATTCCGCAAGGTCTTTGTGTTCAACACCGCCGATGTGGTCGTCCGAAAAGTTTGTAAAGATGCCGACATCAAAAGTCATGCCTGCAAGACGGCTGTGCTTAAGTCCGATTGACGATGCCTCAATTACCATAGCCTTGCAGCCGGCGTTAATCATATCACGCATTGATTTTTGAATAATGTATGATTCGGGAGTTGTATTGTCGGTTTTGTGGGTTTCTCCGCCGTAAACAACACCGAGTGTTCCGATTGTGCCGGTCTTGATTCCTGCGTGTTCAAAAATTTCCGCAACCATTGCTGTTGTTGTGGTTTTGCCCTTTGTGCCTGTGATTGCAACCGTGTAGAGCTCATCCTCGGGATGTCCGAAAAATTCAATGCTCATAAGCGAAAGAGCGTATCTTGTGTCATCAACCTTTACAACGGCAACATCACTCGGCACTTCAAAGTCGAGGCTGTCGCTGATAACGAGTGCCGACGCACCTTTTTCAACGGCTGACTTTGCGTACCTGTGTCCGTCTGAGGTATAGCCCTTAAGGCACACAAAGGCCGTGCCTTTTTCAACCTTTCGTGAATCATAGATAATATCCGAAATTTCGGTATCAAGATTGCCCTGAACCGTGTATTCAAAATTTATAAGAAGGTCTTTCAGTTTCATCAATATATCTCCGTTTCCCCGACATAAAGTCGGCTTGCTTGTTTTCGCTGTCTTTATAATTATAACAATTGTCAGCACTTATTACAACTGTATGTTAAAAAATTAATGTGTGATGTTTGAAATAAATGACTTTGTTTTGTGATTGGTCATTTTTTACTAAAATCAGGAAAATTTGCCGAAATTCAAGCTTATTTTATGAATAAAGAATATAATTTGGGTGTTATGTCACATAACCGTCGGGTGTGATTGTGTAACTTGTACAAATGGCATTTTAGCAAAATAAACAATTCAAGTCAATGTAATTTGTGCAATAAGTAAAATTTCAATAAAAAAGATGTCATATTACACAAAAATAATTTTGATTTTTAACAACATAGATAAAAAGTACAAAGGGAGTTGAAATTCAGGCGATTTTTTGATATGATTATATAGCGGATATGATGTACTTTGTGCGTTATATCCTCAAAGAAAGTATGTAATCCGAAAGGACACTACGAAAATATTCAGAAAGAGGGATTTTTCCAATGAAAAAGATTCTCGCCATTTTATTGGCAGGTATGATGACTGCTACTGCACTTGTTGGCTGCGGCGGCGGAGACGCATCATCGAAAACAGACAACGGTTCAAAAGCAGACAACGGTTCTTCGAACGGTGCTGCTAAAATTGAAGGCTCAATCGTTGACGACAGCTACTTCGGCGATGAAGGTACAGACAGCAAGCCTGTAACTCTTAAGGTATGGGCTCCTGATGCTGCTGTAAGCCTTGTTAAAGAGCAGGTTGAGGCTTTCAAAAAGGCTTATCCTAAAAGAAAGTTCAAGGAAATCTCAGTTGTAGCACAGGGCGAAAAGGATGCTGCTACAAATATGCTTAACGATGCTACAACAGCTGCAGATGTATTCAGCATCCCGAGTGACCAGCTCAACAAGCTCGTTGACGCAGGCGTTATTTCTCAGGTTGCATTTAAGGATGCCGTAACAGAGGCTAATTCTGAGGAAACTGTAAAAGCAGCTACACTTAATGATACTCTCTATGCTTATCCTGAAACAAACGATAACGGTTACTATCTCGTTTATGATAAGTCAGTAGTTTCCGACGAGCAGGCTCAGACACTTGAGGGTATTCTTGAGGCTTGTAAGAAGGCAGGCAAGAAGTTCATTATGAATGCCGGTGACGGTTACTATGCTTGTACTTTCGCTTTCACTGCAGGTGTTAAAATTGACGGTCTTGAAAAAGACGGTATTACACAGAAATTTGTTAAATATGACGAAGATGAAGCTGTTAAAACACTTCAGGCTTTTGCAAAGCTCATCAAGGATTACAGAGGTACATTCCAATCGCTTGACGTTGCTAACATCGCTTCAGGTTTTGCAAGCGGTAAGTGTGGCGCAGGTATCGACGGTTCATGGGATACAGCTTCTAACCAGAAGGCTCTCGGTGACAACTTCGGTGCTGCAAAGCTTCCTACAATCAATGTCAACGGCACAGACAAGCAGCTTATCTCAATGTTCGGTTATAAGTACATCGGTGTAAACGGTTCTTCTAAGTTCCCGGCAACAGCTCAGATTCTTGCTCACTATCTTGCAGGTGAAGAGTGCCAGCTCCAGAGAACTGAGAAGCTCGGTTGGGGACCTGCAAACAAGAAGGTTCAGGAAAGCAAAGCTGTAACAGGTTCTCCTGTTCTCAAGGCTATCGGTGAGCAGTCTCTGAATGCTTGTGTACAGGTTAATATTGCTTCAACATTCTGGGATCCTATGGCTAACCTTGGCAACAAGATCATCGCTGACACATGCAATCCTTCAGATGCAGCTGCTATGAAGAAGCTTCTTAACGAAACAATTTCTAACGTTAGGGATGAGGGCTAATCGTTAAGTAAGTTAAATTAAGTAAGTTAAATTGATTTAATTTAATCGATTAATTAGCTGCGGGACACTCCGAAAACGGAGTGTCCCGTAAAAAAAGAAAAAATGCGGACTGTCCGCTTGCGTTATCAATTTGTGTATTCGCCTGACTAATAATGTTTTATTACGAACGGCAACTATTATAAGATAGCGTAAAAGACATTATTAGTTTGGTGTATTAGAGAGATTTGCAAATTATTAAGGAGAGCGCCTAATGACATATGTTGAATACAAACAGCTCAATCCTTTCCAGAGATTTGCCTACAACACAAAGAAGTTTTTCTGTAACATTCCTCATGCCGTTGCCCATTTTTTTACAGCACTCGGCAAGGCAATAGTTAAGTTCTTCGTAGGCATCGGCAAGGGCTTTGCCAACTACGGCAAGACCTTCGTAAAAGGCGACTGGGCTACAAAACTTTCCTACCTTATTTTCGGTGTAGGTGATCTTAGCAAAGGTAAATATTACAAGGGTATTCTTTTCTTCGCTGTTGAAGTTCTCTATATCCTTTATATGGCTTTTTTCGGTTGGGGATATCTCAAAATGTTCCCGACACTCGGTATTCAGGCTCAGAGAACTGAATATATCAACGGTATCATTCCAAAGCAGGTACCCGGCGATAACTCAATGCTTATTCTGCTTTACTCGGTATTGACACTCGTAATCACAGTAGTGGTTTTCGCTATTTACATAACAAACATCAAAGATGCGTACAGACATCAGATTATGAAGGCTAACGGTCAGAAACCGACTTCATTCAAATATGATATGAAGCAGTTCCTTGACGGTAAGTATCATATCACACTTATGTCATTCCCTGTACTTATGATCGGTATCTTCAATGTTCTGCCGCTCATATTTATGATTTTGATTGCATTTACCAACTATGATAAACAGCATATGCCTCCGGGAACACTGTTCTCATGGGTTGGTTTTGACAACTTCGGCTCACTCTTCAACCTCGTTGAAGGTGCTAAGAAGGGCTATACATTTGTTAAGCTCACAGAATGGACTCTTATCTGGGCTGTTGCAGCTACATTCTCAAACTATATCCTTGGTATGATCTTCGCTCTTATGATCAACAAGAAGGGTATCAAGTTTAAATCACTCTGGAGAACACTTTTCGTTATCACAATTGCTGTTCCTCAGTTCGTATCACTTCTTCTCATGAACCAGATGCTCCAGTCAAACGGTGCTGTAAATATCCTGCTTTCAAACATTACAAACAGTCATGTTGAAATTCAGTGGCTGAATCAGGATGCGACACTGGCTCGTTGGGTAGTTATCATCATTAACTGTTGGGTAGGTATTCCGTATACCATCCTCTCTATGTCTGGTATTCTTATGAATATTCCTGAGGATCTCTATGAATCTGCAAGAATTGACGGTGCAGGTCCTGTTAAGACATTTACGGCTATCACACTTCCGTATATGCTCTTTGTTACAACTCCTCAGCTCATTACCCAGTTTGTCGGCAACATCAATAACTTTAATGTTATTTACCTGTTGTCAAACGGTAATCCGACAACCGAAAAATATTATCAGGCCGGTGAAACCGATATCCTTGTTACATGGCTCTTTAAGCTGACCATGAACTCTCAGGACTACGGACTTGCCGCCGCGATAGGTATTTTGGTATTTGTTATTTGCGCAACGCTCTCACTCATTGTGTATAATAACTCAAAATCAATGAAGGATGAGGAGGCGTTCTCATGATAAAAAGTTACAAGTTAAGAAGACACATTGCGAACGCTTTTGTTTACCTGTTCCTTATTGTAATGGGTTTCGTTTGGATTTCTCCGTTCATCTATCTTTTAATGCATTCATTCCGTGGCGGTGCTGAAATTTACGGAAGTACAATTATCCCGCAGGAATGGACACTCCAGAACTACATTGATTTGTTCACAGGCTCAGGCGGTACTGCAAGCCTTAACTTCCCGAGATGGTTCCTTAACACATTCGTAGTTGCTTGTTTCAGCTGCGTAATTTCTACAATTTCGGTTCTTATGGTTAGTTACGCATTCAGCCGACTCAGATTTAAGGCTCGTAAAAAGTTTATGAATGTTGGTATGATTCTCGGTATGTTCCCCGGCTTCATGACAATGATTGCTATTTACTACCTTCTCAAGGCAATGGGTCTTACACAGACTCTCGTTGCTCTTGTAATCTGTTACAGCTGCGGTGCCGGTCTTGGCTTCCAGATTTCAAAAGGCTTCTTCGATACAATTCCAAGAGCACTTGACGAGGCGGCAACCATTGACGGTGCTACCAAAAACCAGATTTTCTGGAAGATTATTCTTCCTATGTCAAAGCCGATTGTTGTTTACACGGTTCTTACTTCATTTATCGGACCGTGGACAGACTTCATTCTTGCTAAGATTATCATGGGTGATGCTCGTGACAACTATACTGTTGCTATCGGTCTTCAGCTAATGATTGATCAGGACTTTAAGAACACATACTACAAGCAGTTCCTTGCAGGTTCTGTTGTTGTTGCTGTTCCGATTACACTTCTCTTCCTCAAGATGCAGAAGTATTATGTTGAAGGTGTAACAGCCGGTGGCGTAAAGGGTTAATCCAATATACAAAAGCTCTCACGGGCGGCAGTCACAGGCTGCCGCCCATTTTAAATTTACGGAGGATACTATGAAAAAAATTCTTTCCATTCTTCTTGCCGGTGCAATGCTTGCGGGCTGTGTGCTTACAGGCTGCTCTGATTCTTCATCATCAAAATCAGATTCATCCGACGGAAATACTACAAAAGTTGCCGACCCGATTGAAGGCGTTAAGGCAACTGCGTCAACCGATAAATACAGAAACTACTACGAAATTTTCGTAAACTCTTTCTGCGATTCAAATGGTGACGAAACAGGCGACCTTCAGGGAATCATCTCACAACTTGACTACCTTAATGACGGCGATCCGAATTCAGGTGACGACCTCGGTGTTGACGCAATCTGGCTTACTCCGATTATGCCGTCAAAGTCATATCATAAGTATGATGTTGAAGATTATTACAATATTGATCCCGACTTCGGTACGCTCGACGATTTTGACAAGCTTATTGAAGAATGTCAAAAGCGTGGTATAAATGTAATTCTTGACCTTGTTTTGAATCACGCATCTTCAAAAAATCCGCTTTTCACAAAGGCTGTTGAAGAGGTTGCCGATAATAAGCTTGACGGCAATGCCGAATATTTTGAAATTCACAAGGCCTCATATTTTGACAGCGATACTCAGACTATCAGTCTTGGAAACGGTTATGCCTGTGAGGCGAACTTTTCTCAGGAGATGCCCGAATGGAATCTCAATTCTAAAAAGACGAGAGAAGAATTTACAAAAATTGCGAAATTCTGGCTTGACCGAGGAGTTGACGGTTTCAGACTTGACGCTTGCAAATACTTTACAAATAAGGAAACCGACGGAACAGAATTTCTCAAGTGGTTCTACGACACCTGCAAGGGTATTAAGGAAGATGTCTATATGGTTGGCGAGAACTGGACCGATGATTCCGATATTCAGGAGCTTTACAAATCCGGCATCGACAGCCAGTTTGCATTTAAGTTTTCAACCTCAACAGGCACAATTATCAGCAACATCATTTCGCAGGGCGGTATGGCTACTGCCAAAAAAATTATGAACTACGATAACAAAATGACAGAGTCAAATCCCAATGCTATCAATGCAATGTTCCTTTCAAACCACGATCAGGTTCGTAGCGGAAACGCACTTGAATCTCAGGGACTTTCTTCTCAGAAACTTGCAGCCGCAGTTTATATGCTTGCGCCGGGTAATCCGTTCATCTATTACGGAGAGGAAATCGGCGTCAAGGCTCCGAATACCACAAACGATGCGGCATACAGAACACAGATGGTTTTTGACAGCGACAACCTTCCCGATATTTATGTAAACGGTATCGGAGATGAGCCAGATGTGCCTACCGGCGGCGGTGTAAAACAGCAGCTTGCCGACAAGGATTCTCTCCTCAACTACTATCGCAGAATTATCACAATTAAAAATCAGAACCCCGAAATTGCAAGGGGCAGAATTGTAGGCACACAGGGCTTTGATGATAAGGCAGTCGGCGCTTACTATGTTGAGTATGAGGATTCAAAGCTCCTCATTATTCACAACTTCAGCAAGAATGACGCCAAGGAGCTTACAATTACAGACGATATGATTAAGAATGCAACTCTCCGTGCTGACCTTATCCCCGAGAGCAGCTCAAAGCATACCGAGCTTAAAGACGGTAAAATCTCTGTACCGCCACAGTCAACGGTAATCATTAAGTCAGCTGAATGATTTTTCGTTCGTGAAGATAGTTGCTTTATATTAACAACTATATCACCCGAGCGTAGTATAGCTGCTGTTTGCACAATCCCGTAGGGGCGTTCATTGGACGCCCGCAAGTAAAGACACAAACATTGTGATAGAAATAAACTATATAAATATCGCAAAGTTACTGCTATTTTGTAGGGGAAAACCGTGTTCTCCCGTTCGTGTGCAATGCACACGATTGCACGCATTGCGTGCAAAATTGAATACATAATTTTTATCACATCAAAAGTTATGTGAATAAGCAAACAGTATCATCAAGGCGGGCGTCCAATGAACGCCCCTACAGATTTGTGACATTTACTAAATTCTCAAATACATTGTTTCTTACTACACATAATAAAATTGAAAATTCCGAAAACATTCTTGTTTTCGTCACACAGTTGTCAATATTGGTGTGGTATAATAAAGTCACAACATAAGGGAACGGCGAACATCGTTCCGATTAAACAGTGTATAAGTTTTTTTATTTGATATATTTTCCTCTCTCCTAAATAAAAATGAAAACGGAGGCTGTGAAGAACGAAGTCTTAAACTTCATTTCTTTACAGCCTCTTTTTCATTACGGTGTGCCACCGTTGTCAATTCGTGCAGACAATTTTTTTGCTAGTCGCTGTGATTAATATACAGCTTTCATAATATCAAAACACATTCGTGGGAATGTATAATATTTATCAAGCATAAGCCCGCTTAAATTTTACAAAAAAATGCTTGACAAAAAGTGAGCGGATAGTTTATAATGTTTAATCGTGGGACATTCTGTAATTGCGCCCGTTTTTGGGGATATTATTGATGTTTCACAGGGCTTTGCAAAAGCAAAGCAGTTTTATCAATTCTTATATTTTTTGAAAGGAGGACAAATAATGCCTACATTTAACCAGTTGGTACGCAAGGGCAGACAGGTTTCCGAGAAGAAGGCAAAGGCACCTGCTCTCTTAAAGGGTTGGAACTCAAAAAAGCGTGTTGCTATTGACCAGAGCTCCCCACAGAAGAGAGGTGTTTGTACTGCAGTAAAGACCGCTACACCTAAAAAGCCTAACTCAGCGCTCAGAAAGATTGCCAGAGTAAGACTTTCTAACGGTATTGAAGTCAGTTCCTATATTCCCGGCGTAGGTCACAACCTTCAGGAACACAGCGTTGTTCTTATCCGTGGTGGCCGTGTTAAGGACTTGCCTGGTGTTCGTTACCACATCGTTCGTGGTACACTCGATGCTCAGGGTGTTTCGGGCCGTATGCAGAGCCGTTCAAAGTACGGTGCTAAGCGTCCGAAGAAGGGTAAATAAGGAATTGACAAAACTCTCTTGACTTAAATTATTTAAGTTCTGCTATGCGGCAGGAATTTTACTATATATATGTTATGGTAGAATGTCTTGTTGGCATACGGGAGTTTGTCGCTTTCGAGTACCTATGATATCTCAATTATTGTGAAGGAGGGAAGCAAAGTGCCAAGAAGAGGTTCTATTGCGAAGCGTGACGTATTACCGGATCCGCTTTATAATTCAAAACTCGTAACTCGTCTTATCAACAATATTATGTACGACGGTAAAAAGGGCGTTGCTCAGAAGATTGTTTACGGTGCATTCGACATTATTGCTGAAAAGACAGGAAACAACCCGCTTGAGGTTTTTGAACAGGCTATGGAAAATGTAATGCCCGTTCTCGAAGTTAAGGCTCGTCGTGTCGGCGGTGCTACTTATCAGGTACCTATGGAGGTTCGTCCTGAAAGACGCCAGACACTCGGTCTCCGCTGGATTTCTACTTATTCAAGAGCTCGCAGCGAAAAGACAATGAAGGAAAGACTTGCAGGAGAAATCCTTGATGCCACAAACAGTGCCGGCGGTGCTTTCAAGAAGCGTGAAGACACTCATAAGATGGCTGAAGCTAACAAGGCTTTCGCTCATTACAGATGGTAATTTTATCATCAGCGTTTATTAGGAGGATTTTATGCCAAGACAGGTTTCACTTGAAAAAACAAGAAACATCGGTATCATGGCTCACATTGATGCCGGTAAAACCACAACAACTGAGCGTATCCTGTATTATACCGGCGTAAACCATAAAATCGGTGAGACACACGACGGTGCTTCCACAATGGACTGGATGGTTCAGGAAAAAGAGCGTGGTATCACAATCACCTCTGCTGCTACAACTGCATTCTGGTTCGGCAGCAAGCATCAGTATGACAAGCACAGAATCAACATCATCGACACCCCCGGTCACGTTGACTTCACTGTTGAAGTTGAGCGTTCACTTCGTGTTCTTGACGGTTCTGTAACAGTCCTCTGCGCAAAAGGCGGCGTTGAGCCTCAGTCTGAAACAGTATGGCGTCAGGCTGATAACTACGGCGTTCCGAGAATGGTTTATGTAAATAAGATGGACATCATGGGCGCTAACTTCTACCATGTTGTTCAGATGATGAAGGACAGACTTAAATGTAATGCTGTTCCGATTCAGCTTCCGATCGGTGCTGAGAGCGATTTCAGAGGCATCGTTGACCTCGTTACTATGAAGGCCGAAATCTATCACAACGAAGACGGCACAGACTACAGTGAAGAGGAAATTCCGGAAGAGATGCAGGATCTCGCTAACGAGTATCATGAGAAACTTATCGAATCAGTTGCTGAACTCGATGAGGATCTTATGGAGAAATACTTCGGTGGCGAAGAGCTTACAATCGACGAAATCAAGAGCACAATTAGAAAGGCTACTATTGACAACACAATGGTACCTGTAACCTGCGGTTCTTCTTACCGTAACAAGGGTGTTCAGATGCTCCTTGATGCTATTGTTGATTATATGCCTGCTCCGACAGATGTACCTGCTATCAAGGGTGTTGACCCTGAAACAGGCGATGAGGTTGAAAGACCGTCATCAGATAAAGAGCCATTCGCAGCTCTCGCATTCAAGATTGCTACTGACCCGTTTGTTGGTAAGCTCTGCTTCTTCAGAGTTTACTCCGGTACAGTTTCTGCCGGCACAACTGTTTACAACTCAGTTAAGGACACCAACGAGCGTCTCGGTCGTATCTTGCAGATGCACGCTAACGACAGAAAAGATATCGACTGCGTATATGCAGGTGACATCGCTGCTGCCGTTGGTCTTAAAAATACAACAACAGGTGATACTCTCTGTGATGAGAAGGCTCCTGTTATCCTTGAGTCTATGGAATTCCCTGATCCTGTAATTCGTGTTGCTATTGAGCCGAAGACAAAAGCAGGTCAGGAAAAGATGGGTATCGCTCTTGCAAAGCTTGCAGAAGAAGATCCTACTTTCAAGGCTTATACAGACGAAGAAACAGGCCAGACAATCATCGCAGGTATGGGTGAACTCCACCTCGAAATCATTGTTGACCGTCTTCTCCGTGAATTTAAGGTAGAAGCAAACATCGGTGCTCCACAGGTTGCATACAAGGAAACTATCCGCAAGGAAGCTTCTGTTGACGAAAAGTATGCTCGTCAGTCAGGTGGTAAGGGTCAGTACGGTCACGTTAAGATCAATATCTATCCTAACAAGGACAAGGGCTATGAGTTCGTTAACAACATTGTCGGCGGTGCTATTCCAAAGGAATACATTCCGGCTGTTGACCAGGGTATTCAGGGCGCAATGCTCAGCGGTGTTGTTGCAGGCTACAATGTAGTTGATGTTAAGGTTGAGCTTTATGATGGTTCTTATCATGAAGTCGACTCATCAGAAATGGCATTTAAGATTGCCGGTTCAATGGCATTCAAGAACGCTATGAAGAAGGCAGATCCTGTACTTCTCGAACCGATCATGAAGGTTACTGTTATCACTCCTGAGGAATACCTCGGCGATGTAATCGGCGACCTTAACTCTCGTCGTGGTATGATCCAGAGCATGGAAGCTGACAACGGCGTTCAGAGAGTTATCGCTCATGTTCCGCTTTCAGAGATGTTTGGTTACGCAACAGACATGCGTTCCAAGACTCAGGGTCGTGGTCAGTATGTTATGGAGCCTGACACATATGCAGAGGTTCCGAAGAACATTGCTGAAAAGATTATGAGTGAAAGAGCTAAAAAGGACTAATCATACCTTTTAAAGCACTTTTTTCAAAAATGTATTGATTTTTTTAGAAAAAATTGATACAATATGATTAAATCTATTGTAAATTCTTTTTACAACAATAAGGAGGAAATTTCCAATGGCAAGAGAAAAATTTGAAAGAAATAAGCCCCATGTTAACATTGGTACAATCGGCCACGTTGACCATGGTAAAACAACACTTACTGCTGCTATCACAAAGGTTCTCAACCTCGAAGGCGATGCTGATTTCGTTGATTACGCTAACATCGATAAGGCTCCTGAAGAGAGAGAGCGTGGTATCACAATTAACACAGCTCACGTTGAGTATGAAACAGACAAGCGTCACTATGCACACGTTGACTGCCCAGGCCATGCTGACTATGTAAAGAACATGATCACAGGTGCTGCTCAGATGGACGGCGCTATCCTCGTTGTATCAGCTGCTGATGGTCCTATGCCACAGACAAGAGAGCACATCCTTCTTTCTCGTCAGGTAGGTGTACCTTACATCGTAGTATTCATGAACAAGACTGACCAGGTTGACGATCCTGAGCTTCTCGAGCTCGTAGAGATGGAGATCCGTGACCTCCTCAACGAGTATGAGTTCCCGGGCGATGATACACCAATCATCAAGGGTTCAGCTTATCTTGCTCTTACAAGCACATCTAAGGATCCTAACGCTCCTGAGTACAAGTGCATCCACGAGCTTATGGACGCTGTTGACGAGTATATTCCAACTCCTGACCGTAAGGCTGACCAGCCATTCCTTATGCCTGTTGAGGACGTATTCACAATCACAGGTCGTGGTACTGTTGCAACCGGTAGAGTTGAAAGAGGTCAGATTAAGACCGGTGAAGAAGTTGAAATCGTTGGTCTTACAGACGAAAAGAGAAAAGTTGTTGTTACAGGTCTTGAAATGTTCAGAAAGACTCTTGACTTCGCTGAAGCAGGCGACAACGTAGGTGTTCTTCTCCGTGGTGTTCAGAGAACTGAAATCCAGAGAGGTCAGGTACTTGCTAAGCCAGGTACAATTCACCCACACACAAAGTTCCGTGGCCAGGTTTACGTTCTTACTAAGGACGAAGGTGGCCGTCATACTCCATTCTTCAACAACTATCGTCCACAGTTCTATTTCAGAACAACTGACGTAACAGGTACAATCTCACTCCCAGAGGGCGTAGAGATGTGCATGCCTGGTGATAACGTTGAAATGGACGTTGAACTTATCACTCCTATCGCTATCGAAGTTGGTCTTCGTTTCGCTATTCGTGAAGGCGGCAGAACAGTAGGTTCAGGCGCAGTTATCGCTATTAACGAATAATTTTAACTGATTATCGTTTATTTTCTAACATTCAGAGCCGATACATTTGTATCGGCTCTTTTTGTGTTCGCATCGTGTGCAAACATGATACGATTGGTAGCCTTGCGACCGCCGCCGGTGGCGGATAAAGGGAGCAAAGCGCTGTCTGAAATAATGAGCAAAAGGCAGTACATTTATGTGCAACGCATTGCGACTATTTTTCAGACGGGAGAACTCGGTTCGCTGCTACAGATTATACACAACATCTATTACTTCAAAACATTTTTATAAAACATAAGATTTTATCAAGCGGGCGTCAGATGAGCGTCCCTACGGTTTGTTTTGTTCTTTTAATATCAAACTATCTACACGAACGGGGAACGGCGGCTCGCCATTGTCGGGCGAAAAAACTATAACAATGTAACGCTCGGGAAATATAGCTGTTTATATATCAAACTGTCTACATGAATTGGGAACGGCGGCTCGCCATTGTCGGGCGGAAAAACTATAGCAATGTTACGCTCGGGAAATATAACTGTTTATATATCAAACTGTCTACACGAATTGGGAACGGCGGCTCGCCGTCACGCCGTGCAACAGCAGGTTGCTTGTGAAAAATCACGCTCTGCATTATAATATAAGCAAGAGGTGACGGCTATGGATACAAAAGAAATATTACTGAAATTAAGAACAAAATCGGGCTTTTCTCAGGATGAGCTGGCTGAAAAACTGTTTGTAACAAGACAGGCTGTTTCTCGTTGGGAAAACGGCGACACAGTTCCGAATACGGAAACATTAAAACTTCTCTCAAAGCTTTATAAAGTGTCAATCAATACCTTGCTCGGTTCTCCGAGAGAACTCATTTGTCAATGTTGCGGTATGCCGTTGGAAGATGAGATTATCAGCAGAGAGAAAGACGGCTTTATGAATGAAGATTATTGCAAGTGGTGCTATGCCGACGGAAATTATATGTACAGCGATATGGACGATTTGATTGATGTCTGCGTCAAAAATATGGCAAACGAGGAACATTCCGAAAAAGAGGTGCGTGGGTATCTGTTGAGAACACTCCCGAAGCTTGACTATTGGAAAAGATATAAGGAACTCGGCGGAAACAAGGCTTTTGAGGAATTTAAAAATGTTCTGATTGATGAGATAAATGCCTTAAATGTTGACGGTATGCCAAAGCTTACAAAGCTGAATGCACTTGTTGGAAAATTTGTTAATTTGGGATACAGACTTCCGAACGGCAACACGGTTAAGTTTTTGGACGACAACGGAACATATCTCGGCAATCAGCTTGAATGTGAGTTCGGCGGTGACAGATATTTCGGCATTGTTGCAAATACCGATTTCATCCTGATTTCAACTTATGAGGAAAATCTTAAAAATCCGGAGCTTGTTTTGTACAAGAAAAGGTAACAAGATAACAGACAAAGAGGTGTCAGCGTTTGCGACACCTCTTTTTGCAGTTTAAACTATTGGAAAGTCAGAATAAGGTAATCCTGAACATATGCAGTATCCATAAAACAGCACCGAAAACAACAGATGCGGTAACACCGTAAACTATGACAGGTCCTGCAATGATGAACAGTTTTGCGCCGAGTCCTGCAACATATCCCTCGGATTTGAATTCAATTGCAGGCGATGAAACCGCATTTGCAAAACCTGTAATTGGAACAAGCGTACCTGCACCGCCATGCTTGGCGATTTTATCGTAAACACCGATTGCTGTCAGCAAAATTCCTATGAAAATCAGCGTTACTGAAGTCAGCGTTTTTGCATCGTCCTTGCTGAGATCAAGCATTGAATAACAGTCCGTTAGAACCTGACCGATAAGGCAGATGAAACCGCCGATGAAAAATGCCTTAGTCCCGTTCACAAAACATTTACTTTTCGGTGAATTATTTTTCACAATCGTGCTATATTCTTTTTTTGAAATCATAAAATGCCACCTTTGCACCATTAATTAATTTACATATATTTTTGCCGTATAAATTTCAATTATGTTTGAATTATCACTTTATTTTTTTTGACTGTTGTAGTATACTTATTAATATGTACAGCTATGTAAAACGAAATGAGGGTAAAGTAATGGAGCATTATCTCGATAACAGCGCAACTACGAAGGTGTCGCAAAAGGCGGCAGAAAAAGCGTTTGAGATAATGACCGAAAATTACGGCAATCCTTCGTCACTCCATTTGCGTGGAATGTATGCAGAGCAGGAGCTTGTAAAGGCTCGAAAAGAGGTTGCAAGAAAGCTTGGTGCAACTGCCGACGAAATCTATTTTACAAGCGGCGGTACAGAGGCGAATAACCTTGCAATTTTCGGTGTTGCCGAGGCTAAAAAACGCAGAGGAAAGCGGATTGTTGTGTCTGCCGTTGAACACAGCAGTATTATGGAATCCGCAAAAAAACTTGAGGATAACGGCTTTGATGTTGTCTACATTATGCCCCGTGAGGACGGCACAATTCACAAGGAAGATGTGCTTGAAAAGGTTGACGAAAACACAATTCTTGTGTCTGTAATGTGCGTCAACAATGAAACGGGTGCAATTATGAATGTTACGGATATTTTTTCTGCCGTAAAGGCGAAGAACAGCGATGTAATCTGCCACACGGATGCCGTTCAGGCGTTCGGCAAAATCTCGCTTTCTGCATCAAGACTTCATGCGGATTTAATCAGCGTGAGCGGTCATAAAATCCATGCCCCGAAGGGTGTGGGTGCAATCTTTGTGAAAAAGGGTGTACGGCTTGTTCCGCTTCACTACGGCGGTGAGCAGGAGAAAAAACTCCGCCCCGGTACAGAGGCAATTCCGCTGATTGCCGCAATGGGTGTTGCCTGCGGTGAATTTAACATAGATAAAAATTACGATTATGTTTCAAAGCTTAACAGCTACGCAAAGGATAAGCTATTAAAAATTGACGGAGTGGTTCTCAACTCCCCCGAAAACGCACTTCCGTATGTGCTGAATATCTCGGCAGGAAAGGTCAGGAGCGAAACCATGCTCCATTTTCTTGAAAATCTTGAGGTTTATGTGTCCTCGGGAAGTGCCTGTGCAAAGGGCAAACCGAGTTATGTGCTTGAGTCAATGAATATCGGTCGTGACAGAGCCGACAGTGCACTGAGAATCAGCTTTTCAAAATTTAACACAGAGGCAGATATCGACGCACTTTGTTACGGTATTGAAAAGGGACTGAAAACCCTTGCTCACAAATAAAATCGTATGAATACATATTAAAACAAAGGAATACATTTTATGAAGGAAATTTTACTTTTGAAAGACGGCGAAATTGTTCTTAAGGGACTTAACCGCCGTTCATTTGAAGATGTCCTCAAAAAGAACCTCAAACACGCATTAAAGAGTGCAGGCCATTTTGAGATTACATCCGCACAGTCCACAATTTATGTAAAACCGCTTGATGATGACGCAGATCTTGAAAAGGCTTGCGAAATCGTTTCAAGGGTGTTCGGAATTATCGCTTTTTCAAGAGCCGCCGTTTGTGAAAAAACAATCGAATCCGTTCTTGAAACAGCTCCGAAATATCTTGAAAATCAGCTTAAAAATATAAAAACCTTCAAGGTTGAGGCGAAGAGAAGCGACAAGAAGTTTCCGCTTAAATCTCCCGAAATTTGCAGAGAGGTCGGCGGTGAAATCCTTTCAAAGTTTCCGCACCTCAAGGTTGATGTTCACAACCCCGACCTTGTTGTAAATGTTGAAATCCGTGACTTTGGCGCTTATGTTCACGGTGAGCCGGTAAGAGGAGCAGGCGGTATTCCGGTCGGCACGGGCGGCAGAGCCGCAATTCTCATCAGCGGAGGTCTTGACTCCCCCGTTGCCGCTTATATGATGGCAAAAAGAGGTATCAGACTTACTGCAATTCACTTTGCAAGTCCGCCCTACACAAGCCCCAGAGCCGAAGACAAGGTTGTCAGACTTCTTCGCAGAGTCAGCAGATATGCAGGCGATATGGTTATGTACACCGTGCCGTTTACAAAGCTGCAGGAGAAAATCAAGGACGAATGTCCCGAAGAACTTTTCACAATCATTATGCGCCGCCTGATGATGCAGATTTCAGAAAAGATTGCCGAAAAGTATGAATGTCAGGCACTCATCACAGGCGAAAGCCTCGGTCAGGTTGCAAGCCAGACAATCGGTGCGCTTTCGTGCACAGATGAGGCGACCGATTTGCTCGTGTTCAGACCGCTAATAGGTATGGATAAGCAGGAAATTATTGACATTGCCTACAAGATTGATACCTACGATATATCAATTGAGCCGTATGAGGACTGCTGTACCGTGTTCACACCAAAGCATCCCCGTACAAGACCTGTTCTCAAATATGTAAAAGAGGCTCAGGAAAAGCCGAACTTCGGACCTCTTGTTGAGGAGGCTCTTCAGAACCTAAAAGTTACAAGAATTTCGGCTGATGATGAATAATCAAACGATTGAAAGGGGAATTGACATGGATGTTGAGATTTTTTCCTTAACGGGCAAAAATTCCGCTGACCTTTCTCAAACAAGCGGTGAAATTGCAACAAAGCTTGAACAAAACGGCTTTTCCGTAACCAAAGTAAAAAGCGTTTCACCTTCATATTCTAAAATTATTTCTGCACTTAACGAGCTTGCGAAAAGCGAAAAAGCGCCTGATCAGGTTGTGATTGCAGAGGCTCTTACAACAAAGGACAGCACATCGTTTCGCAAAAGGTTTGCCGAGGTTGTTGCGGCATCCGAGAAGTATGAGAATACTCCCGTGCCGAAGGACTATTGGCGAAAGAGAAATCTTGACTTTCTCAATGCCAAAAAGCGTAAGGCAGACAAGGAAGAGATGGAACAGCTTGAGGACAAGTACAGAATGTTCCGTAAAAAGTCAAGAATTTTCAGCCTTAAAGATATGGGCAACGGCTATCGTGGCTACTGCTTTATGTACCGTGGTATTCAGGTTGCCGTTCTTCCAAAGTCGGCTCTTGCCGGTGAAAATCCCGAAGATATGGTTTGTCTTGCCTGCATAAGAGCAAAGTCAAACTTTGAAAATTCTGCAATTGACTATCCTAACGGTTTCAGCGACAGGGAATTTGTTCCGGCAAAGACAGGCTTTGTCAACAACTTCATTCCTATGCGTGGTGACGGTTCAAAGGAAGTTACAAGAAAATGCGTTGTAATTGTTTCGTTTCTCGTGTTTCTTACGGCACTTTCGCTGTTGTTCTACAATATGATTTACCTCAGCCTGAGAAATGCCGAGCTTAACGGCGAGATTCAGCGAATTGCTCACAGCGTTGATGACGGTGAAACAACACCCGAAAAGAAAAAGGATGACACAATCAATTGGGATAAACTTCTGAAAATCAACGATGAAATTGTCGGCTGGATTCAGATGAAGGATACCCACATTGACTACCCCGTTCTTTGGCATAAGGCAGACAGCACACCGCAACAGTATTACCTTAACCACAACTACAAGAATGAGTGGGACGGCTTCGGAAGCGTATTTGTTGACTACCGTTCAACAAAGGGTACAGACGGCAAGAACCTTGTTCTTCACTCTCACCACATTCAGGACGGTTCAATGTTCGGTGATCTTATGAAGTTCGGCGGAACAACGGGGGATCTCGATTTCTACAAAGAAGTTCCGACCTTCCGTTTTGACACTCCAAAGGGCAAAGGTACTTATAAGATTATCTCCGTGTTCAAGACAAACACTCTTACCGCACACGGCGATTTCTTCAACTACATGATAAGCGACTTTGAAAATGACAAGGATTTTATGAACTATGTTTACAATGTCCGTGTTCGTTCACTCTTTAATTGTCCTGTTGATGTAAACGAGGACGATGAGCTTGTAACACTTTCAACCTGTTCGTATGAGTTCACAAACTTCAGAACGGTTATTGTTGCAAGAAAGGTAAGAGCGGGCGAGTCAACAAAGGTTGATGTTTCAAAGGCATCGCTTAATAAGAATGCAGTATGGCCACAGGTTTATTACTCATCCTACGGCGGTACAAGACCTACCGTCACAGACTTTGACACAGCTTACAAGAAAGGTCAGATTACCTGGTATGACGGAGATTACAGCTTTAAGAACCAAAAGGTAACCAAGAAAACCGAGGCTACAACCGCAACAGATACAAAAGGTCAGGTTGTAACGCAAAAGCCACAGCCTACAACAAAGGCAAAGGTTTATTGCAATGTAACCTTCCTTAACTACGACGGTTCAGCTTTGTCAACGCAAAAGGTTGAGTACGGCAAGTCGGCGGTTGTGCCTAAGACCGTACCGAAAAAACCGAGTGATGAGTATTATACCTACACCTTTGAGGGTTGGGACACCACCTATGACTATACAAAGGTAACGGCTAATTTGAGCATTGCACCAAAATTCAAGGCAACGCTGAAACCCGAATACGCAAACGCACAGTAGGAGGACGGAAAATGAATTGCAGGCTTGTATTTTTCGCTGCTCGCAAAACCTCGTTTTGCGAAAGAGCTTTGCAAAAATCCTTTTCCGAGCTTGACCTTGAACTCGTCAAAACCTGCTTTGCAACCGATTCCGAACAACTCGGAAATGAACTTACAGACGCTTTCAAAAAACTGAATGTGGTTTTCGTTGTCGGCGGACTCGGATTTGACGATGAAAAGGGAATAAAAAGCATAATTTCCCGTGCTTTGTGTGAAACCCCTGTTAATGACTGCAAAAAGCTGAAAAATGAAAACGGTGATGACGGATATGTTGTCAGAGCCGCAAATCAGATTCTTATTCTTCTGCCCGATGAACCCGAGCAGATTGAATCCATTATGCAGGGACCGCTCAGAAAATATATTATGGCAAACTCGGTAATGCAATGAGCATTGCGAATTGAAAGTTGAAAATTGAAAATGTAAAATTACAGTCGGCGGTGTGCCACCGCTGTCAATTCGAGAAGATAGTTAGATAAAAAGATTGCATCAGATGCCCGAATAAGGTTCTGATGCAATTTTTGTTTTATACGGAATCAGTAGGGGTAGCCTTGCGACTATATTTCAGACAGCGCTATGCTCCCTTTATCTGCCACAGGCGGCGGTCGCAAACCGTGTTCGCCATTTATAAAATTAATCTTGACAATGCAAAAAATGGTGCTATAATTAAAACATACTAAATACATAGGAATAGTAGAAATAAAACACATACATAATCAAGCACATAAAAATCATGCTAAGAAAGGAAGTACAGTTATGGCAAAAAGAAATTTTGGTGATGAATTCGGATTTCAGACAAGGGCTGTTCACACGGGCAATGATGTTGACAGCGAAACAGGAGCAATCAAAAGACCTATCACAATGGCAAACAGCTATGAACTCCCGTATGATCCGAGCGACCTCAACTGGAGCAGTGCAGGCAAAAACCTCTACACACGCAACGGCGGTTCAAATCAGCAGTATCTTCAGGAAAAGCTTGCGTCCCTTGAGGGCGGAGAGGATTGCGTTGTTCTTGCAAGCGGTGTTGCGGCTCTGTCGGGACTTTTCTTTGCATTGCTCAAAAGCGGTGACCATGTTGTATTTTCAAGCGTAACATATATTGCGGTTTACAGACTTCTGAACGAACTTCTCAAAGACAAATTCGGTGTTGAAACAACAATTGTTGACACAACCGACATTGAAAAAGTTAAGGCGGCAATCCGTCCGAACACAAAGCTCATTCACATTGAAACACCGGGCAACCCTACTCTTTCAATTTCCGACATTGAAAAGATTGCAGAGCTTGCCCATGCAAGCGGCGCACTTTTGTCGGTTGACAACACATTTGCTTCTCCGTTCAACCAAAGACCGATTGAACTCGGTGCAGACTTTACCGTTGAAAGCCTTACAAAGTACATCAACGGTCACGGTGATGCAATGGGAGGTGCAATCATCGGCAAAAAAGAATACCTCGACATTATCCGTGCGCAGTCGCAGATTAACCTCGGCGCAACAATCAGCCCGTTCAATGCATGGCTGATTATGAGAGGTTCGGTAACACTTCCGTTGCGTATGAAACAGCACAACGAAAATGCCCTCAAGGTTGCTCGTTATCTGAAAACGGTCAAAGGTGTAAGCTTTGTTGCATATCCGGGACTTGAGGATCACCCGAATCACGATGTTGCAGTTAAGCAGATGAAAAACGGGTTCGGCGGAGTGCTTTCGTTTGGACTTAAAGCCGACCACGATACCTACAACCGTTTTGTTACACATCTTAAAGTAATCACATCGGCTGTATCACTCGGTCACGATGAAAGCCTTATCGTATTTCTCGGTGAAAACGATGAAAGAAAGTATCTTTATCCCGAAGAATTCCACAACGGATTTTTCCGTTTCAGCGTTGGTATTGAGGATGCCGAAGATATCATCGAAGATTTAAGACAGGCTTTTGAAAAAGAAAACCTGATTTAAGGAGCTTATTATGAATTTTTCATATTCACAGGTGCTTGAATTCAAGAGGATTCTTGACGAAAAATTCGGAGTGTATCTACATTTTCACGATGCCTGCGGAGGACAGTATTTTTCATTTGATGAAGCAGAGAAGGACGAAGTATATCAATTTTTAACCTCTTATTTTGCAAATATCGGCGGTAAAATCAATATTGCCGACAATAAATTGACATTTACAGTAGATAAAGCGTAATCAGAAAATTTTTTTAAAAGATTTTCAAAACATTCTCTTGTTTGTCATTATTCTGTCACGATTGCCGTGATATAATATAGTCACAACATAAGAACGGCTTGATTTATAACAAGTCTTGCCCGAGCGTGACAGAATAAGTGGTGATAACCCATGTTAAACAGCTTACAAGATTTTCATTTGATATATTTTTCCTCTCTCTTTAATTAAAATATGGAAGAAACAGCGAGTTACACCGCTGTTTTTTTCATTTTACGGCAAAGCCGCAATGAATAACTGTATGCCGTTTTTCATATACATTATCGGTGATTGATATGAAAAAACTGCTCTGTGTGTTTTTTTGCGTAATGCTTGCGGCATTGTCGGCTGTCGTGTTTACAGGCGGAAAGGATACGCAAAAAAACTACATAAAATATGTTGAATTTAATGTTACGAAAGACGCTTTGCAAAATGCCGTTGACCTCGACATACAAACTCACGATGACGACAGGCATACCGACTGCATAACAATGCTTGCGTATCTCGGTGCGAAATACGGCGGTGATTTTACAAAGTACAAATACAGCGATATGACAGATTTTGCCGACAAAATCAAAAACGGCGAAACCGTTGAAAACTTGACAAAGGATATGAAATATTTCAACTATTACTCTCAGGCATACGGTGCGGCACTTTCGGGAATTGTCGGTGATTACGAAAAAGAAACTTCAAAAGGCACTGAAAAAGACTACGGCTTGTGCTGGTTTTCACCGATTGCCAAATCTTTTCCGTATTCCTGCTATGATGATTTTGGTGCGGTCAGAACCTACGGCTACACAAGACCGCACCTGGGGCATGACCTTATGGCGGCTGTCGGCACACCTGTTGTGGCGGTTGAGTCGGGAACGGTTGAAATTATGGGCTGGAACAGGTACGGCGGTTGGCGAATCGGAATCCGTTCTGCCGACAAAAAACGCTATTGGTACTATGCCCACCTAAGGCAGAACCGTCCGTTTGCAGAAAACTTAAAAGAGGGCGACAAGGTTTGTGCAGGCGATGTAATCGGTTATGTGGGAAGAACGGGTTACAGCGATACCGAAAATACAAACGGAATAACCGAAAGTCATTTGCATCTCGGACTTGAGCTTGTGTTTGATGAGAGCCAAAAAGAAAGCAATAACGAAATATGGATTGATGTGGGTGCTATAACAAGCGTTGTTGAGCAAAATCAAAGCGAAGTCGTGCGTAATAACGAAACAAAGGAATTTACAAGGAAATACAAGTTTACCGTTGGCAATGATTGACAAAAAGCAAGAGCAAGATAAAATTAAATTAGCACAAAAATTGAATATTGTATAAACTATTGACAATATAATGCTATTATAGTACAATTTAGCCACTATGTTTTTAAGGAGAGTAAAACAATGAAAAAAATTGCACTTATACTTGCTGCAGCACTTATCGCAGTAACATCAATCTTCTGCTTTGCAGGTTGCGGTGATTCACCTGAGCAGAAACTCGCTAACTATGTTGCATCAGACGAATGTCAGAAAGAACTCGACTCAATGAAGTCAACATATGAATCAATGATGGATGTTGATGTTAGGGCTGAAGGCAAGAGCTTAGTTTATGACCTTACTTACAAGACTGAACTCCCTGAGGACTCACTTGATACTGTAAAGTCAAGCCTTGAATCAGCTTTTGAATCATTGTCATCAACATATGAAGGCATTGCAAACAGTATTAAGGAATCAGTCGGCATTGATGATCCGTCAGTTGTTGTAAAAATCAATACTAAAGACGGTACAAACATTTTTTCAAAGACATACAACGCAACCAAATAATTTGATTATTTTCAATCTACGGGCTGTCATCTGACAGTCCGTTTTTTGTGTATAATGTCAAATAATGATTTTACATATCTGAATGTTTTACCGCACAAATGTGATTTATTATCTTATAAAATCATAAACATTACTTTTATTCTTTACGGGCAAAAAATCATATAATTTGTATGTTGACTGAAAAAGAGCAATAAGTTAAAATATGTAGGATGGTATTTGAAAAAATTTATGAATTTAAATTTGCAGGAGGATAAAACGAGTGGTATTTTCGAGCCTTGTATTTATGTTTGCGTATCTGCCGATTACCTTGCTTGCCTATTATCTTGTGCCAAGGCAGGGACGCAATATTTTTCTCTTTATCGTAAACCTTATATTCTACGGTTGGGGCGAACCTAAGCTTGTTCTGCTTATGGTGTTCAACATCTTCTTCAACTACATAGGCGGTTGGCTTGTTGACAAATACAGAGCCGACGCCAAAAAGAAAAAGCTGTTTCTGATTCTTACCTGTGTGCTTGATATAGGTATTCTTGCGGTGTTTAAATATACGGGAATGATAACCGAAACGCTCAATATGCTGCCGTTTCTCAATATTCCGGAGCTTCAAATCAGTCTGCCGATCGGCATCAGCTTCTACACATTCCAGACAATGAGCTATGTTATTGATGTTTACCGTGACGATGCGCCCGTGTCGAAGAACTTCATAAACTTCGGTACTTATGTTGCACTCTTTCCGCAGCTTATTGCAGGTCCGATTGTCCGTTACCGTGATGTTGCCGAACAGCTTGTAAACCGCCGTGAAACGCTTGAAATGTTCACAAAGGGCGTGAAGCTCTTTATGGTCGGTCTTGCAAAAAAGGTAATTATCGCAAACACCATGGGAACGCTCACAACAAACATTTTTGCAACAACCGATGAAAACGGTGTTGTCGGAACATGGGTGGGTATGATAGCCTATACATTCCAGATTTACTTTGATTTCTCGGGTTACTCCGATATGGCTTGCGGTCTTGGCAATATGATGGGATTCGAGTTTCTTAAAAACTTTAACTATCCCTACATCGCAAAGTCGATTACAGACTTTTGGAGAAGATGGCATATTTCCCTTTCGACATGGTTCAAAGAATATGTTTATATTCCTCTCGGCGGTAACAGAAAGGGCGTTAAAAGGCAGATTCTCAACCTTCTCATCGTGTGGGGACTTACAGGTCTTTGGCACGGTGCGGCATACAACTTTGTACTTTGGGGACTTTACTACGGACTTCTTCTTATTCTTGAAAAATTCGTACTCAAAAAATTTCTTGACAGACTGCCGTCATTTGTTCAGCACATTTACACTCTGTTTATCATAATCATCGGTTGGGGACTTTTCTACTTCACGGATGTCGGACAGCTCGGTGAGTTTATGGTTGATCTTTTCAATTTCGGCAACGGAATTTGCGGCGATCAGGCGTTCAATCTTATTATGAGCAACCTGCCAATGCTTATTATTGCGGCTGTTGCGTCAACTCCGCTTGCAACAATGCTTTATACACGCTTTGAACACAGACGCTTTATGTGGATCCCAGAAACACTCTACTGTATGGGTGTTCTTGCTGTCAGCACGGCAAGCCTTGTTAATCAGAGCTACAACCCGTTCCTTTATTTCAGATTTTAAAACGGCTGTGAACAATTAGAAAAAGTCAGGTGAATATATATGCGTTTTGCTGATAACAGAAATAAAATCGGAAAATACATTCCTGCGGTTGTATTTCTGATTTTCATATACGGAATGGCTTTGTGGTTTATCTTTTCTCCGAAACCCGACTACAGCTCTTCCGAAAAAAGATACTTGCAGAAGTTTCCGGAGGTTACAGCCGAAAAATTGCTTTCGGGTGATTTCGGCAGTGAGTTTGAAACATTCTTTGCCGACAGGTTTCCGCAGAGAAACACATGGGTAGGTCTTAACGCATACACCGCCCTTGCAGAGGGTAACAACGGTGCAAGCGGTGTGTATAACTGCAAAAACGGCTACCTTATCAACAAGCCTGTTTCGACTGAGAACAATCTCGATAAGAATATCGGTGCGGTTGCGGATTTTGCAAAATCAATCGACACTCCGACAACGGTTATGCTCGTTCCGTCAACAGGATATATTGTTGATGATGTGCTTCCGACATTCCACGATAAATACAACGATGATGAGGATATAAGCAAGATTTCTTCAACGCTTTCAAAGGATAAAATCGGATTTGTCGATTTGCGTGAACGCTTTAAGAGCGAATACAAAAACGGCAGTCAGCTTTACTACAAAACCGACCACCATTGGACAACAAAGGGCGCTTACACGGGCTACCAAGAGCTTTGCAAGGCACTCGGCATTACTCCGATTGATGATTCAACCCTGAAAAAAGACAGCTACCCCGACTTTTATGGCACAACATATTCTTCAAGCGGTTTTTGGCTCACTCCGCCCGATAATATCGAAATTTGGAATAACCCTAAAAATTCCGACAGGAATATCTCCGTAAAAATTACCGAGGGTGCAAATGTAAAAACTTCGGGTTCAATGTACTTTACCGACCATCTCAAAGAGGACGACAAGTACCCCGTGTTTATTGACGGCAATCACGCTCTCACGGAGATTACAAACACCAATGCAAAGAACGGCACAATTCTTCTCATCAAGGACAGCTTTTCGCACAGCCTTGCACCGTTCCTTGCAGAAAATTACAGCAAGGTGGTTCTTGTTGACCTGCGTTATTATAAGGAAAGCGTGTCAGACCTTGTGACAACCTACAATCCCGAACAGGTTGTTGTGCTTTACGGAATTGACAACCTTGCAACCGATACGGATATCGTATGGCTTAAGTAAGTTCTTTAATATTCAATTGAATTAAAAACGGCTGTTGCTGATGAATGGACTTTCGTCAAGTGACAGCCGTTTTTCTGTAATTTTTTAATCCGTTATATCCCACATTCCCCGTAAAACAATGCGAAAAATAACCACCCATAAATCGGGTGGTGTCGGATACGATTTTATAAGCGCTACGCTCGAGCGTTTTATGTTTTTTGTAAATTAAACTATCTGCACAAACTTAAAATTAAAATTCAACACCGATTCTGCCGGTGATGCCTCGATCGTAGGGATGTTTGATTTTCTTGAACTCGGTCACATAATCGCAAAGGTCAATCATCTTTTGTGACGGGTTATGACCTGTCATAATGATTTCCATGCTTGAGGGAGCGTTGGTGATGAACTCAACAACCTCGGATTCGGTGAGCATTTCAGCATTGATTGCGTCAATAATCTCGTCAAATACAACCATGTCGTACTTTTCGGTCAGGGCAAGTGTGACACTGTGGTCAAAAATACCCTTGAAAATTTTTGCCGCCTGAGCCTTTTCCTTTTCGTTCATCTGAAATGTGAACTTGAGGTCGGCGGGGCAGAGCGTGAGAGTCACATTCTCGGTGTGGCTGAGAACATGGCGTTCACCCGAAAATTCCGTTTTTAAAAATTGCACAAACAGCACCTTGAGGTTACTGCCTGCCGCCCTGACGGCAATTCCTACAGCGGCTGTGGTTTTGCCCTTACCGTCACCAAAATACAAATGTTTCATTGTCTGTCATTCCTTTTCATAAAACTGCACAATTGACAAAATGGAATCCCTTATATACAATAGTATAGAAAAGACATTTTCGTCTGCTTAATTATAACATAAAATCGACAAACGGGAGCATGTACAAATTAAACAAAATTAATTAAAAATATTTCAAAAACTTCTATACCGCTTATTTTGCCGAAAAGGTTGAAATAATGCGGTATTTCGTTTATAATAATGCTTGTGTGACTGCACAAGATATGCGATGAAGCGGGAGGTTGCGGCATTAAGCCGGTTTTTCCGTGGAGTATGTCCGATTTTAAACCGGGCGATTAAATTGAAACACAGAGCGATTGAGTGGCAATGGGGTTGCTTTGCCATAACTGCGCTCAAACGCTTTCAGAACTTCCCGGTTAACTGAATAGTTAAACGGGTTTTTTAATGCGGGGTGAGGAAACACCCGGCAGAGTTTCAAAAAGTTTTGAAAAGCAACGCCCGCCAACTAACATTTTTAAGGAGGCGACGATAATGGCAGTCAAGGAAAAGATTAGAATAAGATTAAAGGGTTATGATCATCAGCTCGTTGATCAGTCTGCAGAGAGAATCGTGGCAACAGCTAAGCGCACAGGCGCAAGAGTTTCAGGTCCCGTTCCGCTCCCGACTGAGAAGCAGGTTGTAACAATTCTTCGTGCTGTTCATAAGTACAAGGACAGCCGTGAGCAGTTTGAAATCAGAACTCACAAGCGTCTTATCGACATCTTAAGACCGTCAAACAAGACAGTCGAGGCTCTTATGAGCTTAGAGCTCCCTGCCGGCGTTGATATCGAGATTAAGTTATAATCGGATACCAACCTACAAGCAGACAGGGTCATGTTGGGAAACCAACCAATAACCTATAAGGAGGATACAATTTATGCAGAAAGCAATCATCGGTAAGAAAATCGGTATGACACAGATTTTCGATGAAAAGGGAATCATGATTCCCGTAACTGTTGTTGAGGCAGGCCCTTGCGTGGTAACAGCCAAGAAAACAGTTGAAAACGACGGCTACGCTTCGGTACAGCTCGGCTACGGCGATGTTAAACCTCACAAGGTAAACAAGCCAATGAAGGGCTTCTTTGATAAGGCCGGTGTAGCACCAAAGAAAACTCTTAAAGAGTTCCGCTTTACAGACACAGACGCTTACAGCATCGGTGATCTCGTTAAAGCAGACGTATTCACCCCCGGCGACAAGATTGACGTAACAGGCAAGAGCAAAGGTAAGGGTACAGCAGGTGTTATTAAGAGATGGAACTTCCACCGTCTTAAGGAATCACACGGTACAGGTCCTTGCGTACGCCACGGCGGTTCAATCGGTGCCTGCTCATCACCTTCAAGAGTTTGGAAGGGTAAGAGAATGGCAGGTCACCTCGGCGCAGAACAGGTAACGGTTCAGAACCTCACAGTTGTTAAGGTTGACGCAGAAAACAACCTCATCGCTGTTAAGGGTGCTATTCCGGGTCCTAACAAGGGAATCGTTGTAATCAAAGATTCCGTAAAGGCTTAAGGAAGGGGGATTATAAATGCCAAATTTAGCAGTAGTAGATATGGAAGGCAAGAATGTCGGTGCAATCGAGCTTGCTGAGTCCGTATTCGGTATCGAACCAAATGCAGCTGTTATGCATCAGATGGTAGTTAACTACCTCGCAGCACAGCGTCAGGGCACACAGTCCGCTCTTACAAGATCAGAGGTTTCAGGCGGCGGTAAAAAGCCGTGGAGACAGAAGGGTACAGGCCGTGCAAGACAGGGTTCAACAAGAGCTCCGCAGTGGACACACGGTGGCGTTGTATTCGCTCCGAAGCCAAGAGATTACAGATTTTCCGTAAACAAGAAGGTAAGAAGACTTGCTATGAAGTCAGCTTTCTCTTCAAAGCTTATGGAGAACGAGCTCATCGTTGTTGATTCAATCAGCATGGACGAGTACAAGACAAAGAAGATTGTTGCAATGCTCAGCGCAATCGGAGCTGAAAAGAAGGCTCTCATTGTTCTTCCTGAGGTTGACAGCAAGGTTATTAAATCAGCTAACAACATCCCCGGTGTTAAAACAGCTCAGGTAAACACTCTTAATGTATATGACATTTTGAATGCTGACAAGCTTATCATCGTTAAGGATGCGGTAAGCAAGATTGAGGAGGTATATGCATGATAGCTCATGATATTGTAATCCGCCCTGTTATTACCGAAAAGAGTATGCTCGGCGCAGTTAACAAAATTTATACCTTTGAAGTTGCTAAGTCAGCAAACAAGATTGAAATTGCAAAAGCTTGTGAAGAAGTTTTCGGCGTTAAGGTTGCAAAGGTAAACACAGTAAGCATGAGAGGCAAATTCCGTCGTCAGGGCAGAAACAACGGCGGCTACTCAAAGAGCTGGAAGAAAGCAATCGTAAAACTTACCGAAGACAGCAAGCCTATCGAATTTTTTGAAGGCATGATGTAATACTGACTCAGGTTCAGTATTGAGTCTGAAAAACATTATTCAGGCAGAATGTATGGGAAATGCCATATTCCCGCAAAGCCATCATGAGGAGAGTGAAACCAAATGGCCATTAAAGTATATAAGCCGACCATTAACTCAAGAAGAAATATGTCGGTTACAGATTATTCGGGTCTTTCAAAGGTTGAGCCGGAAAAAAGCTTGCTTGCTCCTTTAAATAAAAAGGCAGGTCGTAACAGCTACGGCAGAATCACCGTTCGTCACAGAGGCGGCGGCAACCGCAAAAAGTACCGTATTATTGACTTCAAGCGTCAGAAATTTGATGTTGAAGGTACAGTTAAAACATTAGAGTACGATCCAAACCGTTCTGCATTCATTGCTCTTGTAGAGTACACAGACGGCGAAAAGGCTTACATTATTGCTCCGGAAGGACTTAAGGTAGGCGACAAGGTAACAGCAGGTGCAAACGCTGATATTAAGCCCGGTAACGCACTTCCGCTTACAGCAATCCCTGTTGGTACATTTATCCACAATGTAGAGCTTTATCCCGGCAGAGGCGCTCAGCTCGCTCGTTCAGCCGGCAACATGGCTCAGCTCATGGCTAAGGAAAACGGTCTTGCACTTTTAAGACTTCCTTCAGGCGAGCTCAGAAACGTTCCTGAAAACTGCATGGCTACAATCGGTCAGGTAGGTAACACCGATCACGAAAATGTTAAGATCGGTAAAGCAGGTCGTAAGAGAAACATGGGTTGGCGTCCTACTGTTCGTGGTTCTGTAATGAACCCTAACGACCATCCGCACGGCGGTGGTGAGGGTAAGTCACCTGTTGGTCGTCCGGGCCCTGTAACCCCATGGGGTAAGCCCGCACTCGGCTACAAGACTCGTAAGAACAACAAGAGCAGCGACAAGCTTATCGTAAGAAGAAGAAACGGTAAGTAAGGCGGAAAGGAGCTAAAACATGAGTAGAAGTACTAAAAAGGGCCCTTATGTTCAGCCTGTACTGCTCAAAAGGGTTATCGAAATGAACGAAGCAGGCGAAAAGAGAATTCTCAAGACTTGGTCAAGAAGTTCAACAATTTTCCCTGAATTCGTTGGTCACACATTTGCCGTTCATGACGGCAGAAAACATGTTCCTGTATATGTAACCGAAGATATGGTTGGTCACAAGCTCGGTGAGTTTGCTCCGACAAGAACATTCAAAGGTCACGCAGGATCAAAGACAAGCAAATAAGCGGAAGGAGAGTATTGCAGATGGAAGCAAAGGCAAATGCAAAATTTGTTCGTATTTCACCCCGCAAGGTTAATGTTGTTCTTGACCTCGTAAGAGGCAAAGATGTTAAGTATGCGGAAGCTGTTCTTAAGCACACTCCCAAGGCCGCTTGCGAGCCGCTTTTAAAGCTGCTCAATTCAGCTATGGCAAATGCTGAGAACAACCATGACATGGATGTATCCAAGCTTTACATTGCTCAGTGCAATGCAACAGCAGGCCCCATCCTTAAAAGAATTCGTCCGAGAGCACAGGGCAGAGCGTTCAGAATCAACAAGAGAACTTCTCACATTTCCCTCGTACTCAAGGAAAGAGAAGACGACTAAGGGGAGGTTAGATTATGGGTCAGAAAGTTAATCCGCACGGTCTCCGTGTCGGCGTTATTAAAGATTGGGATTCCCGTTGGTTTGCAAACAAGAAGGACTTCGGTGCTACACTCGTTGAGGACTATAACCTCCGTAAGACTCTGAAGGCTCAGCTTTACAACTTCGGTATCTCAAAGATTGAAATTGAGCGTGACGGCAAAAAGGTTAAAATCAGCATCCACTGCGCTAAGCCCGGTCTTGTAATCGGTAAGGGCGGTTCTGAGATTGAAAAGCTCAGAGCACAGTGCGAAAAGATGCTCTCAAAGCCCGTTGCAATCAATATCGTAGAAGTTAAGGCTCCTGAGCTTGATGCACAGCTCGTTGCAGAAAGCATCGCTCAGCAGCTTGAAAAGAGAATCTCTTTCCGCCGTGCAATGAAGATGTCAATCGGCAACGCAATGCGTCGTGGCGCTAAGGGTATTAAGATCATGTGTTCAGGCCGTCTCGGCGGTGCTGAAATTGCTCGTTCAGAGCAGTACCACGAAGGTACTATTCCGCTTCAGACACTTCGTGCAGACATCGACTACGGCTTTGCAGAAGCTAACACAACCTACGGTAAAGTAGGCGTTAAGGTTTGGCTTTACAAGGGCGAGGTCCTTAACGAAGTTAAGTCAAGAAAGCCCCGCAGAGAAGGAGGCAGAAAGTAATGTTATTACCTAAGAGAGTAAAATACAGAAGAGTTCACAGAGGTCGTATGACAGGTAAGGCTCTTCGTGGTAACAAGGTTACTTACGGCGATTTCGGTCTTCAGGCTACAGAGCCTGCATGGATCACCTCAAACCAGATTGAGGCTGCCCGTGTCGCTATGACTCGTTACTGCAAAAGATTCGGTAAAGTATGGATCAAAATTTTCCCTGATAAGCCTGTTACAGCAAAGCCTGCTGAAACACGAATGGGTTCAGGTAAAGGTTCACCCGAGTACTGGGTAGCCGTAGTAAAGCCCGGCAGAGTTATGTTTGAACTCGGCGGCGTAGATGAAGCTACTGCAAGAGAGGCTCTTCGCCTTGCTGCAAATAAGCTTCCGATCAAGTGCAAGTTTGTTAAGAAAGAGGAGGGTGAGCAGTAATGAAAGCATCAGAACTCAGAGATATGTCAGTAGAAGAGCTTCAGACAAAGCTCACTGAACTCAAAGAAGAATTATTCAATCTTCGTTTCCAGCTTGCTGTTAATCAGCTCGAAAACTCATCCAGAATCGGTGCTGTTAAAAAGGACATCGCAAGAATTTCAACAGTTCTTCGTCAGATGGAACTTAACGGCGCTGAAGCTTAAGAGAGGAGGACTTAACAGTGAGTGAAAGAAATATGAGAAAAACTGTTGTCGGAAAAGTTGTAAGCGACAAGATGGACAAGACAATTGTCGTTGCAGTTGAAGACAGCGTAAAGCACAAGCTTTACAACAAAATTGTTAAGCGTACAGTTCGTTTCAAGGCACACGACGAAAACAACGAGTGTGGCATTGGCGACCGTGTAAAGATTATGGAGACCCGTCCTCTTTCTAAAGACAAAAGATGGAGACTCGTCGAGATTATTGAGAAAGCTAAATAAGTTTATTTTAGCGGCTTTGAGTAAAGGAGGAATTACACTGTGATTCAGCAGCAAACTATCCTCAAGGTTGCCGACAACACCGGCGCAAAGGAACTTATGTGCATTCGTGTACTCGGCGGTACCAGAAGGAGATATGCCAACATTGGCGATGTAATCGTAGCCTCGGTTAAAAAGGCAGCACCCGGCGGTGTTGTTAAAAAAGGCGACGTTGTAAAGGCTGTAGTTGTTCGTTCTGCAAAGGGCGTCAGAAGAGAAGACGGTACTTATATCCGTTTCGATGAAAATGCAGCTGTTATTATTAAGGAAGATAAGAACCCGAAGGGTACTCGTATCTTCGGACCGGTAGCAAGAGAGCTTCGTGATAAGGATTATATGAAGATTCTTTCTCTCGCTCCCGAAGTACTTTAATTGGAGGTGTCACAATGAGTAAAGTTCATGTTAAAACAGGCGACACCGTTATCGTATTAAGCGGTAAGGACAAGGGCAAGACAGGTCAGGTTATGGCTGTAAGCCCTAAAGAAGGCAAAGTTATCGTAGAAAAGGTAAACATGGTTTCAAAGCATGTTAAGCCCAAGAAGATGGGCGAGCAGGGCGGTATCATTAAGGCTGAGGGTGCTATGTATGCATCTAAGGTTCAGATTGTTTGCCCAAGATGCAAAAAGCCTACAAGAGTTGCTCATAAGTTCTATGAGGACGGCTCTAAGGGCAGAGTTTGCGCTAAATGCGGCGAAGCACTTTAAGGAGGAAATAAGATATGGCAAGACTTAAAGAATATTATTCAAAAGAAGTTGCACCTGCTCTTATGTCAAAGTTCTCCTACAAGAGCACAATGCAGATTCCTAAGCTTGATAAAATCGTTATCAATGTAGGCGCAGGCGAAGCAAAAGATAACTCAAAAGTAATTGATGCTATCTGCACAGACCTTTCTGCTATTACAGGTCAGAAGCCTCTCATCTGTAAGGCAAGAAAGTCAGTTGCTAACTTCAAACTCAGAGAAGGTATGGCAATCGGCTGTAAGGTTACATTAAGAGGCGAGAGAATGTATGAATTCCTCGACAGATTCTTCAATGTAGCACTTCCCCGTGTTCGTGACTTCAGAGGTATCAACCCTGATTCATTTGACGGTCGTGGTAACTACAACATGGGCCTCAAAGAACAGCTCATCTTCCCCGAGATTGACTATGACAAGATCGACAAGGTTCGTGGTATGGACATTTGTTTCGTAACCACTGCAACAACAGACGAAGAAGCTCGCGAGCTCTTAAAGCTTATGGGCGCACCGTTTTCAAAGTAAGGAGGGATTGTTGTGGCTAAAACTTCAATGAAAGTAAAGCAGCAGAGAAAGCAGAAATTCTCTACAAGAGAGTACACAAGATGTAATATCTGTGGTAGACCACACGCCTACCTCCGTAAGTATGGCATTTGTCGTATTTGCTTCCGTGAACTCGCTTACAAGGGCGAAATTCCGGGTGTAAAGAAAGCAAGCTGGTAAGCAAGGGAGGTAAAGCATAATGCAGATTACAGATACAATTGCTGATTTACTTACAAGAATCCGTAACGCAAATTCAGCAAAGCATGATTCTGTTGAAATTCCCGCTTCAAACCTCAAGAAGTCAATTTGTCAGATTCTTGTTGACGAAGGTTATGTAAAGAATTTCACAGTTATTGAAGACGGCAAGCAGGGCGTTATTAAGGTAACACTCAAGTATACAGACGGCAAGACTCCAGTTATCACAGGTCTCCGCCGTGTATCAAAGCCCGGTCTCAGAATTTACAGTAATGCAGAAGATATGCCAAAGGTAATGAAGGGTCTTGGTATCGCTATCATTTCAACCTCAAAGGGTGTTATGACAGATCGTGAGGCTAGAAAGCAGCACATCGGCGGCGAGGTTCTCGCTTACATTTGGTAAGAGGAGGTGCGATAAATGTCTCGAATTGGAAGAAAACCTATAAATATTCCCGCCGGCGTTACAGCTTCAGTTGACAATGGCGTTATCACAGTTAAAGGTCCTAAGGGTACACTTGATTTCAAGTTTAATCCTGCTATGACTGTTGAAATCAAGGGCGATGTAATCGAGGTTACACGTCCTAACGACGCAAAGGAAAACCGTTCACTTCACGGCCTTACAAGAACACTTATCCATAATATGGTTATCGGTGTCACAGAGGGTTATTCAAAGACTCTTGAGGTTAACGGCGTTGGTTACCGTGTTCAGAAGCAGGGTAACAAGTGCGTTATGAACCTTGGTTATTCACACCAGGTTATCGTTGAGGATACAGAGGACATCAAGATTGAAGTTCCCGATCCTAACAAAATCATCATCTCCGGCATTGACAAGCAAAAGGTTGGTCAGTTTGCTGCCGAAGTAAGAGAAAAGCGTCCTCCGGAGCCATATAAGGGCAAGGGTATTAAGTACGCTGATGAAGTTATCCGCCGCAAGGAAGGCAAGGCCGGTAAGGGCAAATAATTAAGGAGTGAATAATTAATGGTAAGCAGACCAGATACAAAAAAGGCACGCGCAAAACGCCATAAGAGAGTCCGCAGCAAGATCAGCGGTACAGCTTCTTGTCCTCGTCTTTGCGTATTCCGCTCCACAAGCAACATCTATGCTCAGATTATTGACGATGTAGCCGGTGTTACACTTGCTCAGGCTTCAAGCCTTGATAAGGAAATCACAGGCAATGGCGGAAACAAAGAGGCAGCTAAGGCTGTTGGCAAGCTCGTTGCTGAGCGTGCAAAAGAAAAGAATATCGTTGATGTTGTATTCGACAGAGGCGGTAACATATATCACGGCCGTGTTAAGGAATTGGCCGAAGGCGCCCGTGAGGGCGGCCTCAATTTCTAAGGATTGGAGGAATAACTTTGGCTAAAACAGTAGAAGTAACAGGCGAATTAAAAGAAAGAGTAGTTACTATTAACCGTGTTTCTAAAACAGTTAAAGGCGGTCGTATTTTCAAGTTTGCAGCTCTCGTAGTTGTAGGCGACGGTAACGGAACAGTTGGTTTCGGTATCGGTAAAGCAGGCGAAGTACCCGACGCTATCCGCAAGGGTATTGAGGATGCTAAGAAGAACCTCATGAAGGTTTCACTCAGAGGTACAACAATCCCTCACGAAGTAATCGGTGAGTTCGGTGCAGGCAGAGTTCTTATGAAGCCCGCAGCTCCCGGTACCGGTGTTATTGCCGGCGGTCCTGTTCGTGCCGTTGTTGAAGCAGTAGGTATCAAGGACATCAGAACAAAGGCTCTTCGTTCCAACAATCCCTGTAATGTAGTTAGAGCTACTCTTGCAGGTCTTGGCGCATTAAGAAATGCTGAAGAAGTTGCTGCAATCCGCGGTAAATCCGTTAAAGAAATTCTTTAATAGGGAGGTTGTAAATTATGACAATTAAGTTAGTAAAGAGTCTTATCGGCTCTAAGAAGGATCAGATTGCAACCGCCCACGCTCTCGGTCTTAAGAAAATCGGTGATGTTACAACTCAGCCCGATAACGCTCAGACTAAGGGTAAGGTAGCAAAAATCATCCACCTCGTAGAGGTTAGTGAAGCATAAGCAAGGAGGTGCGAACTAATGAAGTTACATGAACTTTCTCCTGTTGAGGGTTCTAAGAAGGACTCAAAGAGAATCGGCAGAGGTCACGGCTCGGGCTGGGGCAAAACTTCCGGTAAAGGTCATAAGGGCCAGAAGGCTCGTTCAGGCGGCAGCATCCGTCCCGGATTTGAGGGCGGTCAGATGCCTTTACAGCGTCGTATCCCTAAAAGAGGTTTCAACAACATTTTTGCAAAAGCTGTAGCAGCAGTAAACCTCAGCACTTTGAACAGAAAGTTTGAAGACGGTGCGACAGTAGATATTGAGGCTCTTGTTAATGCAGGCGTTGTTAAGAACGGCTTTGATGCTGTTAAAATTCTTGGCAACGGTAAGCTTGACAAAAAACTTACAGTAAAGGTTTCTGCTTTTTCCGAATCAGCTAAAGCTGCAATTGAGGCTGCGGGCGGAAAGGCAGAGGTGATCTAAGTGTTTAAAACCATCAAAAATGCTTGGTCACTCCCCGATTTAAGAAAGAAAATTTTATTTACTCTCTTAATCATTGTTGTATTCAGAATCGGCTCGGTTATTCAGGTTCCATTCCTGGATACTGCGGCTCTCAGAAGTGTTATGAACCCGGATGACTGGTCTAACACAATGCTTTCTTATATGAATACACTCTCAGGCGGTGCATTCTCAAACGCAACATTGTTTGCAATGGGTATCACCCCTTACATCAACAGCTCAATCATCATCCAGCTCCTCTGCGTTGCTATCCCTCCTCTGGAGAGATTGGCAAGAGAAGGTGAAGCCGGCAGACGCAAAATCAGTGCTATCACTCGTTATGTAACAGTCGGTCTTGGTATTATTCAGGGTACTGCATATTACTTCTACCTTCTCAACAGCAAGGTAACACTTTACAACAGCGGTTTTGAACTTTGGTTCTCTGCTATCGTAATCATCCTTGTTTTTACCGCAGGTACGGCGGTTATGATGTGGCTCGGTGAACAGATCAACAGCCACGGCATCGGAAACGGTATTTCCATTCTCCTTTTTGCAGGTATCGTTGCTCAGTTCCCACAGATTATCAACACACTCGGTCAGTACTGGAACCTTGCTGTTAACGGCAGCACACAGTTCTTCTTCCTCGTACCTCTCTGGGTAGTTCTCTTTGTTGCTGTCGTATGGATTATCACATTCATGCAGGACAGCGAAAGAAGAATCCCGATTCAGTATGCAAAGCGTGTTGTGGGCAGAAAGATGTACGGCGGTCAGTCAAGCCACCTTCCTATCAAGGTTGCTCTCGGCGGCGTTCTTCCAATCATCTTTGCAAGCTCAATTCTTTCAATTCCAAGTACAATCAACCTCTTCCTCAAGATTCCTGCAGGAGAAGGTTTCTGGGGTGCATTCTTTGCAGCATTCAGCACCACAGGCTGGCTGTACATGGTACTTTATTTCTTGTTCATTATAATGTTCGCTTATTTCTATACATCAATTCAGTACAACCCTGTTGAAATGGCTAACAATCTTAAAGCTAACAACGGCACAGTTCCCGGTATTCGTCCGGGTGCTCCGACAGCTGATTATATCAGAAAGATTTTGTCAAGAATCACTTTAATCGGTGCAATGTTCCTTGCTGTTATCGCTATGATTCCGCTTATCTACGGCGCTGCTTCCGGAATGGGACAGATGTCAATCGGCGGTACATCAATCATCATCGTAGTTGGTGTAGCTCTTGAAACTGTTAAACAGCTCGAGTCACAAATGATGATGCGTCATTACAAAGGTTTTCTTGACTAATTGAGAAAAAAGGAGTATAATAGATGAACATTATCATGTTAGGTGCTCCGGGTGCAGGTAAAGGCACACAGGCTGCTGTACTTTGTGAACACTTTGGTATTCCCACAATTTCAACCGGAAACATGATCCGTGAAGCGCTGAAAAACGGCACTGAGATGGGCTTGAAGGCTAAATCCTTTATGGATGAAGGCAAGCTTGTTCCCGACGAAGTAGTAATCGGTATTGTAAAGGAAAGACTTTCTGCCGATGACTGCAAGAAGGGTTTCATTCTTGACGGTTTTCCAAGAACTATTCCTCAGGCTGAGGCTCTGGATAATATGGGTGTTGAGATTCAGCATGTCATCAACATCGACATTTCTGATGAAAAAATCATCAACCGTATGTCCGGACGCCGTGTTTGCGAAAATTGTGGCAGACCTTTCCACATTGTGACTTTAAAGCCCAAAAAGGAAGGTGTTTGTGACGATTGCGGCGGCACCCTTGTTCAGCGCAAGGACGACCACCCCGATACCGTGCTTGCTCGTCTCGAAACATATCACAAAGAGACTGAGCCCCTCGTTTCTTACTATGAGAAGCAGGGTAAGCTTGTTACTGTAAAAGGACAGGACGATGTAGAAGCTACTACAAAGGCTATCCTTGAAGGTATTGAGGCTTAATTCATGGTTGTAGTTAAGACAGCACGGGAACTTTCAAAAATGAAAGATGCCTGCAGAATTTCTGCCGAGGCATTGCGTGTTGCGGGAGAGGCTGTAAAGCCCGGCGTTACTACTTATGAAATAGATAACATTGTCCGCTCATACATCGAGAAACAGGGAGCAGTTCCCTCGTTTCTCGGTTACGGCGGCTTTCCTGCGAGTGCGTGCATTTCCGTTAACAATGTGGTTATCCATGGCATACCCAGTAAAGAACTCGTTTTAAAAGAGGGCGACATAGTAAGCGTGGATGTTGGCGCTTTCTACGGGGGATTTCACGGCGACAACGCCTTTACATTCCCTTGTGGCAAAATCAGTGCAGACGCACAGGCTTTGCTTGACGCCACAAAAGAGAGTCTGTATGAGGGAATTAAACAGGCTCTTGCCTTCAACCGTGTCGGTGACATAGGCAACGCTGTTCAGAAGTATGTCGAAGCTCGCAGTTACTCGGTGGTACGAGATTTTGTCGGCCACGGCGTAGGTGCGAAACTGCACGAAGACCCAAGCGTACCCAATTACGGCACTGCTCACAGAGGAGTGCGGCTTATTCCGGGTATGACTATTGCCATTGAACCCATGGTGAACCAGGGCAGGTGCAATGTGCGTGTTCTTGATGACAAATGGACTACCGTCACTGCTGACGGAAAGCTTTCAGCTCATTTTGAACATACTGTTGCAATAACTCCTGACGGACCTAAAATTATGACTTTGTGCGATTAAAGGTGATTTTATGAACACAGTAAAAGGCAGTATCGTAAAGGCTGTGGCAGGAAGGGAAAAGAACGGCTTTTTTGTTGTTCTCGACTGCGATTCCGTTTTTGCTTACATTGCAGACGGAAAGCGAAGAAAGGTTGAGAAGCCTAAAAAGAAAAAGCTTATTCATATTTCTCCTACAGGAACCGTGATAGAGGGTTCAATCAAGACCAATCCGCAGATAAGAAAAATTTTGAACAATTTTAGAAAGAGCGAGGGTTGACAATATGTCAAAACAGGATGTAATCGAAATTGAAGGTATTGTTAAGGAAGCTTTACCGAACGCACAGTTTAAGGTAGAGTTGCCGAACGGTCACGTGATATTAGCTGTTATTTCAGGCAAACTGAGAATGAACTTCATTCGCATATTGCCGGGTGATAAGGTAAAGGTGGAAATGTCCCCCTATGACTTGACAAGAGGCAGAATTACCTGGAGAACTAAATAATTCGGGTAAAAACACGACTTTTTAGAAAGGAATGATTATACATGAAAGTCAGACCTTCAGTAAAGAAAATGTGCGACAAGTGCAAAGTAATCAAAAGAAAAGGTAAGATTTTAGTTATTTGCGAAAACCCCAAGCATAAGCAGCGCCAGGGTTAATTTACCTAACGAAAACAAAACTATATTTTAGAATTTATATGGAGGTGCAACTATATGGCTCGTATAGCAGGTGTTGACTTACCGAGAGATAAAAGAGTTGAGATTGGTTTGACCTATATCTACGGTATCGGCCGTAAGACTGCAGACGACATTATTGCTGCAACAGGTGTTAATCCGGACACTCGTGTCAGAGATTTGACAGAAGAAGATATTGCAAAGCTCAGAGAATACATCGAGCATCACTGCCGCGTTGAAGGTGACCTTCGCCGTGACATCGCTTATGATATTAAAAGACTTATTGATATTGGTTGTTACCGTGGCGTTCGCCACAGAAAAGGACTTCCTGTAAGAGGTCAGCGTTCAAAGACTAACGCTCGTACTCGTAAGGGTCCCCGTAAAACCATGGCTAATAAGAAGAAGTAAGGAGGGCAAAGGACTATGGCAGCACCAAAGGGTGGTAAGAAGGTTATCCGCCGTCGCCGTGAACGCAAGCACATTGAAAAAGGCGCAGCGCATATCCAGTCTACATTTAACAACACAATTGTTACTATTTCCGATACACAGGGCAACGCTGTTTCATGGGCAAGCGCAGGCGAGCTCGGTTTCAGAGGTTCAAAGAAGTCAACTCCGTTTGCCGCTCAGTCAGCAGCCGAAACAGCTGCAAAGGCAGCAATGGAACACGGCATGAAGTATGTTGAAGTATATGTAAAGGGTCCCGGTCAGGGTCGTGAAGCTGCAATCCGTGCATTGCAGACTGCAGGTCTTGAGGTAACAATGATTAAGGATGTTACTCCAATCCCGCACAACGGATGCCGTCCTCCAAAGAGAAGACGTGTATAGTATTTTAAAAGGAGGAAAATTCTACTATGGCTAAAAATATGCAGCCTATCGCTAAGCGTTGCAGAGCTCTTGGCATTTCACCCGCAGTTATGGGTTATTCCAAGAAGACTTCCAACAGAAATCCCGGCGGTAAGATGAGAAGAAAAAAGAGCGAATACAGCATGCAGCTCACTGAGAAGCAGAAGGTAAAATTTATCTACGGCATCATGGAGAAGCAGTTCAGAGCTTATTACGAAAAAGCTGAAAAAGCTGAGGGTAAGACAGGTGCTGTATTGCTTACACTTATTGAAAGAAGACTTGACAACGTTATCTTCAGACTCGGTCTTGCAGCTACAAGAAGAGAAGCAAGACAGCTTGTTAGTCACAGCCACTTTACCGTAAACGGTAAGAAGGTAAACATTCCTTCATACCTTGTTAAGGTTGGCGATGTAATCGAAGTTAAGGAGAAGAGCCGTTCAACTGCAAGATTCAAGGCAATCGCAGAGGGCGAAACATCTTCAATTGTAACACCAAAGTGGCTTGAGAAGAACGAAAATCTTCTCGGTGGCAAGGTTGTTGCAGCTCCCCAGAGAGAAGACATCGACTTTCCTGTTGAAGAACACCTCATCGTTGAGTTGTACTCCAAGTAATCTTATATTTCACAGGCAGATTACACACAGATGGGCTGCTTTTGCAGTCGCATAATGTTTAGGAGGATTCGCGAATGATAGAAATTGAAAAGCCAAGAATTGAAACCGAGGAATTAACCGAGGATGGAAAGTACGGCAAGTTTGTTGTTGAACCGCTCGAGCGTGGTTTCGGCAACACACTCGGCAACAGTTTGCGCCGTGTGCTGCTTTCCTCTCTTGAAGGCTGTGCTGTTACATCAATCAAGATTGACGGCGTTCTTCACGAATTTTCAACTATTCCCGGCGTAAAGGAAGACGTTACGGAAATTGTTCTTAATATGAAAAGTCTTGTTGCAAAGCTCCATGAAACAAGTCCCAAGGTTATAGAAATTGCAGCCGAGGGTCCCTGTGAGGTAAAGGCTGCCGACATCAAATGTGATGATGAGGTTGAAATTCTCAACCCTGAACTCCATATTGCTACACTCGGTGAGGGTGCTAAGCTCAATATGGAAATCACAGTTGACAAGGGCAGAGGATATATTCCTTCAGAGCGCAACAAGCAGTTAAGCGGCAACAATGTTATTGGCGTTTTGCCGATTGATTCAATTTATACTCCCGTGTTAAAGGTAAACTATACAGTTGATAACACTCGTGTAGGTCAGATTACTGACTATGACAAGCTCACTTTGGATGTTTGGACAAACGGAGTTATCAATGCTCAGGAGGCTGTTTCTCTTGCAGCAAAGGTTCTTACCGAACACCTTAACCTTTTTGTAAACCTTTCCGACAAAGCTTCAAGTGCTGAAGTTATGGTTGAGAAGGATGACAAGGGTAAGGAAAAGATTCTTGAAATGACAATTGAAGATCTTGATCTTTCAGTTCGTTCTTTCAACTGCCTCAAGCGTGCAGGCATTAACACGGTAGAGGATTTGATCAACAAGTCCGAAGAGGATATGATGAAAGTGCGTAACCTCGGTAGAAAATCTCTCGAGGAAGTTGTACAGAAGCTCAATTCTCTCGGTTTTAGTCTTCAGAAGGAAGACGAATAACTTCCCAAAGTCTTTGACAGGCTATTCTGTCAAATTCTTACCAACAAACTCAACGGTAAAGGAGTGAAAGAAATGCCAGGTACAAGAAAATTAGGAAGAACTACTGCACAGAGAACTGCAATGCTTCGTGCTATGGTTACTTTCCTTTTGGAAAACGGCAAAATTGAAACAACTCTTACTCGTGCCAAGGAAGTTCAGGCTATGGCAGAGAAGATGATTACTACAGCTAAAGAAGATACTCTTCACAACAGACGCCTTGTTTTGGCTTTTGTTACTAAGGAAGATGTTACAAGCAAGCTCTTTAAGGAAATTGCTCCAAAATACAGCGATAGAAACGGTGGCTATACAAGAGTTACTAAAATCGGTCCCCGTCGTGGTGACGCCGCTGAAATGGCAATTATTGAGCTCGTTTAATTCTTTTTAAGTTAATACAAGTTCAATTTGACTCCCGACTTTTTAGTCGGGAGTTTTTGCGTTTGTTTCAAAATGTAGGCTCTTTTGCTACCACGACTTTTGTTATAGAGTCAAAAGTTCATCAGCAGGTGAACACGGTTCGGCTCTGCATTGAAATTGTATGAACAACTACAATAACACGCTCGGGCATAAATGCTTTTTATTTGTCAAACTGTATTCACGGACAGGAAACGGGGGTGCGCCGTGCTTTTGTACAAACAAGACAGGCTGTGAAGAACGAAATCTTAAACTTCATTTCTTCACAGCCTCATTTTACGGTTTTAAAAGCAATTCAATTTTTAGTTGGCAACCTAATCTTTATAAGATGAGCTGAGCTTAAAACCGCTCGCAGGCTTACCCTTTTTGTCGATAAGGTTCTTACTGTCGCTTGCTCTGCAGGCTACTTCCCAGTGATAACTTGGTGATGTTGAGCCGCCGCCTTTAACTTCATATACTACGGTCATAAACGTACCGCCGTTTGTGTAGTCATAACCGTCACCGATGTTGACGCCGCTTATAGAAATCTCTCCGGCAATCTTTATGTTGAGCATAGCTCCGTTTTTGGCGGGTTCAGACATTTTTGCACTTTTGCAGGTAAGCTTTGATGAATCATATTTGATCCTTGCTTGATAGTTTTCGAGAACTGCCGGTGTTTTCAATTTGTATGTGCATACAATTGTGTCACCGACATTGAATGTTTTGCCGCCGATTTTAAGTGACTTGCTGTTGCTGTCATCAGATTTTGATGAATCCGACTTTGAAGATGAACTGTTATTATTTTTGTTGCTGTTGTTATTATTCTTATTACTGTTGTTATTATTATTCTTGTTGTTATTTGTTTTGCCTGAGTCTGTTTTTGAAGAACTGTTGTTAGTAGTTTTGCTTGTTTCACTCTTTTCAATAACGGAACTCTGTTGACTGTTTGAATTTTTGCCAGAAGAACTGCCGCCTGAGTTTTCGGAGTTATTGCCTGAATCGCCTGACTTGCTGTTGCCGCCGGCGTTGTTGTTTACAGGCACAGCTTTTGTTTCTTTAACATATTCAGTGTTGCCCTGAGTGTCTGTTACAACCTCGGTGTATGTTTCAATTTTTGTTTCAATCTGAGTATCTATGCGTGTTTCGTGAACAATCTCTGTTGTTTTCTGTTCATCCGAATTTTCTCCGCAACCACTCATAACGCTTGCAGCCATAGTTGAAAAAGCTACAAGTGATGCAAGTGCCGCAATAAGACAATAGTTTTTCTTCTTGCCGTAACTACGCATTATGCCACTTCCTTAATGTGATTTAAAATTTCTGTAAGTGTTACCGTATCTTTACCATAATATTATATCAAATTAATCAACGAAAATAAAGAAATTTCGCAAAATTGTACCGTTATATATTGAAAAATTACTTGTATTAATTTTATGCAAATGGTACAATAATTCTGACGGATGTGTTTAACAAGTGAACTTTTTGTGAATATATCTAAAAGTTCCTTATTGATATAATTTTTTAGGAGTGATTATAGTGAGGACAACAAAAAAAGCGATTTCAATTGTACTTGCTGGTTTGATGACCGTTGGCGGTATGTCGGTATTTTCTGTTTCTGCCGCTCAAACATCAACACCGACTCTTTCATTTAAAACTCAGAATGCACTTTATGCACACGCAGTAAGCGGTTCTAACGATTCTGACGCATGGGTTGCATGGCAATGTAAACACAACGAGGATATGGAGGAATTGAATAGTAATAGGAAGTATTTCTTCCTTCCAAGCAGTGTTTCGTCAACAAGCGTTGAGCTTTATAACGCATATTCAAAAAGCGTTACGGTTAATAATGTAACTATACCGTCAGGCGAGTCGAGGGAGGTTTCGTACACAATTGATAAGGCAGGCAATGTTACTGCCGACGGAAAAACCTATTCCCTCACATTCTTAAAGTCCTCTGCCGAGTCTGCAATCTATGTGAACAACAGCAACGCTGACGGCAACGGTAAGGAACTTATCTCTTATCTTAACGAGGATAAGAGCAATTATTCCTCTGCAACAGGCGCTATTGTTGACAGGAACGGCAAGATTGATAATACCTCAATCAAAAAAATCAAGGGCAGAGGCAACTCAACATGGGGCAAGGCTAAAAAGCCTTACAACATCACATATTCCGATAAGGTTTCAATCGGCGGTATGTCAAAGGGCAAAAAGTTCTCTCTTCTTGCAAACTATCAGGATGATTCACTCACAAGAAACCGTTTTCTTTATGACCTTGCAGATGCAGTAGGAACTCCATATGCTTCGGATTCAAGATATGTTGATTTCTACTCAGACGGTTATTACTGGGGTTCATATCAGATGACCGAAAAGATTGAGGTGGGTAAGAGTGCCCTTGTCAACGATATTGACGATACTGCATACCTTGACGCTGACGGCAATGTAAACAAGGATTTCCCGTTCCTTTGTGAAGTTGATTCCGGTGCTGTAGACGGTGAAGATTACTATGTAAAATGTGATGACGGTATTAAGGTTACAATTAAAGCTCCTGAGCTTTCGGAAGGCGACAAGGGCTATAATGAAGTTAAGAACTATGTCCGTGAAAAGTACAATGCTTTTTACAGAGCCGCTAAAAAAGCAGACTCCGACCTTTCACAGTACGCTGATGTTGATTCATGTGCAAAGCTGTGGCTTATAAATGAACTCGGTAAAAACTGGGATTCCGGTGTTTCAAGCGTTTACTTTGTTTATAAGCAGGGTTCCGACGGTAACTATAAGTTCTTCGGCTCACCTGTATGGGACTACGATAATGCGCTCGGTAATGCTACAGGCAATGCTTGGGATCTTCAGAACTTCGGTGTTAAGGATTACACACAGTATTCAGGCTGGTGGTGCAGATTCAAGGACAGACAAAAACGCACTCAGAGCAGCACCAACATTATTAACAACATTTCAAGAAACACTCAGGTTAATAAAGCTGCCGTAAATATCTGGTTTGAGCAGTTTGTTCCTGCAATCAACTATTTTGCAGGCAAGACCACATCTTACAAGGGCTCTGACGAATTCTATACAAAAACACAGTATTTTGACCTTCTCAAGGACAGCGGTGAGATGAATTACAAAAGCGGCTGGCATATAAGAACGAGCAGTTGGATTTGTGACCACACATCAATGAACAAGGCTGACTTTGATATGACAACAGGTACATATACCGTAAGTAACACTAAGACAAGCTATAATCAGGGCAGTTTTACGGATATGTATAACTATGCGGCTGATTGGATGACAAGCCGTGCGGCATGGATCAGCAGTAAGTGGTTTAGCGAGTACACTCCTTCCGCTAAAACCGGTGATGTTGACGGCGACGGCGAAGTTACTGTAATGGACGCAACTCTTGTTCAGAAGTACATTGCAAGTCTTGAAACACTCACAGACAGTCAGCTCAATGTTGCCGATGTAAACGGTGACGGTGAAATCAGCGTTCTTGACGCAACACAAATTCAGAAGATTGTCGTAAATCTTGTATAATTCAAGCACAGAATCGGGCAGGAAACTGCCCGATTTTTTGTTATTGTTTTGAAAATTTTTGTACAAGCCACAGAATGTAAAATTTTACAAATCAAAGATTGAAATTGTGTTGTGAATAATATATAATGAGTGTAATCAAAATTTTTACACAGATTTATACATATGCACAATAACAGGATATAAGCATTTTAAAAGGACGGAGAAATCATGAGAAAGACTAAGATAGTTTGTACCATCGGGCCTGCATGCGATTCAAAAGAAATGATGCGTAAAATGATTGACGCAGGTATGAATGTTGCCAGAATCAATATGTCACACGGCGTTTATGACCGACTTGAGGTTACAATCAAAAACCTTAAAGAGGCAATTGCAGAGAGTGGTCAAAATGTTGCAATTCTGCTCGATACAAAGGGTCCTGAGGTTAGAGTCGGCACATTCAAGGACGGTTCTGTTAAACTTGTCGAGGGTGCAGAGTTCAGTCTTTTTAAAAACAAAGAAGAGGGCGACGAAACAGGTGTAAGCCTTTCGTTTCCTAAGCTTGTTGATATTTTTGAATCCGAAGGTCAGGAGGCAATCGGCAGAGAGCTTTTGCTTGATGACGGTATTATCTCGCTTGTCGTTAAGTCGGTAAATCCCGAGTCGATCGTTTGTACCGTAAACAAGGGCGGCGTGCTTAAAAACCGCAAGAGTATCAACATTCCGGGCTACTTTATCAATATGCCGTATGTAAGCGCTCAGGACAGAAAGGACATTGAGTTCGGTCTTAACCACGGTGCAACAGTTGTTGCCGCATCATTTGTTCGCAATCACGATGATGTTAGAACTCTTCGTGACTTTATTGACAGCCTCGGCTATGAGTATGTTGAAATTATCGCAAAGATTGAAAATCAGAGCGGTGTTGACGATATGGACGCAATCATTGATTACGCAGACGGTATTATGGTTGCCCGAGGAGATATGGGTGTTGAAATTCCGTTTATCAAGCTGCCTGAAATTCAGAAAACAATCATCAGAAAGGTTGTTTCAAGAGGTAAGTATGTAATCACTGCAACCCAGATGCTTGAGAGTATGACAACGGCTCCCCGTCCTACAAGAGCCGAAATCAGCGATGTTGCCAATGCAGTTTATGACGGCACAAGCGCAGTAATGCTTTCGGCAGAATCCGCCGCAGGTAAGTACCCGATTGAAAGCGTAAAGGCACTTGACGCAATTTGTTCGGAGGCTGAGGAAAACGGTGAATTTACCGCACTTCATGAGTATGTGGAAGAACACGGAATGAAGGACACTAACCCAATCAGATCAAGTATCTGTAAAGCTGCAAAGAATATTGCGCAGGCAGTAGGCGCAAAGGCTATTATTGTTGAAAGTGCAACAGGTCGAGTTGCAAGAGCGATGGTTCATTACAGACCTGATTGTCCCGTTATTGCAGTTGCAACATCACAGCTTGTATGCAGAAAGCTCTGTCTTAACTGGGGTGTTATGGCTGTCATGGGCGAAGAAAAACGCACATCTGATTCAATCACGAAACAGGCTATGGAAAAGGCACTCAGCACAGGCGTTGTCAAAAAAGGCGACACGGTTGTTGTGCTTTCGTCAAACAAAACCTGCCCGACTTCAAGCACAGATTCACTTAATGTAAGGATTCTTTAATATGAAAAATATAGTTTTAATCGGAATGCCCGGATCGGGCAAAAGCACAGTCGGTGTGTTGCTTGCCAAGGCGCTGGGTTATTCCTTTGTTGATGTAGATTTGATAATCTGCAAAGAGGCAGGAAAGCCGTTGCAGGAGATTCTTGATAATGAAGGTCTTGACTTTTTCCTCCACCTTGAGGGAAAAATCGGTGCAGAGCTTGACTACGACAAGACTGTTATCGCAACAGGCGGTTCAATGGTTCTCAGTGAAAATGCCATGGAAAACCTCAGAAAAAACGGCAAGGTCGTTTTCATTGATGTTGACCTTGATGAAATCAAGCGCAGAGTTACAAATATCAAAACAAGAGGCATTGCATTCGGCAAGGGTGAAACTCTTGATGATGTGTACAGAGTGCGTTATCCGCTCTATAAAAAGTATGCCGATATCACGGTGTCAATGGAGCTGAGCAGTATCGAAACCACGGTTGATGCGATTGTTGAAAAGCTGAAGCTTGAAAAACAGAATTAAAGAAAAAGTAAAAGCGTCCGTTATTCGGGCGCTTTTGTTGTTAAATATGAAAATTTTCATAAATAAAAATATGCAGGGGATTCATTGAACGCCACATTCGGAAAATCGGGGTGCTAAACCGACATTTTGTCCCGAATGGCGGTGAGAATTTTCTTTTCCCGCCGACTGATTTGAACCTGCGTCATGGAAAGAATTTTGGCGGTTTGAGTTTGTGTTTTGCTTCGATAGTACCGCAGTTGAATTATTTTTCGGTCGGTGTCGCAGAGGGATTTTACCGCCTGTTCAAGCGACAATCGTTCCGAGATTTCGTCCTGAATATCATCTGTAGGGACATCAAGCTGTGGGTTGCCCTCGCTGTCATATTCGGCAGTCAGGGAGAGAGGAACTCTTGTGCTGTTGAGTGCGTCAATGATTTTTTCCTCGCTTGTATCAAGCCTTTCGGCAAGCTCGCTCACGGTGAGTTCTCTGCCGTTTTTCAGCTTGCTTTCATTGTTAAGCCTTGATATTGCAAGTGAAAGCTCCTTTAATGTGCGACTGACCCTGACTGCACCGCCGTCACGGAAAAGTCGCTTAATTTCGCCCATAATTACAGGAAAGGCATAGGTTGAAAACTGCAGGTTACGGCTTTCGTCAAAGTTATTAATCGCCTTTGCGAGTCCGAGACACCCCGATGCAAAAAGTTCTTCGTACTCTATTCCTTTGCCTGAAAATCGTTTGCAACAGGCATGGACAAGTCCCATATTTTTGTCGGCAAGTTTATTTTTATCGGTCATTTTCCGAACCTATATTTTTTTCAAGAGTTACGGTTGTTCCGCTGTCGGGCTTTGAACGGACACGCACCTTGTCGCAAAAGCTCTGCATAACTGCAAAGCCGAGTCCTGCCCTGTCCTCCTCGGGAGCGGTTGTAAACAACGGTTCCATTGCCTTTTTAATATCGGAAATTCCGCAGCCTTTGTCACGGATTGTGATTATCACCTTGTTTTCGGAGGTGATTTTTCCGTTTATGTAAATTTTTCCGCTTTGGTGGCGGTAGCCGTGAACAATGCAGTTTGTCACAGCCTCGGACACAGCGGTTTTTAGGTCGCTGAGTTCGTTTACGGTAGGATCAAGGCTCATTACAAATGCCGACACAACGCATCGTGCAAAAGCCTCATTACAGCTTTTTGACGGCACGCAAAGTTTCATTTCATTTACTGTTTTCATCTCAACACCCCCAAACTTTCAAGTCCCGACATTGAAAAAAGCCTGTACAATCTGTCGGGAATATTAATCACACGCAATGCTCCGCCGACAAGCTTCATCTGGCGGTATCGCCCCATTACAAGACCTATGCCCGATGAGTCCATAAACGATACTTTTGAAAAATCAAGGCACAAAAGTTTCGGTTTGTTTGTCTGAACGGCGGCGTCAATTTTTGTGCGTATTCCTGCCGCCGAATCGTGGTCAATTTCGCCGTCAATGTATGCCGTGAGAATATTATTTTTAAATTCCGTTTTCAGCAATTTTATCAGTCCTTCTAAAAAATAAAAGCTCCGCACCTGTTATCTTAATGATAATAAGTGCGGAGCAAAAAATTTGTTTTATTCTGTTGTAACGAAAAATTTACTTTTCGGCTGATTCGTTTTCAGCCTTAATTTTATTGATGATATACGGACGGATTTCGCCTGCAAGGTAGAGCGAACCGCAGATTACAACTGCACAATCGGTCTTTTCAGCCTGTTCAAAAGCCATATCAAAAGCGTGTTCGGCACTTTCAAAGGTTACCGTATCGTCAACAAATCTTGCATACTGTTGCATAAGCTTTGCAGGGTGCATTGCCCTTGGATTGTGAACGGGAACTGTGTAAACTCTGTCAAAAACTCCGTCAAGCAGTTTTACCGAAGTGCTGACATCCTTGTCGGCAAGCATACCTGTGATTGCAATTATATACTTATTCGGAAGAAATTTTTGGATTGCCGATTTAAGCGCCTCAATTCCGTTAGGATTGTGAGCACCGTCAAGCAGAACAATCGGCTTTTCACTCAACAGCTCAAGTCTTGCAGGGTTGACAGCCTTTGCAAAACCGTTTGCAATCTGCTCATCTGTTATTGAAATCAGAGAATTGCAACGGAGCATATCAAGTGTCGCAAGTGCGGTTTTTGCATTTTCAAGCTGATGATCACCCGAAAGCGGAAGGTCGATTTCAACACCGTTAAACATAAAGCGACTGCCCTTTAATGTGGTTTCGATGACATCAATATTAACGCTCTCGCTCGTTGCAAGCGGAATTTTCTTTTCTCTTGCGGTTGATTCAATAACCTTCATTGCACGGATATCCTGCTTTGAAGTAACCGCCATTGAGTCGGGCTTGAAGATTCCGCATTTTTGCTGTGCAATTTTTTCAATTGTATCACCGAGAATTGCCGTGTGGTCAAGTCCGATTGTGGTGATAACGGCACAAAGCGGTGATTTTATAGTATTGGTGCAGTCGAGCAGACCGCCCATTCCTGTTTCAAGAACAACAATGTCACAATCTGCATTTGCGTGTATATAAAATTGAAGAGCGTTGACATACTCAAATTCTGTGATGATTGTGCCCTCTTCACGCAGTTGCTCGATAATAGGGAAAGTTTTTTCAACCGCATCCGTGAGAACGGACTCGCTCACCATACAATTGTTTATTTGTATTCTCTCACGAAAATCCGTGATATACGGTGAAATGAACAAGCCTGTTTTGTAGCCTGCCGCAACAAGTGCGGATGAAAGCATAGCACAAACCGAGCCTTTGCCGTTCGTACCTGCAATGTGTATAAATTTCAGCCTGTCCTGCGGATTTCCGAGCCTGTCAAGTAAAATTCTCATTCGGTCAAGTCCCGGACGAGAACCGAATGTCAAAAGTGAATGAATTTTTTCAACAGCGTTTTCGTATGTCATTTACAACAGCTCCCTGTAAATCTCATTTTTCTTAAAGCCCGTTATGCTTGCCGCCTCTTTTGCCGCCTCGGTGGGCTTTGCACCGTTTTCAATCAGCTTGCGGGCGGTTTCAACCGCAAATTCAAGGGTGTATTCTTCGGATTTTTCCTCTTGCTTTTTGCCCTCAAGCACAAGCACAAATTCGCCCTTCAGACTGCCGTCTGCATAATTTTCCGCAGCATATTTTGTTGTGGTGCGGATTACTTCTTCGTGAACTTTGGTGAGTTCACGAACAATCGAAAGCTTTCTGTCACCGAAAAAGCTGTACAAATCTCGGAGAGTTTGCGGAAGCTTGTGTGGCGCTTCGTAGAAAATCATTGTTCTGTGTTCTTTTTTCAGACTGTCAAGATGCTCGTTGCGGCTCTTTTTGTTCACGCTCAAAAAGCCTTCAAATGTGAATCTGCCTGTTTCAAGCCCCGAAACCGCAAGTGCGGAAATTACGGCACTCGGACCGGGAATCACCACGGTTTTTATTCCACGCTCCTCGCAGAGCTTAATCAAATCTTCGCCCGGATCGGAAATGCACGGCATTCCGGCGTCCGTTACAATTGCACAATTTTCGCCCTGTTCAATTCTGTTGCAGATGATTTCGCCACGCTCACGCTTGTTGTGTTCAAAATAGCTCACCATAGGCTTTTTTATGCCGAAATGATTCAAGAGCTTAAGCGTTACCCTTGTGTCCTCTGCCGCAATGAAATCAACCGATTCGAGGGTTTCTGCGGCTCTCGGTGAAAAATCTCCGAGGTTGCCGATCGGCGTTCCCGTTACATATAAAATTCCGCTCAATTTATATAGTCCTCCTTGTAACTACCGTAGATGTTCAGCATTTCTTCGGAAAAGTTTCCGCTTTCGTCCTCAATAAACAGGGTTGGCATAACCTCAAGAAATCCCCTTTTGCCGCCTCTTCTGCCTTCAAGCAAAAAGAGCTTCGGGGCTTTTGACTTTCGCTGTTGAACAAGCCTTAATTTTTTCGGTTCAACCGAATATTTACGCATTGCCTCCATTGCATCGGCAAGCCTTTCGGGGCGCTGACAAATGCAGAGCCGTCCTCCAAACTGCAAAAGCGACGAACCGCAACGGCACACATCGTCAAGCGTACATTCGGATTCGTGCCTTGCAATAAGCTTTGCGTTTTCGGGATTTGTAATTCCGCCTCCGCTGATTTTGTAGGGCGGATTGCAGGCAACAAGGTCAAACGAGCCGAGCGGTAATGCACCGTCAAGCTTGTTTAAGTCCGAGTTTACAATTCTGATTTTGTCCTGAAGATTGTTGTATTCAAGACTTTGTGAAAACAGCTTGCAGGCATTCTCCTGTATTTCTACCGCCGTGATATCAAGGCGGTTGTTGTTTTTGTACCACAAAAGCGGAATAGTTCCGCAGCCCGTGCCGAGGTCAACACATTTTTTTGCACCGATTTGCTTTGAAAAATCGGCAAGTAAAATTGTGTCCGTTGAAAAACGGTAGCTGTCTGACACATATATTTTAATACCGCTGCCAAGCGGTTCAAGATGTTTATTGTTCATCGGTATTCCCCTGAAAACAGTAATTAAAAAGCGGCAAGGAAATCCCTGCCGCCTGTCTTTGTGGATTAACCCTTAATCAGCCTTCCTGTGGAGCGCCGACGGGGCAAACTTCAGCACATGAACCGCAATCAACACAAGCGTCTGCATTGATTTCATACTTGCCGTCGCCTTCTGAAATAGCGTCGCAAGGGCAGTTGTCTGCACAAGCACCACACATGATGCAATCGTCACTGATAGTATATGCCATAGGGAAATACCTCCTTCATAAATTTCACCTTTATTGTAACATAAATTTTGAAAAAAGCAACCTTTTGGAAAGAATTTTATATTTTAAACTGAAAACAGTTCTTTTTTACTGCAACTTGACGAACGCTGTACGCATTGCAAAAAATTATTCAAGTCCCTTGAATTTTTCCATTTCCTTTTTGTCAAGCTTGATGTAGCCGTCCTTAACAAGCTTGCATTGCTTGACTGTGAATGATTTCGGAGCGGCGTCTTCGGGAGTGTTGTTGAGCTTAACTTTTAAAGTTCCTGCAATCAGGTTGTTTTCAACAACAAGACCTCTGCCTTCGGGAGTATTTACAATTGCTCCTACCTTTGGGGTGTGTTTAAGAAGGTCTGTGTATGCCTCCTGTTCATATTTAAGACAGCACATAAGTCTGCCGCAGGTTCCCGAAATTTTAACGGGAGAGAGTGACAGGCCCTGCTCCTTTGCCATTTTGATTGAAACGGGCTGGAACTCGCCCATAAAGCTTGCACAGCAGAATGGTTTACCGCAGATGCCGAGTCCCCCGAGCATTTTTGCCTCATCACGCACGCCTATCTGGCGAAGTTCAATTCTTGTTCTGAATACACTTGCAAGGTCTTTTACAAGAGCACGGAAGTCAACTCGTCCGTCAGCCGTAAAGTAGAAAAGAATTTTGCTGTTGTCAAATGTGTATTCAACATTTACAAGCTTCATTTCAAGCTTGTGGTTGGCAATTTTCTGTTCACAGATTCTGTATGCTTCCTTTTCTTTGAGTTTATTTTCCGCAAGGTGATTCAGGTCTTTTTCGGTTGCAATTCTGATTAACGGCTTGAGCGGATGCGAAATTTCCGCATCGTCAACGGTCTTGTTCGGAGTTGCAACCTCTCCGCACTCAAGACCTCTTGCCGTTTCAACAATTACCTTGTCGCCTGTGTTAAGTTTATTGTCAAGCGGATCAAAGTAATACACTTTGCCGACTTCTTTAAATCGTACTCCGATTATCTCTGCCATGAAATCCTCCTGTATTCTCCGCACAGCCAAGTTGTGAGAAGATTTATATTTATGTGTTTCGGTATTTTCAGTTTTGCGTTCTCGGTAAGCTCAATCATAGAAATCAGCTTTGCCCGAGTAAATCGTCTTGCAAGCTCCCCGCCATATTCCTCGTCAAAAACCGCATCCGCTCCGACGCTTTTTGCCATTCCGTCACGCAGAATCAGCTTTACGACAAGCAGAATTTCGTCTGCAAGGTTTTTGTCGCTGAGGGCATAGAGTGCCTGCATAAGGTTGTACTCCCGTGTCGATAAAATTCCTTTTACAATTTTCTTTGCGCCTGCAACCGCATCCTCACTGAAAACATCTTTTGTTTTCAGACGGAATACACTTGAACGGGAGAGAATTGTCGGGAGCAGTTTCTTGGAGTTTTCGCAGAGCATAATGAAATATACATTCTGCGGAGGTTCTTCAAGAAGTTTCAAAAACGAGTTTTGAACAATGTCCGAAAGCCTTGTGTCGGCAAAAGGAAAGATATACACCTTTGCATCTGCCTCATTCGGCTTTATGACAGAGTCACCGATTATCTCTCTCATCTGCTCAATTGAATTTTGTTTTCTGTCATTTGGAAGTTCAACATATTTAATGTCGGCGTGTGCCTTATTCTTTGCCTTGTGACATTGCTCACAATGACCGCAAGGCTTTACCGGTTCGGTACACACCGCATACATTGACAGAAACACGGCAAGGTTCATCGCCTTTTCGCTGTCCCTGCTTTCTATTACAACAGCGTGGGGAACTCTGCCCTGAATATCAAGGGTGTTGAAGGTTTGTTTTATATTGTTGTCAAAATCAAAACCGTCAAAATTCAAAATCCCACCTCCGCTTATTTATCACATTTATTATATCATTTTATTTTTGCAATTTCCACAATTATTTTAAGGCTACGGTATTGGTAACAATTTCGCCCTTGTCGGTGATGTCGATAATGCCGTAGGACGCATAGTATCCGTGGCATGAACCGGGGTTCATAATATACAGACCGTCCTCATAGAGTGTGAGAGGCATATGTGTATGACCAAAGAGGAGAATATCCGCTCCTGCTTCTCTTGCGGCGGAGGTAATGCGGTAAAGTCCCGATTTTGCGTCATAGAGATGTCCGTGTGTTACAAAGATGGTTTTACCGCAGACTTTAAAAATCTCCTTTGACGGAAAAAAGCTGTTCCAATCGCAGTTGCCTCTTACGGCAACAATCATTTTGTCTTTGTAATTATCTTTTAAAAACCGCTGTTGTTCTTCACCGTCACCGCAGTGAACAATTATTTCCGCCTTGCGCTGTGCGTCAACGGCTTTGATAAGACTGCGAAGATCTCCGTGAGTGTCCGAAACTACCAAAATACGCATTGAAAATTCTCCGTTCTAAAAATAAAATTTCCGCATAGTATATGTTGAGGTGTTGGTATGTCTGATAATAAAAAAGTTAATAAACTGCTCGGTGAGGTATCGAAAAAGTACGGTATCTCTAAGGAACAGCTTGAAAGTGCCGCACAAAGCGGTAACATAGAAAATCTTTTGAAAAATACAAATCCGAATCAGTCAAAGCAGATTGAGAGCGTTCTGTCGGATCCCGAAAAAGCAAAGAAACTTTTGCAAAGTCCTCAGGCTCAGGCGCTGATGAAACTGCTCGGCGGTGAATGATATGTCTGATTTACAGGATAAGCTCAATCAGATTTTGCAGAACCCCGAGGCAATGAAACAGGTGCAAAGTCTTGGGGCACAGCTTGGTCTGACGGGTGAGCAAAAACAACCGCCAAAGCCGAAACCGCCCGAAAATAACCTTATGTCAGTGCTGGGCGGTGACGACACAATCGGCACAATTGCCAAATTTGCACCGCTTTTAAGCTCACTGAACAACAGCGATGACACCACCCGACTGCTTGATTCGCTCAGACCGTTTCTTTCACATGAACGGCAGGAAAAGCTTGATAAAGCCGAAAAGATGCTGAAATTATTCCGTCTTATGCCGTTACTGCGTGAAAACGGATTGTTCTGACAGGAGGTGATTTTTTGCCGAGTTTTGAAGAGGAGGCTTTTAACCGAGCACAGCAGATGCACCGAAAGCCGCAATTCAATCGTGAAGCACCAAGAAGGGAAGTTCCGAAACAACCCGAAAAGCAGGAAGAACCAAAGTCCGAAATTCCCGAACCGCCCGTTCCGAAAAAGGATGACGGTCTTTTGAATCTGATGTTCAAAAACAAGGAACAGAGCCTAATTCTTTTGCTTGTGATACTGCTTATGGAGGAAAACACCGATCCGTCAGTTCTGCTTGCGCTGATGTATCTTCTGATGTGATTATCGGATTTGTCCGTTTCCTCTGATGATATATTTTGAGCTTGTAAGCTCGTTAAGTCCCATAGGTCCTCTTGCGTGGAGCTTCTGGGTTGAAATTCCGATTTCTGCACCGAGTCCGAATTCTCCGCCGTCGGTAAAGCGAGTTGATGCGTTTACATAAACCGCCGCAGAATCAATTCGTGCCGTGAACTCGTTTGCACTGTTGTAGTCGCTTGTCACAATGCATTCACTGTGACCTGTACTGTACTTCTGAATGTGAGCAATTGCATCATCAAGGCTGTCAACAACCTTTACGGCAATGATATAATCGAGAAATTCGACTCTATAATCTTCTTCCGTTGCAGAAACAACGCAGTCGCCGAGAATCTGTTTTGTTCTGTCACAGCCTCTGATTTCAACATTCTTTTTATCAAGCTCTGCTTTGATTACAGGCAGAGCTTTTTCTGCGATATCCTTGTGTACAAGCAATGTTTCAAGCGCATTGCATACAGATGGGCGAGAGGTTTTGCCGTTGAAAACAATATTCTTCGCCATTTCAATATCTGCACTCTTGTCAACATAGATATGGCAGTTACCCACGCCTGTTTCGATAACGGGAACCTTTGCATTTTCAACAACGCTTTTGATAAGTCCTGCACCGCCACGGGGAATGAGCACATCGAGATAATCGGAAAGCTGCATAAGCTCTGTTGCGCTCTGTCTTGTTGTGTCCTCAACAAGTGCTACGCAGTCACGGGGAAATCCTGCCTTTTCAAGTGCATCACGCATAACCTTTGCGATTGCCATATTTGAATGAAAAGCCTCTTTACCGCCACGAAGAATTACGGCACTGCCTGCTTTAAGGCAAAGAGCCGCCGCATCGGAAGTTACATTAGGTCTTGCCTCAAAGATGATTCCGATAACACCCATCGGAACTGTTACCTTTTCAATCTGCAAGCCGTTTTTGAGGGTTCTGCCGTCAAGAACTCTGCCCACGGGATCGGGTAAAGCCGCAACCTGTCTTACCCCGTCAGCCATACCGTTGATTCTCTCCTCCGACAATCTGAGTCTATCGAGAAGTGACGCCGTAAGACCGCTTTTTTCGCCGTTCTCAAGGTCAATTTTGTTAGCTGCAAGAATTTCTTCGCAGTTTTCGCAGAGTGCGGCTGCAATTGCACCGAGGGCAATGTCCTTTTTTGAACCGGCTGTCATAAGAAATCTTGACGCATCTTTTGCCTTTGCTCCCATTTGTTCAAGTGTAGTCATAATTTTCCTCCGATTATTTAACAGGTAAAAATTTTGTTCCGATTTTGTTTCCGTCAATTACTTCATAAAGATTTTCGGGATTTGAGCCGTTGATAACGCTGACCTCAACACCTCGTTTTGTGGCATAATCAGCCGCCTGAAGCTTTGTAATCATACCGCCTGTACCACGGTTTGAGCCTGTGCCTGCCGCCATTTCAAAAATTTCCGCATTGATTTTTTCGATAATATCAAGCTTTTTGGCATTTGGATTTGTTCGTGGGTTTGAATCGTACAGACCGTCAATATCCGTAAGAATAATGAGTCTGTCTGCGGCAACAAGTCCTGCGACAATTGCGGAAAGCATATCGTTATCACCGAAATTGTTGCCCTCAAGCTCATCAATTGTAACGGTATCGTTTTCGTTGATTACGGGGATAATGTTCATTCTGAGAAGCTCGTCAATTGTGTTGATAACATTCTGTCTTTTCTGTTCTGTTTCAACAGCGTGGCGGGTAAGCAGCAGCTGAGCAACAGAGTGGTTGTACTCGCCGAAAAGTTTGTCATACATAAACATAAGCTCACACTGACCGATTGCGGCAAGAGCCTGTTTTTTCTTGGTTTCGGTAGGTCGCTTGTCAAGACCTGCCTTGCCCATTCCTACAGCAATAGCACCCGAAGAAACGAAGATAACCTGTTCTCCGCGGTTCTGCAAATCGGAAAGCACCTTGCAAAGCTGTTCAACTCTTCTGTAATTTATTTTTCCGTTTTCATAAGTCAGCGTTGAAGTACCAACCTTGATTACGGTACGCTTTTTCTCCATAAAAACACCTGTTTCATTGCAGATTTTCATTTTTGCACTTTTTCATTATGTACAATTAAAATAATTATAACATAATGTACACGATAAATACAACACTTTACATAACAAAACCCCGAAGTTTTGGCACTTCGGGGTTGATTTTGTATTTAATTTAGTGAGGATATCTGTTGATAAGCTCACGGAGGTCATACGGAGTCGCCTGATAAACGAAATAGTTGAGCCAGTTTGTGTAGAGCAAGGTTGCGTTGCTCCTCCAAATCATCGGCGGAGTTTTTGACGCATCGTCATTCGGAAAATAATTGTAAGGAACATTCGGATTGAGTCCCTTGTTTTTATCTCTGAAATATTCCTTGGCAAGGGTGTCACGGTCATACTCTGCGTGACCTGTAACAAACACCTGTCTGCCGTTTCGACTGCAAATCACGCATGAACCTGCAATCTCGGAAACCGCAAGTACTTCAAGCCCTCTGCATCTTTTCAACGCCTCTTCATCAATTCCCGTATGCCTTGAATGAGGGATTGTGAATGTATCGTCAAAGCCTCTCATAAGCTTGTGATGCGGAACAAGCACCTTGTGGGTGTAAATTCCGCTTAATTTTTCGGGCAAAAGGTGCTTTTTTATGCCGTAGTGATAATAAAGACCTGCCTGAGCGCCCCAGCAGATGTGGAATGTTGAACACACATTATGCTTTGACCACTCCATAATTTCACAAAGCTCACCCCAATAATCGACCTCTTCAAAGTCGAGCTGTTCAACAGGCGCACCCGTGATAATCATTCCGTCAAAGCTTTCGTTCTTCACCTGATTAAATGTCTTGTAAAAAGTTGTCAGGTGATGCGGAGAGGTGTTTTTAGAGGTGTGTGATGCCATCTGCAAAAGCTCGATATCAACCTGCAGAGGACTGTTGCCGAGCAGCCTTAAAAGTTGGGTTTCGGTTTCGATTTTTGTCGGCATCAGATTCAGAATAAGAATTTTCAGCGGACGGATATCCTGCCTGAGAGCAACCTCGTTCGGCATTACAAAAATATTTTCCGATTCCAGCACCTTGATTGCCGGAAGATTACTTTGTACCTTGATTGGCATTTTCTCACCACCTTACTATGTTTTTACACAAAAAGTATTATTTATACATCAATACTGCTTGCCCCAGAATACCATATGCTTTGCAGGCTTGCCACAGCATACGCATACATCCGAGAGATGCTCCTCGTTGAAGGGGATACATCTGCTTTTTACACCGCCTGTAACTTCTTTGATTTTTTCTTCACAGGCTGTATCGCCGCACCACATAGCCTTGATAAAGCCGGGCTTGTTCTTGGCTGTGTCAACGAACTCATCAAATGTTGTTGCCGTGAATGTCTTTTCCTGAGTGTTTTTAAGAGCACGGTCATACATATCGTTGTGGATTGTAACCATAAGGTTTTCAACAAACGGTACAAGCTCGTCAATTGAAACAAATGCCTTTTCACGGGTATCACGGCGGACAACCACGCACTGGTTCTTTTCGATATCCTTAGGACCGATTTCAACTCTTACAGGCACGCCCTTCATTTCATACTCGGCAAACTTCCATCCGGGAGCGTGGTCTGAAGAATCGAGTTTTACTCTGAACTTTTCGGCAAGTGCCTTTCTAAGCTCCTCTGCCTTTTCAAGAACACCCTCTTTGTGCTGTGCAACAGGAATGAGTGCAACCTGAATAGGGGAAATCTTCGGCGGAAGAACAAGACCGTCATCATCAGAGTGAACCATAATGAGCGCACCGATCATTCTTGTGGAAACACCCCATGATGTTTGATGCGGATAATGAAGCTTGTTGTCCTTGCCTGTGTATGTGATGCCAAAGCTCTTTGCAAAGCCGTCGCCGAAGTAATGTGATGTACCGCCCTGAAGAGCAACACCGTTGTGCATCATCGGCTCGATTGTGTAGGTTTCTTCGGCACCTGCGAACTTTTCTTTTTCTGTCTTTCTGCCGATTACTGCCGGAATAGCAAGAGTTTCCTTGTAGAAATCAGAATAAACATGTAACATTCTGAGCGTTTCTTCTCTTGCTTCTTCTTCGGTTTCATGCATTGTATGACCTTCCTGCCAGAGGAATTCCGATGTACGAAGGAACGGACGGGTTGTCTTTTCCCATCTTACAACGCTGCACCACTGGTTGTAGAGCTTCGGAAGATCACGGTATGTGTTGATAATCTTTTTATAATGTTCACAGAAAAGAGTTTCCGATGTAGGACGAACGCAAAGACGCTCTTGAAGCTTTTCCTGACCGCCTATAGTAACCCATGCACATTCGGGGGCAAAGCCCTCAACATGGTCTTTTTCTTTTTGTAAAAGACTTTCGGGAATAAACATAGGCATATAAACATTCTCGTGACCTGTTTCTTTGAAACGACGGTCAAGGTCAGCCTGAATATTTTCCCAGATTGCATAGCCGTAGGGGCGGATAACCATACAACCCTTTACGCCCGAATAGTCAACGAGCTCAGCTTTTTTAACGATGTCGGTGTACCATTTTGCAAAGTCCTCATCTCTGCTTGTGATAGCTTCAACCATTTTTTTGTTGTTTGCCATTATATTCCCTCCGTAAAATAAAATTTTACTTATTTTTTAACATATTTTTTTGCATTTTCAAAATGCCGAATACACGGCTGTCATAACATCTATAACATTACTATTATACACTAATTCTTTTATTTTTCAACCTTTTTGATACAGCCTGAATTTTTAAATTTTCAGCCCTTTCAATATACACTAAATCTGCAAATTTTCAACCTTTTTGAGCAAAACAAAAAGAGGCCGTAAAACGACCTCTCAAAAATTAAGTGCGAAAAAACAAGAGCAAATTATGAGTTAGCCTCGATGTAAGAAACGAGTGAACCAACTGTCTTGATGTTTTCGATTTCCTCATCGGGAACTTCAACCTCAAACTCGTCTTCGATTGACATAAGAAGGTCAACAACATCGAGTGAATCTGCGCCGAGATCTTCCTGAAGATCTGTGTCGGCAGTAATCTTATCCTCTTCAACATCGAACTGTTCAGCAAGAATTGCCTTAACTTTTTCTAATACCATTAATAATTCCTCCCAGTAAAAATATTGATTGTCCAAAGTAAATTATAGACAAAAGCACTTAGTTTATGCTACAATGGTATGAAAGCAAACGGATTGCTTCACTTCCCTTATATTATTGATTATTTACCCCTTTGTCAATATATATTTGAAATTTTTTTGAAAAATTTCTGATTTTTGCATAAATAATTTCTTTTAAGTTTATTTCTGCATAGCTAAAAATATGAACCTCGGAGGTATTTTTTTATTATGGAAACCAAGAAATTTGCCGTAATCGGTCACCCAATCGGTCACACAATGTCACCGTTTATACACACAAGACTTTTTGAACTTCAGGGCGTCAAAGCCGAATATACAAAGCTTGACATTGCTCCCGAAAATCTTGAATATGAATTTAAAAATACCCTTTCAAAACTTGACGGATTTAACATTACAATTCCGCATAAGCAAGCAGTCATTCCGTTTCTTGACGAAATTGACGCAAAGGCCGAGATGTACGGCAGTGTGAACACGGTTTCAAACAAAAACGGCATTTCAAAGGGTTACACAACAGATCCGGACGGATTTTTAAAGGCTCTTGATGCGGCAGGAATTATGCTTAACGGCAGAATCGTAATCATCGGTTGCGGCGGCGTTGCAAGAACAATGGCGTATGAGGTTGTTCTCAAAAAACAGCCCCTTCTCTTTGCCGTAAGAAAAGAGGATTTGAAAATTGCCGAGGCTTTATGCGATGAAATCAGAAAAACAGTTGCAGGTTGCGATGTAAGCTTCTGCCTTATTGACGAACTTTCGGGTGACATTGATGTGCTTATCAACGCAACTCCTATCGGAATGTTTCCTAAGATTGAAAATCAGCCTGTAAGCGACAGTGTAATAAACCGTTGTGCAAATGTATTTGACGCTGTTTACAATCCGCTTGAAACAATGCTTGTTAAAAAGGCAAGGGCAAACGGTGCAACAGCCGAAAGCGGAATGGCAATGCTCGTATGGCAGGCAGTTGTTTCTCACGAACATTGGGACGGCTCTGTTTATGACAAGGGCGACATTGCTCAGCTTTGTATCGACTCTGCAAAAGAGCTTGAAAAGAATTTCTGATGAACGGAGAAATTTAAAGTGAACAACATAGTTTTATGCGGATTTATGGGTTGCGGAAAATCAACCGTAGGCAAAAACATTGCAAGAAAATCGGGAAGAAAATTTCTTGATATGGATTCATACATTGAAAAAAAAGCAGGAATGACAGTTTCCAAAATATTTGAAAAATACGGCGAAGAAAAGTTTCGTGATATGGAACATGACGCCTGTGTTGAGCTTGCAGGACTTGAAGGTCTTGTAATTGCATCGGGCGGCGGTGCGTTTACATTCAAGAGAAATGTTGAGGCCTTCAAGGGCAAGGACAAAATTGTTTTTCTTGATGTTCCGCTGGGAATCATCAAAAGCCGTCTTAAAAACGACACAACAAGACCACTGCTTCAGCGTCCGGACAGGGACAGGGTTATGAAAGACCTTTATGACAGCAGATATCCGATTTATCATGCCGCTGCCGACATTGTGGTAAAGGGCAAAAATACGCCGTTAAAAACCGCTTTTGCAATAATCGACGCAGTAAGCGGAACAGATGTGGCTGAAAAACCGCATAAAAACGCTTGATTCTACATTTATTCTATTGACTATCACGCTTTAAAGTGCTAAAATGACTAAAGAAATGTGACGAACTTCGATTCGTTTCGTCAAAAGTGAATTGAAAGGAAATTAAAGCAATGATTATAGTATTAAAACCGTCTGCAACAGAGGAGCAGATTACAAAATTCACAAATATGCTCAAAGAGAGCTATGATGTAAAGGTTAATAAGTGGGACGGTGTTCATTCAACCGTACTCGGTCTTATCGGCGATACAACAAAGATTGACATTGAGTATATTGACGCTCAGGACATTGTTGAAAATGTAAAGAGAGTTCAGGAGCCGTACAAAAAGGCTAACAGAAAGTTCCACCCCGACAATACAGTCATTAAAATCAATGACAATGTAACAATCGGTGACGGCAGTCTGCACATTATGGCAGGTCCCTGCTCTGTTGAAAGCGAGGAGCAGATTGTTCAGATTGCAAAGGATGTTAAAGCATCGGGCGCAACACTTCTCAGAGGCGGCGCATTCAAGCCCCGTACTTCACCATACGCTTTCCAGGGACTCAAGGCAGAAGGACTTGACCTTCTTAAAACAGCAAGAAGAGAAACAGGTCTGCCGATTGTAACAGAAATTATGAGAGCATCACACATTGATATGTTCGAGAATGTGGATATTATTCAGGTTGGTGCAAGAAATATGCAGAACTTTGAGCTTCTCAAGGAGCTCGGCAAAATTGACAAGCCTATTCTTCTCAAGAGAGGTCTTTCCGCAACAATCGAAGAATGGCTCATGAGTGCCGAATATATTATGGCAGGCGGTAACGATAAGGTTATGCTCTGCGAAAGAGGTATCCGCACATACGAAACATTTACAAGAAACACTCTTGATATTTCGGCTATCCCGATTATCAAAAAGCTTTCTCACCTTCCTGTTATTGTTGATCCGAGCCATGCGTCGGGCAAGTCCTGGCTTGTTGAACCGCTTGCAATGGCAGCAGTTGCCGCAGGTGCAGACGGTCTTATTATAGAGGTTCACAACGATCCGCCACACGCACTTTCGGACGGTGCGCAGTCACTTACTCCAAAGCAGTTTGACGGAGTTGCAAAGAAGGTTTTCGGCTTAAAAAAGGCTGTTGACAAATTAAATTAAGATTTTTACTTTCGGTACGGTTTTTCAGCCGTACCGATTTGGACTTTAATTAACTTTACTAAAGAATACACAAACGGAGGCTAATGCAGTGAATATTGCAGTTGTAGGACTCGGAATTATCGGCGGCAGTTTTTGCAAGGCGATAAAAAAGTACACCGACCACCGTGTAATCGGTATCAACAGAACAAAATCTACTGCCGAAAAGGCTTTAAAAGAAGGTGCGATTGATGAAATCGGCACACATGAAAGCCTTGAAAACGCAGACCTAATTATCCTTTCAATGTATCCGCAGGCGGTTGTTGACTATGTTTCAAGGTACGGCGAACACATAAAAAAAGGTGCGGTTGTAACCGATGTTTCAGGCATCAAGAGGGCAATCTGTCCGCAGATGACAAAGCTTTCCGAAAAATTCGGCTTTGTTTTTGCCGGCAGTCATCCGATGGCAGGTAAGGAAACAAACGGTTTTGATGTTTCGGATGCCGACCTTTACAAAAACGCAAGCTACATTATCGTTCCGTGCAAGGCTGATAACAGCGTTGTAAATATGTTGTCCGACTTTGCAAAATCAATCGGTTTTGGCACAGTAAAAATCACAACTCCCGAAGAACACGACAGAATGATTGCTTTCACATCACAGCTTCCGCATGTGCTTGCGTGTTCATATGTTTTAAGTCCGTGCTGTCCGAACCACAAAGGCTTTTCGGCAGGAAGTTACCGAGATGTTTCGAGAGTTGCAAACATAAATTCAACGCTTTGGAGCGAGCTTTTCCTTGAAAACAAAGATCCGCTCATTTCCGAGCTTGATATACTTATAGAGAACATTACAAAAATCAAAGATGCGATAAAAGCCGAAGATACCGACGCTCTCAAGGCTCTTCTTGAAAAGGGCAGAGAGGTCAAACAGGCACTCGGAGAATAAAGAGGAAGGAGAACTTTTATGAAAACTATTCATGTTTCCACGGGAAGTCCCTATGACATTATGATTGAAAGAGGTATCCTTGATAATTGCGGCGAGATTATCAAAAAGCTTTCAAATGCAGAAAAAATCACTATTGTAACAGATACAAATGTTGCTCCGCTGTACAAATGGAGAGTTCTCAACTCTCTTTCACAGCAGGGTTATCAGACTACCGCCCATGTTTTTCAGGCGGGCGAGCAGTCAAAGAATCTTAACACAATCGCAGATATCTATGACACACTTGCAGATTTTAAGATGACAAGAAAAGACCTTATCGTTGCACTCGGCGGTGGTGTTACGGGCGATATGGCAGGCTTTGCCGCCGCAACATATCTGAGAGGAATCGACTTCGTTCAGATTCCGACATCTCTGCTTGCACAGGTTGACTCATCCGTAGGAGGAAAAACAGGCGTTGACATTGCACAGGGCAAGAACCTTGTCGGTGCATTCTATCAGCCAAAGGCTGTTTTGATTGATCCCGACACTCTTTCAACTCTTCCCGACCAGTTCATCACAGACGGTATGGCTGAGATTATCAAGTACGGCTGTATCAAGGACAGCGAATTTTTTGAAATGCTTGCAAACGGTGACGCTCTTGAACACATTGACGATGTAATTGAAACCTGTGTAAAAATTAAGCGTGATGTAGTAAACCGTGACGAAAAGGAAGCAGGGGAAAGAATGCTTTTAAACTTCGGTCACACACTCGGTCACGCAATCGAAAAAATCTACAACTATACAGGCATCACACACGGTATGGCAGTTGCCGTCGGTATGGTAATGATGACAAAGGCAAGCGAAAAGCACGGACTTACCGAGGCAGGAACTGCATACAAGATTGAAGAAGTTTGCGCAACCTACGGCTTGCCGACTACCGATGACGCAAGCCTTGAAAAAATTGCCGAGGCGGCTCAGACAGACAAGAAAACTTCGGGCTCGTCAATCAATGTTGTTTTGCTTGAGAAAATCGGCACAAGCTTTACCAAAAAGGTTGCAATTTCCGATTTGCTCGACTTCATCACACCGTAACACGGTAAACATATTTTAATGAAAGGCTGTGGAAGTATGGCTTTGTCAACCGACAAAAGCAGTAAGCCGTATGTACGGTATCTTCCGTTTGTACCAAACGGCGAAGTGAACATTCCCCCGTCAAAGAGCGATGTTCACCGTGCAATAATCTGCGCCGCCCTCACAAGGGGCAAATGCACAATTGCACCCGTTGCTCTCTCAAATGACATCAAGGCGACAATCGGCGTGATTGAGGATATGGGGTGCACCGCCTCAATAAAGGACGGAGTGCTGACTGTTGACGGTACAAATATTTTTAAAACAGATAATGTAACGCTTGACTGCGGCGAAAGCGGCAGTGCTTTGCGATTTTTCATACCCGTAGCCGCAGCCGGCGGTATTAATGCCACCTTTGTCGGTCACGGAAAGCTTCCCGAAAGACCTATCGGAATTTTTACGGAGGCTCTGCCAAAAGCAGGAGTAAAGTGTGAAACCGAGGGCGGTCTGCCGCTCAAAATCAGCGGTCGGCTTGAAAGCGGAACTTTTGAAATCCCAGGTAATGTAAGTTCGCAGTTCATTACGGGACTTCTGCTTGCTCTTCCGCTTGTTGAGGGTGACAGCGACATTGTGCTGACATCTCCGATTGAGAGTGTCGGCTACATAAATATGACAATTCACACTATGGCACAATTTGGTGTTGAAATTGAAACAACCGACAACGGCTGGCACATCAAGGGCGGTCAGTCATACATTCCGCATGATTACACAACAGACGGCGACTGGTCGCAGGCGGCTTTCTTTATGGTTGCAGGCGCACTCGGCGGAAAGGTGACTGTGAACGGCGTCAACAGAAATTCTGCACAAGGTGACAGGAAGATTGCCGAGTTGCTTGCACGGTTTGGTGCAAAGGTAACGCAGACGGATACTTCCGTAACCGTTGAAAAGGGAGAGCTTAATGCAATTGACATTGATGCTTCGCAGATTCCCGACCTTGTACCCGTGCTGACGGTTTGTGCCGCATTTGCAAAGGGAACAACCGGGATTTACAATGCCGAAAGACTTCGCATAAAGGAATGTGACCGTCTTACGGCAACCGCTAAGCTGATAAACGATCTCGGCGGTAAGGTGACTGAGTTGCCTGACGGACTTGTCATAGAGGGAATTGACACCCTCAAGGGCGGATTCTGTGAGGGCTTTAATGACCACAGAATTGTAATGTCGGCAGGTGTCTGCGCAGTAAGACTCAACGGTGAAATTGAGTCAAGCTATGCGCTTTCAATCAACAAAAGTTACCCTGATTTTTACATAGATTATAATAATATTGGAGGTAAGGCGAATGTCCTCGACCTACGGTGATAAGATAAAAATTTCCGTTTTCGGCGAAAGCCACGGTAACGGAATCGGAGTTGTAATTGACGGACTTCCGGCAGGATTTGAGGTTGACTTTGATAGGGTTCTCACTCAAATGGCACGCCGTGCTCCGGGTAAAGACAAAACGGCAACTCCCCGAAAAGAAAAAGACCTTCCGAAGGTTCTTTCGGGTATGCTCGGCAACAAGCTGACAGGTGCTCCGCTTTGTGCCGTAATTGAAAACACTAACACAAAAAGCGGTGACTACGGCAATCTTCTCGACTGTCCCCGCCCCGGTCACAGCGACTACACCGCCTTTGTAAAATATAATGCGTCAAACGATATTCGTGGCGGCGGTCATTTTTCGGGCAGACTTACAGCACCGATTGTTTTTGCAGGTGCTGTCTGCCGTCAGATTCTTGAATCAAAGGGCGTTAAAATTGCCGCCCATATCAGCAGTATCGGCAATGTTTCCGACAGCTCCTTCTGTCCGACGAAAATTGATGACGCACTCATTGAAAAGCTGAACAGCTCATCGTTTGCACTCATTGACGAAACTGCCGAAAAACCTATGAGAGATGCCGTTGAAGATGCCAGAATGGCACAGGACAGCATTGGCGGAACAATTGAATGTTGCGTAACAGGCATTGACGCAGGCTACGGCGAGCCGATGTTTGAAGGTGTTGAGGGCGTTATTGCCAAGGCTGTTTTCGGTGTTCCCGCAATTAAGGGCATTGAGTTCGGCAAAGGCTTTGAGCTTTCAACAATGAGAGGCTCGCAGTCGAACGATCCGTTTGAATACAAAGACGGCAAGGTCGTTACAACAACAAACAACTGCGGCGGTATTTTGGGCGGAATTACAAACGGAATGCCGATTATTTTCCGTGCCGCCGTAAAGCCTACACCGTCAATTTCACAACCGCAAAGGACTGTAAATCTTCAGACAAAAGAAAATGCAGAGCTTGTTATTCACGGCAGACACGATCCGTGTATTGTGCCGAGAGCAGTCCCCGTTATTGAGGCTGTTACGGCTGTTGCAATTATTAACCTTATGTGAGGTCTTTATGAGAGATTTAAAAGAAATCAGAAAAGATATTGACAAAATAGACAATCAGCTTATTGAGCTTTTTAAGCAGAGAATGGATTGTGCAAGGGATGTCGGCATCTACAAGCAGGCAAACAACATTCCCGTTTTTAACGAGGGCAGAGAGAATGAAATTCTTGATGCCGTTGAAGAAAAGGGAGGCGAATACGGCGCATCCGCAAGACTTCTCTACTCAAACATTATGGAGCTTTCAAGGGCGCTCCAGCACAACATTGTCGGCAGCGGCAAAGAGCTTAAAAGCGTTATCAACAATGCAAGCACGGATATTCCGTCAAGCGGAATCAAGGTTGCGTATCAGGGAATCAAGGGTGCTAACGGTCACGAGGCAACTTTAAGACTTTTCCCGAACGGCGAGGCTGTCAATTACAAAAGCTTTGCAGATGTATTTTCTGCCGTTGACAACGGTGAGGTTGCATTCGGTGTTCTTCCTGTTGAAAACTCAAGCGCAGGCTCTGTTTCGGCTGTTTATGACCTTATTCTCAAGCACCGTTTTTACATTGTAAAGGCACTCGATTTGCCGATTGACTACTGCCTTGCAGGTCTTAAACAATCTGCTTTTGAGGACATTGAAATCGTGTGGTCGCATCCGCAGTCACTTTCACAATGTGCGCAGTATATTGCCGACCACGGCTTTGATTCTGTTCCATTCTCCAACACGGCAATTGCCGCCCGTGATGTTGCAAAGGAAAAGCGTCTCAATGTTGCGGCAATCTGTTCATACAAAGCGTGTGAGGAATACGGCTTGAAGGTTCTTGACAATCATCTTCAGGACAATGACGAGAACACAACAAGATTTATTGTCATCTCCAAAAAGCTGTACATTCCTAAAGATGCGAACAGAATCAGTCTTTGTTTCTCGCTTCCTCATGTTACGGGATCGCTGTACAGCCTTTTGTGCAGATTCAATTCGCTCGGTCTTAACCTCACAAAAATCGAATCCCGTCCCCGTCAGGGCAGACAGTTTGAATATCTGTTCTACCTCGACTTTTCGGGCAATGTCAGAAGTGAAAATGTTATTGAACTTGTAAGTCAGCTTAGCGAAGAGATGCCCGAATTCAGCTTTTTGGGCAACTACGCAGAACCCGAGTTCCCGATTAAATAAACCGCACGGCGAGCCACCGGCAGCGTGTCGCTGCACCCAATTCGTGTAGATAGTTTGTAATGTTAAAAAACATTTATGCCCGAGCGTAGCATTGCAACCGTTCGCACAATGTTACAATTGTTTTGTTCAATTTCAAAAAATTACACCCTTTCGGAATTTATCGAAAGGGTGTTTTTATATGTCAAAATGTTGATTTGGTTTTCATTTCAAAAACTCAATTAAGAGCAGGCTTAATATTTTTTGTTGGCGTGATGAAAGCTCTTTGCCTTTAAGATTGCAATCGGTAAATTCTTCGTAGAGCAGTTTCATTATATTTGTCTGCGTTTCGTTCAGATTGTTAATGTAGAGTGCGTCCTTTTTTTCTATGCCAACAAGGTAATCAAGCGAAACATTGAACACATTTGCAATTGAAATCAAAACTTCAAGCGGAGGATATTTGATGTTGTTTTCATAATTGCTTATGACAGGCTTGCTTCTGCCGATTCTCCTGCCTAAGCTTTCCTGCGACATATGTCTTGACTCTCTAAGTTCTCGTATTCTTAACCCGAAATCAAACATTCATTTCACCTCAAAAAGTTTTCAATAAGAATATTTTAAAACACTTGCGTTTTGTAATTTAAAACTGTATAATACAAGTGTTAGCTAAAAGTAAACTTTTAATTTAGAAAGTTTACTTTTAGAAAATAGTTTCAGCTTTTTTGAGAACGAAAAATATTTTTGAGGAGGAATACTTTGTGAAAAAAATCATTTCAGGTGTTTTAAGTGCAGTTATGCTGACTTCGGTCTTGTGTGCCTGCAATGACGGCGGAAATCAGTCAAACTCTTCGCAGTCGGGAGATAATGCGAATTCGTCACAGCAAACCATGACAACAGAGGTTGCAACCACACAGCCTGCAACAGAGCCGAACTACGAGGACACAAACTATGTTGCACCGATTCCGCAAAAAAATCAAACCTATAAGTTTGAAGAAATTTCACTCGACGAAGCGGCAACCTCAAGCGGATATTCAATATCGGATAGTGCATTTAGAATAACCGATCCGATAGTTTATGGTGAATATTTGGTGGTGAGAGTTACTTATTCAAATATAAATTCTACTGATTTTTGTGCGTATAATGTAATATTTGATTTAGATGGTAATATGGTTGCTAATATTTCCAATGTTTCACTTAATGAGGGCTATGGAAAGTCCGGACAGATACAGGGCATATACGGTGATTATACTGTTCTTAGATTTCCAATTCATAGCGAGGATAAATATGCCTTGTACAATTTGAAAACAAAAGAGTTGAAGTATATAGACTCGGAATATGGCTCACCCAAAATGGATAACGGTGTAATTGTTTTCGGTAAAAAAGAGGAAACTGGATATAAATATGGTGCATTAGATTTGGATTTAAATGAAATTGTTCCTGCTGAATATGATGAACTTTCTCTTGCTTCTCCAACACTGTTTAGGGCAAAAAAAGACGAAAAATACGGACTTATAGATTTTAATAATAAGGTTGTTGTTGATTTTAATTATAAGGAAATTGTCAGATTTAACGGTGTTGAAGATGATAGTTTTAGTGCCTTTGTTGACTTTGAAAAGAATATAAATAAATATACTCTTGCCTTAGATGAAAATGATAAAATTGTCTTGATTGATAGCCAGGGAGAAATTTCAGACAGTAATTTTGAAATATCAGAGGATAAATTAGGTGTTGGTCGAGTAGTTTCACAGTATGATAACAAAACCTATATTAAAAATAATGAGACGGTTACAGATATAGACGGTAATTCGATAACAGATAATGTACTTAAAGGAAATCTCAATGGTGGTTTTGTTAATGGGTATTGTGTTGCCGGAGATGAAGACGGAGCGTATAATTTAGTTGATAGTAATGGTAATGTAATTTACACAAAATCTTCCGATGAGTATATTAAATACTTTTCTTCAGTTGATCAAAGTGGTTTGTTTATGGTTGATTACTATTCAAAAGCTTATAGTTATGTGAGAACTGAAATATTGGATTTAGCCGGTAATATAGTTTATACAACACAGGAAAAAGGACTCTCATCTATGGGAAATGGATTATTTGAGAAATATGAATATAAACAATACAGAGTTTACAAAGTAACCGCAGAATGAGGTGAAATATATGGGAAAAACAAAAAGAAATCCTGCATTAAAAGTGATAGGCGCTATTTTGATTGTGGCAGGAGCGATAACATTTATTGTATCGGCTGTTCAGCTTTATGATGTGCAGTCCACAAGAACCCATTGGGCAGAGGGCTTTATGCAGGACTATCAGGCAAGAACAAATGCGACAAATTCAATACCGTGTTACATATTTATGGCTCTTGCGGTGGTAATGGTTATTGCAGGCATTGTCATGGTGTGCATAAAGCCAAAAAATAATGTTATGGTTTTTCCGAATATGCCAGTTTCATATAATAATGTCGGAGAAAGCTTCAGCCTGTATTGCCCAAACTGCAAAAATCCGATAGGTCAGAATGATATATTTTGCAAAACCTGCGGATATAATCTAAAACCAACAAATCAGGTTTCACAAATGAAAATAACCTGCCCAAACTGCGGCGAAGAAAATGAACCCGACAGCAGTTTTTGTGTTAAATGCGGAAGTCAATTATAAATAAAACTCAACTTAAAACACCCTTTCGGAATTTATCGAAAGGGTGTTTTTATGCTTAAACTATAAAATTATATTTAATCAGCCGTCAATTTCTACGAGGGCGAAGCTTTGCGGTGACATTGTTACTTTGCCGTCTGCAAATTCAGCGTTGCCGAGGGCATATACTGTTTTGCCTGTATATTTTGCGTTCATTACTGCACTTTCGCCGAGGGGGTTGAAGTACATAACGAGGTTGCCTCTCTTGTATGCAAACGGAATTTTGCCTTCTTCATACATAAATTCAAGCTCACCGTTGCCTTTAAGGTCATCGTACTTGTGACGAAGTGCAATAATGTCTGTTACAACCTTGTAGATGCTGTCGGGATCGTCCTTCTGATTCTCAACAGTCGGAGCGTCGGCACTCTTATCAACTGCAAGATACGGCTCGTCGCTTGTTGAGAAACCAAGGTTCTTACCGCTGTTCCACTGCATAGGAGTACGGGAGCCTGTTCTTGAATAACCGCCCTCCTTGCTTACGATGCCTTTCTGATATCTCATGCCGATTTCATCACCGTAGTAGAGGAACGGAACACCCGGCATTGTGAAAATGAATGCATTCACAAGCTTGATAGCCTCTTTGTCAAGATATGCCGTAACTCTCGGCATATCGTGGTTGTTTGTCATAAAGCTGATGTAGCCGTTGTCCTTTGTCTTTTCGTAGTTAGGAAGATATTCGTCTGCAAATGCTTTGATATCACCCTTGCCGTTAGGATTGAAAACAGCCTGATCGCCAAATTCACCGTAGCGGAAAAGTCTGCTGTAGCCGTTTCCGTAGTGGTCAAGATAGAAGTCCATGTGGAAACCTGCGTTGTTGATTGCTCTTTCGGGATTGCACCACTCTGCAACCATTGCGGCATTCGGATATTCCGTGTCGAGCATATCACGCACCCCACGCCAGATTTTTGCCGTTGCAATTTTATCGTCATCATTCTTAACAAGTGAGTCAGCCATGTCAACTCTGAAACCGTCAGCACCCTTGTCAAGCCAAAAACGCATAACATCCTTCATAGCTTCTGCTGTTGCAAGACAGTCGGGATGGTCACACGGCAACTGCCATTCGGGATGTGTGATTTCGTGAAAACCGTAGTTAAGAGCAGGCTGTGAGCTGAAGTAGTTTACCATATAGTTGCCGTCACGCTCGCAAAGTCCGCACATCATACGGTACTGCGGCGGTGCGTCCCATACGCTCTTTGTAAAGATGTAACGGTTTGAATATTCGCTCTTTGCGGCTTTCTTGGCCTCTAAAAACCATTCATGCTGGTCTGATGTGTGACCCGGAACAAGGTCAAGAAGAATCTTGATTCCCTTTTTGTGAGCCTCGTTGAAAAGACGAACAAGGTCATCATTTGTGCCGTAACGCTCTGCAACCTTCTTGTAGTTTCGAACATCATAGCCTGCATCCATAAAAGGTGAATCGTAAATCGGGTTGAGCCAGATTGCGTTGCAACCGAGGCTTTTTACATAGTCAAGCTTGCTGATGATACCCTCGATGTCACCGATTCCGTCACCGTTGGTGTCACAAAAACTCTGCGGATAAATTTCATAGAAAACAGCGTCATTAAGCCAGTTTGGCATAAAAATCATTCCTTTTGCTTTTTATTTTCTGTGGCTGTATCTTACGGCATCATTGTAGCATTAAATTGTTATGTTGGCAACCTTTTTGTATTGCATACACAAAACCTGACAATTATGTATGAAAAAACAGCCAAATTTTATTCCATTAATATTTACTTGCAAAAGTGCTTCGTTCATCATAATATGTAAACAGATGTATGTGTATCGGAATTTAGGGGGAGGGAGTATTTTGACTGTTGACAAACTCGGCGATAATAAACTGCTGATTAAGCTTGATGAATCGGATATGGAGAATTTTGAGCTTGATTTCGGAAAAATGAGCTTTAAAAACGAGGATAATCAAAAGGTGATTATCGGACTTATGCGACTTGCCTGTTGCAGGGCGGGACTTGACACGAACGGTAAAAATGTGAAAATAGAGGCTTTTCTGCTCGGCGATGAATGTTGTATCCTTGTTACGGCAAATCCGAAAAAACGAAAATACAGGCTGAAAAAGTCCGACAGCGGTCTGTGCTGGAAAATGGCGAATGCGTCGGATTTTCTGAATGCGGTAGAGGCTTTGTACCGCAGTAACATATGTTGCAGAAAAAGCTCCGCATACGAAATGTCGGGAAATTATTACCTTGTGTTTGATTATTTTTCATTGCCGAAGCATATGATACGGGTGTTGTCGGAATACGGTGAAAGGCAAAAATCCCGCAACGCAGCGGCAAGAGTGCGTGAAAACGCAAACCTGTTGTGTCATGCCGATGCAGTTGCGGTGATAGGAAAGTTTCTTGTGTAAATTGAAAATGGAAAATTGAAAGTTGAAAATTGTTTTGTTTGATTAAGAAACACCCTTTCGGAAATACTCCGAAAGGGTGTTAATCTATGCGTATGTTTAATCTTTTTTTACTTCAATTTCGCCGTGTTCTTCTTCAAAGGACTTAACCCTTTGCTTTATATACTGCTCAATTTCACGATTTGCGGAACGACCTTCATAGTCGGCAACATATCTGAATTTCTGAAAAAGCGTGCGGTTAACTCTCAGAGTGTATCGTAAAATATTATCATCCATAATCGGTACTCCTAAATGTTATTATGACACTATTTTAATGTAATTATTGCGTCAAAACGAAAATGGTGCTATTATGATGTCATAATGGTGTCATAATTTTAGGAGTGTGAAAAAATGAAAATTGCGATAGTAGGCTCAAGAAGTATTACAGTGAATAATTTAGGCGATTATTTACCTGAGAATACAACTGAAATAGTAAGCGGTGGTGCTATTGGTGTTGACAGAAGTGCGAGAAATTACGCTAAGACACATAATATTAAACTAAAAGAATTTTTACCCGAATACGAACGATACGGGCGGTCAGCACCTTTGAAAAGAAATTTGCAAATAATTGATTATGCCGATGAAGTTATTGCATTTTGGGACGGTATGTCACGCGGAACACGGTTTGTTATAGAGAATTGCAAAAGAAAAAATGTGCCGATTAAGTTTTATGCTTTGGCAAATAAGTAATGTTGCAAACGAACCGAAATTTTCATATATAAAAAACGGTCGGGCAACATAGCTATGCGTTTTGCAAAGCAACTGCCCGACCGAAATTTTTTATTTTACATTTTCAATTTTCAATTTGTAAAACTATCTTTGTTTCGTGAATGAAAACTCAATTCTGTTGTTGTCGTAATTAAGCACCATTGTCAGCACACCGCTGTCATAGCTCAGCTTGTATGCCGTACCGTTTACCGTCAGGTCAACGGAGGTTCCGTTGAATGTGTAGGCTGAATCACACGAAATTCCTGCGAGTGTAACCGTGCAGTTACTGCTGTCCTTGAAATCAAGACCAAACTGATCCTCGTCAATTCCAAGCTCGCTGTATGAAATTGTTTCACCGTCTGTCTTTGCTGTTGTCGGTACCCATTTGCCGATTATTTCGGCATTTCCGTTGCTTCCGCATCCGCAGAAAATTGATGCGAAAACAAACACGCACAGCACAAGGCACATAACCCTGACTTTCATATAATACACACCCTTGAATTTGTTTGTTCCTCTTATGCAGTATATTTTACCATTTTACGCTTTATTCGTCAAACTTTAAATGTTATAAAATTGAAATTATATGCCACATTTTATTTGCGGATAATTGACAAATCGACACATAAATGAGATAATAAAAAGGTATATGAACTCGGTTTATCCGAACAATAAATCAAGAGGAGTAATGACTATGGCAAAGGAACTTGCTAAATCCTACAACCCGTCAGAGTTTGAGGACAGAATTTACGACTTCTGGCTGAAAGGTAACTACTTTCATGCAGAGGTTGACAAAGATAAAAAACCTTATACAATCGTAATGCCGCCGCCAAACATCACAGGTCAGCTGCATATGGGACACGCACTTGACGAAACACTTCAGGACATTCTTATCCGTTGGAGAAGAATGCAGGGCTACAGCGCACTTTGGCTCCCCGGTACAGACCATGCGTCAATCGCTACAGAGGCTAAAATCGTTGAGGCAATGCGTAAAGAGGGTATCACTAAAGAGGATATAGGCAGAGAAGAATTCCTAAAGCGTGCATGGGAATGGAAAAAGGTGTACGGCGGAAGAATCACAAGTCAGCTTAAAAAGCTCGGTTCAAGCTGTGACTGGGAGCGTGAGCGCTTCACAATGGACGAGGGCTGTTCAAAGGCTGTTAAAGAAGTTTTTGTTCGCCTTTATAATGACGGAAAAATCTACCGTGGCAACCGTATGGTAAACTGGTGTCCTCATTGCTGTACATCAATTTCGGATGCCGAGGTTGAATACAAGGAGCAGAACGGTCATTTCTGGCACTTGCTCTATCAGGTTAAGGAAACAGGCGAGTACCTTGAAATCGCAACAACCCGTCCCGAAACAATGCTCGGTGATACTGCTGTTGCCGTCAACAAGGACGATGAGCGTTACAAGCACCTCCACGGCTGTCATGTAATCCTTCCGCTTCTTAACAAGGAAATCCCGATTGTCTGCGATGAACACGCAGATATGGAAAAGGGAACGGGTGTTGTTAAAATCACTCCTGCACACGATCCTAACGACTTTGAAGTCGGTCAGCGTTGCAATCTTCCGATTGTCCGTTGCTTTACATATGACGGTCACCTTACAGGTGCAAAGGATGTTGAAGAATACAACGAATTAAAGGCAAAGGGACAGCTTGCCGAAAACGAACCCGAGGTTCTCGACTGCGGAAAATATGCAGGCATGACAACAATGGAGGCAAGAGAGGCTATTGTTGCCGACCTTAAAGAAATCGGCGCTCTCAAAGAGGTTGAAGAGCTTACTCACGATGTTGGCACTTGCTACCGTTGTCACACAACAATTGAGCCTATGGTTTCAAAGCAGTGGTTTGTAAAAATGGCTCCGCTTGCAAAGCCTGCAATTGATGTTGTCCGCAAGGGCGACACAAAGTTCATCCCCGAAAGATTTGAAAAGGTTTACTTCCATTGGATGGAGAACATCAAGGATTGGTGTATTTCCCGTCAGCTTTGGTGGGGACACAGAATCCCTGCGTGGTACTGCGATGACTGCGGCGAAGTTATGGTTGCAAAAGACGCACCCGAAAAGTGCTGTAAGTGCGGCAGTACACACATTCATCAGGACGAGGACACTCTCGACACATGGTTCAGTTCGGCACTTTGGCCGTTCTCAACACTCGGCTGGCCCGACAAAACTCCCGAACTTGAGTATTTCTATCCCACAAGCACTCTTGTAACAGGTTATGATATCATCTTCTTCTGGGTTGCAAGAATGATTTTCTCGGCTTGTGAAAATATGGGTTCTGCTCCGTTCAAGACCGTATTTATGCACGGCATTGTAAGAGATGAAAACGGCATCAAGATGTCAAAATCTCTCGGCAACGGTATTGATCCGCTTGAAGTTATTGACAAATACGGTGCAGACGCACTCCGTTTCTTCCTTGCAACAGGCAACACACCCGGTAACGATATGCGTTATTCCGACAAGCGTGTTGAGGCTTGCGCTAACTTTGCAAACAAGCTCTGGAACGCATCTCGTTATGTTCACATGAACATTGACGACCACGATGTTAAGAATGAACTTCCGAAAACTCTCACAACAGAGGACAAGTGGATTGTTTCAACTCTCAACACAGTTGCAAAAGAAGTAAACGAAAATCTTGAGAAGTTTGAACTCGGCATTGCAGTTCAGAAGATTTATGAATTCATCTGGGACTGCTACTGCGACTGGTACATTGAGCTTGTTAAGACAAGACTTTCAAGTGACGGTGAGGACGCTCAGAATGCAAGACAGGTACTTCTTTATGTGCTTGATCAAATTCTCAGACTTCTCCATCCGTTTATGCCGTACATCACAGAAGAAATCTGGCAGACAATTCCTCACGAGGGCGAAACAGTAATGCTCGCAAAGTACCCCGAATACAACGCAGAGCTTGATTATCCCGAGGCATCGGATGAAATGAAAAAAATTATGGATGCAATCCGTGCAATCCGTAACCGCCGTGCAGAGATGAATGTTCCGCCGTCAAGAAAAGCAAGGGTTTATGTTGCAACAAAGTTTGCCGACACATTCAAGGACGGCACACAGTTCATTCAGAAGCTTGCATCAGCAAGTGAGGTTGAAGTTGCAGAAAGCTTTGAAATTGAGGGTGCCGTAAACATTGTAACGGCAGACGCAAAGATTTACATTCCTATGGACGAGCTTGTTGACAGGGAAAAGGAACTTGCAAGACTCAACAAAGAGCTTGAACAGGTTAAAAAGCGTCTTGCACAGAGCGAGGGCAAGCTTAACAATCAGGGCTTTGTTGCAAAAGCTCCCGAGGCTGTAATTGAAAAGGTTAAGGGACAGGCCGCAAAGGAAAGAGAGCAGATTGCTCTTATCGAAGCCGCAATTGCCGCACTCAAATAATTCGGCAATCCGATAAAACAGAATAAAATTATAATCAAAGGCTGAAAGAGCATAGTTGTTCTTTCAGCCTTTTATGTTCGTGCAGATAGTCTTAATAGGGCGAGAGTAAGCTTTTTAAATTGAAAGTTGAAAATTGAAAATGGAAAATTATAGTCGGGAAGACAGTTTGCAAAATGCAACGCATTGTTTCCCGACTGTTTTTTGTATATGGAAGTTGTTGTTTATTTGTATGGAAAAACAGATTTTGTAAATACCCTACGGGATTGTGCGAACGGTTGCAATGTTACGCTCGGGCATAATATGTTTTTTCAATAATAATAATTAAGGGTTGCTTAATACACCTTTGTGTATAGGGTGAAGAAATCCGCTCCCGATTGTTAAAATTATTGTAAAAACAGTCGAATTCCCTTTACTTTTGTTGATAATTATGTTAGTATGTAATAAAAGTTGAGGGAAATGTTTATGGCGAAGAGAATTGACGAAATCAGACAAAAGGTTGAAACCGAAGGCGAGGTTTTCGTCTCGGATTTAAGCAGAATATATAATGTAACCGAAGAAACTATCAGGCGTGATCTTGAAAAGCTGAAGAATGACGGTATCATTACCAGAACTTTCGGAGGAGCTGTTCTTAACACAACTCCTCAGAATGACAGAGTGCATTTCTTTAAACGCAAGGGAATCAACCTTGAGAGCAAAAAGAAAATTGCTAGGCTGCTTGTTGATAAATTTATCGGTGTGAATACGATGATGATTGATAACAGCACAACTGTTCTTGAGGCTGTTAAGCTTTTTAAGGACAATGAAAATCTTACCGCAATTACCTTTTCTGCACAGATTTTTCAGGAACTCGACACTTGTAAAATGAAGCTGGTTTCAACCGGCGGACTTTATGATGAAAAAACCCGTTCTTTCTACGGAAAACCTGCAAAAGAGGCTATGAAAAAGTACAATGTTGACCTTGTTCTCCTCGGATGCAAAGGGCTTGATATGGAAAGAGGCATAACTGATTCTTCCGAAGGTGAGGCTGATTTGAAGTCTGAGATGGCAAGCCGTGCCGAATGTGTGGTATTACTTGCAGACCATTCAAAATTCAACCATACTGCGTTTGTCAATTTTTTGGATTGGGATAAGATCGATTATCTGATTACCGACGAAAAGCCGTCACAGGAATGGCTTGAGTTTTGTGAGCAGATGAAAATAAAACTTATGTACTGATTTACCTTGTCTGGTACATAGTTTGAGCCAGTGCTTTTTATAATTTTACCAATTAAAGCTCCTGTTCTTTTTAATCAAAAACGGCAGGAGCTTTTGTACTGTCAAAGCTTTAGCAGATTTAACAGTTTTGAAAACGCAAAGAAATTATTTTTGTTACTATTGAATAGTGTTGTTAAATCTGAGTTGAATTTTCAAAAATATAATTATTTTATATATTGATTTGAAATTTTTGTAAATTACGGTTATTTTTGCAGACGGGCGGATATTATCCGCCCACTAAGTAATTGCAGAAAATTTATGATGAAAATAAACTGTATAAATGGGATACATTTACCGAAATAATGTAGCAGTCAGTTACAATTAAACTTAATTATTTATCAGATAAAAATTCCTTGCCGGCTTTATCGGTTGCAAGAATTGCATTGATGAATGCGTCCTCGGTCGGATTACCCGGGACATACTTCCACTCAACAACGCTTGCGGCTTTGTGCGCAATTGCAGGCACATCATCCGGAGTAAGTGCAATTTCGCCGAGAGTGCAAGGAAGTCCGATACTGTGGTTAAATTCAAAAATTCTGTTTCGCTCCTCAAATTGTCCGTCATATGTCAGCAGACACAGCACACCGAATGAAACAATTTCGCCGTGCAGATGTTGCCGTTCACATTGCGGAAAGAGTGACGCACCGTAATAAACACAATGTGCGAGCGATGAATTGTAGTAATAATCCTCCTCGGGATTCGGATTTTTTTCGTGGACGGTAAAATTTGAAACAAGTCCCGCCGTGATAATAATGTCAAGCGCAACCTGCTCAATTGCTTCTGTCGGCACATTGTTTTTGCAGTCCTCAAGAGCTTTTTTGCCAAAGCTTATAAGTGGTTCGGTACTTGCGGAGGCAATTGCCTTGCCAAGCAATGGTGTGTGAATCATATTCTTTTCACGACACGCAAAAATTACTTCATATTCCTTTGAAAGTGCATCACCGATTCCTGCCCACATAAGCTTTTCGGGTGATTCGGCAATAATTTTTGTGTTGATAAATGTGTGAATTGCAGGGGCTTTGTGGTACGAATATTCCTTGAAAGTACCGTCGGGATTGTACATTACCGAAAGCGAGGTGCATGACGCACAGTTTGATGCAATTGTCGGGAATGTGAACAACGGTTTGTTATATAAAGCACAATAGGTTTTTGCCGTGTCAACAGCTCGTCCGCCTCCGATACCGAACACCATATCAGCCTTTTGCACAGACGGATTGTCCTTTATTTTTTCAACATTTTCATAGCTGGAGTCACCGCCGTACCATACAAAATCAATGATTTCAATGTCAGAGCCTTTGATGCCTTCAAGCAAAGCATTTTTTGATTTTTCCATAGCTGTTTTACCGCCGACTGCAACCGCCTTTTTGCCGTACGGCTTCACAATTTCGGGAATCGTCTTGTAGCAATCAACTCCCACGCTGTAACTCGGTAAAAATTCGCTGTATGTGTGTGACATAATTTATCCCTCCGAAAATAATACTTATAAATAAATTATATCACCGCAGTTTGTGCATTTCAATACATTAGCACAATAAATTGTTAAAATTATTATTGCCTGACAGATGAAAATATGCACACATCTTATGCAATTTAGCAAAAAATTGCGAAGAATATTCGTGAAAAATACTTATGGAAATGGCTTTTGCAAAGTGCTATAATCTTGTAAATATATATAAGAAGGGCGGTGCTTTTATGCAGGAAATATACGGACAGAAAACAGACAGACAGCTTGCAGCAAAGCAGAGAATAATTGCAGCTGCGGCAGGCAGGGAAAAGGCAGACCTTGTTTTAAAAAGCGCAAAGTATCTTAATGTGTTTTCTAATGAATTTTTGTGCGGTGACATAGCCGTTGCAAACGGACTGATTGCCGGTGTCGGAAAATATGACGGTAAAACAGAGATTGATGTCAGCGGAAAACTTGTTCTCCCCGGCTTTATTGACGCACATATTCACCTTGAAAGTTCAATGGTGACTCCTGCTGAATTTGCAAAGGCAGTTGTTGCCCACGGTACAACCACAGTCATAACCGACCCTCACGAAATCACAAATGTAATGGGCATTGACGGAGTTGAATATATGATTCAGGCATCGCAAAATTTGCCGATTGATGTTCATTTTATGATGCCGTCATGTGTGCCTGCCACAGAAATTGACGAGAGCGGTGCGGAGCTTGACTGCAAGGATATTGACTTGTACTTGGATAATAAAAAGGTACTCGGACTTGCAGAGATGATGAACTATGTCGGTGTTATCAACGGTGATAAAAATGTGCTTTCAAAAATTGTCACCTCGCAGGCTCATCACAAGAAAATTGACGGCCACGCTCCTGAGCTTTCGGGCAATGACCTCAACGCATACATTGCCGCAGGTGTCTATTCCGACCACGAGTGTTCCACCTTTGAAAATGCCCTTGAAAAGCTGAGAAAAGGTCAGTTTATTATGATAAGAGAGGGTACTGCCGCACATAATCTCAAGGCGCTTATGCCGCTTTTGACTCAGCAGTATTACTCAAGGTGTATGTTTGCAACAGATGATAAGCATCCAAGTGACTTGCTTTACGGCGGTCATATTGACTACATTGTAAAACAGGCGCTGAAAAACGGTGCAGATCCGATTGTTGCTCTCAAAACAGCAACCCACCATGCCGCAAGATACTTTTTGCTCAATAACAAAGGTGCGATTGCTTCGGGTTATCTTGCCGATATTGTTGTTGTCGATAATCTTGAAGATTTCAATGTTGAAACTGTTTTCAAGCGTGGCAAGCTTGTTTTTGACGGCGAAGTTAAGGACTTTTCTGTTCCCACAGTTGATGAAAAGCTTGCCGAAAAATGCTTTGACACTTTTCATCTTGACAGCGTAACTCCGAGCAGTTTCAAGGTTGACGGAAAACTCGGGCTTATCGGTCTTGTCGGCGGTGAATTGCTCACACGCAATCTCGGCACAGCAGATAAAATTGATGTGGAAAACGATATTCTGAAAATTGCCTGCATTGAGCGTCACAAAGGCACAAATCATATCGGTGTCGGCTATGTTAAAGGCTATTCGCTGAAATCGGGTGCAGTCGCAACCTCGGTTGCCCACGATTCGCACAACATTATCACAGTCGGCTGTAATGATGATGATATTGCCGTTGCCGTGAACGCAATCAAGGACAGCAAGGGCGGTATCGCAGTTGTTGAAAACGGCAAAATCAAGGCTTTGCTCGAACTCCCGATTGCAGGCTTGATGTCCGATGAACCGCTGACAACCGTAAACGAAAAGCTTGAAAATGCAAAATCATCTGCATATGAACTCGGTGCGGATAAAAGCATTGATCCGTTTATGACTCTCTCGTTTCTAAGCCTGCCCGTTATCCCAAGCTTGAGAATAACCACCAAAGGTGTGTTTGATGCGGAAAATTGGAAAATGCTCTGATGTGCGGAAGCTTTTAATAATACAATAAAACATAAAATAATTTAAACAGGAAAACAAAATGCGTATTTGTCACTTTGTTTTCCTGTTTTATTTTGTAAAAGGGTTATAGTCATTTTACAGTCACTTTGCATTTGTATAATTTGAATATAAAAGAAATTGGTTGATTTAAAGCATATAGCAATACAATATTAAATAATAGCCATTGTGCAATATTTACAAATTATTGTGTAAATATTTGTCGTAAAAATTACCTGATTTGCTTGAAATATTATTAAAATGTGATATAATAGCATTATAAAGTCAATGTATAAAAAGTATTGCAATAATAATTACAGAGCTAATTGAAGTGTAATCTACTGAATTTTCAGTTGTATACGACTAAAGATACAATAACTTAAAATTAAAAACATCAAAATATTATAAATAATTTAAACGGATAAACCGTGCATTTGCGTTTGTTTAAATGGTAAATCTGTACAATGGCTTGTGAGGAGGTCTGGATATTAAGAAAAATGAGGTGACGAAATGAAATTCTATAAAAGATTATTAGCAATGGCAATTGTGGCAACCGTTTTTATTTCCGTTTTTGCATTTGGTGCAACGGCATACGGCTCGGATAACGATGTTCCGTTCTTGGTGCAGGTTCCCGGAAATCAGAAAAAAGGGTATTCAAAAGCTGAATACAGAGGTAGTTCAGGAACGGAAGTTCCTTGGAAAGTAGATTTTACTTTCTCAGAAGAAGGTAAAGGTACCATAATGTACTTCTATCTTTCAGGTCCTTGGTATGAAAAAGTGTCAAATGTAAAAGCTGTAAAACAGGGAAGTGGCAATAAATATTTTGCTGCGTATGATTCCGCTCAAAATATGGATGTTGGACTTGCTATTAAGAACAATAACAAGGAAGATAGCAATAAGTATAATGTTGCAGGTTATTGGGATGAAGAAACAGCAAAACACGCATTTTCATACTAATAAGTTTTACTGCTTTTAAAAATTACTGTTAGTTAATTAACTTTTATTCCTCATAAGTCATTTGCAGATTTACCATATAACTATATAACAAATCAGCCTATAAATTGAGGTGAAAAATATGTCATATTATATTACCCGAATATTTAATAACAAACTTAAATTAGGTGTTATACTTTTTATTTTTATAGCTCCGATTTTAGATATATTGATGGCTCTTGTGGATGTGTTCAAAGGAGCATCTGTTCCTGTTCCCGGATTAGTTACTTTTTTGGGATCTTTCATGACGGCAGGATTGATAGGTGTGTTAGAAGGGTATTTACCGTTGTTCTTGGCAATCATTGTTGCGGACGATTGCATTGAAGATTACAGAATAGGATACAAAAATATTCTTATCACAAAAAGAGGTAAGAATAAATATTTTGCATTAAATATGCTAAAAAGTTTTACTGTTTCATTTTTTGTGCTTATAATTCCTCTCTTACTCAATCTTCTTATGGTGCATATTGTTTTTGCGGGAGGTACATATATTCCTGCTGATGTGGAAATGCTGAAATCTGAACCCAATCTACTTCAGTCTTACAGCAATCCGATGTTTTATAACATACTTTATATTCTTGTTTTTTCATTCATTGGCGGTATTGTGGGAAGCGGTGCAACGGCACTTGCAATGGCATTTCCAAACAGATTTATTCTTTATCCGTTAGCTTTCATATTATGGTATATATCGACTGCCATCAAACCGTCTATCATAGGAGCATTAACCCCGTTTACTGTGTATCCTTTATCACATTATACTTTTACAATTATTTTTGTAGTAGCAATAAATATAATTGCTGTTCTGTTTTCGTTCTTTAAGGTGACTAAGTATGATCAGGTGTAAATTAAGAAAATATGCAATCGTACTTCCGCTTTGCGCAGTGTTTTTCACTATGCTTTGCACATACACATATTTACGATTTTATAATTATTTTAATTCGGATTATGCTGAGAAGTTAAGCCCAAAAGGTGTTTTTTGCAGAGTTGCAGGTAACGGAGATTTTAATGCATCAGGTAATGTTGCTTGCATTTTCATAGTAGTGTTTGTTCTGTTTTTGTTTTACATATTTACCGATGATAATGTAAGTTACATTGTAAGACTGAAATCGAGAGCCTCTTTTGTTACAAGAAGAATTGCTGATTGTGCGGTATTTGCTTTTCTGTTTTCATTTTTGATAGAAGCAGTCAGCGTAGTTGCGGCACTCGTCTGCTTTGACATTAACCTGATTTTAGAATCGAATTTTCTGCAATATTCGGCACTTGAACTTTTGACTTTGTTTTTGTTTTATTTTAGAGCAGGACTCGTTATGCTCTCGTTCGGAATAATCATTTCTACAAAAGTTGCTCCAATTATCACCATAGCTCTGATTTTTACAGAGTTTTTTGCAGATGTAGCCTTTATGATAAGCAGGGTGTGGCTTCCGTTCAGAGATGCCATAGTGGTGTCAAAACTTATGAACGGCGAAATGGTTCTGTCGGATATGTGGGGCATTATATTAAGAGCATTGCTTATGATGTTTATGCTTATCTTCTCTTCCTACTTTTTGTATCAGAAAAAGGATGTTTTGAGTAATGTTAAAAAGTAAGCTTGTTTTGTCGATAATACTGATTGTTGCGTGCTTTGCTCAATTGTTCAGTTGTGTATTTCAGGGAGATTTTCAAAATGCCTTTATGATTGGTTTAGCTCCAAGCGATTACGGTCTTGAAATTACAAAATTTCTGCCGCTTTTGCTACCCGTATGTTTTATTCTCTTCTTTACAAGCGGCTCAATTGAGAACCTTAAACAAGGCTACGGCAAGATGTTGATTGTACGCAATTATTCAAAAACAGTGCTGATTTTAAAGCGTTGTCTTAACAATTTTATAGCATTGATTTGCATTGTTTTGTTCCAGTTCATAATCTTTTTTGTTGCAAGAGAAAGTATGACTCCCGTTGAAAGCGGAACTCTTAAATCTTTGATTATGTACTTTCTGACAATTTTTTCGCTGATAGTTATTCAGTCTTTGCTTGAAATCAGTATTCCTGCACACATTGTGAACATAGGAATTTTCACCTATTGCTTTATTGCGTACTATTTGGTTCAGAATTTCGTTGACGCACCGATTTGGAAAATGATTCTCTTCCCGAGCTTGATGTTCGGAATGCAGAACGGTGCTGTGTCGGGCGAGAGCATTTACTACGGATACCTGTTATTCATAGTTGCGTTAAACGCTTTGTGCATTTTTATTCTGAATTTAAGATTTAAGAAAACCGATATTTTTTGAGGTGATATTATGGTAGAAATAAAAAATTATTGTAAAAGTATCAAATCAAGACCAATTTTAAATAATGTAAGTTACAATTTTGAGTACGGCAAAATCTACGGAATTTACGGACACAACGGTTCGGGCAAAACTATGCTTTTGAGAGCAATTGCAGGCTTGCTTGTTCCCGACAGTGGCTCTGTTGTGATTGACGGAAAGGTTTTGCACAAGGATATGTCGTTCCCTCCGAGCATAGGCATCGTGATTGAAAATATGAACCTGTTGCCCCAGTACAATGCTTTTGACAATCTGAAAATCCTCGGCAAAATCAAGAAAACCGCCACCGATGAAGATATTAAAACAGCGCTTGAGCGTGTTGGATTAAAGTCTGATTTAAAGGTGAAAAAGTTTTCGCTTGGTATGAAACAGAGGCTGAATATTGCTCAGGCTGTGTTTGAAAAGCAGAAAATCATCCTGCTTGATGAACCGACAAATGCACTTGATAATGACGGTGTACAGCTGATTTACAAGCTTCTTAAAGAAGAAAAAGAAAGAGGTGCGCTCGTAGTTATCACAACTCATCACAAAGAGGATTTGGAAGAAATTTGTGATGTTGTTTTGGAAATGACAGAAGGTGAGCTGCATGAAAAGTAAACTGTTTACTCATAAATTTTTCGTTGTTCTTTGCATCTCGGTTGCCGCTTTGCTCGGCTTGTCTTTCCTTGCCAGAGCAACAATCGTAAATAACAGATTTGAACAAATGGCTGTTGATGAAAAATATAGTCTAAAGGCTTCAGCCGACGGTCAGTTTTCAATTCAATTTCAAGACGATGAAAACGGAAATTTTTATGCCACTGTCGGCTTGTTTCGGGGCGGATATTACGGCTTGGATGATGCGTATATTCCTACTTCATATGATGAAAATACAAAAATAACCGCTATTGAAAAGGAAGCTTTCAGCGAATTTGATTGTCTGAAAAAAGTTGTTATCCCCAACGGCATTTGTGAAATCAAGGATGACGCATTTAAGGATTCAAAAAATATAACGGAAATTTATATTGCGCCCTCCGTAAATAAGATTGCAAAAACCGCTTTCGACGGCATTGACAACCTTACGATATATGCCGAAAAGGGTTCTTATGCCGAAAAATTTGCGGTTGAAAATAAAATCAATTATAAAAACTATACGACCGAGCCTGAAAATCCGGAGGCTAAAAATACCGATTATTCAAAAATCAGAAACGGTGCGTATTACGGCGAATATTATAATTATGATGTTATCTATGATGACGGCAAGCCCGTGTGCGTAATAACTAACTATAACCCAATGTCGACAGAGGAAAAGCTTGAAATTCCTGCACATATTGACGGCTTGGATGTGATTTCAATTGCAGATGATGCAATAAATTACGGCGGTGCAAAGGAAACAGTCGTTCCCGACACAGTAAAATTCATAGCCGATAATGCGTTCAAAGAATCCTACTCCCTTGAGGATATCTACCTGACCAAAAATGTGTCCTACATAGGAAAATCTGCCTTCAAAGATTCAAAAGACCTAACAATACACGCCCCGACAGATTCCTATGCACACACCTTTGCGACCGAAAATAAAATAACTTTCAAAGCTACAGACGATTAAATCTGATAAGCAATGAATAAATCTTTAATTTTACAGCCCTGTACCCATTTGCAGGGCTGTTTTTGCAAGCAAAGGATAGATAATGGGACAGTGAACTTTGGTATAATGTTGATAACAGGTTGAAAGATTTATAAATTTAAAAATGCAGGAGGATTTTATCATGCCAAAACAGAAAGCATATGGATTACTTGGAATATTTATAATAACATACTGGGATAAAAGTCGAAGAATATTTGATAAAGGAAATTTAGTTTATTATACAGGAGAACATATTGCGAAGATATGTTCTCCTGTTTGACTTGTGTAAAAGTATTAATAGCTAATGTAAACAATGAATAAAAAAATTGAAAAGTATTGCAAAATATTGTTATTAGTGGTATTATAAAGGTGAATAATATATATAGCTTGCTGTAAATTGAATTGCATACTAAAATAAATTTGTAGGTATTATTTTGTAAGTCAACATTCAAAAAAATAACATCTGATTGACGAATCAAAGAAGAATGAGTTTTTATTGTGTGATATATTATCACGCAATAATTTTTAATAAAAACATATAACAATGAAAGTGAGGATTATTAGATGACAACTCAAGAATATCAAAGAAAGCAAAAAGAAGACAAGCCGGTATTGGCGATATGTTATGATTTCGATAAAACGCTATCTCCGGATGATATGCAGGCGCAGGGATATATTCAGTCAGTAAATTACGATGTTAAAAAATTTTGGCTTGAATCTAATGAACTTGCTGAAGAAAACAAAATGGATCAAAATTTAGCCTACATGTATAAGATGATGGTTGAAGCAGAAGGAAACTTTGTGTTTAACAGAAAGAAATTGGAAGAGTATGGTTCCAAAGTGAAATTATTCTCCGGTGTAGCCGAGTGGTTTGAACGAATCAGAGATTATGGAATTAGAAATGGTGTAATAGTTGAACATTATATTATTTCTTCCGGTTTGAAAGAAATGATTGAAGGAACTCAGATAGCCAAGAACGGCGCTTTTGAAAAAATCTATGCAAGCTCATTCTATTTTAATGAAAAAGGAGTAGCAAAGTGGCCTGCTCAGGTTGTAAACTACACCAATAAAACTCAATTTCTCTTTAGAATTGAAAAAGGCGTGTTAGATGTGAATGATCCGTGTGTTAATGATTATTTTGCACCGGAGGATATAAGAGTGCCGTTCAGAAATATGGTGTATATCGGTGACAGCGATACAGATATTCCGTGTATGAAATTGGTGAATACATACGGCGGACATTCAATTGGTGTTTATAATCCGGACACAATTGATAAAAAGAAAGTCTATAAAATGATGAATGATAACAGAATAAAATATTTTGTTCCTGCAGATTATTCTGAAGGAACTGAATTAGATTTACTCATCAAATCCATCATAGACAGAACAGCATATAATGAAAAACTTGAAAACTACCATTATGAATGTAAGAATGAAGCAGAAAATGTTAATAAGAATTGTATTCAGACCGACGAAGAAAAAGCAAAAGAAGATTTGATATATGCATTGGAAAACAGTTCTGACTTTATCAGTACGCACACGATTGTAAAAAAATTGAGTGCATATAATGAGTGGTCATCCGAACAAATTAAATTATTATTTGAGATTGCTGTTAGTAACAATCAAGTGCTATGGATTTTAAAAGACTATGATATAAAAGCTTTTTATTTAGATTTGTTGCAAAAGGTAGACACACCTGATGACAATGTAAAAAAGGTACAGGATATATTCAAGTTGGAAGATAAAGCATAGAGATGTAGTTCATTAAGAAAAAGAAGGTGGAAACAATATGGATTGGAAAAAATTATTATGTGAAAAGCGTCAAAGCAATCAAAGTAATAAAAATAATAAGAAAAATAATAATGATATGCGTAATGAATTTCAAAAGGACTATCACAGAATAATCGGAAGTGCTTCTTTTAGAAGATTACAGGATAAAACACAGGTTTTTCCTCTTGATAAAAGTGATTTTGTCCGCACAAGGCTTACGCATTCGCTCGAAGTTGCTTCGTTCGCAAAATCTTTGGGACAGTCGTCTTTTTTGTACATTATAGATCATATAGACAGTTTTAAAAATAAAAGTGGCTTTCGTTCTGAATTTGAACCTTCAAATGAGGATATTAATAAAATTTGCAGTATTCTTGAATGTGCGGGATTGATTCACGATATAGGAAATCCGCCTTTCGGGCATTTTGGCGAATATTCAATAAGAATATGGTTTAAGAATAATCTTGAAAACTTAAAAATTGGTAAAAATTATGTCAAAGATTTGCTCAATGAACAGATGTGTAATGATTTTTACAACTTTGAGGGTAATGCACAAGCGTTAAGACTTTTAACAAAACTGCATTACCTTGTTGACGAAAATGGAATGCATTTAACATACGCTCTTTTAAATACAATTGTAAAATATCCTGTTTCTTCATGTGATTTTAATACCAAAAGCGGAGATATCAAGAATAAGAAAATGGGGTATTATTATGCAGAAAAGGACTTGTATGATGATATAAGTGAATCCACAGGAGCTGTAGGTTGCAGATATCCGCTCACATTTCTGCTTGAGGCGGCTGATGACATAGCTTATCGAACAGCGGACATAGAAGATGCTGTAAAGAAAAATTATCTGACATATGATATGATTCTTGAAGAACTTAAAAAAGATGCATATCTCAATATGTGTAAAGGTGAGGAAAAAGGACACTATTTGGATGCTGTAAAAACACTTGAAAATAAATATGAAATTGCAAAAAGCAAGAAAATTGCCAATCCGGATCTATATGCGGTACAAAATTGGATAGTCAGTATACAGGGCTTTTTGATCAGTTGTGCAATATATGGATTTACATCAAATTATATTGACATTATGAACGGAACATTCAAAAGTGAAATATTAAAAGTGTCACATGGCAATGTACTTATGAAAGCTTTGGGGAATATTACAGCAGAAAAAGTGTTTGAGTCACAACATATCCAAAAGCTTGAAATATCAGCAGGTACAATAATAGATTTTTTGCTTGATAAATTTGTGAATGCGGCAATCAGTTACGATACCGAAATTGAGCAAAATGCGTTGGATAGACGCCTGATGAATATAATTTCACAAAACTATATGAGCGCATACAGACATCATTCCAGAGAAAAAACAAAGGAGGAAAAATTATATCTTCGTCTTTTGCTTGTAACTGATTATATATGCGGAATGACCGATACTTATGCAAAAACATTGTATCAGGAATTACACGGAATATCTTAATTAATCATTGTAATTTTCTTTATCGGTGACAGCTTTTTTGAAAGAAGAGAATTTATTTATGAAAGTTGCAGAAGTCAAAAAGATACTTATACACAAAGGTGTTACAGAATTATTTCATGTGAATTCGGTAATAACGTCATTAACTTTTATCAATAATGGCGGACTATTGTCCAGAGAAACGGTTGAAAAATATAATCTCCATCAAACAGATCAGCAAAGTGACGACATTGATAAAAAATTCAATATATACAATGACATATTCTTTGATTCGGTTGACATACATGAGCGTGCAAAGGATGTGAACAATTACGGCGTAATAACATTTGTTTATTCCGTAGATGTTTTGGATGAGGTTGCAGATTATGATATATGCATTACTCAGGAAAATCCTGCAAATTGGGATGAAGACATTCCTTATGAGGAACGATATTTTCCTGATGTTGACAGCTTGTATTATGGTTTTCATAAGGGAGATTTCGGTAATCATATTACCGTCAGAAATATAAGCAAACCGATTTCTTTTCAGTATTTGAAGAAGATTATTATTGATAATCCCGGAGAAGATGGACAAAAGTATTTTTCTCTGGCGTATGAGGCAATTAAGGATTCAATAGAAAATAACAACATTAATGTTCCGATAGAAATCCGAGAATGTCCTCCCAAATGTAAATGCCATCAAAAATATGAAACAAATATAAGATTTACATATCATAGGTTTAAAATCCGTTGATATAATTTGCAATATTTCTGTAAAAAGAAAAAGTCCCAAAAACGGCTTATCTAAGCCATTTTTGAGGACTTGTGTTTGGCAGGGGCAGAAGGACTTGAACCCTCGGCACGCGGTTTTGGAGCGACTGTTGAAAGCTAAAAACTGCATAGATAATCCACTTTTTAAGCCAAATTCATAGAATCAAAATTACATTTTCGTGGTTTTGATGCTTTTTTGATGCTATTGGAAAATTCCTGCCAACTTAACTCTCTCGTTACTATACATATCATAACATAATAAAAATTCATTGTAAAGCAATCCACAGTTCAAAATTTGCACCGCTATAAACAAAGAAATACAGGTTAAAAAAGCGTTAAGATTGTTCGGAAATGTTGAAAAGAATTTCTATAGCATCAAAAAGGGCATTCATATCTAATAATAAAGATGAACCTTTGATAATTGTTTTCGCTTCCGATGATGATTGAATAATATATGGGATTCCGTCTTCTAAATCAGGTGCTTTATCTGAAACATCAAATATGACAGGTTCAATAGGAACGGCTTGTCCGTTCTTTTTATATGGGTAGCGATAACGAGTTGATATTTCATCTTTTTTGTTTAACTTTTTAATCGCTTTATCAAGAGTAGATATGTCTTCTCCTGATAGAGAATAAATATCTTTGAAGTAGTTCCAGAGTACGAGCAGTGAATGTAGGTTATTTAATTTCCGGTTGCCTATCGTAATCCGGGTCGCAGCAATTCTTTGTGTTCCCTGGGTTTCTCTAATTATCAATCCTTTAAGTAACAATTCTGTGCAATGTCTCAACAGAAATGTGGTCGGATTATAAAGATACGGCAAATCGAATAGATTTGTGTATAATGTTAGTGCGGAAATGTGATATTCGAATGCCATATCGAAATATCGGCCAGCGATTTTATTCATATAATATTACTCCTGTGATTATGGTTGTTTTATTATAGCACATAATCAATTTCAATTCAACAGATGCGTAATTAATCAGCAATAGAAAAAATTCATTGTCAGCTCTTTGCGGATATTATAATACAAAATAAAAAACGAAAACTGCTGAAATCGCAGTATTTTTCTGCTGAAAACTATTGAATTTTGTAGGGGCGAGTGATATAATGTTTTTTAATGATATAATGTAGCAATTAGCAAGACTTACGAGGTGTAACACAATGGCCGCAAGTTATAAGAAATTGTTTAAACTTCTAATCGACCGCGATATGAAAAAGAAAGAACTTGCCGAAAAAGCAGGTATAAGCATTGCCACTATCACCAAAATGGGCAAAGAAGGCGCTGTAGTGTCCAGTGATGTGCTTGTGAAAATATGCGCTGCTCTCGATTGTACGATGGATGATATTGTAGATATTGTTCCGAGTAAGTAAAGTCCTGTTTATCATACAGCGGATAATGTAAGGTTGATATTATAAGGAAACGCCTGTTTGAGAAATATGAGAATACAAGTGTTATTTCGAGTGTTTCTACTAAGAAGATTTTAGTTGCAAGCCATATAAAACCTTGGGATGTAAGCAACAACAAAGAAAGATTAAGTGAAGAAATTGTCTCTTATTAAGTCTAACTTATGATATTATGATATACTATTCGATTACGGACTAATTATGTTTTTTAATAATGAAAAGGGTTTGTTTCATCGCAACTATAAAATAAAAATAAAACCAAACTTCATTTATTAACAGATATTGAATACAATTTTATGTTATCTTTGAAAATTATGGAGAATTTTGCATATCACACAGATATAGTTTTTGTTAAGTGATTTTAAGAATTATTTAACTATTTAAAACACTAATTAGGGAGAAAGCACTATGAGTATTACTGAAATTTTGAAATCGAATCTTACAGATGAACAATATGCTGCAGTAATAGATGAAAGTAAAAACATATTGTGTCTGGCTTGTGCTGGATCAGGGAAATCACGGACGCTAGCTTACAAAATAGCATATTTAGTGTCACAAGGCATTAACCCTGATAGTATTGTTGCGTTCACATTTACAGAAAAGGCTGCAGATTCCATCAAAAGACGTGTTGCAGAAGCTTTACATAAATTTGGATTTCCTGAAAACTATATTGGAGCAATGTTTATCGGTACAATCGATTCATTTTGCCAAAAGTTGCTTGGTAATATAAATGCCTCATATAGACAATATGATATTTTGGATGCGAATGGATTAATTTTGTTTGTTATGTCACGATATAGAAAGCTTGGTCTTGCTACAGGAACTGGCTACTTTAAGCGCATCCAGGATTTGACTTCTGCTTGGCAAACTATAAACAATGAAAATATATATATTGATTCGATTGCTGAAGAGAACTATGACCTATACAATTCTTTATTAAAATTAAAAGAAGCTCTTGAACATGACGGCTTTATGGATTTTTCTTACGCAATCCGTCTCGCTGTAGAAGAATTAAATAAGATTTTAGATAAAAAGGGAACCGATATTGAAAAATACCAGTATCTTTTTGTAGATGAATATCAAGATATCAATCCTATACAGGAAGCATTTATTAGTTCTTTTTCAAAATTCTTGGACTCACTTTTTGTTGTTGGTGATGACGATCAAGCTATATATGGATGGCGTGGTGCAAATGTACAAAACATTTTAACGTTCTCGGATAGATATGAGGATGTATCAGTGCATAAGCTTCTCGTTAACTTCAGAAGCACCAAAGCCATTGTAGATACTGCAAATAGTTTTGTTCAAACTAATTTGAATTATGAGAGATTACCTAAGGATATATCTTCGCATTCTGATGGCAATATTCAAGATATGAGAAAACTTTGGTTCGAGAGCCGAGAAGATGAGGCGAAATGGATTGCCCAGAGAATACAGTCGTTGGTTGGAACAACATATATTGAATATAACTCTGATGGTACCGAAAAGTTTCGACGTGGGCTAACATATAGTGATTTTGCGATTTTATTGCGTGGTATTCGAACACGCAATGGCGAAAACAGAGATGTTCAATATGTCAATGCCCTTAAAGAACTTGGGATTCCTGTTAAAACTACAGGCGAAGGAGGAATTTTTGACAGACCTTATGCACAATCCGTCCTTGACACAATGGAATTGTTGAGAGAGCCAAATAATGATCGGGAAATAGCAACTCTGCATTTTAATAATTCAGTGCTACCTGTATTTCCCTATGCTGATAGAACTAAGTATTTTGCCGTTCTTCAAAAGTGGCAGAATAAAATACATGCGCCCAGAAATGGTGGCTCCAGAAGAAAAGTGTATCCGCAACAGTTTCTCCATGATCTGTTAGACGCATTTATGATCCGAGATATGGATGATGAGATTGCATTAAGAGATATGGGACTTTTCAGTAAAATAATACTTGATGTGGAGCAAACTTATATAAGTATAGACGATGTTTGGAGATATCGTGAAATGCTGAATTATTTTCAGCAAATTGCAAAAAACAGCTATGAGTTAGAACCAATTGATTATATTACAAGAGATAATGCTGTCAACATTTCAACAATTCATAAAGTAAAGGGATTGGAGTTTCCAGTTGTTTTTGTTGCTGATTTGGTTAGTCGAAGATTTCCGGGAGATACTTCTAGTTATGATGGTATCGTCCCAGCCTCCCTTATGAATGATGCTATTTGTCGAGGTGCATATGGTAATCGTATTGAAGACGAAGCAAGATTGTTTTATACAGCAATAACTCGAGCAGAAAGAGTTCTATATTTGAGCGGTAGCGCATGTCACCCAGGTTTAAAACGGAGGAAAACGCCGTCAAGATTCACCGTTAATCTTACTCACAAGGACATGAGAGAAGACTTTGAGTTTGACCAATTGTGCGAAAAAATGGCTCCGACTCCTCGTTTTGATGAAGGTGATTTCCCCACAGATTATTCATCTGTAAAAAGTTATCTTACCTGTCCGTATTCATATAAACTTTCTGTTATATATGGCTATAATGCTGCCGTGCCTGAACTTTTTGGCTTTGGAAAAACAAGTCATACGACATTAGAAAGATTGCATCAACAGTTTAAAAACAATGCTCCCACTCCAGATGAAATCATTAAAGTTGTTGAAGATACCTTTATGCTGAAACATGTTTTTCCCAGTAATGATCCAATTAACCATCCAGGCTCATATGAAAGGGCTAAAAATTTGTTACAAAGAATCTTACAAGAATATTCTGTGCGTTTTGCTTCTGATTTTGGAAGATTAAGGCAAGATGAAGCTCGGTTTGAACTTTCGGTAAAAGATGCTCTTATTACTGGGGCTATTGATTTATTATTGAAAGAAGAGCCAGAACGTGGGATAACCACGGCTGATGTAATAGACTTTAAGACAATGGAGTTGCCTGATGACTCTGTTGATTATGATTGGCGTGATATGTCTATACAAGTTCAGCTTTATTCTAAGGCAGCTAAAGAAATAATGGGCGAAAATGTTGAAACTGGATATATTCACACACTTAAGGATAACAGAAGAACAGCGATACCGGTTGATAATGATTCTGTAAATAAGGCAATTGGTATAATAGAATGGGCGGTTAGTGGCATTTTGTCCAACGATTTTCCTATGCGCCCGTGTAAAACGAATTGTGATAAATGTGATTTTAGAGCTATGTGCTCTCAGAAAAGACAATCATTTTCTCGTTCTGATATTCCGCCAACAATTAGTACTCCAAATGGCGATAAAGTAATAGCAGCCTTTGATGTAGAGGAAGATGAATATGACGATTAAAGCAATTGACCTCTTTTCGGGATGTGGTGGAGTTTCATGTGGTCTTTCTCAAGCTGGTTTTACCGTAAAAGCTGCTGTTGAAATAGAAAAAGATGCAGCCACAACATATTTAAACTATCCACCATTGGCTAATGTGGCTGTTTTACAAAAGGATATTTGCAAAGTATCTGGAAAAGAGTTGCTTAGAGCCGCAAAAATTCACAGGAATGAAATATATCTACTTGCTGGTTGTCCTCCATGCCAAAATTTTTCAATGCAAAATCCAAATAACAAAAAGAAAAGTGAGACAGAACGAAAAAAACTGCTATTTGAGTTTTTAAGAATAATTGAGGAAGTCTATCCACCATTTATACTTATGGAAAACGTTCCAGGAATCACTACAAAATTCAATGCTAATATTTTAAATGAATTTATAGAGCGATTAGAAAATGTTAAAGGAGACATATCAAAAAAGTATTTTGTGTTGAAAGATGTTTTGAATTCCGCTGATTTTGGTGTTCCTCAATCAAGAAAAAGATTTGTCTTGCACGCAGTAAGAATGGATATTTACGAAAGATTACAAACACTTGGACAGACATTTCAATTACCCCAACCTACTCATAAAAAAGATGGCGAAAACGGTTTAAAACCATGGATTACAGTAAAAGAAGCAATAGGAGACTTGCCAAAACTTTCCGCTGGGCAAACATATGATGGCAAAAAGGAAGTATACAACCACAAATGTGCAAACCTTAGCGATGAAAATCTTGCTCGCATGAAGTATATTCGTTCTCACGGTGGTTCACGCAACTCATTGCCAGAGAGTATGGTTTTAGATTGCCACAAGAAGAAAAATGAATATGGTCAGGTTTTTTCTGGACATCAAGATGTATATGGAATCATGGATCCCAATAAACCCTCTCCCACTATGACCGGAGGTTGTCTATGCTATAGCAAAGGTAGGTATGGACACTATTCGCAAAACCGTGCTATTTCAATTCGTGAAGCCGCCAGACTGCAAACATTTCCTGACGATTTCATTTTTAGCGATTCATTAACTAAATCTGCCTTACAAATTGGTAATGCTGTTCCAGTTAAGCTAGTTGAGGCTAGTGGTACAGAAATTTTGAAGTCAATAAAAAAGATAAAAAGAAAATAATAAGTGAGCAAGTCCAGTAAAAACGGACAATAGAAAAAAGGCCCCTCCTATGGTAGAATAAAAGAAACTACCATAGGAGGGATTCTCATGTCAAGAAGTTACAGACACATACAGCAATATGAAAGAGAAATTTTAAAGTTATAGGAGCAAGGATTGACGCGCAAACAGATTGAAGATAAATTAGGATTTACCGCAGAACAAATACACGTCTTTACAAAAAGATATAATGAAAAGCAACGAAAACTAGTTGCCAGAATAGCGTTAAAGAAGAAAGGCAGACCGCCAAAGAACTATGTGGCAAGCGAGTAAGATAAGGTCGCATAACTCCGATATATTCTTGCACGCAAGAAAGCAAGGATAAAGTCATTAGAAAAGGAAAACGAATTGATGAGGAATTTTCTCTTGCTCACAGAAAGGAAGTGAGAACAAGTGTAAAGTTTATTGTCATCTATCGTCACAAAGGAAAATACTCAATCAGTGAAATGTGCCAGTTCTTTGGGGGATCTCGCAGTGGATATTACGGTTATGTGTCGCGAATGGATATACTTGCATGGGATCTGTTATTGGCAGAGAAAATACGGGAATGTCAAGAACAGTGCAGTAGAACTTATGGTTATCGTAGAGTTCATATATGGCTGGACAGACAAGGAGTACATCATAATCCAAAGTCAATACTGCGAGTTATGCAAAAATATGGATTGTTATCCGTAATCAGAAGAAAGAAATACCGTAACTACGGGGAATATCTGCATAAATACCCTAACTTGCTGAACAGAGATTTCAAAGCATAAAGACCGAATCAAAAATGGGTTACGGATATTTGATACATACACACCAAACAAGGAACGCTGTATCTGTTGGTCATTAGAGATTTGTTAGACAACAGTATTGTTGCCTACAAAACCCGGAACAAAGCAGAATGTCAACCTTGTTTTAAGTACAGTCAAGGAATCAGTCGTTCTATAAAAATCAGAAATTCGCACATATATTACGGCAGCCCATAAAATTTTGTGTAAATAATAATCCTTCAAGCAATAACAGAACACTGGATTGCGGTGCAATCGAGATTGTAAAATAAAGTGTGTAAGTTAGAAAAATAGCTTGCACACTTTTGCATTTTCGGATAAAGGACAAAAAGGATGAATGAAATGGCAAGAAAAAAAGAAAGCACACCCGGCGAGAAGCTCGCAAAACAGATCATTGAACAGTATAATCCAAAAATCGTTGCAGATATGCAAAACGCCTTGAAGGACATTTTCGGGCCGATGTTTGAGACAATGCTTCAAGGAGAGATGAACAGCCACCTCGGCTACGAAAGCAATGATCACGGTGCAAAAACAACCGAAAATCGCCGAAACGGTTATACAAGCAAAAAGATTAAGACCAGTGGTGGCGAAGTAGATATCAAGGTGCCTCGTGACAGAGATGCAAGTTTTGAACCGATGCTTGTTCCAAAGCGTAAAAAAGATGTATCCGAAATAGAACAAAAGGTATTGGCTATGTACGCTCGAGGTATGAGTCAGCGTGATATTTCAGCGACAATCGAGGACATATATGGCTTTGAAATCTCACACGACACAATATCTCAAATTACCGACTGCGTATTTGAGGAGCTGAATGACTGGCAGAACAGACCGCTTAAAAAGATGTACACGTTCCTGTTTGTTGACTGTATGTATGTCACAATCAGAAAAGATTATGAAAGCAAGACTTACGCTGTGTACACTATTTTGGGATATGATACCAACGGAGAGAAGGATATACTTGTCTTGTGGCTTAACGAAAGCGAAAGTAAGCACACCTGGATGCAGATATTTGATGAGCTGAAAACTCGTGGTGTAGAGGATGTTCTGTTCATCAGTATGGACGGTGTTTCAGGGCTTGAGGAAGGTGCTAAAGCGATTTTTAAGGATGTAGTAGTCCAGAGATGTATAGTGCATCTAATCCGAAATTCGATAAAATATGTTCCAAGTAAGGACTACAAGAAGTTCACACAGTCACTTAAAAAGGTATATGGCACACCAAGTTTTAATGCTTGTAAAAAGCCTTCGAACAGTTTTGTCAGGAATGGTCACAATATCCCGGAGCTGTTGATGTATGGAAACGCAATTTTAATCATGTTGAGCAGCTTTTTGATTACGGCAGCGCTGTCCGTAAGGTTATGTACACCACAAACGCTGTCGAGAGTATCAATTCCAGTTTCCGAAAGGTTACGAAAAAGGGAGCATTCCCCAGCGAAAACGCTCTGCTGAAATTGCTCTACCTGAGAATAACCGAGCTCTACAAAAAATGGAACGGCAGTAGGGTACAAAACTGGGCTATGGTCAGAAATCAGCTAATAACAGACGACAAAATTAAAGCCCGTATTGAGAAATACGAGCACTTAATCTGACCGCGTTTTACCTAAAACCCATTATAACTACCAAATCCCAGCATATACACAGCCATAGCAATGGATAAATCCTCTGATTTAAAGTTATACTGTTTTGACAGTTCTTTTAGTTCTTGCATAACAGTATCATTTGGTACAATGCTATTGCCAAGCTCATCAACAGCTTTTTGTATAACATCAGGCAGCACCATACACATTTGATAAAAGGCATCTTCCTGACCGGTTACCAAAGCATAAAACTTATCCAAGCTTACACGGCGTATAAGTTTGTGACCTACTTTATGTTTGTCAACCGTAGTTTCCCACTTAATATTTTGTGAATGCTGTGCTATAGCTTCAACGAGGAAACAAGCACAGTCATCATCAGTTAATAGCTGATTTTGCATTTTAATAAAGGTTTTACCCGCAGACGCAGAATTCATTGTGTTATGCTTATTCTTCATTTCTACATAAACCCTGCTCACTGTACCAGCAGAAGGTATTTCTATACTGTCAGGATTTTCAAAAATAACATCCCAGCCACCTTCTTTTCCGTTATCAGGAACACGGCATTTGTCTATGTATTGAAATATTCTTTGATGAAAGTAGCCAATATCATTATTATTTGATTTATCTCTCTGTCTGAATATTTCGTTACTTACAATTTCTTCCCAAGAAGCCTGATAAACAGTTTTATCAAAAATAAGCTTAACCGGATCGATGATATTTTTATTGAATCTTTTCAGGTCAAAGGATTTTAATTTCTCTCCATACTTTTCAATAGTTGATTTTACATGGTTGGTAAAATCATCTTCACTGATAAATGATAAATCCCACATTTTATATTTCCTCCAGTGATTTTCTGATTTGTAAAGCAATCTCATATGCCAAATTTACCGGCACGGCGTTGCCTACTTGTTTATACTGAGAACCTATACTGCCACAAAATTGCCAATCATCAGGAAAGCTTTGGCATCTGGCGTTTTCTCTTATTGTAAATGGTCTTGCTTCAAGTGGATGACATCTATCTGTCTGCTTCTGGCTTGGAGAAGTGAGAACAGCAAGTGATGGTTCGTCAAGACTAAGTCTTCTTAAAATACCTGTACGACCGCCTTCCATATACCAACAACTCTTCATATATTCCTTGGCTATGTCTTCTGGAATATCTCTCCAGTATCCACCAGGAGGTACGAGTTCAAATATTTTTCGCTTATATTCTGAATAAGAACTACCTTCGCTTTTGGGACAGTCCAATAGTATATCTCGAAGTATAGGTTTATATTTATGAGGCGCAGGAAAATCAAATGTGATTTTGTCAGCTAAATCATTTCTTATACCTATAGTGATAAGTCGTTCTCTCTTTTGAGCAACGCCATAATCCCAAGCATTTAATACTTTGTATTTAATGCTATATCCACAACTTTGGAAAATATTAGTAATCACTCTGTAAGTTTTGCCTTTATCGTGAGAAAGAAGACCCTTAACATTTTCAAATAAAAACATTTTAGGCTGTAGTTGTTCAAGAAATTTAGCATAATGATAGAACAATGTTCCCCTTGCATCTTCTAAACCTAAACGCTTACCGGCATAAGAAAAGCTTTGGCAAGGAGCTCCACCGGATAATAAATCAAGTTCTCCTATTTCAAGGTTGAAATATTCAGGTAAATCCAGACAAGAAATATTAGCAATATCGTCATTAATTACTTTCCACTCAGGACAATTACACTTTAATGTGTCCGATGCATCTCTATCAAATTCAATCAATCCTAATGTATTAAAACCTGCTTTTTCAATACCTAAAGCAAGACCGCCTGCTCCGGCAAAAAGTTCTATTGTTGTATACTTCCTAGCAGTTTTAATCTCACTCTCTTTAACAATTTCAATTATATCTCCAATATTACAGTTTAAGGCATAACATATTTTTTCGATGCTTTCAAATGATATAGTTTCGTTTTTACTCATGCGAGCCATAACATTAAAGCTAATACCTGCAGCTTCTTTTAAATCTGTCTTATTCATATTTTTATCAATAAGTAATTTCCAAAGATTATTATAACGAACCGCCACAATAAAATCTCCATTTCTAGTTCAAAGTACACAATGATGGTTTATTTTATTTTAACAAAAATAATTTTAAAAATCAATACTTCTCACGATATCGTTAGAATTTCTTTGTGTATTTTTAAATCTCTGGACTTTTGCAAATTAATGTGGTATATGTTTGTGCTGCGAAAGGTGGCATAAACTATGGATATACTTGAAGATTTATACTATGGGAACTTATTTCCTCACGAAAAAGTCTCAAAGCTTGATGATGAAACGAAAGAGTTACTCGGTTTACTCAACAGAAATGAAGAAAAACTTATAGCAACTCTTTCCGATGAACAGAAAGAAACCTTTGAAAAATACAAGGACTGTAATCGGGAAATTTATGAAATTTGTGAACGGCAGTCCTTTATCACAGGATTTAAGCTTGGTGCAAATATTGTCATTGAATCAATGACCTGAAAAGAACAACATAAAACAGGAGATCACGAAAATGTGGTCTCCTGTTTTTGCAAGTTACATATTCAAAATCTGCATAGCAGTAAACAAAGAAAAGCTACTTCCGTATATCGGCATAATACTGTGCAAAATCCACCTTTCCTGCAACCGCCTTATCCCTCAAACTTGACGCAAACCGTGACCATTTCTCAAATTCGGAAATGGTCATTTTCTTTTTCATATAGCGTGCGTAGTGTGCTTTGTATGCCCTGTTGTAGGTCTGCCAGATAGGATCGTTCTTGCACTTGTCGTCATAGTGCCGTCTTGAGCCGACATCTCGACAGGTCTTGTCAGGCTCGTCCTTTAACGGATTATCGCAGTAGCTGAAATATTTGCCACCACGAATAAAAAAGAATTTGCCGCAGTGCTTGCACTTGGTCGGAATATAGTTGTTCCTGATTCCATTGAAAAAGTCATAGAATAGGAACGACTGCAAGTCGGAGAATAAAATTTGCTCACAGAGTATTGGCTTTTTGTTTTCATCTTTTAGCACCTTATATCCAAAGGATTTCATCTGACAGTTTATCTTTTCAAAATTCTTTGAATTGTTTTTATTAAAGTCAGAAAAATATTCTGCTACTTCGTGTTCGCTTGGAAATGTTCCTTTCCTGTGCAAATAGTTTTCTACGAACGGACGGAAAACCTTTTGGATAGAAATATATGATTTAAGAAAACTAATATATTGACTAAAAATTATTTCTATAATTTTGTTCAGTTGATTAAGTTCCTCAAGTAAATCAAGGTCATAATTGTTCCAGTCCGATTCAATTTTCGGCTGAAAATAATGCAGATGAAAATGTGAATATCCGTTCTCGTCAATCTCACCACTGCCATATTTGTTTACGGTGCTCCAATCTATATTGTCATAATCATCATCTAATCCATCCTCGAAAAAGATACAGAATCCGTTAAGCAAATCGGACAAAGTTATTATGGGAAATTTTAAAATTTTATTATAGGGAGGAAGTCTGTGTAACCACTTGTTTATCATATCAAAGTAATATTGAGCGTCCTGTACATACTTATCGTATTTTTCTATGTTGTCATAGCTCATATCTTCCTTCAGCTTGATCTTTTCTTGCAGGGAGCAAAGTTGATAAAGTAAATCAAGCTCTTCAATTTTCTTCAAGTAATTTGTGTTCAGATATTTTGTTAAAATCTCATTTGAACTGAACCTATACTTCTCCTGAATATATACTTCATTGTTCCAGAAATAAGCGTAAAAATCCATAAGATAAAACCTCCGAAAAATAGATAATGCGAAACAAGAATAGAGAATATGATTTAATTATAAGACATCTATTGTGTTTTTGCAATGGTTCTGCTAAAATATTTATTAGACAATTCAAGAATTGAATTCAACTTCTATTTTTCTGTCAATTTATTTCGGAGGTAAAAATGAAAGAATCAAATTACAAATCCTATGATGAACTACCGTTGTTCTTAAATGCGAATATAGTCTCAAAGGTGCTGGGTATCTCATCATCAAGCGGATATGAGCTGATGCATACAGACGGATTTCCTGTTCTGAAAATTGGTTCAAGGCTTGTCGTGCCAAAGGAAAAGTTCCGTGAGTGGGTGGAGCAGAATACAGGAGGAAGCATTTGAAATATAATTCTATAAATAATGCAAAACATTACTTTACTCTGCCGAATGAAATATTTTGTCTTGGTTTATCATCGGGAGAAATTGCTGTGTACAGCTATCTTCTGAGATGCGAGAACAGGAAAACATATCAGTGCTATCCCAGCTACCGTACAATTGGACAAGCTTTGAAAATGAGTCAAAATACAGTCAGAAAATATGTTCAAAGCCTTGAAGATAAGCATTTAATCTCAACCGAGAGAACAGAGGTAATTACAAAAGACGGACGAAAACGAAATGGTACTCTGCTATATACTATTCGTCCGATTGCAGAAGCTATTGATTGCTTCCATAATGAGCAGTTGCGGAGGAACGCATAATTGAGCCGATTTTTCGGGGAAATTATGAAAAGCAGGTTAAAGTGGGGCGTCTCCCCACGGTGTCACATCAGACGGCAGAGCCGACTGTTATGCGGTTTTGCAGTATGTCAAAAATCAGAATTTGAGGGGTCTATCAGAAATGAGCGAAAATAAAAAGAAATATGCCTATTGGATGAAACCATCAATGGTTGAAGAAATGACAGAAATGCTTGATACAGCAAACGCAACTTCAAAAAGTGATTTTGTCTGTCAGGCAGTTAATTTCTATATCGGTTATCTTCATCAACAAAAATGCATTGATTATCTATCACCAATACTCGCACAAACTATTAAAAGTGAAATCGAAAGTGTAGAAAAGAATGTTTCTGAAATGCTGTTCAAGATGGCTGTGGAACAGGCAAAGCTGAGCAATGTTGTTGCGGCAACAAATCAGATTGATAATCATTCGTTGTCGGCACTCAATAATCTCTGCGCAGAAGAAGTTGCAAGAAAAAACGGCATCATAACATTTGAAGATGCGTACAAATTCCAACGAGGTTAATAAATGCCGAAGATTATTTTTACAAGCCGATATATGAAAAATCCTGCATCTTCAAATGCAGGCAAACTAATAAAATATATGGGCACTCGTGAGGGTGTTGAAAAACTGCCAAACGGTATTGATAACTCTCCTGCAACTAAAAATCAAAATGATTTAATCTGCACTGCACTTAAAATTGTACCTGAAGCTTGGGACTATCCAGAAATGAAATCCTATCTTGAAAATAAAACTAAGGTTAATGCAACGGAGTTTCTCAACGAATTCCTTGAACGCAACGCAGACAGGATAGACGGTGTTAAAAAACTTGTGAATTACTATGCTGAAAGACCCGGTGTTGAGAAGTTAGGTGAACACGGATTGTTTTCTCAAACTGATGAGAAAATAAATCTTGATGAGGTAGCGGATGAAGTTTCAAATCACAACGGAATTGTGTGGACTCATGTCATTAGTATTAAAAGAGAAGATGCTGAAAGACTTGGCTACAACAATGCAAATGCGTGGAAGAGTTTAGTAAGGCGAAATGCACTTGAAATTGCCAAGGCTCATAAAATAGAGCCAAGCGACTTGCAATGGTACGGAGCATTTCATAACACAACACATCATCCTCACGTACATCTGCTTGTTTATTCTAAATCAGGACAAGGCTATCTTACTAACAATGGCATTGAGAGTATGCGTAGTTCATTCGGTAATGATATATTCAGAAATGAGCAGTACAAGCTGTTCGAAATGCAGACAGAAATCCGTGATGAGCTGAAAAACGAAGCAAAAAATGTAATTGATGATTTGCTTGAAAACATCAATAATGATTTTTATGTTTCTGACAAAATGGTTGAGCTGTTCAGAAAACTTGCCGAACAGCTCAAAAGTTACAACGGCAGGTTGATGTACGGCTATCTTCCAAAATCAATCAAAGAAATCGTTAATAGTATTGTAGCCGAACTTGCAAATGATAAAAATCTTGCAAAGCTCTATTCAAGGTGGAATGAAATCAACAGAGAAAAGCTGTCGCTGTATTACGATAACGAAAAGCCTGACATTCCGCTTGAAGATAACAAGGAGTTCAGAAGTATTAAAAATTACATTTTGAAGTCGATTAGTTTATTATCCAAAGCAACTCCGACAATGAAAATTGATAAATCAAGTGTTGAACAATCTGTTTCAAGAATGGTTCTTGCTCTCGCAAAATTGATTGCAAACAGTTGCAAGCGTAAACGAGCTAAATTATTCGGTCAGATTGATAGCAAACTCAAGTCTAAACTTGAAGAGAAAAAGATTGCTCACGGACTGAAAACCGACAGAACGGTTAATCAGAATGAAATAGAAAATGACGAGGAGCAGGGATTTACAATGTCAATGTAATCCCTCTGTTGAGCCATGTGTTGCCTGTGTTGCGATTTTGTTGCATTCATCAGGAAAGTAATCGAAAACAACAAATAAAAACGATGTGGGCGATTTTTGAGAAATTCAAATTTGGTCTGGATATTCAAACTTATTTATGGTATGTTGTTGTACTTGAAAAGGAGCTGATATTATGTCAACAAGAAAATTACTTACAAACGGCAATGCTTTCAAAAGGACGGATAATCGTTGGGGTGGTGTTGTTTGGTATATGGACGAGCAAGGCGAACGCAAAAGAAAAAGCTTCTCAGGTACAACAAAAGCCGAAGTCAACAAGAAAATGACTGAATATATTGCGTCGTTCAATGACTCAATAATTGAGTCGCAGGAAACAAAGAAAAGGCTGAAAGACAGTATGCAGAACTGGCTTGAGGTGTTTAAATTCCCGTCCGTTGAACGCACCACCTATGACAGATACGAGTGTACGGCGAAAAATCAAATCTATCCGTATATCGGCGATAAGGTAGTCGGAGATATCAAGTCGGCGGACATTAAAAAATTGCTCAATGACAAAATGAACGAGGATTATGCTTACACAACAGTTAAGAAGGTTCATAATGTGCTGAATGAGTATTTCCGTTATCTTACTCAACAAGAGTATATTGACAGAAATCCTATGATAAGCGCTCCGATGATTAAGAAGAGCAACTTTCTGGCGGCGCAGGACAAAGAAAATCTTCCGACGAGCGAAACCATAACGATATTCACGCCGGAAGAGATTAAAATATTTAAAGATGAAGCGTTCAGTACGTTTTCAAACGGCAAGAGAAAATATCAGCAAGTCGCCGCATACATTCTTATGCTGAACACAGGCTTGAGAACAGGTGAAGTGCTCGGACTTCTTAATAGCGACATTGATCTTGAAAACAGAGTAATGCACCTGAACCGTGGTGTTAAGGAAATAGCAAAGCGTGACGGCGTAACGGCAGAAAAAGGACGGGAAGTAAAAGTCGGCAAGCTAAAAAGTGCCACGAGCAAACGAGATGTTCCACTGAACGATACGGCGATTGAAATGATACTTGACCTGAGAAAAGAATTCTACTTCGGAGAAGACTCACCACTGATACCCGATGGGAACGGCAACTTTACCAGACCTGTAAATTTCAGAAAACGCTATTACAGAATTCTCAAAGCCGCAGGCATAGAAACCAAAGGCTTGCACTCACTCCGTCATACTTTCGCAACAAACCTTGTAAATGGCATAAAGCAACCTGACGGTTCAATAAAATCATTAACTCCAAGACAGGTAGCCGACTTGCTCGGACATACAACATCTGAAATTACGGAACTTTATTATGTGAAAAGAGATTTGACAAAGCTGAACAGAATAACTGATGGGTTTGATCTGTAAAAAGGAAATTTTTTTCCAGATTGTATGAACCTCTTAAATGTAGAAACATGGTATTTTAAGGATTGTACTGTTGCATTTATGCCCGAGATACATTCCAGAATTGAAAACTAACAGAAAGTTGAATGAACTTCAAAGGAAAAATCTCTTTGAAGTTACTAAGTCTTTCAGATAATTAGAATTTGTATTTGCCCTTTCTTGCAAACTTTGAGTATATAAAAGTGCTACACAAAACTAAAAATAATTACATCTCGGTTTGTGTTTTTCCTGGTAAAAATGCAGGCTCAATTTTCATATGCACTGAGATGTAGTGAAAGTTTTGTGTAGCAGCAAATGAGCCGTGCTTTTTTCGTGCGTAGCTCTTTATGGCTGCGCATTTTTTATGTAATTATTATAGTTTTATGTACGGCGTTTTAAGGTTTTGATTCTCTTTCATTTTCCCTGATTATGTTTATAAAAATCACTCTGACCGCATAAGCAAGTTCTTCAACAAAAAAATCTTCCTCTTCAAAACGGAGATTCAATTCATCATTTCTTAGAGCGTTTTTTGCGTGGTAAATTTCTGACGTTGAATACTCGTTTTCAGTCGGGGCATTGTCCTGACGAATTTTTAAATAATTTTTACAGCGTTTTCCGTCCTCGCTGAATGCAAATGTGTAGTAATGCAGATTTTCGTTTGCTTCAAAGAAAAAGTCCTGCAAGCCGTCAGCACCTGAAAACTTTCTTGTGTATGAGTGAATTCCCTGTACTGTTTTGTAAATTTCTCTGTATTGATATTCTGAAAGAAATAAGTTGCAGTTAATGGCTCTGTAAATATTATTAAATTCGCTTGTGTAATAGTCCCAGCCTGTTTTTTTGCCGACATCAGTACCGGGAATGTTGTTGAAATTATCGCTTTCTCTGAGCGCATAAATTATCCGAAGCAGCGGGTTCAGTATATCATTGATAATCATTTCGTTGCATTTGTTCTGCTCAATTTTTTGTAATTCTTTTGATTTATCAAATACTGTAATTGTTCTTCTTTCCATAACAATTCTCCTTTTCAAAAAATATTCTCAGATGAATCTGTTAACCGAACATATTGTCCTATCCTGATTAAAGCTCCTTTAAAGCTGCTTATAATAATATCCCCAAATTCTGAATAATCGGGATTGTCAAAGTTGCACACATATGCAAAAACATATTGACCGCAGAAGAGTGTTTCGAATTCCCACTCTTCCTTGTTATCGCTGACAAACAATAACGCTATAGTGTTTCCGGTTTCAATGACGTGATAAACAAGACAATCATATTCTTCTTCAAATCTGTCAACGACTTCAGCATACCTTTTATCGTAGTTAATGGTGTCAATAGTCCCCAGCAGACCTTTACAGGTTATGTATGAGTAATAAATCTTATCCTCCTTAAAATATTTTAATATATTATTCGGTCGCAGATTAAATGTTTTTGTTAATTCCTCCAATCTTTTAACAGCTTCTTCTTTCTTCGCTTCTTTTGAAATTTTGCTCATTTAAATTTCCCTTTTCTGAATAGCTTATTTGCTCAGCTGACATTGACTATTATATCAATCAGTTAGGCGAAGTTTTCCGCTGAAAAATAAGAAAATACTTTTTGCAAAAGTTGGAAAAATCCGAGCAAATGTGTGATATAATGAATTTGAAACGGAGGCAAGTAAAATGAAAGAACCAAAAGAGAGATTTTCAAAGCTTGAAAGAGCGTTTAAGATACTTGAATATTTGAAAAATAATTCAGACAGCGAACATACCGTAACACAGGCGGCTTTAAGAAGAGAATCTGAAATCGAGCCGTATATGGGTGACAAGGAAACCTATAATGATACGATTGTAAAAATGGCGATGGCTTTGAATTTTGATGAATACGGAGTAAAGCCAGAGGATGAATGGAAACTTATTTTTAAAGATTTCGTCAAAAAATTCGGGTCTGAATCGCTTGATGAAAGCGATTCAGAAGATGAATATGACGATAATCAAACAATGAGAATCCGAGGGTTGTATTATAATCATACTTTCACATATGAGGAAATTAACAGTATGATTGAAAGTATTTTGTTCTCAAAAACAATAGATACGGAATCTGCAAACAAGATTATTGAAAAAATAGAAAATAACCTGACAACGAAGTTCTACAAAAAAGGTGCAAAGAATATTTGCAGAGTAAAAGAGCCTGTGCTTGCCGACAGAGAAATCCTGCGTAAAAATCTGCTTACGATTCAGCGTGCAATAGATGGCGGTGTGCAAATCAGCTTTACTTTTAACGGCTATGACAAGTACAAAAAGCTTGTGCCGAATCACAATAAGAAAGATACTGTCAGTCCTTATTATATTGTTGCAAGCGGCGGAAGATACTATCTACTAGCTTGTAAAGAGCTTGTGCTTAGCGAGAAAACATTCAGAAATATGTCGATATGGCGTATTGATTTGATGTCGGAAATTGAAATTCCCGGGAGAGATGAAAAACATAATATAAACGGTATTCCGTCAGTCAGCAAGTTGAAGGTTGAAAATCTTCCTCAGTCGTGGAGCGAAGATTTTCAGTTATCTCATCTGAATATGTCTTTTGACAATCCGGTGAAGATTAAATTAAGAATAAAAAGTCCAAAAGAAAAAGATAATCCGTCAAAGCCTTTGCGTGCTGATTACACTTTTATGTACGATTGGTTTGGTGATACATTTAAATACATAAGAACAGAAGAATCAGAACCATATGACGATATAGTTGAAGTTAAGTGCAGTCCGTACGCTATGGCAAATTGGGCGTTGCAGTACAGCGACAGAGTAGAGATAATTGAACCTGAATCGGTCAGAAATATGGTTATAAAAAAGGTTATGAGTCTTAATAAAAAATATATAGAAAAGTAAATTTACAAGGAGCGTATTATGATTAACGAGGAAACAATATCAAGCCTTTTGAAAATTTACAAGGATGATGAAAAAATTTTGAATACTATTGAAAGGTGTCTTATCTCCTTTGAGGAATATCACAGCCAGATATATAAACTTGAAATATGTATGAAAATCTTTTCAAACGGAAATGTTGATAAAGATAATTATAAAATTAAAATTGAAGAGCTTGATAAATCAAGAACTACATACCATAATGCTTTGTTGGGTAATGTTAATGTGCTCAACAGACTGGCAGAGAAAAACACTTTACCGCCTTTTTATGATGGAAAAGTGTCGCAGGATAGACCGTATCGCAGAGAGGTTGCAAACGGTGTTTTGCAGTATGTTGAGAAAATAGTTGAAAACAGAAGTTAATATTTTTAAAAATATATTATTTAAGCGGAAAAAGTCGAGTAAAGATTTGATAGAATAAAGGTATTGATTGATTAAGTAGTCGGTTTTAAATGTATTTTGCCTTTAAAAATTAATTGAGGAGAAATAAAAATGGGATATGACAGAATTGAAACATTCGTTAAAAACGAAAAAAAACCATATGAATACTGCTTGGATTTTGAATACGGTAATTCAGCCTATGAAACACTTAATCCGATAGAAAGGTATCTTGCCTATAAATCAACAGGAGTAAAGGTGGACAAAGATAAACAAAACCTTAGTAATGCCGAAAAGTTTTGTCTGCATAGCCTGAACACATACGGTGATATTCCCGATTGTGATGGCTCTGACGGAAGAAATGCGCTTACGCTTGACGTTTATAAAAAACTCTGGAATTGGGAAAAGGGATATTATTCCTCAGGTGTAATTTCAACTCCGAATTTTCAGGGCGAGTTTGGCGGAGATACGATGAATTCAATGCAGACGACTTTTAATGCATTAATGGGTTATGCTCTGAGCAAATCTGAAAACAGTAGTTTAAGGCAGTATCAAAAGAATAATTACAGCTTTATGGACTGCTTACAGATATATTGTAATTATCCAAAAGAACTTCTTTTTGAACTTCAAAAAGAGCCTGACTTTATTCGATTTGCTGATTTATATCATACAATAGGAAATATGGTGCTTGTTCCTCGTCGTTTTAACAGTGGTCGATACGGAAAAACTTTTGATTTTTGGGATTCTTCTTTAGTATGGCTCAAAAATGACGGCTTTTCGTACGGTAATCAGCTTTTGTTTGATAAGCGTAATTTCACTAAATATATAAATTATTTCTATTTATGGGATTATGTAGAAAGTGTAAATGGAGAATATAGGGTCAAGCCTTTGTTTAATTCTCACAGTAATATTGAGAACGGTAATGTCGATAATTCCTTGCCTTGGACAAATATCAGTAATGAACAGGCTTTAAAGCAGTTTTTAAAAAATGCCTGTGAAAACATAAGTAAGCGTGGTTTCTTTATGTCAATTCTTATGAGGCTTAGAGGCGCTGATAATCCAAAGCTAAAAGAAATATCCGATGAATATTTCAATATTATTCAAGGTGACTTCCTTAATAACGTGCATATGGATGGCTATAATGATGCAGTGGCAATACTTTTGAGATTGTTGGAAAACTTTGATGATAAAAACGACAAAGACTATAAGCTTTTGTCTGATGGGATTATGTCATTATATAAATTAAACGTGAATTCTGACAGAGAAAGTATAAGCAAATCAGCTGTGCATAATTTCAATCAAAAAGAAAAAGCTCAGAATAAAAAGAATAATGATAAAACGAAGAAAAAAGATTCAGTGTTTCATAATATAAAGCATAGGATTAAATTGCGAATAGAGAAATTTAAAACTGCTCCTTTAGAATCAATATGTAATATTTTGTTTTTATCTGTATTAGCTTTTAGCGTGGGTTATGGAGTATTTTTGTATATTAGATATTTAGTATCAGGTGGGTACGACAGTATTACCGGTGCTGAATATTTGCCAATTAAATTCTACGGTGGAAATATATTGAATACATTGTTCATAATTGATTTAATTGGATTTTTATTATTGTGCGTATCTTTTGCAATACGAGAAAAGAAAGCAAAAAAAGTTATAATGATTATTGCTTTGACTTGTATTGCTGTTTTATGTGTTTTGTGTTCATTAATTCCAATTGGAGCAGCAAGTTTGGAGTATAACAGAGCATTTATGCAATGGTTTAATGGAGATACTGTCAATAACGGATATATGATAAATTATCTTATAGATGCTTTTGCTAAGATACTTTTGATAGGTGTATCGGTAATAGCTATATTGCCGCTTGTTTTAATGTTGCTTATCAAACATTATAGACACTATCTTAAAGTATTTGGTTTATCACTGCTTTCTTTTTTTATAATTGTTCCGTTAATACTAAATATAATGCAGATTAAATGGGTGGCTGTAATACTTGTTATTGCACTCGTAATTGCTGTAATAGCATATGTTTTTTCAGAGATTCATACAATAATAAAATACAGATGTCCTGCTTGTAAAAAGATTGACGCATTGATGATTACCAGAAAGCTTATAAACGAAGAAGACATATCTATAAAAGTTCAACTTGAGAATAGAAATAATTCCGGAGAAATAGTAGGGCATTCTGAACAGTATATTCCCGGTGTAAGAAAAACTTATGAAATAACATATGAGTGTAAATTTTGCGGTTATATAAATAAGGAATTAGAAAAAGAAGATTGTAAGAAGATATAAAATTATTTGGGGACGATGAAATGAAAAAGAAATACATCATAATTATCGCAGTTGTCTGCGTAGCGGTTGTTGCTGTTGCGGGAACAGTTTTCGGTGTAAGAGCCTACAATGATTACACTTTACAGCAACAGACAGAGGAACGAATTAAAAGTATAGACGATACATATGCTGATTTTTTAGATGAAACTGACAGGAGCAAAAAGCTTGAAAAATTATCAGACTTTATAAAAAATAAGCCTTCAACAAATGACGAAATAGCTGTTGAAGTATTAAACGCTGTTGAGCCAAAGTACAGTGAAACTCTTGAGAAAATGCAAAAATATTTTACTGATGATTACGACAAGATAATAAAGGATAACACAATCATCAGTGACAGCCTTAATAAAATGAATGATAAAAAGAAAATACAAGGCTGTATTGGTAAACTTAATTCTTTAGAAGAAATAATTGATTCTGAAAAAGAAATTGTGTTTAATCAAAATAGTCAGAATAATGCTGATAGTTATTTAAAAAAGACAGATGGCTTAATAAGTTCTTATAGTGACAGAATTCAGGAGATTGAAAAAGCCGAAGAGCAAAAAGCTGAAGAAGATAAAAAAGCTGAAGAGGATAAAAAAACGGCTGAGGAGAAGAAAAAACAAGAAGAGAGCGAAAATTCATCGTATAACGACGTTTCGTCAGTTAATGATATTTCAAATGAAGATAATAGTTATAGTGAAAGCAACGATTATAATGCAGGGATAAGTAATAACAGCAGTGATAATAGCTATAGCGACGGTAACAGTACAAGCAATAACAATGGCGGAAACGGAACTATGGTAGGCGGAAGATATGTAGAGGGTAGTTGGCATAGCTATACTGATGAGGACGGAACTTCATATTTTGATGATAAAGGAAATGCTTGGGACGATAAAGGAAACACTTGGAATTATTATGAAATATGGGATGAAATAGGAATAGAGCATTGGACATATGCTGTAGAATGATTTAACGAGGAGAAATAAAAATGCGTGCTGTTTACAAAATATTTTTATCTGTATTAATTATTGCTGTTGCACTTTTTAGTTGTTCTTGCGGCGGTGGAAGTTCTGAATTGCAGGAAACAACTGCAACGCAGGTAATACTGTCAACAAAAGCAACAGAAGCTCAAACGACAGAGCCAATGACAGTTCAGGAAACAACTAAGAAAACTGAGCATGCAACTGAGAGTGCGACAGAGAAGGATGTTAGTAATGCTGAAAAGGGAGAAAAAACTGTAGCTCTTAACAATGAATATATCACTCGTTATCAGGAAGTGAATCAGGTTACATATCCTCCATTTGTATTTAATTATCCCGATAATTGGAGCGTTACAAAAGAAGAATGCAATCAGCAGGAGGAACTTGTTACTCTTGAAAACGATGGAGGTGCAAGCGTGACATTTTTACATTACTCAGGTGAATTACAGGGTGGAGGCAGCGGAGTTTATATGAATAAAGAAGAAATCAGTAAAGTTGCTTCATCACAATTTGTTCCGGGTTTTGTACAGGCAACAGACCATAGTTCACTTGGTGAATTTATGGTAGCAAGGATAAAAACAATAGGAAAACTAAATATGAAAACCGACAGAGAGTACACAGAGGTTGATGGAAATGTTGCATATGCTGTACTTCCCGTTAGTGAAGAGGGCATAAGAGAGGGTGTAAGAAGAGCAATAAGCGGTGAATATACCTTCTGGTATTCAAGTACAATTTCTTTTACTGCTTCTAACTCGGAAGAATTCACACCGCAAGAAGAAAAGGAAGTTATCGCAATACTCAGCAGTTTCAGAATAGCATAATTTTATAAGAACATGATACGAGGGTTACATGTTATTTGCAGTTACCATTCATATGAAGATGCCCCTTGCCCAATACACTCTCTGGACATTATTGGTGTCAGAAGTTTAAGTCTGCGATTAGCCTCAAATAATAACCATTCTGATGATTTTAAAAAGCAGCTCAGAAGTGATATAGCCAAAATAGTGCGTAGCTATGAAAAAAGCAAAAACAATGTGAACATTGCGGTGCTAAAGGAGAACTTAGAAAGGATTTACCGCGGGCAAAAACCTTATGTGATGACTGTTATGAAAAGTCTAATAAAAAGTACTCACCTAACAGATAACCTGTACAAAAGACAAGATAATTAAAAACAGGTGAAATCTATGTTAATTTACGAAAAAACCGCCGTAATATTAATTAGATGTAAATTGACAAAACTACCTTTTGTTCTATTCTAAAAATAGAATTGCAGGATTATTCATGAATGTGAAATATATAGTATATTCAGCGGGACACATTTATAAATCAAAATATGCTACGCTGTAAACAAAGAAAAGGCTTTGGAAAATTAATTTTTCTCAAAGCCTAAATTTATTGGGTTATTTGATATTCTTGACGATATAGTGATGCTAACAAGATAATACAGCGGTAGATGTGATGATTTTTGATGCTATTTTGATGATGTAACAGACGGAAACGTTGGAACTATTAGCACTGGTTGAACATTTTGATGCCTGAAATAAGTGTAAAAAGCGGAAAATCAAACCGTGCTCCGTACATAAAAATATATCAAAAAACGGCTTAAACGCAGTGTTTAAGCCGTTTTTGCTTGGCAGGGGCAGAAGGACTTGAACCCTCGGCACGCGGTTTTGGAGCGGCTATCGGGAGTTCTTATCTGTTCTTACCTATTGTTTTTTGTAAGTATGTACTAATAAGTGGTCTACCACATTTGTTAAGTATTACTAAGTAAAATCATCCATTCCGATTTTTTGCTGAGTATTCGCTGACATTGGTGGTGACATAAATAGCCGACTACCTTTATTAATTTCTAATTCTATATCGATGATTTTATATCGCATACTTTATTTGTAAGAATAAATACTATATCATAATCTTAGCGAGGTGAGTGTAATGAGAAATCAAAAGTATCACATCTATTTAACAAACGAAGAACTTGGCGAGTTAATAAGGCAGTTAATTAAATCAAAAAATGATTTGATTTCTATGGGACGATATACTGATGCTGTAGATGACTTAATAATCAAGGTTAGCAAGGCTAAGCGGAAGAAACTGAAAACTAAATATACTTTAGATAATTAAATCCGTCTATTCTTAGTTTTGAGATAGACGGATTTTTCGTATGTATGAAATTTTTCGTTTGATTTAGTTTCTAACTTTTTATAGTATTAATAATATTCTTCATAATCGGGAATATCAGGAAGATGGTTAATAACCCAGTCGAGTAAGTAACAGAAGAATCTTACACTAAACTGTAAATCGTTCCATGTTCCCGTTTCTCTTCTTTGAAATGAATGAACTCCGTTTCTATTAGATTGAATAAGCCTAAGATAAGATAATTCATCTTCGTCCATCAACTCTAATGTTGAATATAGCTGTATTAATTCATCTAACATGATTTTTTGAACGGGGTGTTCTTTAGTGTGTTCCTTTATAGTTTCTTTAATAGCTTTTTTAAGAGATTTAGCCTGACTTAAGTCCAAATTACCTTCATCAACTAATTTTTGAATACACTCAATAATTGGGCGTTGAACCTGATCAATTTCAAACTGTTCCCATTGTTGCCATTTGGTATTTTTGTAATCGTCAATATAAAAAGCAATAAACATTTGCAGTGTGGTTTCGGTTAAAGAGCCAAGAAGAATCCAAGCGTTTAACTTCAACCCATTTATATGTCTATTCTCCATATCTTCGCAAGTGTAATAATAAGCATCTGCAATAATGTCTGATAGAATATCTACAATACTTTTGAAACGTTCCATACACTCGGATGTTATCAAATCCTTGCTTTCGGAGTTAGGTGAGAATTCAGTTGTATTCAACATAATATCAGTAAAGTTTTGGCAAGAATCTTTTAGATATTTTGAAAGGTCTTCCCAACCGTAATCCATTTCTCCGTCCCAAAATAAACTGTTCAAATGTATTTCACCCACCTAAGTTATCTGTTTTGCGTAAATATAGGAATTTACTCTTTCCATTAATGTTGATTGATTAGGAAAATTGCAATAAGATGCTTTGATTCCTCCTGCAAAAAATCTTGGGTCTTTTTTATAATACTCAATCACTTCATTGAAGTAACCCAAATAGATTCCCATTGTGTTTGGATCTATATTTGAAAAAGCATGCTTTTGAATATTGGGTATCATTTCAGAATCTATTTCTATTCCAGCTAAAACAACCAATTCATGTGTTACGTTATTTGAGTAACCGCCGAATACATTTATATTTTTATCCGAAAAACAGATGCCAAGTTCTTCTTTCATCTCTTTTGCTAGGTTTTCTTTTATTGATAACATCTTAAAACATTTATTTTCGTTGTCCCATATTGAAGGTAAATGTCCACCAGCTCCAAGTAGTTCAACAACTGGACGCTCATAGGATCCATCCCATCCTCCAACACGTCTATTGAATATACATAATGTGTCTCCAACCTTTATGGAATCAATAGAAGAACCTAAAGGAAGCCACAGTTTATCCAATTTGTGTTTTCCATATGTGTAGGAATTATTGGCTTCGCTTAACCATTGAATCATTTCAGGTGATACTGTAGTAAATAAAATACCCTGTGTATTAAGATGCCACGGAATATCTGGTTGGCTTTCAGCGTATGTAAGAGGCGTCAAAACATTAGTACATTTATATTTAATATTTAGAGAGTCTTCTATTTCTATTGTTCTAATTAGATCACGGATTTTTCTATCTAAATTGGGAGCCAATCCTTTGGTTTCAATTAAACTATTTGTGTCAATATTAAAATCTACTGACTCCGGCAATAAAAAAACATCTCCAGTAAAGTTTGTATGTTCTTGAAAATTTGTAATCCTTGGAATAGAATTCAAATATTCATATGCATAGGATAGAGTTTTTTTTGTATTCATATTTTCATCTCCTGTTAATCTATAAATCGGCTTAATCCATATATAAGATACGCTGTAGGGAAAGTATAAGCTACATTATCTCTGCATGGCATACCAGCTGGTGTATAATAGCATTTATTCTCATTAGTATATTTAATATTATCTTTTAGTATTCCGTTTATGTGTTTAAATAAACCATTTGCTTTGATAAAATTCAAATCTTTATTTTTGTATGCTAAAACTAGTGCAGCTATTGCGTATCCGGCTGAAATGTGATTCCAAGGTACTTTTTTAGCACCTGTTTGATTTATATTAATTCCATATAAAGTCTCTGTTTCTTTTTGTATATTTTGTTTTACGAATTGGTCGTAGACAAACTTTATTGCACTTTTATAATCATATACTTCTTTTATGATGTTTTGTTTTTGTTGATCAAGAGAATAAAACAACATTAGATATTTTGCAGTGGTAACTAGATTTGCTCCTTCGTTAGGTGAAAAACTAAATTTACCATTGTGTGAACGTTGAAATATCATTTTAAGAAAATTTATGTATTCCTGTGTTTGGCTAACATCGTACATATTCAGCGATTGTAAAGCCCAACTTGTATTTGCAAAACTGCAATACTGAATATCTGTTTTTTCCATATAAACACCCCAACCGAGGTTTTCGTTTCTAATATCCCACAGCAAAGAAGCGATATTATTGTATTTTTCGTAGTTTTCAATTCGACTAAATCCATCATTTTTCTCTAAAGATACAAGATATAACATCATTGATGTGCATACTACAGTAGATCTGTTAAGAGATTTGCTTGGCAAACCATCAGGAGTAACGTTTTCCAATAATTTATTTAGTGCGTTGCGATAGATTTCACTTTTATTTTTAAATAGTCCGCTTTCTCTCAAGGCTATAAGAACTTCGCAAGTATTTGCATTTTGTGGTTCGGTTGATTTTGCATTTACACCCCAATGAATATCTATATCAATAAGCCAGTTGATACAGCTTTCTATAACTTTTTTGTATCTTTTCTTCAAGTAATTATAGTGTCCGGTAATATGCCATACAAGTAGAGCAAGCTTATAAATTAGTGTAGAAAATATATAATAGTTCAATAAATATATTATGGGAGCAGGTGCAAAATATGATGTTATATTTGAAAACAAACTGCTAAAAGAACCCTCTATACCCATTAACAATAGGATACTATCGAATATAGATATCAAAAAATCAAAAGTATTAAAACAATAGATTAGAATATATTCAATTATTGATAGTATAACTGTGAGTGTTATTCTTGCTGTTTTATTCATCTTAATCCCCCTTATTTCGACATTTTAGTATTGTTTCTACATATATAATCAACAACTACATGAGATGGACTTTTTAATAATAAGATAACTCAAAACTAATTTTTTTATATGTTGTTTCACTATATAACAGTGTATCACATTTTTGTGTTTTGTGAATGTTTTTTTGAAAAATAAATAGATATATCTTAAAAATAATGTGAATTTGTAACTTAACATAAAATAGTTAGTCTTTTTGGTAGAATACTATCGGTCAAAAAAATGATAAAAACAGCAAAAGCCACTTGTACCTCTTTTGTACAGGTGGTTTTTGCTGTTTTTCTAAGAAAATTAAAATTTTTTCAAAAAATTTTTAAAAACACCCCCTCAAAATGCCTTTCCCAGTCCATATAAGTGAAGGGCTTTTTTCAGCAACTTGAAAATAACCTCTTCACGGACCTTGAAAATTTAATATCATTTCTTCAAGTACATTACTTGTGTAAGCAGAAATGCAAAGCTACTACAGCGGTACGCCAAGACCAACTAAATAAGTTGTGAGCGATAACTCCGTCTGTGATTATCGGATTGCTTCCGATATGGCAATGACCTTCACAAGGGATAATGATACTTCTCTAAGGAGCTGTCGGAGAACCCGACGGAGGTTAAAGTCCTATGAACCTGATTGCAGTCAGGTGCTTGAAGAACTTCCCGTAAAAGCCAGTAGGCTTGCCGCAGGGGTGTCGAGGACAAATATTGCGGAAAGTTACATAGCCGTTTTACAGTACGGCTGTGAATAAATTGAAAGGAGGATTTTTATGCCTGACTGTAAGACGATTGCTATTTGCAATCAGAAGGGCGGAGTTGGTAAAACAACGACAACAATGAATTTGGGCATAGGTTTAGCTAAATCAGGAAAGCGAGTTTTACTTGTGGATTGTGACCCACAGGGAGATTTAACCTTGTGTCTTGGTTTTCAAGAAGCAGACAAGTTACCTATAACTATTTCGGATAAGTTAGCTGATGTCATTCGTGACAGCAATACAGATGCTTATGAGGGGATTATTACTCATCGTGAAGGTGTTGACCTTCTTCCTGCTAATCTTGATTTAGAGGCATTGGAAATGTACTTGGTTACAGCAATGAGCAGAGAGAATATATTAAAAAGCTATTTAAACAAGGTCAAAGCAGATTATGACTATATTCTGATTGATTGCAGACCTTCTCTTGGTATGTTGACACTTAATGCTTTAACAGCAGCAGATAGTGTAATTATTCCTGTACAGGCACAATATTTGCCTGCCAGAGCTATGACACAGCTTTTGCAAACAGTCTCTAAAGTTAAAGCACATACCAATCCTGATTTAAAGGTGGATGGAGTTTTACTCACTCTTGTAGATAACAGAACAAATCTTGCAAGGAGTACGGCACAAGCGATTAAAAAGAATTTCGGTACTGTGATAAAAACATATAAAACAAAAATACCGATAGCAGTTAAAGCCGCAGAGGTTACATCAAAAGGTAAAAGTATTTATGAGTATGAACCTAATAGCAAGGTGTCTGTTGCCTACACCAATTTCACAAAGGAGGTGTTAAGCGGTGGCAAAGAAAAAGAGCGACTTCACTCTTCCGACGCTCGATAGTTTATTCTCAACTCAACAGGAACGAGAATATGAAAAGCTCGACAAGATAAGAGATATACCACTTGAGTTGATTGATGATTTTCCTGACCATCCATATAAAGTAAAAGATGATGAGGATATGATGCAACTTGCAGAAAGCATCAAGGAACGAGGAGTATTAACTCCAGCTGTTTTAAGACAAAAGAATGACGGAAGATATGAGCTTGTAAGTGGTCATAGACGAAAGAGAGCTTGTGAGCTTGCAGGACTAACTACTCTCAGGAGTGAGGTTAAGGATTTAACTCGTGATGAAGCCATTATGTATATGGTTGAGAGTAACTTCCAAAGAACTACTATCTTACCCAGTGAGAAAGCATTTGCATATAAAATGCGACTTGAAGCTATGAACAGACAAGGTAAGCGTAACGATTTAACTTCTGTGCCACTGGCACAGAAGTCCAAAACATCTCGTGAGATATTAGCCGAACAGGTTGGCGAAAGCCAAGACCAAGTACGCAGATATATCCGTTTAACTAATCTCATACCTGAACTTCTTGAAATGGTTGATGAAGGCAAAATCAAAATGAGACCTGCGGTTGAATTGTCGTATTTAAGTGAGGCTGAACAGTATGATGTGCTACAGGAAATCGAAATTAATGATTGCACACCATCTCATGACCAGACAATCAGAATGAGAAAATTGTCCGAAAAGGGTGAATTGGAAACAGAAGCAATTACTGCGATTATGACGGAGTTAAAACCTAATCAGCAGGAACGAATTGTCTTAAAAGCAGACAGAGTACGCAAGTTGATACCTGACTCCGTTCCACTTAACAAGACGGAGGAGTACATTTGTAAAGCCATTGAGCATTATAGCAAGTATCTCAAAAATCGTTCGGAGCGTGGCAGATAATTTTAAAATCCCTTTCCCACACCCTAACCCTAATTAAACTATCTGTACTTACCGAAAAGAAAGAATATCTCTTAATACTATAACTATCTACTAATATATAACTTTCTATAAGAGTAAGACAGAAAATACAACTAAACTAAAAACAATGGAGGTAAAATGATGAAAAAGATTTTTAAAAATAAAGGTGCAAAAAGAGTAACAGCGATTGCTCTTGCACTTATTTCATTGATTTCAACAATTTTTGCTGTTCCTCTTTCGGTTGGTGCGGCTACAAAAGAGGTAACAATCACTTATGATTACTGCTATGATACGGGCGGTAATATCATCACGTATGTCAAAGAAACAACAAATGACGGATACTGTGTTGGTGTAGTAGGAGAAGAACTGTGCAGAATTTATGCTGATGGTAAAGATGCGTATTGTATTCAGCCCGGTCATTCTCTTTATTCGGGGGATACCTTAACACAGGATGCTTCAGCAGCTTGGAATTCACTTTCAAAAGCTCAGCGAAAAGCAATTAATCTTGCTCTTCTTTTCGGTAAGTCAGGCAGTTCAAAAGACCTTGTAGGTACAGATGGTCAGAAGTGGATTGCTACACAGCTTATGGTCTGGGACTTTGTATCAGGCTGTCGTGATGCTTCAACCTTTAAGCTCAACAACAGTAAGTTCATTGATGGTATTACATCAGGAGGTGCAAACCCAAATGTAAAGACTAACTACAACAAAATTGCCGAAAAGCTGAACAATTACAAGAAATTGCCGAGCTTTGCTTATGACACTTCTGCAAAGGCAAGTAAGAATACAAATGAACTTGTATTCAAAGATGGTACATACACACTTACTTTAACTGATAGCAATAAAGTTTTGTCTGAATACACATTTAAAACTGCTGAGGGTGTTAAGGTTTCTGCTTCGGGCAGTAAGCTCACATTGACATCAAGTAAGCCTTTAGATGAAGCTGTAGTTATTAGTGCAACAAGAAATATGCCAAAGGTTACTACAACACTTGTCGCTTGCGGTTCAAGTTCTAAGCAGGATGTAGTAACAGGTGTTCAGTCAGATACAGAAACTACAACAGCATACTTAGCAGTTAAAACAAGCACAGGTAGTTTGAAGCTTGTTAAGACATCTGATGACGGAGAAGTTAGTGATGTAACTTTTAATATCTCAGGTCCGAATGGTTACAGTAAGACTGCTAAAACAAATTCAAAGGGTGAGTTTCAGATTGATGACCTCGTTCCCGATACTTACACAGTTACAGAAGTTGTAAAAGATAAGTATGAAACACAGAAATCACAGAGCGTAACCGTTGAAAGCGGAAAAACTGCATCTGTCAGTTTTAGCAATGTGCTTAAAAGAGGTTCACTTGAAGTTATTAAATCTTCTGAAGATGGATACAATGAGGGAGTTCGATTTCACCTTTACGGAAATTCTTTATCTGGTCAGAAAGTTGACGAATATGCATCCACCAATGCCAAGGGTGTTGCCACGTTTAAGGACATTCTCGTAAGCGGTGATACTGCTTACACATTAGAGGAAGTTGATACAAATATCCGCTATGTTGTTCCTAAATCACAGACAGCAACGATTGAATGGGATAAGGCAACTAAAAGAGAATTTGTAAATGTCCTCAAGAAGTTTACTGTAACAGTTAAAAAGACAGATGTTGAAAAAACAGTAGCTCAGGGTGACGGCACTCTTGCAGGTGCAAAGTATGGTATCTACAACGGCGAAGAGCTTGTGGATACATATACAACAGATAAGAACGGTTCATTTACTACAAAAGAATATGTTTGTGGTGATAATTGGACAATCAGGGAGACTGAGCCATCCGAAGGTTATCTTCTTGATGCCACACCTCATAAGGTAGGTGCTGAACCTGTTAAATACACAGTAGAACATAATCCTATTTCTATGGATGTAACTGAGCAGGTAATCAAGGGCGATGTTTCCATTATCAAACATACAGATAACGGAGAAACAAAGATTGAAACACCAGAAGTAGGTGCAGAATTTCAGGTCTATTTAAAGTCAGCAGGTAGTTTTGAAAATGCCGATACAGACGAAAAAGATATTATCGTTACAGATGAGTATGGCTTTGGTAAAACTAAGCTTCTGCCTTATGGTACATATACAGTACATCAGACAAAATCATTACCCGGCAGAGAATATATAAACGACTTTGATGTGTTTGTTTGTGAGGACAGCAAGACTTATAAATACTTAATTAACGATGCTGTTTTTGAAAGCTATATCAAAGTAGTAAAGGTGGATGCTGAAACAGGTAAAGCTATCAAATATAGTGGTGCAGGATTTGAGATTTACAATCCGAAGGGTGAAAAGGTAAGTATGACATTTACATATCCTACTCCTGAAACAGTAGATGTATTCTATACTGATGATGAGGGTTATCTTATTACTCCAGAAAAGTTAGAATATGGTACAGGTTATCAGCTTGTCGAGGTACAGGCACCACAGGGTTACATCCTTGACAGTACACCCCTAACATTTGATGTAACTAAGGAAAACTCAACAGAAGAAAGTGGTGTTACAGTGGTTAAACTCACAAAAGCTAATGTTGCTCAGAAAGGTACAATAACTGTCGAAAAGCACGGCGAAGCCTTTGTAGGTGTTAATGTAGTAGGCGGTATGGATTCCAACGGAAAGGAACTGCCTGTTATTTATCAGCCTGTTTATGATGTAACAGGACACAAGGGTGCAACCTTTGTTATTAAAGCAGCCGAGGATATTACTACAGGTGACGGTACAGTACGCTACAAGAAGGGTACTGTAGTTGATACTATAACAACAGATAAGAATGGTGTTGCCGAAAGTAAGGAACTTTATCTTGGTAAGTATGAAATTACTGAAACTAAAGCTCCTTATGGTATGGTAAACAACAGTAATAAGCAGACAGTAGAGCTTGTCTATGCAGGTCAGAATGTTTTACTGACCGAAACAGAAACAGTATTTAATAACGACAGACAGAAAATAAAGGTTAGTCTTTTTAAGGACATTGAAAATAACGAACTTTTTGGAATCGGCAACAATGACGAAATTAAGAATATTACCTTTGGTCTTTACGCTTGTGAGGAGCTTGTATCAGCAAGCGGAGTAAGTATCCCTGCTGATGGTCTTATTGAGATTATCCATCTTGATGAGAATGGTAATGGTATTTTCAACACCGATTTACCTTTTGGTAAGTATTATGTCAAAGAGATTTCAACTGATGAGCATTACATCTTAGATGATACTAAGTATGAGTTTGAATTTAAGTATCAGGGAGAGAAAGTGGATGTCATTGAAATTGTAGTGAATAATAGAGAGCCAATTATTAATGAGCTTGTCTATGGTTCAGTATCAGGCAAAAAAGTCGATGAAAACGGCAAGCCACTTGGTGGTGCAGTTATCGGCCTTTTCAAAGATGCAGAGGGGGATTTTACAACTGAAAATGCTTTGATGACTACCACATCCGCAGATGATGGTAGTTTTTCTTTTGCCGATATTCCTTATGGCACTTGGTATGTTCGTGAGATTGAACAGCCTACAGGTTTTATGTTGAGCGAAACAGTATATCCTGTTGTTATTGACAAGAATGGTGGTGTTATTGAAATTGAGATTGCAAATGAATTTATCAAGGGAAATATTATTTTGGAAAAGGTTGATAAGGACTACCCTGAAAACAAGCTGACAGGAGCTGAGTTTGAGCTTTACGAAGATAAAAATGGTAATGGTCAGCTTGATGAAGAAGATGTGCTTATTAATTTAATCAAAGGAACCGACACAGGTATTTACGAAATGAAAGACCTTGTTTATGGTCACTATCTTGTAAAAGAGAAAACTGCACCAAATGGTTTTGTTCTTGATGAAAACACATACCCTGTGTTTGTTGATACAGATGGAGAAACCTATAAAGTAGAAAACAAAGCAGGTGTAGGCTTTATCAATGAAGCTATGAAAGGTTCACTTAAAATTGTTAAAACATCATCAGATAAGAAACTTGAGGGCTTTTCATTCAAAGTTGTAGGCGAGAACTACGATGAAACTTTCAAGACTGATAAAAACGGTGAAATTCTTGTTGAAGGCTTACGTATTGGTAAGTATGTAGTATCTGAGGTAAATGACGAAGCATCAGCAGGATATATTCTTCCTGAAGATGCGAGCGTTGAAATTGAGTTTGACAAAACAACTGAGGTGAAGATGCACAACGAAAAAATTAAAACACCAAAGACAGGTGACAACAGAAATATGCTTCCTGTTCATGCAACAGCAGGTGCTTCTCTTTCAGGTGTAATCGCTTGTGTGGTTTTAGCTCTTAAAAAGAGAAAAGGTAAGGAGGCAGCTTGATGAAAACGATTGTTGCGATAGCACTTCTCTTGTTTATCGCAGGAGGTTTTATCTTTTTACAGATAAGAAAACACAATAAAAAGAAATAAGGAAAGATAAAGGCGGCTTTTATATTAAAGTCGTCTTTCTTTATGGGAGGTAAAATGATTAAACTTGAAACTCTTGAGAAGAGAGTGAAAACTGTTTTAACAAATCATCCCGAAGCTCGTGACGATGATATGAAGCTGTATTTTATAGTGTGTCAGGAATGTTTTTATAAGACACATCATATAACAGAGATTTCATTCAAAGAGTTTATTTATAACTATCGTGAGCTTGGTTGTCCGAGCTTTGAGAGTGTCAGAAGAACAAGACAGAAAATTCAGGCAAAGCATCCTGAACTTGGGTGCAGTCCCGAAATGCGAAGAAAACGCAGTAGATGTATCACAGTCTATCGAAATTATGCAAAAGGTAAGGAGGCTTTGGTGAATGAGTGCTAATAATACACACTACACAACTGCACAGAAAATAAAGGTTTTAACAAAGCTTTTTGAAGCAGGCATAAATACTGAAAAAGAGGTACTTGCCTTAAATCTTCAAAGTATTCTACAGATTAAAAACATAACGATTCAGGATATGTCCATCATAACTGAGTTGCAGACATATATAAAGAGCAATAAGCTCTACTCATATTTAGGAGGTAAAAAGAATGATACAGACAACGAATAATGACCGCACAATTATTTGGTCAACTATAAACCGAAAGCCCGACTATGAATTAAGAAGGGAAATCAGCGAAAACTACGACAATATTACAGAAGACCCGCTTACAGTTGAAGAGATTCGATGTCAATTTAATAAGCTTGAAAACATAAAAGACAGGCTCAATAAGATAAGCTTCGTCAAGCCAATTCTTGTTATTGATATATTCGAGGACTTAATACATAACGATTCTTCAAGAAAGGTAAGAGTGATTGATTCAGGTAATTTAGCTGATTGCTTTGAAGATGAAACCTTTGACCTTGCAGAGTGGTATGTTAATAAAGACGGAGACCTGTTTTCGTATGGTGTTGACCGTGAACGAGCACAATATTCAGCGTACTTTGGTCTTAAATCAGACGCACCTCTTAGTCTCATTCAGTGCTTTTTTGAAGATGTTGAGATGGAGTGTGATGAAATTGAATATATGGATGAGATTGTTTTCAGTATAGGCAATACCGTCTTAGATGTTCTTGGGCTTTCAGAGGTAAATCCATTGGGTAAGCTGATTTTCGATTACTGTGAATAATCCCATACTTGACATTAAGCGAATAAAAGATAGGAGGTGCTTTAATGGCAAGAAAATTTGACCTTATTAATAATCTTTATGATGATACAGTATTGAGAGTATCTTCGCCTGAGAATTGGACAAGTTTTCTTAAAACAGTTTGTTATAACTACAGGCTGAGATTTGATGAACAGCTTTTGATTTATGCTCAAAAGCCGGAGGCAACTGCTGTTCTTGAGATAGAAAGATGGAATAAACATTTTGGTAGATGGGTTAATCGTGGAGCTAAAGGTATTGCAGTATTTGAAAAACTCGATGGTTCAACTCAGAGATTACTTCATTATTTTGATATATCAGACACCCACGAGAGCAGTGGTTCTCGTCCTATTCCTTTGTGGAATATGAAAGAAGAGTACACAGAGGAAATTATAGATACACTTGATAACAACTTCGGTATGCTTGATAATAAATCAACACTTGAAGAAGCAATATTTAGTGCGGCACAAAATGCTTGCGAAGATAATATCCCTGACTATGTAGGAGATTTGATTACTACTGTTGAGGATAGCTTTTTAGACGGATTATCGGAAGAAGCTGTTGGTGTTATGTATCGCCAGCTTGTTACAAACAGTGTGGCATATATAATAATGTCACGACTCGGACTTGATACTGAGAGATATTTTGAGTCTGACGATTTTAGAGACATTGTAAATTTCAATACAAGAGCAACTCTGAATGCTCTTGGCTTTGCTACAAGTGATATAGCAGAAATGGAACTTGCTGAAATTGCAAAGACTATTTTATCTCTGCAAAAAGAGAATCGCACAATTGCCCAGAATAAAGAAAGTGACTACAATAAAAGTGAAAACGAAACCGAAAGGAGTTATGACAATGGCAGAATTGACTTACACAATGCAGGGCGATTACAATCTCCCAAATTTGACACTACCGGAACAGCCGAAAGTGGAACTCGGAGTGTACGCACAGATGAGGAAGAATTATCTTCTGAATCATCACAAGATAATCTATTACAACTACCTGACCAGCGGAACACTGACGAACCATCTGTCAGAAGTACAGCAGAGAGCATTGCAGATGGAAGAAACTCTGATGAAACAGATGTCAGCTCAGGAGGGATTGACCGAAGAACTGAAAGCACAGGATATGATGACTTGGGTAGGCAGAATGAACAATCTGAGGAACAGGGTTCAGGACATCGTGAAAGCGGAAGTGATATTCAGTTAGAATATTTTGACCGTAAGAATGAGGACAGAAGTATAGCTTTTCTTCACAGTGATAGCGATATAAAGGCTATACTTCTTAACACACCTTATCTTAAAGCTTCTAAATCTGAAATAGTTGATTATTATGAAAATGTTCGAGATAGAAGCGAACAGACAGAATATATCAAGAGTATTTTTAACAACGACCTAACGGAAATAACAGTTCCTGATGGAAGAAGAATGGGATACAAAACGTATCAGAATGTTCTTCATTTGTGGGAGGGCAGTTACGATAATATAACAAAACAAGGCTACTATGATTGGCGAGTTATCGCAGGATACTTTGAGGGTATGCGATTACTTAAAGAGCTTACTGATACTGTAAAGCCTTTGCCGTCAATGGAAGGTCAGCTCAATTTTTTAAACGAGGCAGGAGAACAAAAAGCTCCTGTCTTTACTTTTTCCCAGGAGATTATTGACACTGTACTTACTCGTGGAAGTGGTGTTTCCGAAGGAAAGTTAAGGATATATGAGCAGTTCCAAAAGTCACTTTCTAAAAATGAGAACATTGCTTTTCTTAAAAATGAATATGGCTGGGGTGGTTCATATCCTATAATCACAGGCACAGGAATAGACGAAATGCACGACGGTAAAGGTATACGACTTTCCAAAGGTTTAGGTAATGATGCACCTAAAATAGTTTTAGCGTGGCCACAAGTTGAAAAACGACTTAGTGAGCTTATAAAACTCGACAGATACCTTAACCCTAAAGAAAAGGCATACTATCCTCAGTGGCTTGAAGAACAGGAACGCAGACGTGCTGAAATAGCTGAAGAACGTGAACGTAGAGAATTACTTTCAAAAGCTCCCGAAGAACCTAAAGAATACGAGTATCAATATCATCTTGGCGATAAGGTGTATATCGGTGCAAGTGAGTATGAAATAACTTCTTTTGATGATAACAGGGTAACACTGTTTGATAGCAAATTTCCTCTATTTAATACCGAAATGCCAAGAGCTGAGTTTGATACTAAGGTCAAGGAAAATCCTATGAATGACCATCTTAAAGTGGTGGTTGAAAAGGCTGCGAATAAAGCCGAAGTGGTCAAATCAGGAGATACGGAAAATAAATCTATCGTAGAGCAGTACCGTGAGCTTAAAGCTGAAAATGCTAATAAGATTTTAATCTTTCAGGTTGGTGATTTCTTTGAAGTTATGGACGATGATGCACCAAAGGTTGCAGAGGCTCTCAGCTTAACATTAACAAGTCGCAGTAATGGTGATGAAAGACTTCTTATGTGCGGCTTCCCTAATAGCCGACTTGAAACATACACAGATATGCTTCTTGACAGAGGTTATGATGTTGCGATAGCTACTGATGATAACGAAAAGGTTGTCAATCTAAACTCAGATAGAAAACACGAGCCTATTAACTCATATCCTGTTGGTAGAATTGATTACTATAATACAAATGGAGAGATTACAAACTCCATTGAGTATGTTAATCCTACAAGTCTTAGAAGAGATTTAATAAACGATAGTCCTTTTGAAACAATGGGATTGATACTTTATAAAGATGCACAGGGCGAGGTTATACCTCATGATTTTGTAGATAATCTTCCGAAACCTCTTAAAAGTTTTGATATTCTTGAGTTTGAAACCAAAGAGTATGAACAGGAAAACACACAGGAAGAAACAGATAATTCTGACCTTATAGGTAAGAAGCTGACTTTAGATGACCGTAACTTTGAAGTCGAAAAAGTAAGCAAATTCGGTGATGTATCACTTCGTGATATTACTTTTGAAAATGCTAACGGATTCCCTATTTCGAGAGTTGAAAAGGTTGAGTTTGTACGCAACGAGTTAGAAACTCAACAGACAAAGGAAGAAAAAATCATCCCCGTATGGGAGAAATCTGTAAAGAAAAACACACAAACCTTTGACTTGCATCCTGATGTTCCTATGGCTGAACGTAACACTTTTGACCTCAAAAACTATACACTTGATGAGGTAGGTAAAAAGGCTCATTACAAACGAAATGTTGAGGCAATACGAATATTAAAAGAGTGCGAGTTTGAAAACAGATTTGCAACAGCAGAAGAACAACAGAAACTTGCACTGTATGTCGGTTGGGGTGGTATTCCCGAAGCCTTTGATAAAGAAAATTCAGCTTGGGCAGATGAATTTGTAGAGTTATATGGGTTACTATCGCCCGAAGAATACAAATCAGCAAAAGAAAGTACTCTTACAGCTTTCTTTACCCCACCGCAAGTTATTTCAGCTGTTTACAAAACTATGGAGCGTATGGGTTTTAAAGAAGGCAATATTTTAGAGCCTTCGTGTGGTATTGGTAACTTCATTGGTATGTTGCCTGAATCAATGGGAAACAGCAGAGTTTATGGTGTTGAGATTGATAAGATTTCAGCTGGCATAGCACAGCAGTTATATCAGAAAACATCAATAGCACCACAGCCATTTGAGGAAGCAAGTATACCTGATAGCTTTTTTGACGCAGTAGTTGGTAATGTGCCTTTTGGTGACTTTAAGGTTGCCGACAAAAGATATGATAAGAATAATTTCTTAATTCACGATTATTTCTTCGCCAAGTCACTTGATAAACTTCGCCCCGGAGGTGTAATGGTTCTTGTAACTTCAAAGGGTACAATGGATAAGAAAAACTCAGCAGTTAGGAAATACATTGCACAGAGAGCAAAGCTTTTAGGTGCAATCAGACTTCCAAATAACACCTTTAAAGGTAATGCTGGAACTGAGGTTGTTTCGGATATTCTGTTCTTACAGAAGCGTGACCGAATTATAGATATTGAACCTGATTGGGTACATCTTGGTAAAGATGAAAATGGCTTTGAAATGAACAGCTATTTTGCCGAGCATCCCGAAATGATACTTGGTGAAATGAAGATGGTATCGGGTAGATTCGGTGAAGAACTTACCTGTGAACCTTATGAAAACGCAGACATTAATGAACTGCTTGATGAAGCTATCGTTAATATTCACGGTGAGATTACCGAGTATGAAAGAGATGATGAACTTTCCGAAGAAGATAATTCTATCCCTGCTGACCCTAATGTGAGAAACTACTCTTACACAGTTGTGGACGATACAATTTATTTCAGAGAGAACTCACGAATGACACCGATAGATGTGTCTGCTACAGCAGAAAACAGAATTAAAGGCTTAATAAAAATCCGTGATTCTGTTCGTCAGTTGATTGAGTTACAAACTGAAAATTATCCTGACGAAGCTATTAAGGAAGAACAGAAAAACCTTAATAAACTGTATGATGATTTTACAAAGAAATACGGATTGATAAACAACAGAGCAAATACATCTGCTTTCTCTCAGGATAGTTCGTATTCTTTAGTGTCAGCATTGGAGGTTATCAATAACGAGGGTGAACTTGAACGCAAAGCAGATATGTTTTTTAAGCGTACAATAAAACCTCATATTCCTGTTACTTCTGTTGATACAGCTTCGGAAGCACTGGCAGTATCAATAGCAGAAAAAGCAAAAATTGATATGGCTTATATGTGTAAGCTCACAGGTAAAACAGAACAGGAATTGTTTACAGAGTTGCAGGGTGTTATATTTTTAAATCCTTTACACGAATACGGAAATATGAATACAGAAAAGTATCTTATGGCAGATGAATATCTTTCAGGCAATGTGAGAGATAAGCTACGTATTGCTAAAAACTCTGCAAAATTATATCCTGATGACTACAACATCAATGTTGAAGCACTCAAAAAAGTTCAGCCAAAGGACTTAACTGCAAGTGAGATTTCAGTAAGACTTGGTGCTACTTGGGTACCACCTGAAATGGTTCAACAGTTTATTTTTGAAACTCTTGATACCCCTTACTACAAAAGATACAGTATCAAGTTGCACTATTCTGCACTTACTAACGAATGGAATATCGAGGGTAAGTCCTTAGATAAAAGTAATATCAAAGCATATCAGACCTATGGTACAGGAAGAATAAACGGATATAAAATTATTGAAGAAACTCTTAATCTTCGTGATGTTCGTATCTTTGATTATATTGAAGATGAAAATGGTAACCGCAAGGCTGTACTTAACAAAAAAGAAACAGCGATTGCGGTATCTAAGCAGGAACTTATTAAACAGGCGTTTCAGGATTGGATATGGAAAGACCCTGACAGACGACATAAATTGTGCGAGATTTATAACGAAAAATTCAATAGCACTCGTCCTCGTGAGTATGACGGTAGCCATATAACTTTTAATGGAATGAATCCCGAAATCAATTTGAGGACACATCAAAAGAACGCAGTAGCACATATTCTTTACGGAGGAAACACCTTACTTGCACACGCAGTGGGCGCCGGCAAGACTTTTGAAATGGTGTCTGCGGCTATGGAATCGAAGCGACTTGGTTTATGTAACAAGTCGCTTTTTGTTGTGCCTAATCATCTTACTGAGCAGTGGGCGGCTGAGTTTTTACAGTTGTATCCTGCGGCAAATATTCTTGTTGCTACAAAGAAAGATTTTGAGAAGAAAAACAGAAAACGTTTTTGCGGAAGAATTGCAACAGGTGATTATGATGCGATTATTATCGGTCATTCTCAGTTTGAGAAAATCCCTATGAGTGTAGAAAGACAGAAACTTATTCTTGAAAGACAGATGGATGAGATTCTGTCAGGTATCAATGAGCTTAAACAAAATCGAGGTGACAGATTCTCGGTAAAACAGCTTGAAAGAACACGAAAGTCATTACAGGTAAAGCTTAATAAATTAAATGACCAGAGCCGTAAAGATGATGTTGTTACCTTTGAAGAGTTGGGCGTTGACCGCTTATTTGTAGATGAAAGCCACTATTATAAAAATCTTTTCTTATATACAAAGATGCGTAATGTAAGTGGTATTGCTCAGACGGAAGCACAAAAATCTTCTGACTTGTTTATGAAGTGTCAGTATCTCGATGAAGTAACAGGCGGACGAGGAACTGTGTTTGCAACGGGTACACCTATATCAAATAGTATGGTTGAGCTTTACACTATACAACGTTATTTGCAGTATGAAACCCTTGTTAATAATGGTTTGCAAAACTTTGATAGCTGGGCTTCAACCTTTGGCGAAACCATTTCAGCTGTTGAACTTACACCTGAAGGTTCAGGTTATCGTCAGAAAACTCGATTCGCAAAATTCTATAACTTGCCTGAGCTTATGGCTATGTTTAAAGAAGTTGCAGACATACAAACAGCTGATATGTTAAACCTACCTGTTCCAGAGGCTCATTATCACAATGTCGCTGTTAAGCCATCTAAATTACAAAAAGATATGGTAAAAGGACTTGGTGAACGAGCCGAAAAAGTAAGAGCTGGTATTCTAGATCCAAGCACTGATAATATGCTGAAAATCACAAATGATGGCAGAAAACTTGCTCTTGACCAGCGAATGATTAACCCAATGTCACCCGACTTTGAGGGCAGTAAGGTTAATGCTTGTGTTGATAACATTTACAGAATATGGCAACAGACAGCAGATAAAAAGTCTGCACAGCTTGTTTTCTGTGACCTGTCTACCCCGAAAAATGAAACAGAATTTTCAGTATATACAGACATTCGCAGAAAGTTAATTGAGCGTGGTGTTCCTGAAAGTGAGGTTTACTTTATACACGATGCTAATACCGAAGCGAAGAAACAAGAACTGTTTGCTAAAACCCGAAAGGGTGATGTAAGGGTGTTGCTTGGTTCAACACAAAAGATGGGTGCAGGCACGAATGTTCAGGATAAACTTATTGCATTGCACGACCTTGATTGTCCTTGGCGACCTTCAGATTTGGAGCAAAGGTCGGGAAGAATTATCCGTCAGGGCAATGAAAATAAGGAAGTTGAGATATTCCGATATGTTACGGAGGAAACCTTTGACGCTTATCTTTATCAGCTTGTTGAGGGTAAGCAGAAGTTTTCTTCTCAGATTATGACGAGTAAATCTCCTGTCCGTTCTGCCGAGGACATTGATGAAACAGCACTCTCATACGCAGAGATAAAAATGCTTGCAACAGGAAATCCTTACATCAAAGAGAAGATGGATTTGGACATTCAGGTGCAGAAACTACAACTTTTAAAATCTAACTATTTGTCAGAAAAATATGCTCTTGAAGATAAGGTTATAAAGTTTTATCCACAGGAAATTAACCGATTAACAGGCAGAATTGATTGCTTGAAGTTTGATATGGAACTTGCAAAAAACAACCCTAAATCTACAGCTGATGAGTTTGTCGGTATGAAAATCGGAGATAAGTTTGTATCTGATAAAGAGCAGGCAGGCTTGTTATTACTTGAAGCTTGTAAGACTAAAACTCAGTCTGATGCAACACCTCTTGGTGAGTATAGAGACTTTAAGACAGAGCTGTCTTTTGATAGCTTCTCAAGGGAATACAAGGTTTGTTTGAAAGGCAGATACAGTCATTACGTAACACTTGGTACTGATGTTTATGGTAATATCACTCGAATGGATAACACACTTGATGGTATTGCAAAACAGTTAGAACTTGCAGAGAACGACCTTGAAAATACAAAGACTCAGCTTGAAACGGCAAAGTTAGAACTTGAGAAACCATTTTCAAAAGAGGATGAATTAAAACAGAAAACTGCTCGCTTAGCAGAGTTAAATGCTTTGCTTGATGTTGATAAGCGAGATAACGAAATTGTTGGTGGTGAACCTGATGAGGGTGATAATCTGCCTGATAAAAACAGAACAAAAGATAAGGAAAGGTGATGATAAAATGACAAGTAAAAACTACAAGGAGCTTCTTAAAAAGCGATGTGAGAATGAATATGACCAGCTTATGGAAGAAATGAAACAGCTTCCTGTTGACGAAATAATCAAGCGTTCATACGAAAGAATTATTAAGTCTGATATGCTTGCGTGTATTGTCGAGGGGTTTCTCTCTCAGGAAGAGTCAGAGGCACTTCTTTGTTATGAAAAGCCGCTTGAATATATCTACGCTGAGTGGTTACACAATAGTCTTTCGTGCCTTGATGTAATGAGAACATCGCTTAATCTTTGTGCGAATGTCGCTGTAAAAGAAATGAAATCACGACGTAAGTAAAGAGGGTGAATTATGATACAGAAAGATTACAACACACTTTTGTATGACAAAATGAAATCTGAACTTGATAAGTTTATCGCAGAGTTAAAGACAAAATCTCCGGAACAGATTATTGAGTTAGCTTATGAGTTGACTATCAAAGAGGATTTACTGTCTATTTTTGAAAATACAGATTTTTCACAGGAAGAAGCTAAGGCTTTATATAGTCAGAAATATCCGCTTGATTCTTTGTATCAGGAATGGCTTAGCAATGACCTTACTTATATGGATCAGTTAAGAGAAACTGTTGATGATAAAATTAAGTCAGCGGTTAAAGAAATGAAAGACAAACAGCGTGAAAGCAGGTGAACATAATGCCTTATGTTGACCCGCAAGTTGTACTTGAAGCAAGAGAAATGGACTTGCTTACGTATTTGAAAAACTATGAGCCACAGGAACTTGTGAGAGTTTCATGCGATACTTTTTGCACGAGAACTCACGACAGTTTGAAAATATCCAACGGTAAATGGATGTGGTGGTCGCATGGATTCGGGGGTTATAATGCCCTCGATTACCTTGTGAAAGTTCGTGGTATGAGTTTTGTAGAAGCTGTTGAAACTGTGCTTGGCAGACAAGCGGTGAAACCACCTGTATATATTAAAAGTCGTAATAAAGATGAAACAAAAACACTTCTTCTACCTGACAAAAGTACAACGAATAACAAAATAATAAGCTATCTTTGTGGTAGAGGAATTGACAAAGAAATTGTAAAAGATTGCATTCGCAAAGGGAAAATATTTGAGAGTCTGCCCTATCATAATGTGGTGTTTGTAGGCTTTGATAATGAGAATGTTCCTCGATATGCATCGTACAGGTCGGCGAATAAAATCAGGCTGTTAGGCGATTGTTCGGGGAGCGATAAGCACTATTCTTTTAGGCTTGGTGATGAAAACAGAAGTGAGAATGTACACATCTTTGAATGTGCGATTGACTTACTCTCTTACGCAACTTTGCTTAAGCAACAGGGCAAGGAATATAAAAAGGCGAGTCTTGTTTCACTTGCAGGAGTGTACTCGCCAAACAAGGATACTAACAAAATTAAAGTACCTGTAGCTCTTGAACAATATCTAACAGAGCATTCTGAAACTAAAACAATATATATTCACTTTGATAATGACAGGATTGGAAAACAGGCAGCAACAGCACTAAAAAACAAACTAAATAACCTATATGAAGTCGTTATTTCTCCACCACCAAGTGGTAAAGATTTTAACGACTTTCTTTGTTTTAAAAACAAAATTTACAACAGAAAAATCATTGAGAGGAGTGAAGAAAGATAATGGAAATTAACATTTATCAGGTTAATTCAGACAGAGATAAGAACCGTGTGTTGTTTATGGATTTACAGCATTTAGAAAAATATCAGGGCGATCCTGATGTTGATTGTGAGATTTACGACAATGTGTTTTCGGGTAAGGTTGATTGCAAAACACTAGAAGATATTTATGTTTTATTTAACACAAAGCCTGTAGAAAATCATCACGGACACTCACTTTCTGTTTCGGATATTGTAGAGGTGGTTGATGATTTAAATGTCGATGAAGGCTTTTATTTTTGTAACAATTTTGGATTTACAAGAGTTGATTTTAGTCCTGAACTTACCATAGACAGGACACATGATGAGCAGATAAAAGTTGTTTTAGTGCAGGAAGGAAAGCTTGCGAAGTCTGTAAGCATAGAGAATAAACTGGAGGCTATGCAGGAACTTGTCGGTGGTCAAATTGAAGAATATATGCCATTTGCAGATGACATTGCAATCATTTGTAACGAGGAAGGTAAGATGTGTGGTTTACCATTAAACAGAGCTATCTATGCAGAGGATACTAACGAAATGATTGAGATTATCGCAGGTGATTTTTTTATTGCTTATGCTCCTATTGACTCTGAAAAGTTTGAGAGTTTACCAAAGGAGTTAGAGGAAAAATATCTTAAAAAATTTAAGAAACCTGAGAGGTTTATAAAGCTCAATAATGAGATTAAGGCTATTCCATATACACCAAAGAGTAAAGATTTAGAGAGATAAATGTAACACTAACAAGGGGAGAAAGTATCTGTACAATCTTAGCAAGCAGACTGTCTGTATCCACAAAAAGGATACGACAGTAAAAGCTTGTTAGGGAGACCCTAAAACCCCGTGAAGAAAGGACTGATTATATGAACGGATTTATTATATTTATGCTTGGTTGTATGGCAGGTGGATTTGTTGGAGTAAGCGTTATGAGTTTGCTTCAAATTAACCGTATAAACCGCTATGAAACAAAAGAATCAAAGGAAGATGATACCGATGAGAAAAGGGTTTGATAAACACATCAGGTTGTCCAAAGAAGAACTAAACGAACTTCGTCGCAAAGCACAAGCATCGTGCTTAAATGAGTCAGCTTTGATTCGCCATTTGATAATGGGATTTACTCCTAAAGAAAAACCTGACGACAGATTTTATGATGTTATGCGTGAGCTTTCTTCCATCAGTAATAATATAAATCAGCTTGCGACTAAAGCGAACACTCTGAATTTTATAGATGCACCAATGCTTGAAAAGGAAGTGTTGCGTTGGCATAAATTTCAGACTGATGTAGAGCGTACCTTTCTTCAGCCTGACAGGAGTATTGAATAGTGGCAGTAACAAAACTTTGGTCTGTAACTCACAGTTTAAAACATGTAATTGATTACGCAAACGATCCTGAAAAAACCTCTATGAAGAATTTTTCAGAGGAACAATATCAAGCTCTTGCAGATGTTTTAACCTACGCTAAAGATGAAGAGAAAACTGAGAAAGTGTTTTATGCACAGGGGATAAACTGCAATGTCACTTACGCTCGTGATGAATTTGTTTATGTAAAAGATTTGTATAACAAACAAGGTGGTGTGCAAGCCTACCACGGATATATGAGTTTCAAGGAGCAAAACATTACGCCTGAGTTAGCTCAGAAAATCGGGATGGAATTTGCACAGCGAGTTTGGGGTAAACGATTTCAAGTCGTTGTAACAACACATCTTAATACAAGACATTTGCATTGTCATTTTGTTATAAACTCAGTTTCTTTTGTTGACGGATATAAATTACAGAACAACGAAAAGCTATGGTATAGATTCAGGCATATAGCTGATGAAATTTGCAAGGAATATGGTTTGTATTACGACCCGAAGCCTGAGCTTGGAAAGACGAATAATTATCATTATTATCAGCTTGAAAGAGCAGGTATGCCTACTAGATATTCACAGTTGCGTGAGGCAATCGACGATGCAATTTCAAAGAGTAAAAGTAAAACTCAATTTGCAAAAGAGCTTGATAAGTTGGGATACAAATATCAGCTTGACGATAACAGAAAGTATTGGACTATAATTCCTCTTGGTTTTAATAAGCCAATCAGACTAAAACGACTTGGTGACAATTACACTAATGAAGCTATCACAAAAAGGCTATATGAGAATTACTATAATCGTAGATTTAAACCGTTCCAACCACGAACAGTTGTTATTCGTCAATATAGGTTGCAGACCAGAGAACATAAAATCAAAAAGATGGGTGGACTTTACGGCTTGTATCTTCAATATTGTTATAAACTCGGATATTTGCCTAAATATAAAAAGCAAAACTCAGCCCGACTTCATTATCTGCTCAGGGATGATTTACTAAAACTTGATAAGATTACTGCTGAGGTAAGGTTATTAGGTTCAAATAATATTCAAACAGATGAAGAACTTCGTACTTACAAAGATAAAGCTATTAAAAAAATCGAAACTCTTACATCAGACAGAACTGAGCTTAGAAAGAAATCAAGAAGAAAACTAAGTAATGAAGAACTCTCAAAAACAAAAGAAGAAATATATCAGATTACTGATAAGCTAAAGGAACTTTGTAAAGAAGTTAAACTCTGTGACAGTATTGAGGAAAGGTCAAAGAGTATCCACTCTAATCTTTCACAGGTATTGGCAGACGAAGAAAAAATCAAAGGAAAGGAGACAAAGATTTATGAACAACAGCGGTGATGCAGCAGAACAGGTTGTGCGATTATCCCTTGAGGGTTTTGAAGTAGCCGCAAAGCTGACAGGTTCAGCGGCGAAGGAAGTTGCTGTTTTACTTATATCTGTTTTAAAACAGGAACACAAAACAAAAGGTAAGGCACGACTTACAAATATGATTAAGTCAGGCAAAGAACTTAAAGTGTTTTCAATTCAGCAAAAAGATTTAAAACAGTTTGTTCAGCAAGCAAAGCGTTATGGTGTTTTATATAACGTCTTGCGTGACAGAAATTCCAACAGTTCAAGTGCCGAGGTCGATATTATTGCTCGTGCTGAAGATGCTTCAAAAATACAGAGAATTGTTGAACGCTTTAATATGGGAGCAACTGTTGATAAGGCTTCTATTGTAAGTGAAATCGAAAAGTCTAAAGCAGACCGTAGTGAAACAGAAATCGAGAGACCAACTAAAACAAAAGGACAGTTATTATTAGAAGAGGCTATGGGTAAACCAATAAGTAAAGACGGGGTTAGCGAAAACCCTATCGTTGCCAAAACGGACAAAGACCCTCCGTTAAGGCAAAACTCAGACCTGATATCAGCTGATAAGGGTGGTAGTGTGAAAGAAGCAGATAGACCATCTGTTAGAGAAAAGCTTGAACGATTTAAGGTACAAGCTCAAAAGCGTAAAGAAGCAGCTGAGCCTGAGAAAATTTCCGAATCTAAGAGTAAATCTAAGAACGGCAAAACTACTCATAAGCAACCTAAAAAGAAAAGATATAAACCAAAACATAGTAAATCGAAAGCGAGATAAAAATTTATGACGAACAATTTTACACCTAAGAGAAATGGTTATAACAAAAACAGAAAACCTAAATACACACCGGCAGAGTATGCTGACCATAAGCAGAATGAGAAAGACAAGGTCTTTCAGTTGATTGATGATACAGCTGTAGCAGTTGTATCAAATCCTGAGAAGTTTATGTCTTTCCTTGATACGCAGGCTCGTATGGACAGATATTCGACCGCAAATGCACTTCTTATCAACGCACAGCTTCCCGAAGCTACTCAGTTGAAAGATTTTGCAGGCTGGGGTGAAGATAATATCCGTGTAAAGAAAGGTTCTAAAAGTATTTCCATTCTTGAACCCGTTGAATATGCAAAGAATGATGGTACTACCGGTATTTCTTATAATGTTAAGAAGGTATTTGATGTATCTCAGACTAATGGCAAGCGTAAGCCTGCACCAACAGCAAATCACAATCCTAAAGAGCTTGTATCAGTAATGATTGACAGTTCTCCTGTGAATGTTGAAATTGCAGATTCACTTTCAATGCCTAATCTTATGGCACAGTACGACAATGAGAAACAGACTATCTATATTTTAAGAGGTGTGCAGGACAGTGTAGTTCTTGCTCAGAGTATGGCATTAGAGCTTGCCTTTGCACAGCTCTCAATCGACAGCGATACATATAATCGCAGAGAACTTGGTCATACTGCCGCTTGCGTTGCGTATATGTTATGCAAAAAGTTTGGTGTAGATTCAAAGGTGTTTACTGTTGACCGTATTCCTGTATCTCTTAAAAATGCAGAGGCAAAAGATATTCGTACAGAACTTGGCAAGATGAGGTCAGCGACTACGGAAATTTACAATCGTGTGGCAAATGAGCTTTATAGACAGAAACAGGCTCGTTCAAAAGATATGGAAAGATAAGGCGGTGTATTGAATGTGGGAAGAACGCTATCACTTGTATATAACAGAAAGCGAGCTTAACACTTTGCTCCGTCTGCTTAACGACAATCGAAACGATTTGATAAGTCAGGGACTATATAGCGATGTTCTTGATGATTTGGTTTTAAAAGTAGCTAAAGCACCGAAGAAAAAGATGAAAACTATCGAGGGAGGAAATCGTGGTGCAAGGTAACAGTAAAAAATCCGTTTTAATTTTTGCATCAATAGGATTGTTACCTGTAACTTGGTTTTCACTTCTTGTAGCTCCGTATACACATGACGGATTACTTGGGATGTTAAGTGGAGTGTCAATAGCACTTTCAAATCCGATGAAAATAACTTTGTGTGAGGACAGCTTAAAAACTGTCCTCATTTTTATACTCGGCTACTTTATAGCTATCGGTGTCTATTTATCCACAAGGAGAAACTATCGTCGTAAAGAAGAACACGGTTCAGCTAAGTGGGTCGATGCAAGTAGCATTGATAAAAAGTACAGACAAAAACCACAAAGCAACAACAAGCTAATGACACAGAATGTTCGTATAGGTATTAACGCACAAAAGCATAGACGAAACCTTAACACTCTTGTATGTGGTGGTTCGGGTGCAGGTAAGACACGATTTTACTGTAAGCCTAATCTTATGCAGGCAAACACTTCTTTTGTTATCCTTGACCCAAAAGGCGAGATATTAAGAGACACAGGCTATTTGCTTGAAAAGAAAGGTTACGAAGTTCGTGTGCTTGATTTAATATCTATGAATAAAAGTCATTGCTATAATCCGTTTGTATATTTACAGAACGATAACGATGTGCAAAGACTTGTAACAAACTTATTCAAAAGTACAACTCCGAAAGGTTCGCAAAGTAATGACCCGTTTTGGGATATGGCGGCTTCAATGCTTTTGCTATCTCTGATTTTTTATCTTCATTATTTTGCTCCACCTGAAGAACAGAATTTTCCTATGGTAATGGATATGCTTCGTGCAGGTGCTATCTTAGATGAAGAAAGTAATGATGATACACCACTTGACGACTTGTTTAATGAACTGGAGGAATACGACCCTGAGCATATTGCGGTGAAATATTATCGGAACTATCACTCAGGTTCAGCAAAGACTTTGAAATCAATTCAGATTACACTGGCGTCAAGGTTAGAAAAGTTTAACTTAGATAGTCTTGCTTCGCTTACAAATACAGATGAACTTGACTTACCTTCTATGGGAGAGAAAAAGGTAGCTTTATTTGCTTTAATTCCTGATAACGATTCGAGTTTTAATTTCCTTGTATCAATTCTTTATACTCAGCTGTTTCAGCAGTTGTTTTATTCAGCTGATCATATTCACGGAGGAGCGTTACCTGTACCTGTTCATTTTCTGATGGATGAGTTTGCAAATGTATCTTTACCCGATGATTTTGATAAGATACTTTCGGTTATGCGTTCTCGTTGTGTATCTGTAAGCATTATCTTACAGAATTTAGCACAGCTAAAAACACTCTTTGAAAAGCAATGGGAAAGCATTGTGGGTAATTGTGATGAGTTTTTATATCTCGGTGGAAATGAGCAAAGTACTCATAAATATGTTTCTGAGCTTTTAGGTAAGGAAACTATTGATACAAATACTTATGGAAAATCATCAGGACGAAGCGGTAACTATTCTACCAATTATCAGATTAGCGGTAGAGAACTGATGACACCTGATGAAGTAAGATTGCTTGACAATCAGTATGCAATTTTATTTATAAGAGGTGAACGACCTATAAAGGATTTTAAATACGATATTTTAAAGCATCCGAATGTAGCATTAACAACTGACGGCAGTTCAAAGCCTTACTTACACGGAGAAGTAAATGATGATGTAGCTACAATTCAGTTGCTTAATATTGATGCAGAAAAAATAGCGGATATGGATGTATCCGACACAGACTATGAGCTTCTATCCAACGAGGAATTAGAAGCTCTTTATTTAACTAAGGAGTCCTGCAAATAAAAGTCAAGCCCTAAAATGAAAAAAACTTCAAATTTTTTTGATAGCAGAAAAAGGGTATAGCAAAGCAAGCCGAAAATACAGTAAAAATTTTCAGCCTGATAAAAGAAAACAAGATTCAATTATTTTCAGTTAAAAGAGATAGTCATTAAGACACTCTTTAACACGAGCGTAGTAAATGCGAAGAAATTTGTTAGCGGCGGCAGTAGTGCAAACATAGTAGGGTTTACCCTCGGCACGCTTTTTGCAAATAAACTGATAAACTGGCTCATCCACAGGCGAACGCTTCACGTAAGTGCTGATAACCTGAAAAAGAGTTTTTCGCAGAATAGCAGAACCACGTTTTGTTGTAGGGTTGCTTTTAGAAAAATGCTTGCCGGATTGGTCAACGCACGGATCAACACCTGCAAAGCCGACTAATGAATTTCTGTTTGGAAAACGCCTGACATCGCCGATTTCTGCAATCAGATTAACAGCGGAAATTTCCCCGACCCCGAACATATTTAAAACAGTATCAAATTCGGGAAGCTGTCTGGCAATAGAAATCATTTCATTCCTGAAAACAGCAAGCTGACAGTTGAAAGATGTAAGCTGTTTAGCTGTGGTTGTAATCAGCCGTTTTGTAGTATCATTCTTTGAAAGTGTTACGGTGTTACCGCAACTTGATGCGTACAAATTAAAAGCTTTCTCAACACTGAAATGATAACCCTTACGTTTACACCATTTACGGTAACGCTCAATAAATGCTTTTTCGCTGACAAGAGAAATACAGTCGCAATGCCAGAAAGTTTCGACAAAATCAACCCATTTCCGGTGTCCGTCAGCTTTTTCGGGACTTGAGAACAGCTCGTTAACACCAGGAAAAAACTTGTCAGTTAAAGAGATAAGGTTATTCGACAAGGCAACAGAGTTCTTCATATAAAGATTGTATTGTCTGCTGAATAGCTTTAACTGTTGTCTGAGAGCATCCACAGGTGTGTATTCTCTCAGGTCAACCCAATTGTCAAGTCCGTATTTAGCGATTTTAATGGCGTCCTTTTTATCGGACTTGACCTTTCTAACCGAACCTCCACCGCTCTGGTGGATTAAAATGGGATTCAGAACACATACATAAATCCCATATTCGTGAAGCGCTTTGGCAACAGGCTTGTGATAACGACCTGTAGCCTCCATAACGACTCTTGTGTCTTCACCGAGAGCAAGAATAGTGTAAGCCAGCTTTTCAAGCTCAAGCTCCGTGTGAAGATATTCAGTGGGAGGCAAAGCTACTTCACCCATAGGGCGCAAGGCTGCAACCGTAGATTTTCCTTTTGAAACATCAATTCTGACCGAGTTCATAATAAATCCTCCTGAGATAATGATATGGCATACCGCTTTTTACTCAACGCCTGTTCAATCTCCTGAGTGACACGCACGCATCGGAATACCGACGGAACAACCTGCGCAAATCGAATGCTGCGAATGAGAAAGGCGGCTGACTGACTCCTTTACGAACGTATTGGTTCATGGAATTATTTGTCAGACCATTCCTTTCTATTCTAACAGCTTCGGCATTGAAAAGGAAAAAGACACGGCTGGCTACCGTGCCCATCACCTTAATTTATATTGTAGGAGGAATAATTTATATGAAATTTTTAAGAAACAAAAAGAAAAACACTCTTATGACAAACAAGAAGGCAAGAAAGGGTTTTGCTGTGTATTGCTCAGTGGTACTTGCTGTAGTGATGATGCTTACAATGTCGATTACAGTATTTGCCGCAGACAATAGTGCTCTTACTGCTATCAACAACTTATCAGACTTTATCTTTGGACTTATCCGTGCTATCGGTCTTATTCTGCTCGGCTTCGGTGTTGTTCAGATTGGTCTTTCTCTTAAATCACACGATCCATCACAGCGAGCTAATGGTTTCCTTACTCTTGCCGGCGGTGTAGTTATCACCTTTGCAAAGGAAATCCTTGACCTGATTGTCGGAGGCTAATAGAAATAAAACGGGGTATGAACTGAAAGGCTCATACCCTGAAAATTTTAAGGAGGTGCAAAAATGTCCGATAACTGGGTTGTTGGTAATTTACAAAATGCCTTAGACACTTGGAATAACAAGCTTGCTGAGATATGGTTGCTTCTTTTAGAAACTCCCGAAAACTTTAAGGGCGGTGGTATTTGGTCTGTAATTACAAATATCAATAGTGCAGTTCAAGCTATTGCCCTTGGTTTGCTTGTACTTTTCTTCGTTGTGGGAATGGTTAAAACCTGTGGTAGTTTTGCAGAAGTTAAAAAACCTGAACACGCAGTAAAGTTGTTTGTGCGATTTATTCTTGCTAAAGCTGCTGTTACACACGGAATGGAGCTTATGTCAGCTATATTTACAATTATTCAGAATACTATTTCTACAATTATGACGGCATCAGGAATTGGTACGTCAACTATGACTTCATTACCTGATGAAATGATAACAACAATAGAAAGCTGTGGATTCTGGGAGAGTATTCCGCTTTGGGCAGTAACCTTGATTGGTAGCCTTTTTATCACGGTACTTTCTTTCATTATGATTATGACAGTTTATGGAAGATTCTTTAAACTGTATATCTACACAGCTATTGCCCCTGTTCCGTTGTCAACCTTTGCAGGTGAGCCATCACAGAATGTCGGCAAAACATTTATAAAGAGTTATGCGGCAGTTTGCCTTGAGGGAGCAGTAATTGTATTGTCTTGTGTCATCTTCTCGTTGTTTGCTTCATCACCACCTGCTGTGGATGCTTCACTTCCGGCAGTTAATCAGGTGTGGGCATACGTTGGCGAGATTGTATTCAATATGCTTGTGCTTGTTGGCACAGTTAAGATGTCTGATCGAATCATTCGTGAAATGATGGGCTTGTAATAAACAAAACTATGAAAGGAGTTTTTAATTTTGGAAGTAAAAATCAATAGAGAAATCCGCAACTATACAGAAGCGGTATTCTTTGGTCTGTCTCTTAGACAGATCATTTTTTCTGCCTGTGCCTGTGGTGTAGCAGTTCTTATTTTCTTTGTGCTAAAGCCGTATCTTGGTACAGAAACAGTTTCTTGGCTGTGTATGCTTGGTGCTTTTCCTTTTGCCATTCTTGGCTTTGTGAAGTACAACGGCATGACAGCTGAAAAGTTTATTATGGCTTGGATTAAGTCTGAGCTTTTAACACCTAAAAAGCTGATGTTTAAATCTACAAATACTTACTATGAACTTATGAAACAGAACATTGAAAAGAACGAAAAGGAGGCAATGAAAGTTAATGATTAAAACCTTGAGAAATTTATTTAAGCAGGATAAGGAAAAGTTTACTGTTCCAAAGGGTGTTCAGGATGTAATTCCTGTTCAGGCTATTTACGATGACGGTATTTTCCTTGTTGGTAAGGACAAGTATTCAAAAACATATAAGTTTACAGATATTAACTATGCAGTAGCGGCTCGTGAGGATAAGGAAGAAATGTTCCTTGAATACTCAGAGCTGCTCAATTCATTTGATAGTGGTGCTACCACTAAAATCACAATCAACAATTGCAGACTTAATCGTCTTGATTTTGAAAAATCAATTCTTATTACTGAAGCTGGCGATAAGCTTGATGTTTATCGTAAAGAGTACAATAAGATGTTGCTTGAAAAAGCGACAGGTGCAAATGCTATGGTACAAGATAAGTACATAACAGTTTCGGTGTGTAAGAAAAGCATCGAAGATGCTCGTAACTATTTCTCTCGTGTTGGTGCAGAGTTTGCGACTCACCTTAATAAACTCGGTAGTAGCTGTGTCGAAATGGATACAGATGAACGACTTCGTGTATTCCACGATTTCTATCGTACAGGAGAAGAAAGCTCTTTCCATTTTGATATTAAAGAGAGCAGAAAGAAAGGTCACAGCTTTAAGGATTATATTTGCCCTGACTCAATGGAGTTTGAAAAGGACTATATTAAAATCGGTGACAGATATGCAAGAATCCTTTTTATGAGAGATTACGCATCATATATCAAAGATAGTATGATTGCAGAGATTACCGACCTTAACAGAAATCTTATGCTTTCCATTGATGTTGTTCCTGTACCTACCGATGAAGCAGTGCGAGAGGCTGAAAGCCGATTGCTCGGTGTTGAAACGAATATCACTAACTGGCAACGCAGACAGAATGCTAACAATAACTTCTCTGCGACAGTACCTTATGATATGGAACAGCAGAAGCGAGAAATGAAAGAGTTTCTTGATGACCTTACTACTCGTGACCAGCGAATGATGTTTGCTGTATTAACAATGGTGCATACAGCTGATACAAAAGAACAGCTTGATAGTGATACCGAAGCACTTTTAACTACAGCAAGAAAACACCTTTGTCAGTTTGCTGTGCTTAAATTTCAGCAGCTTGATGGCTTGAATACTGTAATGCCTTTTGGTGTACGCAAGATTGACAGTTTCCGTACATTGACTACGGAATCACTTTCAGTTCTTATGCCTTTCAGAGTGCAGGATGTATTCCATCAGAATGGTATCTACTATGGTCAGAACGTTATTTCAAAGAATATGATTGTTGCTGACCGCAGACAGCTTCTTAATGGTAATGCCTTTGTGTTAGGCGTATCAGGTGGTGGTAAATCGTTCTTTGCAAAGGGTGACCTTACTAATTTAATGCTTGCAACAGATGCAGACATTATTGTTATTGACCCTGAGCGAGAATATAGTCCTCTTATCAAGGCTCTTGGTGGAGAGGTTATTGATATTTCGGCAACTTCAAAGAATCACATCAATGCAATGGATATGTCAAAGGAATATGGTGATGGTGCAAACCCTGTTATTCTTAAATCTGAGTTCATTATGTCATTGTGTGAGCAGTTTATTCCGCTTGGTGCAAAAGAGAAGTCAATCATTGACCGTTGTACTGCAAGTGTATATCGTACATATCAGCAGAATAACTACACAGGCAGAGTACCTACCCTTAAAGATTTTAGACAGGAGCTTCTTAATCAGAACGAGCCTGAAGCACAGGCTATTGCTCTTGCTATTGAATTGTTCACAAATGGTTCGCTCAATACATTTGCAAAGCACACCAATGTAGATACAGATAACCGACTTATCTGTTACGATATTCTTGATTTAGGTAAACAGCTTATGCCAATCGGTATGCTTGTTATCCTTGACAGTATTCTTAACAGAATTACAGAGAACAGAGCAAAGAATAAGACAACATATATCTTTATCGACGAGATTTACTTGCTTTTCCAGCACGAGTATTCAGCAAACTTCTTGTTTACTCTTTGGAAGAGGGTTCGTAAGTATGGTGCTTATGCAACGGGTATCACACAGAACGTTGAAGACCTTTTACAGAGTCACACAGCGAGAACTATGCTTGCAAACTCTGAGTTTATCGCTATGCTTAATCAGGCGTCAACCGATAGAATTGAGCTTGCAAATCTTCTTAATATTTCAGAACAGCAGATGTCGTATATTACAAATGTTGAAGCAGGTTGTGGTCTTATTAAAATCGGTAGTTCACTTGTGCCGTTTGAGAATAAGTTCCCTAAAAATACAAAACTATACAAGTTAATGACAACAAAGCCCGGAGAGAGTGCATAACTCTCTTTGGGATAATGGAGGTAAAATGAATAAGAAAATTTTAATCGTTATTGTAGTGCTTACTGTGATTTTCTCAGTAAGTACATTCTTTATTATCAAGTATCATTATCAGTCAAATGCGACTGAACAGCTTTATCAGGAGGTGTACGAGAGTATGACCGAACCTGAAACAAATCAGACTTTAGTTGCTGAAAACACTACTGTTGATAAGAATACAAACCCTTATGTTAATATCTCTGAGAATAGCGGTATAACTACAAGTGATACATCCACAAGCACTAATGTATTGAGTGCTGAGCAAAACGAAGATATGGTGGGATGGATTAAGATAGAGGGTACTAAAATTAACTATCCTGTTATGTTTACACCAAGCAATCCTGACTTTTATCTTAACCACGATTTCTATAAGAATGAGAACATCTATGGTTGCCCCTATGTTCAGGCAAATTGTAATGTCGTAGCTCCGTCAGATAATGTTATTATCTATGGACATCGTATGAGTGATGGCACTATGTTTGCAGAGCTTGAAAAGTTTAAAAGTAAAGATTTTTGGAAATCCCACAAAAAAATCAGCTTTGACACCTTAAACAAGAAAGGTACATACGAAGTTATGGCTGTGTTTGCTGTTTCTGTAGATGAAGCAGATGATAATAGCTTTAAGTTCTATGAGTTTGTGAACTCTTATGACCCTCAGCATTTTAGAGATTTTGTGAATAAATGCAAAAGCCTTTCCTTTTATAACACAGGAGTCAATGCTGAGTACGGTGATAAGCTACTTACACTATCTACTTGTGAATATACCCATAACAATGGCAGACTTGTTGTTGTAGCAAAAAGAACATCTTGATAAACAATGTTACCGAGAATGAATAAGGAGCAACAGTGCCAAGCTAAAAAGCTGATTAAAAGTTTGTGCTGTAATTACAGAGATGGCAACTGTCTGCTACTTGACGATGGTGAACCTTGTGTTTGTGTTCAAAGCATATCATATTCTCTATGTTGTAATTATTTTAGAGTTTCGGTATTACCAACAAAGCCTGTTCTTGAAGCAGAGTTAATAGCACCCGATAAATTGAGCTTGTGTAAGGATTGTAAAAGACCGTATGTAAAGAAAAGATACAATCAGTTGTTTTGTAAAGAATGTTCCAAACTCAGATATAAAAAACAGCAGGCAGAATACTCTTTAAAAAGACGTTTGAAAAGTCGAAAAAGTGCTATCTAAAGCCCCAGTGTTTATGCGGTTTTTAAAGAACAAAATTGAGTGGTGAAGGTAATTATACCTTTACCCTCGTTTTGCTCAAATATGCCTCATACGGGCATTTTAAGCGATAGACAAAAATAAGACCGAGTGGTATAATATTAAGTGTATACACGAGTGTTTGTTACGATGAAAAATAGTATATGTTTTTAACGGAGAGCTAAAAGGTATGGAAGAAAAAATTAAAAAGTTAAAAGAAAAGCTAAAAAACATTGGAACACGAGACTTATTAGGTATGATAAGTATAAAGTTTCTTACTTTTGCTAATGACGGAAAAGATGTTGCTAAACAATCAGACATTTTTAATAAGACAAATCTTATTTCACCACAAAAACAATACACATATCTTGCTGGTTTGCTTATGAGTACAGATGATAAGAGTAATGGTTGCATTACGGAGTCGGAAGATGGTGAAATATATGTTGAGTTAGAAAATGATGTACAGGAAATCACGTTAGAATATATAAAAAATTTTCTTGATATTGGCAAAGAATCAAAGCAAGATGAATTGCGTAGAAATTTAGTATCTATGGAGGCATTTACATCTTATTTTGACACAGGAATATTACGATATCCAGAACAAACTATAAAGTTGATTCGAGTTTTATATAGTGGCTTTGATACGGAACTGGAGACTTTGACGGGATTAACAATCGAAGATTGTATATCATTCTATCAATTGATTTGCGATATATTCGAAGAAACAATAAGCGAATCGACATATGCTGTGAGCAATATAAAAAATATCTTAAATTCATTTAATCCATATGCGGTTGATATAGAAAAAGAATATGAGCGTTTTGTGGCTTTTTCGCAAGGAACAGCAAGAGACAATCTACAAAATGCAATGGACAATATGAATTGTATTAAGGTATCGAAAGTAGTAGAGAAGTTTGGAAAAGAAAAAGGAGAAAAACTATTAGATGTTTTTGGACTCCATAGAAATGAAACAGATTTTTTATACTATAACGGAAAAAATCCCTTTGCTGACCACCCTCTTTGTTGGATTGATGATGAAACATTATTCATTGTTCATCCATATTTTATTTTGAATGCAGTATATAATTATATCACTGAAGTATTAGAAAATCCTCAGAATAAATTTGCAGAGAAATATAAGAAAGCAAAAGCAGAAACGGTTGAAAATTTATTTCTAAATTTATTTAAAAATGTATTTGGGGAGCATGCTAAATACCATACAAATGTATGTGAGGAACGAGGAACAAAGGAGCACGATCTGCTAATTGAGTTTAATGACTATATTTTAATAGCAGAAGCAAAGGCATCTAAAGTCAGAGAACCTTTTTTTAACCCAGAAAGAGGTTATAAACGAGTTAGAGATCACTTTAATTCAGATACCGGAATTGGCGGAGCTTATGCTCAAGCAATAATTCTTAAGCGGTTTATTGAAGATAAAGACAATGTCGTTTTATATGAAAATAAGAATAAAAAATTTGAAATTTACAATACATCAAGTAAAAAGATACTCCCGATTGTATTAACTTTGAATCAGTTTGGTGGCTTAGCTGTAAATACGAGTTTGATATTAGAAAAAGAAGATAGTGAACCATACCCTTGGGTTTGTAATTGGCACGATTTTGATAATATTTTAGAGATACTAAAGTATTTAAACAAGAGCCCAGATGATTTCTTAGATTATATAGCATGGAGAATTGAGAATCATACTAAAGTAATATCTTCAGATGAATTAGACGTGATAGAAGGTTATTTTATAGATCCACAGGTGAAAGAAAAGAAAGACTTAATATTTTTTTCTCCTACTGGACCTAGTTTAGTTGATAAGATTTATTTTAACAAACACGGCGTGCCATATGAGTATCCTACTAAAACATCAACTGTTCGTAAAAAGAGGAAAATAGGAAGGAATGAACCGTGTCCATGTAACAGTGGAAAAAAATTTAAGAAATGTTGTATAGACAAAGGTATTTATGATTAACTAATAGTTTATCTGTGAAAGTATAAATTATCAACTGAATATTAACAATGAAACTCTGATTGGAGAACCCAGTCAGAGTTTTTCTTTGCGTAAAAATTTTGAAAGGAGGTAGAAAATGCCTGATATTAAAACAAGAGATTTAGTGAAAGGAACTATTAAAACGCTTGATAAAGCTGTTGTAACATCAGAACGTATGAAACAAGCGTATATTCAAACAAAAGATAAATCAACAGAATCAGTAAGCTCACAAGATTACTCACCCGAAGATTATGCTTCAACAAAAATTGAAGGTGCTGTTGAAAGCACTGTCAGAGAGACTACACATCAATTTGTTAATCTCGGTAAAAAGGCGATGAATAAAACTAAAAATGAAGTTAAAAGACACTTTGAAAAAAAAGCGAATACCAATGCTCAGGATATGGGACGAAATACTACCAAGAAAAATACAGTTTTAAAGAGTCAACAAGTTCATTCTGAAAGAATTCGTACTGCTGAACAGACTACTAAAGGAGTAAAACAGACGGCAAAAAGCACAGGTTCAAAGGCGATAAAGACAGCACAGAAAGGTACGGTCAAAACTGCAAAAAACAGTGTTAAGACAGCGGAAAAGACATCAAAGGCAGCTATAAAAACTGCCGACAAGTCAGCAAAGGCGACTAAAGAAGCAGCTAAAGCATCAGCAAAAGCGGCAGAGAAAGCAGCTCAGGCTGCAAAGGCTACGGCTCAAGCGGCTGTCAGGGCGACAAAGATTGCGATTAGAGCTGTTATTGCGGCTATAAAGGCAATTATTGCAGGTGTTAAAGCTTTAGGTGCGGCGATTGCCGCAGGTGGTTGGGTTGCAGTTATTATAATTATTGTTATTTGCCTGATTGCTCTTATTGTTGGTTCTTGTTTCGGAATATTTTTTGCAGGTGAAGATTCAGGTTCGGGTATTACATTACCATCATCTATAAGCGGAATTAACGGAGAATACAATCAACAGATTGAACAATTAAAAAGTGAAAATCCACACGATATTCTTGAAATGTCAGGAAAAAAAGCTGAGTGGAAAGAGGTAATTGCTATTTATGCTGTTGATAAAACTATGGCTGACCTTAACCCTGCTAACCCTGATGAAGCTCAGCAGGTTGCCACTATGGATGAAGAGAAAAAGGAATACCTGAAAAATCTGTTTTGGGAAATAAACAAAATTGAGCATCGTACCGAAAACAAAACTGTTACGGAAACTATCGAGGAGGTTCGGGATGATGGTAGTGTAGAGTTGGTTCAAAGAGAGGTAGAGAAAACTACTTTATATATTACTGTTACACACGTCAGCCTCGAAGAAATGATGTCTCAGAAAAATTTCACAGATGTACAAAGAGATATGGTCTATGACCTTCTTGCTGATGAAAATAACATCTTATGGCTTGATGCACTGCACGGAATTACCAGTTCAGATACAGAAATTGTAAGAGCTGCCCAAGCACAGATAGGTAACGTTGGCGGACAGCCTTACTGGAGCTGGTACGGATTCGGTTCCCGTGTAGAATGGTGTGCTTGTTTTGTTTCTTGGTGTGCAAATGAGTGTGGATACATTGATGCAGGACTTATTCCAAAATACGCAGTGTGTGATACAGGTGTATATTGGTTTAAGGAGAGAGGTGAATGGGTTGAGGGTACTGAAGAACCTAAACCAGGTATGATAATCTTCTTTGATTGGGTATACGATGGTTTGGATGGAAATTCAGACCACACAGGTATCGTAGAAAAAGTTGAAGGAGGTAGAGTGTACACGATAGAGGGCAATGCGAGTGACTCTTGTATGGAGCGCTCCTATCCTGTTGGTTATTATGAGATATTGGGCTATGGAGCCCCTGCGTATTAAAATAGTTTGAGGTCGTCCTTCGGGGCGACCTCTTTTTTGTTAGATAATTATTGCTAAATGTTTATCATAATAAGCACAAGTCTATACTTATAGTAAACTCTTTATTAATACATACCATATTTAATTTTCCATTGTATTTTTTAATAACTTTATTTACTGAGAAAAGTCCAAATCCATGTGAGTGTTTATCCTCTTTAGTAGTTGAAATGAAATTTTTATTAATCGGAACTTCATGATATACGGGGTTTGTTATATTTAGAAACATAAAACCTCCATTACATTGACAATTGATTTGTATTGATTTATTTTCGGAAGACTTGATTTTTTCACACGCTTCTAATGCGTTATCAATAGTGTTTCCGAATATTACGCATAGATCAGTTGGTTCAATCTTGTTAGATGTAACAGTTCCTTCAAAATTAATTTTGGTATTAATTTTCTTAGCATGATTTTGCTTGTCGGTTAATAAGGCATCCACTATTCCATTGCCAGTATCAAATTTAATAGCAGTATTATTCAAATTTAAACTGTTGCTACTAAGTAGATCTAAAGCAGCGTCTTTGTTACCTTCTGAAATCAACTTACTTAATCCAATGCATATATTGTTATAATCATGTCTAAAACGGCGTAGATCGTAGTTCGATTGTGAAAGCAGAATATAGTGCTCCGCTTGTGCCTTAATTTGCTTTTCGTAGTTTGCATTAAGGTTTTTAAAATGATTATTGGTCATAGAGTATATTATTAAAACGGGAGCTGCAATTGATAAAAGTACTACAAAAATTATAAGTATTACTTTTGTAACATATGACCAATTCTCTATACTTTTGTAAAAAGAATCATTAAGAATAAACACAACTAATATTGAACCAATAAATAACAATAGAAGGAAAAGTCTTTTGATACTTTTAGATGTCCAATATATCACTTGTTTAATCTTACGATTAAAGGATGAGTAACAAATAAATAGACAGGTTATGGTTGATAATATATTAATTGAAAGCTCAATTATCCATTCGTATTTGGACTCTATAGAAATAATAGAAATGATACAAGCTACTATTATAGTATTTATTAAGAATAATAATATATAAGCAGATGCAATTGATAATAGTCTAATTTTACGCAAAGAAAGTTTTATTAGTAATACTTCTAACATTTGTATAAAGCTATGGAATATTATAAAAAACTTATTACTATATATGATTTCGATGATACAAATTAGTATAAATAGTATAAGAGAAACATATGAATGTATGCGTTTAGGTTTTCCTTCAAGAATTCTAAATCCTACAGAATATAAACATATGTAATATAAGAACAACTCACTTATAGATAGCAAAACTAAATTCATTTTACACCTTTAGATAAAAATTTTTAATGAAATCCATATATGCTTTTTTAAACTCAGTTATTCGATTTCGACCAATACGTGCTTTTTCACCATTAGTAAGTGTTATTTCTAATGCGTTTATAGATGATATGCAGTACATATTAACAACATATGATTTGTGTATGCGGTAAAAGCAATGTTTTGGTAGTAATTCATGTACCTTTGAAAGTGTTTTAGAACTTTGTACTACACTGTCAATCGTTCGAATTATACAGTATTTTCCATTTCCTTCAAGATATATAATACTTTCTGAATTTATAGTCCTTTGTTCACCATTTTCTATTACGATTATGGGATTAAGTAGACTCTGTTGCTTTAAATAATTATCCATCGCAAGTATTGTTTTCTGTTTATCCAGTGGCTTTAGAAAAAATCGGAATGGCTGGACTTCAAAAGAATCAAACACAAATTGTGGATAACTTGTAATAAAGATGATGCTACAAATGAAATTTTTTAATCGTAGTTTTCGTGCAGTTTCTAATCCATCGAGACCAGGCATTTGATAATCAATAAAAGCGATGTCAAATATTATTTTTGAATCTAATAAAGCATTACCACAATCGAATTCATAAATATCAATTTGAATTCGCTTGGTAGTTTTATATTGAATTAATAGATTTTTTAGTTCAATTCTGAAATCTTTTTCGTCGTCACATATAGCAATCTGCATATACCATTCACTTCCAATTCTGTTAATTAAACTCCTAACCATATATAATTATAAAAACCTTTCTTTTATTATAGCACAAAATAAATAGAAAGGGAATTATAGTATGTTTTCTTATTTTAGACTTTTACTTAAATATCTTATCAGTTAAACAATAAAGCGGTTCGTGATGAACCGCTTTATTGTTTGTTGAAATCTTTAAATTGTTCATCAGCACATATTAAAAGATTTATCAAAAATTCAATTTTGTCACCTGACCAACCGCTAATAATTTCGCAAACTTCAGAATTCGTGATCAGTTCTGTGGACGTAACATTTGGGGACAACAATAAAGCAATATCAATTTTTAAAACTTCTGCAATTTTATCTAGTCTTGTAAGTGAAACTTTTGTTGCACCACGTTCAATTTGGCTAATATAACTTTCAGATATATCTAATTTTTCTGAAAAAACAGCTTGTGTCAACCCTTTCTTTTTTCTGTAAATACTTATTCTTCTTCCGATGGCTTTATAATCCAACATTATCATCACCAAATTAAGTATAACAGTTATAGTTGTTACTTATAAGAGAGCTATAAATTAAGTATTTACTTATAATTGCGGATATATGAGGAGTATGATATAATTTTAGAAAAATACAATTGGCTCTTGTTTTTCGACAATAAACTCCAAAGTGCGATGTAATATAACAAATGATTTGTTATATTAATTGAGTGAAAATAGATTAATTATATATGTATGAATCTTTTATGCATAAATATTTGTAATATGGTCTAGATGTAAGTATGAGCAAAATATTAGCTAGAAATGTACATTAGACTCGTGTGTTGTGAAAGCTAAGCTCAATCTTTTATAGTAAAGAATATATAATCCTAAATGTATAGTGATTTTTAGGCATACCAATTAATTGGAATATATTTATATCAAATGTAAAAAAGTGAAAATATTATTAGGAGGAAGAATTTGTGAATAATTTAGCAATTGATAATGGAGCTTTTTTTGATTTTGGGTTAACGTCTGAAATTTATGGAAAATATCGTGATATTTATCCTAAAAGTATGTATGATTTTCTAGTGCAGTTTGGTGTAGGAAAAAAAGGTCAAAAAATAATAGATCTAGGTAGTGGTACGGCAATATTACCCATGAATCTGTATAATACTGGTGCTAGTTTTGTATCAACGGATATTTCAAGGAATCAAATTAATATTGGAAAGCAAATAGCTAAAAGAAAAGGGATGAACAATATAACATTCAAAATTTGTCCAGCAGAATCAACAGGTTTTAATGATAATTCTTTTGATGTTGTAACTGCGGTTCAATGCTTTCATTATTTTGATTCGAACAAAGTTGCTAAGGAAATAAAACGAATATCGAAAAATGGAGCTGTTTTTTGCAAAATATTTATGGACTGGTTACCATTTGAAGATGAGATGGTTCATGACATGGAGCAATTGGTTTTAAAGTATAATCCGAATTGGACAGGATATGGTTTTAAAAAGTACGAATATGCTTTTCCAGAGTGGGCGAAAGATAATTTTGAGATTGATACCATAAAATCATATAATGAAACCTTAGAGTTTACAAAAGATGGTTGGATTGGAAGGATTTTGAGTTGCCGTGGTGTGGGTGCGAGCTTATCTGACAATGAAGTTAAAAAGTTTGAAAAAGAGTATCGTGAAATGCTTTCTAATTGCGAGGTGCTAAAAATTAAACACCAAATTCATATAGAAATTTATAGAGTTATTAAAGGTGAGTAGTATAAATGGGTCTGCAAATATATGATAATACTCTTAGGGATGGGGAGCAAGCTATTGGTGTTGCTTATTCAAGTACAGAAAAAAAGGAAATAATAAAAAAATTAACGAGAATTGGGATAAAAAATATTGAGGCAGGATTTATTGCTGTTTCATATGACGAGCAGTTAGCAATTCGAGATATAGTTACTAAATTTCCAGATGTAAATATTTTTTGCTTAGCTAGAATGTGTAAACAAGATATTGATTTAGCATACAATAATGGAGTACGAAATATTACAATTTTCACCTGTGCTTCTGATGAGCTGCTTAAGTATAAACTAAAGAAAGATGAGAGTCAGTTGTTAGAAGATATTAAGACTTGTATTTCGTATTGCAAAAGCAAAAACATGTTTGTTAGATTTAGTTGCGAAGATGCTACAAGAAGTTCGGTTGAGAGATTAAAAAAGCTATATAAATGTGCACAAGACTATGGTGCGGATTTTGCTAGTGTTCCAGATACTAGTGGTGTTGCAACACCAGAAAGGATATATAAACTAATAACCAAATTGAAAAAAGAAGTGAATATTCCTTTTTCTATACACTGTCATAATGATTTAGGATTGGCAACCGCAAATAGTATAGCAGCAGTTTTAGCGGGTGTTGAAGAAGTCCAAACAACTATTAATGGGATTGGAGAAAGAGCAGGAAATACTTCATTTGAAGAATTTGTATCAATAATGCAATTAATATATGGCATTAACTTAGGTGTTAACTTAAAAGGAATAGTTGGCTTATCAGAATATGTATCTAAAATATCTAATATACCAATTCCTGTTAACAAACCAATTATAGGTAAGCATGTATTTTCTCATGAATCTGGATTACATGTGAAAATTGTCAATCAAGGAAATACACATTGTTATGAGCCTTTTGATCCAAGAGAAATAAATCGAACGCATAATATATCGTTTGGTAAACATTCAGGAATAGCGAATATAAATTTTCTTTGTGATAAATATGATATAAAGATAGATGACGAAAGCAAAAGAAAAGTTTTATTTGAAATTAAAAATAATCATATCTATCAGAAAGGGATTAGTGATATAGATGTTTTGTCGATTATAAAACATCTTCAATAAAAAATCTACTTGGAGACAAAAATATGGCAGTCTTTTTTATAACAATAAAAAAACAAATTACATATCGAGGAAACATAATTTTTGGTATGATTACAACTTTGTTTGCGATTTTTATCCAAATAGCATTATGGAATTACATATATATTGGTAATAAGGATATGAGAAATAGTATGGTTGGTTATGTTATGTTATCTACCATAATCTCTTTGTGTTATTCTAATAGTGTATCAAGCAATATTGCTCAAAAGGTAAGAGAGGGAACTTTTTCTAATGATTTATTAAGACCTATTAATTATATAAAGTTTAACTATTATATAGTTTTAGGGGAAGTCGTTTCTAATTTGTTGATAAGAGGTTTACCATTATTATTGTTTATGATACCAATAGCTTTTGTGTATAATATCAAATTTAATAATGTAGGAATGATTGCATTAATGATAATTGCAATAATACTTGGGCATATCTTATTTTTTTTAATATATGCTATAATTGGGTTTTTGGCTTTTATTTTTCATGAGATTTGGGCATTTAATTCTTTGATGGATGATACTATAAGGCTGTTTTCAGGAGCTGTTATACCTATAAGTTTTTTTCCGGAGACGCTAAGTAAAATTGTGAACTTTTTACCATTGAAATACCTGTATTCTTTCCCAATAGAATTAGGTATATTTTGTATTGATACTCGTGAGATATTAATTAATTTTACTTTATTAGTCACATGGATTGCAGTTGTTAGTATGCTTTTATTTATTTGTAGTAGTTTTGCTATTAAAAAGTGTACTGTGCAAGGAGGGTGAAAAATGACAAAATTTATTTCATTGTATTTTTCCTTTATTAAAACCTTTTTGAAGTCTAGATTAGAATATAGAACTGGATTTTTTTTAGCGTTGCTCGCAAATTTTTACTGTTATATTTTAATGTATATAAGTATTTGGGTTGTTATATCATATGTGGGTGATATTGATGGATGGGATTTTTGGGATATATCGATTTTATATGGACTAAACTTAATTGCTTCGTCAATTTCTTCTTTGTTTCTATGGTATATGGTATTTAATCTAGGCGACCTACTTATATCAGGCCAACTAGATATTTTTTTAATAAGACCGGAGAAAATAATGTGGCAGCTTATTTGGCAGCGATTTGGCGATACTGCGGTAGCACAAATTGTAGCATCTACCATATTTATAGTTGTAGCTTGGAACAACTCGCAAATTGAATTTAACTGTTTGAAACTTATTTATCTTCTTTTATCAATAATAAGTGGTGTGATGATACAAAGTGGAATAATGATTTTAATAGGAGCATTAAGTTTTTGGCTTGATAAAGCCAATGAATTTGGGAAAATGCTTTATTATAATATTAGAAGTGTTGCTCAATATCCGCTTACAATATACCCCAAATGGCTTATGTATTTGTTAACTTATGTTATACCTTGGGGTTTTGTGAATTATTATCCATCATTGATATTATTAGATAAAACAGATAGTATTATGGATTATATCTTAGGTGCAATGTCTGTTTTTATTGGTGTATTTGTATTAGTTATTTCAAAAATTGTATTTAATAGAGGGTTAAAAAGATATTCAGGAGCTGGAAACTAAAATGTCTATGATAGAAGTTAATAATATTTCAAAATCGTTTAGGGTTGCTAAAAGGAATGGGAATTTTTTAAAATTTATGTTTAATAGAAAATATACTACTATAGAAGCTTTAAAAAACATAAATTTTAAGATCGAATCTGGGGAAACTGTAGGTTTGATTGGTCCAAATGGTGCAGGAAAATCGACTATGGTAAAAATTCTAACAGGAATACTTATACCAACTAACGGAGAAGTTATTATTAATGGTATAGTTCCTTACGAACATCGTACCGAAAATGCCAAGCATATAGGAGTTTTATTTGGACAACGATCTCAACTATGGTGGGATTTGCCAGTAAAAGATACATATGTTTTATTAAAAAAAATATATAAGATTTCAGATGATGCTTTTCAGAAAAATATAGATAAATACAATAAGGTTTTAGGTATAGAAGAGTTTTATACTCAACCAGTACGTCAATTGAGTTTGGGACAAAGAATGAGAGCAGAATTAGGAGCGACATTATTACATGATCCTAAAATAATATATTTAGATGAGCCGACAATTGGGTTAGATGTTGTAGCTAAGAAGCAAATTAGAAATCTAATAAAAGAATTGAATAAATACACAAATACCACAATTATTTTAACATCGCATGATATGAAAGATGTAGAGGAAACTTGTGACAGAATTATTTGTATTGATAAAGGAAAAATTGTTTCAGACATGTCAATGCAAGAAATAAAAAAAACATTCGGGGGTAATAGTACGATAGTTGTTGATTTTAATAATGTTCCAAACGATTTTAAAATTGATAATGTGGAAATTAAAAATAGTAATGGGACAAGATACATATTGACATATGATACGGAAAAAAATACTGCAGGAAAAATAATCTCTCAGTTAGTTCGAAAATTTGATATTGATAATATATCTATCGAAGAACCCTCTATAGATGATGTAGTAAGTAATTTGTATAATTTAAAAAGTTAAGGAGGAATAATATATGAAAGAAACGATTAACGATAGAGCTTATGTAGTGTATGATGAAAACGATACAGAAAAATTTAATTTTATTGATTCCCATTTTGCAAATTTAGCTAAACAAATGGGTGCGGTCGAGTATCAAATACCAGCGTTAATAGACGGTGACATTCTGAAAAAATGTGGCTACCTAAATTCATTTCCGCATCATTTAACCATACCTTGTTATGTAAATAATGAAAAATATAAACATATAATGAATGAACAAGCAGTAGGAATAGATGATTTACGTATTGGAAATAAATTTTTAACACCATCAGCTTGTTTACATATTTATCCTTGTTTATCTGGGAAGGAGTTTGAGAGTAAGGTTATTACAACAAAAGCACGTGTATATCGAAGTGAAGATCGTGAATATGATGGTAAAGTTAGACTGTGGGACTTTTCGGTAAGAGAGATTGTATTTGCTGGTAATAAAGAATTTGTATTAGGAAATTTAGAGCATTTAAAGATAGAGTGTGAAAAATTCTGTGAAAAGATAGGATTGCCTATCAATGTAATAGCTTCAAGTGATCATTTCTATCCTACTAAGAAAAATTTGGCAAAATCACGTTTACAAAAACAAAATCTATTCAAGTATGAATTGGTTACAGAAATCGATGGACAAAAAGTTTCGTTAGCATCATTTAACTTTCACGATAAGCATTTTAGTAAGCCTTTTCAATTTGATTGTAACAATAAGGTCACAGGTTGTGTTGGGTTTGGATTGGAACGCTGGGTGACCGCATTAAATTACTATGAGGTTGGATTAAAATAAAATGAATATGGATTTTAACGATATAAAAGATTCGATAATAAAAATAATTATTGAAAATGATATTTTGGAGAAAGAAAACATTTTTGAGAAAATAGGAGAAAAAACAAATTTGTTTGATAATGGATTGAATTCTTTAGGTGTTGTAGAATTAATTGTAGAAATTGAGGAGTGTTTTGATTTGGAATTTTTAGATGAGGAATTAAAGCTAGATAACTTTAAGGATATTATATCTATTTCAAATGTTGTTTATAAGAAGGTCAATGCAAATGAATGTTAATGAAGAAGAAGTTCAGAAAATATTAAAATATTGTTGCAAAGAAAAAAATATATTATTTTATAACTTTAGATGTAAGAAAGATGTAAGCTGTTTTATAAGTATTAAGGATAACAAAAATGTGCACATTGTAAATATTAACAAAAATTATTATGAACTACTGAATTATGTGGATTCTAATAATATTAATTTGATTTGTTATATGCCGGTAGATGAAAAAATGGTTCAAGATGTTTTCTGGAGTTCTAATAAATTGACAATTTCAATTTGCATAGATGACAATAGTTTCAAATACTCAGGAAAAACCAAAAGTAAGTTAATGAACGAAAAGTTATGGAACTTTACCGCTAATAATGCTAATGATATGATTGAGGCTGGTGGGTGGATAAATAGTTACACTAGAGAAAAATTTTCAGAACAAGAAATGCAAGAATATACGGAAAACACTTTTATTAAACTTTCTCCACATTTAAATAACGATTGCAAAATATTAGAAATAGGTTGTTCATCTGGATTAACAATGTATAATATCGCTCCATTTACTAAAAGTTATTTTGCAATAGATTTATCCAAAATTATAATTAAAAAAAATCAAGAATATATACTTAAAAATAAAATAGATAACATTAAATTATTTTGTTTAAAAGCTGATGAAATTGATGCTTTTATAAATGAAAAATTTGATATAGTAATTTTGAATAGTGTGATACATTGTTTTTCTGACTATATTTATTTTGAAGATGTTATGAAGAAAATATTAAAAATAACAAATGATAATGCGGTGGTTTTTTTAGGTGATATTCTCGATTTGGATAAGCGTGTAATATTTGAAAAATCTTTAATAGAATATAGGGAAAAATGCAAGAAAACAAAAATCGATTTTACAAATGAACTTTTCTTATCTAAGAAATATTTGGAGGATTTTGCAGCAAATAATCCCAGAATACAAAAAATTGAGTTTAGTTCTAAGTGTGGAAAAATAAAGAATGAATTAACTGAATTTCGATATGATGCATTGTTAAAATTAAATGATTCTACTGAATCCTCTTATCAAAAAAAAAAGCATAGACTTTTCTGTAAAATAGGCACAGATATAAAAAGTGAGGTGTGATTTAATGGCAGGTATAGTGTATAGTAATTACTTTATCCCACAAAATGTAATTAATGTAAAAGATATTGTTGATTCACTAGATATAGGTTCCTGTGAAAAGAAATCAAAAATGGATTTTTATAGTATTTCCGGATTAAGAGAAATCAATATGTGGTGTGAAACAGATAAAATTAAACATTTACTGGATTTGCTATATTTGATGTTTGAAGATACAGGAATTGATAGAAATTGCATCGAAAAAATTGTTTTTTGCAATTATAAATATTCACAGGAAGGTAATTTAAGTATTCCGCATATTGTAAAAGAACAATGTTCTTTAATTAACGCATCTATAATGTTTTTAGACCAAATATGTGCTTCAACAGTATATTCTATCGATATTCTAAAAGAATTTTTGGTTGCCAATCCTCGGAAGTATGCTTTGGTAATTTCATTGAATTCTATGCTAGCAAATGAGAGGATACGCAATTTTACAATAGCAGGGGATGGAATGGGCATAATGTTATTAGGAAGCAATAATGTAAAATTTGAAATTCTGGATGCTCTTTCAAGCTCGTTTGGAAGATATAGCTATATGCAATATAAGATGGATAATAGAGAAATCACAGATTTAAGTATTGCAAAACATGCAACAAAATTTATTTCCAAAATAATAAAGCGAAATGATTTATCAGTTGATGACATAGATTGTATTATTCCCCAAAGTACTAACCTTATGCAATTAAAAATATTTTCAAAATTATTAAGAATTCCAATGGACAAGTTCTTTGTTGATAATATGTCTCATGGTGGGCATATTGGTGACGTGGATTCTATAAGAAATCTTACGGATTACTATGCACAAAGGGTTTGTGAACAAGAGAAATTACTATTCTATTCTTCTGGACTTTACCCATCTAATGATATATGTTTTTCAGAAATTCTTTTAGAAAGGTTGAAGTGAATTGAAATATATTGAACTTTTAAACAAAATCTTATCGGATACTTTAAAGATGCCGATAGAAATGGTAGAAAAAATAGGATTAAATGATGATTTGTCGATGTACGGATTAACTTCATTAGATTATATAAATTTAATAACAGATATTGAAGAAAATTATTGTATAGAAATCTTAGATAGTGATTTAAATAAAACATATTTGAATACAAAAAAATTGATTATTAGTATCATTGAAAAATATAATCAAGATTCAGCGTTACAGAGCAAAAGAAAAGATGCATGGAATATTATGGGAGATAAGTTTTGGAAAATAGGTCGCATAACAGCAAAACCTGATAATGAAGATATTGGTAGTTTCCTAAAGGATATAAGAGCAGGCGAGCAATGTTTAATTGTTGGTGCTAGTACTATGTATTTAATAAAGGAAGCGGTCAATAGAAATATAAAAGTAACTGTTGCTGATTTTTCAGAAGTCATGATAAATGAATTGAAAAATGAATTAGGAGATTCTTGTGAATATATTATTTGGGACGTTTTAGATAATCCCCCTGAAATTTTGTGTCGTAAATTTAAATATGTTTTATCTGATAGATTGGTAAACAGATTTACATATTTTGAAGCAATAAAAATGTTAGAAAATTCTATGCTTTTATTGGACTCAGGTGGAGAGTTGCGTTATTCTATAAAACTTGGATATTACAAAATGGATTATAACCTTATTGAATATGGAAAAGAAAACAATTGTTTAGACGAATTCTATACAAGAGAAACAAACACCTTTGATTTTACAAAAACAATCGATTTTCTTAATCAATGTATTATGGAACATGGGAATATTGATAGGAAAACTCTATTGAAATGGTATGCTGGACGAGGAGTTGAAAGTAGATTTGAAAAGTTAGATATTGAGAAACTTGTATCTTTATCGGGAGGAGACTTATTAGAAACCATCACTTACTCTAGTGATAGTTCTTCAAAAATATTTGTAATATGTGAGTATAAAAAATGTGTGGAATAGCAGGAGTAATAAATGGTCAGGACTGCAAAAATGAAATTTTTGAGATTTTATCGAAAATGAAACATAGGGGTCCAGATAATATAGGCGTGGCTGAAAACGAATACAGCTCAATTGGGATGTGTCAATTAAAGATTAGAAGCCCTAAGCAAATAGTAGATAAGATTCCTTTTATTATTAGCACAGATTTAAATTGTGTTTATAATGGTGAAGTTTATGGAAATAAATTTGAATTTGCCACAGATGAAGTGAGGTTCTTGTTTAATAATTATTCGAATAAACATTCAACAGATTCTATGAATGTTTTTGCTGTGCAAGAGTCCAATGGTATATCAGTTTATAGAGATAAGTTTGGGATCAAACCTGCTTTTTATAAGATAGATGCAAACTGTCCGAGTCATATAAGCTTTGCGTCGGAAATAAAAGCATTGGTATCTAATAAAGAAAAAATAAACATGGACGCTATTTATGAAATTATGTGTTATGGTGTTCCTTTACAGAATAAAACCATTTTTGAAAATGTTTTTTCAATTAAACCAAATTCATCTATATATTTTAATAAATCTGGCGAGAACGAGTGTGAGGATTTGTGTGAATATATGAGCGAAGAAAACCTAAGTTTAAAAGATGCTATAAACGAAACAGTAAAAAATTGTTTGGTAGGTAATAGAAAATTAGGATTAGCATTAAGCGGTGGTGTTGACTCAATAATTATTGCAAATGTTTTAAATGAATTGGAAGTAAAAAACTTGGAAGTTATTAGTATACATGTACAGGGAACAGATGACTATATTGATGATTTGAGTAAATTGTGTATGCCTGAAGATGGTTCTTGGAAAACATGGAGTTTAAGTGTTGTTGAGTTTGGACCAGAAGATTTTGTAAATGTTTTTGAGAAATCTGTAAAAATTTTTGGGTCTCCATCATATATGACAAGTATACCACTATACTATGTTTTGGCGAAAAAAGCTCACGAACTTAATGTGGTAGTATTACTTACTGGCGAAGGTGCAGATGAACTTTTCTTGGGATATCAAACATATGCGAATATTACGGATGAGACTGATTATATTAGTGACATCATTATGACTGGTAAAAAAAGAAAGTATCTTGAAACATTAATAGGCAGAAATAATGTGGATGCTGCACTAGATAGATTTTTAGGGGAATTTCCGACTAAGCTTGATGATATCAGTTGTTTAAAGAAAATAGAAAACAGCATTAGTTTAGGCCCGTTGTTATTAAGAACAGATCATCTGTTAATGGCATTTTCTATAGAAGGACGAACTCCTTATTTGCATGGTTCCATCCCAAAATTGGCTGAAAAGTATAACTATAATGAGTTAGTTAGGGATGGGGTTACTAAGCGCCCTTTATATAATTTATTAAAAGAAATTAATGATAAATATGAAGTTATGCCTAAAAAAGCATTTAGAACACCTATCTTAGATTGGTTTTCTGATGAGTTGTTTAAATGGGTACAGGATACAATGAATTCATACAGACAGTTATTTAATGATTTTTTTATTGATAGTACTTGTATAGAGTTTCTTTTGTCAAGAGTTAAATCTAGAGACGTGAATGCAACTAATATTATATACATGTTGCTAACAATAGGTGCGTGTTTTAATTGTGAGGTAGATAAAAATGAATGAAAGAAATATTATGGAATTTTTTAATATAGAAAAATTTAGACAAACAGATAAGATAGCTGTATCCTACTCAAATGTTGAATATACATATAGTGATTTGATTAAAAAATCGGATATGCTATGTAATATTTTAGATAGAAATGGTGTAAAAAAAGATGATAAAATTGCATTGTTTTTAGAGAACTCTTTTGATTTTGTTGTTTGTGTTTTAACATGTATTAGAATGGGGTGTATTTGTGTTCCTATTGATGTTAAAATACCGAACTTCCGGTTATTAAGTATTCTTGAATCTTGTAATATAGATTTTATATTTACAACAAGTGATAGAGGACCTGTGTTAAAAAAAATTGGAAAGAGTATAAAGATTTTATTTATTAGAGATGAAGAAGTTCTAGTTAATAATAAAATCATAGGATGTAATTTGGCTAATAAATCTTATCAGAGTGAAAGAGAGGTAGCTTTAACTGATATAGCATACATACTTTTTACTTCTGGCTCGACAGGTACTCCTAAAGGTGTAGAGATAAAATATGAGAGTTTATTGAACTATATTAGCTTTACAGTTGAATTATTAGAGATAAATTCGTTTAGTAAAATATTAGCAACAAGTTCATTTTCGTTTGATGCCTCACTAGCTTATATATATTGTTGTTTTAATGCTTTGTCTCAGTTGTTTATTTATAAGCAATCATTTTTATTACCCAGATTAATTGTGAATGAAATTATTTCAAGTAATATATCTCATTATGCTTGCACACCCTCTTTTTTTTGTGAATTAATAAAATATATATTATCTAAAGATATACATAATATTCCATTGAAGTGCTTAAGTTTTGGTGCTGAAAACGTCTTCAAAAATCAGACAAAACTTATAAAAGAATTCAAAAAAAGTTATGATCAAGTGAGGGTTTTTAATAGGTATGGGCCGACTGAAACAACAGTTGCTGTTATGTACTATGAGGTTATGTATGATGATATGGACTATATCCCACTTGGAAATTTATATGATAATATTCAAATAAAAATATTAAATGAACGAGGGGATGAAGTTAAGGAAGGAGAGATTGGTGAATTATACATATCAGGGATACAAACTATGAAGGGATATCACAACGACCCGCACTTAACTAAGGAAGTGTTTAGAAATATAAAAGGGGCTGTTTACTATAAAACATCAGATTTAGTAAAAAAGCAAAGTGGGAATGAAATCGTGTTTGTGGGTAGGATTGACGATATGATAAAAAAAGGTGGAAAGAGAGTATATATTTCAGAAATCGAAAATATATTAAGTAGCTGCGATAAAATTGAAGATGTTGTATGTGGAAAATGCGTGAAATCAACTGGTAATAGTGTAGTCGTTGCTTTTCTTGTTCTAAAAAAAGACATTTGTATTGATTCTGTTGTTAGTATGTTGAAAAAAGAAATAAAAACAGAGTATTTGCTTCCAGATGTGTTTTGCGTTGAAGAGTGCATTCCCAAAACATCTACAGGAAAAAAAGATATAAAAAAATTAATAAGTAATTTTAAAAAAAGGGATGGGAAAAATTATGAAATACTTGCTTAGAGGTATTGATGATTTAATAATAATGAATGAAGATAAGTTTTTAAAAGTTATAAATAAAAACGAAAAGGACATTCTATGTGTTGGTACAGGATTAGAAGATATATGCAATTATAAATGTATTTATTGTTATGCTGGAGATGCTTGTAAAGTGGATACAAGAGATATGATGAGTATGAGTGACATATATAAATTGATTGATGAAGCGAGTGAGTTAGGGGTTAAATCATTTATTATTACAGGTGCAGGATCACAATCTGAACCGTTGTTATCTAGCAAATTAGTTGCAGTTATAAAAAAACTATATAGTTTGAATATTATACCTGTTATTTTTACTAATATTTCGCTTTTAGGAGAAGATAAAGTGTGTTTATCAATACACGGATATAATTCGGCGGATATGGCTAAATTTCTATATCAGCATAAAGTTTCTCTTATGGTGAGTTGTGACTCATTAAATGAAAAAACATATGATGAGATAGTAGGAGTTAAGGGGAGTTTTAGCCGATTTGAAGTAGCGATGGTGAATCTAAAAAAAGCTGGTTTTTTAAATTATGAAAAGATTGGGGATGAGATTTGGACCAGAATTGCTATAAGTACGGTTGTAACTAAAAGTAATATTGGCGAAATTGAAAATATGAAGAGATGTTTCCATCAGAACAATTGGCAGTATATATGTAAATTTCCAAGCATTATGGGGAATGCTTCGAAAAATAGAGATAAATTTTTTGACTCTGCAGAAGTAGTAGGTTTAAAAGATAAGATTGCGGAGTGTAGCGATAAATCACAGACTTTATCACTAATATTTAACGAAAATAAATATTGTTTGATGAATCAGCTAGGAATAGCTATTAATAGTAGTGGAACTCCTCTAACATGTTTATCTGGGAACAATGCATTTACAGATGATAAATTGAACGTGAAAAACTGTAGTTTAGAAGAAATTATACTTCGCAAGAAAAATAAATATAGCCTTAACGCTGGGGCGTGTCCCAAAAAAACTAAATATTATGATTCATCTGTTTTGAATTAAAGAAGGTTTATTTATATGATAAAATGTGTAGAACAATTAAGTGATACAATTGAAAATTATGGGTTGGATAGAGTTAATTGCTTTGAAAAACAAATAATTAATGTTCTGAATTGCTATAAAAACCGTCTTGGATACTATTTTATTATGCTTTGTAAAGTAGTTCAAGTTTATAATATTGAAGGTATCGTAGATCAAAGAGACTTCATAAAAAAATGTATTTTTGAAGTTTTTGGAATAAATATTAAGACATATAGTTTTGATGAAAAATATGATTGTAGAATTAAGAACTTTATTGATAATGGAATACCTGTTTTTGTTCGTGGAAATTTAAAAGAATTATTTTATTCATCCCACTATAAGATGGATGATTGTCCACATTTGTTTTTAATTAAGGGGTATAATACTAGTAATAATTGTTACATAATCCTTGATAATACATATATTAGTGACTTGGGAGGAAAAGAGACAGATTTGTTTATTTCTCCTGAATTGTTGTATACTGTAAATAAATCATTTGAAGTATTAGGTGTTTCAGGTTATTATACGGTATTTGAGAAAACTAACAAATTCAGTGAAGTTACCGAAGAATTTTTGTTTTCATATATAGTGGATTTGTATTTGAGTTCTGAGGGGTATAACCAACTAAAATTATTAAAAAGTGCGATAGTTTCAAATGATAGTATTGATATGTGTTATGTCACGAATATTAATAAATTTCGCATAGTTTTTATAGAAGAAATTATAAATCTAATGGTTATTTCTGGTTATGATGCGAATCTAATAAAAGATATGCTTGAACTAAAAGAAAGGATTTCTAATAATTGGGACCTTTTTTTTAGAAAAATGATGATAAATATAAAAAGAAAAAAATATGAAGAAATTATGGAAACGCAATTACCAGTGAATTTAGTTAGAGATGAAAATGCATTAAAGAAATACATTGAAAAATTTAGAGTTTATTTTACTAATTGTAAAAATCAAAAATATGAAAATGATATTATTTGTGAAGATTTTGTATCTGAGAATAATGAGGATAATATCATTAGAAAAATAGAAAAAGGGTTTGTTTTTAAATTTAATACAGGTAAAATATATAATTCATGGTTTTCTGATGATTGTCCAAAAGTTCTCTTGTTTAATAAATTTCACATAGGTAGCAAGTTAGTTGTAAAGTGCACTGCTAGCGTTGGTATGATGTTTGAGGAATGTAACTTTCAATTTGGTGTTTTTGTTAGAAATAAAAGCATAGGAACATATTTTGCTGCTATTGATTTAAAAGATAAAATTGTATTAGATTGTTTTGGGACAAAAAATCAAAGCACAAATGAATCGTTTTCTATGTCAAAAGAGATTTATTTAGAAATTGATAAAAATCGAATAAGTTGTGGAATCATTGCGAATGATTGTAAGATTGAACAATTATCCACATTATATTTTGGAAAAGATGATTTTGATATAGGTCTAGCTTGCAAAACTTGGGGCAATGGAAAACAATTAGAGATTAAATTTACTGATATTAAAATTGAAAGTGAGTGGTAATATAGAATAGGAGCATGTAGTTATAAGTAAAAACTTAATTAATATTTTTTGTTTTTTATGTGATTTGACATATTTAATTTAATCGCTTGACAGGTAAATATAGTTTATGTTACAATCTTGTTGCTATCGAACAGATGTTCTAATAGCGACAAGATTTTTTATGTACATAAAAATAAAAGACGAATAAGCGTTGAGGAAAAATTAGGAACACAATTAGGAGGAATGGTAGTTGAAATACTTGTCACGGCAAGGTATTGAACAAATTGGGGAAAGAGTGATTAAGGCATACAGAAATTTACCTGATAACAAAAAATCAACTCTGTATAGAGTTGACCCGATAAAACTTATAGAAGAAGTTTTAAAAGTTAATTTAGAATATCATCATTTATCTTTAGACGGAACTGTTCTCGGTGTGACTACTCCGTTTAGTGGGATAGGTTATAAGATATTTGACCACGATGATACAGAAGAATACTTTTATTTTGATGGAAACACAATTTTAGTTGAGTCTGACTTGAAAAATGATATATCGCAAAAAGGAAGATTTAACTTTACGCTTGCTCACGAAGCAGGACATCAGATACTAAAGATGTTATTTCCAAATGATTATGTGGGAGGATATAGAAAGTTTTATTATAGTTTATCACAACCCGAATATAGAACGCACATTAAGGATTGGGAGGAATGGCAGGCTAACACATTGGCATCTGTTTTTCTTATGCCAAAAGATTTGTTGGTGCAGGCTATGTTCCTTTTCGGGTTCAAGGGTAAAATTGATATGATAAATAAAGTGTATGCAACTAAGGTATATGAACGCTTTTCTAATATGGCAGCCTTTTTAGGTGTATCAAAAAAAGCATTGTCTATTAGATTGAAGCAACTAGGGTTAGTTGAAAGAGATTATTTAGATAATTCTTATGAATTAACGGATGTTTATTGTGAAGGAGGATCTTGAAATGGCAAAGATAAATATTCGAGAACGAAATCCTGAACACTATGCAAAGGTTAAGGTAGAGCAAGAAGCCTTAATTAAAAAATGTTCAGCACAACTAGGGATAGCCAGACTATGCCCTTATTGTGAACATAAAGTATCTATTGTTTTGAGGGGCGAACACAGTTACTCTAAAGAGAAATGCCCTAACTGCGGAGAAAACGTGGTTTTTCCGCCAATATCTTTTAGATTAGCTCATAATGTGAGTTAATACATATATAATTAAATAAAAATAAAACAAGCTTTGTGCTTTGGAGCCGCTTGATGCGTTGACTTCCTATATGCCACTTGATTTAGAATTTATTCCCTTATAGGGAAATTCTATTTCGTGGCATTGTCAACACATCAAGTGGCTTATTTTTTGTTTTCCATCAGCGGTTTCAGGAAAGGAACTACTGATGAAAACTATTATATTTGAAAACAAAGATTTATTTGTAATCGATCTAAAAACTCAATATGGAAATAATTTAGAGGGTGCAGAATTTGCAGTTGTAACAGATTTAAATGAAGATTATATAAGAAAAGCTTATTCAGAAGAATTAAAAGCTTACACCCCTTATATTGTTATAGGAACATATTACTTAGATGTTGTTGGAGATTTCGAAAGAATAAACGATAAATACAAAAAGAGAACGAAAAGAAGTGGCTTACTATTTGATTTGGATGTTATGTTTTCTGAGAGTTTTACGGAATTGCAAGTTCCAGACTGCCAATCTGAATTAGAACAAAAAGAAACGGATACAGAAATGCAGAGAAGGCTATATAGTGCTTTGGGAAAAGTGACGGAATTGCAACGAAAAAGGTTGTTTGAGAAGTATTGGAATAAAAAATCCAATAGAGCTATAGCGGAGCAAGAAGGAAAGGATATTAAGACAATAAACGAGTCAATTAACAGTGCAATTAAAAAAATTAAAAAATTTTTTTAAAAACACCCCCTCAAAATGCCTTTCCCAGTCCATATAAGTGAGAGGGTTAATTCTCAAATAATATTTAGAAAGAGGTAATATATAATGATTAAAGTAAAAAGAGGAGAAATATATATGTGCGATTTAGGAGACAATAAGGGTTCTATTCAGGGTGGATATAGACCGGTACTGGTTGTACAAGCAAACAAACTAAATGAAGAATCATCTATTGCTTTGGTAGCTCCGTTGTCTTCGGTATTAAAAAGAATGAATCTGTATTCACATATTGTCTTAAATGCGAGTTGTGGTTTGGATAAGCCATCTGTGGTTTTATTAGAGCAAATTAGACCCGTAAATATTTCGGATTTATCACAACGTGTTGGGGAAATAAAATTTAAAGAGTATTGGCGGTTGCTTAATACAGCATTACGAAAAACACTTGGATTAAGGTATTATCAAAAAGAAAGAACTGGTGATGTGAGATGTTTGTGCCATAAACATCTACAGGAATATAAGTTGATGTCTGAATACATAGTAAAACGATTTGAACCGACTCAAGTGGTAAAAGATACTTGTGATAAATGTAATAATCTGGGATATGACTATTTGATTTTTGAAAAAGAAGATGTGTTAAAGAAGAGAGGGATGAAATATGGAAAATAAAAAAGAAATGCTCAAAGATGAAATGAACATTTCTATGTTTTCGGAATATGACGATATTGTTTCTGTTGAGAATGTAATGGGAATGTTGCACATTGGGAAATCTGCCGTATATAGTTTGTTGAAATCAAAAACAATTCGTTGTGTAAGGGTGGGAAGAAAATACATAATCCCCAAAAAGAGCGTTATTAAATTTATAGAAGAAAATGCGAATTAAAAAATCGCAAATTTGATAAAACCGACTATCAAATATATAATGTGGTAAATAAAGGTGGTCGGCAAGCGGAAAGGAGTAAACAATTATGCCGACAACAGGATATTTAAGAGAAAGAAATGGCAGATATTATGTTATTCTTAATCTCTATGACAGCACGGGAAAAAGAATTCAAAAATCTCATCCTACAGGATTAGTGGTTAAGAATAACAAAAGAAAAGCAGAACAGATTTTAAAGCAGCTCTGTGTTGAATATGACAATAAAAATCTTAACTTTTATTCAGATATAAAGTTTGCGGATTATTTAGAAAAATGGCTTGTGGCTATAAAAGATGAAGTTCGACCTAATACATACAGAAGTTATAAAGGTAATATGCAAAATCATATTATTCCTTATTTTCGTAATTTAGGTGTTGCTCTTCAGGAGTTGAAACCAATACAGCTTACAGATTACTATAAATCGAAAGTGGGACAGGTTTCTGTTACAACAATCAAACATCATCATCAAAATATATCAAAAGCACTTGCTGATGCGGTTTTGAGAGGGTTGATTTCGGTTAATCCCGCAACAGCGGCAAAAACACCAAAACAGCAGGAGAAATTTAAAGCGAACTTTTTAAATCGTGTTGAAATCAAGGAAATGCTTAAATTTTTTGAAGATACAACAATTTACTTGCCAACTTTTTTGTGTTCTATATATGGATTTCGAAGAAGCGAAGTGTTAGGTTTGAAATGGAGTAACATTGATTTCGTCAATGAAACTATTTGGATTAGAGAGACTTTGCAACAAAGTACAAAGGAAATTACAGGCGACACAAATTATGTGTCTGAAACTAAAACTGAGAGTAGTAATAGAACCCTACCTATGATTCCAAGCGTTACAGAACTGTTATTGAAACAAAAAGAACGTCAAGATAAAAACAAAAGTTTAATCAATAGTGTTTACTATATAAATGATTATGTTTGTACATTTGATAATGGAAAAGAGATAACACCAAACTATCTTACGAAAAAGTTTCATCAGATTATCAGTAAACACGAGAATTTTCCACAGATTCGCTTCCACGATTTAAGACATAGTGTAGCAAGTAATTTAATAAATGAAGGCTTTTCTGCTGTTCAGGTGGCAGAATGGTTAGGACACAGCAGTTCGACAACTACATTGAAATTTTATGCTCATATTGATAAAACTTCAAAAATGGCTATAGCAGAAAGCTTGAAAGCAAGCTAATGTATGCCATTGCATTATTTAAGCCTTGCGGACATCAGAATGGCTTAAGTGGTGACATTCTGGTGACATCCAAAAGGTTGAAAAAATTAAATAAAAAAAGAAACATCTCAAAAATGGCTTTCTAAAGCCGTTTCTAAGATGTTTCTATGGCAGGGGCAGAAGGACTTGAACCCTCGGCACGCGGTTTTGGAGACCGCTGCTCTACCAACTGAGCTATACCCCTATATTAATTTCAACCGATGAAATTATGAAGGTCGGTTCTGCAAACTTACTTATAAATTTCAACGCAAGATAGATTATATCACCGTTCAGTCGATTTGTCAACACATTTTTGTGAAATTTGACATTTTGAGCCGAGCGGTGATTTTTTTCAATATCTGCAATACAAATGTTCAGACCAAATCACTCAGTTTCTCTGATTTCCTGCGGATTTTCGGGGAAGCCTTCAATTTGGAAACGGAGTCCGCAGGTGGGGCATTCAAGGTACGGCTTGCCGTTGTTGAGGTTGTCCTGAATAATCATCATTTCGCTTTCGCAGAATGGGCAGAGTTTATTATTTTCACTGTTCATATTTTTACCTCCGAGTGGATTGTTTTCGATATAACTTAATTATACCTTTAAGCGGTAAAATGTCAACCGAGATATTAAAAATGTATAGGCAAGAGGGTTGGATTTTAACGGCTTTTGTGCAAATTCCGCTTTACAAATTGACGAAAAAAGACTAAACTATATCTATGCTTCTGCGTTGCAGAATATACAATCTCATTCAAGGTGATTATTATGAAAAAAGAAAATATGGCTATGCTGTGTGACTTCTACGAATTTACAATGTCAAACGGCTATTTTAAAAACGGTTTTTATAAAAAGAATGTCTATTTTGATGTGTTCTTCCGCAAAGTTCCCGACAACGGCGGTTTTGCGATTATGGCAGGTCTTGAACAGGCTATTGAGTACATCAGGGAACTTCATTTTGAAGACGAGGATATCGAATATCTCAAGAGCAAGGGCATTTTTGACGAGCAGTTTCTTGAGTATTTGAGAAATTTCAAATTCAGCGGTGATGTTTATGCAATTCCCGAGGGAACTCCGATTTTCCCGAACGAGCCTGTTATGACAATCAAAGCGCCTGCAATTGAAGCTCAGCTTGTTGAAACATTCCTTCTCCTCACAATCAATCATCAGACTCTCATTGCGACAAAGGCTAACAGAATTGTCCGTGCCGCTCAGGGCAGAGCCGTGCTTGAATTCGGCTCACGCCGTGCTCAGGGTGCAAATGCCGCAGTTGACGGTGCAAGAGCTGCATATATCGGTGGCTGCAAGGGTACAGCCTGCACACTTACAGACGAGCTTTACGGTGTTCCCGCCGGCGGTACAATGGCACATTCATGGGTTCAGATGTTCAACAGCGAGTATGACGCTTTTAAAACCTACTGCGAGATGTATCCCGATAATCCTACTCTCCTTGTTGATACATACAACACATTAAAGAGCGGTGTCCCGAATGCCATTAAGGTGTTCAAGGAGGTTCTTCTTCCGCAGGGTAAGACCAAGTGTGCAATCCGCCTTGATTCGGGCGATATTTCCTATCTTTCAAAGAAAGCAAGAAAAATGCTTGATGACGCAGGCCTTACAGAATGTACAATTACTGCGTCAAACGCTCTTGACGAGTACCTTATTCGTGACCTTATGATGCAGGGTGCTCAGGTTGACACATTCGGTGTCGGTGAAAGACTCATCACTTCATCAAGTTCGCCTGTATTCGGCGGTGTTTATAAGCTTGTTGCCGTTGAAAATGACGGCGGTGAAATTGTGCCGAAAATCAAGGTCAGCGAAAATACAACCAAGATTACAAATCCGCACTTCAAAAAGGTTTACCGCTACTTTGACAAGGACAGCGGCAAGGCTATTGCCGATGAGCTTTGCATTTATGATGAGGTTGTTGACGATTCAAAGCCGAGAACAATTTTCGATCCGAATGCAGTTTGGAAAACAAAAATGCTTGATAACTATACCGCAAAGGAACTTCTTGTGCCAATCTTCAAAAACGGCAAGTGCGTGTATGAGTCACCGTCAATTGAGGAAATCGCAACCTATTGCCGTGAGCAGATTGACCTTCTCTGGGACGAGGTTAAGCGTTTTGAAAATCCGCATAACTATTATGTTGATCTTTCAAAGAAACTCTATGACATCAAGGCTCTTTTGCTCAATATCTATGAAAAGTGATTTTTGATTATTTTTTGATTAAATCTGAAAATTGAAAAGTAAAATTTACGGTCGGGTAGTTCGTCTATCCGACCGTTTTTATATGTATGGATATTGTTTGCCGTTACAATTTTGCAATTGTTTTAAAATTGTCTTATTTGGATAATTCTGTGAACGAAATATAATTTTATTTCCAATTATTTTTGGGCAAAAATAAACGGCGGTTTTTGACCGCCCGACACACTATATTTAATTTAACTTATATACCCTTATTACCAACCGATTTATTATTGCAAATCAATTCTTTAATCAAATTTCGTTCTAAAATAAAAAAGGCGGATACTCTCCGCTTACATCTTACTATATATTACGCAGTATCACGCCTCTGCCATTGTTTTAATTCTTTCATCAATTCGGATTTTGTTTTCGTAGGTCAGTTGTCTGAAATGTTCAATCAAATCGGCTTCGTTCGGTGTAATTTGTGAGTTGCTGTATGGATTTTTGATATCTGACATACCGATAAGGTAGTCAACCGTAACGCTGAAAATTTCCGCCAAGCTTTTGAGCGTGTCAATAGACGGCTGTGTAATGCCCTTTTCATATTTTGAAATCGCACTCGCCTTTAAATTCAGCTTTTCCGCAAGCTCAGTCTGTGACATATCGTTGTCAACACGCAATTCTTTTAATCTGACTGAAAACTCCATAATAACACCTTTGCCTGTAATTTAGTTTCTTTGATTTATTATACCATTTGTTTCATAAATAATAAAAATAATAGCCAAATCAGATTAAAATATGTTGACAATTGCAAATTAGGAATATATAATTATCTTAATAAGATAATTATTTTATTAAAAATTCTTGTTAGGAGGAAAGAAAATGAAAAAATTATTATGTGCAGTCCTTTCGGGTATAATGGTATTTTCAACTTTTGCGGTTGCCGTGCCGATTACAGCCTCAGCCGCCGAATCACAGGAAAGCGTAAGCGCAACCTACGGCGATTTTGAATATACCCTCGAAGATGACTATACCTGTACGATTACAAAGTACAATGGTTCTGCGGCTAATGTTACTATACCCTCAACTATTTATGGTAATAAAGTTTGTAAGATAGGGGATTGGGCTTTTTCAAAAAACTTAAATTTAAAGAATATAACTTTACCTAATAGTATCACATGTATTGGTTGGGCAGCTTTTCATGATTGTACTAAACTTGAACATATAAATATACCCAATAGTATCACATATATTGGTGGGGAAGCTTTTGAAGATTGTGCTAAGCTTGAACATATAACTATACCTAATAGTGTAACCTATATTGGAGATGCTGCTTTTTATGGTTGTACTAGTCTTGATAATATTGTCATACCTGGAGGTGCTAAACTTAGTGCACAGACTACAGGTAGCACTTTTGCAGAATGTACAAATCTTAAAAGTGTTGTAATAGAAAATGGTGTAACAACTATTGTGCAAGCGATTTTTGAAAATTGCGTTAACCTTGAAAGTGTTACTATACCAAATACTGTTACAGAAATTTATCCATTAGCGTTTATGGGTTGTACAAAACTAAAAAGTATTACTATACCCAAAAGTGTTAAAACAATTGTCAAAACAGCAGGTAAGGCAATGGGATATTATAGAGATAGTGATAATAACTATATAAAAATTGCCGATTTTACAATTAAGGGATACAAAGGCACAGCCGCAGAAGAATATGCAAAAGAAAATGGGTTTAAATTTATTGCACTTGATGTTTCCGAACCAACCTCGGTATCATTAAACAAAACATCATTAACTTTAGATGTCGGCAAGAGTTATACTCTTACAAAGACAGTTTCGCCGTCAAATGCTGTGACTTCCTACACTTGGAGCAGTTCAAACACAAGCGTTGCGACTGTTGACGGCAACGGCAAAGTAACTGCCAAAGCGTCGGGTACGGCAACAATCACGGTAAAAACTTCAAACGGCAAAACCGCAACTTGCAAAGTTACCGTAAATCTTCCCGCTCCGCAGATTACAGGTCTTGCAAACACAACAGGCGGTATCAAAATTTCGTGGAACAAGGTTGACGGCGCTTACGGCTACAGACTTTATTACAAGCCTGTATCGGGTGGTTGGAAACGCTTTAAAGACACAACCGCCACATCGTTCACCGATTCGGGAGTAGTACCGAATAAAACCGAAACCTACACAATCCGCTGTATTGACAAAAACGGCAACACAATCAGCGGATTTAACTCGACAGGCTGGTCGAAAAAATATACACCAGATGCTCCGACAGTTTCAAAACTCGATATCACCACAGGCGGTATCAAGCTTAGTTGGAACAAAATCGCAGGTGTTTACGGTTACAGACTTTACTATAAAACATCGTCAGGCGGTTGGAAGAGATTTAAGGACACAACTGCCACATCGTTCACCGATTCGGGAGTAAGTCCTAACAGAACCGAAACATACACAATCCGTTGTATTGACAAGAACGGCAATACCGTCAGCGGTTTTTATTCAAGGGGTTGGTCGAAGAAATACACTCCTGTTGCTCCGACAATTACAAGGCTCTCAAACACATCAAAGGGTGTAAGCGTAACTTGGAATAAAATCGCAGGCGTTTACGGCTACAGACTTTACAGAAAATATGACGGCGGAAGCTGGACAAAGGTAAAAGATACAACTTCAACCTCTTTCACAGATTCAGGTGCTAAAAAGGGTAAGAAGGTAACCTACACAGTCCGTTGTATTGACAGGAAAGGCAAAACGGTAAGCGGTTTCAACTCAAAGGGTTGGTCAATTACAAGAAAATAATATTTTAATCAGAAATCCCGACAGGTTTTGTGCTGTCGGGATTTTTGCTTGTTTTTACCATTGAAAAGACTGAATAATAATGTTATAATAAATCCGAATATCGGAAATTGTGAATAACTTTATCGAAAATGGGAGATGAAAACTAAAAATGGCAATAAAGGTAACGCTCCTTACACACACACCTAACCCTGAACAGACGGTTGCGATGGCGGCAAAGCTTTGCTACTCGCCGTCAGGGATTGAAGATATAAGAGAAGGTCTTGACGAGGAAAAAACTTCCTCATTTATTGATATGCTTGCAAGCCTCGGCCATGCAAGTCCGACCGAACACGCATATTTTACATTCGGCATTGAGGGCATTTCAAGAGCCTGCTCACACCAGCTTGTCCGCCACAGAATTGCATCCTACAGTCAGCAGTCACAGCGCTATGTTGACGGCACAAGGTTTGACTTTGTAACTCCGCCCGAGATTGCAAAGAACGAAAAGGCTCTTGCCGCCTATGAAAAGGCTCTCAAGGTTGAGGCTGACGCTTACAAGGAAATCAGAGATGCACTTGCTGTCGGTTACATCAACGAAAAGTGTCCCGATGAATACAGCGGAACGGATGAAGAAATTATCAATGCCTACAAGGCTGACGATAAAAAATCCTGCAATGCTTTCATCAAGAAAGCCAATGAGGACGCAAGATTTATTCTTCCGAATGCATCGACAACAAAAATTGTCTGCACTTTCAATGCAAGAAGCTTGCAGAACTTTTTTGCACACCGTTGCTGCAACAGAGCGCAGTGGGAAATTCGTGAGGTTGCCGAACAGATGCTTTTGCAATGTCTTGGGGTTGCTCCGCACCTTTTCAAAAACTGCGGCCCGTCGTGCCTGTTCGGACCATGCCCCGAGGGCAATATGTGTTGCGGAAAGCAAAAGGAAATGCGTCAGAAATACGGCAGAGAAAAGTAAGGTATATATATGAAAAGCAAAATTATTGTTATTGAGGGACTTGACGGCAGCGGAAAAGCTACGCAGACAAAGATTTTGTGCGAAAAGATTTCCGCTCTCGGCAAAAAGGTCACAAAGCTTGAATTCCCGAATTATGAAAGTCCTGCCGCCGCTCCCGTGAAGATGTATCTTGACGGCGAATTCGGCGACAAGCCCGATGATGTCAATGCCTATGCGGCGAGTGCGTTTTATGCGGTTGACCGTGTTGCAAGCTATCTTCAGTTTTGGAAAAAGGAATGTGACAACGGCGGTGTGATTTTAAGCGACCGCTATGTGACTTCAAATATAATTTATCAGATGTCCAAACTCCCGAAAGAGGAGTGGAACAGCTTTATTGATTGGCTGAACGATTTTGAATACGAAAAACTCGGGATTCCGAAACCCGACCTTGTAATCTACCTTGATGTTGAACCCGAGGTTTCGCAGAAGCTTATGGAAAAACGCTACGGCGGTGACAACAGCAAGAAAGATTTGCATGAAAAAAACCTCCGTTTCCTTCTTGACTGTCGAAAAAGTGCAGTTTATGCCGCTAAAAAATGCGGCTGGAAGGTTATTAATTGCTGTGAAAACGGAGAGATTAAGAGTATAGAAAAAATATCGGAAGAGATAGAGAGGGCAGCGGCTGAAATTTATGCTGAGCTTTAAAAAAATTGAGCAAAGTGACATAAACGAACTTAAAAAATACTACGATTATGATGAGTGCATGGGCTGCGATACCAACCTTTTGAACGCTTATCTTTGGCGAAACGAATACAATATTAAATTTGCTTTTTATGATGATACAATTGTCAAGGTGTATTGTAATCCCGACGAATCCGTCTGGGGCTACTGTATGCCTACAGGCAAAAATATAAAGGGTGCGCTTGAAGAGGTTTTCAAAGATGCCGAGGAGAGAAACGGCAATTTGCGAATTGTTATGCTGACAAACGGCAATCGTGCAATGCTTGAAACAATGTTTCCCGACAAATTTGATTATGTCCGTTCACCCGAAAATCAGGATTACATCTACACTTCCCGTGACCTTGCAACCCTTGCGGGCAAAAGGTTTCACGCAAAGCGTAACCACATTTCAAAATTTTACAGAACCTACACCGATACCCGTTTTGAAACTCTGTCGGATTCAAACATTCCCGATGCATTAACGGTTGCAAAACTGTGGTGTGCGGAAAATGACACCAATCCCGAAGCTTCAAGCGAAATTATGGCAATCAGGGAAATGTGCGATCTCAAAGACGAATACAATGTCAAGGGCGCTGTACTGTATGTTGACTCAAAGCCCGTTGCCATGACTCTCGGAAGTGAAATTTCACCCAAGGTGTATGACATCAACTTTGAAAAGGCACTTCGTGAATATGACGGTGTTTATGCCGTAATCAACAACGAATTTGCCAAAACTCTTACGCAGTATGAGTATATAAACCGTGAGGAAGATATGGGACTTGATGGACTCAAAAAGTCTAAACTTTCATACAATCCCGTTATTATCCTCGACCGCTGGAATGCAATACCGAAAAAACGATGAAAACGATATTTCGCAAAACCGAAAAATCCGATACCGAAAGCCTTAAAAAGCTGTGGCTCTCGTGTTTTGACGAGGATGTAACTGCCGTCAACCTGATTTTTGACAGCGACCTTTTTAACGGCTACTGTGCCGTTGTTGACGATAGAATCGTTTCGGCTCTTTACCTTGTAAAAGGTACGCTCAACGGCAAAAAATCGCATTATCTTTGCGGTGCGTCAACCGATAAATTTTTTCGTGGCAACGGGATAATGTCAAGGCTGATTGATTTTGCACTTAATGACGCAAAGAATAATGGTGATGTCTATTCTCTGCTTTTTCCTGCAAATGACGGCTTGTATGGCTTTTACACAAAACTCGGATATGTTCCGAGCTGCACCGTAAAAAGCCGCGAAATTTCAAGGCAAACGCTTGAAAGTTTTGCAGAGAAGGGTTTGAATATCGGCTGTTCAAAAGAAAATTCTTTCATATATAATGAGAATTTTTTTGAATTTGCAAAGTCCTATTATGAGATTTACGGCTCAAAGGTGATCAATAAGAATGACTGCTTTGCCGTATTTGATGAAAACGAAAATACTGCCGATGTTTTTTACTCGGCTTATAAAAATATAAACGAACTTTCCGCACTTTTGCTTGAAAATACAAAATCAGAAAGGTTTGTGTTTACGGGCAAATCCGATAACGCTCTTTTTGAAAACTGTAGGTTACAAAAATGCGGAATGATTAAATCACTCGACAAAAACCATAAAATTCCCGACGATGTCTATATCGGGATTACTCTTTCCTGAAAGGAAGTTTACTATGTTCTATGTATTTCTTGCAGAAGGCTTTGAAGAAACAGAGGCGCTTGCCCCCGTTGATGTAATGCGCAGGGCAAAGCTTGATGTTAAAACAGTCGGTGTAACAGGCGAATGTGTTACAAGCTCACACGGTGTGCCTGTAAAAGCCGATATCACAATTGACAATATTGACCTTGACGATGTTCAGGGTGTTGTACTCCCCGGCGGTATGCCCGGAACTCTCAATCTTGAGGCAAACGAAAAGGTTCTTGAGGCTGTTAAGTATAGCTGTGAAAACGGCAAAATCGTTGCCGCAATCTGTGCCGCTCCGTCAATTCTCGGTCATCTCGGAATCCTTGACGGCAAAAAGGCAACCTGTTTTCCGGGCTTTGAAAAGGAACTCAAGGGTGCAGACTATACAGGCACTCACACCGTAACGGACGGCAATATTATTACCGCAAAGGGCGCAGGCTGTGCAATTGAATTCGGTCACGCAATTGTTTCTCTCGCAGTATCAAAGGATGCTGCCGACAAGGTTATCGGTGATATGCAATGCCTGTGAAAAATGTTCGTGAGCTGAAAAGTCAGCTCCGTGCAAAATATAAAAAAATCCGAAAAAGCTGTCCTCCCGAAAAAAAGCAACAGCTTGACCTCGCCTTGCAGAACGCTTTTCTGGCAAGTGAGGAATACAAAAGCTGTGATGTGCTTTTTGCCTTTGTTTCATCACCGATTGAGGTTGACACCTCGCTTATTCTTGAAACAACGCTGAAAGACGGCAAAAGGCTTGCTTTGCCAAAGTGTAAAAATAATTTCGGCGAAATGGATTTTTACCTTGTAAATTCACTTTCTCAGCTTGAAAAGGGTGCGTTTTCAATCATGGAACCAAACCCCGAGGTTTGCGAAAAGTACGAGGATTTCTCACACGGACTCTGCCTTGTTCCGGGACTTTGCTTTGATATGCAGGGATTCCGCCTTGGATTCGGCAAGGGTTACTACGACAGATTTTTACAGAATTTTTCGGGAACAAGCGTTGGGCTTTGCTACTCCAAATGTATAGAGCATACTCTGCCTTCTGGGGTGTTCGACCGCCCCGTTGACGCCGTGATTACCGAAAAATATACCAACCGAACAAATAACGAGTTTGTAAAGGAATGATACATTATGAACCCTGATAATTTTAATATGAGCGAACAGGAGCTTAACGCTCAGCGTCGCAGAAGAGCCGAAAACTTTAAACTTAATATTGATGAAAGCGAGTATGAGGACGATAATTTCGTCAAGTCTGAGGATGAACCGTCAAACCTTAATTCATACAGCGGTCAGGATGTCAAAAAGCAAATGGCACGTGAATCAAAGCAGGTTTTAAAGCAGAAGAAAAAGGAAGAAAAAAAGGCTCTTAAAGCAAAGAACAAGTATAATCGCAGAACCTTCCGCTTTATCTGGATTATCTCGGTTTTAATTGTCGGAGCAATGGCGGCTGTATATATGATAACAGGCATGAACGATTTGCTTGCCGTGAACAGAACCGACTCATCAACCGTGAAAATTGAAATCCCCGAAAATCCGACTGTTGACGATGTTACAAAGGTACTTGTTGACAATAAAGTAATCGGTGAGCCGTCATATTTCAAGCTTTTTGTCAATGTCACAAAGTCTGCCGATGATTTTACTCAGGGTACATATGAAATTCGCAGAAATATGGACTACGAGGCAATCATCAACTTCCTTTCGAGTAACAACAACAGAACCGACACGGTTTCCGTTACAATTACCGAGGGTGAAAGCGTTCTTGAAATTGCCAACACTCTTGAAAAGAACGGTGCTTTGGGCGACAGGGACGAGTTTCTTTCGCTTTGCAATTCCGAAAAGTTTGACAGCGACTTTGACTTTATCAAGGCTGAAACAAATGCGGACAAGCGTTACTACAAGCTTGAGGGCTATCTCTATCCGGATACCTACGAATTCTACAGAAATGAAAATGCAGAATCCGTAATCTACAAATTTCTCAACAACTACGAAACAAAGATTAACGAAAAGCAGACTGTTGACGGATATTCAAAGAAAACAACAGTTTTGAAAATGGTTGAAGAGAGCGACACAAAGTATTCGCTTGATCAGGTTATGACAATCGCATCTATCATTCAGGCAGAGGCGGCTGACAAAGAGGATATGTACTACATTTCTTCAATTCTACACAACCGTCTTACAGCCGACAGCAGTCTCGGTGTGTCAAGCCTCGGTCTTGATTCAACAAAGTTCTATCCGTACAGAAGTCTTGAAGATGTTCCCGAAAATGACAGAAGCACCTACAAGAGCAGATATGATACATATGACAGGAAGGGACTTCCTTATGGTCCTATCTGCAATCCCGGTATGGATGCGATAATTGCCGCACTCAATCCGAACAGCTCGGATTATTACTTCTTCTGTCATGACAGCAAGGGACAGGCTTATTACGCATCAACACTTGAACAGCAAAACGCAAATCTGGAGTATATTGAAAGCTATGATAACTAATTTTGAAAAACCCGAAATTTTGTCACCGGCAGGTGATATGGATTGCCTTAAATCCGCTTTAAACTTTGGCGCAGATGCAGTTTTTCTTGCAGGAAAAATGTTCGGAATGCGTTCAGCACCGCAGAATTTTGATAACGATCAGCTCAAAAAAGCTTGTGACCTTGCCCACGCAAAGGGTGCAAGAATCCATGTGACCTGCAACACACTTCCACGCAATAATGAAATTCCTCATCTTCAGGAATTTATGGAAAATGCTCAGGCTTGCGGAGTTGATGCGTTCATAATTGCCGACCTCGGTGTTTTTGAGGCGGCTAAAAAGTATGCGCCAAAGGTTCAGCGCCACATTTCGACTCAGGCGGGAGTAACAAACTATGCGGCGGCAAATGTGCTTTACAATATGGGTGCGTCAAGGGTTGTGCTTGCAAGAGAAATTCCGCTTGATGAAATTGCCGAAATGCGTGCAAAAGTTCCGAAAGAGCTTGAAATTGAATGCTTTGTACACGGTGCAATGTGCGTTTCATTTTCAGGCAGATGCCTTATTTCAAGCTATATGACAGGCAGAGATGCGAACCACGGCGACTGCGCTCAGCCGTGTCGCTGGAAGTATCATCTTTACGAAGAAAACCGTCAGGGACAGTATTTTCCTGTTGAAGAAACAGGTGACGGCACATATCTCTACAATTCAAGAGATCTCTGTATGATTGAGCATATCCCCGAGCTTGTAAAGGCAGGTGTTTCAAGCTTTAAGATTGAGGGCAGAGCAAAGTCGGCTTACTATGTCGCTGTTACAACAAACGCTTACCGTCACGCTGTTGACGATTATTTTGCAGAGGGTGACGATTATGTTCTCAAACCGTGGATAAGGGAAGAGCTTGAAAAAATCAGCCATCGTGAGTACAACACAGGCTTCTATTTCGGCAGAGAACCCGGTCAGGTTACGGGCAACGGAGGATATATCCGTCATTATGACAATGTTGCATTGTGTGAAGAGCTTGTTGACGACACAACCGCAGTAATCACTCAGCGCAACAAATTCTATGTGGGCGACACACTTGATGTACTTCCGCCAAGCGGAGTGCCGTTTGAAATCAAGTGTGAATCACTTACAACCGACGAGGGCATGCCCGTTGATAGTGCGCCGCATCCGATGCAAAGACTTACAATGAAATGCAACGCTCCCGTTCCGTCAGGCTCGGTTATCAGAAAAAAGCGTGATTAATCCCGAATTTTGCTATTGACAACGCAAAGAAACAGTTTTATAATCTAAGTACTGATGTTCCCCACCTTAAAAACGGTGGGGAACAATTCAGCCTTTCAGCGTGAGCAAATCTCTCGCTGAAATACTGAGGAGCTGACGCTCCTATGCACTTGATTGCAATCTGTCGCAAACTCTGCTCCTTGCAAGCAAAGCAGAGTGTTGCTCCGATTTAAATTATTTGCTACAATTGAATTACAATATTCGGCTGTGACGGGATTAACCGAGATGTCAGCATTTCAGAGAGAAAGCCGTTTTGGTGCAAGGCTTTTATGTGAAGTTTCGGTGCGCTGCCCCTGAGCTCTGTGTGATTAAGCACAGCGTATTTCTGCGTTAAGGAAATGTAATCTATATGACGATTACTCAAAGCGGACGCTTGGCGTCAATTTGGGTGGTACCGCAGGATATTCCTGTCCCATTGTATTTTTATACAATGGGATTTTTTATTTTGCTCGGTTGCATACTTTAAACAAATTTGAACGAATATTGTATTCCCCTGTGAATTTTTGTATAAGGAGAGATTTTTTATGAAGTGGACAGGACTTAACGAATTAAGAGAAAAGTTCCTTGAATTCTTTGAATCAAAGGGTTGTTTAAGACTCCCCAGCTTTTCGCTTGTTCCAAAGGACGACAACAGCCTTCTGCTTATCAACAGCGGTATGGCTCCTATGAAAAAATATTTTACAGGTGAGGTAACACCTCCTCGCAAGCGTGTTACAACCTGTCAGAAATGTATCCGTACTCCCGACATTGAGCGTGTCGGTATCACAGCCCGTCACGGTACATTCTTTGAAATGCTCGGTAACTTCTCATTTGGCGACTATTTTAAGCACGAGGCTACAGCATGGGCATGGGAATTCTTTACAAAGGTTCTTGAGATGCCGCCCGAAAAGCTCTATGTTTCAATCTATGAGGACGATGACGAGGCTTTTGACATTTGGACAAAAGAAGTAGGCGTTGATCCGTCACATATGGTAAGACTCGGCAAGGAAGATAACTTCTGGGAACACGGTTCAGGCCCCTGCGGTCCGTGCTCCGAAATCTACTTTGACCGTGGCGACGAAAAGGGCTGCGGCAGACCCGACTGTCATGTAGGCTGTGAATGTGACCGTTTTGTTGAGGTTTGGAACCTTGTATTTACTCAGTTTGAGAGTGACGGCAAAGGTAACTACACTCCTCTTGAACATCCGAACATTGATACAGGTATGGGACTTGAAAGACTTGCCTGTGTTATGCAGGGTGTTGACAACCTTTTCCTCGTTGACACAATTCAGAATATTATGAAACACATCTCACAGATTACAGGTGTTGAGTACGGCAAAAATGAAAAGAGCGATGTTTCGCTCCGTGTTATCACAGACCATATCCGCAGTACAACATTTATGATTGGTGACGGTGTTCTTCCGTCAAACGAGGGCAAGGGCTATGTGCTTCGCCGTTTGCTCAGAAGAGCCGCTCGTCACGGCAGACTTCTCGGTTACAACGAGCCTTTCCTCTATAAGGTTTGCGATACGGTTATCAAGGAAAATCTCACAGCTTATCCCGAACTCAAGGAAAAGCAGGAGTTCATTACAAAGGTTATCAAGGTTGAGGAAGAAAGCTTTGCCAAGACAATTGATCAGGGCTTTAAGATGCTCAACGGCATTATGGACAGCGAAGATGTTAAGGTTCTCAGCGGTGAGGACGCATTTAAGCTTAACGATACCTACGGTTTCCCGATTGACCTTACAAAAGAAATTCTTTCGGAAAAAGGCATCAAGGTTGATGTTGATCGTTTCCGTGAGCTTATGAAGGAGCAGAAAAAGCGTTCCCGTGATGCAAGAAAGAACGCCGGTGCAGACGCTTGGATTTCTGACACAACAGACCTTTCGGATGTTGCAAATACAGAATTCGTAGGTTACACAGACCTCAAGTCAACTTCAAAGGTTCTTGCAATCGTTAAGGACGGTGTGAGAGTTGACAGTATCGGAGAGGGCGAAAATGCTATCATTGTTCTCGACAAAACTCCGTTCTACGGAGAAGGCGGCGGTCAGGTTGGCGACACAGGTGTTATGGAGTCTGGCAGTTTTTCAGCTGATGTTGACAACACAACAAAAAATCCGTCAGGCACAATTTACCTTCACGCTTGTACAGTAAAGAGCGGCAGCATCAATGTAGGTGCAGAGGTTTCAACTGCTGTTGATGAAGAGCGCCGTGCGGATATTACAAGAAACCACACAGCGGCTCACCTTCTTCAGTCGGCTCTCCGTGAGGTTCTCGGCAACCATGTTCAGCAGGCAGGTCAGCTTGTTTCAGACGATTACTTCCGTTTTGACTTTACTCACTTTGAGGCTCTCACGGCAAAGGAACTCATTGAGGTTCAGAATCTTGTAAATAAAAAGATTCTCGAGGCAATCCCCGTTACAACACAGGAAATGCCTATTGAAGAGGCTAAAAAGCTCGGTGCAATGGCACTCTTCGGTGAAAAGTACGGCGATGTTGTCCGTGTTGTAAGCGCAGGCGACTTCTCTGTTGAATTCTGTGGCGGTACACATGTAAAGAATACCGCAAACCTCGGTCTTTTCAGAATCAGACAGGAGGGTTCGGTTGCCGCAGGTGTAAGAAGAATTGAGGCTCTCACAGGTATGGGCGTTCTCAAGTACATCAACGGTATGAGCGCTGTTATTATGGATGTTTGCTCATTACTCAAAATTGCAAATCCAAAGGCAGTTGTTGAGGGTGTTCAGAAGGCTGAACAGCTTATCAAGGAACAGCAGAGAGAAATCAACGAGCTTAATTCAAAGCTTGCCGTTGCTCAGATCGGTCAGCTTTTTGCAGGCACAACGGAGGAAAACGGTGTAAGAGTGGTAACAGGCAGAATTGACAAGGCTAATGCCGACATTCTTCGCACAATGTGCGAAAAGGCAAGAGATTTTGCCCCGAAGTGCGTATGTGTTCTTGCAACTGAAAATGACGGCAAGGTGACATTTGCCGCAGCCTGCGGTAAAGAGGCTCTTGCTCTCGGTGCGAATGCAGGCAAAATCATAAAGGCTGTTGCTCAGAAGGCCGGAGGCAACGGAGGCGGAAAGCCCGATATGGCTATGGCAGGCGCTAAACAGCCTGAGAAGATTTCAGAGGCTCTTGACAGCGTAAAAGAAACTGTTTATGCAATGTTAAAATAATCGTTTAATGTGTATTTATGGCTTACTTGCCGGTTGAATTGTGGAAAATAGCCAAACGGTTACATAAAATCTTGTGCAATTAACAAAAACGGTTTTAAATCAAAACTATTGCAGTTTTGTTATTTTTATAGTATAATAAGCAATACTAAGATATGAAAATCTATCTTGGATATTTATGAACAATTTTAGGAGGAGATTAAAAATGTTCAAGAAAATTGCAGGTCTTTTTCTTGCAGCAGCAGTAATGTGCAGTTCAGCTGCCATCACAGCTAGCGCTGCAGAAGCAGAGGATGACGCTGCTGTTGCTGCAGCAGATCAGTCAGGCGAGGTTTCAGCCGACGGTTCATCAGAGGTTTCAGCTGACGCTTCTTCAGAAGTTGAAGCAGGCAATGTTGTTAAGTTTGATGTTAAGAAGTCAGGCTGGAATAATGTTAAGTCAGTATTCTGTCATATTTGGAAAGCTGACGGTTCAGGCGATTGGCCGGCTTGGCAGTCAAAGAAAGAAAAATGTAAGTACGATTCTTCAACAGGTATCGCTACATATGATCTTTCAAAGACAGGTAACACAATCTCTAAGTCAGACGGAAGAGTTTACTGTGTAGTCTTTAGTGCTAACACAGGTATGCAGTCATACAACGCTATCATGAGCGGCAAGTGCATCGGTGACACACTTTATTGCACAGGTAATCAGCTTGAAAACCCTGAGGATTCAGAAAAGAAGGCAAACGAAGCTAAGTGGGAAAACAACTCAGACTGCGGTCCTGAAAAGAAGATTACATCAACAGGTAACATCATCGGTTCTGCTTTCCCTGAGGGCGAATCAGATGCAACATTGTTGGCTACATACCTCGTCGCTTACTACAATGATGAGGCTAAGACAAGTTTTACACAGAAACTTCTTGACGAACTCAAGGTTAGCCCAACACAGGTTATGGGTGCTGTAACAGATAGGCTCAACGCTACAAAAAACCCTGATAAGGATACGATTGCTCCTGCAGTTGAGAAGATTCTCGCAGGTTGCACAGATCCTACAACAGGTAAAAAGGTTGACAAGACTCAGCTCGACAACGCTAAGAAGACAGGTGCTAAGGCAGCAGCCGGCAGCTCAAGCAACGGTTCAAGTTCTTCTTCAAGCAACGGTGGCTCAAGCTCATCAGGTTCAGGTTCTTCAAGCACAGGTGCAGTTAAGTCAGGTGTTGAAACAACTATCGTTTTCGTAATGGCAGGTCTTATGGTTTCAGCAGCAGGCGTTATGTTCCTTGCAAGAAAGAAGAAAGAAGACTGATTTTAACGAATTAATCTTTGATTAAGCATTTTTCGGACACTGTCAATCGGCAGTGTCCGTTTTGCTTTTTTAACTCATGGTGCAAAAATATTCAAAAAGTTTTTAAAACATCTTGACAACGCTCGTAGTGTTTGTTAAAATATTAATGTTGCAACGGGATGTAGCGCAGTTTGGTAGCGCACACGTCTGGGGGGCGTGGAGTCGCAAGTTCAAGTCTTGTCATCCCGACCAACTAAAGCCTTTTTGTCTTTTGACAGAAAGGCTTTTTTCTTTACGATAAACTGCTTACTGCAAATAAATTAACGCAAAAGGAGAAAATATGCTTAATATCGGCTCTCATCTTTCAATATCAAAAGGGTTTTACGCAATCGGCAGAGATGCACTTTCAATCGGAGCAAACACATTTCAATTTTTTACACGCAACCCTCGTGGCGGATCTGCAAGAAAAATTGATATCGAAGATGTCAATGCACTTATAAAACTTATGACGGAAAATAATTTTGCAAAAATTCTCGCCCATGCACCATACACAATGAACCTCTGTTCGGCAAAACCCGAAACCCGTGAATTTGCTCTGAACACGCTTACGGATGATTTGAAACGAATGGAATATCTCCCAAATAATCTTTATAACTTTCACCCCGGCAGTCACACGGGACAGGGTGTTAAAGCTGCGGTTGAGCAAATCGGCACAGCGTTGAATACTGCAATGTTTGATGATATGACAACCACGGTATTGCTTGAAACAATGGCTGGTAAAGGCACGGAGGTCGGCAGAACCTTTGAAGAACTGCGTATGATTATCGACCGTGTGGAGCGAAACGATAAAATCGGCGTATGCCTTGATACCTGCCATGTTTTTGACGCCGGTTATGACATTGTGAATAATCTTGACGGAGTTCTTGAAGAATTTGACCGTGTAATCGGGCTTGAAAGACTCAAGGCAATTCATCTCAATGACAGTATGAATCCTATCGGCAACCACAAGGACAGACATCAGAAAATAGGCGAGGGCTACATCGGAATTGATGCGTTCGGAAAAATTATAAATAATGAAAATTTGCGAAATCTTCCGTTTTTCCTTGAAACCCCGAACGAGCTTGACGGTTATGCCAAAGAAATTTCGGCTTTGAGAAATTTGTATTTTGAATGACATTTGCCTTAAAATAAATCAATACAAAAATTGTCAAAAATATTTGTTGCTATTGCAATTTGCGAAAATTAAAAAATTTAAAGTCCTCTCGATTTTTCGAGGGGACTTTTTTCGCCTTTTACAATAAAATCGGTTTGCCGTTACACATAATTTGAATACGCAGACAAAGATATAATAATTACCCTTAAATCGGGAACAATAGTAAAAATGATTTACGGAGTGATATTGTGATTCAAAACATACGGAAAAATGAATTTGAAAGTTTAATAAAATCATCAATGCCGGTGCTTGCCGATTTTTATGCCGAATGGTGTTCACCGTGCAGAATGCTTTCGCCTGTAATCGAAGAAATCGGTAACAAGTACAAAGCATATTTTGAAACCGTCAAGGTCAATGTTGACGAAAATCCCGAATTGACAGAACGCTACGGTGTATCGGGAATTCCTGCACTTTTGCTCTTTAAAGACGGCAACGAAATTTTGCGTATGTTGGGTGTTCAGACCGAAGAACGGATAATCTCCGCAATCTCCGAAAAAACGGGTGAGAGTTTTGTATGACCTTGTAATTGTCGGTGGAGGTGCGGCAGGACTTACGGCGGCACTCTATGCCTCACGGAGCGGACTTGACTGCATTGTGCTTGATCCGTCATCACCCGAGGGCAGTTCAATTGCCCTCACGGATGCGGTTGAAAACTACACGGGCTTCAGCGATATTGCAGGCTTTGACCTCATTCAGCACTTTTATTCACACGCAAAGTCATTCGGTGCAAATTTTGTCAGACAATCCCTTGTCGGCATAAGAAAAAATTATGACGGTTTTATCCTTGAATGTTCCGACAGCGAGGTCAAGACAAAATCTGTTATTCTCTGCATGGGCGCAACCCACAAAAAATTGGGAATTGACGGTGAAAATAAGTTTGAAGGCAGAGGAGTAAGCTATTGTGCCGTGTGTGACGGCTATTTTTTCAAAGACAAAACAGTGGCTGTAATCGGCGGAGGAAACACCGCCGTTACCGAGGCAACCTATCTTTCTCATATATGCAAACGGGTTTTTCTTATTCACAGGGGCGACGCATTAAAAGCCGACAGAGTGCTTGTGCAAAAGCTTGAAAAATCGGGCAATGTCAAAATTCTTTACAACACCAATGTTGTGAAAATTGACGGTGACGAAAAGGTTAAATCGGTTACGCTTGACAACGAGAAAATTCTGAAAACTGACGGAGTTTTTGTTGCGGTAGGTCTTGAACCGAGAACCGAATGTGTCAAGGGGTTTGTAAAAACTGATGACAACGGATATGTGATTGCCGGTGAAACCTGTCAGACATCCGTGTCGGGAATTTTTGTTGCAGGGGATATCCGCACAAAAAATCTGCGACAAATTATAACCGCCTGTTGTGACGGTGCAAATTCTGTTTACGGAATAAACAAATTTTTGAAATTGTAAGGTTTTCTTTTTCCGATTTTTATGGTATACTATATTCGATATTGTTAATTTTTCCGGATGAATAAAATGAAACTGTTACAAAATAAAAAAATAGCATATTTAACAGCAATTTTCTGCACACTTTTGTGGGGAACGGCTTTTCCGTTTATAAAGGTCGGCTACTCTGCTTTTGAGATTGAGGAGTCGGATATCGGCTCAAAGCTGATTTTTGCAGGAATGCGCTTTATGATGGCGGGATTTATGGTGTTTCTCTTTTTGTGGATATCAAAAAGAAAACCGCCGTCGCTTTCAAAAAAAGATATACTGCCCGTCTGTTCACTCGGAGTGGTTCAGACAGGATTGCAGTATATTTTTACATACATCGGAATCGGTTTTACAAGCGGAACGAACACCTCTATAATAACGGCTTGTGCGTCGTTCTTTACAGTACTTTTCGTGCCGTTGTTTTTCAAAAACGACAGGCTCACGCTGATGAAAATTATCGGTTGTATTCTCGGATTCGGCGGAATTATCGCAATCAATTTCGGCGGAACTGTCAGCACGGACACTTGGTTCGGCGATATGATGATTCTCTTTTCAACAATATCTGCGGCGGCAGGCAACATCGTTGCGAAAAAAGTCACAACAGGACGAGATCCGTTCCCTGTAACCGCTTTTCAGCTTTTAACAGGCGGTTTTATATTGCTTGTGTCGGGCATATGCTGCGGTGGCAGTATTGGTTTGATAAATGTTGAAAGTGTTTCCGTGTTGCTCTGGCTTGCGTTCGTATCAGCGGCGGCATTTTCACTGTGGACAGCACTTCTCAAGTTTCATGATGCAAGCAGAATTTCCGTTTTCAATCTGCTTGTTCCCGTGTTCGGAACAGTTTTGTCGGGGCTTATGCTCGGTGAAAATGTTTTCAGAATCGAAACGCTTATCTCGCTTATTCTGATTTCACTCGGAATTGCGTTTGTAAATATGAATCTAAAAAAATCGGGAGGTAAAATATGAATCCTGATATAAAAGGTATTATTTCCGATATGGACGGTGTCATTCTTGACACAGAAAAGCTGTATGTCCGTTTTTGGTGTGAGGCGGCCAATTTTTACGGCTATCCTATGGAAACGCACCACGCACTCAGTATTCGTTCAATGGCTCGCCCGTTTGCAATTGCAAAATTAAAGGGCTTTTTCGGAGAGGATTTTGACTACCGCAAGGTTCACGATAAAAGAATTGAGCTTATGGATAAGTTCATCTCGGAAAACGGCATTGAATCAAAGCCCGGTGCCGCTGAATTTCTCGGCTTTTTAAAGCAGAACGGCTACAGGGTTGCCCTTGCAACCGCAACCGCTCCGGAGAGAACAAAAAAATATCTTTCGGCTCTCGGTCTTTACGATTATTTTGACGAAATAGTTTGTGCGTCAATGGTTGCAAAAGGAAAGCCCGAACCCGACATTTATCTTTATGCCGCAGAAAAACTCGGACTTGCTCCCGAAAACTGCATTGCACTTGAGGACTCGCTCAACGGCATAAAGTCGGCAAGCTCGGCAGGGTGTAAAACGGTTATGGTTCCCGACCTTGACCGTCCGAGTTCAGAGGCAATTCCCCTTCTTTACGGAGTTGCAGACAACCTTATTGATGTAAAACGATTTTTGTAAAAAACATTAACGAACATAAAGCAGGTTTTGCTTTTGTATATTAAACAGGGTAGGTCTATACTAAAACAAGGAGGCGTACAATATGTGGGATGCGATTTCAGCTGTGATGAATAGCTTCAATGACTTCCTGTGGGGTTGGTTTATGATTATCCTTCTTCTCGGAACTCACATTTTCCTCACAATTCGCACAAAATTTGTACAGAGAAAAACTTTTAAGGCAATCAAACTTTCGGTGACAAAGGATCCCGATTCAGACGGTGACATCAGCCCGTTTCAGGCTCTTGCAACAGCACTTGCCTCAACAATCGGCACGGGTAATATCATAGGCGTAGGTACTGCAATTGCACTCGGCGGACCCGGTGCGGTTCTCTGGTGCTGGCTCACCGGTGTTTTCGGCATCGCAACGAAGTATTCCGAGTCACTCATCGGTGTAAAGTATCGTGTAAAGACCTCTGACGGCAGAATGCTCGGCGGTGCCATGTATGCCCTTGAAAGAGGATTTAAGTTTAAAACACTCGGCAAAATCCTCGCCGTTCTTTTTGCACTTTTTGCATTGCTTGCATCCTTCGGCATTGGTTCGGGTGTTCAGGTTAATGCAATTTCAAACATTATGAACAATACATTTGACCTTGGTACGGTGAATCTTTTCGGTCAGGACGCTTCGGTTATTTCGATTATTGTAGGTGTTCTTGTTGCTGCAATTACAGCCGTTGTAATCTTCGGAGGTATCAAGTCAATCTCAAGAGTTTGCGAACTCCTTGTACCGTTTATGGCTGTTTTCTATGTTCTCGGCTGTCTTATTATCCTCGGCATGAACTTTGATGTTCTCGGTAAGACATTTGAAATGATTTTTCAGGACGCATTTTCTCTCAAGTCCGTTGCAGGCGGTTTTCTCGGTTCAAGCCTTATGCTTGCCGCTCGTTACGGTATTGCAAGAGGCCTTTTCAGTAACGAATCCGGTATGGGTTCTGCTCCGATAGTTGCCTCTGCCGCTCAGACAAGAAACCCTGTTCGTCAGGCTATGATTTCTTCAACGGGTACTTTTTGGGACACAGTCGTTGTTTGTCTTATGACAGGTCTTGTGCTTGTAAGCTCAATTATCAAAAATCCTGCAATCGATGTTTCCGACGGCGGCGACCTTACATACAAAGCATTCCAGCAGATTCCCGTAATCGGCACACCGATTCTTGTTATCGGTATTGCCGCTTTTGCATATTCAACAATCCTCGGCTGGTCATACTACGGTGAACGCTGTGTTGAATATCTTTTCGGCAGAGGCGGTATGATTCCTTACAAGCTGATCTTTGTATTTATTCTTCTCATCGGTCCTGTTATCAAGCTCGATCTTGTTTGGACAATGGCTGACATCTTCAATGCACTTATGTCAATTCCCAACCTTATTGCCGTAGTTGTGCTTTCACCTGTTGTTGTAAAAGAAACGAACTATTACCTTTATGGCAACAGACTGGATGAATACGATAAAACCAAACTTCCTGTAGTAAATAAATAATCACATAAAGCCTGCACTATGCCAATGTGCAGGCCTGAATTTTAAGAGGGAACATTATGGAGAAATCAAGAATTGAAAAGCAATTTGATTTTATAAAGGAAATTGATAAGGAAAAATTCATCATCCGTCAAACCTACCTTTCCGACGCTCGGAAAAAGGAAAACGATGCCGAGCACGCATGGCATATGGCGATAATGACCGTTATGCTTTCCGAATATGCAAATTCGGAAATTGATGTGCTTAAAACAATGACAATGCTCCTGATTCACGATATTGTCGAGATTGACGCAGGCGATACATATGCCTATGATGAGGAAGCTAAGAAAACTCAGGCAGAGCGTGAAATGAAAGCCGCAAAAAGAATTTTCGGACTTCTTCCGGAAGATCAGGGCGAAAAGATGATGAATCTGTGGCTTGAATTTGAAAGCGGCGAAACAGCCGAAGCAAAGTTTGCACACACAATGGATAACATTCAGCCCGCCATGCTCAATGATGCAACCGACGGCAAGGCGTGGGTAGAGCATATTGTTCACCTGCACAGTATTCTTAATCGTAACAAAAACACCGCCGACGGCTCAAAAAAGCTGTGGGAATATTCAAGGGATAACTTTATTATGCCCAATGTTGAAAAGGGCAGAATAATCAACGATTGAGCCGCAATAAATGATTTTGGCAATATAGGTTCTCTACTTGATTTTGAACAGTCGATGTGCTAAAATTAAGATTAACGATACAGAAATTTTCACTGTGTTTTATTATGGAACAATTGAAGGGCTTTTATGTGAATTTTGTTCCGATTTGATAATTATGGAAAGGGTGTTTACAATGAAAAGTTCAGTTATAAAGGACGGCGTAAGTACCGCACCTCAGCGTTCGCTTTTGAATGCTCTCGGTCTTACCGAAGAAGAAATTAAGAAACCTTTTATCGGTATTGTAAGTTCCAAGAACGATATCGTTCCGGGACATATGAATATAGATAAGATTGTTGACGCCGTTAAGCAGGGCGTTGCTCTTGCAGGCGGTGTTCCGATTGTATTCCCTGCAATCGCTGTTTGTGACGGTATTGCTATGGGACATGAGGGAATGAAGTATTCTCTCGTAACCCGTGAGCTTATCGCAGACTCAACAGAGGCTATGGCAAAGGCTCATGCGTTTGACGCACTTGTAATGGTTCCTAACTGCGACAAGAATGTTCCGGGTATGCTTATGGCTGCTGCAAGAATCAATGTTCCGACAGTTTTTGTAAGCGGCGGTCCTATGCTTGCAGGTCATGTTAAGGGCAAAAAGACAAGTCTTTCGAGTATGTTTGAGGCAGTCGGCGCTTACACGGCAAACAAGATTACTGCCGAAGAGCTTGCCGAGTTTGAAAACAAGGCTTGTCCGTCATGCGGTTCATGTTCGGGTATGTACACCGCCAACAGTATGAACTGTCTTACCGAGGCAATCGGTATGGGACTTCAGGGTAACGGTACAATTCCTGCTGTTTACTCAGACAGAATCAAGCTTGCAAAGCACGCCGGTATGAAGGTTATGGAACTCCTTGAAAAGGATATCCGTCCTCGTGACATTCTCACGGAAAAAGCATTTATGAATGCTCTTACTGTTGATATGGCTCTCGGCTGTTCAACAAATACAATGCTCCACCTTCCTGCAATCGCAAAAGAGGCAGGTGTTAAGCTTAACCTTGACATTGCCAATGAAATCAGCAAAAAGACTCCTAACCTTTGTCACCTTGCTCCTGCAGGTCACACATATATGGAGGATCTCAACGAAGCAGGCGGTGTTTATGCCGTAATGAACGAGCTTACAAAGGTTGGACTTCTTGACACAGACCTTATCACGGCAACAGGCAAGACTGTAGGCGAGAATATTAAGGGTTGTGAAATCAAGGACACAGACATCATTCGCCCTGTTACAAATCCATACAGCAAGACAGGCGGTATTGCTGTTCTCAAGGGTAACCTTGCTCCTGACGGTTCTGTTGTTAAGAGAAGTGCCGTTGCAGAGGAAATGATGCACCATAAGGGTGCGGCAAGAGTGTTTGACTGCGAAGAGGACGCTCTCAGTGCAATTTATGACGGCAAAATCAATCCCGGTGAGGTTGTTGTTATCAGATACGAAGGTCCTAAGGGCGGCCCGGGCATGAGAGAAATGCTCAACCCGACTTCCGCTATTATGGGCAGCGGTCTCGGCAACTGTGTTGCTCTTATCACAGACGGTCGTTTCTCAGGCGCAACAAGAGGTGCGGCTATCGGTCATGTATCTCCCGAGGCAGCAGTCGGCGGTCCGATTGCACTTGTTAAAGAGGGCGATATGATTGAAATCGATATTCCTGCAAACACAATCAATCTCCTCGTTTCTGACGAAGAGCTTGCAAAGCGTAAGGCAGAATGGAAGCCCCGTCAGCCCAAGATTACAACAGGCTACCTTGCTCGTTATGCAAAGCTTGTTACATCAGGCGCACAGGGTGCGGTTCTCGAATAATCAAGTTTTCAAGGCTCTCGTTTTGAGAGCCTTTCCTTTTGTCAAAAATTGTTTTTTTCAGAAAGCCTAATCGTTAAAATGCACAATTGACCTTGCAAAAATCTGTATGTTTTTCAGCTTAACATAAAATAAAAAAGCAAGTTGCACAATTCATCCCTTGTCCATTTGGGCAAAGGGTGAATTTTTTTATTTTGCCATAATTCGGTTGTTTATTTTATACAAATATGCTATAATAATTCCGTATTAATTGACACTATTGTTTAATTTTGTCGAAATAAGCTTGATTAGAATAGAAATTTTACGAAAGGGGATTTCACTTTTGAAACAATACGACGCTAAAAAAATTCTTAATATTGCCCTCGCAGGACACAGCGGCAGCGGCAAAACCTCGGTTGCGGAGTCAATACTCTATCTCTCGAAGATGAGCGAAAGACTCGGTAAGGTTGCAGACGGCAACACAGTCCTTGATTTTGACAGCGAGGAGATCAAAAGACAGACTTCAATTATGACGGCGGTTGCACCGATTGAATGGAAAAATACAAAAATCAACCTAATCGACACCCCCGGTCTTTTTGATTTTGCAGGCGGTGTTGCAGAGGGCATGAGAGCGGCTGACACAGCGCTCGTCGTTGTTTCGGGCAAGGACGGTGTCTGTGTAGGTACCGAAAAAGCAGTTGAGGCGGCAACAAAGGCAGGGCTTACAAAGGTGTTCTTTGTAAACGGTCTTTGCGACGAAAGTGCCCGTTTCTATCGTGTATTCGAGAGCTTGAAGGCTACATTCGGTCCGTCTGTTTGTCCTGTTGTTGTTCCGTACATTGTTGACGGTCAGGCAAACACTTATGTTAATTTGTTTGATTACAAGGCTTATGAGTACGGCACAGACGGCAGTGTAAAACAGACTGCGCTTCCTGATATGGGCGACAGGCTTGAGGGCTTGCGTGAGGCTATCAAGGAGGCTGTTGCCGAAACAAGCGAGGAACTTCTTGACAAGTTTATTATGGGTGAGGAGTTTACTCCCGAAGAAATCATTCTCGGTGTAAGTCAGGGCGTTAAGGACGGCACAATTTGCCCCGTATTCTGCGGTGACGCTCATAATACATTCGCAATTGATCAGCTTTTGAACAGCCTTACATGGCTTGCTCCGTCAGCGGCTGACAAGAGCGGTGAAATCGGTGTTGACCTTGACGGTGAACCCGTTGATGTTTCGGTTAATGACGGCGGTGCGGCTGCCGCAATCGTATTCAAGACGGTTGCAGACCCGTTCATCGGCAGACTTTCATATGTAAAGGTTGTTTCGGGCAAGGTAAGCTCGGACACTCCTCTCATCAATATGCGTACAGGCGCACAGGAGAGAATTACAAAGGTGCTTTCCGTAAGCGGTAAAAAGCAGTCGGATGTTCCGTACATCGGTGCAGGCGACATCGGCGCAATCCCGAAGCTTGCATCAACAAAGACAGGCGACACACTCTGTTCGCCTCTCAGAAAGGTTGTTCTTGACGGAATCGACTATCCGTCATCATCATATACAATGGCTGTGTATCCCGCAAAGAAGGGTGACGAGGATAAGGTTGCTCAGGGTATTGCAAAGCTTGCAGACGAAGATCCGACAATCAAGCTCGTTTCAAACCACGAAACCCATGAAATGTTAATTTCGGGACTCGGCGAACAACACCTTGATGTTGTAATTTCAAGACTTAAAACAAAGTATAATGTTGACGCAGTCCTCAAAAATCCGAAGATTGCATACAGAGAAACTATCCGTAAAAAGGTTTCCGCACAGGGCAGATATAAAAAGCAGTCGGGCGGTCACGGTCAGTTCGGTGATGTGTGGATTGAGTTTGAGCCGTGTGATTCGGACGGTCTTGTATTTGCCGAAAGAGTTGTCGGCGGTGCAGTTCCGAAAAATTTCTTCCCTGCTGTTGAAAAGGGACTTCAGGATTCAATCAAGAAGGGTGTTCTTGCAGGTTATCCGATGGTAGGCATCAAGGCTACTCTCTATGACGGTTCATATCATCCCGTTGATTCCTCCGAGATGTCATTCAAGACAGCGGCATCTCTTGCTTATAAGAACGGTATTCCAAATGCTTCTCCCACGCTTCTTGAGCCGATCGGAAGCCTTAAAGCCAATGTTCCGGATGCAAATATGGGTGACGTAATGGGCGAGGTCAACAAGCGCAGAGGTCGTGTACTCGGTATGCAGCCGGGTGAGAACGGAACGCAGATTGTTGAGGCGGAAGTTCCTATGGCAGAAATGGATGACTTTGCAACCTACATTCGCCAGGTAACACAGGGCAGAGGATCATTTGAATTTGCATTTGTCCGCTATGAGGATACTCCTGCAAATGTTGCTCAAAAAATTATTGAGAAAGCCAAGGTTGACTCTCAGGAATAATCAATAAGCTGATTAAGGCACCGATTTTTCGGTGCCTTTTGCTTTTCTTGCCTAAATATCATTATTGTGATACAATTAGGCTATACTTATGTGAATGATGGGGATGGAAATTTATCGCAAAGGATGATGACAATGAAAAATCTTTTACAAAGAGCGAGAAAGACAATCAAAATCAAAAATATGCTTTTTCTCACAATTGCCGGAATTATCAATGCGTTTGGAATTACAGTATTTCTTAATCCCGTGAAACTTTACGACAGCGGAATTTCAGGTACGGCTATGCTTGCCGCACAACTTACACCCGAAAGCCTGTCGCTTTCACTTTTTCTTATAATTTTTAACCTGCCGTTGTTTTTGTTCGGACTTAAAAAGCAGGGAAAGAAGTTTACATTTTACGCAATTTATACGGTTGCAGTTTATTCGTTCGTTTCATGGCTGATAACCGATGTTCTGCCCGTTGATGTCAGTATGGCGTCTCCGCTTGCTGGAACCGATTTGCTCCTTTGTGCCGTGTTCGGCGGTGTGATTTCGGGTATAGGCAGCGGTCTTGCAATCAAATTTGGCGGTGCAATGGACGGCATCGAGGTTATGGCAGTAATATTTGCGAAGAAAATCGGTGTATCGGTTGGTTCATTCGTTATGGCATACAATATCGTACTTTATGTTGTATGCGGTTTCATTCTGCAAAGCTGGATTCTTCCGCTTTATTCGATTGTTACATATTTTGCCGCACTTAAAACGATTGACTTTATTGTTGAAGGTTTTGACAGGGCAAAGGCGGCAACGATTATTGCGTCTGTAAGCCGTTGCGATGAAATTTGTAACGCACTTTCGGAGGAATTTCAAAGCGGTGTTACCGTAATGCAGGCTCAGGGCGGATATTCAGGCAAGGACAAGGTGATGATTTACTTTGTTGTCAACCGTTTCCAGATTGGCAAGCTGAAGGAGATTGTGCGTGAAATCGACAAGAAAGCGTACATTTCAATTACGGAGGTTGCCGATGTTTTCAGCCGAAACGATTCGCTGTAAATAAATTTTAGTTGGTGTTTTATTTGACAAAATTACTTGTAAAGCTGTTCGTTAAAGACAGCGACAATTGCGATAATCCAAAGGTTAGAACTGCCTATGGCAACCTTTCGGGTGTTTGCGGAATAATTCTTAACCTGTTACTGTTCGGAGGAAAATTGTTTGCCGGAATTGTTTCGGCATCGGTTTCCGTCATTGCCGACGCCCTCAACAACCTTTCGGACGCAGGCAGTTCGGTTGTTACATTCCTCGGATTTAAGCTTGCAAGCCGTCCTGCCGACAGAGAGCATCCGTTCGGTCACGGTCGTTATGAGTATGTGGCTGGCTTGGGAATTTCCGTTGTAATCCTTTTAATGGGTGTTGAGCTTATAAAAAGTTCGATAGAAAAGATAATTACTCCAGAGGATAAAACGGAATTTTCAACGCTTTCACTCGCAATAATGATTGCGTCAATTTTCGTAAAATTATGGATGTACTTTTTTAATTCGGGATTGTCGAGAAAGATAAATTCAACCGCACTCAAGGCGGCGGCACTCGATTCTTTGACCGACTGCATTGCAACCTCGGTTGTAATAATAGGACTGCTTATTTCAGCCGCAACAGGAGTTCAGATTGACGGTTGGCTCGGTGTGTGCGTTTCGCTGTTCATACTTTTTACGGGTGTCAGCACATTCAGAGAGAGCCTCTCTCCGCTTCTCGGCAAAGCTCCAGATGCCGAATTTGTTGATGAAATCAAGGAAACAGTGTTGAAAAATGATATGATTGTGGGTATCCACGATTTGATTATTCATGATTACGGTCCGGGCAGATGCTTTATTTCACTCCACGCAGAGGTACCGTGTGACGAGGATATCCTTGAAGCTCACGACGCAATTGACCTGACGGAAAAACAGCTTGAAAACAGGTACAACTGTTTTGCAACCATACATATGGATCCGATTGCGTCAAACGATGCGTTCACAAATGAACTTAAAATGAAGGTGGAGGAGGGCTTGTGTGAGCTTAATCCGGAGTATTCAATCCACGATTTCAGAATTGTAAAGGGCAGTACGCATACAAATGTTGTCTTTGATATGGTTATTCCGTATGGACTTGACCTTACAGAAAGACAGATTAAACAGAGTGCAATCGAGAAAATCAAGTCAATTGACGAAAAGCTTTATCCGATAATAAATGTTGAAAAATCCCTTTCTGATTAAAAGTTCATAATATAAAACAGAGGTCATCGGTTTTTAGCTGATGACCTCGTTTTGTATATATTTTCGGATTTGTTGAAAATTGTGTGTTCGAGTGTAGTAGTCAGTTATTCGGTTTATTGTCAAAACGATTTTACAATTGTTTCGATTGGCGGTTACTGACCGTTGCCGCATTATTGTTTTGCAAACTGACTGTTGTAAAGTTTGTTATAGAATCCGCCCTTTGCGAGCAACTCCTCGTGTGTGCCTTGTTCAATGATGTTGCCGTCCTTCATAACAAGGATAACATCGCTTTCCTTGATTGTTGAAAGTCTGTGGGCAACAACAAAGCTCGTCTTGCCCTTCATCATCTTGGCAAAAGCCTTTTGAACACGGATTTCGGTAAGGGTATCAATTGATGAAGTCGCCTCGTCAAGAATAAGGATTGATGGGTTTGTAAGCATCGCCCTTGCAATACACAAAAGCTGTTTCTGTCCCTGACTGAGATTACCGCCGTCCTCGCTGATTACGGTGTTGTAGCCGTCAGACATACGGCGGATGAATGAGTGCGCATATGCCGCCTTTGCAGCGGTAATAACTTCTTCTTCGGTAGCGTTTTCGTTGCCGTAACGCAGATTTTCCATAATCGTTCCGTTGAACAGCCAGCTGTCCTGAAGAACCATTCCGTAGCATTTTCTGAGGTTGTCACGGGTGATATCCATAATGTCAACTCCGTCAATGCTGATTTTGCCACTGTCCGTGTCATAAAATCTCATAAGAAGATTGATGAATGTTGTCTTGCCGCAACCTGTCGGACCGACAATGGCAATGTGACTGCCGCTCTTGACATCAAGCGAAAAGTTTGTGATGAGCGGTTTTTCTTTTGTGTAGGAGAAGTTTACATTCTCAATCTTGACATTGCCTTTGCAATGCTCAAGCTCTTTTGTACTGTTGTCGGGAATTTCGTTATCTGCCTCAAGAACCTCAAAAACTCGTCCTGCCGCCGCAATGCCTGTCTGCAACTGTGTGAGTACGCCTGTAACCTCGTTAAACGGCTTTGTGTACTGATTTGCGTAGGTAAGGAAGCATGATAACTGTCCGACCGAAAGTGTGCCTGCAACGGCAAACAGAGCACCCATAATGCCTACTGCGGCATAAACCAATGCGTTTACGAATCTTGTTGACGGGTTGGCAAGTGCGCCTGCAAACTGCGCCTTGAATCCCACTTCAAGAAGTTCATCGTTGTACTTTTCAAATTCTTCAAAGGCTCTGTCCTCATATGAAAAAGCCTTTACAATTCTCTGATTGCCGATATGCTCCTCAACATATGACGAGATTTCACCGTTGAGTGCCTGTTGACGGGTAAAGCGGTTGTGCGTCATCTTGCCGATGAATGCCGCAACAAAGAGCGAAAGCGGTGTGAGAACAACAACCACAAGGGCGATTTTCCAGTTGATTGTCAGCATAAATACAAGTGTGCCGACAATGGTAACAATGCCCGAAAAAAGCTGTAGAAACATCTGTGTAAGACCGTCACCAACTGCGTCAACATCGTTGATTACTCGGCTGATAAGGTCGCCGTGAGGTGTTGTGTCAATGTAGGAGAGGGGAACTGTGTTGAATTTTTCAAAAACCTCTCTTCTGAGGTCACGAACAGTGCGGTAGCTGACAATGTTGGTAAAGTAGGTCATAATCCACTGGAAAAGTGCCACACCGCCGATGCCTACACCGATGTACACAAGAATCTGAATAACGCTTGCAAAGTCAACATTGCCTTTGTCAATGATGTTGTCGATTGCGTTACCTGTGAGAACCGGAATATAGAGCGTGAGCGAAACACTGATGATTGCGCTCACAAGAGCTAAAATCAGATAAAACGAATACGGCTTTATTTTTTTGAGTACCTTTTTTACAGAGGAGGATTGTTTTGCTGAATTTTTCATCTTTTGGCCTCCTCTTCATTAAGCTGTGAAAGACAGATTTCACGGTAGGTTTCGCAGTTTTCAAACAGTTCATCGTGCTGACCTTTGCCTACAAGTCTGCCGTCATCAAGCACAAGAATAAGGTCTGCGTTCTTGATTGTTGAGCAACGCTGTGTAACGATTATTACGGTCATATCCTTTGTGTTTTCACGCAAAGCCTTTCTGAGTGCCGCATCTGTTGCAAAGTCAAGAGCCGAAAAGCTGTCGTCAAGAATGAGAAGCTTCGGTGAGCCAGTGAGTGCTCTGGCAATGCAAAGTCGCTGACGCTGACCTCCGCTGAAGTTCTTTCCGCCCTGTTCAACAAAGCTGTCAAGCCCTTTGTTCAGCTTGCTTACAAACTCGTATGCCTGTGCAATTTTGAGAGCCTTTATAATATCCTCATCAGTTGCATTTTCGTTTTGCCATTTCATATTGTCACGGATTGTTCCCTTGAAAAGAATTGACTGCTGTGGAACAATACCAATCTGTGAACGGAGCTGTAAGAACGGATAGTCCTTGACATTTCTGCCGTCAACGCTTACAGTACCCTGCGTTGCATCGTAAAAACGGGGGATAAGGTTGACAAGCGTACTTTTACCGCAACCCGTACCGCCGATAAGACCGACCGTCTGACCACGCTTGATTTTAAAGCTGATGTCCTCAAGCTCATCATCACCTGTGCCGTATGTGAAGTTTACATTGTCAAATTCGATTTTCGGAGTGCTTTCGCTCTCTGAAATTTCAATGTTCTCGGTAGTGCTTTCACACACACTTGGCTGAGTTTCAAACACTTCGTTAAGTCTTGCCGCACTTGCACTCGCTTTCGTGAGAAGGACAACAAGGTTTGCAACAACAATCATTGCAAGCAAAATCTGCGTCATATAGTTTACAAGGGCAATGATGTCACCCGAAAGCATTCCGCTGCCTGCGTTGACATTCTGAGCGCCAAACCAAATGATGAGAATAATTGCAGCATTGGTGATGATGTAGGTGACAGGGCTTAAAAGTGCCGAAAGAATGCTTACTCTGATCGAAGTTTTAGCCAAATCCTCGGTTGAATCGTCAATACGCTTTTTCTCATTTTTCTGCTTTGAAAAGGCTCTGATAACCCTGTTGCCCGAAAGATTTTCACGGCAGATAAGGCTGATTTTGTCGAGCTTTTTCTGCATTTTTTCAAAAATAGGAATACTCTTTGTCATAATGAGGTAAAGAGTAACGGCAATCAATATAGCCGCAATGAAGAAAATAATTGACATTTCAAGGTTGATTGTCATTGCCATAACCATTGAACCGATAACAATAAACGGTGCTCTGGTGAGCAGGCGGATAGCCATTGCAACAGATTGCTGAACCTGATTGGTGTCATATGTGATTCGTGTTATAAGTGACGGAGTGCCGAGCTTGTCCAACTCTGCGTGTGATAACCTGTTGATGTGCAAAAACAAATCTCGGCGAAGTCTTGTTCCCACACCCTGAGATGCCTTTGATGCAAGATACTGACACACGAGCGCACTGCAAAGTCCTACAGTTGCGAGAATAACGAGCAGACCGCCCATTTTCCAGATGTATGCCGTGTCGCCGTTTCGCACACCGTTGTCGATGATTCCTGCCATAACAAGCGGAACGAGCAATTCTAAAATTGCCTCAAACAGCTTGCAAAGCGGACCGATGATACATTCCTTTTTGTAGTATGCAAGATATCTTCGTAGCTTAATCAAATTTTCCCCTTCTCTGCCATAAAATTAACAATACATAAGTAGTATTATTTTACACCGATTAACGATATTTTACAACTTAAATTTTGCGTTGCGGGAATTTGCGGCGGTCAGTGACCGCCAATCGTATCGTGTGTAAACACGATGCGAATAAAACCATTATATGCTTTTTGTTTGTTTTTGTTTTTAACAAAAACAAATGGCGAACACGGTTCGCCGCTACAGTTGAACAATTACTTTGTGACATTTATACGCTTTGTGTTTATCATAGTGTATATGCCTTTACTTGCTGGCATCCGTAAAACAATTAACGCCAAGCTGCTTCAAAAGTAGCTTGGCGTATTTGCTGTTTGCACTACATAATCGGAGAAATGCACCCTTAAATTTACTCAGCAAATTGGAGTTTATTACTTTATGTAGCCCATTTTTATAAAAAAATTACGATAGCGCATCCTTTGTATATCAATCATCTCATTTGAATTTACAAAAGCAATAAAATCACTTTCAGAAATCCATTTGTATGATATTGTTTCACCTTTCTGTAGGGTTATAGATGACTTGTCGCAATCGGTGACACATAAGAAGTTGTAGTATATGGTGTCATGTGAAGTATAATGACCAATTTCCTGTAAATTATTAGAAGAAATTCCCGTTTCTTCTAACAATTCTCTCTTGGCACATGATATTTTATCCTCGCCTTTTAATGCAGAACCACCTGCCGTTGCCTCATAATAACCTCCATAGTTAGATTTTCTTGTATCTCTTTTCATAAGCAGATAGTCACCATCAATATGTTTGACCAAAATTTCGCTTGCAAGGTGATACATTCCATTCGGTATAGGTTCCCCTCGTACCAGGTCATAGTTAGCCAGTGTTCCATCTTTCAGATATCCGTCCCAAATCTCCACAATATTCACCTCGTCAAATTCTTAGTTGTCGATTTATTTTGTTAAAAGAAATAAATTATACAAGAACAGGCACGGTAGATTATCCTACCATGCCCGTTAACTGTTACATGATGTCCGCCTTTTATTTGGTGACTAAATATATGCTCAGTAATTGTTATTACTTAATAAGGCTTGTGCCGTCCATTTCTTCGGGCTGCTCGAGTCCCATAATTTGGAGCATTGTCGGAGCGATATCGGCAAGTCTGCCGCCCTCACGAAGCTCGCAGTCGTAGTTTACTACGCAGAAAGGAACAGGGTTTGTTGTGTGAGCAGTAAACGGTGAACCGTCCTCTGCAACCATCTTATCTGCATTGCCGTGGTCGGCTGTGATAAGAGCAACACCGCCCATTTCTTTGATTGCGTCAACAACCTTGCCAACGCAGGTGTCAACAGCCTCAACAGCCTTTACGGCTGCCTCGAATACGCCTGTGTGACCAACCATATCGCAGTTAGCGTAGTTGAGAATAATCATATCGTACTTACCGCTCTTGATTGCGGGAACGAGCTTGTCTGTAACCTCGTAAGCACTCATTTCAGGCTGAAGGTCATATGTTGCAACAGCAGGTGACTTAACAAGGATTCTGTCCTCACCGGGATACTGCTTTTCAACACCGCCGTTGAAGAAGAATGTTACATGAGCATACTTTTCTGTTTCTGCAATTCTGAGCTGTGTCATACCCTTGTCGGATACATACTCACCGAGTGTGTTCTTGAGAACCTGCGGCTTGAATGCAACTTCAACATTAGGCATTGTTGCATCATACTGAGTCATGCAAACAAAGTTTACGGGGAAGAAACCGTTCTTTCTCTCAAAGCCCTTAAAATCAGGGTCAACAAATGTTCTTGTAATCTCTCTTGCTCTGTCAGGACGGAAGTTGAAGAAGATGATGCTGTCGTTAGGCTTAACCTGAGCACCGCCCTCAATAACACAAGGAACAACAAATTCGTCTGTTACACCGTCATTGTAAGAGTTCTTAATTGCGCAAACAGGGCAGTCTGCCTTGTTGCCCTCGCCATATACCATAGCGGCATATGCCTTTTCAACTCTGTCCCAGTTGTTATCTCTGTCCATTGCGTAGTATCTGCCCTCAACTGTGGCAACCTTGCCTATGCCGATTTCTTTGAGCTTGTTAAGAAGCTTGTCAGCATATTCAGCGGCACTTGAAGGCGGAACATCACGGCCGTCAAGGAATGCGTGAATGTAAACATCTTTAAGACCCTTTTTCTTAGCAAGTTCAAGAATACCGTAGAGATGCTCAATGTGGCTGTGAACACCGCCGTCTGAGAGAAGTCCCATAAGGTGAAGTGCCGTGCCGTTCTTGAGAGCCTTGTCCATTGCATCAACAATAGCCTCGTTATCTTTGAGCTTGTCCTCGTTGATAGTCTTTGTAATTCTTGTGAGTTCCTGATAAACGATTCTGCCGGCACCCATATTTGTGTGACCGACCTCAGAGTTACCCATCTGACCGTCAGGAAGACCTACATCCATACCCGACGCACCAATCTGTGTGAGCGGATTAGATGCAAAAAGCTTGTCAATGTTTGGCTTTTTAGCAGCCTTGATAGCGTTGCCTTTTTCGGGAGCAATACCAAAGCCGTCAAGAATCATTAAAATTACCGGTTTTTTCATTTTGCGTGTCCTTTCCATAAAGCATACACAATCTTGTTATGCAAAAAACAAAATCCAAAAGCCGATTACAGACTTTTGTGCCGTGCCCAAAAGGACACGGCATTGTGTTTGAATATACTTGTTTAAATTACTTGCTTGCAGCCTTTACGATTGCGGCAAACTTCTCGGCAACGAGTGATGCACCGCCGATAAGGCCACCGTCAACATTTGTCTTTAAGAGAAGCTCGTCAGCATTGCCGTCATTCATTGAACCGCCGTACTGAATTGTAACAGCGTCAGCAGCAGCCTGATTGTAAAGCTTAGCGATTGTAGCACGGATGAATGCGCAAACCTCTTCAGCCTGATCAGCTGTAGCAGTTTTGCCTGTGCCGATAGCCCATACAGGCTCATAAGCGATAACAACATTCTTGAGTTCTTCTTCTGTTACATTGAAGAGGTCAAGCTTAATCTGTCTTGCGATAACTTCTTCTGTGATGTCGCACTCACGCTCCCAGAGGAGTTCGCCGACACAAACGATTGGCTTAAGACCTGCGGCAAGAGCAGCCTTTGTTCTCTTGTTTACAGTTTCGTCTGTTTCACCGAAATACTGTCTTCTCTCGCTGTGACCGAGAACAACATATTCAACGCCCATTTCCTTGAGCATACCTGTTGAGATTTCACCTGTGAAAGCACCGCTTTCAGCCCAGTGACAGTTTTCTGCACCGATTTTAACATTTGTGCCTTCTGTAGCCTCAAGTGCTGTTGCAAGGTCAACATAAGGAACACAAGCGATTACTTCACAACCTGCATCTTTAACAAGGGGAGTAATAGCGTTGAGGAGCTCTTTAGCTTCCTTTGGAGTTTTGTTCATCTTCCAGTTGCCGGCGATAATTGCCTTTCTCTTTGACTTATCCATGATAATTTTCCTTTCAGAATATGTTATTATTATAATAAAGTAACAGGGTTAAATCAGTAAGGGCGGAAAAATCCGCCCTTTTATTTGATTAAATTATTTGTCAGCGATTGCTGCGATACCCGGAAGAACCTTGCCTTCAAGGTATTCAAGAGATGCGCCGCCGCCTGTTGAGATGTGGCTCATCTTATCAGCAAAACCAAGCTGAATAACAGCAGCTGCGCTGTCGCCGCCGCCGATGATTGTTGTTGCGTCTGTGTCGGCAAGAGCCTTAGCAACAGCAATTGTACCCTTTGCAAGAGTCGGGTTCTCAAATACGCCCATAGGACCGTTCCAAACAACAGTCTTTGCGCTCTTTACAGCGTCGGCAAAGAGTTCCTGTGTCTTTGTGCCGATGTCAAGACCTTCCATATCAGCAGGAATCTTGTCTGAATCAACAACCTTAACTTCGATTTCAGCATCGATAGGATCAGGGAAGCCTGCAGCGATTGTTGTGTCGATTGGGAGAAGGAGCTTCTTGCCGAGCTTTTCAGCCTTAGCCATCATTTCCTTACAGTAGTCAATCTTTGTATCGTCAACGAGTGAAAGACCGACTTCCTTGCCCTGAGCCTTGAGAAATGTGTAAGCCATACCGCCGCCGATGATGAGTGTGTCGCACTTTTCGAGGAGGTTTGAAATAACATTGAGCTTGTCAGCAACCTTAGCACCGCCGAGGATTGCAACGAACGGACGAACAGGAGTTTCAACGGCATTGCCGAGGTAGTCAATTTCCTTCTGCATGAGGTAACCTACTGCTGTGTCCTTGATGTGGTCTGTAACACCTACTGTTGAGCAGTGTGCACGGTGAGCCGAACCGAATGCATCCATTACGAATACATCAGCGAGTGAAGCAAGTTCTGATGAGAATGGCTCAAGATTCTTTGTTTCTTCTTTTCTGAAACGAGTGTTCTGGAGAAGAACAACATCGCCGTCTTTCATTTCTGCAACAGCCTTTTTAGCATTTTCGCCTACAACCTCGTCATCGTTAGCGAAAACAACATCCTGACCGAGGAGTTCAGAAAGTCTTACTGCTACGGGAGCGAGTGAGAACTTCTCTTCGGGACCGTTCTTCGGCTTGCCGAGATGTGAGCAAAGGATAACCTTGCCGCCGTCAGCGATAAGCTTCTTGATTGTAGGAAGAGCTGCTGTAATTCTGTTGTCGTTTGTGATTACGCCGTTCTTGAGCGGTACATTGAAGTCACAACGAACGAGTACTTTTTTACCTTTTACATTGATGTCATCAACAGATACTTTGTTGAGCTGCATAATATACATTCCTTTCGTGTAAGAAGAAATTTGTAAAAATTTAGTATTTTTACAGTCACCATTATTATATATCAAAAACCCCTTTTTATCAATAGAAAACTTTAAAAAATTCGCCTGCAAAGGTATTTTTTGCACTGCCTTTACAAATACTGATTTTAAGGAAGTTTATGAATATTATTTTTATCCTTATGTCATATTGTTGAGGTCGCTCCACTTGTGGTTGTGAAGCTCGCCCTTGTTCTGCAAAGCAGGATAATCCCATTGCCTTAAAACTTCATAAGCCGCAATTGCAACCGAGTTTGAAAGATTAAGACTTCTTGCCTCGTCAATCATAGGCAGTCTTAAAGTATCATCGGGATGCTGCATTAAAAGCTCCTCGGGTAAGCCTTTTGTTTCTTTGCCAAAAAGAAGATAGCAGTTGTCGGGATATTCAACATCGCTGTGGCGGTGAGTTCCTTTTGTTGAAAAGAAAAAGTATTTTCCGCCTTTTGTTTTTTCAAAAAAATCGTCAATGTTTTCATAATATGTGATGTCAAGCAAGTGCCAGTAGTCAAGTCCGGCTCTTTTGAGTTTTTTATCGTCGGGTTCAAAGCCCATAGGCTTGACAAGATGAAGTCTTGTTCCCGTTGCGGCACAGGTTCGTGCCACATTGCCCGTGTTCTGCGGAATTTCGGGTTCAACAAGCACAAGGTTGAGAGTTGCCAAAAGTTATCACTCCAATTTTTATTATTCCATTCTTTTTCTGTTTAAATACATTTTAAATCGTAAACAATAATAATGCAAGTTTTTTTGACAAAGCCGTGTGACAAAAATGAAAAAACACACATTTTGTCAATGAATTTGCAAGATTGGGAGGTGTGATTATGAATACAAGTCCAATGATGAATGTGATGAAAGGCGTTGCAATAGGAATGACGGCAGGCGTCTGCATGGGTATTGTCGGCAAAAATATGGTAGACAGCAACCCAAAACTCAAGAAAAAGGCAAACAAAGCCTTTAAGACAATGGAGTCAGTCCTCGACACCGCACAGTATATGTTCAGATAAAATCATATTCATCATAAACAAAACCCCGATTCAAACGAATCGGGGTGTAATTTTATACTCTCTTGTATGTGCTTTTCCTGAAAATCAATGTGTCGCCTGAAATATAATATTTGTGATAATCATTCACGGCTTCCTCTTCGCTTTGAGCAAGGTCAAATGATGATGTGCCGTCCCATTCCATTGTGAATACAAGTTTTCCATCACTCATGACCTTGTATGACACAGGGTCAGCACTTGTCGGACCATGATAATCAATATCATTGCAAGAACCGTCATCATTAAAATACATTTTTGAATTTTCGCTAACTTGCCCATCGTCGTCAACAAATGCCCATATTCCGGTTATGCTGTTGTTACTGCAACCGCTTAATGACATAACCGCAAACAACATCGTAATTATACATAACACCATTGATATTTTTCTTAATTTTATCATATTGTTACCTCTGTTTACAGACTTGCCTTAATCTGTTCAATGACCTTCATAACAGATTTTTTTGGTACAGCGGCAACAATACCGTTAAGTGCCATTTCGTTTCCGCCAACACTACCGACACCTGCTTGTACCCAACCAGATACAACGAGCGTTGTATCTGTAAATTCAATTTTTATGTATTGCATAGCAGTCAAAAGTCCTGTACCTTTTTTCCATACAGTTTCGCCGATGTAGGAAACTTCTTTAAAACCGTTTGCCTGCAAAATATTTACAGCAGTGTTGTATGATTCATCAACACTGTTTCGCAGTGGCAGGTTAATAATTGTTCTTGCCATTATAAAAACCTCCGTCAATATTATTAAGTTTTTGGTGGCATCGTGGACATTCGTTAATACCTGCGGTAACATTAAGACCGCAATTTGGACATTTATTGTTATTTCCTAAATTTTTAAGTGAATTAAGCTTATCCTCATTTTTCTTTTTAACAAAAGAAAATATAACCATAATAATTCCTACAAGCAGAATAATAAATGAAATTATAGCAACTGCAATAATTGTTTTTTCAAATGAAGAAAATGGAGATGTCCACGAATATCTTTTGTTTGTATTCACAGTAAATAACGAATATGCAAGTCCGCCAAAGCCGAGAGTTGTCAGAATATACCCAATAACAGTAATCACTTATTGCCTCCTTATTAAATTTTTTAGATATGAAGCTTCATTGATTCAATTATAACATTGCGTAATACAAAATGCAAGACAAAAGTAATACGCAATTTTTGTGTAAATTGCATACAATAGTAATATACAATGTAATACAGGAGCAGTTCACGCAATGAAAAAGTTTAAAATTCCGCAAATTCCCCAAACAACAAGCAAAAGTATACGATTTCCAAACGATGTGATTGATGAAGTGGAATCTGTCCTTGTCGGTACGGATTGCACATTTTCTGCCTTTGTTGTGGAAGCGGTAAGAGTAGCTCTTGAAAATTTAAAAGAAGAATCAGCCGAAGATGAGTAAACAAAACCCCCTATTCAAGTGAATAGGGGGTTTTAATTTTGCATTTTATTATTTAATTAAATCAGCTTGTGTAGCCGAGGGGGTCCATTTTTTCACCGTTGAGGCGGATTTCAAAATGGAGGTGAGGACCTGTTGAGTTGCCTGTTGAACCGACATAACCGATAAGGTCGCCCTGATTTACATACTGACCTGTTACTGCAACAAGTGAACTGCAATGACCGTAAAGTGTTGTGTAGCCACTGCCGTGGTCAATGATAACATAGTTGCCGTAGCCGCTGTTGTCACCGCCCGAGAATGTTACGGTACCGCTTGCGGATGCATAAATAGGCTGTCCGTAAACACCGCCGTCTGAAATGTCAAGTCCGCCGTGAAGTCTGCCCCAGCGTGTGCCGAAGGTACTTGTCAATGTATGTGTGTAGGGGAGTGGCCATGCAAACATACCCGATGAACCTGTTGTGTAGCTTGAAGATGAATTTGAACTTGATGAAGAACTGCTGTCTGATGAGGTTGACGATGAACCTGTGCTTGAAGAAGTATCCTCAGCCTTGCCTTTTACAACAACTTCGTCAACTGCCTCTTTAAGAGTTTTTGCGTCAGTCTGAACTGCATCGGTCTGAACACCGTCAACAAATGTAGTTCTTACCGTTACTTCTTCTTCGCCCTTAACGCCCTTTGTGGTAACTTTTTTGTATGAAGAAGACTTGTCCTCGTCATACTTTACCTTTGTGTCATAAGCCACATCTCTTGTGTAAACAATGTCTGTTGAAAGTGAGATTGAAAACTTGCCGTCTGCAAGTGCCATAACCTCGTCTGCGGTAATAAGGTCTGTACCGCTTGCGTTACCTGTTACAACCTCCACCGAATTTGCAAACTCGGTTGTTGTTTCGTCATCGTAATCTCTGCGGTAATCAACAAGAACCTGATCAAGGTCTGCATTGAGCTGATCAATTTCTTCTGTCGCACCGATGAACTTGCCGTCAATATAAAGACTTGCGCATGACGGTGAAATTGCCTTGAGGTTTGCTGATGCCGATTCGCCGTCAATTTCAGTATGAGGAACAGCCTCGTCACTTGTTGCAACAAGTGCAGGTGTCTGTACGCTGTTGTTATCTTTCATATCAAGTGCGCTTGCAACCGTTACACATGAAAGTGTGATTGCGCTGAAACAGGCTACTACTGCAAGCACGGCCTTTTTTCTGAGCAACTTCTGCGAACGGATTGCCGAGGGTGCAAGGTGAGCATACTGCTTTCCGCTTTTGAACGAAAGTTCCGATACAATCTCTCCGGCACTCTTTGTTGTGCCGTTTCTTGATTCGTTGAATGCTTTGTCAATAGCTGATATCTGTGTTTTTGCTTTCTTTGACGAATTAACAGCCTTGATTGTAACAGACTTTAAAGAACCCTTCCTGTTCTCAATTGCCTGTGCGAGTTTTGCGGCGGTGTTTTTTGACATTCTTACAACTGATTTTGCACAAAATGTTGTTGCTCTCTTTACAAAGCGAACAGTTTTCTGTGCTGTTGTAAGCTCACGCCTGCAAACTTTGCGTTTCTTTGTCGGAAGACTCTCGATTTCATTGAAACCTTCCAAACCAATGAACTTTGTCTCCAAAATAATTTCTCCTATCTCATTAACCGTTACATTTTTGTAACAAACACGATACCTTTATTATACCAAATAGTTACGAAATTGCAATATGAGAATTAAAAAATGTCATAATTAATAATAAGACAGGGGATAAGGTTACAAAAAACAGGGTAAATTAAACAATAATTCCCTATATTAATTATACTGTAAGTTATCAACCGTGTAATCTTTCAACAAAGAGTAATATTTATTTAACTCTTTTAAAGCACCGTCAAGGTTGTGTTCAAGGTAGTTTCCGCACTCAATTGCAGTTGTTCCGGGGATTTCCCCTTTGTGCTCCGCACACTGCTTTATCGTGTCTTTTATAAGCTGTAATGCGTCCTCATTTGACATATCACGAACGAGAAAATAAAAACCCGTTCTGCATCCCATAGGTCCAAAGTAGATTACATTGTCGGCAAATTTGCTGTTGCGGGCATATGTTGCAAAAAGGTGTTCAATTGTGTGCATAACGGGATTCGGAAGATACGGCGGTGTGTTTGGCTTTACAAAACGCATATCGTATGTTGTAATATCTCCGTCAATTCTTGAGATGTAAACACCCGGCATAAGTGTGTTGTGGTTGATTGTAAAGCTTGCTATCTTTTTCATATATATTATCCTTTCTTAATCGTAATCGGCTATGTTTGTAAAGCAGATGTTCATATCAACATCGCCCTCAATTCCGTCAACCTTGCCCGATGAGGAATATTGCCACATAGAAAACTGATAATAGAATGTCGGAACATTTGCGTATTCGCAGTACCAGATGTCAAAATCTGCAAGCTGTGTGAGGTCATATTTGAAGTAAAGCTCCTTGCTCGGAGAATAGATAATCGGTGTGTAGCCAAGCTCCTTTACACGGTTGCAGAATGCCTTTGCACAGGCTGTTGCCTGAGCGGCGGAAACGCTGTCGGTTCTTGCGTCATCATCTTTTATGATTTCCCAGTCATATGCAACGGGAAAATCGATTGTTTCATCACCGAGAAGTGTCTTTATATAGTCAGCCTCTTCAATTGCCTCATCGTTATTGACAGCCTGAGAGAAGAAATACACGCCGACTTTAAGTCCTGCCGCCTTAGCACCCTTTATATATGAAAGGGCGGAATCGTCCGAGTACATTTTTCCGTCAGAACCGTAGCCTCTGCCGCCGATGCGAACCATAACAAAATCAACACCCGATTTTTTAACCTTGTCCCAGTCAATCGTTCCGCTGTAGGAGGAAATGTCGATTCCCTCCATTGAAGCGGCCTTGCCGTTTTCACTGTAGTATTTGAAAGTGTCGTCAGAGGTGAAGTTATCATTGTTGAGTGTGTTTTTCGGTACACCGTCAAGCTCGGTAATCCAGATTTCACCGAGAGTGCTGTCGTTTATATGTATTTTTTCGCCTGTTGTCTTGACGGTTGTGTCTGTGGCAACAGTTGCCGGGGTTGTACTGCCCGACTGCGAACTGCTTTCACCGTTGCTTGAGCAACCGCACAAAACCGAGGTGAGTGCAAGCATGGCAGCCGTTACGGCACAAATAGTTTTTTTCATTATTCTACTCCTGACAAAAATTTTTTAACGCTGAAAAATGTCGATTATACGGACATTTTGCGTATCTGTTAGTCAGCATATCATAAAAAAGTGTTGATGTAAACAAAGAAACCGAAAATAAATATTGAAAATCTTGTGAAAATTAAGTATAATCTAAGGTACAAATGTCCTTCATCAAACAGCGGAGGCATTTATTCGGAAATATAATGATAACAATGTTCCGCAAAAGGCGATAAAGGGCGGTGAGTGAAATTGAATGAAACAAAGGTGCACGGATACCGTCACAAAACAACGGAAGAACTCGTCAAGGCAATTGACGAATGTACCTCTCTCAGTCAGCTTTTCGCTCTCATTCAGCATGAGCATATCACCATTCAGATGCTCACAAGACCGGGTGCATCAAATCTTGCACCAAAAATTTTAAGCCCGAAAGAGATAACAGGCAACCGTGACACACCATTTGAAAGACTGCGAAAACAGGTTCGTGAATCTGTGCTTGAGGACGAAAGAAGGCTTAAACAGAGCAAGCTGATTGCCGAATGCGAACGCCTTTCAAGACTTAATAAAAATGACAAGATAAAGTAAGAGTAATTAGTGGAAGATTTTTGAAATTTTTTACTAAATACTCTTTATTTTTTTGAAAAAAACATATATAATCTAATTATCAAATACGATTGGGGATGAAATATATGACATTCAAATTCAAACACACCTTGGCTGTAATTCTCGCAGTAGTTACCGTAGCTTGTTCTGTTGTCGGAACATTAGCTGTTTCTGCCGCAGAAACAGACCCTCAGCCTGCAACAGAGGCAACTGTTGCATCTGATGTAACAGATACGAGCGTTGAACCAACTCAGGCAACCGAGCCTTCACAGCCGGTAACGGAGCCGCCCGTAACTCCTACGGTTTCTCCGACTCAGCCGGTTAAGCCGAATGTGGGCGCAATCAAGAATCTCACAAGAACGCAATATACAACAAATTCGCTTTCGTTCAAGTGGGATAAAGTAAGCGGTGCAACAGGTTATGTAATCTACTACCGCAACAATGACGCACACAAGAATTTTTCAAGATTTACATATGTAAAGTCAAATGCCTGTACACTCAAAAAGATTAGAACAGCAACCTGGTATGATGTAAAGGTTGCCGCCTATGTTGAGCATGACGGTGTAAAGTATGAGGGTAAGAGTCAGACCTACAGAACAGCTACTCTCCCGAATGCCGTAAGCGTTTCACTCAAGGAGTCGGGTTCTGCAATTACACTTTCGTGGTCAAAGAACTCACAGGCAACAGGCTACAAAATCTACCGTATGAGCGGTGACACAAAGGGCAAGTATGTTCTTTACAAGACAATCACTTCAAATTCCACAACTTCTTTCAGAGATAAGGGAGTTAAGAACGGCAGAGCGTATTACTATCAGGTTAAGGCTTACCGTGCAATCAAAAAGAACACTTACTATTCGTCACCGTCAACAATAAGATGTGTGGCAGGTCTTAATGCCGTTAATTTCAAGACAGATACAAGACTTTCAAGAGTAAATCTCACATGGGGCAAGGCAATGACCACTCCAACAGCATATGAGATTTTCTATTCAACCTCAAAGAACGGAAAATATACAAAGCTTGGTGAAACAAAGAATACTTTCTACAACACCAAAAAGCTTACAGTCGGCAAGACCTATTACTTCCGTATTCGTGCTTACAAGTATTCGGGACCGAGCAGTAACCCGAAAAAGTACAAGTGCCTCGGCACATTCCAGACAAAGAGTGTAAAGATCAGTAAGAATGCCTACGGTGTTTCAGTAGGTAATACCTATGTTGAAATCAGCATCAATCAGCAGCATATGTGGTACTACAAGAACGGTAAGCTTGTTGTTGAAACAGATGTTGTAACCGGCAACTACGGTACAAACGATACGCCAAAGGGTGCATATTCAATCATCTACAAGGCATCGCCTGCAACTTTGATGAATAACTCTCATGTAACATTCTGGCTACCGTTCACATCTGACGGTTGCGGAATCCATGACGCATCATGGCGTTCAAGCTGGGAATACGGCGGAACAAGGTACAAGGGTCACGGCTCACACGGCTGTGTAAACACACCGTACAACGCAGCTAAGAAAATCTATAACAACATTTCCTCAGGAACCCGTGTTGTTGTTTATTGATTTTAATTCGTAGCGAAAACTTGATAAAATAATTTAAGGCTGACAGATTTTTAATAACCTGTCAGCCTGTTTTTTATATGAAAGTTATTGTTAATCAGTAGGGGCGTTCATCGGACGCCCGCAAGTAGTAGTGTAAACTATATGTTAAAACAAATTTTATAAAGACCGCAAAACAACCGTCATACTGTAGCGGCGAACTGTGTTCTCCCGTCTGAAATATAGTCGCAATGCGTTGCACATAAATGTGCTTCCTATTGCTCGTTATTTCAGACAGCGCATTGCTCCCTTTTTCCGCCACCGGCGGCGGTCGCAAGGCTACCAATCATTTCGTGTGCAAACACGATACGAATAAAATTATATTGGCTACAATTAACTGTGCTTTAATCCCATAATGATACCAAGGGCAATGTTTTGTTTTTCTTTTGGCAGACAACGAAATTCATTGAGAAGTTCGCATTCCGTTTCCGAAAGTTTAGACTGTGCAATTTTGTCAATCGGCTGTCTGATGTCCGTATATTCAATTATATAATCAACAGATGTATTAAAGATTGACGCAAGCTTTTTGAGCGTTGTAATGCTCGGTTCAACCTTTCCGTTTTCATATTCGCTGATTATCTTTTGCGAAAAGTTAAGTTCCATTCCCAATGCAATTTGGTTCATAGATTTTTCTTTTCGTAGTTCCTTAATTCTTTGCATTTGCCGTACCCGCTCCATAAATTATACCTTGTGAGTATAATATTATAACTTTTTGTTGACAATTTTATACAATATAGGTATAATTCAAGTGAATAAAGTATATAAAATTATAGAACTTGCTTTTGCATTAAGTGATTTTTTAATTAGAAATAATTTAAGGAGTACGCAATGATTATTTTATTTAGTAATTGTGGTTTTGCAATTATTGCATTTTTATTTTATCTGTGTGGAAGTAATAGAGTAGCCGAAGTATTTGCTGATTTCATTGTTAACAATTGCTATTTAATATTTGCGGTTTTATTAATTATTACTTTTCTTATATCATTCTATTTAGTTCGGAAAAATTCATTCAAATCAGTAAAAGTTACAGCTACAATAGGTTTTACAATACTTGATTTTGCAAAGGTGTTAATTTTTTATTTGTTACTTGTTACTTGGTCAATAGATTTTGTTTGTCATAATGATGTGCTGAATTCAATTATATCGTTGCTTGTGATACCTCTTGACTTAATGTTCATTAGTTGTATATGTGTAGTACCGACATTTATTTTAAGGTTAAAATATGCAGAATACGGTAATATTTTAAATATATGTTTAGTAATGGCATTGGATTTATTTTTAACAATACTATTTGTCATACTCATTCGTTTGCTAATAGCGGAAAGTTTTCTCACAACCTATTCAATAATATCATCTAATGGTTGGTGGGAAAATATTCTTAATATTGCATGAAAATGATGATTGCATTAAAAAACAGACTGATAATCTGTCAGTCTGTTTTTGTATGAATGTTATTGCTATTTTGTAGCGGAGAACCTCGTTCGCCCGCTTTGATGAAATGATTTGTTTTACTAAAATGTTTTGATGTAATGAAAGTTGTGTATTATCCGTAGCGGTATTTATAAATATTCTTTACTTACGAACTCGGTTGTGTGGCGGTTTTACTGCACATTTTGCCGTCAACATCTGTGTAGTATTCGCCTTTGAGCAGAATTTGCGAAATCGGAACGATTTCGTAGCCCTCGGACTTGATTGCCTCGATTACCGTCGGCAATGCTTCGGGGGTATTTTTTGCACCGTTATGCATCAGGATAATACTGCCGTTCTTGATTTTTTTCATAATATTCTGCTTTATCTGCTCGGGAGTAGGATCTTTCCAGTCGAGCGAATCGACATCCCATTGCACGCAATACATATTACAGCCGTTGACCGACTTTACAACATCATTGTTGTAATCGCCGTAGGGGGCTCGGAACAGGGTGGGAGTTTTGCCCGTAAGCTCCTTGATTTTTTCGTTGCAGGACTGAATCTGACCGACCATATCGGACAATGACATCTGCGTCATATGTGGATGGGTGTTGCTGTGATTGCCCACATCGTGACCGTGCTTTGCAATATCTTTTACGCTGTCGGGATAATTCTTAACCCAGTCGCCCACAAGGAAAAATGTTGATTTCACCTTGTATTTATCAAGAATTTCAAGCAGATGCTCGGTCTGCTCATTGCCCCATGCCGCATCAAATGACAGGGCAACCTGCTTTTTGTCCGTGTCAACATAGTAAATGGGAATTTCACGCTGAGCAGCCGCACTCTGAACGGCTCGAACGGTTGATGTGACTGCAATTGCCCCTGCAAGCACTCCGATTAAAAGACAGAATCCGATTGATATTAGATTTCGTTTTGTTATGATATACAAACGCATAAAATCCCCTCCATACCAAATTTATATGAAGGGGATTTTTATTTATTCATATTTTGTTTTAATTAGGTGCGTTCATTGGGCGATAGCGGTCAAGTTAACCCTCAACATGCCATTCAATGCCGTCTTTTGTGTCCTTGACAACAACTTTCATCTCTTTAAGCTTGTCACGGATAGCGTCGGCTGTCGCCCAATCCTTTTCGGCACGGGCTTTTGTACGCTGTGCAATAAGCTCCTCAACTTTCTTGGCAAAGTCATCGTCAGCGTCCGCTTTGTTGCTTTCGGGAACTTTTGTAAGGTTGAGTGAAAGCACCTTGTCAAATTCGCCGATTACATAAAGTTTTGTTGCATCGTCTGCGTCAGCCTTGAGAACATCATAAACGCAGGTGAGAGCAAGAGAAGTGTTGAGGTCATTGTCAAGCGCCTCGCTAAATCCCTTTGTAAGCTCCTCAGCCTTTGCCATATCAGGCTCACCGTCCCTTGAAAGAGCGGAAATTCTCTTTACAAGCTTGTTGTAGGCTGTGGCTGTGTTGTCAAGGTTGTCATATGAGAATGTGAGCGGCTTGCGGTAGTGGCTCTGGAGGCAGAACATTCTGTAAACAAGCGGATTGTAGCCCTTTTCTTCAAGAAGTGAAACTGTAAGGAAACCGCCCTTTGACTTGCTCATTTTGCCTCTTGCATCGTTGAGGTGAAGTACATGGAACCAGTACGGACACCACTTGTGACCGAGAAAAGCCTCGCTCTGTGCAATTTCGTTTGTGTGATGGGGGAAAGCATTGTCAATGCCGCCGCAGTGAATATCAAGATATTCACCGCAATGCTTATAGCTGATGCATGAACATTCGATGTGCCAGCCCGGATAACCTACGCCCCACGGACTGTCCCACTTGAGCTCCTGTGAATCAAACTTTGACTTTGTGAACCAGAGAACAAAGTCAGCCTTGTTACGCTTGTTTTCGTCCTCTTCAACGCTGTCACGAACGCCGACAGCAAGATCGTCCTCGTTCATGTTGCCGAACACATAGTAGTTGTCGAGCTTTGAAGTGTCAAAGTAAACATTGCCGCCTGCAATGTAGGCATAACCCTTTTCAAGCAGAACGGAAATCATATTAATAAAATCGTCAATGCAGTTTGTTGCGGGTTCTACAACATCGGGACGCTTGATGTTAAGCTTTTCGCAGTCGGCAAAAAATGCGTCTGTGTAGAACTTTGCAATCTCCATAACAGTTTTATGCTCACGCTTTGCGCCTGAAAGCATCTTATCCTCGCCTGTGTCGGCATCGCTTGAAAGATGACCTACATCTGTGATGTTCATTACACGGTTTACATCATAACCCGAAAAACGAAGATACTTTTCAAGAACATCTTCCATAATATAGGTGCGAAGATTGCCGATGTGGGCATAGTGATAAACAGTAGGACCGCAGGTGTACATATTAACCTTGCCGGGTGTGTGCGGCACAAATTCCTGCTTTGTCTGTCCGAGAGAATTATATAAAATCATTTGCTATTCCTCACTTTTTACATTTTCCTTTTTCAGCTCGTCAAGCTGTTTTTGAAGTTCAAAAATTTTATGCTCAAGATTGCACAATGCAAGTGCAACCGGATCCGATACATGAATCTGGTCAAGGGTTTCACTGCGAACACCGTTGACTTTTACTACTCTTGCCGGAACGCCGACAGCCGTTGCATTCGGCGGAACTTCGCTTAAAACAACCGCACCTGCGGCAATTCTTGCGTTGTCACCAACCTTGAACGGACCGAGAACCTTTGCACCCGAGCCGACAAGCACATTGTTGCCGAGTGTGGGGTGTCTTTTTCCCGTTTCTTTGCCTGTTCCTCCGAGAGTAACATTCTGATAAATGGTGCAGTTGTCTCCTATTATTGTAGTTTCGCCTATGACAACACCCATTCCGTGATCTATAAACAGTCCCTTGCCGATAGTTGCACCCGGGTGAATCTCAATTCCCGTCTTGTGACGACTGCGTTGAGAAATCCACCTTGCAAGAAACTTTAGGTTGTGTCGCAAACACCAGTTGGCTTTTCGGTGAGAACGCACCGCCTTGAAACCCGAGTAGAGAAAAAACACCTCTGCTCTGCTCCTTGCGGCAGGATCACGCTCCATAACCGCATCAATATCCGCTTTCAGGGTTTTAAACACGCAATCACCCTCCTGTCAAGACCGTGAGAGTATGTTCTCAGGTCTGAGAAATAAACTGTCTGTTTTGAATTATATATACAACGCCCGAAATGATTGTGAATACAACCGAAATCCAGATGAGAATTTCTCCCACCACAAAGAAAATCGGTTCAAATGTTGCTGTGTTTAAAAAATTAAGTCCGACTTCGGGCAGTTCAAGCACGATTTGCATTGCAATTACTGCAATTATAGCAATCATCTGTGAAACCGTCTTTGCTTTGCCCCACATATTAGCGGCGACAACCTTGCCTTTTGAGGCGGCAATCAGCCGTATTGAGGTGACGGAAAATTCACGGAAAAGCACGATTATGACCGCAACGCAGTCACATATTCCAAGCTGTACAAAGCACAGAAATGCGGCAAGCACAAGAATTTTGTCTGCAAGCGGATCTGCAAATTTTCCGAAGTCTGTAACAAGACCGTTTTTTCTTGCAATTTTTCCGTCAAACATATCCGTAAGTGACGCCGCAATAAAAATAATCAGGGCAACGGCATTGTTGAGCGGAAAGTTTGCAAGCAATGCCGCCACAAAGAACGGAACAAGAATTATTCGTCCTACTGTCAGTTTATTTGGTAAGTTCATTTTATGTGCCTTTCAAAGTTAAATATTATGAAATTGCTGAGTCTTTTAGCCACTTAGTCGATTTTGCCGACAAATTCGCCTACAGGATCGCAGCCTGTGTAATCGGTTACACGCACCTTGACAAAATCTCCTGCCTTTGGCTTTTCACCGTCACAGGTGAAGAATACACAGCCGTCAACCTCGGGGGCGTCGGCATAACTTCTGCCGAAGAAACATTCGGCAAGCTTGTCAAAGCCTTCAACAAGAACTTCAATCTCTTTGCCAACAAGGCTTTCGCAGTATTCAGCCATAACCTGCTGTTGATGCTCCATAATAATATCGGCACGCTTTTGCTTGATTTCTTCGTCAATTTGGTCGGGCATTTCAGCTGCCTTTGTGTCCTCCTCGGGAGAGTAGGCAAAACAGCCGAGTCGCTGAAACTTCATATCAGCGGCAAACTCTGCAAGCTCATTGAACTGCTCCTCGGTTTCACCGGGGAAACCTGTAATAAAGGTTGAGCGGAAGATTACATTCGGAATTTTATCCTTAATCTTGTTCATGAGTGCAGTAAGGCTTTCTCTGTCGCCGTGACGGTTCATTCTGCGGAGAATATCCTTGTTACAATGCTGGAGCGGAATATCCATATATTTTACAATCTTATCTTCACTTGCAATTGTGTCAATAAGCTCGTCTGTAATTCTGTCGGGATAGCAGTAGAGAACCCTTATCCATTTAAAGCCGTCAATCCTACAAAGTCTTCTGAGAAGCTCTGCAAGCATCGGTTTGCCGTATTTATCCTCACCGAAACGGGTTGTGTCCTGAGCAATGACATTGAGTTCCTTGACTCCACGCTCAGCAAGACCTTCCGCCTCTTTTACAACATCTTCAATATCTCTGCTGCGGAATCTGCCTCTGATCATCGGGATTGCACAATAGGAACAACGGTTGTCGCAACCCTCGGCAATTTTGAGATAAGCGGTGTAGGGGGGAGTTGAAAGAATTCTTCCGCCCTCAAGCGGCAGACAAACCTTGTCGGGAAAGCTTTCGCACTTCTGTCCGTCAAGTGTTTCCAAAACGATGTCTGCGATAGTTTCGTTAGCACCGATTCCGATAACCGAGTCAACCTCGTAAAGCTGTTCGGAAATCTCCGATTTATATCTTTGAGCAAGACAGCCTGTTACGATGATTGCCTTGATTTTGCCCTCGTCCTTGAGCTTGCCGAGTTCGATAATTTCGTTAATGCTTTCTTGCTTTGCACTTTCTATAAATCCGCAGGTGTTTACAATTACTGCGTCCGCATCTGCCGGATCGTTCACAATAATAAATCCTCTGTTCTTGAGCGTGTACAAAAGCATCTCGGCGTCAACCTGATTTTTTGCACAACCGAGTGATACAATGCCTACTTTATAATTCATAATCAGTCTTCCTCTGTGTATTCTCTGAGGACGGTCTTAATGTCATCCCATCCGTATCCGAGCCTTTGCAGAGCGGCAACGGCTCTTCGCCTTATTTTTTCATCATTTATGTTTTTATATTTTCTGTCGATAACCGCCCTTATTCCGTCACACGGATCAAAGTCGATTTCTTCGATAATCTCTTCTGCAAGTTCACGGTCAATTCCCTTTTGAACAAGCTGTCTTACCGCACCTCTCGGAGCATTATGTTTTGAAAACAAAAGCTGTTCGGCATATCGTCTTGCAAAGTTTTCGTCATTTACAAGACCGAGTTCTTCCATTCGCTCAACAGCCTTTTCCGCCGATTCCTCGTCACAGGTGCGTTTGATTTTGTCGGTGAGTTCTTTTTTTGAGTGGTCACGATAGGAAATAAGCCACAAAGCCTTTTCCTTTGCACGGCGCTCATTGCTTAGCCTGATAATCTCGTGCAGCTCCTCGTCATCAATCTCTCTGCCGACATCAAATCGGTTTTCAATAACTGTGCGTGCGTCAAGATTCATAACATATTCGCCGTCAATGTAGAGCGCACACATCGCCTTTCTTCGTGGTTCAACTGCGGTTATAAGCATCAGTCGTCAACCAGAACATCAATTTTTGCACCGCTCTTTTTGTCTGTCTTATCCGCAGAATCAGGCTTGATTTCTTGGTTTGCAGACGGAACTTCGGTGATTTTTACCTTTGGAGCAGGCTTTTTGCGTTCATAAAGCTTGTCAATATTTTCCCAGAGTTTCTTCTCAATTTCAGCAGCAAGCTCCTTGTCGGTTTTGAGAAGTTCCTTGACCTTGTCGCGTCCCTGTCCGAGTCGTCTGCCGTCATAGCTGAACCATGCTCCTGCTTTTTGAACAACCTCAGCCTTTACGGCAAGGTCAAGAAGCTCGCCCTCACGGGAAATGCCTTCACCGTACATAATATCAAATTCAGCTTCACGGAACGGAGGAGCAATCTTGTTTTTTACAACCTTTGCTCTTGTGTGTGAACCGACCATTTCACCGCCTGATTTAAGGGTTTCAACTCTTCTTATATCAATACGAACGGAGCTGTAGAACTTGAGCGCACGACCGCCGGTTGTTACTTCGGGGTTGCCGTAAACAACACCGACTTTTTCACGCAACTGGTTGATGAAGATTGCAACGCAGTTTGACTTTGAAATTGCGCCTGCGAGTTTACGCAGTGCCTGTGACATAAGTCTTGCGTGCAGACCTACATGGCTGTCACCCATTTCGCCCTCAATTTCAGCCTTTGGAACAAGAGCAGCAACGGAGTCGATTACGATAACATCAATCGCACCGCTTCGGATAAGTGCCTCTGCAATTTCAAGAGCGTCTTCACCCGTGTCGGGTTGTGAAACGAGGAGTGAATCAACATCAACACCGAGAGCCGCCGCATATGTCGGATCAAGTGCATGCTCAACATCAATAAATGCAACATTGCCGCCGTTTTTCTGTCCCTCTGCAATGCAGTGGAGAGAAAGTGTTGTTTTACCCGAAGATTCAGGCCCGTAAATTTCAACAATTCTTCCGCGGGGAAGTCCGCCGATTCCGAGTGCAATATCAAGCGAAAGCGAACCTGTTGAGATGTGTTCAATGTTCATATGTTTATTTTCGCCAAGACGCATTACAGCACCCTTGCCGAACTGTTTTTCAATTTGTGTGAGCGCAGTTTCAAGCGCTTTGTTTTTATCTACTGCCATTTTATATACCTCCGTACTCCGCAAATGGAGCTGATGTTTTTCGGTCTGTAACATAACCGTCACTTCATCGGCGGTTATGTCCGCACTAAGATTATAAAATATGTGAGGGGAAAATGCAATAATTTGGCGGTAATTTTATCGAACAAAATTTCTAAAATCAGAGCAAAGTCCCAATAATCGCCCTCTGCACACCGCCAAAGTCAAGCGAAATTTTAAAATCCGAAAAGCCTTTGTCAGTCATAAGTGCCTTTACTGCGTCAGCCTGATTTTCTCCGAGTTCAAATGCAAGCGCACCGCCTTTTTTGAGTTTTCTGCTCCAACGGCTCACTATTTCACGGTAAAAATCGCAGCCGTCCTCGCCGCCGTCAAGTGCAAGTCTTGGTTCAAGCCGAACTTCTTTTTGAAGTGTTTCGATGTCGGCTGATTTTATATAAGGCGGATTTGAAACAATGAGGTCAAGCTCACCGTCTGCAAATGTATCGCAGATTTCGAGAGCGTCAGCCATAACAGGCTTTACTGACGAATTGTTTTCTTTTACATTTGTTTCAAGATATGAAAATGCGGTTTCGTCAATTTCAACTGCCGTAACTTTTGCACCCGAAATTTTATCAAGTGCAACGGCAATTGCACCGCTGCCCGAACAGAGGTCAACCGTTTTTTTGTCGGCTCTGTTTTCGAGAAAATCAATGCAGAGATTGACAACCACTTCCGTGTCATCACGGGGAATGAGCACGCCGCTGCCCACCTTAAAATCGAATCCCATAAAGCTCCATTCGCCGAGAATATACTGCAACGGCTCGCCCGAAATTCGTTTTTCTATAAAATTTAAAAAGTTATGCGAACAGTTTTCATCGGCTTTATCAGTTTTGTGCATGATAAAGCCGACTCTGTCAAGCGAAAAAGCCTTTTGTAAAAGACTTTGCGCCTCAAATTTTGAATTTTCAATATTATTATTCTCAAGCAGTTTAAGTCCGCTTTGATAAATTTCGTTTACAGTCATTACTTGCTTACAATGTCCGAGCCGTCCTCGGGGATAACAGCCTTGATAGCCTCAATTGCAACTTCAATCATAGTGTCGTCAGGCTCTTTTGTTGTGATTCTCTGCGCCCAAAGTCCGGGAGCGGCAATGATTCTTGTTACGGCATTGTCGTGCTTACCGCAGATTTTGATAAGCTCATAGCCGACTCCGCATGAAACGGGGAGAAGAAGAATCTTGAATACAGGTCTTAAAAATCCGATGCCGAAAGGTGCAACAGGAACGAAAAGACCGACAAGAATGCCGACAATCAGCATAAGAACCATAAAGCTTGTTCCGCATCTCGGGTGAAAACGGCTCTGCTTTTTAACATTTTCAACTGTGAGTTCTTCTTCGTTTTCGTAACAGAAAATTGTCTTGTGCTCGGCACCGTGGTACATAAACACCCTTTTCATTTCTGTCATTTGTGAACATACTATAATATAAAGTAAGAAAAGAAAAATCTTGAGAACACCCTCAAAAACAGACTTCCAGAAAACAGCGTTTCCGCCGTCACCCTTGAAAGCGGGTACAACATTTGCACTGAGGTCAAACAGGAAAGAGGGGACAAAGAAGAAAAGTCCCACGGCAAGCGCAACACCGAGAATTGACGCAATTACCATCATGACCTTAACAAGCTTGTCGCCGAATTTATCATCAAGCCATTTTTCAAACTTTGACGGTTCTTCTTCAATTTCGGTTGATTCAATTGCCTTATCGGCAGAGAGCATAAGCGCTTTGTAGGAAAGTCGCATTGAGTCAATAAGACCTGCGATTCCTCTTAAAAACGGAAGCTTGAAAAGCTTACATTTTGAGGGAATTGTGTTTATGCTTATATCCTCGCTGTAAATCTTGTCGGGTGCGGTACGAACACACACGGTTGTGCGTTTCGGACCTCTCATCATAATGCCTTCAATCAGGGCGCTGCCGCCGATTGAGGTGATTTTTTTAGTAGTATTTTTAGCCATTAGCTGTTCCTTTCTGTATTAGGCTGCACAGAGAAATAATAAGATTAAAGCTTAATGTTTTCGGGAAGTGAGCTTTCACTGCCCTCTTTATATACAGGGAAGGTGAGCGTTACGGTTGTGCCGACACCCTCTCCGCTTTCGATATCAAGTGAACCGTTGTGGAGGTTCATAATCTCATCGGCAACCGCAAGTCCGATTCCCGAACCGCCGACAGTCTGGTTTGCTTTGTAGAATTTTTCCTTAACCTTTGGAAGATCCTCGGCAGAAATTCCGCAACCTGTGTCGGTTATTACAATTTTGATAATATCGGGTTCATCTTTGCTGTAGATTACCTGAGCGGCAACAACACCGCCCTTTGGTGTGTATTTCAACGCATTGTCAAGCACATTGAGGAAAACCTGCTTGAGCCTGTTTTTATCGCCGTAAACGGCAGGATAAACAACCTCGGGCTCATCATAAAGAAGATGCTTGCCCTCTGTAACGGCTCTTTCCTTTAAGAAGTAAACCGCATCGTCAAATTCGGCAAGAATGTCAAGCTTTTCCTTGATGAGCTTCATTCTTCCGCTCTGAATACGGCTGAAGTCAAGAAGCTCTTCTACAATGCTTGTAAGGCGTGAGCTTTCGCTGATAATAACTCCCATACCACGGTCAAAGGTTTTGCGGTCAAGCTTTCCTCTTTCGGAAAGCTGCATTGTTTCAGCCCAGCCCTTAATCGCCGTAAGCGGAGTACGCAACTCGTGTGATACTCGTGAAATAAAATCGTTTTTCATCTGATCGGCTGTCTGCAAATCAAGAGCCATATCGCTTATTGCATCGCAGAGGTCGCCGATTTCATCATCGTATTTGTACTCAATCTTCTTTGCCTGTGAAAAATCGCCGTGGGCAATCTTGCTTGAAATCTCCGAAAGTTTTCTTATCGGGGTAACGATTGAACGGATAAACATAAGTCCCGACAATATTACAAGGGCGATGATAACAAGACCGCACGCAACAACTGCCGCAGAAACAAGCACAATTGCCGTGTTGACCTGTTCCATGGAAACAATGTATCTTACCGCACCTACGCAGGTTCCGTTTTCGTTGGTGATGATTCTTGTCAGGCTCATTGCACTTTCGTTCGATGAAAGCTTGCCGTTCCAATATGCACAGCCGTTTTCGTTTGAGAGTGCGTCATTAAAATCGGGAATCTGCTCGTTGTCATCGGGGGTGAATCCTGTTGAAGTCATGACAACTCTGCCGGAGGAATTGATTACAAGAACCTCCATTTCTTCTTTTTTGTCAAAGTTTTCAACATAATCACGGGCAGACGCCGTAAACGAGGTTGAACTGTCGCTCTGAAATCCCGAAAAGACAAGTGAAAGTTCGCTGCTTGTTGTGTTCAGGTTCTGTTCAACGCTGTTTTGAAAAATATATGTAACAATGAAAATAAGGCTGACAACAATAAGGATTATGATTGTCAGTATAACGCTCAATGTGTTGAGCATCCATCTTTTTGAAATACCCTTAAAAATTGTTGCCGCCCTCCTCTTTAGATTGTATAAATTTTATACAGGCTGTTTTGCAAAGTTATTCGAAAGTTATTCGCCTGAATCCCACTTGTAGCCGAGTCCCCAAACCGTGATGATATGTTTAGGATTTGAAGGTTCGTCCTCAACCTTCATTCTGAGTCTGCGGATATTAACATCGACAATTTTATCCTCGCCGACATAAGCGTCTCCCCATACATGGTTGAGAATGTCGATTCTGTCAAGAGCAACACCCGGATTCGAGAAGAAGTACTCCATAATCTGGAATTCAACCTGTGTGAGTTCAATCATCTTTCCGCTCTTCATAAGCGCACGGTTGCGAAGATTGAGTGTGAACTCGCCCGATTTAAGCTCTTCTTTAAAGTTGTTTTCGGAATGTGACTGTGCAAGCGCAACTCTTCTGTAGAGTGAATCAACTCTTGCAAGAAGCTCACTCGGTGAGAAAGGCTTTGTAACATAGTCGTCTGCACCGAGCATAAGTCCTGTTACCTTGTCCATTTCCTGAGTTTTTGCCGAAAGCATAATAATTCCGATTCCGCCGTTGCGGTTTCTCAGCTCCTTACAAACCTGAAAACCGTCAATACCCGGCATCATAACATCAAGAATCGCAACATCAAAATCGCCGTTGTTTTCTTCATATTTCTGCAAAGCCGCCTCGCCGCAGTCTGCCTCAACTACATCGTAGCCTGCCCTTGTAAGATTGATAACGACAAAGTCACGAATTGCCGCTTCATCCTCACAAACAAGAATTTTTTTCATATCAAAACCTCCGTTGCTATGATCAGATTCCCGACTGATCAAGTGTGGAAAAACCTGTCTTGATTTCGTCATCACTTAGCGAAATCTGTGTGTCGGGATTTATATTATTAAATGTGTATGCATATTTATCGTCTTTTGTAATCAGCGTAAAATCATCCGATTTGCCCGATTCCCATTCGCTGACGGGGAACACCTTTATTTCAAAAAGCTCCGTGTCAAGCTTAGTGCCGTTCCATGCATAGAATGAGGTGGTTTCGCTTTCAAGGTCGGTAATTGCCGTAACCTTGTTTTCGCTCCACTTATCGGCATAGTTCATCATAAACATATAATCGTAATTTATGATTACCGCCTGTTTTGCAACAAGCGCCTCCTTGGGTGTGTCAAAGCTGTTCCAAATGATTTTGTCGGCATAAATATTTTTGCTGTCACCGCTCTGTTTCGGCAGATCAAGTGTAACGGGAATTTCAAGCTTTCCGTCCTTGTCAATGTCCGAACAGATGACCTGCGATGAACGCCGGGTTATATTTTTTGCTTTTTCTTTAAAAAGAGGATTACGCAGAATTGCAAGGTCACGGCTGTAAAAAATAACCTGTGTGTTCGTAACCTCATTTGCGGAAGTTCCGTCAACGACAATTCCCGTAATATCGTTATCAAGCTTTGTAACGGCAATGTTCTTGTACTTTACAACATTCGGATCCATGTTTGCCATCGCTTTGGCATACAGGCTTTTGCTGTCCTCGTTGTAATCAAGCATTGACGCAAGAGCCTCGTTTTCGGTTGTGTAGAGAACAAGCGACATAATCTCGCTTGTTCCGTCATTGTCAAAATCCCCCGTAACAAAGCTTGAACAGCTTTGTCCCGAACCCACTTCGTTTGTCTTGCCTTCCGAGTAGGAGTAGCAGGAAAGCTTGCCGACATTCGGAGTGTAGGTTGTTGAATTAACGATGATTTCAGCCTTTCCGTTGCCGGTTAAATCCGCAAAGTCAACGCTGTCAATATCGGTGGTTTCAAAGATATTGTCGGACGCAATCTCCCACGAATTGTCTTTTGAGTACATGACAAGCATATGAACCGAAGAAGTTTCGACACTGTTGCGAAAAAACGCAACAGCCTCGTTGCTGTCGTTTCCGTCAAGGTCGGTCATGATGATTGCACTGCGGAATTTTCCGTTTTTAGGATATTTCAGCGTATAACCGCTGTCAGCCGTTTTGGCAATAAGCTGTTCAATTTCAGCCTCATCTCCGACTGCCTTAGGAGGACGAAGAAGATTTTCTGCGCTGAAATCCGTGATGTTGCAACCGCTCAAACCGACAAGCATTGAACCGAGAACCAAAGCCGAAATCAGCTTTTTAATCTTCACAAAAATCCCTCCCGTCTTTATTTATGGGGCTGTCAAGGCTTTTGTCTTGCAATAAGATACTTGATTTTTATGCCCTCTTCGGAGAACATTTTTTCATGCTCTGTTTCAATATTATCGGTAACATCGCTTGCGTGCAAATCACGGGTGAGATACAAAATTTCATATCCGCTCTGCTCAAAGTATTCAAGACTTTCGTCAAACAGCTCGTCATCATCGGTTTTGAAACGGATTTCGCTGTCAGGCTTCAAGAATGTTTTGTACATTTCAAGCTTTTTGTAGTATGTAAGTCTGCGCTTTTTGTGCTTTGCTCTCGGCCACGGATTGCAGAAGTTGATGAAAAGTCTGTCAATCTTATCGTCAGCCGTAATGATTTTGTCAAGCATTTCAACATTGTATTTTACAAGTAAAAGATTTGTAATATCATCCTGCGTTTTGCCGGCGTCCTCAAAAAGCTTTACAATTGTTCTTCTGCCGACGCCGAGCATATCAACCTTGATGTCAAGTGCGATAATATTTTTGTCGGGATTTTTAAGCGCAAGCTGTCCCGCAAAACCGCCCTTGCCGCAGCCGATTTCAAGATACAACGGCTGTTCCTTTTTGAAAGCCTGCATCCATTTCCCGGCGTTTTCTTCTGGATTCTTTACATAAAAATTGCAAACGGAAAGCTCCGGTTCTGCCCATTTCTTTTTTCTGATTCTCATAATACCTCATTTTGCGGTGCGTACAGACGGCGCACTACCACATATAGTAATTTACCGTATCATTATATCAAATTGTAACAAATTATGCAACAAATATTTTGATAATGATGCTTACAGGTTAAATAAATTTAATCATATCGTCACAGGATTGCGATTTTGTAAAAACAATCTCGGAAAATTCTTTTGAAAGCTTGTTTACAAGCGGTAAAATTACAATATCTTCACTTTTGAAGTGACCTGCGTCAATAATGTCAATTCCGAGTGAATTTGCGGCGATAATCTCATGGTGCTTGATTTCTCCCGTGACAAGCACATCAACACCCGCCAAAGCCGCATCAAACACATTTGAACCGCCTGCACCCGACGATACGGCAACCTTTTTAACCCTGTCTTTAATGTCGGTGTAGCGAAGTCCCTTGCAGTCAAGATTTTTCTTTGCAAGCTTTGCAAAATCGTGAATATCGGTTTCGCTTTCAAGCTCGCCCGTGAACATACACTCGCCAAACTCCGACAGCACGGGATTTTTGACTCCGAGTGCGTCTGCAAGGCAGATGTTCACTCCGAACTTTTCTCCGAGATCAAGGTTGGTGTGCATACAAACGGCGGAAATGCCCTTTTGTGCAAGCATATAGGGAACGGAAGAGGTTGAAAGCCTTTTTATAGGGGCAAAAATTACGGGATGATGACTGATAATCAGCTCACATCCCAGACTTTCCGCCTCATTCACAACATCTTCCGTAATGTCAAGAGCGACAAGCACACGGCTTACGGCTGTGTATTTGTCGCCCACAATAAGCCCTGCGTTGTCAAAACTCATCTGAGTTGCACAGGGCGCAAATTCTTCAAAAAAATTAAGTATATCGTTTATGGTTTTCACTTAAAACTCTCCTCAAGAATGCGTGCGGTTTCGGCACAGACAGGGTTGCCCTTAGCCTGTTTTAAAAGTCTGCGCACACAGCCTTCAATAAATCTGCGGTGCATGGAGTTGTTTTTCGGATCAAGCCCGTAAAGAAAAAGGTCGCTTTCGGATACCGTGCGAACCTCACCGCTGTATTCAGCAAGAATTACAGTGTAGCACTTTTTTGCGGCAGTACAGCAGTCACGCTTGATAACGCTGAAACCGTTTGCAAACAGCCAACGCATAAGCTCTTCACTTTTGGTCATAGGCTGAAGAATAAAGTGCTTTGACCTGTCCTTTGAATACTCCCAGTTTTCGATAATCTGCGAAATGAGTTCTCCGCCCATTCCTGCAATTATTATGTCGTCAGCCTCATCGCCCGAAATTTTTTCAAGACCGTTTGAAAGTCTTGCTTCAATTCGATTGTTAAGACCGCTGTTGTTAATTGTTTCAATTCCCCGTTCAAGGGGCAGGGGGTTGATGTCTGCGGCAATCGCTGTGTCGCATCTGCCAATACGGCACAGCCACACCGGAAGATAGGCATGGTCTGTGCCGATATCGGCAACCTTTGCTCCGTCACGCACAAAGTCTGCACAAAGCGCAAGACGGTTATCAAGTGAAAAATCAGATGCGCCGTTCATTATGCAATTGCTTTGTTAAGGTCTGCAACGAGTGCGTCTGCATCTGCACCGTGTACCATACAAGCCTCTTCAATCGTTTCGCCTCGTGATGCAGGACAGCCAAGGCAGTGCATACCGATGCTGAAGAAAAGCTCTGCTGTGTCGGGGTACTGATCAAGAACATCACCGATTATTGAATTCTTTGTAATTTCCATTATAAAAAACCTCCTGTGTCATGAAACTGCAACATCGCGTTGATGTCGCACTATAGTAGTATAGCATAAAGCCGTACTTTTTAAAAGTGATATTTTAAATTTTTGTGTAAGGTATAAGTCTTATTTTGCCCAATATTTGCGGTCAAGACTGCGGTATTGAACCGCCTCAAGAACATGCTCGGAGCGGATTATTTCCGACTCGTCCAAATCGGCAATGGTTCTTGCAACTTTCAAAACCCTGTCATACGCTCTTGCGGTAAGTCCAAGACTTTCAAAAGCGTCCTTGAGCGTCTTTTCAGCCTCTTTATCAATTATGCAGACCTTTTCAAACTGCTCTGCGTTAATTTTTGCGTTGCAGGTTGTTTTACTGCCCTTAAATCTTTCTCGCTGAATTTCTCTTGCTCTGTCGGCTCTCTTTTTGATGTCGGCTGAACATTCGGCAGATGAAGCGTCACGCAGTTCTTCAAATTTCACGGCAGGCACTTCAACATGAATATCAAAACGGTCGAGAAGCGGGCCCGAAATGCGGTTGAGGTAGCGCTTTATCTTCTGTTCCGAACAGGTGCATTTTTTTGTCGGATCACCATAATATCCGCACGGACATGGGTTCATTGCGGCAACCACCATAATCGAACACGGATAGGTGCATTTCTGACCTGATCTTGAAATTGTGATAGAGCCGTCCTCAATCGGCTGACGGAGTACCTCAAGCGCCGTCCTTGAAAATTCGGGCAGCTCGTCAAGAAACAGCACACCGTTGTTTGCAAGTGAAACCTCACCCGGTCTGATAGTTCCCGTACCTCCTCCGCCGAGTCCTACGGGCGTTACCGTGTGGTGAGGCGAACGGAACGGCCGTGTTGTGATAAGTCCGTCATGCTTTAGCGTTCCTGCAATTGAGTGGATTTTTGTGGTTTCAATCATTTCGTCAAAGCTCATATCAGGCAGAATTGACGGAACTCGTTTTGCAAGCATACTTTTGCCCGAACCCGGAGGGCCTATGAGCAGAATATTATGACCGCCGGCAGCGGCAATTTCAAGCGCACGCTTCACCTCAAGCTGACCTTTTACCTGGGAGAAATCCGGAATGTAGTCCCGTTCTTCCGTGGGAGAATGTGTATTCGGCTTTGCGGGTGCAGGTTCGAGAATGTGATTGAGATAATCTTTCAGTTGAAGAATGTTGTCAATACCATACACTTCAATTCCGTCAACAACAGCACCCTCGCTTGCGTTGGCTTTCGGAACATAAATTTTCTTTATACCGCATTCCTTCGCCTTGATTACCATGGGCAGAACTCCGTTGATTCCTCTGACTTCTCCCGAAAGCGAAAGCTCACCGATGAATGCGCAGTCGGAGATGTCGCTCTTAATCTGATTGAGCAGTATAAGAATTGCAACCGCAATAGGCAAATCGTAAATCGGTCCCTCTTTTTTTATGTCGGCAGGAGCAAGGTTTACTGTTGTGTGTGCGGCAGGATATTTAAAGCCGCAGTTTTTTAATGCACTGAGAACCCTGTCCTTGCTCTCACGCACGGCGGCGTCGGGCAGACCTACCATATCAAATTCCCGTGTGCCGTAATACATTGACGCTTCAAGCTCAACCTTGTAGCCGTCCATACCGCTCACACCAAAGCTGTTGCAGGTAACAACCATCAAAATTCCTCCAGACCGTTAATTTGAAATTAAGTAAAACATATTTTATTATACCATTTTCCTTTTCTCTTAACAAGTTTCATAATGTATGTAATTTCGACTTTATTTCAGCTATTTTGCACAATTATTTTCAATATCATAATGCAATATTACAGAATTTGCTTTTAAGTTGTTGACATTTATGCGATTTTGTTATATTATTAAGCGTATAAGAATAAGTATTAGGGGCAGGTTATGACCGAATTGCAAAAATCCTACGGTGTTTTATCCGACGCACAGCTCGCGCATTTTGTGAGCCTCGGTGATGACCGTGCTTTTGATAAACTTGCGGTGAGGTATCTTGACACAATCAGCATAATTGCACGAAAGTTTTCGGCAGAGGGCTATGAACACAATGACTTTGTTCAGGAAGGTCTTGTGGGACTGCTTTGTTCCTGCAAAGCCTTTGACCAAAACGGCGGTGCAAGCTTTAAAAGCTATATGTCGGTTGTTGTTGAAAGAAGATTTATTTCGATAATCAGACGGGGTGAGCAGAAAAAAGCCATTCCCTCATCAAGCATTGTTCCGATGGACGATGTGGGCGAGTCAATTGAAGATTCCGCCAAAACTCCCGAGGAGCTTTTGATGTGCAGGGAACAGCTTAATCAGCTGTTGTCACGCCTTCAAGGCATTTTGTCAAAATCCGAGTACGATGTTCTTATGCTTTACGGCAACGGCTTGAGTTATAAAGAGATTGCCGAAAGGCTTTCCGTAACCGAAAAAACGGTTGATAATGCACTCCAAAGAGCAAGAAAAAAGGTTCGTGTCGGATTGCAAAAATAGCATATGTCCTTAAACAGTATTGCGGTGCAACTCCGCACAGGGCAACAAACTAACCTCCGAGAGGTAGAAAAAGAGAGGTAAATACCAATGTACGAAGATAAAACACTTGTCTGCAAAGAATGCGGAAACGAATTTGTTTTTACTGCAGGAGAGCAGGAATTTTACGCTGAAAAGGGTTTCACAAACGAACCACAGCGTTGCAAGGCTTGCAGACAGGCTCGTAAAAATGCTGCCAAGACAGAGAGAGAATTCTTTGAAACCGTTTGCGCTGATTGCGGCGGAATTGCAAAGATTCCTTTCAAGCCTGTTGAAGGCAAAAGCTACTATTGCAGCGAATGTTTTGCAAAAAGAAAAGCAGCTGAATAATTAATTGAATTTTTATTGTTTTAGTTTAATTTCTCGTAACTGAGGTTAAATATTTTAATTTTAAAAGCTTGATTATCTTCAGACTAATTTCAAATTTAAAAAGCTAAACACAAAAACGGTGGGCATATGCTCACCGTTTTTTTATATTTTTAAGATAGTATTGCAATTTATGCAATTATTTGATATTATTATCAAATGAGAATAAATGTATGAACCATGAGTAGTTAAAGTACATATATTTTATGGAGGCTAAGATGATTAAACAATTTTTAAAACATAAGTGCAATTCAAAAATAAAGCTTTTTATTGCTGTTATTTGTATGTTTGCTCTTGTGATGTCCGTGTCGGGTTGCGGCAACGGCAATTCGGGGAGTGACAATGCAAATGCCACACAGGACACCGTTGCAACCTATAAGGTCAACAGGGGTGAATTTGACTGGAGTGGCAATGAATATACATCTGTTTTGCCAAATCAGAAAGAGTGGAATGTCAGCCAATATCTGGTTGATGACAGTCGAAAATGCTGTTCGGTTATTATTGATAATTCTGATTTGAAAAGCACAAAGCAGTATGTTAAATCATTGGAAAAAACAGGTGTTTCTACCGTAAAATCTCAAGTTACTGACGATAAGAAAAATCCAACTCTTAACTACCTTGGTGAATCAGACAGTTATGATATATCAATTTCATATACCGGCGGCATTACAACCATATCAATTACCAAAACTAAATAATTCCAAAAACGGTGGGCGTTGCTCACCGTTTTTGTGTGTTTGGATATTTTGATTGTGCAATTTTTACTTTCGGGTGTGTTGCATAATTGTAAAGTGCGAGGACGATTAGAATGATGATGTAAAATGTGAAGTATTGCAAAGTGTTAAATAAAATATTCAGAACATCGGGAACATCGAATATATTATCAACTCCAAATGTAAAGTCGCTAATATTCCTCAAATTCAAAAATATTGAACCTACAATACTTGAAATGCACATCATAACGGAACACAGCATGAAGTTAATTCTGTTCAGAAGTATGCAGTTGAGCGTCATAATTCCAAGTCCGGCAAAATAAACGGCAGGAATCAAACATCCTGCAGAGTCGGTCAAGTAACAAAGCCCCCAACAAATATTCAGCAAAAAAAGCACTATCGTAATTATAATTTGTGTTGATTTTTGAAGTTGAAAGTTATTGTGAGTTGCCTTGAATTTTACTATGGTTGAAATTAATGCCATAAACAGCAAAATGGCTATTTGACTGCTTAAGAACATTAAAGTATTCAAATCAAAGCTTATTGTCACACCCACAATTGAAGTTGCAATTGCAGACACAATTGTCGGCATAAAGCAGATTGCGTTTTGTTTCGGACTTTTGAGCATTGCACAATTTAAACCGCATACAACAATTGTCAGCAGTATAAACGGAATAAGTAAAGTCCAAGAAAATATATAAGCACAAGCTGACAGAATAGCAACAATAAAATTTGCCGTAAACAAAATGAAAAAAATTGTATTGCCATTTTTCATAATATCACTTCGTTAAAATCAACAGGGGTCGAGAGCTACTGCGACCATATACATAATTATCGGTAAGTTGGCGGCAATAATATAGTATGGAGTACATATTGCCGCAAAAATTGCAGCCTGTTTGGCTCTTTCTTTTTTTGAACAGGAAATTTTCTTGAATACTATTGCTTTGACAACAAGAAATTCAATTATGCCTGCCACCAATATTAAAGATAAATAAGAAAATTTTGGGATTGAGATGTGGTAGTAATCAGTCGAGTCTGCAACATATGCAACAGCTATTGCGGTGAATGACGCAATAAAGTTTATAATTGTAAAAATAACAGCTATTATTCCGTAACATTTGTTGTTTATAAGTTTTTTATCTGCTTCATTAGCTTTTTTCTTGGCAAAATGTGTAGCAATGCAGATTGTGATACAAGTAAAAAATAAAGCCGCAAGAATGTTTACTAAAATAGCGGTAAGAGTTGCCGAGTTAAGCATAAATCATCTCTCCTTAAAAGAAAATCATCTTTATGAAAAGTGCATAAGGAATAAACAGGTGCCACGGTGCATTTATAACGGCGGTTAAGAATGCAAAAGCCACACCAAAAAGGATACTGTAGAATGGTGTTGAAATCAGCGAAAAAACAATTGATTTTCCGACCTTTGTACCTGTATCGCATTCAAACCTTTTAAACATTGTAAAATAAGCAATAACAGCTTGAATCAAAAATATAAAAACAATACTTCCTATGCTGAATGAAAGATAGCAAGTTAAGTCAGGAAACGGAAGATTAAAAAGCAGTATTGCTGTCATATGCAAAACAAAAAATATCGGGTAAATTATTATGTGATTCTTTTTGCTGATGTTTACTTTGTTTTTGTAACCCGCACTTCTTTCCGTATGGCAAAATGCTGTTGTAACAGAAAGTATGGCAAGAAGTACAGATAAAATAATTATAGTGATTAAGATTTCGGGATTTGAGTTTTTGTTCATAATATCACTTCGTTAAAATCAGCAGGGGTAAAGAGTTACTGCGATTATATACGGAACTATCGGTGAGCTTACAATAAATATGTAATACGGTGCGCATATTGCGGCAAAGACTGCGGCTCTTTCCGTTTTGTCTGCCTTTGAACAGGAAAATCTTTGGAATATAGTTGACTTTGCAATAAAAAATTCAACTACGCCTGCCACAAATATTAAAGATAAATAAGAAAATTGTCCTATTGAAAGATGGTTGTAATCACCTGAGTCTGCAATATGTGCAACAGCCGTTGCGGCAAATGATGCAATGAAGTTTATAATTGAAAAAATCAGAATTGTTTTTTTGTAATCATTTTTTGTTATAAGTGCTTTTTCTTCTGTATCAGCTTTTTTTCTTGCATAATATATAGCAATCGAAACGGTAGTAGATGTAAAAAGTATGGCTGAAAGTATATATAATAATATAACAGCGAGAGTTGCCGAGTTAAACATAAATCATCTCTCCTTAAACACAAAATCAAAACATCATACGGTCGATAATCATACTTGCAATCTGTCCGTAAGGGATCAACAATTCATACGGTGCGTTTGCAAGTGCGGTGAAAAATGAGAGTTTCCATTTTTTATTGTTTGGTATTCCAAATTTGCGATAAACAAATGTGTAGTTCACAAAAATCAATACCACTATGCTTACGATAATAACGAAAATAAACGGAAAAACATATATCAAACCAAGACCGTATGGACTATCCAAAAATTCATAATTTGCTCCGATAATAGCCATGTAAAATATAGATAAGAAGTCCTGCAATAACTGGTCAAATCTTATGTGTGAGTAAATTGCATCCATCACCATTGTCACAATAAATAAAGAAGCTAAAGCCAATAATATGTATCCGACTCCGAATGAAATAGAAGCTGTTTTTATGACCTTGAATTTACCGTTGTAAGATTTTTTAGAAAGGTATTTTGAAATACCGAAATTTACTGCTAAAGCTTTTCCTATGCTTACTGCAACGGCACAAATGCCGAGTATAACATATATGTATGTGTATTTCATAACCAAGCCTCCTTAACATTAAATCATAAAATTGTACTCTTGAAAATCATCGCTCCAAACTGACCGTAGGGGATTAACAATTCATACGGTGCATTTGCAAGTGCGGTAAGAAATGAGAGTTTCATTTTCTTATTTTTAGGAACTTCAAAATCTTTGTAAACGAACTTGTAATTGATGAAAAACAGCGTTGGAATGCTTAGAATAACTAAAATAAAGAAAGGTATAACAAATTCATAATGCATACCGTATCCATTACCGATTGCATTGTACCATGGACCTAAAAGAGATATTACAAGTGCAATAAAAAATCCTAAAATCAATTCTACTAAATTTTCTATTATATTTAAGTAACTCGATGCACTGCAAACCATCACACCTATAACAAACAAAACAACTACTGTCAACAAAATATAGTTCGTTTCCAAAGTATGTAACGCAACTTTTTTGAATTCAAAATCGCCCTTATATGGCTTTTTTGAGAGGTATTTTGAAATACCATAGTTTATCGCAAAGGTTTTAAAGATACCTCCGCTGAGAATTACAACGGCAAGTAACATATATAAGATAAACTTCAACATAAAATCACGCTCCTTATCAAATAATTGAACTAATTCATTAGTACAATTATATAATACAATATCTCTGTACAATTGTCAATCAGAAAACACAAAATTTTTGTTTAATTTCAAATGTTTTTATTACAAAAATTGTATTGAACCGCCCAAATAACATACTTGTTGTCAAATTTGCTTATATAATGTATAATAATAAAAGTAACGATACCGAGAAGGTGATTGCCGTGACGATTGAAAAAATTAAGAGAATTTATGCATCTACCGCAATTTACAAGTTTTCGCAGGGACTAAAGAACGCTGAAACCGATGACTTTGATTCAGCGTTTGACAATGTGCTTGATTTTTTCGGAAACAAAATCGAGGAAGACGCTCTTAAAATTGAATGTTCGGGCGATGAGGTTAATATGATGTTCCTCGATTTTGTAAGAATGTTATCGTCAACCCGTCACCTTGCAATGTGTGTGTTTGTAAACGGCAATGCCGATGTTGATACAGTCAAAAGACTTGAACGCTTTTCGGGTTGGTCGGAGTGCTTTAAGGTTGTTCGTGATATGACTAAACATGATGACAAAATCTGCATCTACATAGGTTTTATAAATTGGTTTGACGGTGAAATTTACGATGTTGATTACACGGTTAATGTAATTTTGTAAGGTCAAATTGCTTGAAAAGTCAGACTTTATCGGCTAAAAATCGAAAGTCAGAAAAAGTCAAAAATATTTTAAAATATTAGGAAACGAGAGCATAAGCGAGAATTCGTGAGAATTTCAAAGCTTATGCTTTAATTTTTGACTTTAATTGACTTTGACTTTCTCTGACCTTGATATTATAATGTAGTCAAACAAATGAAAAGAGGCGACCAAAATGAGAATGAGCGATTTGGTGGCACAGTACATTATAGAGATGCTTGACCGTGAAAACGGCAGTGCGGAGATTCAGCGAAACGAACTCGCCGGCAACCTCGGATGTGTACCGAGCCAAATCAATTATGTTATAACCTCCCGATTCACTCCCGAAAAAGGCTACATTGTAGAGAGCCGTAGGGGCGGCGGCGGATTTATCCGAATAAGCCGTGTGAAGATGGATAGAGGTACGGCGCTTATGCATATAATAAATTCGATTGGAACAACACTTGACAAGGCAAGTGCAGAGGCAATGCTCAAAAATATGTTGCAAAGAGATATGATTGAGCTTACATCGGCAAAGCTGATAGCCTCGGCATTGTCCGACAGAACGCTTACAAATGTTGAACAGAGTAAACGAGATGCCGTGCGAGCGGACTTGTTCAAGAATATGTTGCTCACATTAAGTTGATTTTGAACGGAGGCAGTTATTATGAAATGTCAAAAATGCGGTGCTAACAATGCTAATACTCATGTAAAGACCGTTATCAACGGTGAAATTAAGGAATATGATTTGTGTAGTGAATGTGCAAAGAAAATGGGATACACAAACATCTTCGGTAACTTTGAGGACGAATTTTCGGGACTCCTCGGAAGTTTCTTCGGCAACAGCCTTCCCGCAAGAACTCAGGCAACACGCTGTGACTTCTGCGGAAGCTCATATTCCGATATTGCAAAGTCGGGTCATGTAGGCTGTGCAAAATGTTACGAAATCTTCGGCGACCAGCTTCTTCCTTCAATCAGAAGAATACACGGCAACACAACCCATTGCGGTAAGAACAGCCGTTTCGGTACAAAGAAAGCCGAAAAGAGTGCCGAGATGACAAAGAAAGATAAAATCAAGGCACTTAAAAAGGAACTCGACAAGGCAATTTCGGAACAGAATTTTGAACATGCCGCAGAGTTAAGAGATCAGATTAAGGAAATGGAGGCTTAATTATGAGTAACGAAGTAATTTCCACCAGAGTAAGACTTGCAAGAAACCTGAAAGATTACCCGTTTCCGTGCCGACTGTCCGAACAGGGCAGAAAAAAGGTTATTGAAAAGGTTACAAGTGCAATCAGGGGCAGCAACAGCTCAATTGCCTCGGATTTCAATCTGATTAAGCTTGATGATTTGACAGAGGCACAGGGTGTGTCACTTGTTGAAAGACATCTTGTAAGTCCCGAATTCATCAGCGAAACAGAGGGCAGAGCATTGCTGTTGAGCAAGGATGAAAGCATGAGCATTATGATTAACGAGGAAGATCACATAAGACTTCAGGTTATCACAGACGGCTTGTCGCTTGAACAGGCATATGACACAGCCGATAAGCTTGATACTCTGCTTGATGAAAACCTTGAATTTGCTTTTGATGACAAGCTCGGTTATCTTACACAATGCCCTACAAACCTCGGCACAGGCATGAGAGCCTCTGTTATGCTCCATCTGCCGGCACTTGAAAAGAGCCGTACAATCGGCAGAATTGCAGGCAACCTTTCAAAGCTCGGACTTACAATCCGTGGTGCTTACGGTGAAGGCTCAGAACCCAGTGGTTCGCTTTATCAGCTTTCAAATCAGGTAACGCTCGGTATCTCCGAAAAAGCCGCAATTGAAAATCTTGAGAACATCACAAAACAGCTTGTTTCTCAGGAACAACAGGCAAGAGAAAGACTTGCAAAGAGTATTGATATTCAGGACAGCGTAAGCAGAAGCTTAGGCTTGTTGAAATCGGCAATGGTTATGACTCATGACGAGGCTTTAAAGCTGTTGTCAAATGTTCGTTTCGGCATTTTGTCGGGACAGATAAAAGATGTTACCGCAGAGGTTGTTGACTCTCTTATGGAAAAAATTGAGCCTGCAACGCTTATGGTAAACTCAGGAAAAAATCTTTCCGCACAGGAAAGAGATATTGAAAGGGCAAAAATTTTAAGAGAGGCTCTTTCATAGAAAATAAACAGTTAATACATTATCCACAAGGAAGGGTGATGATTTTATGTATCAGTTCAAAGGTTTTACAGAAAAAGCAAACAAGGCGCTTAATCTTGCGATTGAAAGCGCAGAGGAAATGCGCCACAACTATGTCGGTACAGAACATATTCTCTACGGACTCGTAAAAGAGGGCAGCGGTGTTGCCGCAACCGCTCTTAATGAGTGCGGAGTAACGGAAGATGCTCTCCGTGAAAAGCTTGAATCCATTAACGGTACAATGTCGCTCGTTGAGCTTACTCCCGATGATTTTACTCCCCGTACAAAGAGAGTTTTGAGAGCCGCAGTTATCATTTCTTCAAAAACAGGCTACACCTATGTAGGTACAGAGCATTTGCTCCTTGCAATCCTTTCGGAGAGCGACAGCTACGCAGTTGCTTTTCTTGAAGAACTCGGTGTATCTGTTGAAAGACTTGCACAGGCTGTGTCAAAAGGTATGCAGGGCGGTGCAGATGACGGTTTCGGCGGTTTTGAAAACGAATCCGCCCCGAACGGTTCACAGAAAGGCGGTTCGGCTCTTGATAAATTCGGCAGAGATCTTACTCAAGCCGCAAAGAACGGCGAAATTGATCCTGTAATCGGCAGAGAAAAGGAAATCCAGAGGGTTATCCAGATTCTTTCCCGCCGTACAAAGAACAATCCTGTTCTTATCGGTGAACCCGGTGTAGGTAAAACTGCGGTTGCAGAGGGACTTGCACTTGAAATTGCAAAGGGCAATGTGCCTGAAATTCTTAAAGACAAGCGAGTTGTCAGCCTTGACCTTACAGGTATGGTAGCAGGTGCGAAGTATAGAGGTGACTTTGAGGAGAGAATTAAGGCGGCTATTGACGAGGTTAAAAAGTCAAAGAACACTATCCTCTTCATTGATGAACTTCATACTATCGTTGGTGCAGGTGCCGCAGAGGGCAGTGCAGACGCCGCAAATATCCTTAAACCGTCACTTGCAAGAGGCGATTTTCAGGTTATCGGTGCAACAACTCTTAACGAGTACAGAAAATATATTGAAAAAGATGCCGCTTTGGAGCGTCGTTTCCAGCCCGTAAAGGTTGGCGAGCCTACTCCCGAACAGGCTGTACAGATTCTCAAAGGCTTGCGTGACAGCTACGAGGCACACCATAAGGTTAAGATTACCGATGAGGCAATCAATGCCGCTGTAACATTGTCATCAAGATATATCGCAGACCGTTACCTCCCCGATAAGGCAATTGACCTTATTGATGAGGGTGCGTCAAAGGTAAGGCTTGCATCTCTTACCTCTCCTGATAATGTAAAGGAGCTTGAAGATGAAATTGCAGACTATGAAAAAGAAAAGGCAAGCGCAATTAACGAGCAGGACTTTGAAAGGGCTGCACGACTTCGTGATGAGCAGAAGGAACTTCAGACAAAGCTTGACGATGCAAAGAAGAAGTGGCAGGAACAGCAGAAGGGTAACAGCGGTGAGGTAACTGCCGAGGATATCGCAAAGATTGTGTCCGAATGGACAGGTATCCCTGTTGTTCAGCTTACTAAGGAAGAAAGCGAAAGACTTCTTAATATGGAGAATGTTCTCCACGAAAGAGTTATCGGTCAGAGCGAGGCTGTAACTGCAATCGCAAAGGCTATCAGACGAGGCAGAGTAGGTCTTAAAGACCCGAAAAGACCTGTAGGTTCGTTTATCTTCCTCGGTCCGACGGGTGTCGGTAAAACAGAACTTTGCAAGGCTCTTGCAGAGGCAATGTTCGGCGATGAAAACGCAATGCTCCGTCTTGATATGAGTGAATATATGGAGAAACACACCGTGTCAAAGCTTATCGGTTCACCGCCCGGATATGTAGGCTTTGAAGAGGGCGGTCAGCTCACCGAAAAGGTAAGAAGAAAACCGTATTCGGTTGTACTTTTTGATGAGATTGAAAAGGCTCACCCCGATGTATTCAATATGCTCCTCCAGATTCTTGAGGACGGCAGACTTACCGACTCACAGGGCAGAACGGTTGACTTTAAGAACACCATTATCATAATGACCTCTAATGTCGGCGCAAGACTTATCACCGAAAAGCAGAGCTCACTCGGCTTTAATTCCGAAAACGAGAATGCCGAAGAGAGCGAGAAAAAGGACATCAAGGAGCTTGTAACAGGCGAACTCCGCAAGGTATTCCGTCCTGAATTCTTGAACCGTGTTGACGACATTATCGTGTTCAACAAGCTCAACAAGGACGAAATTAAGCAGATTGCCGTTAAGATGCTCAAAACTCTTGAAAACCGTCTTGATAAGATGAATATTAAAATCAGCTTTACAGACAACGCAATCAGCGAGATTGCCGACAAGGGCTTTGACGAAAACTACGGTGCAAGACCTCTCCGCCGTGCAATACAGAACGAGATTGAAGATCCGCTTTCAGAGCAGATGCTTGAAGGCAAGGTCAAGGACGGCGCAGTAGTTACCTGCGATTTCGCAGACGGTCAGTTTACCTTTACAACAGCAAACGCCAACTAAGCGTAATTCTTAATAAAAATAAAATCAGCCGCAGAGTGAAAAACTTTGCGGTTGATTTTTTGTTTTGAATATCTTGACAGAATGAATTTAAGGTGTATAATTAAGCCGACAAAAACACAAGAGGATGTTAATTATGAAAAAAATTATCTCGATTATCTTGTTGGCAGTTATTATCTCAACTTCTGTTTTATTTACAGGTTGTGGTGAGGTTGCATCAAATAACGCTCAGACTTCTGATGAAGCCGATACAACTGCTTTGTCAGATACTACTCCGACAGCGGATCCAAACCAATTTTCAGTTGAATTTTATGACTATAAAACTAATGAACTCATTTCAAAATCAAACAAAATCAACCTTAACGAAAAGTTGATGTCATTTAACGATTTGGTATATATGACATCTGATAATAAGGTGGATTCGATAGATGTTGAACCGAGTTATGTCCTTCTTTTATCATACCTGAAAGATACCAGCCGTGACATTTGGGTTTTGATATATGTCAAGGGTGATGATGTCTATGTTCAGGCTGACAAAAGGCACGCAAATATAAACCTTGACACGGCAGGCTATGACATCTATAAGAGCAAATATAATAAATCGCAGCTTGAAGAATTGATGAAATAATTACAGTGTAAAGTTGCCTGAATTTAAAAGATTTTACAAACACGGTGTAACCCAAATACATAGGTTGCATCGTGTTTTTTACATCAAATTTTTGCTCATAATTTGAAAAGTGTAGCTTTTGCCCCTCAAATTTCATTGAAAAGTGTAGTTTTTAACCCCTAAAATCTATTGAAAAGTGTGTCTTTAAATGGTATAATCTTATTGAAAAGTGTAAAAAACTATACTGAAAATCTATTGAAAAGTGGGATTGGTATGCTTTACAGAAAGATTGAAACCGTAATCGAAGAACATTTGAAGTCGGATTCAAAGAAAATTCTTCTCATAGACGGTGCAAGACAGGTCGGAAAAACATACATTATTCGTTATGTCGGCAAAAAGATTTTTAAAAATTTTATTGAAATAAATATGGTTGAAGATTCCCTCGGCAACCGACTTTTTGAAAACACAAAAACAGTCGAAGATTTTTACTTGCAGGTGAGTATGCTCGCAGGAAATAAAATGGGGAAGAAAAGCGATACCTTGATTTTTATTGACGAAATTCAGGCATATCCTCATCTGCTGACTTTGCTCAAATTTTTGTCACAGGACGGCAAATTTACATTCATTGCAAGCGGTTCGCTTTTGGGTGTAACGCTGTCACAGACTACCTCAATTCCAATGGGCAGTATTCGCAAAGTGCGTATGTTTCCGCTTGATTTTGAGGAATTTCTCTACGCAAACGGAATGAATGAAATTATTATTTCGGCTATGCAGAAAAAATTTGAAAATCTTGAATCTCTTGATGAATCCATGCACAATAGGATGATGGATTTATTCAGAAAGTATCTGCTTGTCGGCGGATTGCCCGACGCGGTTAACAGCTATATTTCTGAGAGAAATATTCAGTCCGTTAGAGAGATACAAAGCGAAATTCACGAATATTATGCTGCAGACGCTTCAAAATACGATGATGAAAACAAACTTAAAATCCGCAGAGTTTATGACCTCATTCCGTCAAATATGGAAAACAAAAAGAAAAGGATTGTTGCAAAAAATATTGAGAATAAAAGCGGTAAGCGTTTCAGCGACTATCAGGATGAATTCGAGTATTTGATAAGTGCAGGGATCGCCCTTAATGTTCAGGCAATTTCAAATCCCGTTTTTCCGCTTATTGAATCAACGGGCAAAAATCTGCTCAAGCTTTATCTGAACGATGTCGGTATTCTGACGGGAATTTTGTACGGCAACAATATCCGTGCCGTGCTTGATGATGAAACGAGTGTGAATCTCGGTTCGGCTTATGAAAGCGTTGTGGCAAGCGAACTTGCGGCTCACGGCTATAAACTTTACTATTATGATAATCGAAGTAAGGGAGAGGTTGACTATCTTATTGATGATTACGACAGCCTTTCTGCTGTTCCGATTGAGGTGAAATCGGGCAAGGATTACACGGTTCACAGCGCATTGAACACATTTGTAAGCAATAAGGATTATCACATTAAGAAAGCCTTTGTTCTTTCAAACGAGAGAACAGTAACTTCCGACGGGAAGATTAACTATATCCCGATTTACTATATTATGTTTTTCAAAAATGATGTGGGCAAAACAGGAAGTTTTACCTTTTGATATTTAATAGGGTGTAAAAAAGCCTCCCGTGGTGGGAGGCTTTTGTTCGGTTATGAACCGTTAATCAGTCGATTTCAACCATAATTTTTTCTTCACTGCGGATAGCGGCACTGCGGGCAATTGTGCGGATAGCCTTGGCAATTCTGCCCTGCTTACCGATGATTCTGCCCATGTCGTTTTCTGCAACATGAATGTGGTAAACAACTGTTCCCTCTTCGTTGGGAGCGTCTGCTTCAACTGATACGGAATCGGGATCGTCAACAAGACCCTTTGCGATAACTGCAAGTAAATCTTTCATTGTTTGTCCTTTCCGAAGCGCAATTATTCAATTACGCCGTTCTTCTTGAGAAGAGCCTTTACTGTGTCTGTTGGCTGAGCACCGTTAGCAATCCACTTCTTAACTGCTTCAGCGTCAACATTGAACTCAGAAGGCTTCTTGAGAATATCATATGTGCCGATTTCTTCAATGAAACGGCCGTTTCTCGGATATCTTGAATCTGCTACTACTACTCTGTAGAAAGGAGCCTTCTTTGAACCCATTCTTCTAAGTCTGATCTTTACTGCCATAATGTTCACCTCATAAAAATTGTTAATTTATATTCACCAACCGTAATTGGATGAAAAACTTTGTTTAATGTTTGATTAATGTTAATTATTTGAACGGAGGCATTCCGTCCGGTCCGCCCATTCCGCCTGCAGGTCCCATGCCATTCATCGGCATACCGCCGAGTCCGGGAAGGCCTTTCATTTTTCTTCTTTTCTTAGAGCCTTTTCCGCCCTTTGTCATCTGACGCATCATCTTCTGCATCTGGTCAATCTGCTTGATAAGTCGGTTGACCTCTTCGATGCTTCTGCCCGAACCTGCCGCAATTCTGCGCTTTCTTGACGGGTTCATAATGTGCGGATGACTTCTTTCTTCGGGTGTCATTGAGAGAATAATTGCCTGAACCCAGTCAATCTGTCTGTCGTCAATGTCAACGCCCTCAAGCTGTTTTCCGACACCCGGAATTTTGGAGAGAATGCCCTTGAGCGGTCCCATTTTTTTGACCTGCTCAAACTGATCATACAAATCGTTAAAGTCGAATTTGTTGCTCATCATCTTCTGAGCCATTTCTTCGGCTTTTTCGGCATCCATTTTATTCTGTGCGTCCTCAATGAGAGTAAGCACATCACCCATGCCGAGAATACGGCTTGCCATTCTGTCGGGGTGGAAAACTTCAATATCGTCAAGCTTTTCGCCTGTACCTGCAAATTTAATAGGTCTGCCGGTAACAGCCTTTACCGAAAGTGCCGCACCGCCTCGAGTGTCACCGTCAAGCTTTGTGAGAATAACACCCGTAATGTCAAGAAGCTCGTTAAAGCTCTTCGCAACATTAACTGCGTCCTGACCTGTCATCGAGTCGATAACAAGCAAAATTTCGTTTGGTTCAACTTCTTTTTTGATGTTTTTAAGCTCATCCATAAGAGCCTCATCAATATGAAGTCGGCCTGCGGTATCGAGAATAACAACATCGTTGCCGTAGTCCTTTGCACGCTTGATTGCCTCTTTTGCAATCTTAACGGGATTTGCTTTTCCCATTTCAAAAACAGGAACGCCTGCCTTTTCACCGACAACCTTCAACTGGTCGATAGCGGCGGGACGATATACGTCACAGGCGGCAAGCAGAGGACTTCTGCCCTGCTTTTTCAGCATTTTTGCAAGCTTTGCCGTGTGGGTTGTTTTACCCGAACCCTGAAGACCGCACATCATGATGACTGTCGGAGGCTTTGACGCAAACTCAATTCGTGCGTCCTCACCGCCCATAAGGCTTGTAAGCTCCTCGTCAACAATTTTAACAACCATCTGTGCAGGAGTAAGACTTTGCATAACATCCTGACCGACAGCACGCTCTGTTACTTTGTTTGTAAAGTCCTTTGCAACTTTGTAGTTTACATCGGCCTCAAGAAGTGCGAGTCGAACCTCTCGCATTGCTTCCTTAACATCTTTTTCAGAAAGCTTGCCTTTGTTTTTCAGTTTTTTGAACGCATTGCCAAGCTTATCTGCAAGTCCTTCAAATGCCATGAAAACTCCTTTAATCTTTCAGCGAGCCTGATTTTTCGATGATAACATCCGCAAGCTCTGTGATTTGTGTATCCTGTGAAAGTTCTTTTATTTCAAGTGCAAGAGCCGAAATTTCGTCAAGCCCCTGCTCAAGCTTACTGAACTGTTTGAACAGACCGAGCTTTTCTTCAAACTCAAAAAGCTGTTGCTCACTGCGCTTGATACTGTCACGCACACCCTGTCTTGTTATTCCTGTTTCATCGGCAACCTCTGCAAGCGACAAATCTTCATTATAATAAAGGTCAATCGCCTTTTTGCCCGAGGGTTTTAAAAGCTCGCCGTAAAAATCAAACAAGAGAGATACTTCAATGTTTTTTTCCATACCTGACAGCTCCCGTGATTCTGGTCTGCGTGTAAAGAAAATTTCTTTACACCTGTGAATTATAATATACAATTGCCCGTTTGTCAAGCATTTTAAGCCGATTTTACGGCTGAGAGTAATTTTGATAAATTTTTAATTTTCGGGAAGTTATCAAATTTGTACAGTTATATTACAAAAACGGCAATATTGTGAAAGTTTCGGAAGATTTGGATAACTAAAATAAGCCGATTGTAAGGCGATTTTGAGTATAATTACGAAAGAGTAAAAAAAGTGTTTCTATCCTTTACAAATGAGCGGCTATGTGAAGTTTAGTTTTCGTCAAAATTCACAAAAATTATTTTTTTAGTGAAAAAAGCTATTTTTAATGTACATTTTCAAGTAAAATGTGTTATAATTGTTTTGAATTATTGAAGAAACGGGAGTTTTGCTTTACGGAACAAATTATAAATATCGACAGAATGGAAAATGCCGTAGCACTTTTTGGCAGTTTTGACGGAAATATTAAGCTGATTGAAAAGGAGTTTAATGTCCGTGTCACCTGCCGTGACAGTGAGCTTAAGGTTGAGGGCGATGCCGAAAACACATCAAAGGCCTGCAAGGTTATTGAAAGCCTGTTGCAGTTCATCAACCGTGGTGAAGCACTTTCCGAGCAAAATATCCGCTACTGCATTTCGCTTGTCAATGAAGGCAGTGAGGACAAAATAGAACAGCTTGCAGGCGACTGCATCTGTATTACTTCAAAAGGAAAGCCTATTAAGCCGAAAACCATCGGTCAGAAGCGCTACTGCTCGCAGATTGCGAAAAATACCGTCACAATCGGCGTAGGCCCTGCCGGTACGGGCAAGACCTACCTTGCCGTTGCAATGGCGGTCACGGCTTTCAGAAGCAAGCAGATTAACCGAATAATTCTCACAAGACCTGCTGTTGAGGCAGGTGAAAAGCTCGGTTTTCTGCCCGGTGATTTGCAGAGCAAGGTCGATCCGTATCTTCGCCCCCTGTATGACGCATTGTTTGATATGCTCGGTGCGGAAACATATCAAAAGTATGTTGAAAGAGGTAACATTGAGGTTGCACCGCTTGCATATATGCGAGGAAGAACGCTTGACGACAGCTTTATAATTCTTGACGAGGCTCAGAATACGACAAGGGAACAGATGAAGATGTTCCTTACCCGACTCGGATTTAACTCAAAAATGGTAATCACGGGCGATATTACGCAGATTGACCTTCCGAACGGTGCAAAGAGCGGTCTTAAAGACTGTATCAAAATTCTCAAGAACATTGATGATATCGGCACCTGTTTCTTTGATGAAAAGGATGTTGTCCGTCATCGCCTTGTTCAGGATATCATCAAGGCTTATGCAAAATTTGAAAACACTGACATTAATAATTTACGAAACAACGGCTCCAAAAACAACGGCTCCAAAAATTAATTTACTTAATTTTCACATATCCCACGCTAACGGGTTAAAAATAATGAAAGGATGATCATGAATGGCAGAGCATAATAAAATCAGGGTAATTATCACAAACAAACAAAAAGCAGTAAAGATTCCGACAGGTATCAGAATGTTGGTTCGTCGTTGTTGTAACGCAGTTCTGCGACTTGAAAAATTTGAAGGTTCTGCTGAAATCAGCGTTACTTTCACGGATAACGAGGGCATCAAGGCTCTTAACAAGCAGTATCGTGACAAGGACATTGAAACCGATGTTCTTTCTTTCCCAATGGGCGAAAACGGTGTTTATGACACCAATCCCGAAACAGGCGCACAGATTCTCGGTGATGTTGTAATTTCTATGGAAAAGGCAAGAGATCAGGCAGAACTCTTTGGCCACAGCCTCCAGAGAGAGGTTGGCTATCTTACCGCTCACAGTGTTCTGCACCTTCTCGGCTATGATCACATGGAAAAGCTTGAAAGGGTAAGAATGAGAGAAAAAGAAGAGCTTGTTATGGAACAGCTCGGTCTTCCTGCGTCATCAAGCTACATAGTTGATGACGATATGGCTTGACAGAGTAGTTATATTACGGGGTATGAAAAAGCAAATCAAAAGTTTTAAAAGTGCATTCAGAGGTTTCTGCTTTGCCGTAAAAAGCGAAAGTCATATGAGATTTCACCTTGTTGCGACATTTTATGTTTTCGTTTTCGGTTGCTTTTACGATTTTTCTGCCGCAAAATGGGCGTTGCTCGCCGTTTTGTGTGCGCTTGTAATTGCACTTGAAATGGTCAACACCTGTGTTGAAAAGCTTTGTGATTTGTTTTGTGACAGATACGATTTTTCCGTTAAGATTATCAAGGACATTGCAGCCGCAGCCGTGCTTGCCGTGTCATTTTCGGCTGTGTTTACAGCGGTGCTGTTCTTCCTTGATTTTGAAGTAATCGGAAAAATATTTTCGTATTTTGTAAACAATCCCGTTATGCTCGTTTTGCTGATTTTATCTGCGGTGATTTCTGCCGTCTTTGTATGTGCAGGTCCCGTAAAAGTCAAGAACGCAATTTTGGGCATTAAAAGAAAAGATAAACATTAACAAAGGGGCGGCATTTTGCTTGCCCCCGATTTTTGTATAGTGAGGTAATATGTTAAATACAGATAATAAAGATAAATCCGCATTTATTGCCATTGTCGGCAGACCTAATGTGGGCAAAAGTTCAATTCTCAACAGACTTATGGGACAGAAAATTGCGATTGTTTCAAGCAAACCGCAGACTACCCGCAACAGAATCACAGGTGTGCTTACTCAGGGCGAATATCAGCTTGTTTTCTTTGATACACCGGGTATGCACAAGCCGAAAACCTCTCTCGGCAAGTATATGGTGCGTTCCGTCAATGAATCCGTGGGCGGTGTTGACTGCTGTATGCTCGTTGTTGAGGCAGGAAAAGAACCGGGTGACACAGAACTTAACCTTATTGAAAAGTTCAAGTCAATGGAAATGCCGGCAATCCTTGCAATCAACAAGATTGACACTCTCAAAGAAAAAGAAGAACTTATGAAACAGATTGCCCGTTACAGTCTGCTCTACGATTTTGACGCAGTTGTTCCCGTGAGTGCACAGGACGGCAACGGTATGAACGAACTTCTTGATGAGCTTAAAAAGCAGGCAGGCGAGGGCGGTCATTTCTTTGATGACGATACTCTTACAGACCAGCCCGAAAGGGTTATTGTTGCCGAAATTATCCGTGAAAAAATACTCCGTCTTTGCGACAGGGAAATTCCGCACGGCACGGCTGTTGTAATCGAAAAAATGAAAACAAGGGATAACGGTATGCTTGATATTGACGCTACTATTTTCTGTGAAAAAGAAACCCACAAGCGTATTATTATCGGCAAAAACGGCTCAATGCTCAAGAAAATCAGCACATTTGCCCGTCAGGATATCGAAAGGTTTTTCGATTGCAGGGTATTCCTACAGACATGGGTAAAGGTAAAAGAGGATTGGCGAAACCGTGCCCAGATTCTTCAGAATTTCGGCTATGACGAAAAGAATTTTGACTGATAATCCGATTAAAAGCGATTCGGGTACACGATTTGACACAATGTCAGATTTTTCATAATATAATAAACGGTATCCGTGAAACACTAACTGCGGAGGTGTTTTTATGGATAACTGGAGTGCGTGGCAAATATTCTTTACCACGGGAAGCGTTCTTGATTACATTCGCTACAAAAGTATTCAGGATGCCAAAGACACGGGTGCAATCACCGTGAACAGGGAGGAAACCGATGAAATTCCGAACAGAGGGACTGATTATAAAGGAACAGAATATCGGTGAGCAGGACAAGCTCGTTTTTGCTCTCACAAAGTCAAACGGTGTAATCCGTGCATTTGTAAAGGGTGCAAAAAACATCAAAAACGGCAAATGTGCGGCGGCATCTCTCCTCTCATATTCCCGACTTACAATTTATAAAGGTCGGGAAAGTTACATAATCGGCGAGGCACAGCCGATTCGCATTTTCTCAAAGCTCCGCAGTGATGTTACAAAAATGTGCCTTGCACAGTATTTTTGCGAACTCGCTCTGACAATTTGTCCCCGTGAGCAAAAGGCAGACTCATTTCTGAGCCTTGTGCTTAATTCTCTCTACCTTTTGTCAGAGAACAAACGCAGTGCAGACCTCATCAAGCCGTGTCTTGAAATGAGGCTTGCAAGTATGGCGGGCTATATGCCCGACCTGAGAATGTGCAGAGAATGCGGAGAATACATTACTCCCATTATGTACTTTCTGCCACGCATAGGCGCTCTTGAATGTGCCGATTGCAGAACGGATGTGTCGGAACCTGCAATCGCTCTCAATGAGGGAACGCTCACGGCGCTTAGACACACGGTTTATGCCGATGATGACAAGCTGTTTTCGTTTGCATTGCCGAAGGATGACCTTGTTGTGCTGAATGCGGCGAGCGAAAGTTATCTTAAATACAGATTTGAAAAGGACTTTAAAACGCTTATTTTTTACAAAACAATAAGCAGTTAATCAGACAATGCAGTTTTGTGTGATTACCTATTCAATTAGTGTTTAAACACGAATTGATTGGCGAACTGTGTTCGCCGCTACATTTATTTGTACAAACGGTTACAATGTTACGCTCGGGCATAATATGTTTTTGTCATTATAAACTGTCTGCACGAACGGGGAACGGCGGCTCGCCGTGCGGGCGGATAATATCCGCCCCTACGGACACAAAATTGCAATTATTGAATTTGGTAGAATTATGAACAGACATTACAAAACACTTGAACTTGATAAAATCCTCGAAAGGCTTGCGGGAATGACTTCGATTGAGGACGCCCGTGAAATGGCATTGAATCTCGAACCCGTGTTTGAACTGAAAAAGGTTGAACAGCTTTTACAGCAAACCGATGACGCAGTTGCGTTAAGCGGAAGATTCGGCGCTCCGTCATTCGGCGGTGCCGGAAATTGTTCGGGACATTTACGCAGAGCACAGGCAGGCGGTTGCCTTACCACAGGCGAACTCCTGTCGGTTGCATCAACGCTCAGAACAATCCGCACGGTCAAGGAGTGGCACTCACGCTCGGGCGGAGGAGCAAGCTCTCTTGACGGCTATTTCAGCGGACTTGTTTCCAACAAGTTTCTTGAGGACAAAATCACCTCGGCTATTATAAGCGAGGAGGAAATTTCCGATAAGGCAAGCCCTGTTTTGTCGGATATAAGAAGAAAAATCCGCACAGCCTCCTCAAAGGCTCGTGAGGTACTCGATAAAATTATTCACAGCTCAACATACATAAAGTATCTTCAGGATACTATCGTCACACAGCGTGACGGCAGATATGTTGTTCCCGTAAGAAGTGAATGCAGAGGCAATGTTCCGGGTCTTGTACACGACACCTCGTCAAGCGGTGCAACCGTGTTTATTGAGCCTATGGGAGTTGTTCAGGCAAACAATGACATCAAGCTTTTGCAGTCAAAGGAAGAACAGGAGATTGAAAGAATCCTCTTTGAGCTTTCCGCAAATGCAGGCGAGTTTGCCGACAGCATTATCCACAGCTACAAGAACCTTGCACAGCTTAATTTGATTTTTGCAAAGGCCGACCTTGCGTATTCAATGAAAGCGTCAAAGCCGATTATGAACGACAGGGGAATGATTGAGCTTAAACAGGCTCGTCATCCTCTTATCGACAAAAACAAGGTTGTTCCCGTTGATGTTATGCTCGGAAAAGAGTTTGACACGCTTGTAATCACAGGTCCTAACACGGGCGGTAAAACCGTAACTTTAAAGACAATCGGTCTGCTCACGCTCATGGCAATGTGCGGACTTCTCGTTCCGTGTGCCGACAACAGCGAGCTTTCCGTGTTCAGAAGAGTGCTTGTGGATATCGGTGACGAACAGAGCATTGAGCAGTCGCTGTCAACCTTTTCGGGACATATGACAAATATCGTTCAGATTATAAAGCTTGCAAATGCGGGTTCGCTCTGCCTTATTGACGAGCTCGGCGCAGGAACAGACCCTGTCGAGGGTGCGGCTCTTGCAATTGCAATTCTTGAAAGACTGCGTGACAAACACGCAAAAATCGCTTCAACAACCCACTATGCGGAGTTAAAGGAATTTGCTCTGCGTACTCCCGGAGTTGAAAACGGCAGTTGCGAATTTGATGTTGCAACTCTCAAGCCGACTTACCGACTTCTCATCGGTGTTCCCGGCAAGAGCAACGCGTTTGCAATTTCAAAAAGACTCGGAATAGATGATGAAATAATCAGCCGAGCAAGCGAACTTGTTTCAAACGAGAACAGACAGTTTGAAGATGTTGTTGAAAAGCTTGAAAAGCGCCGTCAAAGCCTTGAAAAACAGCTCGAAAACGCAAACAGACTTACTGCAAAGGCTAATACCGAAAAGCAGAAAGCAGAAAACGAAATGCAGAAGGCAAAGCAGCGTGCGGAGCGTGAGATTGAAAAGGCAAGACAGGAAGCTCAGCGTATTATTTCACGCACAAGAGCGCAGGCCGACGCAGTTGCCGAAGAACTTGAAAAGGCGAGAAAAGCCAAGGATATGAGCGTTCAGGCAAGAACACAGCTAAAGAAAAATATTGACAAGATGGAGGCCCATGCCGATCCTGTCAAGGCTCGCAATACTCCCGATGAGGAGTACAAGCTGCCGAGACCGCTCAAAGTCGGCGACACGGTTCTCATTTACGATATTGACAAAAACGCAACTGTACTTGCACCGCCGAACAAGGACGGTGTTGTGCTTGTTCAGGCGGGAATAATCAAAACGAGGGTTGATATCAAGAATCTTCGTTTGCTCAAATCAAACAACAAGCCCGCAAAGGACAGATTTTCAAGCACAAGAAATGTGCCGAGCAGAATGGATGTCCGTCCCGAAACAGAGGTTGATGTCCGTGGTGAAACCGCCTTCGACGCAATCAATATTGTTGACAAGGCAATTGACAATGCCGTGCTTTCTGGTGTGAGCAAAATGACGATTATTCACGGCAAAGGCACGGGTGTGCTTAAGCGTGAAATAAACAAGTATCTTAAAACAAACAAAGCCGTCAAAAGTCAGCGACTCGGTGTTTTCGGCGAGGGTGAAGACGGTGTTACAATCATTGAATTAAAGTAAAATCCGACTGAATTTATTTTGTGAAATTTGAGGTAATTATGAAAAAACAGTTTCTTGATTCGGGAAAAATCGTGGGTACACACGGCATAAAAGGTGAGGTCAGAATTGATCCGTGGTGTGATTCCCCCGAATTTCTCTGTGCCTTTAAAAAGCTGTGGCTTGACGAAAACGGAACAGAGTTCATCGAGGTGAAATCCCGTCCGCACAAAAATATCGCTCTTGCAAAAATCAAGGGCGTTGACACAATCGAGGCAGCCGAAAAATACAGAGGCAAGGTTGTGTATATCAACCGTGACGACATCAATCTTGCAGAGGGTGTTCACTTTGTTCAGGATCTTATCGGTCTTGAGGTTAAGGATGCCGGCAACGGCAGAGTCTACGGCAAAATTTCCGATGTTTTGCGTACAGGCGCAAACGATGTTTACGAAATCAAAGACGCCGACGGCAAGACATACCTTGCTCCCGTAATTGACGATGTTGTAAAAGAAATCAATGTTAATGACGGCTATGTTCTTATTGTTCCCATGAAAGGAATTTTCGACGATGAGGATTGATATTATAACGCTTTTCCCCGAAATGTTTGAGCCTGTTTTAAACGGAAGCATAATCGGCAGAGCACAGAAAAGCGGTGTGCTTGAAATCGTGTGTCACCAACTGCGTGATTATGCTTTTGACAAGCACAAAAGAGTTGACGATACTCCCTACGGCGGCGGAATGGGAATGCTTATGAAAGCCGAACCCATTGCCCTCTGCTTTGAGGATATCTGCAAACAAATCGGCAAAAGACCGCATTTTGTCTATATGTCACCGCAGGGCAAAACATTGAAACAGCAAAGACTTCGTGAACTTGCCGATATTGAAAATATCTGTATTCTCTGCGGTCATTACGAGGGTGTTGACCAAAGACTTCTTGACGAGTTTATTGACGAAGAAATTTCAATCGGCGACTATGTTCTCACGGGCGGAGAAATTCCCGCAATGGTATTTGCTGATGCACTTTCAAGAATGGTTCCGGGTGTGCTTTCCAACAACGAATGTTTTACCGAGGAAAGCCATTTTAACGGACTCCTTGAGTATCCGCAGTACACAAAACCGTCAGTCTGGAGAGGCAAAGAAGTTCCCGAAGTGCTTATGAGCGGTCATCATGCAAACATTGAAAAATGGAGAAAAGAAAAGAGCATAGAGGTGACTGCCCTCAAGCGTCCCGAAATGCTTGAAGAATATAACAAAAAGTAATTTTTGCAGTATATTATCGGTGTGTTTACATAAAATAAGACAAGAAAAAACATATGAAATACCGTGTGTTTACGGGGAAAATATAATATTTTGTAAAAATGCACAATAAACAGGGTAATAAATTCTCTCAAGGTGCATATTAACACGAAATTAATTTATTGTATTGACCTTGTTCGGAAAAAAGATTATAATACATATTAAATTGAGCCGCAATTTGCAGGCATTGGTGGTTAAAAATTTAAAGGCAAAGAGGGTTTTAAAAATGTATGTTAAGGAAGTATTAGTACAGAATAAAGCCGGTTTACACGCTCGTCCGGCAACTTTCTTTATTCAGAAGGCTAATGAGTATAAGTCAACAATTTGGGTAGAGAAGGAAGAGCGTCGTGTAAATGCAAAAAGTCTTCTCGGTGTGTTGTCCCTCGGAATTATCGGCGGCACTACTATTAAGGTAATTGCTGACGGTTCTGACGAAACTGAAGCAGTTGAGGGTCTTGTTTCTCTCGTTGAGTCAGGCTTTGCTGAATAATCAGCTTTAAATTTTACAAAATACCAAGGGGCGGTTTTTCCGCCTCTTTTTTGTTTCTCTCAAATTAATCTGAAATCGTAAAAGGCGGTGATTTTGTGAATCCGAAAATGTCACAGCTTCGCAAAAAAGCAATGGCACTTCCTCTGTTGCCGGGTGTGTACATCATGCACGACAAAAGCGGAAAAATTATATATATCGGCAAGGCAAAGGCTCTTAAAAACAGAGTCAGCCAATACTTCGGTTCGCAGAATAACCATGCAGAAAAGGTTCGCAGAATGGTTGATAATGTCGATGATTTTGAATATATTATCACGGACAGCGAGTTTGAGGCACTCATTCTTGAATGCAGTCTTATCAAGCAACATACCCCGAAGTATAATATTCTGCTTAAAGACGACAAGGGCTACAGCTATATAAGAATCAGTTCGGGTGATTGGAAAAAGCTGTCATATACATTGCAGAAAAAGGATGACGGAGCGGAATATATCGGTCCGTACAAGAGCAGTTACTATGTAAAAAATGCTGTTGAGGAAGCCAACAAAATCTTTATGCTCCCAACCTGCAACCGGCAGTTTCCGAGAGATTGCGGAAAGGGCAGACCTTGCCTTAACTATCACATAAAGCAATGCATGGCTCCGTGTACAGGCAGAGTAAGGCTTAAAGATTACAACGAAAATCTTAACCGTGCGCTTGAATTTTTGCGTGGCGGTTCAACAAATTCAATCAAAAAGCTGACCGAAGAAATGGAAGCTGCCGCAGAAAATCTTGAATTTGAAAGGGCGGCGTCAATCAGGGACATAATCAAATCCGTCCGTAAAATGAGCGACAAGCAAAAGGTTGTTGCAACAAAAATTGATGACGGCGATGTTATTGCAGGCTTTTCGGATGACGGCAAAACCTGTTATCAGGTATTTCGATTTGAAGGCGGAAGGTTATTTGACCGTGAAAGCTTTGTGTTTGACAGCGGTGAAAGTGAATCCGAAACCGAAGAATTTTTACTGCGATATTACACTCTGCGTGACAGTGTGCCAAAGAGCATTGCAATCGACAGGGATTTTGACGGTATGGAAGAAATTGCCGAATGGCTCTCGCAAAAGCACGGCAGTAAGGTCGGCATAACGGTTCCGCAGAGGGGCGACAGGGCGCAGCTTGTGGCAATGTGCAAATCAAATGCCGCAGAAACCCTTGCACAGAAAAAGGGCGCAACCGTTCGTGAGTACAATGTGCTTGAAGAACTGCGTGATTTGCTCGGACTAAAAAAACTGCCCGAATATATCGAATCCTACGATATTTCAAACCTTGCAGGCACGGAAAATGTTGCAGGTATGATTGTTTATAAAAACGGCAAACCGCTCAAATCGGCTTACAGAAAGTTTAAAATCAAAGGCTTTGAAGGACAGGATGACTACGCATCCATGGCGGAAGTTTTGACAAGACGATTTGACGAATATTATAAAAATCCCGATGAGAACGAGGGCTTTGGAAAATTGCCCGACCTTATCCTGCTTGACGGCGGTAAAGGTCAGGTTGCGGCTGTAAAAGAGGTTTTGCAGAGTAAGAATATTGATGTTCCGCTGTTCGGTCTTGTAAAGGACGATAAGCACAGAACCCGTGCCGTAACGGGCGAGGGCGGAGAAATTGCGCTCAGTCCCGGACGGTCGCTGTTTGCGTTCCTCGCAAAAATGCAGGACGAGGTTCACCGCTTTGCAATCGGCTATCACCATTCAAGACGAAGCAAAAATACATTCAAAAGCTCGCTTACAGGCATTGAGGGTATAGGCGAAGTCAGAGCAAGGTCGCTTCTTAAGTATTTCAGAACGATTGAAAACATCTCAAACGCAGACCTTGCAGAGCTTGAAAACGCTCCTAAAATGACAAAAGACGCCGCACTTGCGGTGTATAAATACTATCATCCGCAGGATGAAAACAAAACAGAGTAAAATATTGTTGTAAATTATCTTTTAATGTGTTATACTAAAATTTGCAGTTTTAAACAATTGTTTGAAATTCAACTTTTTGGTAATGCCGTATGCCTGCTTGCGGTGTTGTTTTATGATTTTGCAGGCGGAAAGGCTGCGTGTGTTTTATGAGAGTTATTACAGGCTCCGCAAGAGGCAGACGACTCGAAACCCTTGAGGGTGAAGATGTAAGACCGACAACCGACAGAATTAAAGAGGCTGTTTTTTCGATTATACAGTTTGAAACCGAGGGCAGAAACTTTCTTGACCTTTTTGCAGGCTCGGGACAAATGGGTATTGAGGCTTTGAGCAGAGGCGCAAAGTCGGCAAGCTTTGTTGACAATGCAAAAAAATCGCTTGAAACGGTAAAAAGAAACCTCAAGGCTACTAAGCTTGAAAACTCGGCAAAGGTTTTTGCAATGGATTTTCACAGCTTTCTTTCGATGAATTCACAGCGTTTTGACATTGCATTTCTCGATCCGCCATACAGAACGGGAATGCTGCAAGATGCCCTTGAACTTGTTCCCGAGGCTATGAACGATACGGGTGTAATCATTGCGGAAAATTCTCTTGACGAAGAAATTTTGTCGAATTACGGTGATTTTGTACTTGACAGACAGTATCGCTATGGTAAAATAAAAATAACTACATTCAGACATAAGGATTTTCAAAGATGAACAAAACAGTGATTTGTCCGGGAAGTTTCGATCCCGTAACGCTCGGACACCTTGATGTTATCACGAGAGCGTCAAAGCTTTTTGACCGTGTAATCGTGGGCGTGCTTGTCAATTCTTCAAAAAAGCCGATTTTTTCGATTGATGAGAGAATTGAACTTTTGAAGGAAGTTACCGAGCATCTCAATAATGTTGAAATAGTAGGCTTCAACGGTTTGCTTGCACAGTATTGTGAGGAACACGGTGTGGACGCAATTGTTAAGGGACTCAGAGCGGTAACTGACTTTGAATATGAATTTCAGATGGCGCTCACCAACAAAAAGCTGAATCCGAACCTTGAAACCCTGTTTTTAACGGCTGAGGCGGATTCAATGTATCTCAGCTCGAGCATGGTTCGTGAAATTGCCTCAATGGGCGGTGACATCAGTAATTTTGTTCCTGCGTGTATCCATGACAGAATTGTGGAAAGACTGAAAAATAAATAAGCGTTTGATTTTTTAATTAAAGGTGGATTAAACCAAACATATAAGGAGTGGACAGAAATGAAAGTTGAGGATTTGATTTTACAGCTTCAGGATGTTATCAGTGCCGCTAAGTCAATGCCGTTTTCGGGTGGCAAGGTAATGGTGAGCAGTGATGAGATTTATGATATTCTCGATCAGATTCAGGACGCTATGCCGGCAGAGGTAAGACAGGCAAAGAATATTGTCGCTGACAGAAAGCAGATTCTTGCCGAGGCTAACCGTGAATCAGAGAATATAATCAGAAGTGCCGAGGAACGCAAAAAGGCTATGCTTAACCAGAATGAACTCGTTCGTGAGGCTCAGGCAAAGGCTAAGGAAATTGTTGACGATGCAAAGCAAAAATCGGCAGAAATCAGAAAAGCTGCTAATGTGTATGTTGACAGCATTATGAAACGCACGGAAGAGGGCGTTGCAACACAGCTTGAGGCTCTCAGAAAGACTCATGCAAACATAGTCAGCTCACAGAAAAAGCAGGGCTGATTTAAATTTAGCTTATAAAGGACAGACTCAATATGAGCCTGTTCTTTTTTTATGCCGTTTTTATCGTATGTGTTGTGTCACATTATGACACTGAAACGAATGCTTGCGGAATCGGCGGTTGAAAAATATAAAAATAATGTCGGTTTTTGTAACCCGTGCGGTGCGTTTTGTAATTTTTAAGACTGCTGTTTTTGCTATGGAATAGGTGAAACCCTCTGTAAAATCAGCTTTTTTGGGCATAATATTCTTTTACGAAAAAATATGGTTTCAAAGTTGAAAGCATTTGAAATGATTTGTAAATATTATTTGTTTTTTCGTAACTTTGATATTGATTTTTTTGCACCTATGGTTTATAATAAGACAAAAGGTGTCAGAAGGTGTCATTCGGTGACTTTTAAAACCACAGAGTGACGGTTTCTGAAGAAAAGTGTATGGAGGTGGGCAGATGTTTTCGGGAATGACAAATCATTCTATTGATGCAAAAGGAAGAATTGTACTGCCCGCAAAGTTCCGTGAACAGCTCGGCGAAACATACTATCTTGCACGAGGCTTCGGCAACAAGTGCATTCAGGTTATGTCAAGCGAACAGTTCAACGCAATGTGCGAGAAGATTCTTGCACTTCCCGCAAACCTCTCCATGGCTGTTCAGTACACCTTTAACGCTACTGCGGTTGAGGTTACTCCCAACGCACAGGGCAGGGTGATTATTCCGCAGTCCCTGCGTGAGTTCGCCGAGATTGAAGGCGATGCGGTAGTTATCGGTATGACAAACAGACTCGAAATCTGGAGCAAGAAAAATTATGAGGACTATGTTGCTTCTCAGAATGAAAATCTTGCACTTGCTCTCAAGGAGTTAAAGCTTTAAGGAGGTTGTTATGGAATTTTCTCATATTCCTGTCCTTCTTGAGCAGGCTGTTGACGCTCTTGCTGTTAAGGAAAACGGCATTTATGTTGACGGCACAGCGGGCGGAGGCGGTCACAGCAGTGAAATCCTCAGTCGACTTACTACGGGTAAGCTCATTTCGATTGATCAGGATCCCGATGCAATACTGACGCTGACAGAGCGTTTTAAGAAAAACGAAAATTCAATAATTATCAAGGGTAATTTTGCCGATATGGTTAGCCTTCTTCATTCAAGAGGAGTGGGCAGAGTCGACGGTGTTCTGCTTGACATCGGTGTTTCATCTCATCAGCTTGATACAGCCGAAAGGGGTTTTTCTTTCCATGAGGATGCACCTCTCGATATGAGAATGAGCCAAAGCGGAACAACAGCCGCAGAGCTTGTCAACACCCTCCCCGCAGGTGAGTTAAGACGAATCCTCAGCGTTTACGGCGAAGAAAAATTTGCCGGTGCAATTGTAAACGGAATCGTAAAGGCAAGAGCCGAAAAGCCGATTGAAACTACCCTTGAGCTTGCGGAAATTATAAAAGAAAATGTTCCACAGCGTGTCCGCCGTGACGGACATCCTGCGAGAAAAAGCTTTCAGGCTTTGAGAATTGCGGTAAACGATGAACTCGGAGTTCTTGAAAGAGGTCTTGACGGTGCATTTGAACTTCTCGGAAGCGGCGGAAGGCTTGCAGTTATTACCTTCCATTCGCTTGAGGACAGAATCGTAAAACAGAAAATGGCATCTTGGTGTCAGGGCTGTACCTGTCCAAAGGATTTTCCCGTGTGTGTTTGCGGAAACAAGCCAAAGGCTAAGCTTGTTGTAAGAAAGCCGGTTTGTGCAAATGAAACAGAATTGAGGAATAACCCGAGAGCAAGAAGTGCAAAGTTGAGAATATGCGAAAAAATTTAAAAAAAATTCTCTGTGACTATAGACAAAACTGCCTGTTTGTAGTAAAATATAACAAAGTTGTAAAGATTATTACAGACACAAGCAATTGTGCTTTCGTGTTTGTTAATAACAAAATGTATGGCTTTGAAATATATGTCCGATAAAATCGGATTGATTGTGTGTTGTGTGTATTTTATAAATTTGTTAAAGATTTGAAACTTTTTTGTTTTATCGAAAATAAAGCAAAAATGTGTGTTTTATGAAATTGATATAGAAAGGCATCGGGTGCGTTTAATGGCTTATGAAAACAGAAATGCAGCTTATGATTTGAGTCTTTTTGATGACAGTAGCGACTATGTTCCGGGTTCAGCCGCTCCTGAAAGAAAAGAAGAAGTACATAAAAAGCAGGAAAGAAAAAGAAGAAAAAACAATGTTGTAAGTCTTCCGAAAGAGGAACTTCAAAAGAACAGACGCCGCAGACATAACAAGTTTAAAATCGCTCTCGGAACAGTGAGCGGTGCTGCAGCGACAATCATAATCGGCATCATAATTGTCGGACAGGTAAGACTTACCGAGCTTAATCAGGAAGTTATTACGGCTAAAGAAACTCTTGCAAATGCACAGAGCGTTTACACACAGACACAGATGAAGCTTGAATCAAAGCTTTCAACATCGGATATTGAAAAGTATGCCGAGGATAAACTCGGTATGACCAAGGCTACGAACACACAGAAAGAATTTGTTACCCTTGCAGGCGGAGATAAAGCAGAGGTTTCTGCAAGTCAGGAAAGCGACAATCTCTTTACACAGTTCTGGAGTTCGGTACAGAATCTTTGGTCATAACATTTAGATTAATTTAATAGATATGTTATGAAAGAATGGAGAGTTAAGACTGCGTCTTGACTCTTTTTTCGGTATATATGCGGATTGACACGGAGCGTAACGGACACTATTTTGCGGTGAAAGGAGCTTTACATTGCAATCACCAGGATCAAAAAACAACTCAAAAAAGCGTGCCGAAAAGGGACCTGCACAAAGACTGAGACAGCGTACCGCAATATTGATTTTACTCATACTTGTGCTTGGCTTCGGTGCGGCTGTTTTAAGACTTACATACCTCACCACCGTTCAGAGCAGTGAACTTCAGGAGTCGGCTGTTGACCTTCAGCTTGCCGACACAACTGTTTCCGCAAAACGAGGAACAATTTATGACGCAAACGGCAATGTTCTTGCCGAAAGCGCATCGGTTTGGCAGGTGGTAATGTCGCCTGTCAACTTTAAGAATGACAAACAGCGTCAGGCTGCCGCAAAAGGTCTTTCGGAAATTTTTGACCTTGAATACAACGATGTGCTTGACGATACAAAACAGCAGAGCCATTATGTTGTTGTCAAAAGAAGAATCGAGTCAGATGAGCGTGAAAAGGTTCTTGAGCTTATTGACACTCTGAAAAAGGATTACAGCTGTTCGGGTGTTATTCAGCTGCTTGATGATTACAAGAGATATTACCCGAAAAACAGCCTTGCATCTTCCGTAATCGGTTTTACGGGCAGTGACGATCAGGGACTTGAGGGTATCGAGTACGAATATGACAGCTATCTGTCGGGTACTCCCGGTCGAATTATCACGGCACAGAATGCAAGAGGTACGGATATGCCGTTCCGATACGAACAAAATGTTGAATCTGAGGACGGCAACAATGTGTATCTCACAATTGATGAAACAATTCAGTCAATTTGTGAAAAATATATGCAAAAGGGTGTTGAGGACAACAATGTTCTTAACAAGGGCGTCTGCATTGCAATGGATGTAAACACAGGCGCAATCCTTGCAATGGTAACAACAGACGGCTACGATCTTAACAATCCTTATGAGCTTTCGGCAAAGGATAAGAAGAAAATCAAGTCTACTGCCAAAAGCAAACAGGCGGAGGCAGAAAGTGCGGCTCTTAGCAATATGTGGAGAAACAAGGCTGTTGCCGACACATATATGCCAGGTTCTGTATTTAAGATGTGCGTTGCGTCAGCGGCTCTTGAAGAAAACCTTGTAAATGAAAAAACATCATTTACCTGTACGGGTTCAATTTCGGTTGAGGGCGAAACAATTCATTGTTCAAATATATCAGGTCACGGAACACAGAACTTTGTTGAGGCAATTTCAAACTCATGTAACCCTGCATTTATTCAGATCGGTCAGATGCTCGGTGCAGGCAAGTTCCGTCAATATTATCAGGGATTCGGTTTCAGCGATAAAACAGGAATCGACCTCCCCGGTGAAGCAGATGACGAATTCTGGGCTGAGGGTAAGATGGGCGGTGTTGACCTTGCGGTTGCATCATTCGGTCAGAACTTCGCAATCACTCCTATTCAAATGATTACAGCCTGTGCGGCTGTTTCAAACGGCGGTTATGTTGTTCAGCCTCATGTGGTTTCAAAAATCACAGACTCAAAGGGCAATGTAATCAAGTCTGTTGATAAAAAGGTTAAAAGACAGGTTATTTCAGACGATACATCCAAGAAGATGAAGGAATACCTTGAATATAACACAGAAAGACAGGGTGCTGCCGCAGGTTATATTTCAGGCTACAAGGTAGCCGGTAAATCAGGTACAACTGAAAAAAGGGGTGTAACAAAGTTTGAAAGCTCATTTTCTGAGGACTATATATCATCATTCTGCGGTTATGCTCCGGCAGACGATCCGCAGATTGCAATGCTTGTATTCTTTGATACTCCCGACGGTGACGCCTACTACGGTTCACAGGTTTCATCACCTGTATTTATAAATATTATGAGCGAGGTTCTTCCTTATCTTGATGTTAAGACATCATACACAGACGAGGAACTCGGTTATGTTGACGCATCTGCGGGCGACTACACAGGAGTCAGCGTTGACGAGGCTAAAACAGCTGTTGAGGCTGACGGCTTTACGGCAACCGTAAAGGGTAACGGTTCAACTGTAATTTCACAGATTCCGACCGTATCGTCAGGACTTCAGAAGGGCGGCAGTATTGTCCTCTACACAGACAGCGACAGTCAGTCGGAAACAGTAAGTGTTCCGAGTCTTATCGGTCTTTCTCCCGATGAGGTAAACGATGTTGCAAGTGCCTACGGATTGAATGTCAGCTTCTCGGGTGCAACAACATCCTCCGGAACAAGCTCATCACAGAACATTGAGGCGGGAACTTCGGTCAGCCCCGGTACGGTAATAACGGTATCTTTTGCGGATTCCTCTTCAACACTCAACGAATAACAAAAATATTTATTAGTCTGAAAGGAAAGATAACTATGATTTACGGAATATGGACATTTTGTGCGGCTTTGCTTGCTTTTATAATCTCAGCCGTTACAGGCAAGTTTTTGATTCCATACCTTCGCAAGCTCCATTTTGGTCAAACAATTCTTGAGGAAGGTCCTAAGTGGCACAAGGGTAAGCAGGGAACTCCCACAATGGGCGGTATAATGTTCATCGTTGCAATTGTGGTTGTCACAATGATCAGCACAGTTATATATGCTTTTACAGGCGCTGATTTGGTAAATTCATTCTTTGCAGATATTCCAAGAGAATGCATGTTCATTTTCTGCGGACTCGGTCTTGCGGTTGCAAACGGTTTTATCGGCTTTATTGATGATTACATCAAGGTTGTAAAAAAGCGTAACCTCGGTCTTACAGCGCCACAAAAGCTGATTCTCCAGTTCCTTGTTGCCGCTGCTTTTCTTGCAGTTCTGGCAATTGCAGGCTACGGTACAACAACAACCATTCCTTTTGTCGGCAAGGTTGACCTCGGATTTTTCTATTATATTATTGCCGCCGTTGCAATCGTGGGTATCGTAAACTCGGTAAACCTTACAGACGGTATTGACGGTCTTGACGGTTCGGTAACATTCTTTGCGTGTGTTGCATTTATGCTTATCGCCTGCGTAAAGAGCTATCTCGGCATAACAGCCATGAGCGCCGCGTCTGCGGGTGCCTGTCTCGGATTCCTCGTATGGAACTTTCACCCTGCAAAGGTGTTTATGGGCGACACGGGTTCACTTTTCCTCGGCGGTCTTGTATGTGCTCTTGCTTTTGCAATTGATATGCCTATTCTTCTTATTCCGATCGGAATTATCTATATTGCTGAGGAGCTTTCCGTTATTCTTCAGGTCAGCTACTTCAAAATCACACACGGCAAGCGTCTTTTCAAGATGAGCCCTATCCATCACCACTTTGAAATGTGCGGTTGGAGCGAGGTTAAGATTGTCGGTGTGTTCAGTGCAGTAACCGCAGTTTTCGGTGCAATCGCTTTTGCACTTGCATATTTTGGTGCATAAATAAACGCAGAAATACTTGTTTAAAATAAATTTTAAGGGAGGAACGGTCTTTGGCTCCACAAAAAAGAATGATGCTTAAAGCTGATGTAAACAGAATATATGATGAAGAGGTTTACTCGGAGCAGAAGATCAGGGAAGAAAAGTTTTTTGTCCGTCCTACTCGTCAGAGAAAGATGAAAAAAGGAAAGCTGTTTTCCGTTGGCATGGGACTTGACCTTCCGTTTTGCATAATCATTCTTGTACTTCTCATTATCGGTATGATTATGATGTTTTCTGCAAGCTATGCCTATGCTTATTACAATCAGGGCGACAGCTATTATTACCTTGTAAGACAGCTCATTTTTGCCGCTATCGGCGTGGGCATAATGTTTTTCCTTTCGTTCTTTAACTATAATAAACTTCACAAAATCGCACCGATTGTTCTTGCAATTTCGTATTTGTGCCTGCTTGTGGTTCTTGTACTGCCGGGTTCCGAAGGCGTAAAAAGATGGATTCCTCTCGGCATTTTTAACATTCAGCCTTCCGAAATTGCAAAGTTTGCAATCATCCTTTTCTTTTCACATTGGTGCAGTAAATACTATAACAAAATGCAGTTTGCCCGTTACAGCGTTTTGCCGGGTATAATTGTTTTCGGTTCAACAGCACTTCTGCTTTTTCTTGAACCGCACTATTCGGGCATCGTAATTATCGGCATTCTCTCCGTTGTAATGCTTTATATCGGCGGAATGCAGACAAAGTACCTCGGAATAGGTCTTGGACTTATTGTCGGAGTAGTGCTTATACTTGCCGTCACGAACAGCCTGTCCTATGCTATGAGCCGTCTTGACGGTTGGGGTCAGGCACTTGAATATACAACAAATGAGATGTGGTGGACCACATATCAAACCCGAAATTCACTCTATGCAATCGGTTCGGGCGGACTTTGGGGACTCGGTCTCGGTCAGTCAAGAATGAAGTACCTCTATATTCCTGAGCCGCAGAACGACTTTATCTTTGCCGTTGTTGTTGAGGAGCTCGGTCTTGTGGGCGCACTTATGATTCTCCTTATTTTTGCACTTCTTGTGTGGAGAGGCATCACACTTTCACTTCGTGCAAAGGATAAGTTTGGCAAACTTCTCGGTATCGGTCTTACCTCACAGATCGGCATTCAGGTTGTGCTGAATATTCTCGTTATCACAGACTGGCTGCCTAACACGGGTATCAGCCTTCCGTTTTTCAGCTACGGCGGCAGTTCGCTTATTATGCTGCTTGCCCAGATGGGACTTGTGCTTTCAATTTCCAGAACGGCAAATATCGAAAGACAATAATTTAAAAATAGTTTTCTCCTGCATGAGTTTTGCAGAATTTTCAAAAGAAAGGTAAGAAAATTATGAAAGTATTGCTTGCAGGCGGCGGCACGGCAGGACACATAAATCCTGCACTTGCAATAGCCGGATATATAAAGAATAAAAGAAATGATGCCGAATTTTTGTTTATCGGCAACCGTGGCGGAATGGAGCAAAGACTTGTTCCGCAGGCCGGTTTTGATATTAAGTCAATCACAATCAGCGGATTTAAGAGGAGCTTTTCTCCCAAGAGTATGCTTGAAAATGTTAAGACAGTTTCAAGAACCTTCACCTCTTCAAGAGAGGCAAAGAAAATAATTGCCGAGTTTAAGCCTGATATCTGTATCGGAACAGGCGGATATGTTTCGGGTCCCGTTATCAGAACAGCCGCAAAAATGGGTATTCCGTGCATTATTCACGAGCAGAATGCATATCCGGGCATTACAAATAAAATGCTTGCAAAGAGCGTCAAAAAGGTAATGCTTGCCGTTCCGGACGCAAAAAAGTATTTTGACAAAAATGTTGATTTTGTCATTACCGGAAACCCTGTAAGACAGGAAATCCTCACGGCAAAAAAAGAAGAGTCAAGAAAAGAACTCGGGCTTGACAACCGTCCCGTAGTGCTTTCGTTCGGCGGAAGCCTCGGAGCAAGAAAAATAAATGAAGCTGTTGCAGATCTTGTTGCAAGAAGCGGTATTGACGGCAGATATCAGCACATTCACGCATACGGCAGTTACGGCGACTGGTTTCCGCAGCTCGTTGAGGAAAAGGGTACTGACATTGCCGATTGTTCAAATCTTGATATAAGACCGTATATTGATAATATGCCGACTTGCATGGCGGCGGCAGACCTTGTAATCTGCCGTGCAGGTGCAATTACTCTCAGCGAAATTCAGGCTATGGGCAAACCGGCAATCCTTATCCCGTCACCTAATGTTGCCGAAAATCACCAGTACCACAATGCAATGGCACTTGTGAATGCAGGTGCGGCTGACATTATTGAGGAAAAAGACCTCACGGGTGCGGCTCTTATGCGTAAAACTGACAAAATGCTTCTCAATCCCGAAAAACTTGAGAAGTACAGTGAAAATTCACGCAAAATGGCAATTACCGACGCCAACGAAAGAATTTATTCGGTAGTCAAAAAAGTTCTCGGACTTGTGTAACGGTAACATTTATAACGCTTTCTCATAGAATAGAAGGGTATTCTTTTTGAGAGGGTGTTATTGTGTCAAAACTGCTTGTTACAGGACGCAAAAAGCTTGACGGAGAGGTTGAAGTTCAGGGGGCAAAAAACAGCGCTTTGCCGATTATTGCCGCCTCGATTCTTACAAAAGGTGAAAATGTAATCCACAATTGTCCTTCGCTTTCCGATGTTGACGCATCTGTCAACATTCTTCGGTATCTCGGCTGTGCCGTCACACGCTGTGATAAAACACTTCTCGTAAAATGTGACGATATCAACCGCTTTGATGTTCCCGTTGAATTGATGCGTAAAACAAGGAGTTCAATTGTTTTTCTCGGTGCAATCCTTGCACGAACGGGAAGGGCGAGAATTTCGTTCCCCGGCGGATGTGAAATAGGTTCAAGACCGATTGATTTGCATCTCAATTCACTTCGGGAAATGGGGGCGGATATTCGTGAAAAGCACGGCTATCTTGAATGTTGCGTTCCAAACGGACTTTGCGGAACAAAGATAACGCTTTCGTTCCCAAGTGTGGGTGCAACCGAGGATATTATGATTGCCGCCTGTCTTGCAAAAGGCACAACAACAATCATCAATGCCGCCCGTGAGCCTGAAATCTGCGACCTTGCGGATTATCTCAATTCCTGCGGTGCCGATATTTCCGGAGCAGGCGAGGGCGTTGTCGTCATTGAGGGTGTAAGCTCTCTCTGCGGCTCTGTCCACACAATCATTCCGGACAGAATTGTTGCCGCAACGCTGATGAGCTGTGCCGCCGTAACGGGTTCAAAAATTATACTTAACGGAATAATTTCGTCCCACCTTGCGGCACTTATTCCAATCTTCAAAAACGCAGGGTGCAAGATAAGAATTTCGGACGGAAATCTTGAGATAAACGCTCCCGAAAGACTTAAATCAATGAAAACAATCAGAACGATGCCGTTTCCGGGCTTTCCCACGGACGCACAGGCACCCTTGCTTGCAACAGCGTGTGTTGCAGACGGAACAACGGTTTTTGTTGAAAATATATTTGAAAACAGATACAGACACATCCCCGAGCTTGTCAGAATGGGTGCAGCCGTTAAGACAGAGGGCAAGGTTGCCGTTGCCGAGGGTGTGGAAATTCTTTACGGTGCGTCGGTTGAAGCTCCCGATTTGCGCGGAGGTGCGGCACTTGTTGTTGCAGGCCTTTGTGCAGAGGGCAAAACCGAAATCGGCGGCGTGGAGTATATTGAAAGAGGCTACGAGTGTATTGAGTCTACTCTTACATCAATCGGGGCAGATATCAAGAAAATTTAGGGTAATCAGATTTTTAACTGTCGCAGGGCGGATTTCCGCCCTCGGCAGATAACATAAACGAAGGGAGGATTTGCTTTGAGCGACGGTAAAGGCAGAAGACCGCTTACATCAAAAGAGCGAAAGAGTCTTGAAAAACAGCGTAAAAATGCCGCAAAGCAGGCAGAAAAGTATCATAAGGAAAAAGCAAAGCAGGATAAGAGAGCTAAAAAATCCCCCAATCCGAAAAAGGAACAGCAGAAAAAAGCTCCAAAAAGTAAAATTGAGGAGGCTTTTCTCAAGCAAAAAGAAGAGCAGGAATCACAAAGACAAGTCGAAAATATGAGCCGTGAAGAAAAATTCAGGAGAAAAGGCAAGGCTAAAATCAAGAACCTTAAACCAAAGGATTATGAAGACGGCTATTATGTTGACGAATTCGGAGAAAAGCAAAAACAGGAAAAGCGTGCAAAGGAAATCCGTGCTCAGGAGCGTGAAGTAATTCGCAGAAGAAAAAAATCTCTGACGAGCACTCAGATTAAGCACAGGAGAATCGCACTGTACAGTTCAATTTTTGCGGCAGTGCTTATAATCGGTGTTATACTAAGCCTTACAGTCCTTTTTAAAACCGAAAAAATTGAGGTTGTGGGGGACAAGTATTATGACGAAAAACAGATAATTGCATTCAGCGGTGTTGAATATCAGGAGAACATCTTCATGGGTGCAATGTACAATACATCGGACAAAATTGTCAAGAATCTTTCGTATATCGAAAGCGCAAGCGTAAGCTTTAATATTCCGGACACAATAACAATTACTGTTGTTGACGCAACACCGTCATATGTTATTCCAAACGGTAACGGCTATCTGCTTGTAAGCTCAAAGGGCAGAATCCTTGAGGAAATTTCCGAAAATAAGGACAAGCTTCCCGAACTCACCTGCGGCGACATCAAGACCAAAGAGGTTGGACAATATGTGTCATTCAGCGACGCAAATGTTCCCGATATTCTCGAAGATGTTTCGCAGAGCCTTATCAACAACAAGGTTAAGAATATCACAGGCTTTGATGTTACCGACACGGCAAACATAAAGCTCGTTTATGACGGACGAATTGACATTAACATCGGACTTCCCGATGATATCGACTATAAAATCAGAACTGCAATGACAATCATCAACGAAAAGCTTGACCCGAACAACACGGGACTTGTTGCAGGAACGCTTGATGTTTCGGCTTGCAGTACATCAAAAATTTCTCACTACAAACCTGCCGCAACCCAGCCCACAGCCGCAACCCAGGCAACCACACAGGCAACAACGCAGGCGGCTGATTCTTCAGCCGATACAGGTGACGGCTACACAGGAAACTACACATGGGATGACGGAACATATTCGGGCGGTGACACGGGTTATTACGACAATAACAGCTATAATAACTATGATAACGGTACCTATGACAACGGTGACGGCGGATATGACTACGGCAATGCGGACGGCGCCTATACGGGCGAGTAATTTTTCAGCAGAATTTTCCGTATAATTTTGCAGAAAAACGGCTGAAAAGCATTGCTATTTTGAAAAAAGTATGATAGTATAAGATAGTATAATTGTGTACTATGAAGAATAATGATTTCTGACTGAAAGTTGTCAATATATAAGGAGGACGAAAAAATGGCTTTTGAACTGGAATTGGAAAACGAGTATATGCCTAAAATTAAAGTGATCGGTGTCGGCGGAGGCGGCGGAAACGCTGTTAATCGCATGGTTGCGACCGAGGTTAAGAATGTTGAATTTATCGCAATAAATACAGATGAACATGTTTTAAGACTTTCAAAGGCTTCGCAGAAGATTCAGATCGGCGAAAAGCTTACAAGAGGTAAGGGCGCAGGCTCTATGCCACAGATCGGACAGGAGGCAGCCGAGGAGAGCAGAGATGAAATCGCAGCACTTCTCAAGGATACGGATATGGTATTTGTTACTGCCGGCATGGGCGGCGGTACAGGTACAGGCGCTGCTCCCGTAGTTGCCAAAATCGCAAAGGATATGGGTATTCTTACAGTCGGCGTTGTTACAAAGCCGTTTGCTTTTGAAGGCAAGAGAAGAATGACTCAGGCTGAGCAGGGTATTGCAGAGCTTTCTGCCTGTGTTGACTCGCTTATCATCGTTCCTAACGAAAGACTCAAGTATGTTTCGGATACAAGCATCACTCTCCAAAACGCATTTGCTATTGCCGATGATGTTCTCAGACAGGGTGTTCAGAGTATTTCTGACCTTATCCTTCTCCCGGGTCTTGTAAACCTCGACTTTGCCGATGTTACTTCCGTAATGAAGGATGCAGGCTATGCTCACATGGGTATGGGCAGTGCAACAGGCAAGGACAAGGCTACCGTTGCCGCAGATATGGCTATTTCAAGTCCGCTTCTTGAAACTTCAATTGACGGCGCAAAGGGTCTTATTATCAACATCACAGCATCTGCCGATGTTAGTCTTGATGATATCGATGCCGCATCAACAATGATTAAGGATAAGGTTTCAGATGATGCAAACATCATTTGGGGTGCTGTTATTGACGACAAAATGGAAGATGCTATCAGCGTGACGGTTATTGCAACCGGCTTTAACGCAGACGGTCAGATTGCTAAGAAGAATCTTACGGACGCAGTTTCATCAGCGTCAGCTCCTGTTGCGGCTAAGGAAGAGCCAAAGTCAACAACAAAGGACAAGACTGATGATGACGACGATACCTTCTATGATATTATGTCAATTTTCAACAAGTAATACATTCTGATGTAATGAGGCACTCCCGAAAAGGAGTGCCTTTTCGTTTGACAACGGCAATTCCGTTATGGTATAATTTGAACGGAATAAAGGGGAATTGTGAGCTTTTGTGCTTTTACAATTTCTCTTTTTTTGAGCGAAATCCAAAAGCAAAGAAGGCGGAAAAATGAAAAAACTACTTGCACTTTTGATTGCCTTGATGACTGTTCTTTTGTGCAGCTGTTCATCAGGCGGTGAAACAATCCGATTCGGTGCGGCAGGTACCGGCGGAATTTATAACGAAGCGGCAAATTCGATAAAGTCGTTTGCCGATGCTGACGGTACTCTGAAAATTGAAACAAAGACAACAGCCGGTTCTGCGGCAAATGTTCGATTGCTTTCACAGAATTATCTTGACGCCGCAATTGTTCAGTCCGACATTGCACACGACGCATTTAACGGCGAAAATAATTTTGAAAAATCCGGCAGTCTTGAGGGTTACAGCGCTGTTGCAGGTATGTTTACAGAGGCTTGTCATATCGTTGTAAGAAAAGATTCTGATATTAACAGTGTTGATGATTTGCTCGGCAAAACCGTGAGCATAGGTGAAGAAGAATCGGGTTCGGAGCTTAACGCAAAGCAGATTCTTTCGGCATACGGGCTTAACTCAAAAATGGTTAAGGAAAAAAATCTTAATTATGCCGATGCCGCAAAACAGTTACAGAACGGCGAAATTGATGCGGCATTCTTCACACTCGGACTTAATGCAACAGTTGTTGAGGAACTTTCAAAGCAATGTGACATCAAGCTTATAGGAATTGATGACGCAGCTGTTAAAAAGCTTAAAAACACCTACAGCTATGTTGACTGCAAAATTCCGAAAAACACTTACAACGGGCAGAGTGATGAAGTCGGCACAGTTGCGGTAAAGGCTGTTCTGATTGTGAACGACAGACTTTCAGTCGAACAGGTGAAGAAGCTTACACAGCTTGTCTTTGACAATGCGCAGGAACTTCAGCTGACTGTTTCGGCGGATGTTGACATAACGCTTGAAAAAGCCGTTGAAGGTGTTAAAATTCCTTTTCACAAGGGTGCGGCAGAATATTATTCCGAAAGAGGAATAACAGTAAAAACAGCAGGATAACTGCGAAAGGATTGGTGCTGATTGAATATAACTCTTGATATGTATCAGACAATCGCAGTTGCTGTGATTGTTCTGATGGCCGGTGCATTTCTGAAAAAGCGTATATCGTTTTTGCAGAAATTTTGTATACCCGCACCTGTAATCGGCGGTTTGCTTTTTGCAATTCTTACGCTGGTTCTCTATATGACAGGTGTTGCGGTAATTGATTTTGATGATACTCTAAAGGAAGTCTGCATGGTGTTTTTCTTTACCTCAGTCGGATTTCAGGCGAATCTCAAGGTACTGAAAAGCGGAGGCAAATCCCTTATAGTATTTTTGTTTCTTGTAATTATGCTCATTGTAATGCAGAATTTCTCTGCAATCGGACTTGCAAATTTGATCGGACTTGACTCGCTCACGGGTATGACAACGGGTTCAATTCCTATGGTAGGCGGTCACGGTACGGCGGGCGCTTTCGGTCCTGTACTTGAGGATTTCGGCGTTCAGGGTGCGACAACTGTTTGTACTGCCGCTGCAACATTCGGTCTTATCGCAGGCTCACTCATGGGCGGACCTGTCGGAAACAGGCTTATTAAAAAGCACAACCTTATTGCCACAATCAAAACAGAGGACGACAGCCTTCTTGTTGAAGAAGAAGAAAAGCACGAACGACATTTTTCAATGTATGCTCCGGCAGTATTTCAGCTGATTATAGCGGTCGGACTCGGTACGGTTGTTTCAGATTTGCTTTCACTTACGGGCATGACATTCCCGATTTATATCGGTGCAATGATTGTTGCCGCAATTATGAGAAATATCGGTGAATACACGGGTAAAATCACTATTCATATGGGCGAGATTAATGACCTCGGCGGTATATGTCTCTCACTTTTCCTCGGTATTGCTATGATTACACTCAAGCTTTGGCAGCTTGCCGACCTTGCGCTTCCGCTTATTATACTTCTTGCAGGTCAGGTTGTTCTTATGTTCATTTTCACATATTTTGTTGTGTTCAACATTATGGGCAGAGATTACGATGCAGCTGTTCTTGCGGCAGGTACTTGCGGTTTTGGTATGGGCGCAACGCCAAATGCAATGGCAAATATGCAGGCAATCTGCGAAAAATACGCACCGTCCGTTAAGGCTTATCTTATTGTTCCGATTGTCGGCAGTTTGTTTGCCGACTTCCTGAACAGTCTGACGATAACATTCTTTATAAATTGCATTTAGAATCGGAGGCAGGTATTATGAAGGACAGGAAATTTACATTTGATTCCGAAAACCTTGCTTTTCCCGAGATTCACACGGGCAAAGTAAAGCAGAATGATGTTGCCGAGGATAACACAGACAGCACGGTTGTTTATGATACTGTCGCTGTTCCCGAGGTTCATCTCAAAAAGCATAAGCATAAAAAACAGAAGAAAGACAATAAATAAAACAACAGCCGTACATTTCAAAAGTGTACGGCTGAAATTTTTGTGTTTAATTTTGAAATAAAACCTTACCTTCCGTAATGGGTGTGTATGCGGTAAGTTCGGCCATGTCAAGGTCGATTTTGTGCATATCAACCGCACAAATTTGGTGATTGTTGTAGGTGGTGTAGTAGTAGATTCCTTTGTCGGCATTGCAACAGGAGGTGTAAAGTGTGATTTCATACTTTCCGTCTGAAACCTCACAACAACCTCTCTGCTGGTCAACAGAACCGAGAATGTGGAAAAACTGGCTCACGCTTTCGCCCTCGCTGTCACCCGAAACGGAATTCAGCTTTGTGAACGCAACCTTTGCAAAACGGGATGCGGATGAAAGGTCGCCCGGCAGTCCGATTGCACCCATTCCACGGCTGTATGTGGTAAGCTCGGCACTTTTGCCGAAGTTGTTTTCGGGTTGCTTTGGTGAGAGTGACATATAGTTGTTGAGCATGAACATCTGAATGTCAAACGGAGGATTGTTTGTCAGCACACCGATAGGGTTGTCATAGACCTTGAGTCCGTCATTTGTCGATTCAACTGTAAGCGATTCGTTTCTGTCGGAAATAATCCAATGCAATTGAGCACAGGGGAGCTTGTCGCTGAACTGCGTATTTGTTATATTAAGGTTTTCAAGCTTTTTCCTCGCCTGCAAAACGCTGTCGCAATGTGAAAGTATATACGGAATGAACTCAAATTGTGCAATATTTTCCTTGCCGTTTTTCGGTTCAAAATATACGGCATTGCCCACAAAATTTAGCCCTGCCATACACAAGCCCTTTTCATTCATTGCATCGTAATATAGCGGATAACCATCTGCAATGTGAGCCATGCCAATCATCGCAAAGTGGCTGTTGCATTCGTTTGTATGGCGGAACTTAAACGGAAAATTTCGTGGAGTAATTGTAATTTCGTCACCGTATGAAAATTCATAATCAAGCGTTCTGCCAAAGTAAAAGTCTTTTGTTTTATATGTTGCCGCTGTACACATATCATCAGCCTCCGATTCTTTTAATAATAAATATTCTTCCGCTTGGTATAGAGTATCATACTGCTTAAACAAAATGATTGCAAGGTGATTTTTGGAAAATTACAAAAATTGTCGAAATCACTTGAAAAATTAACCTGCTCGGTATATACTATATATGTCAATATGAATGGGAATGAGGTTCTCCCACGGCTTTTGTCGAAACCGCTTTTGCTGATGACTTCTGTTTTTTGAACAGGGGCATTGGCTTTTTTTATGCGATGTTCTTTGTGCGGAAATTTTGAGGAGGAAATTTATGAAGAACAAATTTGTTGATTTTAAGGTGCTTGCAACATCTCTGTGCTGTTCCGTTGTGATGGGACTCATATCGTTTGCGTTTCTGAAATGTCTTGACTATGCGGCAGATTTCAGGAGCTTCTTTCCGCTGTGCTATATCTTTTTGCCCGTAGCAGGTATTGTGACCGCTTTTGTATATAAGCGTATCGGCGGAAAGTCGTCAATGGGCAACAACATTATTATTGAGAGTGCAAATGACGGTGAAAAAGTGCCAAAGCGACTTGCATCGCTGACATTTATATTTACCTGCATAACCCACCTTTTCGGCGGTTCTGTCGGCAGAGAGGGAACTGCCGTTCAGATTGGCGGTTCACTGACAAGTAATGTTGCCGATTATCTCGGCTTTAAAAATAATGACCGAAGTACAATCGTTCTCAGCGGAATCAGCTCTGCATTCGGTTCGGTTTTCGGCACACCGTTTGCAGGTGCATTTTTCGGAATGGAAGTCTGCTGTGTTGGAAGATTGTCGGCAGGTGCGGTAATTCCGTGTTTTGCGTGTTCATACCTTGCAAATTTTGTTACACAGCTTCTCGGCTTTAAACATCAAAGATATGCAATCTCGTCAATCCCAGATTTTGACGCAAGATTTCTTTTTGTGTTTTTAATTGCGGCAGTTTGCCTCGGCTTAATCGGCAAGCTGTTTGCACTCGGAATAAAGTATGTAAAACTTGCATACTCAAAAATTTTCAAGAACTACCTTCTTGCAGCAGCAGTAGGTGCGGCAATCGTCAGCCTTTTAATTTTCGCTTTGGGACTTAACGATTTTGAGGGCTTAAGCACATGGATGCAGAACACCGCCTTTAAGGGCGATGCAAAATGGTACGATATGCCGGCAAAATATCTTTTGACCGTACTCACCCTCGGTGCAGGATTTCAGGGAGGAGAGGTTACTCCTATGTTTGATATGGGTGCGTCATTCGGCAGTTGGTTCGGATGCGTCTGCGGATTTGATCCCACATTTTTTGCTGCAATCGGATTTGTATGTGTTTTTGCCGCAGCAATCAACACACCTATTACAGCAATCGTTCTCGGTATCGAAGTTTTCGGTGCGTCTGCCGCCCCGTATTTTGTGCTTGCAGTCCTCATCAGTTTTATCGCATCCGGCAATACAACAATTTATCCGTCGCAAAAATTCCTGGTTGATAAAAGCCTTTTTCATTTTCAAAAGAAGTGACGCAATAGGCTTGAGCAAAGTGTAAGTCGGTGTATTTAGGCGTTGACTTTGCGAAAATTATTATTTATACTTTTCTCATAATCAATAGTTAGTTGTGTGGGGAGATTATATGAAAAAATTCAGAGCGGTTTGCTTGGCTTTTGTGATGATGTTATCCGTTGCGGTAATGCTTTGCGGTTGCTGTGATACGAAAATTACAGACAAGGTTAATTTTTCCGATGTTGATGAAATAACCGTCGTAATGTCGGACGAGTCAACCGCCGTGCTTGGCGAGGTTGATTTCAAGACGGTCAAGAATATTTTGCAATCAGCCGAAACAGGCGGTACAAGCGGTGAGTTTGACGGTGGAATCCTTATTGAAACACGCAAAGACGGAATTGTTACCCACACTATCCGTGTCGGCGGTGCTGGCAAAATCTGTGTTGACAAGGACAATTCAACCGTGTATAAAATTTCCGATGATGATTACAAGACCTTGGAAAAGGTTATGGACAATTACAAGCTGTAACGCTTGAACAGAATCACGATAAATAAAAATATAAGCGAGATGAATTCAATCGAAAAATTCATCTCGCTTTTTGCTTGAAGATTAAATTGTTTGCTGAATAAAATCAGAAATCATCGCCGAAATCCGTGTCAAATTCATCATCTGAATCAGACGAAAACAAGTCGTCATTATCTTCGTCATCATTCATAATATCTTCAATCACGGTGAACTCAAGACCTTTTTCAAGCGGATCAAGCATTCCGTCATGGTTTAAATCAAACAATCTTTCAAAATCGAAAATGCCCATAAAATTTCCACCTTAACATATGGGATATCCTATATGTTAATCATATCAAATGAACTGTACGATAAAACGGACTTTTCTTTGATGTCAGACAAATTTATTGAGTTTTGCGTTGTATTTGTAGTCAATTGCAGAAAGCTTGCTTTCAATTTCTTCTTTACTGCAACCGAGATCGTCACACATTTTATCAAGGCTGGGGTAGAAATCACGCAGCTTTGTATTAACAAAGCTTAAAAGAATCATCGGATCGTTCGGAATTGTATTTTCAGCCATAATAATCGCCCTTTCAAAATTATTTACTGTATTTACTAATCTTACAATTAGTAGTATAATATACAGGTACAAATTTGTAAACGGTATTTTGTGTGATGCCGTGTGTAATAGATAAATTTTTTTCAAAGGAACTTGGAAATGGATAAGAAATTTGATGTTGTAATCGTTGGCACAGGTGCGGCCGGACTTTATGCGGCACTTAATTTTCCCGAAAGCGTGAATATTCTTCTTGTTTCAAAGCGTGAACTTCAGCTTTCAAACAGCTCTCTTGCGCAGGGCGGTGTTGCGTGTGTGCTTGATACGGTTCACGACAGCTACAAACTGCATATTACGGATACATTGATTGCGGGAAAGTATAAAAATACTCTTTCCGCTGTTGAAAAGCTTGTTACCGAAGGTCCTTCGGATGTTCTTAAAATAAAAGACCTCGGTGTTGATTTTGACCTTAACGAGGACGGCACAATGTGCAAAACTCTTGAGGCAGGTCACAGCAGAAACAGAATTGTTCATCATAAGGATTCAACAGGCAAGGCAATTGTTGACGGACTTATCGCAAAGGTTACTCAGCTAAAAAATGTTACCGTGTGTGACAACGCTCTTGTTTATTCAATTGACAAGGTGCTGAACGGTTTTTATATAAGCATTTTGAGAAACGGTGAAAAGCTTCACTACGGCTGTAACTACTGCTTGCTTGCAACAGGCGGTATCGGCAGAGTTTATAAATATACAACCAACTCCGCAATCGCAACGGGTGACGGCATTGCGTTTGCATATATGCTTGGTGCAAGAATTAAAAATCTTTCGAGAATACAGTTTCACCCGACAGCATTTGCGGCTGATCATGGCAGAGAGCGTTTTCTTATAAGTGAGGCTGTTCGTGGTGAGGGTGCGGTTCTGCTCAACTGCAACGGCGAGAGATTTGCCTCAAATTATGACAGCAGAGGAGAGCTTGCTCCGAGAGATGTTGTTTCAAATGCGGTTATGCTTGAATCAATCAAGACAAACAGCGAGAATTTCTATCTTGACATAACCCACAAGCCGGCTGATTTTGTAAGAAATCGTTTTCCGATGATTTATGAAAGATGCCTTGAAGAGGGCGTTGACATTACAAAGGACAGAATCCCTGTATTTCCGTGCCAGCATTACCTTATGGGCGGTATTGATGTTGACCTTCATTCACGCACAACCGTTGAGGGCTTGTATGCCGCAGGAGAGTGCTCGCACACAGGTGTTCACGGTGCAAACCGTCTTGCAAGTAACTCGCTCCTTGAGGCGCTTGTTTATTCAAGAACAGCCGCTCTTGATATTACGGATAAAATCAATAAATTCGGCAGAAGAACTCTTGGCGAAGAACCTGTTTACCGCCCTGTTGAGGGCAAGACCATGCCGCATGGCTGTCGTTCAAAAATCAGAGAGATTTTGCAGGACGCATATTTTGTTCTTCCAAAGCCTGAAAAATATGAAGAAAGCAGTAAGCAGATTCACGAGATTATGAGTGAACTGTTTGCAGAAAAGTACGAAATCAATTCCGACCTTGTTGAGGCAAGAAGTGCGGCAATTGTTGCAAGTATCATTTTTGATGAAATTATGGAGGGTACAGACTGATGACACTTAACAGCATTTACGTAGACAATCTTATCAAAACCGCATTGCTTGAGGATATCAACTATCTTGACACAACAACCGATTACCTTATTGACGAAAATCAGGAAAATACGGCAATTTTCCTTGCAAAAAGTTCAGGTGTTCTTTGCGGTATCGAGGTTGCACTCCGTGTGTTTGAAATTCTTCAGCCAAACGGTTTTGAGGCAAAGGTTTATAAGCATGACGGCGACAAGCTTGTAAAGGGCGAAATCATCGCTGAAATTCACGGTAAGACAAGAACAATTTTAAAGGGCGAGAGAACTGCTCTCAACCTTATTCAGCATATGAGCGGAATTGCAACCGCAACAAACAAGGCTGTTGAAATTGTCAGCGGCACAAAGGCTTCTATTGCCGACACAAGAAAGACACTCCCGGGTATGCGTCCGCTCCAGAAGTATGCCGTTACGGTCGGAGGCGGAAGAAATCACCGTTACAATCTTTCCGATGCCGCAATGCTTAAGGATAACCACATTGACGCAGGCGGCGGAATTGCAAACGCTGTTTCAAAGCTTAAATCAAACCTCGGTCATATGACCAAGGTTGAGCTCGAAGTAAGAAACCTTGACGAACTCAATCAGGCTCTTGAGGCAGGCGTTGATGTTATTATGCTCGACAATATGAGCCCCGAGCTTATGAAACAGGCTGTTGACATCACGGCAGGCAAGGCACTTCTTGAGGCAAGCGGCGGCATCACGGACGAAACTCTTCGTGAAATTGCCGAAACCGGTGTCGATATCATTTCAATGGGTGCGCTCACTCATTCGGTTAAGGCTTTTGATATTTCACTTAAAATTAAATAAGCCTGAATCAAAAAGCAATGAAAAGATTTTGAACTGAAAATAAATCCTATTGAATTTTTACGCAAGGTTTTGCAGTAATTTTCAATAGGATTTTTGTTTTATATTTATTTCAGATTTATTGTTCTTGCTAAGAAATAAAACTGCCGACAAACAAGTGCTTACTGAATATTTGTGCAATAATGCGCAAAAATATTAAATAGAATTGACTTTTAAAAGAAAATGCGTTAAACTGTACTTACTGAAAATATTTGTTAGAACTTGCACAAAAATTAAACGGAGAGATACAAATGGAGATTAAAAGAGATTTTTATCTGAATAAATTGATTTCTAAAATGCATAATAAGCTGATTAAGGTTGTAACGGGAATACGAAGATGCGGAAAATCATACCTTTTATTTTCTCTGTTCAAAAATTACCTTCTTGAAAACGGAACTGACGAAAGCCATATTATTGAAATTGCATTTGATTCATTTGAAAACAAAAAATATAGGAATCCCGAGATTTTGTACCCATATGTCAAGAACCTGATAAAAGATGATAAGATGTACTATATTCTTTTTGATGAGGTCCAACTGCTTGATGAATTTGAGTCTGTACTTAACGGATTTATGAGAATGAACAATGTTGATGTTTATGTGACGGGAAGCAATGCAAAATTTCTGTCAAAGGATGTTATAACGGAATTCAGAGGCAGAGGAGACGAGCTCCATATGAATCCTCTTTCATTTGCCGAATTTATGTCTGTGTATGACGGAAATAAGTACGACGGTTGGAATGAGTATGTTTTATACGGAGGACTTCCGCCTGTTGTTTTACTTTCAACTTCTGAACAAAAAATTGAGTTTTTAAAATATTTGTTTAAAGAAACATACATTAACGATATTATCGGCAGACACAATATTAAAAACAAAGCAGAGTTTGAGGAATTGATTGACATTCTTTCATCTGCTATCGGCTCTTTGACAAATCCCAAAAAGTTATGTGATACTTTTAAGTCAAAGAAAAATAAAGTCATCAGTTCTGCAACAATTAAGAATTATCTTGATTATCTTTGTGATGCATTTGTTGTGAATAAGGCATCGAGATATGATATAAAGGGCAGAAAATATATTGATACTCCGCAAAAGTATTATTTTACGGATATCGTACTTCGTAATGCCAGAATAAATTTTCGACAAATTGAAGAAAATCATACAATGGAAAATATAATCTTCAATGAACTTGTCAACCGTGATTTGAATGTTGATGTGGGACTTGTCAATGTTGTTCAAAACGATAAAAACGGTAATCCGATACGCAAACAGCTTGAGGTTGATTTTGTCTGCAACAAGGGTTCAAAGCGTTATTATGTGCAGTCGGCTTTTGCAATACCCGACAGTGAGAAAATGGCTCAGGAATCAAATTCTCTTTTGCGTATAGATGATTCTTTCAAGAAAATCATCGTTGTAAAAGACACTCCTGCACCATGGTACACGGAGAAAGGTATTCTTGTAATAGGAATTTATGATTTCCTTCTCAGAGCAGACAGCCTTGATATATAAAACCAAAAAAACAGCGGTGATTATTCTTCATCGCTGTTTTGTGTTGTTTGAGTCGAAATTAAATTGTTGTGCTTGTAAAATGCAGGGAGCATTGCATAATGACGATGATTTTATAATCGGAAATTGTGATAACAATTAGCAAGAGTTTTGTATATTTCTGCCGGTATCGCAAGATTTCCTTTTCCGACTCCAAGCGAAATATCGGGTTTTGTTGCTCCGTGAAAGTCACTTCCGCCGCTTTTCAAAAGACCGTATTCGTCACAGATTTTCTCGGCAAGCTCTGTTTCGGCTTTGTCAAAAAGCGAATAGTACGCCTCCGTTGCGTTAAGACCGCAAGCCTTTGCTTTTGGCAGAAATTCTCTCAACTCATCTTCGTTCATATTGAGAAACGGGTGTGCAAGAACGGATATTGAACCGAAACCTTTCAGCTTTTCAATTATATACAGAGATGACGGCCTTTTCGGCGGAACATAGTAGCCGAACTTCGACATAAGCAAGGTTTGAAATGCCTCTTTGACAGAAGAAACATAGCCCTTCTGCATAAGAGCGGCGGCGATGTTTGCACGGTTTACAAAGCCGTCAACCGTGCTGTTTTTGATTTCGTCATAGTCGAGAATATAGCCGTCTTTCGCAAGATTTTTAACGAGCAGTTTGTTGCTTTCTTCCTTTAATTTTTGCGACTCAGCCATAATTTCGGTTATGTCTGAATAGTTTTCTTTCTTGATAAACAGACCGACAATGTGCAGCTGTTTTGAATTGTATTCGGTTGAAAATTCAATCCCCGAAACGGTGGTTACGCCGTACTTTTTACCTGCCGAAACAAATTCGTCAAGTCCGGCAACCGTGTTGTGGTCGCAGAGTGCAACAGCGTCAAGCCCGATTTCTTTGGCTTTTAAAACGATTTCCGTGGGTGAAAATGTGCCGTCCGAAAATGTTGAATGTGTATGCAAATCGCAGAACATAAAATTCCTCCGATACAAAATGGAGTGGGATAATTTTACCCACTCCATTTTAGCATATACGGTTTGCAAATTCAACGCAGATGAATATTTCACACAAGCTTTTTCAGTTTCATTGCAAGGTCGGCAATGTGATTTACTCCGTTTCTGAAAACATAGTCAAACTCGCCGGCATAGGTTTTGACTTTGCCGTTAAATCCCTGTTTAAAGCGATATACACCGTAGTTTTTATGCGTTTCGTCATACCAATAGGGAATACCGCAAAAATCGTATGTACGGCAACCGCTCTCAATTGCGTACTTAATCATCGTCCATTGCATAAGATAATTCGGCATATATTTTCTGTATTCGTTTGATGAACAGCCGTAAACATAGCTTGCAACATTTGCATAATTTACAAGCAATGCACCCGACAAAACTTTTCCGTCAAGTTTTGCGATACATAGCTTTGCGTTGCCGTGAAATGCCTGTAAAAAATTTCTGAAATATTCTTCCGAACGAATTTCAAAGCCGTCACGCCTGCCTGTTTCTTTCATAAGCTCCATAAAATCGTCAAGCTCATCTTCACCGCAGAATTTACACTCAACGCCTTTCCTCATTGCAAGGCGGATGTTGTACCGCCATTTTGATTTAAAATTTGCAAAAACTTCATCACAAGATTTATCTTTTATGTCAAGCACATAATTTTCTCTGCATTGGGTGTTGTCATATCCTTGCTTTTCACCGTGATAAACAAAGCCGAGATCAACAAGATTTTTAATCGAGATAAAGTCGGTTTCGTCAATCAGGGGATCGGTTTTAAGTGTGTATGCGTGATATTTTTCTGCAATCAGCTTTATCTGCTCAAATATTTTTCTGACGGTTTTACTGTCGTGAGTGTCGCATACAAAGCCCCTCGGTGCATAAAGCATTGCCGTGTTGAGAATCGGTATTTTCTTTACAAGCACGAGTGTACAGCCGTTGATTTTTCCGTATTCGTCACGAACTGCAACATACTCGGGAATCCAACCCTTTTTAACCTTTGCCCAGTCTGCCGATTGCATAAAGTTTCCGTATTTACTGTTTTTACAAAATTCCTCATACTCTTTAATATCCATAAAAAAACAAGCCTTTCGTAAGTGTATCTATACTATACAAAAGGCTTGTTTCTGAAATTGTTCAAAAATGTATCATAGTTGTTTCATAACACATAATAATCAAATTGTTCGTTGTTTATTTTGCTGTATTCCAAAAACGGCTGCGGGCAGATGTTGATGCTGAAAGATTCGGGACGTACATTAACCGTTATTGAATCGGAACTGACACCCCAGTATTTTATGAGTGCGTCTGACAACTCCTGTTCATAACTGTCGCTGTACGGAATAACCGAATACAGCGGATTTTCACTCTCGGTACCGCTGTCCGACAGGTAGGTTGTATCAATGTTAAGCTCATAAATTGTAAAGGTTTCCGTGTCAAACAGCATTGTTATGTTTAGTCCGTATCGTGCGCCCTCTTTGGCATAGTTGCATGCGACAAACATAAAATCGGACGAAACGATTACATTGCCGTCAAGTGTTCCACGCATTGTAAGTTTGTAACCGCTACAGCTGTCAAATGTAAAAAACTGCGGAATGTAGCCTGCAATATTGGAAAATAAATTTGTGTCTTTAAGCGAATTTGCAAGATTGCTTATCGCTTTTTTGGCATAGCTGATTACAGTTTCTGCTTTCGGAGCATTGTTTTGAAGAACCCAGACGGTATCTTCGCTTGAAACGAGTTTCAAAAATTCTCCGCCGCTCAAAGTAGTTATATCGGCGGTAAGTTTAAATGTTTCGGCTGTGTTTCCGACAGAATCCCGATTGTCCGTTACCGAATAATAAAAGCGGGGGAGAAACACAACGGTTGCGACTACGGTCAAGGTGAGCAGAGTGCAGATGATATATTTTGCGGATTTTTTAAGGTTAAATTTCATCTTCAAAATCCTCACTTTCCTCAGAATTATCGGCAAGGCTTACCGTAAAGCTGATGTCCGTACCCTTGCCGACTTCACTGACAATTTCAAGAGTTGAGCCGTGAAGCTTTGCAATTTCGTTGCAGATTGAAAGTCCGAGTCCGGCTCCGCCCATACTTCTTGAACGGGATTTGTCAACCATATAAAACGGTTCGGTAATTTTGGCAAGGTCATCTTCCGCAATTCCGCAACCGCTGTCGGTAACGCAAAAACGGTATCTGTCGCTGTCAACATATCCCGTTAGTGTAACAGGCTTTCCGCTCTCACTCGCTTTGCAGGCATTGTCTATCAGATTGTACAAAAGCGTTTTCAAGAGTGACGGCTCAGCTTTGACAGTTGCTTTTTCAACATTTAATTTGAGCTTTACGCCGTATTTTTTCAAAATAAAGAGAACAGACTTTTTTGTGTCATCGGCAATTATGTCCGTTCTTATGTCTACGGTTTTGATTTCATCATTTTTCAAAACTATAAGGTTTAGCAGATTGAGCGAAAGCGCCTCAAGCCGACTGCCCTCTTTGTAGATAAGGTCGGCACATTCTCTGCGTTGTTCAGGCTCCATTTCGTAGGAACGGAGCATATCCGCATAGCCGATAACAGAGGTCAGCGGAGTTTTTAACTCATGGGTAAAATCCGCAATAAAGTTGTCACGATTTTGTGCGGCAAGTTTGAGCTGTTCAATGTAGTCTTCAACATAATCTGCCATGGTGTTAAAGCTCTGTGAAAGCTCGGTTATTTCGGTTGAAGATGTAATGCCGTGGCTTTCCTTTACTCTCATATTAAAGTTGCCTTTGGCAATTTCTTTTGACGCATCCTTTAATTTAACAAGCGGTCTTGTCAAAAGTTTTGAGAAGATTACGAGCAAAATTGACGCAAACAGTGCGACCCCTATGAGAATGAACTGATAAATTGTGCAGTACATATCACGGTCGCTGTACACGCTTGTTATATCGTCAACCGTTTCAATATAACAGCTTGCGGTTACAAGCTGAATTTTGCTTATTGTCTGAATATAGTATTTTTTGTTTTCCGTAACAATTCTGCTTTTTCTGGAGTTTACCGACATACCGTGGGCAAATTCATTTTCTGCCGAAAAGCTGAGCTCGTTTATTGAACCGATTTTGCTTTTGGAATCCGAATTGCCTGCAATTTGTTTTGCAAATCCGATTGCCGAAGTACGAAGATATTCCCAGTTTCCGTAGGTGGGTTTGTTGTTATCTGCATATACCGAAAGTGCTGTTGTGATGTAATTGTTGTTCTTTTTGGCTGAGTCAATGCGGTTGTTCAGCGTGTTTGTAAAAACGGTGTTGATGAGGAGAAAACCTCCCACACCGAAGGAAGTAATTATAATAAGAAAGGTAATAAAAAAGATTTTCCACGAAAATTTCATTAAGGCTTTCCCTCCGCTTATTCAACAAGACGGTAACCGACTTTATACACAGACTGAATGTTGTCTTTTAAATCAAGCTTTTTTCTTAACCGCTGAATATGCAGATCCACGGTTCTTGTGTCACCCATATACGGTTCATTCCATACCCTTTCGTAAATCATTTCACGGTAAAGGGCAATGTTTTTGTTGCGTACAAAAAGCAGGAGTATTTCGTATTCCTTTAATGTAAGGTCAATTTGTACTCCGTTTTTGGTGACTATTCTTGAATTTGTGTCAATTACTATGTCTTTAAAGCTGAGTTTTGTTTTTGCCTTGTTGTATCTTCGCAGTACCGCATCAACTCTTGCCTGAAGTTCCGAAATGTTGAACGGTTTTGTTATGTAATCGTCAGCCCCCAGGTTAAGCCCGTAAACCCTGTCTGATATATCTGATTTTGCAGTAATGAAAATTACGGGTGTGTCAAAGCCTTTGATGTAGTCCATAAGCTCAAAACCACTGATTTTCGGCAACATAACATCAAGCAGAATAAGGTCAAAGTGCTTTTTCTCCAGAACATCGGCACAGCTTTCGCCGTCAAACACACAATCGGTTTTGTGCCCGTGCCGAGAAAGAGCCATTTCAATAAGATTTGAAATATTCTTTTCGTCCTCAACAATCAATATGTCAGCCAACAACCCCACCTCCAAGACACAGTTTATATTGCCATTGTATCATAGATGTATCATTTTTTTCAAATTATCTTTTTTCGCAGAGCTGTATCCCTAAATCGGCTAATGCAAAACATTGTCAAATTATGTGCAGCTGTTAATTATTTCACGAACCGTACTTGAAAACAACATCGAATAATGGTATTATTTTATGCAAGCAAAACATTTTGAAAGGAAGATTACAATGGGTAATTCTAAATCGGTAAAAAAAGGCGTTGCAGTTGTAACGGCAGTTATTGTTGCTGTTGTTATGGTTTGCGTTTCGATAGTTTGCAATTTGCTTTCAACAAAAACAGAAAGCTCAAATCAGACATATCTTGATGACGCAAAGGCTCAGCTTACAGAATACAGCGATAACTATAACTACACTAAATTTGAGTTTATGAACTCACTTTTTGAAAAGGCAAATGTAATTGCAAGTGTTGTTACGGAAAATACTTCGGCTGAAACAAATGCCGCACTTGTAAAGAACCTCGGCATCAATTCATTTGTTATGACAGATGCTGACGGTAAGATTATCGCATCGTCAGACGATAAAAAGGTCGGCACAAATTTCCTTGATGACGAAACAACAAAGCAGTTCAAGGCTAACCTCAAGGGTATGAAGGTCAAGAGCATTTCAGAACCGACAGCCGTTGAGGGCGAGGACGGTGTGTATAACCTTATGGCTTGCGTTGCAAGAACAGAGGGCGGCATCGTTATTATTGATACAAATACAAGCGACTATTCGGCTGTTATCGGTGCTGATATTGCAAAACGCTGCAAGGGTGATACAATCATCGTTAAGAACGGCGAAGTTGTAAGCACAAATATGAACCTTGGCGATAACGGTCTTAAAAGCGCAGGTATTACAGACGAAATGATTCGTTCGGAAAATTTCAATGTTACAATTGACGGCACAACATATTCACTCAGCAGTATGCCGTCAGGTGAATATACAATCATCAGCGGACAGGCTGCGACAGAAAGCGGTTTCAATATGATTTACGGTGTCGTAATTCCGTGTGCCGCAGGTGTTGTAATGATTATCATTTCCGGAATTATACTCAGCCTTGGCACAACAAAGAAAAAGGAAAACGAGTAATTGTTAATTACAGCATACAAACAAGAAGTGGATATTTCACGAAATTTGTATGTATAATGACGAAAAGGTCATAAATTCAAGAAATATCTCCGAAAACATTGTGCTTTAGCACAAAGAATATTGTGCCGAAAAATATTGCATAACCATATTTTGGTGATATAATAATGGCATAAACAAAAAAGACGCAAAGCAAAGGAGCTTCTGAAAAGGAGGCTCCTTTTCTGTTTATCTTTTTTGGTATCTTAAAAAGGGGAAATTATTATGACACCTGAGAAAATTGTTGAAAACCATAAGAAATATGTCCTCCAGTCATGGAGCAAGCAAGGTAATCTCAATCCGATTCCCGTTGCAAAGGCAGACGGAATTTACTTTTACGATTTTGACGGTAACAGATATACAGATATGTCATCACAGCTTGTAAACCTCAACCTCGGTTACGGAAATAAAGCAATCGGTGATGCAATCATCGGTGTGAAAGCTGATATGACTGACCATATTTCTTCAAGAAAGCTTGAATCGGCATTTGAACAAACAATTTATTCCTACAAAAAGCACTGGGGCGGTTTTAAGGTGGACAACATGATGTTCTATGTTCTCAATGACTTTTCCGATGATGAAATTGAAAGCATAGCCGAAAAAATTCAGTCGGAAAAGGAGAGGTATATAAGCGTCAACAAGCTGTATGTGGCAGTGAGCAAAACAAATAACAAGCTGAAATCACTCCCGAAAACATACCAGATTGTTTTAAGAATGTTAAGGCTTGCCGTCCGTGCAGATATGACGCCTATGTTCTATGACCGACTTGAAGTTAAAAAGCTGATTCTTGCGGTTGACGATATTTCATTGCTTGAAAGTATCTATAACGAAAATCTCAAAAAGCTTGAAGTGTATGACCGTGACAACGGCACGGATTATATGAGCTTTTTAAGACTTTACCTAAAGTATGACGGAAGTGTTCAGAGGGTTGCTCAGGAAACCTTTGTTCACCGCAACACCATAAATTATCAGCTTGCAAAAATCAAAAAGATTCTCGGCAATAACCTCAAAACCTTTGAAGAACGATTCAAAATTATATTAGCCTTTGAAGTTCGTGATGTGCTTTGACCGCCTCCGTCCCCGTCACGATGTTAATACTGAAAATCCCCCAACAGCCTAACGGAAACCGCTGTCGGGGGGATTTTTTTATGTGTTTATTGTAGTTGTATTTATTTGAGTAACTGATACTAATTGATATCAATTAGTATCAGTTACTATCAGTCAGAGTTAGCATAAGTAAAAAAGAACCGATACAAAAGTATCGATTCTTCTTTGGTGCGGGTGACATATTTTGTGATAAATCAAAGTTTCAACCTCGCCAATGTGGCTCGTGCATAGCTAAATTATCATCAACGCTCTCCCTAAAAACAGTCCACCGGACTGTTTTTTTACGGTTGCCTTCAAGTCCTGTCCTAATTTTGTTTCATAAAGAAAAAGGGTAGGTAATACAATATTACCTACCTTTTCTTTGGTGCGGGTGACAGGACTTGAACCTGCACATCGGTTGACACTAGAACCTAAATCTAGCGCGTCTGCCAATTCCGCCACACCCGCTTATTAAATTGAAAGTTGAAAATTGAAAATGGAAAATTATTGGTTCTTTGCTGACTTTAGTATAGTAACCAAAATTTTTTCAATTTCAACACAATCATCTAAAATAGATTTTGTTTGATTTTCAGACAAATATTCTGTAGCACCCAACAATTTTATCCAATATTTTGTTTCGGATGCTTCTTTTAGGGCTATGCTTATTTTGGATACAAAATCAGGCTTGCTTTGTGCCTGTTGGGATTCGGTGACATTAGCACCGATACTTGTGCCTGCACGAAGTAACTGTTTGGACAGAATGTATTCTTTTTTCTCTTCACACAAAAATTTATATAATCGTACAATTCTTATTGCAAACTGAAAACTTTTGTTTTCTATAACATTATCCATAATATTTGTGTATATCAAAATTGCGATTATTGCAGAGAACAGAAAATTAAAAATTTTCCACTTTCCATTTTCCATTTTCAATTTCTGCAAGACCTACCGTTAGATAATACTATAAATATCAGCAAAAGTCAAGTATAAGCAAGCAGTATATTACTACTGCTTGCAGAACACGATTCCGTCTTTTTTGCTGATTGACTTGATTTTTGCCAAAGATTCAACTCTTATGCCCATATCACGAACGAGGTTGCCGCCGCCCTGATAAGCTTTTTCGATAACAATTCCCGCACCTGCTGTTTTTGCGCCTGCTTTTTCAATAAGCATAAGAAGTGCCGTTAAGGCGCTGCCCTTTGCAAGAAAATCGTCAATGATAAGCACATTGTCTTCTTTGCTCAAAAATTCCTTTGAAACAACTATGTCATAGTCCTTTTTATGAGTGTATGAGTGGACGGTTGCGTTGTATGTATCGGAATAAATATTGATTGTCTTTGTCTTTTTTGCAAAAACAACCGGAACACCAAAATACTGAGCCGCAAGACAGGCAATGCCGATTCCAGACGCTTCGATTGTCAGAATTTTTGTTATGTTTTCATCCTTGAAAAGTCTGTAAAATTCCTTGCCAAGCTCACACACAAAATTGACATCAATCTGATGATTGAGAAAGCTGTCAACCTTTAATACATTGTCGGCACCAATATGTCCGTCTTTAAGAATTCTGTCTTCTAAAAGTTTCATATCAATCTCTTTTCTGAAAAATAAAATAGTAACAAACAATACGATAAATTATACTACAAAGATTTGCACATTTCAATTGATTTTTGTGATATTCCATGCCTTATTTTTCTTATTTTCGGGAAAAATTAAATTCAGACACAAAAAGGCAGTCGTGATAAAGCGACTGCCCCTGTGTTTTATACTTCAATATTTTTAATTGAATCAAATTCGTCCATGATTTCTTTTGACGGTTTTTTTGAAAGAAGAGAAACAATAACATTCACAATAAGCGCAAGTCCGAAGCCTACAACAAGTGAATAAAGATTTGTTGCCGCATAAAGCGTCTGACCGTTTACAAGCGGAATATAGTCCCATATGATAACTGTCAGAGCACCTGTTGCCATACCGCTGATTGCACCCGAAAGTGTTGAGCGTTTCCAGAAAAGTGCCAGCAGAACAACAGGTCCAAATGCCGAACCGAATCCTGCCCATGCATCCGAAACAAGTCCCATAATGCTTGATTTAGGATTAAGTGCAATGAAGAATGCGATTACAGCAACAACTGCAACTGCGATTTTGCCGACCAAAAGCGAACTCTTTTCGCTTGCATTCTTTTTAACAGCACCTTTGTAAAGATCCTCCGAAACAGCCGACGCAGTGACGAGAAGCTGACTGTCTGCTGTTGACATAATTGCGGCAAGGATTCCGCAAAGGAAAATACCGCCGATAAAGATAAGCACGCCGTTGCCTGAGAAAAGCTGCTGGATTGTTCTGATGAATACAGATTCGCTTGTTGCATCGTCAAGCTGTGCTGTAAGGTAGCCTCTTGCGATAAGACCGATAAGGCATGACGCAGTAAGTGAAATAATTACCCAAACAACAGCAATTTTTCTTGACTTCTTGATTTCTTCATTGCTCTTTACAGCCATGAATCTGACGAGAATATGCGGCATACCGAAGTAACCGAGTCCCCACGCAAGGTTTGAAATAATCGAAACAGCCGAAACAGGAGTTCCGTCACCGTTTACAAAGAAGTTAAGGAACTGAGCAGGCTGTTCAACACCTTTTGCAGCAAGTGCAGAACTGAAGCTTGTGTCAAATGTGAGAATTGCATATGCAAGCACCGGAACGGTAAGGATTGCAACAATCATCATAAGTCCCTGAATGAGGTCGGTTGTACAAACTGCCTTGAAACCGCCCATAAATGTATATACAAGAATTACTACTGCGGCAACGATAAGACCGATAACATAAACCCGATTGTAGTTTTCGTCACCGCTTGCGCTGTCCGAGAAGAGCGTAGCAAAAAGCTTTGCGCCCGAACTGAATGCCGACGCTGTGTAAACCGTGAAGAAAACTGCTATGATTGAAGCCGAAACAATCTTGATTATGTTTTTATGGTCACGGTAGCGATTTTTGAAAAAGCTCGGAATAGTGAGCGAGTTGCCTGCCACAATGGTGTATTTACGAAGTCTTGCCGAAACAATGTACCAGTTGAGAATTGTGCCGATAAGAAGTCCTACGGCAATCCATGCCTCGCCTGTACCGGCAAGGTATACAGCGCCCGGAAGTCCCATCAAAAGCCAACCGCTCATATCAGATGCCTGTGCCGACATTGCGGCTGTCCAACTGCCGAGGTTTCTGCCACCGAGAAAATAGTCCTCATTGTTCTTGTTGCCCTTTGAGCAAACAAAGCCTATTACGATCATAATAATCATATAAGCTATAAATGCACAAAGAACTATTATGTTGTTTGTTGTCATTATGCCCCTCCTGAAATTAAATTTATAAATCAAATACCTTTTAATTCTACCAAAAATGAATAAATAAATCAAGTGAATTGCAGTATTTAGGACTTTTATGCAGATAATTTGTGCATTTGCAAAAATTCAGGAGTAACATTTTGCACATAATTACGAATAAAATAACTTTTATATGCATTTAAAGGGGGATTTTGTGTTGATTTGAAGAATCAAAAGTATTATAATTACATTGATTGCAAATTGACTGTAAAAGGTATGTGGAGAGATAGAAATGAATATGGTAAAAAGAACTTGGGCTGAAATTTCACTTAATGCAATTGAGCATAACTATAATGTAATAAGAAATAAGGTTGCAGACGATACAAAGGTCTGTTGTGTTATAAAGGCTGACGGCTACGGCCACGGTGCAGTTGAGCTTTCACAGGTTTATGAAAAACTCGGAGCGGATTTTTTTGCTGTTTCAAATATTGACGAGGGTATAGAAATCAGAAAGAGCGGTTCAAAACTCCCTATTGTGATTCTTGGCTACACTCCCGTTTCAGAGGCTGAAAATCTTGCTGAATATGATATTTCTCAGGCTGTTTTTTCACTTGAGTATGCAAAAGAGCTTTCTGAAAAATGTGTTGAAGAGGATTGTATCTGCAAAATGCACATCAAGGTTGACTCGGGAATGTCAAGAATCGGCTTTATGTGTCAGGAATTTCCACGGGATGAATATTCTATTGAAGAAATTTGTGAGGCTTGTTGCCTTCCGAATCTTGAGGTTGAGGGGCTTTTTACTCATTTTTGTGTGTCTGATGAAGATGCCGAGGGCAGAGAGTTCACAAACAAGCAGTATGAAAACTTTATTCATGTGCGTGACAGCCTTAAAAAGCGAGGCGTTGATATCAGCGTTGTTCATTGCTCAAACAGCGGTGCAATTGAAGATTACCCCGAAACCTGTTGCGATATGGTAAGAGCAGGTATTATCCTCTACGGACTTGCTCCGTCATCAAAGCTTGCCGACAGACTTGACCTTGTTCCTGCAATGACTCTTAAAACAGTTGTCGCTTTTGTAAAAGAGGTTCAAAAGGGTGCAACAATTTCCTACGGCAGAACTTTTACAGCCGACAGAAAGATGAAAATTGCAACCGTTCCTATCGGATACGCTGACGGATTCATCAGACAGAATGCAAAAGACGGCTATATGATGGTAAACGGAAAGAAAGCGAAAATTGTGGGCAGAATATGTATGGATCAGACAATGCTTGATGTTACCGATATTGAAGATGTCAAGACAGGTGACGAGGTTGTCGTATTCGGTACAGGCGAAAACGGTGAGCCTACTGCAGATTCACTTGCCGAAAATACAGGAACTATAAACTACGAAACCGTTTGTCTTGTCGGAAAGCGTGTTCCGAGAATTTACATTAAAGACGGAAAAATTGAGAATGTGATGTATAAATTATGAGATTACTTGCTGTTGACGGAAACAGTATTGTAAACCGTGCGTTTTACGGAATAAGACCGCTTACTACAAAGGACGGTCAGTTTACAAACGCAATTTACGGATTTCTTACAATGCTGTACAAAATTAAAAATGAAGAAAATCCCGATGCCGTGGCGATTGCCTTTGACCTGAAAACACCGACCTTCAGACACAAGGCCTATGCAGGCTACAAGGCAACACGAAAGGGTATGCCGGAGGAGCTTGCGTCACAAATGGAACCGCTGAAAAAGCTTCTTACCCTTTTAGGCTACAGGCTTGTTACCTGTGAGGGCTTTGAGGCTGACGATATTCTCGGTACGCTCGCCAAGGCTTGTGAAGGAAACGGAAACGAGTGCGTTATTGCAACAGGTGATCGTGACAGCCTTCAGCTTGTGTCGGACAAAACAAGCGTTCATCTTTGCTCAAACAAACAGGATATACTCTATACCCCCGAAAAGATTCTTGAAACTTACGGTGTAACTCCAAAGGAGCTTATAGAAATCAAGGCGATTCAGGGCGATACTTCGGATAATATTCCCGGAGTTGCGGGAATAGGACCAAAGGGTGCAGGCGACCTCATTCAGAGATATCACACGGTTGAGTATATCTATGACCATCTTGATGAACTTGAAATCAAGGACGGTGTGCGTAAAAAGCTGACTGCGTCAAAGGAAAATGCAATTCTCAGCCGTATGCTCGGTGAAATAAACTGCAACGCTCCTGTTGACACAAATGTCGAAAATTATGTTGTAGATATGAAAGATGCCGATGAATGTGCCGGATTTATGGCAAAACTTGAACTGTTTTCTTTAATAGAAAAATACGGCATCAAGGCTGACAAAAATGCAAAGCCCGAAAAGGTTGAGAAAAATTCGCTTGAGGTTGTGTCTGATTTTGACGAAAATGAACTTTTAAAAAATGTTAAGTCAGAGAAAAAGCTCTATCTCAACTTTGAAACAGAGAATAAAGAATTAAAATCCTTTGCCGTACTTTTTGACGGCAAGGTGTATATAAGCACGGATGAAGAACTTTTTGTTAAGTTTATTGCCGACAGTGAACTTGAAAAGTACACAAGAAACATCAAAACGCTCTATGCTTATGCCGATGAGAAAAATATTGATGTTGAAAATATTGTGTTTGATATTGAGCTTGCGGCATATCTGATTGAACCGTCGTCAAAGGATTATTCGGACAAAAATCTTTGTGCCTCTTACGAAATCGCTCTGCCTGTCTGCACTGATGAGCAGAATGAAAAATACGAGGCATTTGCCTGTTACGCAGAATTGTGCGAAAAACTCGGAGATAAAATCAAAGCTCACGGTCAGGAAAAGTTGTTAAGTGAAATTGAAATTCCGCTTGCAAAGGTGCTTGCAAGAATGGAAAATATCGGTGTCTGTGTTGACCGACAGGGCATTGAAAGCTACGGCGAAATGCTTTCTGCACAGATTAAGGAGCTTGAAACCGCAATTTACGAAAGTGCGGGCTGTGAGTTTAACATCAATTCTCCCAAACAGCTTGGCGTAGTTTTATTTGAAAATCTCGGACTCCCTTGCAAAAAGAAAACGAAGAGCGGTTACAGCACAAATGCAGAGGTGCTTGAAAGCCTGAGGTATGAACATCCCGTTGTTGAAATGGTGCTGAGATACAGAACGCTCTCAAAGCTGAATTCAACCTACTGCGAGGGACTTTTAAAGGTCATTGCAGATGATGGCAGAATCCATTCAAATTTCAATCAGACCGAAACAAGAACAGGCAGAATCAGCTCAACAGAGCCGAATCTCCAGAATATCCCCGTAAGAACCGAGCTTGGCAGAGAGATGAGAAAGTTTTTCTGTGCAAGAGAGGGCTGGGCGCTTGTTGACGCCGACTATTCGCAGATTGAACTCCGTGTGCTTGCCCATATTTCGGGTGACAAAAATATGATTAAAGCGTTCAAGGATAACGAAGATATCCACGCAATCACAGCGTCACAGGTGTTCAATATGCCGCTTGATATGGTAACTCCGATTATGAGAAGCCGTGCAAAGGCTGTTAACTTCGGTATTGTTTACGGAATCGGCGCATTTTCACTTGCAAAGGATATCGGTGTTTCAAATAAAGAGGCAAAGCACTACATTGAAAGCTATCTTGCCCATTACAGCGGTGTTGACAGCTATATGAAAAATGTTGTCGAAAAGGCGAACGCTGACGGCTATGTTGAAACGATGTTCGGCAGAAGAAGAAATCTTCCCGAACTCACCTCGAGCAAGCATATGATCCGTGCATTCGGTGAAAGAGTTGCAAGAAATATGCCTATTCAAGGCACAGCCGCAGACATTATCAAAATTGCAATGATTAAGGTTGACGAGCGAATGAAAGCCGAAAATCTCCGTGCAAGGCTTGTGTTGCAGGTTCACGACGAACTTATTGTCGAAGCTCCGCAGGATGAGAGCATGAGAGTTGCACTCATCGTTCAGGAAGAAATGGAAAACGCAGTTAAAATGAGCGTTCCGCTCACAGCCGATGCGGCAATCGGAAGGACTTGGTATGATGCAAAAGGATAACAGAACGATTGCCTTTGTTTGCACGGGCAACACCTGTCGCAGTCCCATGGCAGAGGCAATTTTTAATGATATGGCAGAGAAAAACGGCGTTTGCGTCAGGGCGGAAAGCTTTGGCATTGCGACCTCAACGGGACTTCCCGTGTCGGAAAATTCCGTGATTGCCTGTAAGGAAATCGGAATTGACCTTTCGGGCAAAGCTTCAACAGCCGTGGCTGATGCCGACATTGAAAAATACGAAAAGTTTTACTGTATGTCGCAAAGTCACGCAAAAATGTTGATGCAGTTTTTTCTTGTACAGCCCGAAAAAATCGCCGTGCTCGGTATAAGCGATCCCTACGGCGGCGACATTGATGTGTACAGACATTGCCGTGATGAAATTGTTAATTCTGTAAAGGAAATATTAAAAGCGTATGAAAATTGACAGAATGACCGAAAATCAGCTTGAGGCGGTTGCACAGCTTGAACAGCAGTGCTTTTCGCATCCGTGGTCGTTTAACAGCCTTGAAGAAGAACTGAACAACGAAACCTCGCTGTTTTTTACCGCAACGGAAGATAATGCCGTTGTCGGATATATAGGAATGAGCGTTATTGTTGATGAGGGTTACATTTTTAATGTTGCCGTTGACGGTACACACAGAAATCGGGGAATAGGTTCGGCGCTTGTTGAAACGCTTGTGACCTATGCCAAGAAAAATAACCTTTGCTTTCTCACTCTTGAGGTTCGTGAAAGTAACGGGAATGCCCGTTCTCTCTATGAAAAATTCGGATTCATCAAGGTGGGAGAGAGGAAAAATTACTACTCATCTCCAACCGAAAACGCTGTTTTAATGACACGCTGTTTTTGACATATATATGTAATAAAACATTATATTAATGATATTACGGAACTTCATCATAAATGTTTCGTAGTGAAAGGAAAATTATGAAGATACTCGCAATAGAATCGTCCTGTGACGAAACTGCGGCAGCGGTTGTTGAGGACGGCAGAAACATAATCTCCTCTGTGGTTGCTTCTCAGGTTGAGGAACACAAGCTTTACGGCGGAGTTGTTCCCGAAATCGCATCACGCCGTCACGCAGAGGCAATTGTTCCTGTTGTAAGACAGGCTCTTGAAGATGCAGACTGCAGGCTTTCCGACATTGACGCAATCGGCGTTACATATGCCCCAGGACTTATCGGAGCGTTGCTTGTGGGAGTGAATTTTGCAAAAGGACTTTCACTTGCAACAGGAATTCCGCTTGTGCCTGTTCACCATCTTCGTTCACACATTGCGTCAAATTATATTTCAAATAAAGAATTAAAACCGCCGTTCCTCTGCCTTGTTGTGTCAGGCGGTCACAGCCATATTGTTATGGTTGAGGACTACACAAAGATGAAAATTATCGGCAAAACCCGTGATGATGCCGCAGGCGAGGCTTTTGACAAAGCCGCAAGGACAATGGGAATGCCGTATCCGGGCGGAATTGAAATGGACAAAGTTGCTGAAAACGGCAATCCGTTTGCATTCAAGCTCCCTCGTCCCGCAGTTCACGATGCGCCGTATGATTTCAGCTTTTCGGGACTTAAAACAGCCGTAATCAACCTCATTCACAATTCGGCACAAAAGGGTGTTGAGCTTAACAAAGCCGATGTCTGTGCATCATTCCGCTATGCTGTTGTCGATTGCCTTGTTACAAACTTTATCAAGGCGGCTGAAGACCTGGGACAGAAAAAGCTTGTAATCGCAGGCGGTGTTTCGGCAAATTCACTTCTCAGAAGAACCCTTGCAGAAGAGTGTAAAAAGCGTGATTGGGAAATGTATATGCCCGAAAAATCTCTTTGCGGTGACAATGCCGCCATGGTCGGTTCACAGGGATATTACGAGTTTCTCAGCGGAAATATTGCAGGAACAGACCTCAATGCTTTTGCTACAATGAGCATTGAAAAAGGCTGATTTATTCGTAAATAATCACTAAGACACTTGCTATTTTATCAATAATATACTAAAATAGTGTTAATAAACCGAAAGGACGATTTAAAATGAGCAATCCTATTGTTACTTTTGAAATGGAAAACGGAAAAACAATCAAAGCGGAGCTTTATCCCGAAATTGCTCCGAATACTGTAAATAATTTTCTCAGCCTTGTAAACAAGGGTTACTATGACGGTCTTACATTTCACCGTGTAATCTACGGTTTCATGATTCAGGGCGGTTGCCCCGAAGGCACGGGTATGGGCGGTCCCGGATATTCAATCAAGGGCGAATTTGCCGTGAACGGCTTTGAAAACAATCTCAAGCATACAGAGGGTGTTCTCTCAATGGCTCGTTCAATGATGCCCGACTCAGCAGGCTCGCAGTTCTTCATTATGCACAAGAACGCTCCGCACCTTGACGGTCAGTATGCCGCATTCGGCAAGGTAATTGAGGGTATGGATGTTGTCAATGAAATCGCAGAGTGTGACACAGACTATTCCGACAAGCCTCTTGATCCTCAGATTATGGCAAAGGTTACAGCCGAAACCTTCGGTGTTGACTATCCAGAGCCTGAAAAATGCTGATTGTTAAGAAAGGAATTTTAAAATGAATGTTTTGCTTGCAGGCGGCGCCGGATATATCGGCTCGCACACTTGTGTTGAACTCATCAACGCAGGTCACGATGTTGTAATTGCAGATAATTTTTCAAATAGCTGTCCCGTAGCGGTTGAAAGAGTTGAAGAGCTGACAGGCAGAAAAATTCCGCTCTATGAGGCCGATGTATGTGACAGAGATGCCGTTGAAAAGATTTTTTCGGAGAATAAGATTGATGCGGTAATTCACTTTGCAGGTCTTAAAGCAGTAGGTGAAAGCTGTGAGAAGCCTGTTGAATATTACCGTAACAACATTGATTCAACGCTCACATTGCTTGAAGTGATGAAAAAACACGGTGTAAATAACTTTATTTTCAGCTCAAGTGCTACGGTTTACGGTACTCCGGAAACTGTTCCGCTTGTTGAAACAATGCCAAAGGGTTCTCCTACAAATCCGTATGGCTGGACAAAGTTTATGATGGAACAAATTCTTACAGACACCGCAAACGCAAATCCTGATATGTCTGTTGTTCTTCTTCGTTACTTTAACCCGATCGGCGCTCACGAAAGCGGCAGAATCGGTGAAGATCCTAACGGAATCCCGAACAACCTTATGCCGTACATAACACAGGTTGCCGCCGGCAGACTCAAGTGTCTCGGTGTTTTCGGCAACGATTATCCTACGCATGACGGCACGGGTGTGCGTGACTATATCCATGTTGTTGACCTTGCAAAAGGTCATGTAAAGGCTATTGAATATTCCGCAGAGCACAAGGGAACTGAGATTTTTAATCTCGGAACAGGTGTGGGCTACAGCGTTCTTGATATTGTAAAGGCTTTTGAAAAGGCAAATTCGATTGAAATTCCTTATGTTATAAAGCCACGCCGAGCAGGCGACATTGCAGAATGCTTTGCCGACGCAACAAAAGCCAAAAAAATACTTGGATGGATTGCCGAGAAAAGTCTTGAGGATATGTGCCGTGACAGCTGGAACTGGCAATCTCACAATGTGAATGGTTACAAATAACAAATAAATGATATTTTATTTGTGCATTCCTACAAAAAAACAATATTTTGTCAAATAATCAGTCAGCAAGAGTTTTTAGCATTGACTTTTGGTGGTTGATTGTTGTATAATTAAACTGCTTATAGAAGCATTATCACATAAGGAGGAAAAGAAAATGTTCAAAAAAGCACTTAGCCTTTTACTGTCTATGATGCTTGTTGTGACATCACTCGTTGCAACTGTAGTGAGCGTTTCTGCTGCCGGCGATTCATATTTCGTATCCGGTTCTGAAGAACTCACAGGTTACAAGTGGGCTGAGACTGAAGCAACTTGCGGAGATAATGTAATGACAGAAAACGGCGATGGTAACTACGAAAAAGTATTTACCAACGTAGCAGTCGGCAACGGCTACCAGTTCAAGATCGTTAAAAACGATAAAGAGTGGATTGGTGTAGGCGATACCGGCAATGACAACTTCACATTCAATGTAACAAAGGAATGTGATGTAACAGTAACTTACAACCCTACAACAAATGAAATCACTGCAACAGGTGAAGGTGTTGTAATTCCGAAAGAACTTGTTGTTGACCACATTACAGTCGTTGGTAACGGTGAAGATGCATGGCTCAACGGTAAGGACTGGAAGGTAGATGCTGAAGCTAACTACATGACAGAAACATCTGAGGGTTCAAAGGTTTACCAGATTAAGTTTGAGAGCCTTGACGCTTATGAGAACTATCAGTTCAAGTTTGCTGCCAACGGTTCATGGGCAGATAACTGGGGCCTTCCTGAGCAGGGCACAGCTCCTCTCAATGAGTGGTTTGACCTTACATACAACGGTCAGAACATGATCATTGATACAGATGCAGCTGGTTACGAAGACGGTTATGACATCGTTCTTACACTTGACCTTTCAAACTTTAACTATGCTACAAAGCAGGGTGCAAAGGGTAAGGTTGACATCGTTACTGGTGCAGAGCCTACAACAGTAGCAGAGCCTACAACAGTAGAGCCTACAACAGCAGAGCCCACAACAGTAGCAGAGCCCACAACAGTAGCAGAGCCTACAACAGTAGAGCCTACAACTGCAGCTCCTGCAAAGGGTCTCACAGTTACAGCTACTTCAAACCTCTTCCCTGAGAAGCAGGTTACTCTCAGCGCAGATAAGAAGACTGTAAAGGTTACATACATGTTCCAGTCTAAGGATAAGGACATGTTGGACTTCCAGTGGGATATGAACTACGATGCAAATGTACTCAAGCCAACAGCTAACACAACCAGAGCTAAATCATTTGAATATCCAAAGATTGGTAGTTATGTTTGGAATGCTCTTCCGGGTGTAATTAAAGCTAACGGTAATACACTCAGCCTTTATGACACAACATCAAAGGAAATCGTATTTGCTTCTGCTGAGTTTGAAGTAATTGATCCTGAGGCTACAGCAACTACTGTTAATCTTGATGTACAGGTACTTCGTCTTTCAAAGGTTGATCCTGCAACAGACATGGAAATCGGCGATGAAGAAGTTTCGGTTGCTGACAAGTCAATCGTTGACCAGGAAGTATTTGATAAGTATGTTGTAGCTAATAATACTGTAACAGATCCCGACGGTTCAGAAGAGCCTACAACAGAAGAGCCTTCAACAGCTCCTGCTGCCGATACTACATATGTAGTTGCCGGTACAACAAATCTTACAGGTTATGAATGGGTTGGTACACCTGCTGCAGCTCCTGAAAATGTTATGACAGCTGACGGCAACGTATTCACAAAGACATTCTCTGCTGTTCCTGCCGGTAAAAACTATCAGCTCAAGGTTGTTGCAAACACAGGCGACGAGCAGAAGTGGATCGGTCTTGACGGTACAGATAACAATGTAACTTTCGATGTAGAAACAGCTTGTGATGTTACTGTAACATTCGATCCTGCTACAAACAAGATTACTGTAACAGGTGACGGCGTTAAAATGGTAACAGACCTTGAAGTTAACAGCATTACAGTTGTTGGTAACGGTGAAGACAACTGGCTCAACGGTGTAGCATGGGGTGTTGACGCTGAAGTTAACCACATGACTCAGGTTTCTGACAAGGTATATCAGATTAAGTATGAAAATATTGAATCTGCAGACGATGCTTATCAGTTCAAGTTTGCTGCAAACGATGATTGGGCAGCTAGCTGGGGTCTTCCCGAGCAGAGCGCAACTCCTATAGGCGAAGAATTTGACCTTACATTCAATGGTCAGAATATGCTTCTTAACACAGTTTCTGCAGGTTTTGAAGAAGATTCACTCGTTGATGTAACAATCACACTCGACATTACAAACTTTGATTATTCAACACGTTCAGGCGCTAAGGCTACTGTTAAGGTTGAGCCTTCAACTCCTGCAGTTGATAATTTAACAATCAACGCTACATCTAATATTTGCCAGGCTATCGGTTCAGGCACATTTAATGTAGGCGACAAGGTATCAGTTTACTATCTCCTTGACACTAAGGACGCACAGCTTGAAGAAGTACAGTGGGCTCTTACATATGATAAGAACCTCCTTACACTTGATTCACTTACAATGCCTGAAATCGCTGACGGCATGGTAAATATGAATGATGTTTCAGGCAATGCTTCAAACCTTGCACTTTATGATTTTGCAGGCGGCAAGAAGCTTGTTGAGGCTGTGTTCACAGTTAACGGTACAGGTACAACAAATGTTGACCTCAATGTAGTTGATCTTACACTTGGTAAGCTCAATCCTGCAACAGGCACAGTTGATGCTGATTCAGAATATGAAGCAGTAGTTAACGGCGACATGGCTAATGATCTCTTTGATCACATTAACTCAGACGCTAAGGTTGAGGCATATGTTGAGCCTACAACAACAGAGCCTACAACAACAGAGCCTGCTACAACAGAGCCTGCTACAACAGAGCCTGCAACAACAGAGCCTGCTACAACAGAGCCTACTACAACAGAGCCTGCTGCAACAGAGCCTACTACAACAGAGCCTACTACAACAGAGCCTGCTGCAACAGAGCCTACTACAGTAGCTCCTACTACACCTGATGCTACATCTGCTACACAGGCTGCAACAAAGGGTCAGTCAACAGCTGACACACCGGCTAACGGCACAAGCAGCAACGCAGTACAGACAGGTAATGCTTCTATGGCAGTAGTTATCCTCTTAGCTCTTGTTTCTGCAACAGGTGTTGTTTACTTCACAAGAAAGAGATTCAATAAGTAATTGAATTTCCTATTGTAAGACTGTTAACGGCGTTGACAGATTAAAAAAATAATTTTTCGCCTCTCGGTTTTCCGAGGGGCGTTTTTTTATATCGTAATGTTGTGAAAATCAGTTTGAATTATAATTTCTAAAATATCATTTCTTTAAAGGTGAATCTGCAATTAATTTACTTTTCACATAAATTTCACCGAGAATTCTTAAATTATTGATTGAAATTTTAGTCTTAATGATATATAATAGGGATATCAAACTAAAGGAATGAAAAAAATGTCTAAAAAAATCAAAAATATGCTTTCAATTCTCTTCGTGGCTGTACTTACCGTGTCAGCATTCTGTATTCCTGCAAGTGCTGCCGAGGATGACCTTACAATCAGCATTTCATCAGATGAAAAGGATTCCGTAACAGCTAAAGTCGGCGATACGGTTAAGTATGCTATTTATATGACCGATACAAAAGAAGAAGTAATCGGAGCCGCAATGAGTTTCTTTTACAACGATGAATATTTGAAGTTGAATGCCGATTCAATAAACTGTGAAAGCTTTAAAAATGCGATTGGCAACCCTAAACTTAAGAATTTTTACACCTTTACATGGACAGATGTTCAGAATCCCGTAAAGCTTAACGGTGACAAGGCTCTTGTTTCTGCTGAATTCAAGGTACTCAAGGGAGGCAAAACCGATCTTTCATATTTCATCTCTGATATGTACGGCGATGATATGACATATCTCAAATCATATAAAATCACCTGCAAGCTTTGGGTGAACGGTAAAGAGGTAGAGGATAGTGCCGTTCCGATAGTAAATAATGATACGGCTAATTCCGAAAAAATTCAGGGCGATTTTGTAAACTACATTGACGGAATGGGCGAGGAAAACTCACCTAACAAAGACGACCATAAGTCGGTAGTTGTTGAGAAAAAGTACATCTCAACTCAGCAGAATAGTCAGGTTGTAGATGTTACAAAGGTTGTTGAGAGCTCTGCAAACGGTTCGGGTTCAAACACGACATTGATTATTATAATTGCAATTGTTGTTGTTTTGATTGCCGCAGGTGCAATTATTTTCGTAAAGAAAAAGGACGAAAAAAAGAACAAAGCGGCGGACAATAATGCAATGTCGGACGACGCAGATGCGGATAAATAAAACAGATAAATATCTTTTATAGGAAAATTTTTTATAATACAAGCTAAATACACAAAATTGCGATTGCAATTTTGTGTATTTTTTTGTTTTAAGCTTTTTGAAAAAGATTGCAATTTTGAAAATTTTGTTATATAATGATTTCATACCGATAAAAATCGGAAATTTTTTTGGAGGAGATTCAAATGTCAAAAAAACTTATTAGTATCATAGTGTCATGCGCTCTCGTTCTTTCACTTGCTCTTGTAGGTGTAATCGGCGTTTCCGCAGCTATTGATACAGACGGTCGTTATGTCCCAAGTGAGGGCGTAAAAGAAACACACAAAGTTTACTTCCTTATGCCTGAGTCATGGAAGAGTGAAAAGTACAATGCTCATGATGCAGGTGCATACTGGTGGAACGGTTCAGACGCAGGTAACTCTCTTGACGGTACGTCAGTAGGTGTTGCTTGGCCGGGTTATAAGATGCAGGTTGAAAATGCTGAAAATAACATCTTCTATCTTGACCTTCCTACAGATGTTCCTAATCTTGATTTCAACAACTACCTTAACGGCGGTCAAAGGACAGAAGATGCCGCAACAGGTAAAGTAACTTACGAGTTTAGTGAGGATCAGTTTAAGGCTGCTAAGCAGACTGCCGATGTTTCTTGTCAGTACTATTCGGAAGGCGACAATGAATATTATGACAATTTGCTTGACGGCGAATTCTGGGCTAAGGCTCAGGAAGCATTTGACGGTGATGACAAGACATTCCTCGGTAAATTTGCTGACAACTTCTTTGAGGATCCTGACTGGGGTATCTCAATGTACCTCACCAACATGATTTATGTTATAGACCCTAGCAACACTTCTGTAAGTGTCACAGGTAAGGAAACATATGCCGGTGAGTTCTACTTCTACTATGGTCTTAACGAAGAAACAGGCAAGTACGAGTACGGTTCACTTCCTAACTATGATATGGCTAAGGAAGCAGGTCTTGTTCAGACAGTAGACAAGAATGCAAAACCTGCTACACCTGATCAGCCTACAACAACAACTCCGTCAAATAACAACAACACAGATCCTACAAAGAACACAGTTCCTACTGCAGGTCAGAACCCAACATCTTCTGCAAACGCAGTTTCAACTGCTGACACAGCAAATAGCACAGACAACAGCGCAGTTCAGACAGGTGCTACAACAGCAGCTGCAGTTCTCGCAGTTCTCCTCGTTGCAGGCGGTGCAGTTCTTTACACACGCAAGAGATTTGAATAATCTTAAATAATTATACATAATTATTTGATGCCCTCCGCTTTGGAGGGCATTTTTGCATTACTGTTTATTATTTGTTCTCTTATGTATGACTGAATAAGCGGAAATTACGGTTGAAAATATGCCAAAATTCCGTAAAATGCAAACTTGGTGGAATTTAACACAAAAATTTGGTTGTTATTACATTGAGATTAAGGCTCAAAATTCCCTGTAACACTTGATTTTTACTGCGTTTTATACTATAATAAGCATACAGATGCAAGTATGGTGTCGGAAATTCATAAGGAGGAAATACAAATGTCCAAAAAAGTTATCAGTCTTTTATTGGCTGTTATGCTCACAGCGGCAATGATAGTGGTTGCTGCAATAAGCGTTTCTGCCGATACGGACGATGAAGGCAGCTATGTGCCTTCTGAGGGCACTGAAACCTACCATATATATTTCTGCAAGCCTGATGACTGGGAAAACAAATATACATCTGATGCAGGTGTTTATTGGGAAAACGGTTCGGATACTCCTTCAGCGTGGCCGGGTTATTCAGCTCGCAATGCTGATGTCAAAAATGTTTACTGTTCTGATGTACCGACCGATGTTGATAAAGTAATCTGGAACAACGCTCTTAAGGGTACAGACGATCCGACAAATCCTGAATATAAACTTGCTTATCGAACAACCGATATTAATTTTAAGGGTTATGATAAAGGCGAGTCTGATTATTATCCCAACGGTGTTGAAAGCTTTGACAATATGATTTATATTATCAATCCTGAATTTACTTCCGAGAACGATAAGGATGAATTGATTTTTGCCGGTGAGTGGTTCTACTACTACGGTAACGGTGAATACGGCAATGCTCCTAAAAAGGCAGACCTCAAGGCCGGCGATTATTACGGCAAAGACGGTGTGTTCCCGACAGAGTACGATCCATCGGGTGAGGAAACAACAGCCGAATCAACAACAGAGGTTGTAACAGAATCGGAAACAACCGAGTCTGCAACTGATGCCCCCGTTGCAACAGAGGGTACAACATCATCTGCTGAATCTTCGCTTGCTCTTACAGTAAATGCAACATCAAATTACTTCCCAATGGCAAGCGCAAAGTATAATGCAGTTACAAATCAGGTAACGGTTACATATATTATGCAGTCTCCAAAGAATGTGCTTGATACGCAGTGGCACATTTCTTATGACCCTTCAATCCTTTCGGTTGCTGATGTGAATACTGCTAAGTCGGTTTGCCCGACAATGGACGGCAGAGGTGTATATGTAAACTTCAAGAATAAGTCGGAAGGCGTTGGTTATGTAAGATTCGGTGCAAGTAATCTCGGTCTTTATGACTTTAGCGAAAAGACGCTTTTTGCAACAGTTGTTTTTGATGTTAAAGACATTTCAAAGGTTGCACCGGTTTCGACGACGGTTGACCTTGTTGTTGAGGTGCTTCGTGTTTCGGAAGTAAATCCGGACACAGAAATGACTGACGGTTCAAAAGAAGTTATTCTTGTTGATAAAGAAGTAGTTAAGAAAGATTCTGTTGCTGTGGCAGCAAAAAATGATCTTTCAACTGAGCTTACTCCTTCAACCTATGCAGAACCGACAACAGCCGAGCCTTCAACCGCAGAGTCATCTACTGAGGAAACAACATCAACTGAGGCTACTAAGGCTACAGAGGAAACGCAGGAATCAACTAAGGTTACAATTGCTCCTGTAACTTCACAGAATGCAACATCTGTAACAAAGAAAATCAGCTCAACATCCGACACTCCGGATACATCTGATAACAGCGGCGGCAATGACGGCGTTGTTCAGACAGGTGAAGCTCCTCTGGCTGTTGTAATTCTTACACTTCTCATCGGCTCAACTTGTGTAATGTTCGTTCTTCGTAAGAAAGAAGAAATCCTTTAACGGCTGATAAAGACTAATAATTAAGAGGGCTGACCAAACAAAGGTCAGCCCTCTTTCTGTGCTGTGATTGAGGTTTAAAATCCTGATAAAAATACAAAAAAACAGCTCCACCGTAAATAGTGGAGCTGTTTCGTAATCTGTAAAATCAGTTAGCTCTGGTAACCTTACCTGAACGCAAACAACGGGTGCAAGCATATACACGCTTTGGTGAACCGTCAACAATAGCCTTAACACGCTGTACGTTGGGCTTCCATGTTCTGTTTGATCTTCTGTGTGAGTGAGATACCTTAATACCGAACTTTACATCCTTACCGCAGAATTCACATTTTGCCATGCGTCTGCACCTCCTTAAAGAAAACTAATTCTATTTCTAACTTTGTTATAATAACAGAAAATGAGAGAAAATGCAAGTGTTTTTTGAAAATTTCTTAACTTGTTTTTTGCTCTTGTAATTTTTGACGATATATTATATAATTAGGAATAAATATAGTTACACGATTGTTACCTAAAAATTCAGATTTCAGGAGGCTCTTATGCTCTCATTACTACTTAACGGCATCAGAAACGGCAACCTTGATTTCGGCTCGGTAATTGCCGAAATATTGGCTGTACTCGTTATTATATTTTTAATTCTCCCGTTCCATGAATGGGCGCACGCTTTTACTGCGTCACTTCTCGGTGATAAGGCGGTAAAGGGCAGAGGCAGACTTTCAATTAATCCGCTCAGCCACATTGATCCTATTGGTGCTTTGTGTATGCTTTTGTTCGGATTCGGTTGGGCAAAGCCTGTTCCGATTGATCCGAGGAATTTTAAAAATCCAAAGGTCGGTATGGCAATCACCGCAATTATGGGTCCGATTGCAAATATCGTTGCGGCTTTTGTCGGACTTCTCATTTATTATCCGATTATCCTTTTTACGGGTGCTTTTCCGCTTTCAACAATCGGTGATTACATTGTTCAGTTTTTAAGTTTCTATATTTCGTGCAATGTCGGACTTGCTGTGTTCAACCTTATCCCGATTCCGCCTCTTGACGGTTCAAAGGTTCTCTTTGTATTTTTGCCCGACAAGGCTGTTGAATTCTTTTACAGATATCAGATGTACTTTTTTATCGGTCTTTTTGTTCTCTTGTATGTGGGAATTCTCAACACTCCGATTAACTGGCTCAGCAATCAGATTCTTGACTTCATCAGCTGGCTTGCAAGCCTGCCGTATATGCCGTTTGTCGGTTGATTTCAAAATCATTCGTAACATCAAATCATAACTGAAACTTATTTATGGAAACACAACAACTTCAATATAAGCTGTCGGCATTTGAAGGTCCTCTTGACCTTTTGCTGACGCTGATTTCTAAAAACAAAATAGATATTTATGACATCAGCATTTCCGAATTGCTCGACCAGTACATGGAGCAGATTAATATGATGCAGGAAAATCAGATGGATATCGCATCGGAATTTCTGACAATGGCGTCAAGGCTTGTTTATATCAAGTCTGTAATGCTCCTGCCAAAATATGAGGAAGAGGCTGAAGAACTCAAGAAAGAACTTTCGGGACAGCTTCTTGAATATGCCGTTTGCCGTGAAATGGCGGCTAAACTCGGCGATATTTATGACTTTGACAGCTTTTACAGAGAGGCATCTCCTGTTGAATTTGACCTGACATATAACCGTATTCATCCGAGTGAGGATATCGCAAAGGCATATGTCAGCGCAGTCGGACGAGGCAAGCGTAAGCTTCCGCCGTCAAAAGACGCATTTTCGGGTATTGTGTCGCATAAAATCGTGTCGGTAAACAGTAAGATTATCCATCTTATGAGAAGGCTATGGCACGGCAAAAGGCTTGAATATCACGAAATTTTTGAGGTGTGCGAGGGCAAAAGCGACCTTGTGGCAACATTTCTTGCAACGCTGGAGCTGGTAAAGGGCAAGCGTATCAGAATTGAGGGCAGCGGTGAAAATGCCGTTGTTCATATGATTGAGGATAAAAACGCAATGCCTTTGCCGCAGGTTGACGAGGGCGAAAACAATGAAAATGAGGAGGTGCAGTAATGGCTGTTGAAAATATTCGTGGTGCGATTGAGGCGATTTTGTTCGCAAACGGTGCGTCGGTTGAATTTTCCCGAATAGCGCAGGCACTTGAAATTTCCGAAAAAAAGGTTAAAGAGCATATTTCTGCACTGATTGATGATTATGAGGCGTCAGGACGGGGCATAACTATAATATTGCTTGACAATTCCTGTCAGATGGTTTCAAAAAAGGAATTTGCTCCGCAGATTCGTACCGTTATGGATTTGAGAAGAAACACTCCGCTTTCACAGGCGGCTCTTGAGGTTCTTGCAGTTGTTGCGTACAATCAGCCTGTTACAAAGGCTTTTGTCGAGCAGGTGCGTGGTGTTGACTGCAGTGGTGTAATCGGCAGCTTGACAACAAAGGGACTTGTTGAAGAAAAGGGCAGACTTGAGCTACCGGGCAGGCCGTTGCTTTACGGCACAACCGAAAACTTTTTGCGTTGCTTTAACATTTCAAGTCTTGACGAACTTCCTCCGCTCCCCGAGAGTGATGAGGACAAGGAGTCCGAAGAAAACGGTGAAGAACAGGAAAAGACTGAAAACGGCAATGAGCAGATTGATTTGTTTGCCGATCAGCCTGTTGACAGGCAGTAAAATTTAGGGGGAATTCCCTTTGCTTTGGCTATATATCCTACTCGGAATTGTGCTGTTTATTGCGCTTGTGATGTTTATTCCGATTACTTTGCGTGCATCATATAAAGAGAAGTTTTGGTGTGCCGTGTATATCGGATTTGTAAAGCTTCAACTTGTGCCGGCAAAACCCAAAAAGGAAAAGAAGAAGAAAAAAGCAAAAAAACAAACTCAGAAAACCGAACAACCTAAAAAAGCAACAGAAAAAAAGCCGAGCCTTATAAAAAAATACGGTATTGAGTGGCTTTTGAACCTGATAAAAAAAGTTGCAGAGCTTGCAGTATCTGCATTACAGGATTTTTTCAGCCACATACTGGTTAAAAAATTGTCGCTGAGTATCAGCGTTGCAGGTGACGATGCGGCTGACACGGCTATAAAATACGGCAAATACTGTGCCGTTATTTATCCGGCAGTAGGCACAATTGTCCGTGTCGTAAAATGCAAAGGCTACGGAGTTGACATAAATCCGAATTTTTCGGAAAAAGCAGAAACTGAAATTAACTTTGACTTTGCCGCAAGAATTTTCGCATTCCGACTTATCGGTCTTGCCGTTAAGCACGGAATCAAGGGGATTAAACTTCTTGCAGAAGTTAAAAATGATTGATATAAATATTGTTGAAAAAGGAGAATGGCTATGGAACATCCTATCGGCAGTTTAATGGATACCACAATGGAAAAAATCAAGGAAATGATTGATGTCAATACTATTATCGGCGAGCCTATAACTTCGCCTGACGGCACACTTATCATTCCTGTTTCAAAGGTAAGCTACGGCTTTGCGGCAGGCGGTTCGGATCTGCCTACCAAAAAGGAAAACAAAGACTGCTTTGGCGGCGGCAGCGGTGCAGGTGTGACAATTCAGCCTGTTGCATTTCTTACCGTTTATCAGGGCGATGTAAGGCTTGTTTCCGTTGACAGGGAAGAAGGTACAGCTGACAAGCTCGTTAATATGATTCCCGATGTTCTTAAAAAAGTAAAGGGAGTTTTCAAAAAGGATAAGAGCGAATCCGCAGACGATTTTTCCGAAATCACACAGGACGACATTGACGGCTGATTCGTAATATTGCAACACCCCTCGGCATAGATTTATGCAGGGGGTGTCCTTATGAAAAAAATAATCTCGCTTGCGGTGTGCTTTGTTATGCCGTTTGTGCTTATGGGCGCAAAAACTGCGGAGGATACTCCTCCCACAACTTCTGCACAGGCATTTGTTCTTTATTGTCCCGATAACAACACGGTTATCTGTTCAAAAAATGCAGATGAAAGAATGAAGCCTGCGAGCACCACAAAGATTATGACATCTCTCATAACGCTTGAGGAGGCGGCTTCTTGTAACAGCGAAGTAACCTTCAAACAGGAAATGGTTGCCGAGGGCAGTTCGATGTATCTTAAAATCGGCGAAAAAGTTCGACTTTCGGACCTTGCGTCAGGAATGATGATGGCGTCGGGTAATGATGCGGCGAATGCGGCGGCATATACGATTTCGGGCAGTCCCGAAAAGTTTTCACAACGAATGAATGAAAAGGCAAAGCAAATCGGTATGACGAATACCAATTTTGTAACGCCGAGCGGACTTGACGATGACAACCATTACTCAAGTGCAAAGGATATGGCTCTGCTTATGTCATATGCACTTGAAAATGACGATTTTGCAAATCTTACGGCTAAGAAGAGCGTGACCGTTGAATTCCTTGAACCGAAATCAAAGAAAACCGCATATGCAAATCATAACAGGCTTTTGTCGCTTTATCCCTACTGTACAGGCGGAAAAACAGGCTATACAACGGCGGCAGGGCGGTGCCTTGTTTCCTCTGCAAAAAAAGACGGTGTAACGCTTGTGTGCGTCACTCTGAATGACCGTAACGATTGGAATGACCATATTTCTCTTTATGATTACGCTTTTGAAAAGTACAGGGGAGTTGACTGCAAGGACGCTGACTTTTGTGCCGATATTCCGTGCGTGGGCGGTGATAAGGACAGCGTAACGGTTACAGGGGAGAAGAACAACACAATCGTTTTAAAGCGTGAGGACTGCGATAAAATCAAGAAAAAAATCTTCATAGACAGCTTTTTGTATGCTCCGATTGAAAAGAACGAATCGGTCGGCAGAATTGAATACACACTCGGTGGAAAGCTTCTTTATAAATGCAACATTGTTGCAGGCGAAAAGATTAAATCGGATAAAAAGAGTGTGTCAATATTTTCGGCAATAGGAAATCTGTTTTCGTGACAGCTTAAATATACAGAAAATTTTAATAAAAAGGAATTTACATATGGCTAAAATTGAACCTATAAGACTTCAGAAATTCATAGCGCAATGCGGTATTGCGTCAAGGCGAAAAGCCGAGGAGCTTATTCTCGGCGGTCATGTCAAGGTGAACGGCAAAACCGCAATTCTCGGCGATAAGGTTCTTCCTACAGACAAGGTGTTTGTAAGAGGCAAGAGGATTGTTGTGCCGAAGGGCGGTAATTACCGATATATTATGCTCAACAAGCCCCGTGGATTCATTACCACAATGAATGATGAGCGTGGCAGAAAGTGTGTTGCACAGCTTGTTGAGAATGTCGGCGAGCGAGTTTATCCGATTGGCAGACTTGACAAAGACAGCGAGGGTATGCTTGTTTTTACAAATGACGGTGACTTTGCAAACAAGGTTATGCACCCGAAAAACAATGTTTATAAGATTTACAGAGTAACCGTTCGACCGTCAATTGACGAGGATCAGCTTGTAAAGCTTGAAACAGGTGTTGAGCTTGACGGCAGGAAAACCGCTCCTGCATATGTCCGTGTAATTCACAAGGAGCAGGGCAGAGTAGTTCTTGAAATGATTCTTCACGAGGGTAAGAACCGTGAAATCAGAAGAATGTGCGAGGCTGTCGGGCTTGAGGTTGCAAGACTCAAACGCACCCAGATCGGCGGAGTAAAAATGGGTATGCTCAAACAGGGCGACTGGAGAGATTTGACCGAACAAGAGGTTAAAAAACTGCTTGCAAACCCGTTTTTAAACGGCAAACAGCTTTAATTTTCCGTTTTTGAAAAATACTTCCGAAACGGTCAATCAAACTATTTGTTAATTCGACAATAAATTAAAGGTTTTCACGGAATAACTATTAAATGTGTTCAAAATTGAAATAGTACAGCGTGTTTTTCTTGTACTTTTGAAGATTATAGAGTATAATGTATGTGTAGAAAATTAGTATGCACGCTCAGTTTTCGTGCATATTCAATACATGGTATTGGAGGATTTTAAGATGAGTATTGAAAAGATCAATCAGGCAAAGGCTGAAATTGCCGCAACTTCCGCTTATAAGACAATTACGGCGTTTTTTGATGCAGACAGCTTTTGTGAAATTGATGCCTTTGCAAAATCCGGTGAAGGTTTTGCCGAGGTTGTTGCAGGCTTTGGAACAGTAGAAGGTATGCCTGTTTATGCGTTTGCACAGAACAGCGACATTTGCGGCGGTGCTATGAGTAAGGCGCAGGCTGCCAAGCTTAAAAAGCTGTATGGTCTTGCACTCAAGACAGGCGCTCCTGTTGTAGGTTTCTATGACAGCGTTGGCGGCAGACTTAATCAGGGTACAGAGCTTCTCGCAGGTTGCGGTGATGTTCTCAATGCGGCTGCGTCACTTTCCGGTGTTGTACCGCAGATTTCGGTTGTTCTCGGCACTTGCCTCGGAACAAACGCTCTTAACGCCGCAAGCGCAGACATCGTTATCATGAGCAAAGACGCACAGCTTTCACTTTCGGTAACAGGCAAGCATTCCGATGCCGCTTACAATGCTGAAAACGGTATTGCCTCAATCGTTTGTGACGACGCAGACAAGGCAATCAAGGCTGCAAAGGAACTTATCCTTTATCTTCCGTCAAATAACCTCACAATGGCTCCTCAGTCATTTGAAGAAGCTCCGGCAGAGGACGGTTGCGGTTGTGTAGTCAGCAGAACTGTTGACGGCAACAGCATTGTAAAGCTCTTCAATGATTACGGCAAGGAAGCAAATGTTCGTTTTGCAAGACTCGGCGGTCAGGTTGTAGGTATTGTTGTTACAAAGGGCAAGGAGCTTGGTTGCAAGTCTGCAAACAAGGTAGCAAAGTTTGTTCGTTTCTGCGACGCTTTCTCACTCCCTGTTGTAACATTCGTAAACTGCCCGGGATTTGAGTCAATCAAGTCGGCAACAAAGGCGTCAGCCGCTTATGCTGAGGCAACAACAGTTAAGATTTCTGTTGTTACAGGCAAGGCAATCGGTTCAGGCTATGTTGCTCTTGCAGGCACAGGCGCTAATGCAGATGTTGTTTACGCACTTCCCGATGCGGTTATTTCACCTGTTAATGTTGAGGCTGCCGCATTCATTATGGCTCCCGAAGTTATGAATGTTGCCACAGATAAGCAGGCTGAGGTTGCTCAGAAGTTTGCTGACGAGAATCTTTCTGCTTACAATGCCGCTCAGAACGGCTATGTTGACGGTATTGTTGAAGAAGCTCAGCTCCGTCAGACTCTTATTTCTGCTCTTGATATGCTCTCGGGTAAGCGTGTTTCAACACTTTCAAAGAAGCATTCAACTATCTGATAAATGATTACTTGTTAAAATAAAAGGGGATACTAAAAATGAAGAATTTAAGAATTACAGTTAACGGCACAGCATATGATGTTCAGGTTGAAGAACTCGGTGGCTCTTCAGCTCCCGCAGCAGCCGCTCCTGCTCCGGCAGCCGCTCCCGCTCCTGCAGCAAAGCCGGCAGCTCCCGCAGGCGCTCAGGGTTCTGTTGTTGTAAAGGCTCCTATGCCCGGTACAGTTGTTAATGTTGTTGTTTCGGCAGGACAGGCTGTTAAGGCCGGAGATGACCTCGTATTCATCGAGGCTATGAAGATGGAAACTCCCGTTAAGGCTCCGCAGGATGGCACAGTTGCAACAGTTGATGTTGCAAAGGGTGAGTCTGTTGACTCAGGTAAGGTTCTCGTAACACTTAACTAATCAATAATTCGGAGAAAGGGATGCTGTAAAATGGCAAAAAAAATCAGAGTTACCGAAACTGCTCTGCGTGACGCTCATCAGTCACTCATTGCAACAAGAATGACAACAGAGGAAATGCTCCCTGTTCTTGACAAACTCGATAAAATCGGTTATTACTCACTCGAATGCTGGGGCGGTGCAACATATGACTCATGCCTCAGATTCTTAAACGAAGATCCGTGGGACAGACTCCGCACAATCAGAGAGCATTGCCCTAACACAAAGCTCCAGATGCTTTTCAGAGGACAGAATATGCTCGGTTATCGTCACTATGCCGATGACTGCGTTGAGTACCTTGTTCAGCGTTCAATCGCAAACGGTATTGACATTATCCGTATTTTTGATGCTCTTAACGACATCAAGAATCTTAAAACAGCTATCAAGGCCGCTAACAAAGAAGGCGGTCATGCACAGGTTGCTATCAGCTACACAACAGGTCCTGTATTCACAGATGAATACTATGTTGAGTATGCTAAGAGAATTGCAGATGCAGGTGCAGATTCAATCTGTATCAAGGATATGGCTGCTCTTCTTACTCCGACAAGAACCGAAAGCCTTGTAAAGGCTATCAAAGCCGCTGTTCCGGAGCTTCCGCTTCAGCTCCACACCCACTACACATCAGGTCTTGCATCAATGTGTCTTTTAAAGGGTGTTGAGGCAGGTGCCGACGGCATTGACACAGCAATCAGCCCACTCGCTCTCGGTACATCACACGCACCTACAGAGTCAATGGTTGCCGCTCTTTCAGGCACAGAGTTCGACACAGGTCTTGACCTTAAACAGTTCTCTGACATCCGTGCTTACTTCATGACTCTTCGTGAGAAGTACATCAAGTCAGGACTTCTTGATCCTAAGATGCTCGCAACAGATGCTAACGCTCTTATCTATCAGGTTCCCGGCGGTATGCTTTCCAACCTTCTTTCACAGCTCAAGCAGGCCGGTAAGGAAGACAAGCTTGACGAAGTTCTTGCAGAAGTACCCCGTGTTCGTAAGGATTCAGGTTATCCTCCGCTTGTTACTCCGACATCACAGATTGTCGGCACACAGGCTGTATTCAATGTAATCACAGGCAAGCGCTACTCAATGTGCACAAACGAGTTCAAGGGACTTGTTGCCGGTGAGTACGGTACAACTCCAATGCCGATTGATCGTGAGTTTCAGAAGAAGATTATCGGTGACAAGAAGATTATCAAAGGCCGTCCTGCAGATCAGCTTGAGCCTGAGCTTGATAAGCTCCGTGGCGAGATTGAGCAGTGGATTGAACAGCCTGAGGATGTTCTTTCTTATGCACAGTTCCCGAAGGTTGCTCTCGACTTCTTTGAAAAGAGAAGAAATGCCAAGGTTGGCATCAACGGCGACAAGCTTGACAAGAAAAATATGGTTCACCCTGTTTGATTTGACAACTAAAATTAACATTTATGCCACTTTCGCTATGAAAGTGGCATTTTCATTTGAGCAGAATTATTTTTGCTAAATTTTTAGCAACTATATTGCATTACATATATTTTAGCGGTATAATGAAGTTGATTGAATATCTGTTGCGTATACCATTATTACAGATAGAATAAATAAAAGATGAGGAAATAAAAATGAAAAAATTTTTAACAGCATTGATAGCATTTGTAATGTGCTTTTCGGTTGTAACAACAGCTTTTGCGGCTACACCTGATGAAACTTCTGATTCAGACTTGATTTCAGATATTAAACAGGCTATGTTAGATACATATTATGGCGATGAAAAGCCTGATTTTATTGAAGTAAGAATATATGGTACAGCCAGTGACGGTGGCGTGTATTTCGATTTTATGGATAGTTTTACACACTGGACAGATGAAGTGAAATTTGATTTAGGAAATTATACTATTTCTTATCCGAGAGATTGTCCCGTTTTGTTATACAAGAATAATAAAGTATATACCTTGTCAGATGCCTATGAAACAGGTGTAATTGATGATGATATGCTCTATGAATTATATGTTTGGGGAAATCTTTGGGGTAAGATAGATGTTACCCCAAAGGGTGAAGATAGAGCTCTCCTTTCAGAAATAAAGCGTGTAATTATAAATAAATATTACAATGGCAAAGCACCTGAATATTTGAATGTCGAAATTGTTGGTTCTACAAGTGATGAAACAGTATGTTTTAGAAATATACCCTTTATGAGTTTAGGCGTTATGATTGAACAAACAATTGGCGACTATACTTATTATTATAACCATGGCGATGATGTTATGCTTTATAAGAATGGCAATGTTTACTCAATTAAAGAGGCTTATGAAAGCGGAGTTATTGACGATAGTATTCTTGAAGAATTGTCAAAAATGAATTTTGGTTTGGAATCTAATAAACCGAATACAACTGTTCCTACTGAGCCTACAACTTCGGTTGCAACAGTTGACGAACCTGTAACAGTACCCGATACAACTTCTGCAACTTCGACAACTAAGCCTGTTTCAACAAGCGACACAGCAACAAATGACACACCGAACAATTCACAGAATAACAGCGGTGCTGTACAGACAGGACAGAACAGCGTTGCTGTAATTCTTCTTGTTGCAATGCTTGCAGGTTGTGCAGTAATTTTTGCAAAACGCAGAAATTATTTTAAATAATTCAAAACATCAACAGAATATATAAAATAAACCGTTCTCGCTTTTGTGAACGGTTTATTTATTTTAGCTTAAAAATTTGTGATAGTTTATCAAGATGTATTGCTTTTTATATCATTTAATGTTACAATTAACTTGCATAAAAATTTAGCGAAAGTTTTTAATAATGCGTAGAATATTTACAAAGTGAGGGATAACTATGAAAAAGTTTTTACCTATAGCCATGGCGGCGGTAATGTCGATGTCTGCGGTTGCGGTTTCGGCAGTTTCTGCAAATGCGGTTGAACCGCTTAACACACCTGTGCAGTATGCACAGGTTGCAAGGGCAAGCTTGGCAACACCGAAAATTTTAAAAGCCGAAAGCGTTTACGGCGGTGTAAAGCTTACATGGAACAAAGTGAACGGTGCGGCTAAATACAGAGTTTACTACAAGGGCCGTAAAGGTTGGACACGAATGGTCGATACAACTTCAACATCATATATCGACAAGGATGTTTCATCGGGCAGGAATTACACCTATACTGTAAGATGTATTTCTGCTGACGGAAAGAGCTTTACAAGCGGTTATGATTCAAAGGGCAAAAGTGTAAAATATATTGCCGCCCCCGAAATTTCAAAGCTTGAAAATGTAAACGGCGGTGTGAAAATTACATGGAACAAAGTAAACGGTGCATCAAAGTATAGAATTTACCAGAAAAATTCGTCAGATTGGTTCAGAGTATCAGATACGACTTCTAATTCTATAGTTGATAAATCTGTTGATGTGGGAACCTATACTTATACCGTGAGGTGTATAAGTGATGACGGAAAGAGTTTTGAGAGTGGATTTAACCCAAAAGGCTCAAGTATCAGATATAATCAAGCTCCTAAAATACTTGAAACCAATGTTGTAAACGGCGGTATTAAGGTGATTTGGGAGACTGAAAACAATACAAATTACAGATTGTACTGCAAAACAGAAGGTAAGGGCTGGACAAAAGTATGCGATAACAAAACAGGTGTTGTGACACATAAAAATTTACAGCCGAATAAAACCTATACATACACTGTAAGAGCAATCAGTTCCGACGCTAAAAAGTATTTGAGCGGTTATGACCCTGTGGGAATGAGCGCAAAATATGTTGCCACACCGAAAATATCAAAGGCAGAATATACATATGACGGTATCAAGCTTGCGTGGAATAAGGTTGCAGGTGCTGAAAAATATCGTGTGTACTACAAAGACGGTGAGGGTTGGAACAAACTTGCAGATACAACGGGTAACAGCTATCTTGATATGGGACTTGTATCAAGAGAACTAAGCATAAAAGATAATTCCGTAAACGGTCAGTATATTTATACTGTTCGTTGCATTTCAAGTAACGGCAAGGTTTTTCAGAGCGGTTATGATACAAAAGGTTCTAAGGCGAATTTAGGCAATGAATGTCCGGAGATTGTTCGTGTTGACTCAATGCATGGCGGAATTACAGTTTCATGGACAGATGTTTGCGAAGATAATTCAAAGTATCGTATTTATGTAAAAGAAAAAGGTTCGTGGAAAAAGCTTGCTGATACAACAAATAATTATTACACTCATAAAAATGTAAAAGCAGGACAGACCTACACTTATACCGTAAGATGTGTTTCTAAGGACGGCAAGAAATTTACAAGTATCTATAATCCGTCAGGTGTGACATTTAAGTATAAGACTACAGATAAAACAAGAGATGCATACATAGATTATCTGCTCAAGCATGAATCGGAATGGTTACCTGAACTCAAGGTAGGAAATGTTGCTTTGGCTGGTGTGCAGTTTGCCGATCTCGATTTTGACGGTGTTCCCGAGCTTATAGTACAGGAAGCAGGAGATAAGGAATACTATTTGAATGCAAAGGTGTATACCTTTAAGGACGGAAAGTTTTCGTTAGTCGGATTTGATGATTATAGAACTTATATCCCGAATCAACTGACTTATTTCTATGACAAATCTGCTAAGAAATATATAATTAATGCCGTTGAATTGTCAACCTCAAATGTTGACCGTTATCTTGAACGCGAAAACTATACATTGAATTATGACGGCACAGTTTTGGTTGTTCGTGGATACTCTTCTGCTCATTTGGCTCTTGAAAGTCGGGGATTGGAATACCATTATTACAATAATACCGGAAGAACAACAAAACAGGCATATAATGCCACAAATGTGAGTGTACTCGGTAATTGTGTAAATGCACATATGTACAGTCAGTTTGTTTACTGTTCTGTTGACGGCTATCCAAAACTTTGGAATCAGTTTACAACCGATCAGAAAAGACAGTACCTTACCGATTCTTACAACGCATTTTCATATGATAAATATTGATTCCTAAAAGTAATAAATTATAACGGTAAAGGGTTCAGCCGTAAAAAGCTGAACCCTTTTATTGCACAACAAAAAACGGTTCAGCCAAATTGACTGAACCGTTAATCTGTACTATGTTAAGCTTGGGAACAAGTAGTTGTAAATTATCACAAACTACCTACACGAACTGCGAGCGAGGTACTCGCAAAAAGGGTAGCTTGAAAATCAAGCTACCCTAAATTCGTACTATGTAATGCTCGGGTGACAGAAGTTTGAATATATCAAACTGTCTTCACGAACTAAAAAACATTAGTTGTTGATGAGCTTATCTTCGTCAGACCAGCTGTAGAGCTTTCTAACTTCCTTACCGAATACTTCGGCAGGAGCTTCGGCAGCGAGCTTTCTCATAGCCTTGAAGTGAACCTGTGAACCGGCATCGCTCATGTCAAGGAGGAAGTCCTTAGCAAATGTACCGTCCTGAATGTCAGAAAGAACCTTTCTCATAGCTTTCTTAGTATCCTCTGTGATGATCTTTGGACCTGTGATGTAGTCACCGTACTCAGCTGTGTTAGAGATTGAATATCTCATGCCTGCAAAACCTGACTGATAGATAAGGTCAACGATGAGCTTCATCTCATGGATACACTCAAAGTAAGCGTTTCTTGGGTCGTAACCGGCATCGCAAAGTGTTTCAAAACCTGCCTGCATAAGTGCGCAAACACCGCCGCAAAGAACAGCCTGCTCACCGAAGAGGTCTGTTTCTGTTTCTGTTCTGAATGTTGTTTCAAGAACGCCGGCTCTTGCACCGCCGATACCGAGTGCATATGCAAGTGCGAGATCCTTAGCCTGACCTGTAGCATCCTGCTCAACAGCAACGAGGCAAGGTACACCCTTACCAACCTGATACTCTGAACGAACTGTGTGACCCGGTCCCTTAGGAGCTACCATTGTAACATCAACATCCTTTGGAGGATTGATGCAACCGAAGTGAATGTTAAAGCCGTGAGCGAACATAAGCATGTTGCCTGCTTCGAGGTTTGGCTCGATGTCGTTCTTGTAAAGAGCTGCCTGCTTTTCATCGTTGATAAGAATCATGATGATGTCAGCCTGCTTTGCAGCCTCTGCTGATGTATATACCTTAAAGCCCTGTGCCTCAGCCTTTGCCCAGCTCTTGCTGCCTTTGTAAAGACCGATGATTACATCGCAACCTGAATCCTTGAGGTTGAGAGCGTGTGCATGACCCTGGCTGCCGTAACCGATAATAGCAATTTTCTTACCCTTGAGAAGGTCAAGGTTACAATCTGACTGATAGTAGATTGGTGCTGTCATGTTTTTTGTGTAGTCTTTCATATTAAAGTCCTCCTTACCGCAAACGCGGCATATAAATTAAAATATATGCTAACTGTAAGATTAAACGGAAACCGAAGCTGTGCCTCTGTCAATGGCAACAGTACCTGTTCTTACAATCTCACGGATACCATAAGGCTTGAGTAAGTCAACAAGCGTGTTGATGCGGCTTGCACATTCGCAGTACTCAACGGTAACTGACGAAGGGGATACATCAACGATTTTCGCCTGCATAATTTCAACCGTTTTGACAATTTCGGCTCTTTTTGAGGCGGCGCAGTGAACCTTGATTAAAACAAGCTCACGGCTGATAAATTCGCCCTCGTTAAGCCTTTTTACCTTAATGACGGGAATGAGCTTGTTGAGCTGTTTTTCAAGCTGTTCAACAATGTACTCGTCACCGTTTGCAACGATTGTGATTCGGGAAACCGACGGGTCCTGAGTAACACCTACTGCGAGTGAGTCGATGTTAAAACCTCGGCGAGAGAAAAGTCCCGAAATTTTTGAAAGAACGCCCGCCTGATTTTCAACAAGTATTGATAATGTATACTGCATTTTATCACCTCATTAAATTGACGGAGTGTCGGGGTGAACATCGCAAACAAGAATGAACGGTTTTTCCGAATCAACAATACCCTTGATGATGTTTTCGGCTTCCTTGTTTGAATGAGCCTCTGCATGGTCAATGCCGTAAGCATCGGCAATCTTCAAGAAGTCGGGATCACCGTTGAGAATTGTTGCGGAGTGTCTGCCGCCGTAGTGTTTGTCCTGAAGTTCACGAACCATTCCGAGTCGTGCGTTTTTCATAATGATGATTTTAATTCCGAGCTGATTGCCTGCAATAGTCGCAAGCTCATTAAGCCCCATCTGAAAACTGCCGTCACCGCAGATTACAATAACATCACGGTCGGGTCTTGCAAACTTTGCACCGATTGCAGCGGGAATTGAGTAACCCATTGTACCCATACCGCCTGTTGTGAGGAATCTGCCCTCACGAATACGGAAGTTGTTTGCGCACCAGATTTGATTTTGTCCTACATCGGCAACAAGAATTGCCTTTGAGCGGAACATTGCGCTAAGATGACCAACAAGTGTTCTCGGCTCAACAAAGCCGTCAAATACGGGAGGCTCACGGTAAAGGTCTTTTTTCCAGTTCTTTACGGTTTCGCTCCACATTGTTGTAACCTTGTAATCGCCGATGCTGTCAAGCAGCATATTGATGACATTTTTCATATCGCCTACAATCGGAATTTCTGTTTTAACATTCTTACCGATTTCAGCAGGGTCAATGTCAATGTGAATTACCTTTGTGTTTTCACTCATCTGGTCGGGAGCCGCAACAGCTCTGTCACCGAGTCTTGCACCGCATACGATTACAAGGTCGGCTTCGTGAAGAGCACGGTTGGCAACAGCCTTGCCGTGAGTGCCGAGCATTCCGAGATAAAGCTCATGCTCGCTGGGCATAACACCGATGCCCATCATAGTTGAAATAACGGGGATACCCGTAGTTTCTGCAAATTTTTGAAGTTTAAGTTTGATACCCGAACTCAGTACGCCGCCGCCTGATACGATAACAGGACGCTTGCTTGCGTTGATGGCCTCAACAGCCTTTTTAACCTGAATTGCGTGTCCCTTAGTGTTCGGTTTGTAACCGATAATGTTTACGCTTTCGGGATATTCAAAACTTTCAATTTCATTTTCCTGAATATCAACGGGAATGTCGATAAGTACAGGACCGGGTCTGCCGGTTGAGGCAATATGGAAAGCCTCTTTGAAAACTCTCGGAAGGTCTTCTGTTTTGCTGACGAGATAACTGTGCTTTACAAACGGTTCACAAGCTCCCGTGATGTCAGCTTCCTGAAAGACATCTCTGCCGAGAAGGTCGGAACGAACCTGACCTGTAATGGCAACAATCGGAATAGAGTCCGTATAGGCGGTTGCAATGCCTGTGATGAGGTTGGTTGCACCGGGACCGGAAGTTGCCACGCAAACACCGGGACGATTACTGCATCTTGCATAGCCGCTTGCCGCATGAGCAGCGTTCTGTTCCTGACGAACAAGAATGTGGGTAATGCTCGAGTCGTAAACTTTATCGTAAAATGGGCAGATAGCCGCACCGGGATAACCAAAGACTATGTCAACGCCCTCGGCTTCCAAACATTTTACCATAATTTCAGCACCGCTGATCATTATGTTTTGTCCCTCCTATCCTTTTTATTGTGAGCAAAAGGTGTTTTGTAACATTAAATATACCTTTTTACTTTACCGCTAATTATACAATAAATACCTTAAAAAGTAAAGAGCAGTATTGCCCATAAATTAAATTTTTTGCAGGATTTTGACAGATAATTTGCAAAATGAATTTTAATTGATTTTTACCGCCTGTTTACTGAAAATTTAAGTCGCTTAGTTTTGTAAAGTATAGTTTTGGATTAAGATTACTTTTTTTGTCTGCATTATCAGGAGTAGTTATTATCATCAAATTATCTTTTCCAGTTCTTGACATTGAGCCGATATAGTAGTTTTCTTCTTCAGGTTTGAATTTTGTTTTTTTCATTGTTTTGTCAATGGTATTAAATAAGTATATATTGCGTTCTAAATCAACATCTTTAAATGATAAAACTGTATTATATCCTTTTTGTGGAGTTTGAGCCATAGAGTAGGTGTCGTCAATGTTGTCAATCATATCGGATTTTTGCAATTTTTTGTTCCCTATATAACCTATACATCTTGTCATACTAAAATTTTGATAGATAAGGTAGTTGTTTCTGAAATCAAAAAACTGCACTCCTTGAATCAATTCGTTAGAATCATCCGAAATATTGGAGATATCGTAGCTTTTAAGAAAATTCATATCATAGTCATAGGTTTCTATTTTTAAAGAAACATCTGTTTCCGAAACACAGTCCAAAACCAAGAGGCAGATTGTTTTTGTTTTGTCGTCAATTGAAACTTTTCTTATAGTTTTTCCTACACAGTTCTTATCATCAAACTCTAAATATTTCAGTTGTTTAAACTGTTGCGTTTCGGTGTCATACAGTTCCAAAGAAGTACCGTTGTTTAATACTTTTGTAATTATGACAAGATTGTCTGCACCTGTAACGGTATCATAGGGAAAACCGCCTTTGTCAGAAAAGACAGTAGTCATTTTGTTTTTATTAAGGTCTATATCAATAAATTCAAGGGTTCTGTTTTCTTCATCTGTAATGTCGCCCGTGCTTGCCGTAAAGCAAAGGTGATTATTTACATACGCTTTATCGTTAATTTGCATTGTCCAGTCTTTTATTGAGCCGAGTTTTATACTGCTCTTTTTGTCTAAATAGTATCTGTAGTATTCTATTTCATTCGGAGAAGTTTCGTTGATTTTTGAATATATGAGTCCATCCTCAGTTGGCATAAATGCATCGAAAAGATTTAAGGTATCTATTTTTTTATCGTTGTTGTAAATCTCCAAATCGTAATTAAATTCTGTTTCAGAATCTGTATCTGTATCAAGAGATAAATCATCTGTATCCGTTACGGTTGTTTGTTCAGTGGAATTATTGCTTGATGAAGAAGTGTTACATCCATATAATGAAAGTAAAAATAAAGTGGTTACTAATAATAAAAATATCTTTTTCAAATTAATCTCTCCAAAGTTTATTTATCAGTTGCAAGCACTGACAAAAATATTATAATTTACATAATTATAAAAGTCAATGATTTTAAAATACTATAATATAAGATTATGTTTAGAAAAATTTTGGCAAATGAAAGCACCGTGAAACTTGTGAAAGCTCACGGTGCTTTATCATAATAAATGATATGATTTGTAAAAAAATCAATATTTCTTTTTGAGGAGTCTTGCGGCTATGATGACGCAGACTACGCTGACGCCTGTGTCGGCGATAACGGACATCCAGATTTGTGCAAGACCGAATGCGGCGAGGATAATTACAAGAGCCTTGATTGAGAGGGCGAAGATGATGTTGCCCTTGACTGTGTTGATAACACTTCTTGCAATTTTAATTGCCTTTGGAAGCTGTTTGAGTGTGCCTGATGCGAGAACTGCGTCTGACGCTTCAATAGCGGCTTCACTGCCAAATCCCATTGCGATACCGCAGTCGCTTGCCGAAAGAACAGGGGCATCATTGATGCCGTCACCCACAAAGCAAGCACACTTGGATTTTGATTTCAAGCCCTTGAAAAGCTCAAGCTTTTGAGCAGGGAGAAGTTCTGCGTGACATTCGGAAAGTCCGAGTTCGTTTTTAACATTTTCGGCAGGCTGTTGTCTGTCGCCTGTGAGCATTACCGTGTTCTTGACACCGAGCGCTTTAAGCTGTGATATAACCTCTTTTGCCTCAGGTCTTACTGTGTCGCTGACATTGAGCGAACCGATAAGCTGACCGTCATAAATTACGAAAACAGAATCGTCTTTATTTGCAATCTTCTTCTGTTCGTCCGAAAGAATCTTTGAACCGCCGCACTGAATAGTTTTGCCGTTATAAACTGCGCTTGTTCCGTGACCGGCACTTTCGCTGTAGTCGGAAAGCTCGGGAAGTTCAAGACCGTTTGCCTTTTCTCTGATTGCGGAGGCAATCGGATGAGCGGAATATTTTTCGCTTGCAGCGGCAAGAGCAAGAACTTCGTCAGCACTGTATGAACCGACCGTATTAACCTTGTTTACGCTGAGCTTGCCGCTTGTGAGTGTGCCTGTTTTATCGAATACGAATGTGTCTGCTTTTGCAAGAGCCTCAATGTATTTTCCGCCCTTGATGAGTACACCGACTTCGGATGCCGCACCGATACCCGAATAGTAGGAGAGAGGTACGGAAATAACTATAGCACACGGACATGACGCTACAAGACAAACAAGCGCACGGTATAGCCATTCGCTGAATGCTCCGAGTCCGCAAAGCGGAGGAATTACTGCGATTGCAACTGCAATGAGTACAACAACCGGTGTGTAAACAGAGGCAAATCTTGAAATAAGCTTTTCGCTGTTGCCCTTTTGAGCGGCGGCATCTTCAACAAGCTGAAGAATTCTTGTTGCGGTACTGTCGCCGAAATGCTTTGTGGTTTTGACGGTAATAAGGTTACTGCCGTTGATTGCGCCGCTGAGTACTTCACTGCCCTCGCCTGCATCAACAGGAAGGCTTTCGCCTGTGAGAGCCGATGTGTCGAGAGTTGTTTTACCTTTAATAATAATGCCGTCAAGCGGAACTCTTTCGTATGGCTTGACTTCAATGATACTTCCGATTTCAACGCTTTCGGCAGGAACAATCTGTTCCGCACCGTCAACAATAATTGTTGCTGTATCGGGACGAATGTTTGCAAGCTTTTCAATGTCACGGCGAGATGCGTCAACTGCTCGATCCTCAAAAATTTCACCGATAGAAAAGAGGATTGTTACCATTGCAGCCTCAACAAAATCTCCAAGACAGAATGCCGCAATTACCGCAACAGCCATAAGCGTTGTTTCGTCAATTTTCAGCTTTAGAATGTTTTTTGCACCCTTGATGAATACCTTGTAACCCGAAAGAAGTGTTGCAACAAAACACGCTGCGAGTACAACATAATGAACAGCCGTAACACCGTCAAGTGTAAGGTGGAGAATTTCGGACACTACAGCAAGTACAATTGAAATTGCAAGGAAGATTGTGCCATGGTTGATTTTCTTTTTCGTGATTTCGGGTTCTGCCTTTGTTGTGATATCATTTTTCGGAGTTTTGTCAACAACAGTTACACCGTCCTCAATGCTGTCGCAGATCGCCTGAATTTCGGAAACAGGATTCTGCTTTTCGCTTTTGAAGTTGAGAAGTTTTGTCGCAAAATTGAAGCTCACATCTTCAAAGCCGTTTGTTTCTGCAATTTTAGCCTCAATTTTGCCCGCACAATGAGCACAATTGAGATTGTCTAAAGTGTAGGTGTATTTTTTGAGATTGGTTTTCGGAGTTTTGTCAACAACGGTTACACCGTCCTCAATGCTGTCGCAAATTGCCTGAATCTCGGAAACAGGATTCTGCTTTTCGCTTTTGAAATTGAGAAGTTTTGTCGCAAAATTGAAGCTCACATCCTCAAAGCCGTTTGTTTCTGCAATTTTAGCCTCAATCTTGCCTGCACAATGAGCGCAGTTGAGATTGTCAAGCTGATATTTGTACCTCATATGTCTCCCTCCTTATTCAAGAACATGGTCAAGTCCCATTTCTATGATTCGTTTCACATGGTCATCGTCAAGGCTGTAATAAATCTGCTTTCCTTCACGGCGAACACGCACCAGCTTGTTCTGCCTTAACACACGCAGTTGGTGGGAAATTGTGCTTTGCTCCATGCTGAGAGCTTCAGCAATGTTGAGCACCGACATTTCATTTTCCGAAATGGTGTACATAATGCGAAGTCGGGTTGAATCACCGAAAACCTTAAAAAGGTCTGCAAGCTCAAACAGCACATCAATGTCGGGCATTTCGGGAGTGGTTGTTTTTTCTTTGTTTTCCATAGGCGTCCCCTTTAATTTCCTCTCAGGTTAATAGTTATACTTGAACATATGAAGATATGCTCATATGTTAATTATAATATAGCATTCCCTTTTTAAAAAGTCAATAGACACACACGAAAAAATGTAATGTTTTTCAAGTTTTTTTGCCCCAAAGTTTCACCTGTTTATTGTGTCCGTTTGGGAAGTATATATAGTATAGTATAGAAAGTTAATTTTAAATTTGAAAAAAGAAGATTGAAGGTGTAAAATTATCATAGGAATAACGGAACGATATTTTTCTGTGTTCAATTTGAATTGTAAATTGCTCAGATGCCTGATGATAACACGAAAATAACACTTGTTTCAATTTGTAATAATTTTACAAAAAATCGCTTTGATTAATTACTTCTTTTTAGGAAAAAACGGTTTTAAAAAGCATGGTTGGTTATATTAAAAACAAAAAAAGCAACAAATTAATAATTTGAGTACAACTTGCCCAAAAATAGATTACAGTTTTATTATTCCGTTGACTTTACTACAATTTTGTAGTATCATTTTCTGTAAGAGAATTGTTAAATTACATCTGCGTAACCGAGTGGGTTCGTTTTTAATAAAATGTAACAAATTAGTTCTCATTATGAATTTTAGATTCGTATAATTTTTGATTTTTACTTATACACTATATAGATATACATTTTCAGATATTTAGCTTATTTAGTTAAAAGTATCTTCTACACATTAATTGGGGTGTAACAATTGGAGAAGTTCGTAGTTACCGGCGGAAAGCCATTATCGGGTGAAGTGACAATCAGCGGTGCGAAAAATGCAGCCGTTGCAATTATTCCGGCAGTTATTCTTTGTGATGAACCGTGCCAGATTGAAAATATTCCTAACATCAGCGATGTATCACTTATCAGCAGAATTCTTCAGCAGATGGGTGCTAATGTAAGACGAATCAACCGTTCGTCCTTATATATTGATCCTACAAAAATCCGCACATGCAATGCTGTGACCGACCTTGTAAGAGGTATGAGAGCATCATATTATCTTCTCGGCGCACTTTTGGGCAAGTACGGCAAGGCTAAGGTGGCTCTTCCGGGCGGCTGTAACTTTGGCGTGCGTCCGATTGACCAGCATCTCAAAGGCTTTGAGGCTCTCGGTGCGACAACTCAGCTTGTTGACGGTGCGATTATAGAGGCAGAATGCGACAGCCTTGTCGGTACACATGTGTACCTTGATGTTGTGTCCGTAGGTGCAACAATGAACATTATGCTTGCCGCATCAAAGGCAAAGGGACAGACCATTATTGAAAATGCCGCAAGAGAACCGCATATTGTTGACCTTGCGAACTTCCTTAATTCAATGGGTGCGGATGTCAGGGGCGCAGGTACGGATGTTATCAAAATCCGTGGCGTTGAGTATCTTCACGGCATTACTTATTCGATTATTCCCGACCAGATTGAGGCAGGAACATATATGTGTGCCGCCGCCGCAACAAGAGGTTGTATTACGGTAAAGAATATTACACCGAAGCATCTTGAATCAATCAGCGCAAAGCTGCGTGAGATGGGTGTTAAGATTACGGAATATGATGAGGCTCTCAAGGTTGATGCGTCATCTGCTCCGCTAAAGCGCTGTAACATCAAGACAATGCCGCATCCCGGCTTCCCGACAGACTGTCAGCCGCAGTTTGCCGCATTGCTTATGAGCGTTCCCGGAACAAGCATCATCAACGAGAATGTTTGGGATAATCGCTACCAGTATGTCAGCGAGCTTATCAGAATGGGTGCGCAGATTTCTGTTGAGGGCAGACTTGCAATCATTGAGGGCGGTGTTCCGCTCACAGCGGCTCCCGTTAAGGCAACCGACCTTCGTGCAGGTGCGGCTATGATTATTGCCGCTCTTGAAATTAACGGTACAACAGAGATTTCAAATATTCAGTTCATTGAGCGTGGATATGAAGATGTTGTTGAAAAGTTCAGAGGACTTGGTGCAGATATCAAAAAGGTGTATTTTACAGGAGACAACGAGCAGGAGCTCGGTGCCTGACTAAAATTTAATTAGAAATCAAAGCCGTTTTCTTTGTGAGAACGGCTTTTTTGTGAGATAATTTACAAATTTTAAAATTTGTGTTATCATATTCGTTACACTAAAGATAAGGGTTGATTGTTTTGGCAAGAGCAGTACCGCTGTTCAGCGGAAGTAAGGGTAACAGCTACTACATAGGTTCGGCAAGCGAAGGCGTACTGATTGACGCAGGTCGTTCATGCAAGCAGATTGAAAATGCCATGCTTGCAAACGGACTTGATATGGGCAGTATCGGGGCGGTTTTTATAACTCACGAACACACTGACCATTGCAGTGCGTTGCGTGTGCTTGCAAAGCGTTACGGCTTTAAGGTGTATTCAAGTCTTGGTACGCTCAATGCTTTGAGGGCAGGTAATAAGCTTGATCCAAACACAGATGCAGATGTTATAACTGACGAGGTTGTAATCGGCAATATGCGTGTTCAGCGAATTGACACCCCCCACGATGCGGCGGAAAGCTGTTGCTACCGTGTTACTGCTCCCGACGGAAAATCCGCACTTATAGCAACCGATATGGGCGTTATGTTGCCCGATGTCAGAACTGCCGCAGAGCAGAGCGACTTTGTTGTGCTTGAGTCAAATCACGATATTAATATGCTCAAAAACGGATTTTATCCTTATCAGCTAAAGCAGAGAATCCTTTCAAACAGAGGACATCTTTCAAATGAGGCTTGTGCAAAAGAACTTGTTAACCTTGTTGAAAAGGGAACTTTAAGACTTATGCTCGGCCATCTCAGCGAAGAAAATAATACCGTTCCGCTTGCAATGTCAACATCCGTAGACCTGCTCACATCAAACGGAATGAAGTACAAAAGCGATTATTCGCTTGATGTTGCTCCGAGTGTAAGCACAACAAAAGCCATCATCTTTTAACCTTAAACAAACAAGAGAAATATGATTAAGATTAACATAATTTGTATCGGCAAAATCAAGGAAAAATATTTTACCGACGCAATTGCAGAGTATGCAAAACGCTTGACCGCATTTTGTAAATTCAATATTATTGAGCTTTCGGAAGAACGCATTAAGAGCAACATACCGAATAGGTCGCAGATTGATGAGGTCATTTTCTCTGAGGGAAAACGAATCATGCAAAAAATTTCGCCTTCGGATTATGTTGTTGCAATGTGTATTGAGGGAAAGTCTATGTCGAGTGAGGAGCTTTCAAGGCTGATTGACAATGCGTCCGTAAGCGGAAAAAGCACCGTTGATTTTATTATCGGCGGCAGCTACGGACTTGACGAATCGGTTAAAAAACGGGCAGATGTCCGTCTTTCAATGAGCAGAATGACCTTTCCTCACCAAATGGCAAGAATGATTTTAAGCGAACAGATTTACCGTGCGTTTGAGATTTCATCAAACGGTAAATATCACAAATAATTTACGGAGTTACTATGGCGCTTGACGGAATTTTTTTAAGACATATTAAAAGTGAAATAGAAAAAGAGGCTCTCGGTGCAAGGGTGTCGCAGATTTATCAGCCGAACAGAGAGGAGCTTGTGTTTGGGTTGAGAACATTTTCCGGCAACAAAAAGCTGTTGCTTTCTGCACGAGCAAATTCACCGAGAGTGAACTTTTGTTCCTCAACACCCGAAAATCCTGCACAACCTCCGATGTTCTGTATGCTTTTGCGAAAAAGAATCGGCGGCGGAAAGCTTGTGGGACTTCGCCAGAACGGTTGCGACCGTGTTCTTATGCTCGATTTCGAGTGCGTGAACGAACTCGGCGATACTGTGATGATAACTGTTGTATGCGAAATTATGGGTATGTACAGCAACATAATTATTGTCGATTCAAACGGCGTCATCATTGATTCATTAAAGCGTGTAGATCTTACAATGAGCAGTAAAAGACTTGTACTGCCGAATATAAAATACGAACTTCCCGAATCGCAGAACAAGCTGAATCTCCTTAAATGTTCGGTGCTTGATGTGTGTACAGCCGTAAAAAATCTTGACACGGAAATGCCGCTTAACAAGGCGCTGTTAAGGACAATTGAGGGCGTTTCTCCGATTGTATGCCGTGAGATTGAATACAAGGTTATGGAGGGCACAACAAACAGAATTGAGGGTGTGCTTTTTGACCGACTCGCAGTTGAAATTGAAAAGCTGAAAAGCGTTTGCAGCGATTGTTCGGGCAAGCCTGTTGTGGTTTATCGTGAGGACGGCAAGCCTATGGACCTCTGCTTTATGAATGTTGAGCAGTACGGCGATTTTGCAAAGGTTGAGAGTAAGGAAAGCTTCTCCGATTTGCTTGACGGATTCTATGAGGCTCGTGACAGTCGTGACAGAATGAGGGTGAAATCACAAAGCCTTACAAAGCTTTTGAACAACACACTTGAAAGGCTTGCCCGAAAAATTGCAAAGCAGAAGAGTGAGCTTGAACGCTGTGCAGACCGTGAGCATCTTCGCATATGCGGTGACCTTTTACAGGCAAATATCTATCGTATTGAGCGTGGTGCGGAGTATGTTGATGTTGAAAACTTTTACGATGAGAACAACGCAATTTTACGCATAAAGCTTAATCCGGCAATCTCACCTTCGGCAAATGCTCAGAAGTATTACAAGGATTACCGCAAGGCTAAAAATGCCGAAATTATGCTCAAAGAACAGCTTGAAAAGGGCAGGGAAGAGCTTGATTATATTAACTCGGTTCTCGATACGGTTGACCGTGCGGAAAATGAAAAAGACCTTGCACAAATTCGTGAGGAACTTACCGAGCAGGGCTATCTCAAGGTTCAAAAGGGCAAAAAGCCCCGTCAGACAACTTTGCCACCGCTCGAATTTGAATCAAGCGACGGTTTTAAAATCCTTGTAGGAAGAAACAACCGCCAGAATGATAAGCTGACTTTGAAAACAGCGTCAAAGAACGATATGTGGCTGCACACAAAGGATATTCACGGTTCTCATGTAATTGTTGTTTCGGACGGCAAAGAGATTTCCAACACGGCAATCTATGAGGCGGCACGGCTTGCGGCATATCACAGTAAGGCGAGAAACAGCAGTCAGGTTCCCGTTGACTGCACACTTGTTCGCTATGTGTCAAAGCCAAACGGCTCAAAACCGGGTATGGTGATTTATGTCAACAACAAAACCCTGTATGTAAAACCGTCACAAACGGTTGAAAAGCAGTAAAATATTTTAATAAAAATTAAACGGAGGGCAAGACGCTCTCCGTTTTTATGTTAATTTAATTGTTTTTAACGGGCGGTAAAATCGAATGTAAAAATTCGTATTTTAGGGGTGCAGAATTTGAACTCATACCCTTCAGAATTTGCACCTGCCCCCTTCAGAATTTGAACCCGCCCCCTTCAGATTTTGAAGGGGACTACTTCAGAATTTGAAGCCTAATAATACCCATAGAAAAAGACTAAGAGAATAATACCAAGTAAACAATACCAATTGAAAAATGAAGAGGAATTCAGATGACCGAACTGACAAAATCATCCTTCAAAATCCCATTCGGGGACATAGCTTTCATCTGCGGAAGAAAGCTCCTGTGTAAAGCCGTCAATTCCCAGTCGCATCATTTCAAGCTTTACCTTGTCATATTCTCTGCGTGTGATTTTACGGTTAATTCGTGAAAACTCCCTGTCGCTGACCTTGCCCATAGGAATGTACTGACACATAAGACTTAACAAAACCTGATCGCCGAATCTGCGTTTTACAATATCAAGCACTTCAAGACTGTTCTTTGTGTGGGCAGGCAAAATCAGATGCCTTACGATAACGCCCTTTTTCATAATGCCGTCATCGTCAAACTGAGGCAGACCAACCTGAAAAGTCATTTCGTGAATTGCGGCAACAGCCGTGTTGACATAATTCGGTGCAGAAGAGTATTTTACCGCAAGAAAATCATCTGCATATTTAAAGTCGGGAAGATAAATGTCAACAAGTCCGTCAAGCATACTGAGAGTTTTCGGACTTGTGTATCCGCTGCAGTTATATACAATCGGAATTCTCGGTTTGTAAATTTCAAGACTTTTAACAACAGCGTGTGCAAAATGGTCAGCCGTTACAAGGTTGATGTTATGCACTCCCTTGTCCTCAAGTTCTTTGTAACATTCGGCAAGTCTTTCGGGAGTGATTGTTCTTCCGCCGTCCTCGTTTGAAATTTCGTAGTTCTGGCAGTACACGCATCTCATTGTACAGCCCGAAAAGAAAACAGTTCCGCTGCCCTTTGTGCCGCTTATGCACGGTTCTTCGCCATAGTGCGGAGCAACTCTTGCAACAACTGGCAGTTCTCCCATTTTACAAAATCCGTTTCCGCTGTGGGCAGTACGAACCGAACCGCATTTTCTCGGACATAAATTGCAAATCATGATATCACCTTATTGTCTGATATATAATGTCTGATAGAACATTAAACACTATTGTACCACGATTATGACAAAAGTTAAAGTCTTTGCAAATTAAAGTGTGAAATCAGTAAGATAATCTTCGATGATATCGTCAAGCTGGCAGAGTTCAAGCTCAAGCTCGTTGCACATTTCGACAAGCTCCGTCATTTGACGAAAGCTTTCGCTGATTCCCGACACGGATTTTATAAGCTTTTTGCCGCAAAATGCGCTTATCCCAAAGGTGTTAAACCCGTCTTCGGGTGTATGATTCAATTTGTAGGTTATCATTTTTCCCCTCCGGATGATAACCGGTCACAAGATAATAATACTATTATGTTGCGATATTGTCAATATTATTACAAAAATATTGTTAAGTTGTAAACAAATGGTGATGTATCAGTAATAAATTGTACATAATGACAAATGAATGTAAACCACAGTTAAAGAATTATATAACAATAAAAACTTTAGTTCGATAAAATCTTAATAATATGTAACAAAGTATTACATATGGTATATAATTTCAGTGCAGTCAGATTTTTCGGCAAACGGCAAATAACATATCGACGACAGTTAACTGCTGAAATATTGCAATAACAATAGTTAATCATTGCTTTGCATCAGTCTTTATTTGTGCATAATGTATAAAAAGCATTCTTAAAGTTTGGCTTTAGGATGCTTTTTTAGTTCTCAATAGGAAAAATACGGCATTTATAAATGTTAAAATATAGTTATCGTACGGTACTTTGTGCGAAATAATATTTAGGAGTGAAAATATGAGATTGCGCAAACCATTATCGATTCTTCTTTCTCTGTCCATGATTGCAGGTATGTCGGCCTTTGCCTCAAATGCGGCAGTAACAAGCGATGAATCGGTTTCAGCAGGCAATTATTACAATGCAAATTATCTTGAAAGCTATGCAAGCAAAGCGTATAACGAATCAGGACTCGGTTCAGTGTACAGCAAAACTTCCACAACATGGAAAACCTGGTCACCTGATGCGTCATCCGTAAAGCTCAAGCTCTACACAACAGGTTCTGACAACGAGTCGGGCGCTTCGGCAATCGGCACCTATGATATGAAAAAAGACAGCTCAACAGGTGTTTGGTCACTTAATCTGAGCGGTGATTACAAAAACAAATATTACACATATCTTGTAACAGTAAACGGCACAACCAAGGAAACACAGGATGTTTACTCACAGGCTGTCGGTGTAAACGGCAACCGTACAATGGTTGTTGACCTTGACTCAACCGATCCGAGCGGTTGGTCGGACGATAAGCATGTTCTCTTTAACAGCGCATCCGAGGCGGCTGTATGGGAAGTTCATGTGCGAGATTTTTCAGTTTCCAAAAACTCGGGTGTGAGTGAGGATAACAAGGGTAAGTACCTTGCATTTGCCGAGGGCGGTACAACTCTTAATTCAGACACAAGTTCATCAGCCGTTTCAACAGGCATTGACTACCTTGTTGAGCAGGGCATTAACTGCGTTCAGCTTATGCCTGTTTATGATTACGGTTCGGTAAAGGAAGATGTTGCAAGTTCTTCTTCAAACCGTAACTGGGGTTATGATCCGGTGAACTATAACGCTCCCGAGGGTTCATATTCAACAAACCCATATGACGGCAACACAAGAATCACTGAGTTCAAGCAGATGATTCAGGCTCTTCATGACAGAGGAATTTCAGTTGTAATGGATGTTGTTTACAACCACACATTCTCAAACGATTCCTGCTTTAACAGAACTGTTCCGGGTTACTACTACAGAATGCATTCATCATCAGCATATTCAAACGGTTCAGGCTGCGGTAACGAAACTGCGTCAGATAAGCTGATGTACAGAAAGTATATGATTGAATCCGTAAAGTATTGGGCGGAGGAATACCACATTGACGGTTTCCGTTTTGACCTTATGGGTATTCACGATATCACAACAATGAACGATATCCGTTCTGCTCTTGACGGACTTTATTCAGACGGTTCGGGTAAAAAGATTCTCATGTACGGTGAACCGTGGACAGGCGGTTCAGTTGCAATTTCCGACGGTTGCTCGCAGTCAAAGGCTGGTTCACTCAACCCAAGAGTAGGTATGTTCTGCGACAGCTACCGTGATGCAATTAAGGGAAGCACAGACGGTTCCGATAAGGGATTTGTTCAGGGCAACACCGATAAGGCCGGAACGGTTGCAAACGGTGTAACGGGCAAGGGCTTTTCGGCTCAGGCTCCTTCACAGACAATTGCTTATGCCGACGCTCACGATAACCTTATCCTCTGGGATAAAATTGTAAAGAGTAACGGCTCATCAAGCTGGAATTCAACATCTTCATCACTCAGGGGACAGGTTAAGAAAGTAATGGGACTTCTCCTTACTTCACAGGGTATCCCGTTTATGACGGCAGGCTCGGAATTTTGTCGTACAAAACAGGGTGATACAAATAGTTACAAATCAAGCGACGCAATAAATGAGATTGATTGGTCAAGAGTAAAGACCTACTCGGATGTTGCCGCTTATTACAAGGGACTTCTTGAAATCAGAGAAAACTATTCTCCGATGAAGAGTTCAACATTCAACACTCCTTCATTCCAGTCAACACACGGTGATGTTGTTGCTTACACATATTCAAACAACAAGTCAAATGAGTGGGGCAAGGTTTGTGTTCTTGTAAACGCAAGTCCAACAAATGATTGGCCGATTACACTTGACGGCAGCGGCTGGACAGTAGTTGCAGACGGTACGACGGCAGGTCTTAAAAGTCTTGGCACAGTTTCGGGCAACACATATACAGTTCCCGCAAACAGCGCCTGTGTGCTTGTTCAGAGTTCAACATTCAACAACCTCAAGGTTAGTGAAAAAACATTCGGTACGGTAACAATCAAACATATTGATGACAGCGGAAATGTTCTCAAAACATCAACAGCAAAATATGCAGACGGTACAACATACCGTACTTACCCCGACACAACCATCCTTTATGACTATACTCTCAAGGATACTCAGGGTGTAACTTCGGGTACTGTTACAGGCGGAAAGAATTACAATGTAACTTATGTTTACAGCTCCAGCGGTATTCGTTCAGGCTATGTTACGGTAAATTATGTTGACGAAAACGGTGAGTCAATTAAGGATACCGTTTCAACAAAGTATCGTGAAGGCGACAGCTACAGCGTTCCGTTCACATCAATTCAGGGCTATCAGCTTGACACAGATAAGTATCCTGCCAACACGACAGGTACATTTAACGGTACTAACACAACCATTAACTTTGTTTATAAGGCACTTGACAGCACAAGTTCGGTTGTTCACTACTATAACTCAAACAACTGGTCAAATGTTCGTTGCTATGCTTACACAGACGGCGGTGAAGAGCCTAACGGCAAATGGAACAACGCAACTGTTATGACAAGTGAGGGCAACGGATGGCTCAAATGCACAATTCCTGCACCAAGTTCATATGTAATGTTCCACACAAACTCACAGCAGGAGCCGGGTGCAAACGAGACAGGCTACCTTGTTTCGGGCGAGGCATGGGTTCAGAATAAGAAACTCAGCTTTAGCAGCAAGGTTATTCCAAGCCACATTGACGCCGCAACAGGTGAAAAGATTGCCGATGATGAAATTTTAATTCAGTCAAAGGTTTCTTCCGACGATACATACAAAACTTCTCCGCTTTCGGGCAGAACAGATGTTATTGCTCCCGTAAATGCGTCAGGCAACCTTTCATCGGGTATTATCAATGTTGTTTATCTTTACACATCATCGGAGCGTCCTTCAACTGCTCCTTCAACGGTAACTCCTACCACAGCCCCCGTTACACAGCCGACGGAAAAAATCCTTATCGGTGATGTTAATCTCAACGGTGCGATTAATGTACTTGACGCAACAGCGGTTCAGAAGTACATTGTGAAGCTCATAACACTCTCAGACAAGGCTCTTATCGCAGCCGCAAGATGTGACGCTGACGGCGAGGATGATATCGTAAGCGTTAAAGACGCAACATACATTCAGATGTATGTCACAAAGCTTGACGGTCACGGAAATGTCGGCACTTACTATGAGTCGGAAGTTACTCCGACAACTGCCCCTGTTACCGAGCCGGCAACAGAAGAGCCGACAGTTGCTCCGACAACCGTTCCTGCAACAACAGCTCCTGTTACAGAGCCTACAACCACTCCGTCATCAACCTATACAGTTAAGTTTACGGATTCACTCAACTGGGATGGTACACTCTACTGCTACTCATGGGCTGAAGACGGTACATCTACAAAATCATGGCCGGGCGTTGCGATGACATATCTCAACACAAATGACTATGGTCAGAAGGTTTACTCGGTTGAAGTTCCGAACACTGTTGATTACATTATTTTCACAAACGGTTCGAGTCAGACCATTGATATCGGTTTTGATGGCACTTCGCTCAATTATTATACAGAGTCGCAGTATGATTCAAAGGGTCATGCTTATGTCGGCTCATGGTAATCATTTGTAAATAACTAAAAACACAAGTCGGCAAGACAGTACGCAAATTAAACTGTCTTGCCGACTTTTTATGTTGGTTTGAAGCAGGGGCGGATATCATCCGCCCGCAAGTAACGGTACAATATTTGTAATTCAACTTGCTTTATAAATACAACAATGTCATTGTTAAACTGTAGCGGCGAACTGTGTTTTCCTGCCTGAAATATAATCGCAACGCTATCAATCTAAAAAGAGAGCGTAAAATCACGCTCTCTAAAATTATCATAATTATAAAACTTTATATAATCGTTCCGCCGCCAACTACATATTCACCGTCATAGAGGACTGCTGCCTGACCTTTTGAGATTGCTCTTTGCGGTTCGTCAAAGACAATGTGTAGGGTGTTATCGTCAATCTGTTCGACGATTGCGTCCTTTTCGGGCTGGCTGTAACGAACTCTCGCCTTGACTTTAATCGGCTTGTCGATTTTGTCACAGGTGATGAGGTTTATGTCCGTTGCATAAAGCTCCTTTGAGAAAAGCTCGTTGTTATCGCAGAGAATAACCTCGTTGGTGTCAAGATTCTTTTCCTTAACATACATAGGGTGGGGGAGTGCAAGTCCAAGACCTTTTCGCTGACCTACGGTGTAACGGATAATTCCCTTGTGTTCACCGAGAATATGACCTTTGGTATCAACAAAATTACCGTTAGGATAAGTTCTGCCCGTGTACTGTTCAATGAATTTTGCATAGTCCCCGTCGGGAACAAAGCAAATGTCCTGACTGTCGTGTTTTCGTGCGTTTATCAAACCAAGCTCATTTGCAATTTCACGCACCTTTTCCTTTGTATATGTGCCAAGAGGAAGAAGTGTTTTTGCAAGCTGTCTTTGTGTAAGACAGTACAGCACATAGCTTTGGTCTTTTGTGCTGTCAACCGATTTTTTCAGCAAATAGCGGTCTGCACCCTTGTCATACTCAATTGTTGAGTAATGCCCCGTGACAACGCAGTCAAAGTCAAGCTCTTCTGCACGGCGAATGAGCTTTTCAAATTTGATAAAGCGGTTGCAGTCAATACAGGGATTCGGTGTTGTACCGTTTTCATAGGCTCTGATAAAGCGGTCGATTACATTTTCCTTAAAGCTGTCCTTGAAGTTATAGACATAGTAGGGAATGCCGAGCTTGAGGCAAACTCTCCTTGCATCATCAATGTCATCAAGAGAACAACAGGTTTTTTCTCGCTTTTCACCGATATCTTCGTTATCAAAGAGCTTGAGGGTAATGCCCGTTGCGTCATATCCCATATCCTTGGTAAGAAATGCGGCAACCGAGCTGTCAACTCCTCCGCTCATTGCAATCAATGCTTTGTTAGTCATTTATTCCTCCCGAACAGATTTGCGTTCATAAGTAATTTATCAGCCGAGTCTGATCATTTCGTCAATGCACTTTCTTGCGTCTGTGATAGTCTGATCGTCAAGCTTGATTTCTTCTCCGCCGTTGCCGTTAAGGCAGTTGTAAACATCAACAAGTGTTGTTGATTTCATATTCGGGCAGATGAGCTTTAATGTAAGACCGTAGAAATTCTTGTCCGGACATTCATACTGCAAATGTTCGGCAATGCTGATTTCTGTACCGATAATGAATTCCTTTGCATCGGATTTTTTTGCATAATTCATTATGCCCGATGTTGAGCCGACATAATCAGCCATAGCAACAACTTCGGGAGTGCATTCGGGATGAACAAGAACGAGTGCGTTCGGATGAAGCTCCTTAGCCTTTTTAACATCCTCAACATTTACGCAGGCATGAATCGGACAACCTCCGTTGAGAAGCTTGATGTTCTTGTCGGGACACTGCTTTGCAACATAGTCTCCGAGGTTGCAGTCAGGGATAAAGAGAATGTTCTTATTGTCAAGATTGTTTACGATTTTAACAGCCGATGAGCTTGTTACGCATACATCGCAAATTGTTTTGAGTTCTGCCGTAGTATTGATGTATGCAACAACTGTGTAATCGGGGTACATTTTCTTAACCTGAGAAATAAGCTGTTTGTCCATCTGGTCTGCCATACTGCAGCCGGCAACAGGCTGTGCAAGGTAAACAGTTTTTTCAGGTGAAAGAATTTTGCAGGTTTCAGCCATAAATCTTACACCGCACATAAGAATGTTCTTGTTTTCGGCTTTGCTTGCGTCAACACTCAGCTTGTAGCTGTCGCCTGTGTAATCTGCAATTTCAAGAATTTCATGCGCCTGATAGCTGTGGGCAAGAATACAGACATCCTTTTCCTTTTTCAGCTTGAGAATCTGTTCTTGTATTGATGAAATATTCATAATAGCTTTCCTTTCAAGGTAACAAGGTAATTAAAATTACTCCCCTTATTATACATTTTCAGCAGTTTATATGCAATAGCTTTCGGTGTAAAAAAGCTGTATTTTTTGCGTTTTTAACAAGAAACAGCCCATATTTTTGGTTGTATTTAAAAAAATATTTTTGTTCCTTTAGATTTTACACATAAATGAATATGTGCTATAATTAAGTATAAATTTTGAATAGTATCATATCCCAAAGTTAGAATGGGTTAAATTAGGAGGATTATGTGATGAAAAAGACAATTGCTGTGTTATTTGCAGTTATGATGATGTTATTGTCGGCAGTTCCCGCATTTGCTGCCGAAAGTCCTCAGCCGAGTACATTTAAATACAAGGTAGAGATTATTCCGACAGAGGGCGGTGACGGTGATTATAAGTTCACAACAGGTATTGACGAAAAGGGCGAACAGCATGTATTTATTGAGCCGCTTCCTTATGACGGCTATACTTTTGACCACTGGGAAATTTCGGGCGGTCCTTTCAGAACCGACAGCAAGTATACAGATCCTAATATGAATATTATTATTTCAGGTGACATTGTTTGTACTCCTTATTACCGTAAGGCAAGCAGCGGCGGCACAACAGGTCCTGTTGCTACAGCTACGGCAAAGAAAGATGATTCAACAACTTCACCAAAGACAGGCGCAAGCGATGTTGTACCGTATGCAATTTTAGTCCTTTCTCTTGCGGCTTGCGGTGCGGCTGTATTTAAGCTTGTGAAGAGCAAATAATCCAACCTTAACTAAAAATCAAGAGACTTCTCATAAGGAAGTCTCTTTTTTATTCATTAGATGTTTGAATATTAGGTTTTGTATTGCAGATGCAGAAGTTTGTAAATTGTAATAAAATTTTACTAACAGGTAATGATTAATTGACATACTGACACAAAAATGATACAACATAACCGATTGGGAGTTTTTGATATGAGCAGAAAAAGAAACAAATTTCTTATAGCTTTGATTATTTTGCTTGTGGCTGCAATTATCGGCACACTTGCGTACATAGTCGTTAAAAACTTAAATGAAAATAACGAACGAAAAAGTCTTGATAACATCGCAGGCTCGTATGCGTCAGGCATTGAAAACGGTACAACCTCTGCAACAGAAGTGACTTCACCGTCAATCAATGTGAAAAAGGTCGAAAATCCGATTGATTTCAAGTCGCTTCAACAGCAGAACAGCGACATTTATTCGTGGATTTACATTCCGAATACAAATGTAAATTATCCTGTTTTGCAAAGTCATCTTGACGATAACTTATATCTTGACCACGATATTTATAAGAATTACAGCTTTTCGGGCAGTATCTATTCGCAGATGTGCAACAAGCGTGATTATTCCGACAGAGTGACTGTGCTTTACGGTCATAATATGGCAAACGGCTCAATGTTTGCAACGCTCCATCGCTTTTATGATGCCGATTTCTTTAACCAGAACAGGTACATCTATGTTTACACTCCCGACAGAAAGCTTACATACGAAATTGTGTCAGCTTTTGAATATGATAACCGACACATTATGAATTCGTTTGATTTTTCCGATGACAATGTATTTTCGGATTATCTCAATATGATTAAAAATCCACATTCTGTTTCTGTGAACAAGAGAAATACGGAGCTTACTACCGATGATAAAATTCTTGTTTTAAGCACATGCTTAAACAGCGGTGACGGAAGATATCTTGTGCAGGGAGTGCTGAAGAAAAATGAACCGACAAAATGAAAGTTCGGCTGAGGCAACAACTGAAAATATAGAGAACACGCTTGATCCGAATACACCGGAAATTCTTGAATCGAAAAGAGGAAAGAACAGTAAGGAGCATGTAAGCGATCCTTCAAGGTTGGATATAGAAGGTTATATTTTCAAGGACAGCAAGTTAATAAAGAAAAAGAAAAAAGTATATACAGATGTGTACGGTGTTGATTCCGACGGCATTGTCGTGAAGAGTAACACAACAAATCACTATAAAAAGCATAGATCAAAGTCGCATCATCACCATTCAAAGCATCGAAAGATGAAAACCTGGAAAAAGGTGCTTTTGTCAATCGGCTGTACATTACTTGGATTAATTATACTCACCGTAGGCACGGTTGCGTATTTGATTTATCAGGGCGGAAACGAGCTGTTTAATACTGATATTCATGTTACCGCCCCACAGGGCATTGAAACCGAGGAAAACGGTAAGTATGTCGTATACAACGGTGAAACATATCAGTTCAACGAAAAGGTGACGAATGTTCTGTGTATCGGTGTTGACAAGCGCAACCTTGACGAAAATAATAACAGCAAAGTCAAGGCGAGCGGAGGTCAGGCGGATGTGCTTATGCTTGTGTCAATCGACACTTCAAACGGTAAAATAACACTCTTCAACATTTCGAGAGATTCGATGGTTGATGTCACAATGTATTCAGCAGGCGGTGCGTATGCAGGCACGGAAAAACAGCAGATTTGTCTTTCGTATTCATACGGTGACGGTAAGGATTCAAGCTGTGAAAATACGGTAAATTCAGTTCAGAGGCTGTTCTATAACATTCCGATTAATACATACTTTTCGCTTGACCTTGACGGCATTTCCGCTCTCAACGACAGCGTTGGCGGTGTTGATGTTGTGTCACCCGAAACAATCGGGGAGTTTGTTGAAGGAGAAAGCTATCACCTTGTCGGACAGCAGGCTGAAAGCTTTGTCAGAACCCGTGATACAAGCAAGACCGATTCAAACAATATGCGTATGCAAAGACAGAAGGTTTACATTCAGTCTTTTATGAATACGGTTCTTCAGCAGACAAAGGAAGATTTAACCACGCCGATTGATTTGTTCAATGCGTCCGCTCCGTATTCATGTACGAATCTTAACCCGTCAAAGGTGTCATATCTTGCTCAGCAGGCTGTGCTTGGCGGTATGAACGGAATTGATATGGTTTCAGTCCCCGGTCAGGTTGCAATGGGTTCAAAGTACGCAGAATTCAATGTCAGCGAGGCAGAATTTTATCAGCTGTTTTTGAGTATTTATTATACGAAAATAGAATAATAATCAAACAAATAAAATGCATCAGATTCCAAGTAAGGTTCTGATGCATTTTTGTTTTATGTGCAATGCGGTTGTTATATTGCAGCGGAATTTTCATCATATCAAAACATATTTATTGAACAAAAAAATTCATTAGAGCAGGCGGATAATATCCGCCCTTACGGCTCGGTTTGTAGAAAAAACTGCAAATGCTACGCTCGGGCATAATATGTTTTGTAATTAAACAAACTATCTTCACGAATAGGGTACGGCGGCTCGCCGTAAAAAACAGACAGCCGATAATTGGCTGTCTGCATTTTGTTCAATATTTAATTTGATGCGGAGGTTGTTTCTTTTGAAGAAGTGCCGCCTGTGAACAATTCTTCAAAAACGAAGCTTGCAAACTTCTTTCTCTGTTCTTGAAGGTCTGAAATTTTGATTGTTGATGTGATTGTACCGTTCCATGTTTCGGTGTTATCATCGTAGTACCAAAGACCTTCTTCAGGAACATAATACTGCTCTACATCATAGGAAAGATATGTGAGAGCGTGAGAAACAAGTGCTGTGATTTCGTCCTTCTTGAGGTTTGTTGTTACAAGAGGACCGACAGAGCTTACAATTGAAACAATCTGACCGAGGTCTGCACTTTTCATACTTGTGAACAAAGTTTCAAGAAGCTTTCTCTGTCTTGAGGTTCTGTCCCAGTCGTCACCGTCAAGACCGATTTCGTTGCCGTCCTCGCCCTTTGTAAGACCTCTGTTTCGAGCATACCAAAGAGCCTCCTGACCGTTGAGATGAACAGTACCGGGTGCGTCTGTGATAGTTGTTCTTGTGTCAGCCTGATTGTTCTTGTACATCTGATAGTTGATGTAGTCAATTTCGTCCTGAGTAACTTCCATATCAATACCGCCGAGGGTGTCGATAATCTTCTTAAAGCTGTCAAAGTCAACAACCGCATAACGGTCAACCTTGATGCCGAAGTTTGCCTCAATTGTCTGAATTGAAAGCTTTGCTCCGCCGTAGTTATAAGATGCGTTGAGCTTGTCATATCCGTAACCGGGGATATAAACATATGTGTCACGCTGGAATGATGTCAGTTTAAGCTTTTTGTGATTGTTATCAATGGTCATCATGATCATTGTATCACTTCTGCCGTGTTTATCGCCTTTTGAATTGTCTTCGCCAAAGAGCATAACATTAAGCTCCTTGGAGTTCTGCAGAAGCTCTCCCTCTGAAAGCGAAAGGTTTGTTGCATCACTCTCAAGCGGAGCAACCGATGAGTTGGTAGCTGCTGTGTTGTTGTTTGTGTCATCAAGCTCTTTGAAGTTGAGAGTGTCAAGAAATGAATAGTAGTAGAGCATTCCGCCGCCGCCCAACAGGAAGATTATTGAAAACACAAGGCAGAGAATTCTTTTAAGTCTGCCTTTTTTATTATATAATTTTTTGACCTGCTTATTTGAGCTTATGTCAACAAAATTGCTTTTCTGACTGTTTTTTTCGTAATTTGGCATATTACTCCTCCAATCGGGTAAAAAGCACACAATACATAAGTATAGTTTATTATACCATATGAGAATTTCTTTTAATGCTAAATTAGAATTAAAATCTGCCTTTTCGTAAAGTTTTAGCGAAAAATCTGACTGAAAATATTGATTTTTTTGTCGGTAACTGTCAATCCTGTTCATCAAGTGACAAATAGAAGGACGGAAGGAACTCTTTTTCAAACACCTCGTTTTCGGGCATATTCATGTTGTGAATTGATTTTTCGGTTGCCTCTTTTGCCTTTGAAAACTCGCTGTTGCCCATTTTTATTTCTTCAATACATTTTATGAGTGCAGAAAACTTGTCCGCCGCTTTTACATATTTTTTAAGTTCATCGTCACCTGCACCGTTCATTTTGATGATTTTATCCATATCGTCCTTAAAATCATCCGGAAGCATCGACACAAGCCTGTTGCCTGCATTTGCTTCAATTTCTTTGTAGGCATTTTTGATTTCGGGGTTGAAGTATTTTATGGGAGTCGGCATATCGCCTGTTATGATTTCGGTTGCATCGTGAAAAAGTGCGAGCAATGTGGCTCTTTCGGCATTGAGATTACCGCCGAAACGCTTGTTGTGAATCAAAACAAGGCAATGTGCAATCACTGCAACATCAAGACTGTGTTCACTGAGGTTTTCACAGCGTGTGTTGTTCATAAGTCCCCAACGGTTGATGTACCTCATTCTTGAAAGCATTGCGTAAAAATGTGAAATATTCATAGGTAGTTTCTCCTGTTTTTTGCTAAAAATTAGTGCAATTTGTATCGCATTATGTTATAATGTAATCTAAATGCGAGTGTCCTCTGTTCTCTGCAAGCAAAGCAGAGCGTTGCTCCGAATTGAATATGTAGGTGTCTTTTGAATAAATGACGGTGAAGGACATTTATATTACTGATTATACTATTCATAATTTAAAAGTAAAGAAATTATCGAAAAAAAGATTTTTTCAGACTTTTTGCTCCGTGGAGGGTTTTATGCCGAGCAGAATTTTGCAAAAATATCCAACACAAAAACTATTCGGTTTGCGTGTGTTTCTTATATCAATTATAACCGCAACAGCACTTTTTCTACCGTTTATCATAATGGGGGGCGGTGTTTTCTATTATTACGGTGATTTCAATGTTCAGGAAATTCCGTTTTATCAGCTTGTGCATGACGCCGTAAGAGACGGTGATACTGGTTGGATGCACAATGTTGACCTCGGAACGGATATGCTCTCAAGCTTCAGCTTTTATCTTCTTGGCAGTCCGTTCTTTTGGCTGACAATTCCGTTCCCGAGTGAGGCTGTACCGTATCTTATCGGACCGTTGCTGATTTTAAAATTCGGCTGTGCGTCACTTTCCGCATATCTCTATTTGAAAAGATATGTGGCTGACAGGAATTTCGCTCTTGTAGGCGGATTGCTGTATGCATTTTCGGGATTTTCAATCTACAATGTGTTCTTTTTCCACTTTCATGAACCGATGATAATGTTTCCGCTGTTGCTTGCGGCACTTGACGCATTCATCTATGACGGAAAAAGAGTAGTGTTCACACTTGCGGTATTCTCCGCTTGTGTTGTGAACTACTACTTCTTTGTGGGACAGGTTCTGTTCGTAATTATCTATTTTCTTATGATTACGCTTACCAAAACCTACAAATTTAAAGTTAAAAATTTTCTCTTGCTTGCGCTTGAGGTTATCATAGGATTCCTTGCAACGGCATTCATACTGCTGCCGTCAGTGCTCGGATTAATTGGAAACCCAAGGCTTGCCGAGCTTCCGAACGGCTGGGATTCGCTTGTCTACAGTCAACCGCAAAAATACTGGCTGATAATTTTAAGTCTGTTTTTCCCCGCAGATATGCCTGCGTTCCCTGTGTTCACACCCGGCTCAAATTGCAGATGGGCGTCTGTTGCGGCATGGTTGCCGCTTGTCGGAATGACGGGAGTTATCGCATATTTTCAGGTTTGCCGAAAAAGCTGGCTCAAAAAGCTTCTTGCCGTGCTTGCGGTGTTTGCGTGTGTGCCTGTTTTGAACAGTATGTTCCAGCTTATGAACAGCTCAATTTACTACGCAAGATGGTTCTATATGGGCGTGCTTATGCTTGTTCTTGCAACAATCAAGGCATTTGAAAACAGAAAAACCGATTGGAACAGGGCGATTCGTTGGTCGGCAGGAATTACGGTAGGCGCAACTCTGCTTATAGGTCTTATGCCTGTGAGCTATACGGATGAGGAGAGCGGCGATATTCAAAATACGGTTATCGGCACTCAGGCAACATTTGAACGCTATTGGCTCTATGTTCTTATGGCTTTGTTAAGTCTGCTTGCGTTCGTTCTCATAATCAAAAAATTCAGACGAAACAAAAAGAGATTTACGGTTATGCTCACTGTTGGTATCCTGAGCGTTTCGCTTTTCACCTCATATTTTATAATCGCCACAGGCTATTTCTCAAGCAGCAGTACAAATGCCATCAAAGAAGATATCATAAACAGGCGTGACGGTATCACAATTGCCGATATTGACAATGTTCGCAGTGATTTTTACGAATGTGTTGACAACACGGCAATGTTCTGGCAGATTCAGAGCATTAACTGCTTTCAGAGTTCTGTTTCAACATCTATAATGCAGTTTTACGATGCACTCGGAATTACAAGGGATGTTGCGTCAAGACCTGACCTTGATGTATACGGACTTCGCCCGTTTCTGAGTTGTAAGTATCTTTTTGATTACCGTGGCGACGGAAAATCTGGAAGTCTGAATTCATTCGTTGACGAAAACGGCAACACAAGAATGCCGGGTTGGAAATATCTCAGAACGCAGAACCGTTTTGATATTTACCGCAACGAATACTACATTCCTATGGGATACACCTTTGATAAGTTCATTGCCGAAGAAGAATTTGACCTTGTGACGAACGCACACAAGTCCGAGGCTTTGCTCTACGCAATGGTTCTTCCCCGTGACCTTATGAAGAAGTATTCCGATATTACGGGCTACAGCGATGAAAAGTACAAGCTTTTGTACGGCAAACATCCGGAGGATTACGACAGCATTACGGAAAAGTTTGATTACAGTAATTCAGATTACAAAAAGGTTTGTAATCTCAGAGCCTTGAACAGTTGCACTTCATTTGAATATACAGATAACGGCTTTAAGGCTGTTTACAATAATAAAAAGGGTGACGATAACCTGTTGTTTTTCAGCGTTCCTTACAGCGATGGTTTTACCGCAACTGTAAACGGTAAGGCGGCAGATGTTGAAAAGGTTGACTACGGCTTTATGGCTGTTAAGATTCCAAAGGGCGAAAAGTGTGACATTGTGTTCACCTACGAAACACCCGGATTTTCAACAGGTGTCAAAATCAGCCTTTGCGCATTCGGAGCATTTTTAATCTACTGTGCGGTTATTGTGACCGTTAAAACAGTTAAAAAAAGAAAAAATAAGAACTGATAAAGATATAATCAGCATTTAAGTACGGAGGTATTTATTATGTTTGGAAACAAAATACTTGACTTCAAAGACGAACTTTTAAAGGATCTTAACACACTTCTTTCTTTTGAATCGGTTGACGGTGAAAAGAATGACGAGTGCGATAATGCCTTGAATTTTATTCTTAAAAGAGCAGAAGATTTCGGACTGACAGGGGAGAGAACAACCGACAAGAGCGGTCATATAACCCTTGGCGACAGCGGAAAGCTTTGCGGTGTGCTTACTCACCTTGATGTTGTTCCTGCGGGAAACAGCTGGAGCTTTCCGCCGTATGCGCTTACCGAAAAGGACGGCAGACTTTACGGCAGAGGAATTGCAGACGACAAGGGTGCGGCTCTTGTTACTCTCTATTGTTTGAAAGCAATCAAGGACAGCGGTGTAAAGGGCGTGAACACTCTGCGTGCTATTTACGGCACGGGTGAAGAAACGGGTATGGAGGATATGGAAAATTATTTCAAGAAAAATCCACTTCCCGACATGGCATTCACTCCCGACAGCGACTACGGCATCTGCTTTGCCGAAAAGGGTATTCTTCAGCTTGAAGTCAGCACACTTTTAAATAATGCAACAACACTCAGCCAGTTCCATGCAGGCAGAGCAGTTAATGCAGTTCCCGACAGAGCGTATGTAATGCTTGATTCATCAGACTATGACGAGCAGACTCTCATGCGCCTTGCAGATGCAAGTGACGGTGATTTTGAATTCAATTACACTATTGACGGTCTTATGATAATCAGCCGTGGCAAAGCGGCTCATGCGTGTGAACCGGACAAGGGCTACAATGCCGCAGCGGCACTTGTTGACCTTATCTCAAATGTTTACACAACAAAGGAAACAGGTTCAATCTGTTCATTTATTGACTACGCAATCAACAAGGAAACAAACGGCAGATCACTCGGTCTTAAAATGAGCGACGCTGTTTCGGGCTCGCTCACCGTAAACCTCAGCAGCGTGAATATTGAGGGACAGACCGCAAAGGCTGTGTTTGATATCCGTTATCCCGTTACCGTGAGCGGAAACAGAGTTCTCAAACAGTTCAAAAAGGTTGCAAAAATCAGCGACCTCAAGGTTACTGTTCTCAATCACGAAGAACCGCTTTATGCCGATAAGGACAGCAAGCTTGTAAAGCTTCTTTCTGACGCTTATGAAAGCGTAACAGGTGAAAAGGCTGAGCTTTATTCAACAGGCGGCGGAACATACGCAAGAATGCTCGGAGGTAACGGTGTTGCATTCGGTCCTGCATTCAAAAATGACGATGTTCGTATGCACAATGCAGACGAAAGTATGGATAAGGAGAACTTTTTTAAACACGCTCAGATTTGCCTTGAGGCAATGTACAGAATGTTTACTGACGGAGAATAATGCGTTTCGTTATGAACAAATTCAGATGAAAAGGGAATGCTAATGAATACGGAAAAAACTGTTAGAAAACAGGCAAAAAAGGTTCTTGAGGGGAATCGGTCGGTAATTATCTCAGAGATAATGGTCACTGTGCTTGCATTTTTGACAGGGCTGTTTGCGTTCAGCCTTGCAATGTCTGTGGCAGGACTTTATGATGTAAAAAATCCGAATCAGACTCAGCAGATGCTTACAATGATTTTCGGGCTTGTATTTTTTGCTTTTGTTGTTGTGTGTCTGCCGCTCATAAACGGAGTTTACAGAAGTGTGTGTAATGTAGTCAGGGGCAGAGAGTGCAGTCCTCTTGATGTTTTTTACTATTATAAAAAGCCGAAATTATTTTTTAAGTCTGTTATTCTTGATGTAATTTCAGTCGGCTTGTTTTTTATCATAAGCGGTCTGCTCAATGTGTTCAATTATCTTAGTGCGGTTTCGGATAAAATAATTGAAAATTCACCCTCACTCACGGCGGTTGTGGCTGTATTGCTTGTTTTGGCGTTTATCGTCAGCACTGCGGTTGTTGTGGTGTGTTACATTATTTTTGTTCATTATACATTTTTGGCTTACGGTTTTAACGAACATCTGCCGCTCGGAATTTATCTTCCGAGAATGATGGCTTTTTCAATAAAGAACTTCATCTCCACAATAAAGCTGTTTATCGGTTTTATCGGCTGGGCGGCTTTGTGCTTTTTTGTTGTTCCGGCATTTTATGTCGTACCTTATTTTCTGACAACCTCTGCAATGTCTGCAAAATGGTTGTTCGAGCTTGAAGGGAGCAGAGATATTATATGTTAGTTTCACTTTGTATGATAGCCTATAACGAATCGAATGCTTTGAGCGGACTTTTCAGGGATATTGCACTTCAGGACTATCCGCATGATAAAATTGAGGTGGTATTTGTTGACAGTATGTCAACCGATGATACTAAAGAGAAAATGGAAAAATTCCGTGATACCGACTACGGATTTTGGAATGTGTCCGTTGTTCAATGCGTAAAGCGTAATCAGGCAACCTCATGGAATGCCGCTCTGATGACCGCAAAGGGCGATGTTATCATAAGAGTTGACGCTCACGCAAGAATTCCGAGAAACTTTGTTTCACGAAATGTTTATAACATAAAGCAGGGCGAAAATGTTGTAGGCGGCGGCAGACCGAATATCACTTCAAATGTTTCAAGCTGGAAGCTTACCTTGCTTGCGGCTGAGGATTCTCTGTTCGGCAGTTCGGTTGCTTCGTACAGACGGCCGCTTGCGCAAAAGGAATATCTTGACAGCCTTTTTCATGCGGCTTACCGCAGAGAGGTTATTGCCAAGGTCGGCGGATTTAACGAAAATCTCGGCAGAACCGAGGATAATGAATTTCACTACCGCATTAGAATGGCGGGCTACAAGATGTGCTGTTGCCCCGATATTATTTCGTATCAGCATTCACGAAACGACCTTCACGGAATGATAAGGCAGAAGTATTCAAACGGACGGTGGATAGGACTTACACTCTCGGAATGTCCCGGTTGTCTTTCATACTTTCACTTTGCACCGTTTCTTTTTGTAATGGCACTTCTCGGCTGTTCCGTGCTTGCATTTCTCGGACTTCCGCTTTTTTTGTACATTCTTTTGATAATTTACGGAATGTTTGATATTGTAAACGCTGTCGGATGTTGCACAATGAAAAATGTTCAGCCTCAGTTTGTGTTTTTGCCGTTCATTTTCCCGTTGCTCCATGTTGCCTACGGAATAGGCACAATTGTTGGATTGATTCAGATTCCGTCATGGCGGAAGAAAATCAAAAACAGCGGTGCGAAAGAACACATTGAAAAGGTAAAAAGAAAAATCAGGGAAAACACACTTCCCGGTCATTCATACAAATAATTTTTGGGCGGATAATCTCCGCCCGTATTTGATATTTACGGAGATACTTATGACTGAAAAAGTAGAACTTACACCAGAACTTTTGCGTGAGTTACAGCTTAAACAGCTTGATATGCTCGTGTATTTCAGGGACTTTTGCGAAAAGAACAATCTCACATTCTATCTCATCGGCGGTGCGTTAATCGGTGCGCTCAGAAACGGCGGATTCGTTCCGTGGGATGATGATGTTGATGTTATGTTGCCACGAGAGGACTACGAAAAGCTGTACAGGCTTTGGCATGAACAGGGTGCAGACGGAAGATTTCGACTTCTCAAAACCGACAGCGATATGTTCACGGGCAATATTTTTATGACCGTAACCGACACAAATTACACTATGGTCAAGACAAATCAGACCGAGGTTGATATTCCGCACGGACTTGTGCTTGATGTCTTTCCGCTTGATGTTTGTCCCGACAGCCGTTTTGCACGCAAAATGCAGTATGTGTGGACAATGCTTTATTCGCTGTTTTTGGCTCAGGTTGTTCCCGAAAAGCACGGCGGAATTGTTGGGGCAGGCAGTAAGGCTTTGCTTTCAATTTTCAGAGGAAAAAAGCTCCGTGAAAAGATTTGGAGAACTGCCGAAAAGCATATGATTAAGTACAGGCTTGATAAAAACAAGTGTGTAACGGAGCTTTGTTCAGGCCCTCATTGGATGAAAATTGAGTATCCGAAACACATTTATTCGGGTGTTGATTATGTCACATTTGAGGGCATAAAAATGCCGTGTATGTCTGGCTATGACGAGTATCTCAGAATGGTTTTCGGTGATTATATGCAGCTGCCGCCGGTTGAGGACAGAGTGCCACACCACGATATTGCATATCTTGACCTGAACTCACCGTGTGAAATTTATGACAGCAAAAGAAATAATAAGTAAAAATAACGGTGCATTATGGAGCTTATAAGAGATAGTTGGACTAAAAATGACTATGATGATTTTGTAGAGGAACTTCGTTCATATGCCGATGAAAAGTACAGAAGCTTTCATTCCTCATTAATTCCCGACAATGACAAGGACTTTTTTATCGGAGTAAGAATGCCTGTTATGCGAAAGCTCGGCAAGGAAATTTCTAAGGGCAACGGACGCAGTTTTTTAGAGCAAACAACCGATAATTCTTATGAAGAAAAAACAATGCGAGGTATTGTAATTGGTTTGCTCAAAATTGAAAGCTATGAAGAATTTTTGATGTACAGCGATGATTTTGTACAGCGTATAGACAGCTGGGCGGTTTGCGACGGCTTTTGTGCAAATTTAAAGCAGACAAAAAAGTATAAATCAGAATTTTTCCCTCATGTTTGTGAATACACCAAAAGCGACAATCCGTGGATAATTCGTGCAGGTCTTGTGCTGATGCTCGACTATTATCTTGAAGATGAGTACATAGACACGGTGCTTGAATGTTGCGACAATGCGAAAAATCCGCATTATTATGTGAGTATGGCAAGGGCTTGGCTTGTTGCAACGGCACTTGCAAAGTGCAGAGAACAGACTATGCGGTACATAAAGTCAAATTCGCTTGATAATGCAACCTTTAATAAAATGATTCGGAAATGCGTTGAAAGTTTCAGAATTGACGATGAAACGAAAAAATATCTCAAAACACTGAAGAGATATTGACAAATCAGAAAATCGGCATATAATATAATCAACAGTTGTCTTCGGGGCGGAGTGAAATTCTCCACCGGTGGTTAAAGTCCACGAACAGGTGAAAGCCTGCCGAGTCTGTGAAATTCAGACACCGACGGTCATAGTCCGGATACGAGAAGATGCGGCAGAACAGGCGGTTCGTCTGTTTTATTTTGGTACGCAATCCCGTTACATTTGTAGCGGGATTTTTCTTTTCCCGACAACTCGAAATAATTTTTCAGGAGTGGTCGTAATGACAAAATCAAAAGAAAAAACAATCAATTCAGACAACACGGCAAAGACAACAAAGCTTGCCGTAACCGCAATGCTTGCGGCGCTTTCGGCAGTTCTTATGTTCTTTGAATTTCCTCTCGGATTCATCGCACCTTCATTCTATGAGTTCGATTTTTCCGAAGTTCCCGTTCTTGTCGGAACATTCAGCATGGGCCCGATTGCCGGTGCAGTAATTGAATTTGTAAAAATTCTCGTTAAGTTTCTTATCAAAGGCACAAGTACAGGCGGAGTAGGGGAGCTTGCAAACTTCCTCATCGGCTGTTCGTTTATTCTGCCGGCAGGTTTCATCTACAAGTACAAAAAAACAAGAGTCGGTGCGATTGTCGGAATGCTTACGGGTACGGTTGCAATGGCGGCTATCGGTGTGGTTCTCAACACATTCGTGCTTGTTCCGCTCTACTCGTCATTTATGCCGCTTACAGAAATTATCAAAATGGGACAGGCGATTTTCCCTGCAATTGACGGCACATTTACATTCTGTCTGTACTGCGTAGGTCCGTTCAATATCATTAAGGGACTCATCATTTCGGTAGTTGTTTTCATAATCTACAAGCCGCTTTCAAGACTTATCAACAGCCTCGATGCCCTTCTTACAAAGAAGAAAAAAGCAACGGTTCAGTAAACCCGAAATTAATTTTGGGTTGACAAACAGCAAATTCAGGCGTATAATAGCATACGGTGTCGAAAGGCATCTATCACAGAGTAGAAATTTGTGCGTGAAGTGTTTTGCGGACGGGGAGTTGCCGCAAGAACGAAAGGTTTATCCTGCGGTACAGATTTCGCATCCCGCTGTTACTTTGGGACATATAATTCAGCGGGCAGAGCAATCTGTCCGCTTTTTTCTTCCTGAAGCAACAACAGAGATTCAGGAGGTAAAAAATATGTCACAACTCAAAAAAATTCAAAGCTCTTTGCTCGAAATGAAGAGTATCTACGCTCTTGCGGCAATTGCAATGCTGCTTGCACTCCGTATTGTTCTTGGATTTTTTGCAAACAGCACACTTCCGTTTTTCGGAAACAATGTAAAGCTCAGTGCAGCGTTCCTTCCCATAGCCGTAACAGGCGTAATGTTCGGACCGATTCCTGCCGCAATTGTCGGTGCTTTGGGAGATATTCTTTCATTTATCATTGCCCCGACAGGCGCATATTTCCCCGGCTTTACAATCAACGGCTTTATTACTGGTTTTATCTACGGTATGTTTCTTTATAAGAACAATGTAACTCCGCTCAGAGTTGTTCTTGCATGGTTTACAAATATGCTCTGCGTTGAAACATTCCTCATAGCTTTTTGGCTTTACACACTCTACGGCGGCGGTTCAACACCGTACACAGTTTATCTTACAGCAAGATTCATCAGTGTTGCCGTTAAGTGCATTCCCGAGATTATTCTTGTGTTTGCTCTTGGTAAGCTTGCAGGTAAAATTCGTGTTCCGCACGCAATAAAGAGAACCTGATGAAAAACTAATGCAAAATTTTAAGGTTGGAAATCGACTGCTCCCCGCAGTAGTTTCCAACCTTTTTTTGTTTGTGAAAAATAATTTTTTGTAAACATAAATTCACCTAATTCGGGCATTGGAATTGTTTTTCTATCAAACTATCTGCTCGAATTGGGAACGGCGGCTCGCCGTGCTGGTGGATAATATCCGCCCCCACGAGATTGCTATTTAAAATAAATCAAAAGTCGGAAAGCAAATTTGAAATCTGCTTTCCGACTGAATTTTTTGTTATAAAATTTGACTGCACGATTAAGCCCACTTGAGGGTATCGTTGTAGAGATTGATGTAGTCCTGAGCAGAACGATCCCAACTGTTGTCGCTCATCATAGCACGCCACATAAGCTGATGCCAACCCTGGTCGTCCTGAATGCCCCACAATGCTCGTCTTACGGCAAGCTGCATATCTGCACATTCATAGTTTTTGAATGTAAATCCATTACCGTAGTTGTCGGCACTGTCGAAAACAGAGTCTTTAAGACCGCCAACCTCACGAACAACAGGAATTGTGCCGTAACGGAGTGCAATCATCTGTGCAAGACCGCAAGGCTCCTGAGCAGAAGGCATAAGGAAAATATCTGCGCCTGAGTAAATCTTTCTTGCAAGTTCGGGAACAAAGCCGTGACAGAAGCAAAGTCTGCCCGGATACTTCGCCTGCATATAGTTGAAGTAGTCCTCGTACTCCTTGTCACCTGAACCGAGAATTACAAACTGCATATTTTCTGTGTCCATAAGCTCCTCAAGACCCATTCTCACAAGGTCAAGTCCCTTGTGTGCAACAAGTCTTGTTACCATACCGACCAGCGGAACATCCCAGCGCTGTTCAAGACACAAACGCTCCTGCAAAGCACGCTTACATTCGCCCTTGCCGCTCATATCGTCCTTTGAATAGTTGCGATAAAGCTGATAGTCTGTTTCGGGATTGTAGCTTTCTGTGTCAATACCGTTCTTGATACCGCAAAGCTTGTAGTGACGAAGATTGAGTTCGTCATGAAGTCCCCAACTGAACCACGGGTCTTTAATTTCAGCCGCATAGCTTGGAGAAACAGTTGAAACACGGGTAGCTGTTTCGATAGCACCCTTCATCATATTGAGTTTGCCGTTCATTTCAAGAATCTTTGTTTCGGATGCAGGAATGCCGACGCACTCTGTGTTAACTTCCCAGCCGTATTCACCCTGATACTGGATGTTGTGAATAGTGAACAGACTCTTAATGTTATAGTACCATGGTCTGTGTGAATAGAACAGATAGTAGTAAACAGGAACAAGAGCCGTCTGCCAGTCATTACAATGAATGATGTCGGGATGGAAATCAATGTAAGGAAGCATTTCAAGAATTGCACGGGAGAAGAAAGCGAATCTTTCAGCGTCGTCATAATGACCGTAGAGAGTGCCTCTCTTGAAATAATATTCGTTATCAATAAAATAGTATGTACAGTCATTCCATCTTGCCCAGAACAAACCGCAATACTGATGACGCCATGCAACCGGCACGGTAAAGTTTGTGATGAAGTTCATGGAGTTTTTAAGTTCCTGCGGAATTGTGCCGTAAAGCGGAACAACAATTCTGCAATCCTGACCTTTTCTGCAAAGTGTGTGCGGAAGACTTCCTGCTACATCAGCAAGTCCGCCGCTGCCGCAGAAAGGATTAGCCTCTGAAGCACAGTATAAAATTCTCATTGTAAGATTACCTCCTGTTTAAACAACTTTATACAACAGATTTTTTAGCAATATAAATGGGGTACGAATCATATCCCATAAGTGATCGACCATCCTTGATGGTAACATCCTTATCTATGATAACATAGTTGAGGTTGGTATTGCAACCTATTTTTGTGTCCTGCATTACAATACAGTTAGAAAGCTTTGCGCCTTCGCCGACATAAACACCCTTTGAAATAACGCAGTTCTCAACCTCACCGTTGATAACACAACCCTGTGCAATGATTGAATTTTTCACATTGCTTGTAAGTCCGTAGCGTGACGGAGCGTCATCTCTTACCTTTGTATAGATAGGTCTTTGCGGATTGAAAAGCTCATCCCTTACTTCTTTTTTCATAAGATCCATATTGAACTCAAAGTAATCGTTGATTGAGCTGATTGCCGCACAGTAACCCTTATTTTCATAAGCATAAATACTGTATTTGCCCAGACTGCTCTGAAGAAGTCGCTTTACATCAAGCTGATTAACGCTGATGGCGTTTCGGATTTCACTCATAAGAATGTCTTTCTTGATGAGAATAGAGCCGTATGCGTGGTTGAATACCTCTTTGTCAACAACACCGGGCTTTACAAAAATCTGATTTACCTTGCCGTCATTATCTACATCAAGGGTAATCGGTCTGTCATAGCCCTGCGGAATTGCATGATTCTTATATATAAGTGTAATGTCTGCCTTCTTCTTTGAGTGGAAGTCAAAAACATCTGTGTAATCAATGTTAGTAATTACATTGCCCTGTGAAATAAGCACATACTCCTCACGGCAATGCTCAATGTAGCCGTGCATATTGTAGATTGTTTCAACAAAGCTTGAAAAAGCCTTGCCGTCATATGGTGGGAGAATTGAAAGATTGCTCCTTCTCTTTGAAAGGTCATATGCACTGCCCGAACCCACATGATCCATAAGTGACTGAAAGTTGCTTTTTGCAACTATGCCTACATTGCTGATACCTGAGTTTGACATATTTGAAAGGTCAAAGTCGATAATTCTGTATTTTCCGCCGATCGGAACGCTTGCAGTTGTTCTTGAAGACGCAAGCTCGGGGATTTTGTCGTCAAGTGTTGCCGCAAAGATGAAACCGAGTACATTATTACTTCTCATTGCCGTCCACCTCCGTGTCGCTGTCTATCATGGTTTTTGCTTTGATAACTGTATTTTCTTTGATAACGGTATTTGCACCGACAACAGTAATTCCCCAGTCGTCAATATTTTCCGTTTCTTCGGGGTTTTGTCCGACTTTTGCATTTTTGCCTACAACGGTGCTTTCGGCAATGATAGCAAACTGAACCTCGGCACCGTCCTCAATTACCGCACCGGGCATGATGATTGAAGAATTAATCGTAGCATTTTTACCGATTGTAACACCTGCAAAGAGAATTGAGAACTCAAGGTTGCCGTAAACATTGCATCCGTCGGCAACGAGTGAATTTTGGATTGACGCCTCGTTTGAAACATAGTGCGGAGGCATCATCGGGTTTCTTGAGTAGATATCCTTGAGGTCTAAAGTAACCTTTGGATCGAGAAGATCCATATTAGCTTCCCAAAGGCTGTCGATTGTTCCCACATCTTTCCAATAGCCTTCAAAAGGATATGCAAACATACGCTCACCTGCGTCAAGCATGGCAGGGAGGACATCCTTACCGAAATCGTGGCTTGAACCCTCTTTGAATTCATCCTCCGTAAGATACTTTTTAAGTTCCTTCCAGCTGAAAATATAGATGCCCATTGAAGCATTAGTGCTTTTTGGATGAGCAGGCTTTTCTTCAAATTCGTAGATTGAGCCGTCCTCATTTGTGTTGAGAATACCGAATCTTGAGGCTTCTTCAAGCGAAACATCAATTACTGCAATTGTACAAGCGGCATTCTTTTCCTTATGATATTCAAGCATCTTGTTGTAGTCCATTTTGTAGATATGGTCGCCCGAAAGGATGACCACATATTCAGGATTATAACGCTCAATGTAGTTGATATTCTGATAAATTGCATTGGCTGTTCCCGAATACCAGTCTGCACCGTCAACAGCCTGATAAGGGCTGAGACAGTTTACACCCGAGTGCATACTGTCAAGATCCCACGGCTGTCCGTTTCCTATGTATTCGTTAAGGACAAGAGGCTGATACTGTGTGAGAATACCTACAGCGTCAATGCCTGAATTTACACAGTTAGATAACGGGAAATCAATAATACGATATTTGCCGCCAAACGGTACGGCAGGCTTTGCAAGCTTTTTGGTAAGCACGCCAAGACGAGAGCCTTGACCGCCGGCAAGCAGCATAGCCACTACTTCCTTTTTTGGAAACATCTTAAAATACCTCCGATATTTATTTTATTATCTTTATTAAACTTATTAATTACAGTCTTGTGACTGAAAATATCAATTTTCTTTCTGGGCTTCATCGGGTTCAAGTTCTTTTGCACACCTCAGATAGATTACGCTGAGAGGGGGGAGAGTGAGTGAAAGTCCCTGATCAAAACCGTGAATTTTCATTACCTCGGTTTTGATATTATTACCGTTTACAACACCGCTTCCGCCGAAACGCTCTTCATCAGAGTTGAAAACCTCGTCATAAAGACCGTATTTAGGAACACCGATGCAGTATTCGTCACGCCTGATGGGCTGAAAATTACATACCGAAACAATTTCATCACCGTTTTTGTCGGTGCGCTTGAATGCAATAACACTGTTTGTGTAATCGTCATGGTGAATCCAGTCAAAGCCTTTCCAGACCGTGTCAAGTTCGTAGAGCGGCTTGCAGTCAAGATAAAATTTGTTAAGCTCCTTAAAAAATGTTCTGAGCTTTTTATGCTTTTCGAATTCAAGCAAATCCCATTGAATTGCCTCTTCGTGATTCCACTCGTCAAACTGTCCGATTTCAGTCCCCATGAACACGAGTTTCTTGCCCGGATGAGCGTACATATATGTTATGAATGCTCTCACGCCTGCAAACTGCTCGTCATACTTTCCGGGCATCTGCTTTATGAGTGAGCCTTTGCCGTGAGAAACCTCGTCGTGTGAAATCGGCAGAAGAAATTTTTCTGAAAAAGCATAATAAAAGCTGAAAGTAAGACTGTCATGATTGAACGGCCGCCACATCGGATTGAGTGACATATAGTGCAGCATATCGTTCATCCAGCCCATGTTCCACTTGAAGTCGAAACCAAGACCGCCGTCCTCTATTTTATGAGTAAGCTTTGGCCACGATGTGTTTTCCTCGGCAAACATCATAACATCGGGGTGGTACATATGAACAGCCGTGTTGAGTCTTTTTACAAAATCAACGGCGTCAAGATTTTCTTTTCCGCCGAATTTGTTCGGTTCCCATTCACCCTCGGTTTTACCGTAATCGAGGTAGAGCATAGAGGAGAGTGCGCCGATTCTCAAGCCGTCAATATGATATTTGTCGAGCCAGAACATTGCGCATGAAACAAGAAAACTTGTAACCTCGAATCTTGCATAGTTGAAAAGGCAGGTTCCCCATGAGTCACGCTTGCTTGTTTTTGGATCGTTGCTTTCATAAAGAGGCGAACCGTCAAACCTTGCAAGTCCGAAATCGTCCGTCGGAAAATTTGACGGAACCCAGTCAAGAATCACACCAATGCCTTCACCGTGAAGCTTGTCAACAAAAGCCATAAAATCAGACGGTGTGCCATAGCGTGAAGTTGGGGCATAGTAGCCGGTTGTCTGAAAACCCCAGCTACCGTCATAGGGATACTCCATAATCGGCATAAGCTGAACATGGGTGTAGTGCATCTCCTTTAGGTAGGGGATAAGCTCATCGGCAAGTTTTTGATAGTTAAAAAAGTTGCCGTCAGGATATTTTCTCCATGAGCCTGCATGTATTTCATAAATATTCATCGGTGACGATGAAATGTTGTTTTCTTTGCGTTTATTAAACCATTCGCTGTCATTCCACGAATAGCTTTCTATATCATATACAACAGAGGCCTGACCGGGGCGGGTTTGAGCATGAAAAGCATACGGATCTGCTTTCATAAGCCTGTCGCCGTATTCGCTTTCAATGCAGTATTTGTATGTACAAAACTCTTTTACACCCTCGACAAATACTTCCCACACACCGTAACCGATGTTATACATATAGTTTGCCTCGTTGTTCCAATTATTAAAATCGCCTGCAACCGAAACGCTCCTTGCGGTTGGCGCCCACACACGGAACACCACTCCGTTTTTGTCGTTACGGTTCACGAGGTGTGCGCCCAAAAAATCATATGCACGCACTGAATCGCCGGTGTGAAAAACTTCAAGAGCCGGTCTTGCCTCGTTAAAGCTGTAATTCATAAGAATTGCTCCTTGTTTAATATCTTTTGATTGTTGATTGTTTGCTCACACTTATATAATACCAAAATTATATGTCAATTTCAAGCAAATTCAAAAAATTTAAAACTAATTTTTCGTGTATATTTTATAAACTGCGACTAAATGTTACATTTTAAAGCATAATTTTACGAATAAAGAAAAATAAGGATAAATATCTTCCGAAAAGGAAAACAAAAAGGGCTGTCCAAAAAGGACAGCCCAAAGAATAATCTGTAAATTCAGATTAGCCAAGCTCAGCGAAATACTTAATTGTTCTTACCATCTGGCTTGTGTATGAGTTCTCGTTGTCGTACCAAGAAACAACCTGAACCTCATAAAGATCATCAGCAATCTTTGATACCATTGTCTGTGTAGAATCGAAGAGTGAACCGAATCTCATACCGATTACATCTGAAGAAACGATCGGATCTTCGTTGTAACCGAATGACTCAGAAGCAGCAGCCTTCATAGCAGCGTTGATACCTTCAACTGTTACATCAGAACCCTTAACAACAGCTGTAAGAATTGTTGTTGAACCTGTCGGAACAGGAACACGCTGTGCAGAACCGATGAGCTTACCGTTGAGCTCAGGAATTACAAGACCGATAGCCTTTGCAGCACCTGTTGAGTTAGGAACGATGTTAGCAGCACCTGCTCTTGCTCTTCTCTTGTCGCCCTTTCTGTGAGGACCGTCAAGAATCATCTGATCGCCTGTGTAAGCGTGGATTGTTGACATGATACCGCTCTGGATTTCTGCATACTTGTTAAGTGTGTCAGCCATAGGAGCGAGGCAGTTTGTTGTACATGAAGCAGCTGAAATGATTGTATCGTCAGCTGTAAGAGTCTTTTCGTTTACGCTGTAAACGATTGTCTTGAGGTCGTTGCCTGCAGGAGCAGAAATAACAACCTTCTTAGCGCCGGCATCAATGTGAGCCTGGCTCTTTGCCTTTGATGTATAGAAACCTGTGCACTCGAGAACTACATCAACACCGAGTTCACCCCAAGGAAGCTCAGCAGCGTTTGGCTTAGCGTAGATTGTGATCTTTTTGCCGTCAACGATGATTGAGCCTTCGCCGGCCTCAACTGTGTGAAGGTTTTCACCGATCTTACCGCAGTAGCCGCCCTGTGCTGTATCGTACTTGAGAAGGTTTGCGAGCATAGCAGGATCTGTAAGATCGTTGATAGCTACTACTTCGTAACCCTCAGCACCGAACATCTGTCTGAAAGCAAGACGACCGATACGGCCGAAACCGTTAATTGCAACTTTTACTGACATAAAAAAATTCCTCCTAAAATTCTAAGGTGCTTCTATTATATTACATTTTTTTCATTTCTTCAATAGCTTGACAAAAATTTAACGAAAAATTTTTGACTTTTTTACAAATACGGTAAAAAACACGGTCACATTTTGTTTTTTTAAGGTAAATTTAAGCTGTAACCGTCAAAAAGCTGTAATCTTTTTTATTTCCGTAATAATTATCTGCAAAATTCCCGTGCTTATTCTTGACAATTTGGTTATTTTATTATAAAATTGTATAGTCCGCTGATGCGGATTTTGGCAAAAGTACAGTTTTTGACTTTTGCGACTTTTTTAATCAGACTCTTTAAAAGAGCCGTTATATATAGATATTTTTTGTAATTTTTATGGCGCTTCGCCTTTTGAAACGTTCTGTGCAACCTGTACGGTGTTTTGCGGTTGCGTATGTATATATAATGTATTAAAAATATTTACAAAGTAAAAATGAAAATTGAATATCTTTTTAACGGCACCTTTAAAGTCTAATTGATTGGGAACTGTGAAATATTAAAAAATCAAACTAAGGAGGTGTCCAGATTGCCATTGTGGATAAGTATTATCTGCATTGTCGCCGCAGTTGTTATCGGCGCAGGTGCAGGTATTTTCCTTGGAATTGCCATCCGCAAAAACACAGCCGAGAAAGAAATCGGAAGTGCTGAGGAGGAGGCAAAGAAGATTGTGGCTGATGCAATCAAAACAGCCGAAGCAAGGAAAAAAGAAGTAGTCCTTGAGGGTAAAGACGAGGTTCATCGTTTCAGAAACGAGAGCGAGAAAGAAATTTCCGATCGACGCAAGGAAGTTCAGCGTCAGGAGAGAAGAATCCAGCAAAAGGAAGAAACTCTTGACAAAAAGCTTGACAATATGGAACGCAAGGAAGAAAAGGTCAACAAAAAGCTTCGTGATGCAGATGCAAAACTCGAAGAAGTTGAAACTCTGAAAAAGAGCCAGTTTGAAATGCTTGAAAAAATTTCGGGCTACACGGCAGAACAGGCTAAAAGCTATTTGCTTTCACAGCTTGAAAATGAGCTTGCTCACGAGAAGTCGGTTAAGATTATGGAATATACCGAACAGCTCAAAGAGGAAGCAGACGACAAGGCAAGAAACATTATTTCGCTTGCAATTCAGCGACTTGCAGCTGAGCAGGTTTCAGAGGCAACAATTTCGGTTGTTCCTCTGCCCAATGACGAGATGAAGGGCAGAATCATCGGTAGGGAAGGCCGTAACATCAGAGCCATCGAAACTCTTACGGGTGTTGATCTTATTATTGATGATACGCCGGAGGCTATCACGCTCTCATGCTTTGAGCCTGTAAGAAGAGAAATTGCAAGAATTGCACTTGAAAAGCTTATTGCAGACGGCAGAATCCATCCCGCAAGAATTGAGGAGATGGTTGAAAAGGCAAGAAGAGAGGTTGAATCCGAAATCAAGCGTACAGGTGAGAGAGCCGTGCTTGACGCAGGTGTTCATAACATTCATCCGGAGCTTGTCAAGCTTCTCGGCAGACTTCGTTACCGTACAAGCTACGGTCAGAATGTACTTGATCACTCTCTTGAGGTTTCATACATTGCAGGTATGATGGCGAGCGAGCTTGGTCTTGATCCTACAATTGCTAAGCGTGCGGGTCTTTTGCACGATATCGGTAAATCCATTGACCATGAGGTTGAGGGAACACATATTCAGATTGGTGTCGATCTTGCCAAAAAGTATAAGGAAAGCGACGCTGTTATTCACGCTATTCACGCTCACCACGGTGATGTTGAGGCGAGAACAATTGTTGCCTGTCTTGTACAGGCGGCAGACGCTATTTCAGCCGCAAGACCGGGTGCAAGAAGAGAAAATGTTGAAAACTACATTAAGCGACTCCAGAAGCTTGAAGAGGTTGCGTCTTCTTTTGATGGTGTTGAGCGTACCTTTGCAATTCAGGCAGGCCGTGAGGTTAGAGTTATGGTTAAGCCTGAAATTGTAAATGATGAGCGTATGATTCCGCTTGCAAGAGATATCTGTAAAAAAATCGAAGAAGAGCTTGAATATCCCGGACAGATTAAGGTTAATATTATCCGTGAAAGCAGAGCGTCCGATTTTGCAAAATAAAATATCTTGATTTTAACTACGGTTGACAGGACTATGTTGACCGTAGTTTTTATTTTGTAGGGACGATATTATCCGCCAGTACGGCGAGCCGCCGTACCTGATTCGTGCAGATAGGTTCATTAAATGAAAAATTGAAAATTGAAAATGGAAAATTGCGGTCGGGAAGATGGTTTGCAATATAAAAAACATATTATGCCCGAGCGTAGTATAGTAGCTGTTTGCACAATTTAATGTAGCGGCGAACCTCGTTCGCCGCTACGAACGCTACAAAGAATATGCTGTAATCAAAAAATAATTTGCAAGAAAATTAAATAAACTTGCAAAAATTAAATTTGTGCCGTAGTTTAGATTTTTGACCTGTTATTGTAAACTGTAATTTAAAAAACAGCAAAAAACTTTAAAAAATATTCAAAAAAGTATTGACAATCGGTTGATTAGGTTTTATAATTCAAGACAGTAAGGCAAAGGTCTTACGAAGTTTTCGGAAAACTGAATATAAAAAGGACAAGGAAGTTCACTTTGGTTTCTTCTGATTTTGCAACAAATTTTTAAAAACTTGCAAAATCAGATAAAAACATTGTGAGCTTTATTTTTTTGCTTCGGCAAAAACGGTTTATGTGGAGGTTAAAAATGGATTCAGGAAATATAGGCTTTGTGCTGCTTTGTGCGGCTTTCGTATTTGTAATGACTCCGGGTCTTGCAATGTTCTACGGCGGTCTTGTACGAAAGAAAAATGTTGTAAACACAATGATGACATCAATTTTTATTATCGGTATCGGAATTGTTATGTGGGTGCTTTTCGGTTATTCGCTTTCGTTCGCTCCTTCGGGAAATGCTTTTATCGGTGATTTCCGTTGGCTCGGTCTTGAGGGTGTTTCACTCACGGAGGGCTACACGGATGATGCGTCAATTCCGAATATGGTATTCTCAGCGTTCCAGATGATGTTTGCCGTAATCACTCCTGCTCTTATTACGGGTGCGGTTGCAGGCAGAATGAAGTTTAAGTCAATTTTCGTTTTCACAATTTTCTGGTCGCTTATCGTTTATTATCCGCTCGCTCATATGGTGTGGGGACAGGGAGGACTTTTAGGTGCAGACGGTATCAGCGCTCTCGACTTTGCAGGCGGCGATGTTGTACATATCAGTTCGGGTGTTTCGGCACTTGTACTTTGCATACTCCTCGGCAAGCGTCACGATTATGAACATTCAATTTACAGAATTCACAATATCCCGACAGTTGTACTCGGTGCGTCGCTCCTTATGTTCGGTTGGTTCGGCTTTAATGCGGGTTCTGCACTTGCCGCCGACGGTCTTGCGGCTCACGCATTTATGACAACAGGTGTTTCAGCTGCAGCCGCAATGCTCTCGTGGATGCTCTGCGATGTTATCAAGAACAAAAAGCCTACGCTTATCGGTGCAAGCACGGGTATGGTTGCAGGTCTTGTAGGTATCACGCCCGGTGCCGGCTTTATTCCAATGTGGGCGGCAGTTATTATCGGTTTGACAACAAGCCCAGTTTGCTATATTATGATTTCATACGGCAAGAAAAAATTCGGCTTTGACGATGCGCTTGACGCATTCAGCTGTCACGGTACAGGCGGTATCTGGGGCGGACTTCTCACAGGTGTGTTCTCATGCACGGCAATCAACAGCAGTGCAGGTAACGGTCTTGTGTACGGTGAGTTTGCACAGTTCGGTGCTCAGGCGGCAGGTATCGGCATCACAATTGTAATTGCGGTTGTCGGAACACTCATCTGCTACGGCATCACAAGACTTCTTACAGGCAAAATCAGGGTTGACCTCAGAGATGAGCTTATGGGACTTGATGTTTCACAGCACGGTGAAGCTGCTTATCCGTCATTTAACGGTCTTGACAACTAACGGAGGTTTTAAAGTATGGAAAACAATAACGATATTCAGCTTATAAAAATAGAGGCCGTTGTTCGTGAAGAAATGTTTGTAGATGTCAAAAAGGCTCTCACGGATATCGGCGTAAACGGAATTACAGCGTATCAGGTTGTCGGCTGCGGAATTCAGCGAGGTATGTCGGAGTATGTAAGAGGACAGAAGGTTGATGTTCAGGTTTTGCCGAAAATCAAGTTTGAAATTGTTGTTTCTTCCGAAGAATGGGAGAAAAAAACAATTGAGGCAATCAGAAAAACAGCCTTTACGGGCAACCCGGGTGACGGTAAAATATTTACCTACTATCTTAAACAGGCGGTTAAAATCCGTACGGGAGAAACAGGCTACGATGCAATTCAGACTCCCAACTTTGACGACTGATATTTTCCTATTTTCCTATATCAAAAAAGTGCGTACCGAATTTCGGTACGCACTTTTTGCTTGTAAAATTGTTTATCTTCTTATTGTAATATCTTCCGGGCTGACAGTGTTGTCACGAAGCCTATTGTAATAATCGGGATTTGAATGCTTTATGCTTATCGGCTTTAGCTCGGGAGTTGCAAAACAGTGTGTTGTTCTGCCTGTTGCAGAAAGTTCTCCGTTTTTATTGTTGAAAATTTTATAGTCAAAAATCATTCTTGAACCCGTAAAAAATACAAGGCTTACTTCAACGGAAAACTCATCGCCGAATTTAAGCGGCTTTTTGTAACGGGCATATGCGTCAACATTTGGAATATACAATCCTTTTGACTGCATTTCGGCAACATCACAACCGATGTCGTGCATATACTGAATTCTTGCATCTTCAAAATATCTGATATAATTTGAGTGATGAACAATGTTCATACAGTCTGTTTCATAGTATGAAACCTTTGATTTGTATAATTTCTCAGTCATATTTTCTCCATACATATATACGGAAAATCCGTAATTATTTTTTAAGCAACAAACCGTTTTTAAGGTCCTCTGCTGCCTGTTTTTTTATTACAAAATGCTGTTTCTTGCCTGTAGCGGTTTGCGGAAGTTCATTGACAAAACGGTAGTATCTCGGAGCCTGATATTTTGAAATATTCGGTGAGCTGTCGCAGAAATTGATAAGCTCTGCAACTGTAAGGCTTTCGTCGGCCTTGATTACATATGCCGCAACGCACTCGCCTCTTGTTGAATCGGGAACACCTGTTACGATACATTCCTGAACCTTCGGGTGTGAGTTGAGAATTTCCTCAATTCTTGCAGGATAAATATTTTCGCCCTTGCTGATAATCATATCATCTTTTCTGCCTGCAACTGTAACAAACTGCTCGCTGTTCCAAGTGCCGATGTCGCCTGTGTACATCCAACCCTTGTAGAACTTGTCTTTTGTAGCCTTTTCGTTATTTACATAGCAGTAGGTAGTTTTGTTCGGACATTTGATGATGATTTCTCCCTCTGTTTTGTTATCGCAGGGGACTGTGTCATCGGGCTCTGCTTTTCTGTCGTCATAAACATTTACAAGTCTTACCTCATCATCTGTGCATGATCTGCCTGCCGAACCTGCCATTTCAGGAAGGTCATACGGACGAAGAAATGTATTCCAGAAAGATTCCGTTGTGCCGTAGCCGTTAAAAATGTTGGGGGAGAGAAGCTCCTGATAGCGGATGCAAGCGGCTTTTTCAAGCGGACTGCCCATGGTAATAATGCCCTTGAGCGAAGAAAGGTTTTTCTGATGCTTTTCCTGACGGTTTGCCAGCATCTCAAGAGTTGACGGAACACCTGTGATGAATGTAATGCCGTATTTTTCGATAAAGTCCATGCAGCTTCTCGGGTTGAATGTTCTCATAATCACAAGACACGCACCTGCATAAAGGGTAGGTGTAGGACCACCCGAATGAATACCGCCACGGTGAAACCACGGCGTCATATTCATCGTAATGTCAACGGGTGAGAGCGGAAAGTGCATAATTACATCGTGAGCCGAAAGAACTTCGTTGATTGCGTTAAGCGGAACACCCTTTGGAGTGCCTGTTGTACCCGAGGTCTGAAGTCTCAAAACCTCGTCATAAATATGCGGCGCATAGTCAACAGGCGGATTTTCGTCACTGCTGTCCTTGATGTAATCGTCAAAGAAAATGTGTCCTTCGGGAAGAGTTACTTCCTTTTTGGAATTATTAACGCAGAGAACCAATTTTGGCTTATGCTCGCAGATTTCAAGAGCCTGTACGGCTGTTTGCATAATGTCTGCATCATAAACATAAACAACAGGCTTGTTGTGTCCCATAATTTCTGCGGTTTCGCCCGGTGATAGGTTAAAGTTAGCGGGATTTGAGATTGCACCGAGTTTCTGCGGCGCAATGTAACCGAACAAAAACTGCGGTGAGTTGTAAAGCTGCATAAACACGATGTCGTTTTTCTTGACGCCGTCTTTTTTCATAGCGTTTGCAAATCTGTTTGCATCGGCATTAAGTTCTTTGTAGCTCCATGTTCTGCCGCTCTGAGGATCAATTGCAGCAGGTTTATCCGAAAAGCGTCTTACATTTCTCATAAAGCCGTTAAGCCATGTAAATTCACTTTCAAATGTTTCTCTGAACATCTGTGAATCATATGTTAAATTCATAATATCCCCCTGTCCTATTGTGTATGGGTGTACATTATTTTATACACACATATGTGTGTTGCTTGTATGTTGTTTTGTCGGCAGATTATTTGCCGTATTTGCCTACGATAATACTTGAGTTCTGACCGCCGAATCCGAATGCGTTTGACATGGCAAAGTTGATTTCGGCTTTCTTTGCGGTATTTGCAACAAAGTCAATGCCGGCACATTCGGGATCAACCTCGTTGAGATTGATTGTAGGCGGAACTGTGCCTGTTTCAATAGCCTTGACACAGGTAATTGTTTCTGTAATACCGCCTGCGCCCATCATATGACCTGTTGCGCCCTTTGTTGAGCTTACATAGGGGAGAGTGTTGCCGAAAACCTTCTTGATTGAAGATGCTTCAACTGTGTCACCCTTGTTTGTTGCAGTACCGTGGGCATTGATGTAGCCGATGTCGGAAGGATTGATTCCTGCCTCTGCAATAGCCTGTTTCATACAAGCGATTGCACCTCGTCCTTCGGGATGCGGAGCAGTTACATGATAAGCGTCATCCGTGTTGCCGCAACCTCTGATTTCTGCATAAATCTTCGCACCTCTTGCAAGAGCGTGTTCCTCTGTTTCAAGAACGAGCGCACCGCCGCCTTCACCTATTACAAAACCGTCACGGGTAACATCAAACGGACGGCTTGCAGTGCTTGGCGAATCGTTTCTTCTTGAAAGAGCTTTTGCGTTGGCAAGCGAGTAAATTACAAGAGGACAGAGAACGGACTCTGCTCCTACTGCGAGCATAATATCAGCCTTGCCGCTCTGCATACACATACAAGCTGTGTTGATTGCGTCACCGCCTGACGAACAAGCTGTGCTTACCGTAAAGCTCGGTCCCTGAATATTGTAGTCGATTGCGATATTTGCGGCGGCAATGTTTCCGAGAATTTTGGGAATAAAACGAGGACCTACCTTTTTGTGTGATGCGCCTGTAAGTGCCTCCTGAGTATATGCGATTGTTGCAATACCTGCCATTGCAGTACCCATAACAATACCTGTTCTTTCGGGTTCAATCTTGATTCCGCTCTGTTTCATGGCTTCCTCAGCCGCAATATAAGCGTACTGCATAAATGGATCTGTTTTTCTGATTAAATCCTTTGGAAGATAGTCGGACGGATTAAAGTCCTTTACTTCGCCGGCAATCTGAACAGCGAGTTCAGACGGATCAAAAGTCTTAATTGTGTCAATGCCTGATGCACCTGCTGTGATATTATTCCAGTAGTTTTCAACACCGATGCCGACAGGTGTTACCGCACCCATACCGGTTACAACTATTTTCTTCATTCGTTAAGCTCCTTGTTTTAAAATAAGTTATTTACATTTTGCATATTATTATGCTATACTTGAATTGTACCAAATATGGAAAAATTATTCAATACCGTTGATTATGCAAAAATGACGATTTGGCAGTCTTAAATTTACAGTTTTGCATAATATTGAAAAAAACCGACAAAATACTGCGGAAAATTGTCAAAACGGAGGTTATTATGGATATAAATCAGCTCAATTGCTTTATAACTGTGGCTCAGACGCTCAACTTTTCAGAGGCGGCAAGGCGGAACTATGTTTCTCAGTCAACCGTCAGCAGATATGTAAGCGACCTTGAAAAGGAGTTTGGGGTTCAGCTTTTTACACGCTCCCACCGTGATGTTATCATAACAAGCGAGGGCAAGGCACTTTTGCCCTATGCGATTGAAATTGTTGAAACTTTAAAGAAAGCAAAAACCGTTATCAAGCAGATGCATGACGGAGGTCAGGGTAAAATTACGCTCGGTTGTGATGTTACCTCGCTTTCGTTCCCGACAAAATGTATTGCCGACTTTGCGGAAAAATATCCGGGAATCACAATTGATGTGCGACAGCTTGACGAGGCTGACCGCACACTTGCAATCACAGGCGGTGAATACGACTTTTGCTTTATGCCGAGAGATATGGTTCCCGAAAGCTCAGGTATTGAATCAATCATTACACATAATGAAACTTTGTCCGTTGTAACAGCGAAAAATTCAAAATTCAGCGGAAGAAAAAGCGTTAAGCTTTCCGAATTGGCTGACGAAAGTATTCTGGTACTTTCGGAATCGGTTGCACCGATTGTATATATGGAAATTATGGACTTGTTTCGCACATTTCACATTACTCCTAAAATCAGTAATTCATTTGACGATCTTGTTTCCATATATGTGTCATCGTCATCGGGAATCGGCGTGTCTGTCATACCAACCTCGGTTGCCGCATACACTTCTAACGAATACACCGATTCATACCTTATTGATGATGCGGACACAAGCATAGCCTATGTTATGGCATGGGGAAAGAATATTTCAAATCCTGCTGCAAAGCTTTTTATGGAGGCTGTTAAGAAATATGCCAAGGGCGATGACAACATTTACGGGCTGTAACTGAGCATATTTCTCAATATAAATTCCAATAAAGAACTATAGTGAAAATTTCACAAAATAAACACACATTATTTTCAAAAAAGGTATTTACTTTATAAATCTTCGGTGTTATAATTACGGTAGTCAAGGAGAAGTTGACAAAATATCCTTTCAGGAGGTAATTAAAATGTACAGATTTACTTTACCGAGAGATCTCTATCATGGTAAGGATGCTCTCTCAAGTCTTAAAAATTTATCCGGCAAAAAGGCTGTTGTAGTTGTCGGCGGCGGTTCAATGAAGCGTTTCGGTTTTCTTGACAAGGCTGTTGACTATCTTAAAGAAGCAGGTATGGAGGTTAAGCTTATCGAGGGCGTAGAGCCTGACCCATCTGTTGAAACAGTTATGAAGGGTGCCGCTGTTATGCGTGAATTTGAACCCGACTGGATTGTTGCAATGGGCGGCGGTTCTCCGATTGATGCCGCAAAGGCTATGTGGGTATTCTATGAGTATCCCAACACAACCTTTGAGGAAATCATCACTCCGTTCAGTTTCCCGACACTTCGTACAAAGGCTAAATTCTGCGCTATCCCGTCAACATCGGGTACTGCAACAGAAGTTACGGCTTTCTCAGTTATCACAGACTATGCAAAGGGTATCAAATATCCGCTTGCTGACTTTAATATCACCCCTGATGTTGCTATCGTTGATCCTGCACTTGCCGAAACAATGCCGGCTAAACTTACTGCTCACACAGGTATGGACGCTATGACTCACGCAATTGAAGCTTATGTTTCAACTCTCAACTGTGAATACACAGATCCGCTTGCACTCCATGCAATTGAGCTTATTCACGACAACCTCAAGAAGTCTTATGAGGGCGACATGGCTTGCCGTGATAAAATGCATGATGCACAGTGCCTTGCAGGTATGGCATTCTCAAATGCTCTGCTCGGTATCGTTCACTCAATGGCTCACAAGACAGGTGCGGCTTTCACAGGCGGTCACATTATTCACGGCTGTGCAAACGCTATGTATCTTCCTAAGGTTATCAAGTATAACTCAAAAGATCCTGTTGCAGCTGAGCGTTATGCTAAGATTGCTAAGTTCATCAACCTCAAGGGCGAAACAACAGAAGAACTTGTTGACGCACTCATCGCTGAACTCCGTTCAATGAACGATCAGCTCAACATTCCGCAGGGCATTAAGAACTACGGTCCGGGCGGTGTTAAGGCTGACGAGAGCATTATCGACGAAAAAGAATTCCTCGAAAAGCTCCCAGAAGTTGCCAAGAACGCAATTGCCGATGCTTGCACAGGTTCTAACCCACGCCAGCCAAATCAGGAAGAAATGGAAAAACTTCTCAAGGCTTGCTACTACGATACAGAAATCGACTTCTGATTCGTTTGACAAATCTATTTGTACTTATCACAGCTCTCCGTTTTCGGGGAGCTGTTTTTTTAATAAAAAATCCGCATAAAAATGCTCTTAAAAGGCATAAAAATCATATGGACAATATTGCTTTGTTGTGCTAAAATTGACTTGAAATTGATGAATTTGGTGACATAAAATGAAAATTGCAGTAATAAACGGTCAGAACCATAAAGGCTCAACCTATCATATTGGCAAGCAGGTTGCCGATAAATTAGGCGGCGAGGTTACGGAGTTTTTTCTTCCGAGAGATTTCGGCGATTTTTGCGTAGGTTGTACGCAGTGTTTTCTAAAATCCGAAACACTTTGTCCGCATTATGAGCGACTGAAAAAGATTACCGAGGCTATGGATGAGGCTGATGTACTCATCTTCACAACGCCCGTGTATGTTTATCATTGCACAGGCCCAATGAAAGCATTTCTTGATCATTACGGTTATCGTTGGATGGTTCACCGTCCCGAACAGAAAATGTTCACAAAGCAGGCGGTTGTAATTTCGACAGCCGCAGGTTCGGGTACAAAATCTGCCAACAAGGATATCGCCGACAGTATGTTCTTTTGGGGCGTTCCAAAAACTTATCGTTACGGTGTCAATGTTCGTGCAACAAATTATTCAGGCGTCACCGATGAACTCAAAAAGAAAATTGACAAAAAGACTACCTCAATTGCCAATAAGGTAAAGAAAAATAACGGCAAAGTTAAGGCAGGTTTAAAAACAAAAGGCTTTTTCTTTATTATGAGAATGATTCAGAAAAGCGGCTGGAATGAAGCCGATAAAAATTACTGGGCAGAACGAGGTTGGAACGGTAAAAACAGACCGTGGAAAAATACATAAGGAGATGTTTTAAATGGCAAAAAATACTGAAATCAGCTTGAGAAACAAGGTTATTTATTCGGTTTATGTCCGCAACCACACAAATGACGGCACATTTAATGCCGTTGCAGAGGATCTTGACCGAATAAAATCACTCGGCACGGACATCATTTGGTTTATGCCGATTCATCCGATTGGCGTCAAGAATAAAAAAGGCTCTCTCGGCTGTCCTTATGCAAACAAGGACTATCGCACAACAAATCCGGAATACGGAACAATGGACGATTTCAAGAGCCTTGTTGAAAAAATTCACGCCAAGGGCATGAAGTGCATCATTGATGTTGTCTATAACCATACTTCGCCCGACTCAAATCTTTCAGTTGAACATCCCGAATTTTTCTACAGAAAGCCGGACGGCAATTTTGGCAACAAAGTCGGTGATTGGAGCGACATAATCGACCTTGATTATTCTAACAAAGAATTATGGCAGTATCAGATTGATTCACTCGTTATGTGGGCGAAGATTGTTGACGGCTTCCGTTGTGATGTTGCATCATTCGTTCCCGTTGAATTTTGGAAACAGGCGAGAAAGGCTGTTGCAAAGGTAAATCCCGATTGCATTTGGCTTGCCGAAAGCGTACACAGCTCTTTCAATGTGTTCTCTCGCAAGAGCGGAATTTATACCGCAAGCGACTATGAGCTTTTTGACGCTTTTGATATGGAATATGACTACGATATCCGTGAGGTTTTCGACAAATATTTGAAGGGCGAAACCACACTTTCCAATTATATGGATATGTTCAATTATCAGGAGGCAATTTATCCGCAGAATTACGATAAAATGCGTTGCCTTGAAAACCACGATCAGCCACGAATTTGCCACTATGTTAAGGAAAAGAGCGACCTTGAAAATTACACCGCTTTTCTGTATTTCTTGAAGGGTTCAACCCTCATCTATGCAGGTCAGGAGTTCGGTTGTGACGAAACTCCAAGCCTTTTTGACAAGGATGTTTTTCCACGCAACACAGGCATTGATTTGAGCAACCTTTTTGCAAAGCTCGATACAATCAAGAAAACCGTTCTTGATGATGACGATTATTTCAAGGCTGATGCAGATGATGAAAACGATATTGCAATTCTTGAGCGTGACAACAACAAGAGCAAAAAAGTCGGCATTTTCAGCCTTAAATCAAAGTCGGCAGATGTAAAAGTTGACCTTCCCGACGGCGACTATAAAAATGAAATCAGCGGTGAAACAGTTACGGTTTCAAACGGAAAGATTCATTGCAACGGCAATGCAATAATTATCCGCAAGTAAAATAAAATTCTATATAAGAATAATACAACCTCCCTGCAAGGCAAAATTCGATTGCAGGGAGGTTGTTGTGTAGATAAATGTTCCTGTTTAATTTTGTTTTGATTCAAATTCACTTTTTAACATGGAAAAATACAATCGACCTACATATTCTCCGTCCATATAAAAGTAATCACGCAATGTTCCTTCATATGTAAAACCGCATTTTTCTATGACACGCTTTGAAGGTTTATTTATTGTCTTTGTACAAATCTGTACCTTGTGCAGATTAATTTTATCAAATCCATATTGTATAACTGCTTTCGTTGCTTCGGTAGCATATCCTTTACATTGAAAATCAGAGCCTATGCAATATTCTATTTCGGCAAAATTATTTTTGCTGTCAACAAGAAAATATGCTATCTGACCTATACATTCACCTGAATTTTTTTCTATGATTGCCCAACGGTAGTAATCATTTTTTTGATACGAATTGATATATTTTTCGAGAAGTTCATCAACTTCTGCTTTTGTGGTGTAAACAGGTTCGGAATACAGAGATTGAATTTTTTCATCGGCAATCCAATATTTTAACATAGCCTCGTCGTCTGAAATTTTAAATTTGCGGAGTATCAATCTTTCTGTTTCTATAGTGTCTGTTCCGATATGTGTAAGCATATTTATCCTCCTAAAATAAGTTGTATATATTATTTTCTTTTACTGTTTTGAAGCGAAAAACTAATTTTCACCATATTAAAAAATAATTTCCTACAAATTTTACATTAAAAATTTGATCGTGTCTATCAACTGAATTTAACCGAAATGTTAGCGTTGGTTGCGGATTTTAGTCTTATTTCTGAACAACACGGCAAGCGGAGTAATGATTAAATAGAGAATTGTCAGTATCACAAAGAACATTATATCGGCATTGAGAAATACATAAATTATGTTAAACCCAAAATGCAAAAGCACAGAGTAAATCAGATTGTTGTGCCTTTCAAGAAAAATGTTCATCAGAACGGTGATTGATGTGATAACGACAATGTTTGAAATGATGTAGGGAATAGCCCTCAAATCAGTAAATTCTGAATCAACTATCCACAAAAGTGTGTGCCAAAAACACCAAACAAGTCCCTGACAAATTGACGATTTTATAAACGAGTATCTGCTGTTAAATTCTTCACGCATAAAACCTCGCCGCCCATAAGAGCGGTCATTTCTTCAATGCGTTCCAAAGGAAACGGTGGTTCGCAAAGCAGTTTTTTATATGCTTACTTAGCTTTATTTTTATTACTGCCGAAAATTTTAGTCGGAATAATGCTTCCGAGGAATGCGGCGAGCAAAATCCACGGAATAACTCTTGCGTCAAAGCAGAGCAAAAGGAGCATTGTTACGGCAAGCGGTTTTTTCATTGTGATACCGAGAAGTCCTGCCGTTACGACTGCCGCACAAAATGCCGTGTCAAGTCCGCCGAGCATTGCAACACCGTAGCCGATGCTCACTCCGCAGAAGATGACGGGGAAGAAGTGACCGCCTTTCCAACCCGACTTTATGCAGATGTTTGTGAGAACAAGTTTAAGCACACCGCTGATAATAAGAATCCACGGTGCAAATTCGGCAAAGCTTTCCTTGACAACGGTAATGCTTTCTTCACCCGAAAACATTGTGAGGGGGAGGTATGTACCCATAACACCGAGGATAATTCCGCCGAGAGTTGTGCTGATAATAATGCCGAGCTTGCCCTGAATGAGTGCGAAAAATTTTCCGAAAATCTTTGAAGATATGATAAACAGAAAACCGCATACAGCACCCAAAAGTGCGAGAGGAATTCCCCACAAACGCTCAAAATTTGTAATGTTATAACCACCAAGTCGTGGAAGTCCCATACTTCCGCCGAAAATTGAGTTGAGCAAAAACAGAGTTCCCGCCGCAAAAAGTACGGCAATGATGTTTGAAATAAGCTTTGTTGAACGGATATCGGTAGGCTTTTCTTCGCTGTCAAGCCTTTCTTCATTGACCGATGCAAGACCGAAAAGCGGTGCGTAGAATACCGCACTCAGGGTTGCGCTTATGCCGATTTGCATTAGTTCTGGAATTTTACTTTTAGCGTCTTTCATATGACTTCCTGCCCAGTAGCAAAGTCCCACGATAACGCCTGTCAAGCCTGCCTCGGGACCGAGACTTCCGCCGAAAACAAGGGGCAAAAGTGCCGAAATGCAGAGCAAAAGCACCTTGTTGTACGGGTAAAATTTATCTTTTTTTACCTTTTTCATAACCTCGTCAAGTTCATCGGGAACGGCATTTGTCAGCTTTTGCCATATTCCGAGAATAATTCCGCCAGCCGTACAGACGATAATCGGATAAAATTTGAAATCAAAATTTGACGGAATTGTATCCCACACAAGACCGATTCCCAAGCCCATAAGTTTTAGAAACAGCCATACTATCAGCGAAGTAACCGCACCGCTGAATCCGCAAAAAATGTAGTATAAAAAATTGTTGGCAACAGTCCGTTTAGTCATTGTCGCACCTCCGTGTGTTTATAATTGGATTATATCATAAAACACAGCAAAAAAACAATTATTCCGCACAAAAAGTACGAAATAATTGCTTTTTATTATTTTTTTAATTTTAGAGCCTCTTCTAAACAAAAACAGCTGACACCAATGCCGATGTCAGCCATAAAAACCTATTTGATTTTAAATTTCAAAAGCGGTGCTTACCTTTTTGAATTCTCTTTTTCTGATGATGAAGTAGGCAATCAAAACGGATGTGCCTGTGATAAGCCATGAAACGGGGTAAACCATAAGGAGCATATCATAGGTGTGGAATGCCTTGAATACTGTGAAGAGCCAGATGATTCTGAACACAACAGAACCGAAGATTGTGAGGATTGCAGGAAGGAGTGAATGTCCGATTCCTCTGAGCGCACCGCCGCTGATTTCGTATGAACCTGTCATAAGCTCAAGGAGCATAACAATCGCCATTCTGATGATTGCGTACTTGATAACGGTGGGGTCGGTTGTGAAGAAGGTGATGAAAAATCCGCTTCCGAGCATGAATATAACGCTCACACAGCCTGTAAAAATACAGCTGAAAAGCATACAAAGTCTAAACACCTTTTTGCATCTGTCAAACTGAAGTGCGCCGTAGTTCTGACTTGTGAATGTAACGGCTGCCTGGCTGAACGCACTTACTATATAGAATGTAATGTACTCAAAGTTGAGTTCAGCCGATGAGCCTGCAACCGCCTGTGAACCGAAGCCGTTTATGGCTGTCTGAATGAATACATTTGAAATTGAGAAAACCATACCCTGAATACCTGCAGGAGCACCGATTTTCAAAATCATAATGAGATGTTCTTTTTTGAATGAAAGTTTTTTTGGATTGACTCTGATTGACTCGTCTTCGTTTCTGATGAGGAACATCATAATAAGTCCGGCGCTTATGCCGTCGGCAATTACTGTTGCAATGCCGACTCCTGCAACGCTCATATCGCAGACGATTACAAAGAAGAGGTTCAAAAGAACATTTACAATACCTGAAATTACAAGACAGTAGAGCGGACGGCTTGTGTCGCCAACACTTCTCAAAATTGCCGAACCAAAGTTGTAGAGCATTACAAACGGCATGCCTATAAAGTAAATTCTCAGGTATGTTGCCGCAAGGTCAATTACATCATCCGGTGTGTTCATCAGCCTTAACAGCGGTGCTGCAATAACCTGACCGAGTATCAGAAGAAGAAATCCGCATATAAGTGAAAGTGTTATTACCGTGTGAACAGCTTCCGAAACCTTTTTACGGTCATTTTGACCTATATATCGTGCAATCAAAACATTTGCGCCGACCGAAAGTCCCGTGAATAACAGCACAAGCATATTGATGAGCGGAGCGTTGCTTCCGACTGCGGCAAGTGCCTGACTGCTTGAAAATCTGCCGACCACCGCAACATCGGTTGAGTTGAAAAGCTGTTGAAGAATACTGGATCCTGCAAGCGGAAGTGTGAAAAGAAGAATTTTTTTTACGAGCGGACCTTCCAGCATATTTATCTGGTGTGAGCGCTGTCGCTTTTCTTTTACGGTATTCTGACCTTTGTTTCTTCTAAACAGACTTGCAAACGCAAGTGAGAGCATTTTTTTGACTTTCTCCATTAATTTCTAACCTCTTCAATCACATAACCGTTGTAAACGATACTATTCTTTTCCGTTTTCCACAATTATTGTAATCCTGTTGCCCGAAATAAACAAGCAAAATACCTTATAAACATAAAGTTTACTTTGCTCACAATTTTAGTTACAATAACTACCTCGTCAAAATTCTTCTTTTTATGCCTTTATAATATGGTAAAAACTGCTTTTCTGCATATTTTTATACTGTTTTTTCTCAATAAGCAAGGCTTTGAATTTGTATGCAATTTGTGCCTCTTCAACAAAAGTAAAATTGCTCTCTTGTAAGCATTGACGAAAAATTTTTTAACCTACAAATAAATGATTTTAAAATTGTTGTATATGCCGATTAAATTATAATGATACAATTATGATACAAGCTTAATATAACATATTTTTAAAGGGATAAGCGAAAAGAAGTGAATGTTATGAAGAAAAAGATTGCTGTAATGGTGGCTGCAATTGTTTTATGCGTTGCCGCCGCAGTATTTGCCGTGCCGAAAATCAGTTTCTATGCGTGTGAGCCTACCGTGTATTTTGATGTTGAGTACTGCGACAAGGTTGACACAAAGCTGTCTGCCGAAGATGCCGAAACCGTGAAGAAAATGTTTGAGGGCAAATCCGCATATTTTGATTCACCGTCTTGTGGTTTTTCCGAAAATGCATCAATAAGAATAGGCTGTAATACATATATGCCTGCGTGTGACGGTGATGAAATTGTTAAGCACGGATTTATGTATTTTAGTCTTTCAAAAAGCGAAAATAACGAACTTCGCAAGATTATGAAAAAGTACGGAGCAGATACGAGAAAAGCCATCTAATACCGTTGACAGACGCATTTCCGTGTGTTAAACTTTTCTCGAAAAATATACGGAGGTGTTTTTATGAAAAACTACAACTGGGCAACACTCGGTTGCGGAGTTATCGCAAATGAGCTTGCAGCCGCACTCAAAAGCAGAGGACAGAAACTTTATTCTGTTGCAAACCGTACCCATGAAAAGGCGGTTGCATTTGCCGAAAAGTACGGTATTGAAAAGGTTTACAACGATATTGACGAGCTGTTTAAAGACGAAAATGTTGACATAATTTACATTTCCACACCGCACAACACGCATATAAAATATCTTCGCAAGGCTCTTGCGGCAGGAAAGCATGTTTTGTGCGAAAAGTCGATAACGCTCAATTCAGATGAACTTGACGAGGCAATCTCTCTTGCAGAAAAAAACCATGTTGTGCTTGCAGAGGCAATGACAATTTTCCATATGCCGATTTACAAGGCACTTCTTGAAAAGGTAAATTCAGGTGACCTTGGCGAGCTTAGGCTTATTCAGATGAATTTCGGCAGTTACAAAGAGTACAATATGAACAACCGATTTTTCAACCGCAATCTTGCAGGCGGTGCAATGCTTGACATTGGCGTGTATGCGCTTTCGTTTGTTCGTATGTTTATGAGCTCATGCCCAAACGATGTGTTGTCGCAGGTTAAATATGCCGAAACAGGCGTTGACGAACAAGCGAGTATTCTTTTAAAGAATAAAGAGGAGGAAATGGCAACTGTCATTCTTTCACTTCACGCAAAACAGCCAAAGCGTGGCACAATCTCGTTTGACAAGGGTTATGTTGAAATCTTTGAATATCCCAGAGGCATGGAGGCAAAGATTACATACACGGCTGACGGTCATTGTGAAACAATCTCGGCAGGTCATACAAAGGACGCTTTGCTTTATGAGGTTGAAGATATGGAAAAGGCGATAGAGGGCGACACGGCTCTTATGCAACTTGACTACACAAAGGATGTTATGAAAATCATGACCGACATCCGCAAAAGCTGGGGCATGAAATATCCCGAAGAAGAGTAAGTTTTTTGAATTTAATTTGATACTAAACACAAAACTCCACCGTGAAATGCGGTGGAGTTTCCTTTATATATTTGATTAAATCAGAATTAGTAGTTTTCTGCGTGGATTTCAAAATAGCTCTGTGGGTGGTTGCAGACGGGGCAAACCTCGGGAGCCTCTTTGCCTACAACAATGTGACCGCAGTTACGGCATTCCCAAACCTTGATTTCGCTCCTTTTGAAAACTTCTGCAGTTTCAACATTGCGGAGTAATGCACGGTATCTTTCTTCGTGGTGCTTTTCGATTGCGGCAACAAGGCGGAACTTGTGTGCAAGCTCTGTAAAGCCTTCTTCCTCGGCAGTTTTAGCGAAATCTTCGTACATATCTGTCCACTCGTAGTTTTCGCCCTCGGCAGCGGCAAGAAGATTTTCTGCTGTGTCGCCGATTCCGTTAAGCTCCTTGAACCACATTTTTGCGTGTTCTTTCTCGTTGTCTGCCGTTTTTAAGAAAAGGTTTGCAATCTGCTCAAAGCCCTGCTTTTTGGCAACAGACGCAAAATATGTGTATTTGTTACGAGCCTGTGATTCGCCTGCAAAAGCAGCCTCAAGGTTCTTTTCTGTCTGTGTTCCCGAATACTTTGTTGTTTTAGCCATAATATTTCCTCCGTTAAATTAATTTTTGAAATTTAAAATACTCAATACGCCTTTGTGTATTTAATTTTTGAATAAAATAATAATCATTATCGATTTAATACTACTATACCTTTTTTATATAGATTTGTCAATAGATTTACGCAAAAAATATTTCTTTTTTAGGATAGGCATATTTCATTTGAAAATACCTATCCGTTATTTTATGCCTGTTTTTTCGATTTTATTACTATTTTTGCGAAAAATATTGCTTGTGTATTGTTGCAATTTGCTAAAGTGTTGGATGTGTGAAAATTTTACCTTGACTTTTCAACCTGTACAGTATAAAATAGTTTTCAAAGAAACGCATAGTAAATTGATAGGAATTGTAGGTTAAACAAAATAACCTCAAAAATCCAAAAGGTGACGCTTATGAAAAACATTTACAATCTGAAGAAAATACGAATGTGTACCTCATTTGTAGGCAAGCCGTACTGTTGTATGTAATTGCCTGTCAGAATCTAAAATCAAATTAATTTAAAGTGAGGTAATCAAAATGAAAAATTTAAGAACAAAAGTATTATCGGCAGTATTGGCAGTTTCAGTATTAGGTGCGTCAGCGGTTGCCTTTACAGGATGCGGAAATAAAGATACAACAAACGATTCAAAAGTAACATTAACAAATGTTTCGTATGACCCTACACGAGAGCTTTACGAATCATATAACAAAATCTTTGCAAAGCATTGGAAAGAAGAAACAGGACAGGATGTTGAAGTTACCCAGTCACACGGCGGTTCGGGCAAACAGGCTCTTGAGGTTGCAAACGGTCTTGAGGCGGATGTTGTAACACTCGCACTTGAATACGATGTAAATGCAATTCGTGACGCAGGTCTGATTGAGGACGGTTGGGTAAATGAGTTTGACAATGACTCTTCACCATACACTTCAACAATTGTATTCCTTGTTCGCAAAGGTAATCCGAAAAACATCAAGGATTGGGACGATGTTGCAAAAGACGGTGTGGGCGTTATCACTCCAAATCCGAAAACTTCGGGCGGTGCAAGATGGAACTACCTTGCCGCTTGGGCATATGCAGACAAGAAATATAACGGTGATGAGGCAAAAATCGAAGATTTCATTAAAAAGCTTTATCAAAATGTGCTTGTGCTTGACTCAGGCGCAAGAGGTGCAACAACTTCATTTGTAGAAAACGGACAGGGCGATGTTCTTCTTACTTGGGAGAATGAGGCGTATCTTTCAATCAAGGACAATCCCGACGAGTACGAAATCGTTACTCCGAGCGTCAGCATTCTTGCACAGCCGTCTGTTGCTGTTGTTGATGAAGTGGTTGACCAAAGAGGCACTCGAAAGGTTGCAACAGAGTATTTAAGTTATCTTTACAGCGATGAGGCTCAGCGTATTGCAGGCGATAACTATTACCGCCCTTATAATAAGGAAATTTTGAAGGAATACTCCGATGTGTTCGACCTCAACATTAATCTTGTAACAATCAACGATTTCGGTGGTTGGGACGAGACTCAGAAAAAGCACTTTGCAGACGGCGGTATCTTCGATAAGATTTACGAGAAAAAATAAAACCGATTAAAAAATGACATCAGGCAGTTTATAGGCAATTCTGTCTGATGTCGGATGATATTTTACAGGGGAAACAGGTGTGATGATGGTTCAGGCAAAAAAGTCAAAAAAAGCAAAAAGAGTAATCCCGGGCTTCGGTCTTTCTTTGGGTGTAACAATTACATTATTAAGCCTTGTTGTGCTGATTCCTCTTGCCGCTCTCGTTATTTATACGGCACAGATGAGCCCCTCTGAATTTTGGGAGGCAATCACCCGTGAAAGAGTGCTTGCAAGCTACAAGGTTAGTTTTATAACCGCATTTATTGCATCTCTCATCAATGCCGTTATGGGTGTAATTCTTGCGTGGGTGCTTGTTCGTTACAAATTCCCGGGCAAAAGAATTCTTGACGGTATGATTGAGCTTCCGTTTGCACTTCCGACAGCGGTTGCCGGCATTGCACTTACTTCTCTGACTGCCGACACAGGTCTTATCGGTGGATTTTTTGCAAAGTTCGGCATAAGCATTGCCTACACAAGAGTTGGTATTACGGTTGCACTTGTATTTGTTGGAATACCTTTTGTAACAAGAGCAGTTCAGCCTGTCCTTGAAAAGCTTGACCCTGTTTATGAAGAGGCGGCAGGAGTTATGGGTGCAGGCAGATTCAGAATTTTCAGAAAAATTATTCTTCCCGAAATTCTTCCCTCGGTTCTCACAGGCTTTGGTCTTGCATTTGGAAGATGTCTTGGTGAGTACGGTTCGGTTGTTTTTATTGCAGGCAACAAGCCGTTTGAAACAGAAATCACTCCGCTTATCATTATGTCGGAGCTGCAGGAATATGACTACAAAAGTGCAACGGCAATCGCACTTGTAATGCTTGCCGCATCTTTTTTGATTCTGTTCCTTGTAAATATGGTTCAGCACAGAAATGCAAAAATTCTGAAAGGGGGAAGATAAAATGTACGAAGAAACAAAGCGGTCAAAGGTTGTAAAGTACATACTCATAGGTATTGCGCTTTTATTTGTATTCGTAATGCTCGTTCTTCCTCTTGTTACGGTAATCTGCGAGGCTTTCAAAAGCGGTGCAGAGGTGTTCTGGCAGGCTGTCAGCGATGATTACACGGTAAAGGCAATTGTGCTTACTGTTGAGGCAACCGTGTTTGCGGTACTGTTCAATACGGTATTTGGAATTTTTGCCGCCTGGTCAATTACAAAGTTCAGATTTAAGGGCAAAAAACTTCTTACAACACTCATCGACCTCCCCGTAACGGTTTCGCCCATAATTGCAGGTCTTATATTTGTACTCACATTCGGCAGACAAAGCCCGATATATCCGCTTTTAAGCGAACTTGGAATCAAGGTTATCTTTGCCGTTCCGGGAATTATCCTTGCAACCGTGTTTGTAACATTCCCGTTCATCTCAAGGGAGCTTATTCCCGTGCTTGAATCCGAGGGTACGGATGAGGAAGAAGCCGCCGCACTTATGGGTGCAAAAGGCACAACTATTTTCAGAAAAATAACATTTCCGCACATAAAATGGGCATTCCTTTACGGAGTTGTACTCTGTGCCGCAAGAGCAATGGGTGAATTCGGTGCAGTTTCGGTAATTTCGGGACATTTAAGAGGAAAAACAAACACACTTCCTCTCCATGTTGAAATTTTGTTCAACGAGTTCAAGTATGTTCCTGCATTTGCGGTTTCATCAATACTTGTGCTTATGGCGATTGCGATTTTGATTATCAGAAGTGTGGTTGAATACAAAGGAAAGAAGGATGCGTAATGTATGTTGAGCTTAAAAATATAAATAAAACTTTCGGTGACTACAAGGCATCCGACAATGTAAACTTTGGTATTGAAAAGGGCAAGCTTATCGGACTTCTTGGTCCTTCGGGCAGCGGCAAAACAACAATTCTTCGTATGATTGCAGGACTTGAAAATCCCGACAGCGGCGAAATTGTAATTGACGGAAAGGTTGTCAACGATATTCCCGCAAGCAAAAGAGGCATAGGCTTTGTATTCCAAAACTACGCTCTTTTCAGATATATGACAGTTTTTGATAACATTGCTTTCGGTCTGAAAATTCAGAAAAAGAGCAAGAAATTTATCAAGGAAAGAGTAAACGAGCTTGTAAAGCTTATCGGTCTTGAAGGACTTGAAAAGCGTTATCCAAGCCAGCTTTCGGGCGGTCAGAAACAGCGTGTTGCATTTGCAAGAGCGCTTGCGCCAAACCCGAATCTTCTTCTGCTTGACGAACCATTTGCCGCAATTGACGCAAAGGTTAGGCAGGAGCTTCGCTCATGGCTTAAGGATATGATTGAAAGACTCGGCGTTACAAGTATATTTGTAACCCACGATCAGAGCGAGGCTATTGAGGTTGCCGATGAAATTATAATTACAAACAAGGGCAGAATTGAGCAAATAGGCTCGCCGATTGACATTTATCAGCATCCCAAAACCGCATTTTCCGCATCATTTTTCGGTCAGACTACTACGCTTGACGATTATACAAAGTTCAAGACCTTTGATGTTGTCGATAATGTTGACCGTGCAGTTATCCGTCCCGAATTTGTAAAGGTGACAAAACTCAGCGAAACAACTGCACAAAAAGCGTCTGTATCCGTCGGCGAGGTTATAAAGACTTCGTTCAGAGGCGACAATATCGAAATTGCCGTAAAATGTGACGGAGGCACGGTTTATGCGTACAGAGGACTTGACGAAACTCCGATTACCGTCGGAGAAAAGGTCAATGTATTTCTTTATCGGCTTTTCATTACCAAAGGCGATGAGGTTCAGATTCTCCGTAACAAATCACTTCAGGAAGAATCGGTTATCATCTAATCTGTTTAATCACGATATCAACTGTAAAAAATCCTATAAAAACAAGCAAAGCACCGAGGGTAATTTCTCTCGGTGCTTTGCATTTCCTTAGCCTAATTTCAGTTTATTTTCAAATTCTGTAATCCATTTAGGTCTGTAACCGTTTGAATAATTGAATTTGTTGTTTTTTATTTCGGCAACTTTAATAAATCCGTTTTCATTATCATAAAAAATTACTTCATCACACAGCGGAACAATTCTTTTTAAAGAATCGAAGCGGTTATCAAATCTCCTGCACACATCATTTTTCGGAATATCATGACCGCCTTTCCGTACCCTGTTTTCAATTCTTGCAAGACTTTCTTCTTTTGAGTTAAGACCTACATAGTACATAATAACATAGTAGCCCTGTTTTCGTGCCTGCTGAATTGTTTTCTCGGTTCTGTGTCCTGAAAGAGTGGTTTCCTGTGTGAAAGAAATATTGTTATCAAGGCAGTATGTGTCAGAATAATCAACATTGTTTGTTACAATTCTTTCACCACTTAAAATTCCGTATAGGCTTGTTTTTCCAACACAGTCAAGTCCTGCGATAACTGTAAATGATTTTTTAATCATTTAATCAAGTCCTTGATAACTTCGCCGGCTATGATAAGACCTGCAACCGACGGAACAAATGCGGTGCTGCCGGGAACCTGTCTGCGTTGGGTGCATTTTCTCTCAGTTTCTGGAGGGCATATGCAATTTGTTTTACAGCTTATTGTCATATCGTCAACGGGTGTGATAGGCTTTTCCTTTGAATAAACAACCTTCAGCTTTTTGATACCTCTCTTTTTGAGTTCATGTCTCATAACCCTTGCAAGAGGACAGACCGAGGTTTTGTAAATGTCGGCAACCTCAAACGCTGTAGGATCAAGCTTGTTACCTGCTCCCATTGAACAGATGATAGGCGTCTTGGCTTTGTCGGCTTGCATAACAAGCTCAATTTTGCCTGTTACCGTGTCAATTGCGTCAACTACATAGTCGTATTTTGAAAAGTCGAATTTTTCCGAGGTTTCGGGAGTGTAGAAGGTCTGGTGTTTGTTGATGATTATGTCGGGATTGATGTCCTTGAGCCTTTCCTCTGCAACATCAACCTTGTATTTGCCTACTGTTTTTCTTGTTGCAAAAATCTGGCGATTGATGTTTGTAAGGCACACCTTGTCATCGTCAATAAGGTCAAGCTCGCCGACTCCGCTCCTTGCAAGAGCCTCCGCCGTGTATCCGCCTACACCGCCGATTCCAAAAATTGCAACTCTTGTTTTTGAAAGCCTGTCCATAGCTTCTTTGCCAATCAAAAGCTGTGTTCTTGAAAACTGATTAAGCATAAAAACGCTCCTTAATACATATTCAAATCATTTAGTATTCCTATCGGTACAATAAGTATTTACATCGGAATAAAACTCCCGCTGTTTGCTGACGGGAGGTATCTTTGTATAGTTTATATTGTAATCACTGTTTTTGTCAAGCAAAACCCGAAATTTATTGACATGGAATGGTGAATGTAGTATAATCAAAGCATACCAAACAGATAGGTTTAGTGGTAAAACAACTGACTAACTTTAATTGACAATAGCTGTCGGCAGTAATAAAATAACTTTAAAAGTGTATTTTACTGTCGGATTTTATTTGTAACGGAGCGAAATTTCTATGTACTGCCTGAGCGTAAGTCACAAAACTTCAAATGTGGTTGTGAGAAAGAAGCTTGCCTTTCCCGATGAGCAAAAAAAGACATTTCTTGACGAACTTTATTATTCTGAAAATATCAGCGAGTGTTTGATTCTCTGCACCTGCAACAGAACCGAGGTTTATTTTTGCGGTGACGAATCATCTGTGAAAACGGTTGAAACCGTTCTTTCGGATTTTTCGGGAATTGATTTTGACGAACTAAAAAAGTACATCTGTCTTTTCTACGGTGACAGGGCTTTGCTCCATCTTTTCAGGGTGGCAGGCGGAATTGAATCAATGGTTATCGGTGAAGATGAAATACTCGGTCAGCTAAAGCGAGCCTATGCCTTTGCAAAGGATAACGGCACGGTTGCATATGAGCTTAATATGTGCGTTCAGGCGGCTGTTGCCTGTGCAAAAAAAATCAAGACCGAAACCGCCATTTCAAAAACATCGGTTTCCGTTGCAACTCTTGCTTCAAACGAGGCGGCAAAATTCAAAGACGGTGAGCTGAATGTCCTTGTAATCGGTGCAACAGGCAAGGTCGGCTCAACCGTTGTGAAAAATCTTTTGTCGCACAAAAGTATAAGCGTTACCGTGACTTCACGAAAACATAAAGCAGAAACTGTTTTTGAAAATACGGGTGCGAATGTGATTGATTATGACGAAAGATACAAAGCGTTTGATTTTGCAGACTGCGTAATCAGTGCCACAAGCGGACCGCATTACACGGTTACATATTATGATTTAAAAAAGAATATAAAAACCGAAAAATCAAGGCTGTTTATTGACCTTGCCGTACCGCCCGACATTGACGAAAATATTCCCAAAATAAGCGGTGTAAGGCTCATTAACATTGACTGCATAAAACAGCTTGCAAACGAGAACAATGCTCTCAAACTCGACAGCGTTGAAAGTGCAAAAGAAATAATTTTTGAGGAAATTGAAGTTCTCAAAAAAGACCTTGCCTTTCACGAATTTTTGCCGTGTATGCAGTCTGTAAAAAACGCAATGCCGTCGGATTTTTCGGAAAAATTCATTTATAAGCTGAAATCCGATGTTTCGGCAGAAGAATTTGCAAGAATTCTTGAAATCTACAGAAAGTGCGGAGAGAATAACTAATGGCATACTTCCCGTTTTATATTGACATTGAAAACAAAAAAATACTCGTAGTCGGCGGCGGTACGGTTGCACTCAGAAAGATTGAAAAGCTGATGCCGTTCTCGCCCGACATAACCGTTGTTGCCCCGAAAATTTGCGATGAAATCAAGGCTTTGAATGTGAAAATCATTGACCGCAGATTTTGTGACAGCGACCTTGACGGTGCGTTTTGCGTTGTCAGCGCAACCGATGATGAAACGCTCAACGGCAGAATTTTTCAGCTTTGCAACGAGAAAAATATTCTTGTCAACACAGTTGACGATAAGGAAAAATGCGGATTTATTTTTCCTGCAATTGCAAGCAAAAACGGCATAACGGCAGGAATTACAACATCGGGTAAAAGTCCAATTTACGCAAAATATCTTAAAGAGCTTTTTGTGGGAATCCTTGAAAGTATGAACGAAAATACAACCGAGGTTTTGTGGAAATATCGCCCGATAATTAAGAAGAAGGTTGAAAAGGAAGATGACAGAAGGAAGATTTTTGAACAGCTTCTTTCGCTTTGCCTTTCGGGACTTGAACCCGATGAAAAAACTGTTGAAAATTTGATTGAGGAATACAAACAATGACGATAAAAATCGGAACAAGAAAAAGCAGGCTTGCCCTTGCACAAACCGAAATGTTAATAAAAACGCTGAAAAACCGTTTTCCGAATGTTGAAATTGAAACGGTTTACATCTCGACAACAGGCGACAAAACCCTTGACAAACCGCTTACAGCTTTGGGCGGAAAGGGTGTGTTCATCAAGGAGCTTGAAATGTCGCTTTTGAGCGGAGAAACAGATGTTGCCGTTCACAGCGCAAAGGACTTGCCGACAAAAATTGCAGACGGACTTGAAATTTCCGCCGTGTTGCCAAGGGGCAGCTATGGCGATGTGTTTGTTACACGCAATGATTTTGAAATTAAGGACGGCTTTGTCATCGGAACAGGCAGTTTAAGGCGAAAGCTTTTTGCGGAGAAAATCTATCCTAATGCAAAATTCAAGGATATAAGGGGCAATGTTGACACCCGACTTAAAAAGCTGTTGAACGGTGAGTACGATGCTCTTGTGCTTGCAAAGGCAGGACTTGAAAGACTTGACCTTTGCAACGGTGAGGATTACACGGTAACTCCGTTTGATACCGATGAATTTCTCCCTGCACCGTGTCAGGGAATAGTTGCGATTGAAAGCAGAAAAAACAGCGAGGTTTCCAAAATGCTCGCTGAAATCAGCGACAAAAATACAATGCTTTCGTTTGAAACCGAAAGACAGGTTCTGCACAGCCTCAATGCCGATTGTTCAACTCCCGTCGGTGCAATTTCAAAGGTTGAAAACGACAGGATAACGCTTTCTCTGTCTGCCGACTGTAAAAAAACAGTCAGCGGAACAGATGAAATTTCAAACAGAATCAAACTTGCAAAAAGGCTGGTGAGCGAAATTGAGTAACGGAAGAGTGTATATTGTCGGTGCGGGATGCGGCGATTTTGACCTGATAACAATGTGTGGTGCGGAGTATATCAGACATTGCGATGTGCTTGTTTACGACAGCCTTATAGATGTGTCATTGCTCGGTTTTGCACCCGAAACGGCTGAAAAAATCTGCGTTGGAAAGCGTTCGGGCAGACACAGCGAAAAGCAGGAAAATATTAACGAAATCCTTGTTGAAAAGGCGAGAGAGGGCAAAACGGTTGTCCGTCTTAAAGGCGGCGATCCGTTCGTGTTCGGCAGAGGCGGAGAGGAGATTGAAGCCCTCAAAAATGCCGATATTCCGTTTGATATTGTACCCGGAATTTCATCCTCGATTGCCGTTCCCGAACTTGCGGGAATCCCTGTTACACACAGAAATCTGAGCCGAAGTGTTCATATAATCACGGGACATACGGCACAGGACACCCTGCCCGAAAATATAAAGAAGTGTGCCGAAACCGACGGAACGCTTGTCTTTCTTATGGGATTGAGAAACCTCCCCGACATTGTGGAAAATCTCATTCGTAACGGTAAATCGGAGGATACTCCCGTTGCAGTTGTGTCAAACGGCGCTTGTGCAAAAAATCAGACCGTGAGGGGAACCCTCTCGACAATCTGCGAAAATGTTAAATCCGCAGAGGTTGTTCCGCCTGCCGTTATAGTGGTTGGCGAAACCGCAAAATTTGACTTTGCCCCCACAATTACAAGACCTTTGAAAAATGTTTCGGTTACCGTTACAGGTACGAGAAAGCTCTCCGACAAGCTCGGCAAAATGCTCACGCTTTCGGGTGCGGAGGTCAAAAGACACGATCTTTTAAAGGTGATTGAATATCATGACAACGAAGTTTTTGACAATGCAATAAACGGCATTGACGGTTACGATTATGTGGTGCTTACAAGTATGAACGGTGCAGAAATTTTTATGAGCCGACTGCGTAAGCTGAAAAAGGATATCCGCAGTTTTGCAAATATTAAGTTTGCGGTGATTGGTTCGGGAACTGCAGCTGTACTTGAAAAGTACGGAATTTTTGCCGACTGTATTCCAAATGTCTACACAACCCGTGAACTTGGAATTTTGCTTGCAAAAACGGTGAAAAGCGGCGAAAAAGTATTGATTCTGCGTGCCGAAAACGGTTCGCCCGAACTCACTCGGATTTTGGCTGATAACAACATTGATTTTGACGATGTCAAAACCTATGACATTCAGCTTGAGAAAAAGCAGGATAATTCCGTTGTTGATACCGACTTCATTACTTTTGCGAGTGCGTCGGGTGTGAATACATTTTTTGACGGCGGAGCAATTATTTCCGACAGAACTTCAGTTGTCTGCATAGGTGAAATTACCGCCGAGGCACTTGAAAGTCACGGCGTAAATTCATTCAGGATTGCAAAAACGAAGGACACAGACGGAATTTTGAAAACTATAATCAAGGAAGTAACTTTGAAAGAAGGATAAATATATGAGAAGATTCAGAAGATTAAGAGCAGGCGAGCAGATTCGCAGTCTTGTTCGTGAAACAAGAATTGACAAGGGCGATTTGATTTACCCGATTTTTATTGCAGAGGGTGAAAATATTAAAAAGCCTGTTGATTCAATGCCGAATGTCTACCAATATTCGCTTGACAGAGCAGACGAGATTCTTAAAGAAATTGAAAACAGCGGCATTGCAGGACTTCTTATTTTCGGAATTCCAAAGCATAAAGACGAGCTTGCAACATCAGCCTATGACGATAACGGTGTAACTCAGAACGCAATAAGATACATAAAGAAAAATTATCCGTCACTCCTTATTATTGCCGATGTCTGCCTTTGTGAATATACAAGTCACGGTCATTGCGGTGTTGTTTGCGGTCACGAAATTCTCAATGACGAAACACTTCCGCTCCTCTCTAAAATGGCTGTCAGCCTTGCAAAAGCAGGTGCGGATATCATCGCTCCTTCGGATATGATGGACGGCAGAGTGTCTGCAATCAGAAACGCACTTGACGAAAACGGACTTATCAACACTCCGATTATGTCATACAGTGCAAAATTTGCCTCAGGCTACTATTCACCGTTCCGTGACGCCGCAGAATCTGCCCCCGAATTTGGCGACAGAAAAAGCTATCAGATGGATTACGCAAACGGCAAAGAGGCTCTGCGTGAAATTGCAGACGATATTGACGAGGGTGCGGATATGGTTATGGTCAAGCCTGCACTTGCATATCTTGATATCGTAAAAGCCGCAAGCGAACGCTTTGACCTTCCGCTTGTTGCCTATAATGTAAGCGGTGAATATGCAATGGTCAAGGCGGCTGCCGAAAAAGGCTGGATTGACGAAAAGAAAATTGTGTGCGAAAATATGATTGCAATTAAAAGGGCGGGTGCGGATATCATAATCACATACCACGCACTTGATGTTGCAAAATGGATTGACGAATTTTACAAATAGGGAAGTGCTTTTATGAATACAACTCAAAGCGAAAAGCTATACGCACAGGCGCTTGACTTTATGCCCGGCGGTGTGAACAGTCCTGTCCGTGCGTGCCGTTCGGTCGGAAGAACTCCGCTTTTTATCGACCGTGCAGAGGGTTCAAAAATTTATGATGTTGACGGAAACGAGTTCATCGACTATATCTGCTCATGGGGACCGAATATCCTCGGTCACAAACAGCCTGATGTTATCAAGGCCGTGACTTCTGCCTGTCAGAACGGACTTACATTCGGTGCGTGCCACAGCGGAGAAATTGAACTTGCCGAGCTTATCCGCAAAAATATGCCGTCAATTGAAATGCTCCGACTTGTAAATTCAGGCACAGAGGCGGTTATGAGCGCAATCCGTGCCGCAAGAGGCTTTACAAAAAGGGATAAAATCGTAAAATTCGAGGGCTGTTACCACGGCCATTCCGACGGCTTGCTTGTAAAGGGCGGTTCGGGACTTCTGACAAATTCAATTCCGAACAGCGCAGGTGTGCCGAAAGGCTACACAGACACAACTCTCCTTGCAAAGTATAACGATGAAGAATCCGTGCAACAGCTTTTTGATAACTGCGGTGATGAAATTGCCTGTGTAATCGTTGAGCCTTGTGCCGCAAATATGGGTGTTGTTCCGCCCAAAAAAGGATTTTTAAAATTCTTGCGTGAAATCACGGAAAAGCACGGTTCACTTCTTGTTTTCGATGAAGTAATCACAGGCTTCAGACTTTCACTCGGCGGTGCTCAAAAGCTTTACGGAGTAAAACCCGACCTTACAACCCTCGGAAAAATTGTCGGCGGCGGAATGCCGCTTGCGGTTTACGGAGGACGAAAAGAGATTATGGAGTGTGTTGCTCCTCTCGGTTCTGTTTATCAGGCAGGCACACTTTCGGGAAATCCGGTAGCGGTAAGTGCAGGCATTGCAACGCTTAAAATTCTTGAAAAAAATAAAGATTCGATATATCCCGAGCTTGAACGCAAGTCTGCAAAGATTGAAAATGCAATGAAGAACGCAGGACTTAATGTGAACCGTGTGGGTTCGATTATGACGGCATTTTTTACCGACAAAAAGGTTGTTGACTATGACACGGCAACCACAGCCGACACAAAGAGATATGCCGAGTATTACAATCATCTGCTTGAAAACGGAATCTATGCAGCACCGTCACAGTTTGAGGCGATGTTTGTTTCATTTGCACACACGGAGGATGACATTGAAAAAACCTGTCAGGTTATTGAAAGCTTTAAATAAAATCCGATAAAAACAAGAAAAGCCACCGACATAAAAATCGGTGGCTTTTTGTTTGTAATCTATCAGATGTAGTACATCGGAATGTTGTGTTCAATTTCATTGTTTTTGATATACTCATCGCAAAGCTGTGCAAGTGTAATGCTTTCGGCATATTCCTGAAGATATGACGACATCTTCGACCAAAGACTGTTGTCGATAAGTCTTATCATAACATCATCATCGCCCCGAGTGTTAAAATAAACATTGCTCAGCACATTTGCGTCAAGTGCGTTTATGATATCCTTGAATGTAATCTCTTTAAGGTCTTTTGCAATAACATAACCGCCGTTTGAACCCTTTTGACCTCGTACAAGTCCTGCCGAGCTGAGTGATGAGAGAATCTGTTCAAGATACTTTTTAGATATATTTTGCCGTTTGGCAATTTCGGGAGTTGTTACCGCATTGCCGTTTAGTGAGTGTGACGCAATGTCAATAACAGCGATGATTCCGAATTCCACCTTTGTTGAAATCTTCAATTTTAGCATCTCCTTTCCGTGCGTTTTGTTTGCTGAAAGAGTATATAATAATGGTAACAGTTTTTAATTTAAAAATCAATACCTACTAAACAAATATGTATTGTAGGAAATAATGGAATTACGGCAAATTTTAAAGAAAAATTGTGCAACAGGTAAAATCTTATTAAACCTATTGAAATACTATGATTAATGGAGTATAATCTACCTATATCAATCGAAGCCGTCAGACAAATTCTTACGACGGTCTTACACAAAAGGGTTGGTTGTATGAAATTAAGGGGTTGGTGATATTATGGAGTTTAACACCGCATTACTTCACAAGGGGTTTAACGGTGAAAAGGTTTTTGGCTCAACCTTAACTCCCATTTATCAGGTCAGTGCATTTTCGCACAGCTCTGCCGAACAGCTTGAAAAAGTGTTCAACAACAGAGCTCCCGGCTACGCCTACTCTCGAATAGGCAATCCCACGGTAACATCTTTTGAGAACAGAATTGCTTCCATTGAAAACGGTGTCGGTGCGGTTGCGTGTTCGTCAGGTATGGCAGCCGTTACGATGGCACTCCTGAACATTCTTGAATCAGGTGACGAAGTAATCGCAAGCGCAGGTCTTTTTGGCGGAACAATTGATTTGTTTGGAGATCTTGAGCCTTTCGGAATTGTTACACGATATGTTAACAAGGTGACAGCCGAGGAGATTGAACCGCTCATAAATGAAAAAACAAAAGCAGTCTTTGCCGAGCTTATCGGCAATCCCGGACTTGAAATTGCCGATCTTGACGCTGTATCAGAGCTTGTTCATTCACACGGTGTTCCGCTCATTATCGACAGCACAACGGCAACTCCGTATCTTATTCAGCCGTTTGAACACGGTGCGGACATCGTTGTTCATTCCTCGTCAAAGTACATTAACGGCGGCGGAAATTCAATCAGCGGAATAATCGTTGACAGCGGCAATTTTGAATGGAATACGGAAAGATACAAAGGTCTTGCAGAGTACAAAAAATTCGGTCGGCTTGCATATGTTGCAAAGCTGAGAAACGGTATCTGGCGAAACATAGGCTGTTGCCTTGCACCGTTTAATGCTTTTATGAACTCTGTCGGACTTGAAACACTCGGACTTCGTATGGAGCGTCTTTGTTACAACGCTCTTGAGCTTGCAAAGTTCTTTGAAACACAGGACGGAATCGAAGTCAACTATCCGGCTCTTGAAGTTTCTCCATATTACAGTCTTTGTCAAAAGCTGTTGAAGGGAAAAGGCGGTGCAATCCTCACAATCAGGGCAGGAAGTAAAGAAAGAGCGTTTAAGCTTATCAATAATTTGAAGTATGCAACAAATGCAACAAATATAGGCGACACAAGAACACTTGTAATTCATCCGTCAAGCACAATTTACGCTCACGGAACAGAAGAACAAAAAAGAAACGCAGGCGTGTTTGATGACACAATAAGAATCAGCGTCGGCATTGAGAATATTGAGGATTTAAAGTCTGACTTCAAACAGGCAATAGACAGTATAAATGTGAATGAATCGGAGGAGTAAGAGAAATGGCAGTTGATTATGCTACGCTTAAAAAGGGCGGCTTTATGCGTCAAAAACAGAAAAATAATTTTTCGCTCAGGCTCAGAGTTGTAGGCGGCAACCTCACAGCTAAACAGCTTGCGAAAATTGCCGAGGTTTCGGAAAACTACGGTGACGGTTATGTTCACCTCACATCAAGACAAAGTGTTGAAATTCCTTTTGTAAAGCTTGATGATGTTGAGGCAGTTAAGGATGCACTTGCCGAGGGCGATGTTGAGCCGGGCGTTTGCGGCCCGAGAGTAAGAACAATTACAGCCTGTCAGGGTGAGGCAATCTGTCCCAGCGGTTGTATTGATACATACGCTCTTGCAAAGGAGCTTGACGACAGATATTTTGCAAAGGAACTTCCGCACAAGTTCAAGTTCGGTATAACAGGCTGTCAGAACAACTGCCTTAAAGCCGAGGAAAACGATGTCGGTATCAAGGGCGGAATCAAGGTTTCATGGAAAGAGGACGCTTGTATCGGCTGCGGAGTCTGCGTAAAGGCTTGCCGTCAGGGTGCAATCACTCTTGAGGACGGGAAAATTTCCGTTGACAATTCAAAGTGTAACTACTGCGGCAGATGCTTCAAGGCTTGCCCGACAGATGCGTGGGACACAATTCACGGTTACATTGTTTCATTCGGCGGACTTTTCGGCAACTCAATCAACAAGGGCGAAACAATTATTCCGTTTATTGAAAATAAAGAAAAACTTATGGAAATCTGTGATGCCGCTCTTAACTTCTTTGCAGAAAACGCAAAGCCGAGCGAACGCTTTAAGTTTACAATCGACAGAGTAGGCAGAGAAAAATTTGAACAGAGAATTTTGGAGGTTTACAATGGCTGATTTTGTAATTGACGATACAGTAGATATTACCGATGTGGTATGCCCGACAACTTTTGTAAAGGCAAAGGTTGCCCTTGAAGAACTTGACGAAGGTCAGATCCTTTCAATCAAAATGAATGACGGCGAGCCTGTTCAGAATGTTCCGAGAAGTATCAAGGAAGAGGGACACAAAATTCTCAAGCTCATTGACAACGAGGACGGCACATATGACCTGATTGTTGAAAAGGTTGGTGATTAAATGCCGCAGAGAGTAAGCAAAGACAATTTTCAGAGCGAAGTTCTTTCAGCCGATACACTCGTGCTTGCGGATTTTTATTCCGACAGCTGTATCCCTTGCAAAAGACTTTCACCCGTACTCTTTGAGCTTGAAAAAGAGTATGAGGGCAAGCTGAAAATTGCAAAGATAAATGTTAATTTTGATTCCGAGCTTGCGTCGGAATATGAAGTACAGGCGGCACCCACACTCGTTTTTTTCAAAAACGGTGAAGAGAAAGAAAGGCTCAGAGGTGCGGTCAAAAAATCAGAAATAATCGAAGTGACAGAAAAACTTATTAAGGAGTAATCGTTATGACAATCACAGTTGCAGGAAACAAAAAGGAAGTTGCAGACAATCTTACGGTAGCACAGCTCATTATTGACGAGAATGTTGAAACACCCGAGTATGTAACCGTTACAATCAATGACGAATTTGTTAAGAGCGGTACATTTGAAGAAACAACCTTAAAGGACGGCGATGTTGTAGAGTTCCTTTACTTTATGGGAGGCGGTCAGTAATGGCATTTTCAAACGAACAGCTTGAAAGATATTCAAGACACATTATTCTTAAAGAGGTCGGCGCAAAGGGACAGAAAAAGCTCCTTAATGCAAAGGTTCTCATTATCGGTGCAGGCGGACTCGGCGCTCCTGCCGCAATGTATCTTGCCGCCGCAGGTGTAGGAACAATAGGAATTGCAGATGCAGACGAGGTGGATCTCTCAAATCTTCAAAGACAGATTATCCACTCAACACAGGATATCGGCAAGCCGAAGGTTGAGTCGGCAAAGGAAACAATGGAGGCTATCAACCCCGATGTTACCGTAAAGACATACCACACATTTGTTACAAGTGAAAACATACTTGACCTTGTAAAGGAGTATGACTTCATCATTGACGGTACTGATAACTTTCCGGCAAAGTTCCTTATCAACGATGCCTGTGTAATGGCTAAAAAGCCTTTCTCACACGCCGGAATCATCAGATTTAAAGGTCAGCTTATGACCTATGTGCCGGGTGAAGGCCCTTGTTACCGTTGTGTATTCAAGAACCCTCCGCCAAAGGACGCAGTTCCAACCTGTAAGCAGGCAGGTGTTATCGGTGCAATGGGCGGTGTAATCGGCAGCCTACAGGCAATGGAAGCAATCAAGTACATCATCGGTCAGGGCGAGTTGCTCACGGGCTATCTTCTTACATATGACGCACTCAAAATGGAATTTCGCAAGGTAAAACTTCCGAGTGACACACACAATTGTGCAGTCTGCGGTGACCACCCGACAATCACAGAGCTTATCGACTACGAACAGGCAGAATGTGACGGTGTTCATTTATGATAAAACTTACAAGAAGTGACTTTGAAAAAATACTTGCTCACGCTGTAAAGGAGCTTCCCGATGAGGCTTGCGGTCTTATTGCAGGAACGGTTGAGGGCGGTGACAAGGAGATTAAAAAGGTTTATCTCCTTACAAATATCGATCACTCAAACGAACATTTTTCGCTTGATCCAAAGGAACAGCTTGAGGCAATCAAAGATATGAGAAAGAACGGATTTGTTCCTCTCGGTAACTGGCATTCACATCCCGAATCGCCGTCAAGACCGTCTGAAGAGGACAAAAGACTTGCCTTTGACAGCAAGGCAAGCTATATGATTCTTTCGCTTATGGACAGAGAAAACCCCGTTCTCAATTCATTCAAAATTACGGGAGATACAGCAGAAAAGGAAGAACTTGTTATAGAGTAAAGGAGGGAGATTATGTACGACATCGTGATTATCGGCAGCGGTCCCGCAGGACTTTCAGCCGCAATTTATGCACAGCGTGAAAACCTTAAAGCGGTTGTGGTTGAAAAAGAATTTATGGGTACGGGACAGATTGCCGAGAGCGAGAGAGTAGATAATTACCCCGGACTTTACGGTGAAACAGGCTTTGACCTCGGAGAAAAGTTCAGAACTCACGCCGAAAAACTCGGTGCTGAATTTGTTGAGGGAGAGGTTACCGAGGTTGAAAGAGTTAACGGTAACTTCTCCGTAAACATTGACGGCGGTGAAAGTCTTGAAACAAAAACCGTAATCTATGCGGCAGGAACACAGCGCAGAAAGCTTGGTGTAAAAGGCGAAAAGGAATTTTCGGGTAACGGAGTTTCTTATTGTGCGGTGTGTGATGCGGCTTTCTATAAGGATAAAATTACCGTGGTAACAGGCGGCGGTGACACTGCTTTTGGTGACGCACTTCTGCTTTCAAGATTCTGCAAAAAGGTTTATCTCGTTCACAGAAGGGATTCCTTCAGAGCAGGCAGAGCCTTGCAGAACAGGGTGTTTGCCACGGAAAATATTGAAGCTCTTACAAATGCAACGGTATCTGAAATTAACGGCGATACAAAGGTGACTTCGGTCACACTTTTACAAAACGGAGAAGAAAAACAGCTTGATTGCAACGGTGTTTTCGTTGCAGTCGGAAGTGTTCCCGATACAAAACCTCTTGCAAATCTTGTCAAAACCGACAAGGACGGTTACATTATTGCCGATGAAAGCGGAAAAACCTCCGCAGACGGTATTTTTGCAGGCGGTGACATCAGAACAAAAGCACTTCGTCAGGTTGTTACAGCCGTTTCGGACGGTGCAAACTGTGTGATTTCGGCAGAAAAATATCTTGACGAAAAACAATAACGGCAAGGGAGTGAAATCCTATGAAAACAGAAAAAATAAGCACCGATGTCCTCATTATAGGCGGCGGAACGGCAGGCTGTTATGCGGCTCTGACCATTTCCGAAAATTCGGACAAAAAGGTTCTTATCTGTGAAAAAGCACACATCAAAAGAAGCGGTTGTCTTGCCGCAGGTGTAAATGCTCTTAACGCATACATTGTTGAGGGCAGAAAACCGCAGGACTATGTTGACTACGCTAAAAAGGACGCTGACGGGATTGTCAGAGAGGATTTGCTCCTTACCATGTCCGAAAAGCTCAACGAAGTAACCGACAGGCTTGAAAAACTCGGTCTTGTAATTTTAAAGGACGAGAACGGAAAGTATGTTACACGAGGCAACCGAAACCTTAAAATCAACGGTGAAAACATAAAGCCGATTCTTGCGGACGCAGTCGAAAAGGCAAAGAATGTAACGGTTCTCAACCGTGTTAATATTTTTGATTACTCGGTAAAGGACAACAAAATCAACGGTGCATTCGGATTCGGCATTGAAAGCGGAATTTTCTACACAATCGAAGCAAAGGCTGTCATAATTGCCACAGGCGGTGCGGCAGGACTTTACAAGCCGAATAACCCCGGATTTTCCCGTCACAAGATGTGGTATCCGCCCTTTAACACAGGTGCAGGCTACGCAATGGGAATCAGAGCCGGTGCAGAGATGACAACCTTTGAAATGCGTTTTATCGCACTCAGATGCAAGGACACAATCGCTCCCACGGGAACTCTTGCACAGGGTGTAGGCGCAAAGCAGATTAATTCACTCGGCGAAGTTTATGAAACAAAGTACGGACTTACAACTTCCGAAAGAGTTTACGGTACGGTAAATGAAAATCAGGAGGGCAGAGGTCCCTGCTACCTCAGAACAGAGGGAATCACAGCCGAGCAGGACGAATCACTTTTAAAAGCCTATCTCAATATGGCACCTTCGCAGACAATCAAGTGGATTGAAAGCGGAAGAAATCCTTCACGGCAGAATGTTGAAATTGAGGGAACAGAGCCGTACATCGTAGGCGGTCACACGGCAAGCGGTTACTGGGTTGACACAGACCGTGCAACCACAATTGAAGGACTTTTTGCAGGCGGTGATGTTGCAGGCGGTTGTCCGCAGAAGTATGTTACGGGCGCTCTTGCAGAGGGTGAAATTGCAGGACTTTCGGCAGTTAAGTATATTGACAGCAAAGAAAGCTTTGAGAAAATCAGCGATGAAGATACAAATTATCACCTCAGGGAAACCGAGAAATATCTCACAGACCGCCATTCACTCTACACCACGGAACAGCTTGAAGAGGCAATGCAGACGGTTATGGACAGCTACGCAGGCGGTATAAAAACAAACTACCGTTTCAACGAAAAACAGCTTGACATTGCCGACTGCAAAATCAGACAGCTTGAAACGCTCACAGATGACCTCTATGCAGAAGATTTTCAGGAGCTTATGTATATCTGCGAGCTTAAAGAAAGGCTTACGGTCTGCAAAAGCGTAATTGCTCACCTCAGAGCGAGAAAGGAAACACGCTGGCACAGCTTTGCCGAAAACCTTGATTATCCCGAAAAGGACGACAGGAACTTTAACAAGTATGTTAATTCCCGTCTTGAAAACGGCGAGATAAAAATTATTATTCGTGACCTTGTAACGGGAGGTGAAAAGTATGAGCATAGTAATTGACAAGTCCAAGTGCATAGGCTGCAAAAGGTGTCGCAATGTCTGCCCCGGAAGTCTTATCAAGACTGACGAAAACGGCAAAGCGCACATCAAATATCCCAAGGATTGTTGGGGCTGCACCTCCTGCATAAAAGAATGTCCCGCATATGCAATCAGCTTTTTCCTCGGTTCTGATATTGGCGGTATGGGCAGTAAGGTTCACACCGAAAAGAACGGAGATATCCTCTCGTGGTTAATTGAAAAACCGCATGGCGAGGTCATTAAGATTGATATAAATCAAAAAGAATCAAACAAATACTAAGGAAACACTTTGTAAGTATTTCCGTGAAAAGGAGATAAGGTATGAGTCAGCTTTCACATTTAGATGAGCTTGAAGCAGAAGCTATATACATAATCAGAGAAGTTGCGGCAGAGTGCGAAAAGCCTGTTATGCTCTACTCAATAGGCAAGGACAGCTCGGTTATGCTCCACCTTGCAATGAAGGCGTTTTATCCCGAAAAACCGCCGTTCCCGTTCCTCCACATTGACACAACATGGAAGTTCAGGGATATGATAAAATTCCGTGATGACACAGCAAAAAAGCTCGGAATTGAAATGCTCGTTTACACCAATGAAGAAGGTGTTAAAAAAGGCATCAACCCGTTTGATCACGGTGCGGCTTACACAGATATTATGAAAACACAGGCTCTCAAACAGGCTCTCAACAAATACGGCTTTACTGCGGCATTCGGCGGCGGCAGACGAGATGAGGAAAAGTCAAGAGCCAAGGAAAGAATTTTCTCTTTCAGAAATAAAGCACAGGCATGGGATCCTAAGAACCAGCGCCCCGAGATGTGGAAGCTTTACAACACAAAAATCAATAAGGGCGAAAGCATTCGTGTGTTCCCAATTTCCAACTGGACAGAAAAGGACATATGGCAGTACATTCAAAGGGAAAAAATTGACATCGTTCCGCTTTACTTTGCGGCAAAAAGACCTGTTGTTTACCGTGACGGCAACATTATTATGGTTGATGACGATCGTTTTCCGCTCAAAGAGGGCGAAGTACCCGAATTGAAATCGGTTCGTTTCAGAACACTCGGCTGTTATCCTCTTACAGGCGGCATAGAGTCAACTGCAACAACTCTTGATGAAATTATTGACGAAACCCTCAGCTCCGTTTCTTCGGAGCGTACCTCCAGAGTAATTGACAACGAGGCACAGGGCAGTATGGAACGCAGAAAAAGGGAGGGTTACTTCTGATGAAAGGTTTACTTAAATTTATTACCTGCGGCAGTGTTGATGACGGTAAATCAACACTCATAGGTCACATACTTTATGACGCAAAGCTTATTTATGCCGATCAGGAAAAGGCTCTTGAGCTTGACAGTAAGGTCGGCAGTCGCAGCGGTGACATTGACTATTCGATTTTGCTTGACGGTCTTATGGCTGAGCGTGAGCAGGGCATCACAATTGATGTTGCTTATCGCTACTTCACAACCGACAACCGCAGTTTTATCGTTGCCGACACACCAGGTCACGAGGAATATACAAGAAACATGGCTGTAGGCGCATCTTTTGCAGACCTCGCAGTTATCCTCATTGACGCATCACAGGGCGTTCTTGTTCAGACAAGACGGCACGCAAGAATCTGTAAGCTTATGGGTATAAGACATTTTGTCTTTGCCGTTAATAAGATGGATTTGGTAAAGTACAGCAAGTCACGCTTTGACGAAATCGTAAAGCAGATTGAAGAACTTAAAAACGAGCTTTTACTTGACGATATCTACATCATTCCCCTTTCCGCAACAGAGGGCGACAATGTTACCGTAAAGTCCGAAAACATTCCGTGGTACAACGGTGTTCCGCTCCTTCAGTACCTTGAAACAGTTGATGTTGATTCTTCGGAGGAGGAAGAAGGATTCTATCTTCCTGTTCAGAGAGTTTGCCGTCCCGACCACACATTCAGAGGCTTTCAGGGACAGATTGAGTCGGGCAGTATCAGCGTAGGCGATGAAATCGTAACACTCCCGAGCAATGAAAAGGCTCATGTAAAGCAGATTCTTATGACAGATAAGAATGTTAAAACTGCTTTCAAGGGACAGCCCGTTACAATCACACTTGACAAGGAAGTTGATGTATCCCGTGGCTGTGTAATTACAAAGGACACAAATCTTGCGTCCTATCAGGAGCTTACAGCGTCAATTCTCTGGATGGATGACGAACAGCTTACAGCCGGCAAGGATTATCTTGTAAAGCTCGGCACAAAGACTATTTCGGGTATCGTTTCCGAAATCAAGTACGCTGTTGATGTGAACACAGGCGAGCATATTCCTGCCGATTCACTCACAAAGAACGGAATCGCAGTCTGCACAATTCTGCTTGCAGAGCCGATTGCGGTTGACCTTTTCTCAAAGCATAAAACACTCGGCGAGCTTATTTTGATTGACCGTGTGTCAAATATGACATCAGCCTGCGGTGTTGTTGATGCGGTTGAAGAAAAAGCCGATGATGCAAAAAAGGCGTCATTCGTACTCGGCTCACTTGAGGCAAGAGGTGACATCTTTGAAGAGTTTTTCTACGACACTTCAAGCCTTAATGTTCTCAAATATCAGCCTGTCAAGGAAACCTATACAAAGGGGGACACAATCCCTGTTGAGGGCGAAAGCTATAAGTATCCCGACAGCTTTGATATTATAGTTCTTCGTGACAGCGTTGCCGTAAAGGTTCGTGACCGCAAGATTACCGATATCGTTTTGACATCGGAGTATAGCTACGGCGGTGTTCCTGTTGTAAACGGCAGAGGCTTCGAGGTTCTTGCCGACAGCAACGAAAAAATTCAGCAGTTTCTTTCCGAGTATTCAAATCTTAAAAGCATCAACGATGCGGATTTCTTTGCAAAGTGGGTTAAGTTCGATACCTACAGAAAAATTGCAATTCAAAACAGATAACAGGTTTATTCATTTTAACTCGTTCGCAGAGGGCATTGCCATTTGGCAATGTCCTTTGTGATTTTATGACTTTCTTGCCGAAAAACTGACCTTACTGCCAAATTGTTGCATTTTTAAATTTTATTCTGTATAGTGTACTCAACAAATAAATTTTAAGGAGTGCTTACAAATGAGCAAAACAGCGGCGGTACTAATCACATTTTTTCTCGGTGAACTCGGTGTTCACAGATTTATGACAGGCAAAATCGGAACAGGTATCATCTGGCTTTTAACTTGCGGTGTTTTCGGTATCGGTTGGCTTGTTGATTTTATTATGGTTCTTACAGGCAAATTCACGGACAAAAACGGAAATGTCTGGGGTGCTAACTAATCTGAAAGGAAGTTACTATGGCTTACGGAGTTAAAACCAAAAACATTAAGACACAAAATTCTTATACGATTGAGAGCTTTTTTGATGCAATCAAAGACAAAGAGTTTACGGCAGGAACTCCGTCACTTACAAAGCATGGAATGGCTACCGTAATAACATTTCCCGCTCTCGACAGTCAGAATCAGGTTTGGATTATGAAGAGCGGTTTCGGCAAGGAAACGCAGAAATTCTCAATTCAAAAGTCCACTCAGGCGGGTATGGACAATGTAGCCAAAAATGCGGCATTGGATTCAATCACAGGCGGGCTTTTCAGCGTTGGCGGAATGATCAGCGAAAACACAAAAAAGTGTGAAAAACTTGTTGATGCAACCGCAAAAGAACTTTCAGAAATGAATCTGTAACCAAAGTCGGCACGATTTTCGTGTCGATTTTTTCTTGCCAAAAACTGCTTTTAACGGTACAATTAGGTGGGTGAGATTATGTTTTTTAACGATTACTACAATTCTCCGATTGGCAATATAACTATGGCTTCTGACGGTGAGAGCCTTTGCGGTTTGTGGTTTGATGGACAAAAGTACTTTGCGTCAACCGTAAAAGGTGAAACTGAGGATAAAACCCTGCCTGTTTTTGAGCAGACAAAAAAGTGGCTTGACATATATTTTTCGGGCAACGAACCCGATTTTACGCCCAAACTTTCGCTTAACGGCTCAGAATTTCGCAAGGCTGTGTGGGATATTCTCCTGACAATTCCCTACGGCTCAGTTATGACCTACGGCGAAATTGCAAAAATTATGGCAAAACAGCGTGGCGTTGCCAAGATGTCCGCACAGGCGGTCGGTGGTGCTGTGGGTCACAATCCGATTTCGATAATCGTGCCGTGTCACCGTGTTGTCGGGACAAACGGAAACCTTACGGGTTATGCGGGTGGCATAGACAAAAAAATCAGCCTTCTCAAAATTGAAAAGACTGATGTTAAAAAGCTTATTCAAAAATTCCCGAAAAGAATTAACTAAAATTATTAATTACCCAACCCGTGGTTATTGCAAGTCTGTCATCCGACAGGCTTGTTTCAATTTTACCGCCGTTTTTTTCGGCAAGATTTTTCAAAGTTTTATACGCAAAGCTGTGGTACAGAACCTTGTTCTGTGCCTTTTTTATTTCATTTTCAATCGGAAAGCTTATGCAGCAAAAGAGAAATCCAGCCCTTGTTTCTGCTTTTAAGGCGATAATTTGTTTTCCGTTTCCGCAAAATTCCTTTACATTTTCAAACGCAATGTCAATCATATTGTTAAACAAAACGCAGATTTCAAGGTTGTCGGCAGGCACATTTGCAAGCGAACCCTCAAATGTGATTTTAATGTTTTCATCTGCATTTTTCTGCTTATCGCTTAAAATCGCATCCGTAAGGTCGTTGCCCGTGTTGTACAAAATCTGAAATGAGCTTATAATCTCGCTGTCATATTTTTGCAGGAGAGGAAGAACCTCATCATATTTCCGACTGTTGATAAGCGATTTTAATCCGATAGAAAGATCGTTATAATCATGCCTGATTTTTCTCAGTTCATATCCCGAAGTTGTGATGCTCTTGTAGTAATTTATCTGTGCGTTAAGCTGTCTTTCGTAGATGTCATTCTCGTGCATATACTGGCTCTTTTTAATCTGATTGTACAAAAGAATCGGTATTGAAAATGAGAACACCACCGACACAATCATTGTCAAAATTTTAAGTGTAGCCGTTCTGTAATCCGATGACGGAATTATGTAATGTGCCCCGAAGGTCGCCATACTACCGCCGATATAGAGGAAAATCAAAATCATAATTATTGTAGGTTTGGTAATTGACTCAACCACAAGCTTGGTCTTGATTTTCAGAGGACTTGACAGCAGTACAAATATTCCCAAAACAATAAGATTTGAAATAAGTTCAAAGACGGTAGAACTTTGAATGGTTAATTTTATATGTAAAATTGAACATAATAATTGATATATGGTATAGATAAAAAATGTTAATCCCGAAAAGAACAGAGAAGAGAATATCAACATCATCTTTTTGTTGTATCCCAGTGAAATCGGAAGAAATGTCAATGCAACAAAATGCAAAACCGGCAGAATTACATACCGTTGGTCGCTTTTTATAAAGCAGGCAAACGATGCCGTTGAAATTATAAAAATCAATGACAGGACAAAATACAGTTTGTACTTGGTAATAGAGAATATTTTTGAAGTAAAATAGAAAATTGCCACAAGCCCTATTATAAGCTCCGCATAGCTGTAAAATAGCATTAAATTATAACCTCACATAATTTTTTTTAAGAAAATTCATATATGATGTCTGAAACGACTTTTGATAATTTTTGCTGAGAAAAGCCGATTCTCCGTTGCTCAGATACACTGTATCGGAAGAATACGATTTTATATAGTGAAGATTTACCACAAAAGCACGGTGGGTTTTCACAAAACAGTATGCAGGCAACAGCTTTGTAACCCCTGCAAGTGTTTTTGAACAGTGCATAATCTTATCGCTTAAATGAATGTTTGAATACTTTCCGTCGGCTTCAATATAACATATTTCGTTGGAGTTTATTTTTTTTAATTCTTTATTTTGAATGATGGTTATCGGATAATTTGCATCTACAATTTTTATATAATCGTCAATTGCCTTGAAAAATTTTGATTTGTCAATCGGCTTTAAAAGAAACCTGAATGTGTTCACTTCAAATGCGTCAATCATAAAATTCGGATAGGATGTAAGAAAAATTATGGAAGAAAGCACATTTCGCTTTCTCAGCTCTTTTGCAACGGTCAGTCCGTTTGTACTGCCAAGCTGATAATCAAGCACAATTATGTCGTAGTTTTTTTCGGAATTTAAAAGTTCTTCTCCGCTTTCAAATTCATCAATATCAATAGTTATACGATTATCCTTTGCATATTCCAAAAGCAGTTTTTTAATTTCTTCGGTTATATATTTATCATCGTCACATAAAGCCGCAAACACATCTTCACCCTCTTACTCCAAAAATAGAATATCTTGCTCCAGACTGTATTTATTTTGCTCTTTCTATCTGCTATTGTGAATTTAACAACAGAATAAAGGGGGAGCAAAAAGTGTTTGGTACTATCTTCAGATGGATCTTCGGTTGGCTCTAATGCTCAAAAATAAAAGGCAATCATTAGATTGCTTTTTATTTAGAAAAAAAGTTTACTCCCCAAAAACTCCCTTTTACTCCCATTGTGTAATAAATTATAATATTTGTAACTTATGTTGTCAACACGGATTCCGTGGCAAATAAAAAATTTTGACAGATTTTCTTATGATTTATTAACCGCAAAAACTCTTTACTCCTTAAAACAATGATTTTACTCCAATTGGTATTGAAATTAGTACAAGATTTGTTAAAATAACTATGTCATATTGTGACGAATTTTGTAGTTGCAAAATGACACAATAAACTGCAGTTTAAAATCAATTAAGAATAAGGGGTAAATTAAGTGAAAAAAATCAAAAATTTATTGAAAGAAAACAGTTGTTCCAGCCTTTTTAGTTGTATTTTGTATGACTTTTATGGCAGTTCCAGTATATGCTGCGAGTGATTCGTACACATCGACTTTGTCTTTTCAAGGTGAATATGGAGGTAAATCCAGACAATATAATCACCAAAACATAATGTACGCTGCAGGTGTTGAAAGTTATATCGGTGGCAAAAAAATAGCATATAATTCATCTGTTAGTAAAAAGTTTAGTAAACAATATCGAGTGGAACTGTATAGAAAAACTGGTTGGTTTACAAAAGATAAAATTGGTAGTGTTAATTTAAGCAGATATAGTTACGGTAGTGCTAAATGGACTAATGTTGGTAAAGGTGAGTATTATTTTTACTTTGTGAAAGCAAGGGATGGTGTATCAGTTAGGTCAAGCAAAGTAATTATGAAAGGATATTGATTTATGATAACTCAAGAACTTGCCATAATGTTTGGAATCATAGCAATAATTTTTGCTGCTGTAATCTGCATTTTGTTAAAAAAAGGTGTTAAAAAGACGGCTTTGGTTTGTATCTTCATAGCTTACATAACAGCCGTTGTGTGCATAGTTTTCTTCCCAATACCGTATGCCAGTGACCCGATTGAATATTTAAACGGCTATACTTGGTACAACTTTGTTCCGTTTGCAATGATTACGGAAGCTTTAAGTAACGGATTTGGTGAAACGGCATTTTTACAGATTTTCGGCAATATATTCTTATCTGTTCCGTTCGGATTTTTTGTTATGATGTGGATGAAAAAGCCTAAGCTTTGGAAGATGTTTGTTTTTGCATTTGCTTTTACTGTTACGATTGAAATTACACAAATGTTCCTCGGTTTTGCAATCCACAGTATGTACCGCAATGTTGACATTGATGATGTAATACTAAATGCAACGGGTGCGTTTATCGGTTTCGGTATTTATAAGATTTTACCGAAGTCATTTAAGAAAATGCTCACCGCATAATTAAATACATAACTACGGCTCTGTTTTGTTTGGACAGAGCCGATATTTTTTGCTGATTTTATTCTAAAAACCCTTTCACTCCCCAAAAACGCTCTTTTACTCCAAGGTATATTTATTTTCGACTTTGAATATTTAAAATGTAGACAGAGATTATTATTAAATCTTGTTTATTAATTTGACAGTAAGTGCATAATTTGACAAGCATTTAACTTTACCGTCCTTGTTCTGTTTTTTGCAGAGCAGGGGCGGTGCTTTTTATGCTTGCCGTTATTATAAAATATAAAAACAGCGGACAATCCATTGATTCGGAATGTCCGCTGTTTTGCCTTTTATTATGACTTGATTTTGTATTATTAATCGAAGAAGCCAAGACCTCTTAATGCGTTGATGAATCGTTTCATATAGTCAAGCGAGGTAACGGGCCACACAAATCCCATTCTGTAAAGAACCTGCATTGTATATATGTTGCTCTTGCCGACTGTAAATGTCTTTTGACCGTGAGCCATGTTCTGATATGCAATCATACTCGAAAGAATCTTTGCTTTTTCGGGATCCTGCTCGGCTCTGTCAAGTGCAATCATATATTCCTCATACTCTGCACCTTCCGAGTGAAGTCCGATTTTGTTCATCTCGGTGTAGAGGTCGCCCATAATGAGAGTATGGTTGTTGAACGGGTGGAACACGGTGCAATCCTTCGGAGCTTGTGCAAGCAGAAGAATTGCCTTTGCCACAAAATCAATCGGAGAAAGCTCAAACGGCATTTCCATTGCCTCATATGGATATTTGCCGATAAGAAGTGTAGATTTGAGTCTGCCCATAAATGTGTTGGTGGTGAAATTAATCTGATATTCACCGTCGCTGTTTCTTGCGGCAAGTGTGCCTACACGCATAATCTTTGCGTTAAAGCCCTTTGAAGCCTCTTCAAGAATCGCCCTTTCCGCAAGGAATTTTGACAGGGTGTACTTTGAACCCTCATGCTGACCAAAGTAAAGTTGATTTTCTTTGAGCTTGTCAACAGAACCTTGTTCGCCCACAAACATACCGCCTATGCTCATTGTTGACACATGAACAAGTCTTGCATTAGCCTTTTTGCAGAAGTCAAGCACATTGAGAGTACCGTAAAGGTTTACATCTTCAATGTCTGTACCCTTTGAGAAGTGCTTAACATTTGCGGCACAGTTGATGACCGTGTTAATGTCCTTGTCAATAAATTTATCGAATGATTCACGGTTTGTAACATCACCGCTGATAACGGTAACTCTGTCGGGATATCTTTCTTTCAGACTTTCTTCAAAGTAGTAATAGTAGATTGAGTTCATTCTGTTTTCGGCAGGATTATTGTTTTTGTCACGAATCATGCAGTAAACCTTGCCGTTATACTTGTGAAGAAGTTCGTAGAGAATGTGTACTCCGAGGAAGCCGGCAGAGCCTGTCAGAAGAACATTGCCGAGTTTTTGAAGCTCACCGTTTTTGAATGTGTCAATATTATTCTTTTCAAGAACTTTATTGATATTTGTATAATCGTAGTCCGAAAGATTTTCAAGGTCGTCTTCGACTGAATCATCCTTGCTCACAAATTTTGCAAGAGTCTGCGGAGTAGGATTTGCAAAAATGTCGCTGTATGCAACCTCAATGTTTTTCTTTGATGCGGAGATTACAATTCTTGTTGCTGTAAGCGATGTTCCGCCGAGGTCAAAGAAGTTATCGTCTGCAAAAACATTGTCAAGTTCAAGAATTTCTGCAAAGATGTCGCAGAATGTTTTTTCAAGTTCATTCTTCGGCAACCGACCTCTTTCGGATTTGTTGCTCTTAGGTTCGGGAAGAACCTTTGTGTTGACCTTGCCGTTTGGTGTGAGAGGCATTTCGTCAAGCTGAACATACGCACTCGGAACCATATAATCTGTGAGAGTTTTTGCAAGCTCTGACTTGATTTCATCGGGATCAAGCTGTCTGTCGGCTGTGTAGTAAACGCAGATTGCGTCAGCCTTGCCGACCTTTCTGATGAGAGCAATTCCGCTCTTGATTCCGTCAACTGCGGTCAGACACTTTTCAATTTCGCCGAGTTCAATTCTTAATCCTCTCAGCTTAACCTGATTGTCTGTTCTGCCGAGAATAATAACATCGCCGTCTGTAGTCCATTTTGCGTAGTCACCCGAGCGGTAGGTGCGTTCACCGTTAAATTCGATGAATGCCTTTGCAGTTTGTTCGGGAAGTTTATTATAGCCGAGCGCCACACCGCATCCCTGAATGAGAAGCTCACCCACAACTCCGATTGGAAGGAGATTGTTGTCTGAGTCAACGATATATTCCGTGTAGTTGCGTAACGGCCTGCCGATTGAAATTTCGTCTGCATTCGTAAGATTTTTTGCGTTTGAAGAAACCGTGATTTCAGTCGGACCGTAGGTGTTGATTATTGTTGCGTTCGTCTTTTCACGCAGTATCCTTAATAGCTTGTTGGGATATTTTTCACCGCCCGAGAGAATAACCTTGCAGTTTGCCATTGCTTCTGCAAATTCGTCAAGCTCCATATACTGCAAAAGTCTTGACGGTGTAGAGTTGAACGCATCAACATTGTTTTCTTTAAAGAATTCTGCAAGTGACATCGGGTTTACCGTTTGTTCTTCACTTGCAAAAACGAGGGTAAGACCGTTGCAGAGCGACAGCATGGTTTCCTTTAGCGACATATCAAAGCTGATTGTAGTTACAGAGCCGTATGCGTGACAGTTGTCAACAACCTCCTTAACATGAATGTTTGAGTCGCTGTATACAAGGTAGTTTGCAATGCCTATGTGGCGAAGCATAACGCCCTTTGGCTTGCCTGTTGAACCCGATGTGTAGATGAGGTACGCAAGGTCGTCAGGCTGTACATCTATATTCGGATTTCCATCATTATTGCCCGAAAGAAGTTTTGAAACATCAACCGTGCGGTCATATTTATTGAGCAGTTCGCCCTCGGTAATTACAAAGTCTGCGTCACTGTCCTCAATAATACTGTCGATTCGCTCCTTCGGATAGTCGGGACATGACGGAATAAACGCACCGCCGGCCTTGAGAATACCGAAAAGTGATATGAAGAATTTTGAGGTTCTTTCAAGCAGAATAAGAACCTTTCCGCCCTTTTCAAGACCTTTTTCAATGAGTGAGTTTGCCGTGATATTTGCAAGACGGTCAAGCTCTTTATAGGTCAGTTTGCCGTCACAAGCCGAAAGTGCAATTCTGTCGGGAGTTTTTGCAACCTGTTCTTCAAACATTTTGTGAAGAAGTTTTGTCTTAACGGGAGCAATTTCTGTTGACTTAAAGCTTTCAAGCTGAGCAATTGCGGCGTTGTCAAGGAGTGAAACCTTTCTGATTTTGCCGTTTGGATTTTCTATAATATGTTCAACAGCGCATAGAACGGATTTTGCAAGCGTTCTCATAAGTTCACCGCTGTAAAGTGCGTCATTGTACTGAACCACAACGCTTGGCTTGCCCTTGTAATCCTCAATGTGAATGGCTGTTTTAAATTTTGCAGTATTCATTTCAAGGTAATCACGGACAACGGCTTTGCCATCAATTTCAAGGTTATCAACAACACCAAGCTGATATTCGTACATAATGTTCGGTGCATAGCCGTATTTTGCACAAAGCTGTGCGTAGGGATAAATTTCGTTTTCAATTGAATCTGTGAAAACAGCCTTGCTTTTTTCAACAAATTCAAGTGAGGTGATATCCTCAATTTCAATGCCGAGCGCAAGAGTTTTCACAAACATACCAAAGCAGTTTGTAAGTCGCATATCGCTTCTGCCGTTGCTGATTGTGCTGATGTAAACATTTCTGCTGTTTACAAATCTTGAAACAGCGTAGAATGTGCCGGCAAGGAAAAGGTGGGCGGGAGTGATTCCGTGCTGTGAACAGAAGTTTTCAACCCTTGCCATATCAACGGGGACTGCCTGAGATGCAAGAGCACCGTCCTCTGCATGACCTCTGAGGTCAGCCGTGATTTCGCTTGCAGATTCAAAATTTTTCATCATATTGTCGAAGAACTTTTCAGCATTTCTAAATTCATCACTGCTTTCAGCCTTAATTTCATTCTCTGCATAATCAAAGTAGGTGTAGCTTTCAGGCTCAATATTACCTCCCTCATACAGCGTTTTAAGCTGTTCAAAGAAGAGTGCAACGGACGCACCGTCAAAGATAAGGTGGTGGAAATCCGAAAGCAGATATACCGCCTTTTCGGTTTCTGCAACCGAGATTCTGAACAGCGGTGCTTTCATAAGATTGTGCGGCTTTACAAAATCCTTTTTGTAGGCTTCAAGCTGTTCTTCCGTAAGCTTTTCAACGGGAACATTCGGCTTTGCAGAGTCAACATATGCCTGCTCAATATCATCGTTTTCAAGTGAAAGGTGAGTCATAATATATGGGTGAGCCTTGATTACCTTTACAACGCAGTCGGCAAGCTTTTGTGCATCGACTGATTTTGAAAATGTGAGAATTGACGGAATATTGTAAAGTGTGCTGTACGGATTTTTCATACAGTCAATATACACGCCGAGCTGAGTTTTTGAAAGGGGATAGAGAGCCTTGTGTTCTTTCTTTTCTTCTTTTTTGACAGTTTGCGGATTTGCCATACCGCTGAACATAAACTCCTGAAGTTCGTCCTCAATCGAAAGAACCGAACAGCCCTTCATCATCTTTTTAACCTGTGCCTCAAAGCCGAATGCCTTGTTGAGCTCAACAGCAAGCTTGATAACCGAAAGCGAGGTCATACCTGCGTTGATGAGATTATCGGAAATATCAAAATCGCTGTGTCCGATAATCTTTTCGATAATTGCGGAAATTTTCTTTTCAAGGAATGTTAGTTCCCTCGGAGCGGAATTTTTCTTTTTTGAAGATTCTGCCTTGATTTCGGGAAGCTTGCGCTTGTCAACCTTGCCGTTTACATTGAGAGGAATTTTGTCAATCTGCATCGTAGCGGCGGGTACCATATACGGCGGCTTGTGTTCAAGAATAAATTCGTTGAGCTTTTGAATGTCAATTTTTCTGTCGGCAACAATGTATGCGTTAATGCATTGTCCGCCGCCCTCAAGCTTTCTTGCGATTACAGCTGTGTTTGTAATGCCGTCATATTTGCGGATAATCTTGTCAACCTCGGAAAGCTCAATGCGGAATCCTCTGATTTTAACCTGACCGTCATTTCGTCCGATAAAATCAACCTTGCCCTCATCTGTAAGGCGAACAATGTCGCCTGTGTGATAAAGCCTTTCGTAACCGTTTTCATTGCAATACGGGTTCTTTTCGTATGCTTTTGCAGTCTGTTCGGGACGGTTAAGATAACCTCTTGAAACCTGCTGACCTGATACACAGAGCTCGCCCAAAGCCCCTGTCGGAAGCCGTCTGCCGTATTTGTCTGTTACATAAAGCTTGATATTGTCAAGCGCCTTGCCGACAGGAATTCTGTGATAGAGCTTGTCAACGGGTTGTGCTGTGATGTAAACCGTACATTCTGTCGGACCGTAACCGTTTATGAGTTCAAAATTCTTTGGCGGTGCAAGTGGAACAAGCCGTTCACCGCCCGTAAGAAGATATTTGAGCGAGTGGTTGTCAATTTCGGTTGCAAACTGTCTTGCAACCTGTGTTGTCATAAATGCGTGGGTGATTCCGTTATCTTCAAAATATCTGTTCAGCCTTACAAGGTCAAGTCTGATGTCCTCCTCAATAATGTGAAGCTCGGCACCGCCGATAAGCGCAGGATACATTTCACTGAGGCAGGCGTCAAAACCGTAGCTTGCATATGCCGAAACAACGCTGTGTTCGTCAATGTCAGAGTTTCTGATATGAAAATCGCAGAATGAACGAACATTTTTGTGTTCAAGCATAGCACCCTTTGGAGTGCCTGTTGAACCCGATGTATAGATAAGTATAAACAAATCATCGGGTGAGGGTTTTGCAAAAACTGCGTCTGATTTCGGAAGATTCGGAATATCCTTTGTAAGAAGAATATCACCGCTGTAATCGGGCAAAAGCTCAAGCAGATTTTCGTCCGCAATAAGAAGCGTTGCGTTTGCGTCCTTAATCATAAACTGAAGTCTTTCGGGCGGATATGACGGATCAAGCGGTTGATATGCCGCTCCCGATTTCAGCACACCGATTGACGCAATCGGCATATATTCGCATCTCGGAATCAGAATTGAAACAACCTCTTCTTTACCGATACCCTTTGAGTGAACATAACCTGCAATTCGGTTTGTAATCTCATCAATTTCAGCGTAGGTGAACTTCTTTTCTTTATATACAACCGCTGTTTTGTCGGGAGTTTTTTTGCATTGCTCCTCAAACAAATCAACAACGGTTTTGCTGTCGTCAAACGGAAATTCCGTTTTGTTGAAGTTATCAAGCTCTGCAAGCTGATTTTCGTTTACAAGCTCAACTTCGCAGAGCTTGGATTTTTTAAGAAACTGCTCAACAATCTTTAAAAAGCTGTCGGCAAACGAACGAATAGTTTCCTCTTTGAATAAATCGTTTCTGTATTCAAAACGCAATTCAAAATCTGTTTCTGATTCAAATACCATAACATTCAATTTTGAAATGGCACTTTTTAACGGAACAAGTTTTAATTTTAGAGCCTGACCGCCTATTTTAAATGTGTTGAATATGTCAGCCTGATAAGCCAGCATAATGTCGGCAGAAAGGTCATAGGCAGATGCAAGTTTCATAAACGGAAACCAATCGTTTGCAACTGTTTCCTTTATGTTTCTGCGTATTTTTTTGAGATAGTCCGAAACTGTATCTTCTTCATCAATGTTTGCATGAATCGGAAGTGTGCGAACCATCATGCCGACTGTATTTTTAAGCTGTTTGTCAAATCTTCCGTGAGTAACCGTGCAAACTGTTGTTTCGCTCTGATTTGTAAACTTTGCAACTGCGTATTCATATGCACCGAGGAAAACTGTGTACGGCGTAATTTGGTTTGCTAAGGCAAAATTGCGAACATCCTCAACGGAGAATTTTCCTTTCGTGGATAATTCAAAAGAACCGTTCGGTTTATCCTCAACCTCTGAATTCTCTGCAAAATCTTCCGTTATTTCCGACTTTGACTCAACAGCCGAAAAAATGCTGTCATAGTAGTTCTTTGATTTTTGATATTCTTCGGTTTCTTCAAGCTTTTCCTCAAAAACAGAAAGATCAAGCTGAGAAAACTTTTCGGGTTCAAGCTCTTTTCCATCATATGCAAGTGCAATGTCATTGCAGATAACCGAAACAGATGTGCCGTCAGAGATTATGTGGTGAAAGTCCATTGCAAACATAGATTTGTCACCGCATTCAAAAACCGCAAACCTGAACAGAACATCTTTTTCAAGATCAAACGGCTTAACAAAATCTTTGCCTGCCTGTTCAAGATTGTCAACCTGTACGACAGGAATGTCAAATTCAACGCTGTCACGAGGCTTCATCATCGGACTTCCTGTTGAACTGTCAATAAGAATTTTCATAATGGGGTGATTGTCAACAGCTTTTCTTACGGCATTTATCAGCCTGTCGGTATCAAGACTTCCACTGTCAAAAACATAAGTGCAGGGAATGTTGTACATTGTGCCTTTTGGATTGTGCATACACGAAAGATAAACACCCATCTGGCTCGGTGTAAGCGGATAAAGCTCTCGCTTTTCACCTTTGTATGTATCAAGCAAGTTGATTAAATTACTCATAATATTCGACTCCGTTTGTTAAAGTTTAATTATTGTGCGGTTGAAACCAAGCACCCTTGAATATTCAACCTTATCCGAAATCGCCTTTACAACCGTGAGAGGACTCATCTCAAATTCCTTGTCGTCATTGAGCGGATCAAATTCGTCACCGTTGTCACGAACAGAAATAATGGTTTCTTTTTTATCGGCAAAAATTCTGATGTCGATGTCTGCAAATTTCTTTTTGCCTTCCATTCTTTCGGCACAGCTTGCAGCCATTTCTTCAACGGCAACTGCAATCCTGTTTGCACGGCTTTCTTCAATTCCGTTTTTTGAAAGGAAAGAGGAGAGGTAGAGCGAAACGCCTGCGGCATTTTCTTTTGTTCCTTTGAACGAAAGGGCAAGAAGCTCGTTGTCCTCGGTTTCTTCAAGAAGGTAAAAGTTTTTATACTTTCCGCCAGATTTTCTCTTTTCGGCAAGGTCAATAAAATACACAACTACAAGTGTTCCCACCTGTGCAACCACGAGTGAATACCATACACCTGTGATGCCGAAAAATTTGCCGAGAATTAAAGCTGACGGAATGAGTATGACGATTCCGTTGATGATTGAAATTGCAGTAGAAATAGCCCTTTTCTGCGTTGCCATATAGTAGTAAAGCAACAAAAACGAGAATGAAAGTCCGGGGAATGACAACGCGTTGATTCTCATTGCCGGAACTGTGTTTGCAATGTCTGTGGGTGAAGTAATTCCGAAAAATTTAATTATCGGTTCAGGCTCGATACAGATGAAAAGCATAATTACAACGCTTGAAACAGCAAGCACCCTTGCGGCTCTGCGGAATGCATAGCGCACACCGTCATAGTCCTTTTCACCAAGACAAACTCCGATAATCGGAATCATTGTCTGACTTGCACCCGTGATGAACATTGACATAAAAATTTGGCTTGACGAGCATACCGAATATGAAACCATACCCGCACTTCCGCCTATGCTCTGAATAATTGTGTTTAAAAACAGCATTTTAACTGTTATCAGCATTGTACCTAATGCTCCCGAAAGTCCGATTGTAACCATTTTCCCGAGAAATTTAAAGAACTGAACGGGATTTCTGAGAATTGAAAAGTCAAAGTGCAATGTGCTTTTCTTCATGATGAAGTGTGTTGACATCATCACAAACCCTACCGCATAGCCTGTTACGGTCGCAATTGACGAGCCTGCAATGCCCATTTTGAAAGCACCCATAAACAGGAAGTCAAGTCCGAGATTTACGGCATTTGCCACAATTACAATGTTTGACGCAAACGCAGGTCTTGCGTCTGCTCTTACAAAGTGAATTGAACACATGAGCAAAAGGTAAATCGGTGTGCCGATTATGAACGGAACATAGTATTGATACAACAGCGATTTAAGCTCTGCGTCCTTTGTAAGCAACGAGCTTATCGAGTCGGCAAGCGGCAGCTGAATTGCAATAAAAATTACGCTGAGTGCGATAAGTACGGTAAATGTAGAAGTAAAAACACGGTTAGCCTGCTTTTCGTCACGCCTGCCCTTTGCAAATGAAATTATCGAGGACGCACCGAGTCCGAAAAGAATAGTAATCGAAAAATATAACTGCGAAATAGGGGACATAAGGTTGATTGCCGCAAGTGAGTTTTGCCCCAGAAGATTGCCTGCAATAATTGAGTCCACAATCATCGCAATGTTTGTTGCCATAGCCGTCAGAACTGTAGGAAGAAAATATTCCGTGTATTTTTTGTTGACGGTAACGGCATTTCTGCCAAGTACGGTACTGCTCATTTTAACTCCTTATCCCTGCTTAATGTCAAGGTAGTCAGACATCCCCGTCATTGAGAACAGCTCCATAATTGTGTTGCTTACATTGACAATTTTAAGATTTCCGCCCTTGCTTTTTAGGTTTTTATAAAGTGCAAGAATAACCCTCAGTCCCGAGCTTGAAATGTATTCAAGGTCTTTAAGGTTGAGTGTTACGGTTTCAACCCCGTCAAAATCAATGCTCTTTGCCTCGTCATCAAGCTGCGGTGCTGTCATTGTGTCAAGACGGCCCTTGAGTGTGATAATAACATTCTGATTGCTTATAGCCTTATTGATTCCCATAGTTAGTTCCTCCAATAAATTTTATTCTTAATTTCAATCGTTCAACATTTCCATTATAGTGTCAATACCGTGACAAAATACTGACAATCTAATTATTGTAACCTGATTTTGGAAACATTGTATTATTCGGTTTTGAATTTTGAGTGAAGAATAATTGATTCTTTAAATTAAAAATTCTTTGTAATTGTAAAAATGTTTTTGCCGTTAGATCTTTCATAGGAAAGAGCGTCGGAAAGTTTCTTTGTCATGAAAATTCCCAGACCGCCGATGCTTCGTTCCTCAAGCGGAGCGTGAATGTTCGGCTCTGCAATTTCAAGCGGATTAAATTTTTTTCCGCTGTCAATGAATTTTACAACAATGCAGTCTGAAAATTTGCTAACTTCAATTTCAGCCTTGCCGACATTTTCCCCGTAAGCATAGTTGCAGATGTTTACAAACACTTCCTCGCAAATCAGTTCAAGCTCAAAAACAAGCTTACCGTCTGCATTTTCACCAAGCATTTTTGTCACAAATTCTATAACATTCGGCAGATTTTCCTTAACGGCATCAACGCAAACGATTGGCATAATTCTCACTCACTTTCAATACACCTGTTTCAACATAATGTACAGTTTTATACAGGTACTTAACCGTAAAAATTATACAACATTTTGAAGAAGAAATCTATAGAATTTGAAAAAATATTGCTAAATTGTGAAAATATTTTAATTAATTGCGTTTACCTCGCATTTTTGAAAAAACAACACCGTGCAAAACAAAAATCAGTTTTGCACGGTGTTGTGGTTTTTATTTACTTTTTTCAATTTCCTTATTAATTTCGTCAAGTGATAATCCAGATTATAAAACCTGAAAAAGCCAAAGTCAATAATAGTCTAAAATTAGTTTCTAAATTTGGCATTACTCACAAAGAAAAGAGGTAAGTTTTGTTGCACTTTACCTCTTTGAAAAGCGGTTGTAAATTTGTGTAATATATTATTTACTTTTGCCGAGTTAAATATTATAATAAAGGGTATGCTTGCAAAATATATCTGCAATATTTTGTAAAAAATGAATTTAAAGTATGGAGTTAAAAATGGGTGGGAAAAATTTAATAAAATCTAACCGAAAGGTTATTCTTGAGGGAATGCGTGACGGTATTCCGATTGGACTCGGCTACCTTGCCGTTTCGTTTTCACTCGGCATTGCCGCAAAAACTGCGGGACTTAATGCGTTTCAAAGCTTTCTTGCAAGCCTTTTGTGCAACGCATCAGCAGGCGAATATTCGGGCTTTACCGTAATTGCGGCTGATTCGTCATATTTTGTAATTGCGCTTGCAACCCTTGTTGCCAACGCAAGATATCTTCTTATGAGCTGTGCGTTAAGTCAGCGTATTTCAAAGGATACCTCGATTATCCACAGGCTGTTGCTCGGATTTTTTGTTACAGACGAATTTTTCGGAATTTCAATTTCACGGTCGGGCAAGCTGAATCCTTTTTATACCTACGGTGCAATCCTCATAGGTTGCCCGTGTTGGGCATTCGGCAGTATGCTCGGCACAATTGCAGGCAATCTGTTACCGCTTCGTATTGTCAGCGCACTAAGCGTTGCACTGTTCGGAATGTTCCTTGCAATCATCGTTCCGCCTTCAAGAAAGAACAAAACACTTCTCGGAATTGTACTTGTCAGCTTTGCGGCAAGTTTTGCATTTGCATATATTCCCGTCATCAATCAGATTGACGAGGGTACACGCACAATTATTCTTACAATCGTAATTTCGGCAGCGGCGGCATTGCTGTTCCCTGTCAAAGAAGAGGAGGAGAACGAAAATGTCGCATAATCCCTATATATACATACTCATTATGGCGGCTGTAACATTCGCAATCCGTGTTCTTCCGCTTACACTTGTTAAAAAGCAGTTTACAAACACATTTGTGCGTTCGTTTCTCTACTATGTGCCGTATGTAACGCTTTCGGTAATGACATTTCCGGCAATAATCAACGCAACTCACAGTCCGATTGCAGGCATAGCAGCCTTTGCGGCAGGACTTGTAGCGGCATGGTTCAACGCAGGTCTTTTCAAGGTTTCATGCGTATGCTGTGCAGTTGTGTTCATTCTTGAATTTTTTGTGTGATATTTTTGACGCATAGCCTGTTGTTTAATTAGTTTGGAAAGTTTTGATTAACTGAAAGGATTTTTAAAATGAAGTTTTTGCATATTTCGGATTTGCATATTGGAAAATATGTGAACGGCTACAGAATGCTTGACGATCAACGCTATATGCTTGAGCGGATTGTTGAGATTATAAAAGAAAAAAATCCCGACGCTTTGCTGATTGCAGGAGATATTTATGACAAGTCTTTGCCGTCTGCCGAGGCGGTCGAATTGTTCGACAACTTTATGACTGAAATTGCAGGACTTCACGGCAAAACAGGGTTGAAAACCTTTGTAATCAGCGGCAATCACGATTCGCCCGAAAGAATCGGTTATTTTAACAAACTGATTGAACTTAACGGAATTTTTACCGACGGTGTGTTTGAAGGTGTTGCAAGAAAAAATACTGTTGAATGTGACGGAGAAAAGGTTAATATTTTCTCGTTGCCGTTTATCCGTCCGTCATTTGTGCGTAAGGTATATCCCGAAGAATCGGCTAAAATTACCGACTATACAACTGCTGTCAGGGTTGTGCTTGAACATTCCGAAATCAATGCCGATGAAACCAATATTTTGATTGCTCATCAGTTTGTAACGGGCAGTGAAACCTCGGGTTCAGAGTCAAGCCTCGGTACGCTTGATAATGTTGAGCCGTATGTTTTTGAACCGTTCGATTATGTTGCACTCGGTCATATTCACGGCAAGCAGATTATGGGCAAAAACAAAAATATTGCCTATTGCGGTTCGCCGATAAAATATTCAAAAACTGAATGTCGCAACAAAAAATGTGTGATTTTCGGCGAGCTTTCAAACGGAAAATTAAATCTTGAAGAAATTCCCGTACAGCCGTTGCATGATATGAGAATCATAAAAGGAACTCTGCGTGAACTCGCAGAAAATCCGATATCCGACACATATGACGATAAAACCGATGACTATGTTTTTGCCGAACTTACGGACGAAAATCCCGTTACCAATGCATTTTCAACGCTTGAAAATATCTATCCCAACATTATGGGGCTTGAATATGTCAACAGAAAAAAGAGCATTGAAATGACTCCCGAAATGTACGGTAAAACAGAGGGTAAGAGCAATATTGAACTATTTTCGGATTTCTATAAAATGCAGAACGGAAAAGAGATTGAACCGGAATCCGTAAAAATTATTGAGAGAATTTTCAAAGAAATCGGAGGTGTAAACGATGAAACCGATTAAACTGAAAATGAGCGCTTTCGGTCCGTATGCCGATGTTGAAACGGTCGATTTTTCGGCATTTGAGGGCAAAGGGCTTTTTCTCATAACAGGCACAACGGGCGCAGGAAAGACAACAATTTTCGATGCAATCTGCTTTGCACTTTTCGGTGAAACAAGCGGTTCTTCACGAAACGGCGAAATGCTCCGCAGTAACTTTGCAAAACCGCTTACACGCACCTATGTTGAGCTTGACTTTGAACACAGGGGAAAGAAGTACCGCATCATCAGAACCACCTCGAATGAGGTCGCAAAAAAGCGTGGAACAGGCAGTAAAATTGAGGGTGCGTCAGCAGAGCTTACCGGTGATGACATTACAACTCCGCTCACAAAAACGGGCGAGGTCAATAATAAAATCAGCGAAATTATCGGCTTGAAATGTGATGAGTACCGCCAGATTGCAATGCTTGCACAGGGCGAATTCAAAAAGTTCATTGAGTCGGGAAGTGAAAAGCGAAGCGAGATTTTTCGCAAAATTTTTCACACGGACATCTACAAAGAATTTCAGGATAAATTGAAAACAGAGTCAGCCGAAAAGCTTGAAGAAAAGAAAAAAGTCTGCGAACTTATCAAGTCAAAAACCGTTGCCGTTGAAATTCCCGATGATGACAGCTTTGCCGAAATCAGCGAAAAAATCAACCTTTATACCGACAGAACAGACCTTACGGTAATTGATATTGAGCAATTCCTTTTGCACCTATCGGTACTTTCCGAGATGCAGAAAAAGGACAATACAGAAATTGAAAAAAAGCGAAAAGAGCTTGAAAAGACAATTCTTGAGGAAGAAAAGAAAAAGGCTCTTGCAGTTGAAATTAATAATAAATTCGATACTCTTGATGTCGAAAAGCTCCGCCTCGAACAGCTTTTGCAGAGCAAACCGCATTACGATGAAATGCTCAAAAAAGCTGAGAATGACGAAAAAATACTGCACTCCGTAAAGCCAAAATATGACAGCTTTGCCGAGTCACGGAAAAGATATGATTCGGCACTCAAAAACTGTAAAAATGCGGAAATAAACAGAAAATCCGCCGAAGAAAATTTGAAATTAAAACAGAATGTTTTTGCCGAGAAAAAGTCGCTTGAGGGCAAAATAGCAACGCTAAACGAGGAATCGGGAAAACTCCGTGCAAAGGAAGATACTTACAGAAAATATTTTAACCTTACGGCAAATTTGAATGTATATGAATCAGTTTTGCAAAATTCCGAAAAGGAAATATCAGACAACAGAAAATCTTATTCTGATACGGAAAATCTAAAGACAAAAGCGGAAAAATTCATCTCAGAAAACAGCGACACAGAGCAGAAAATTTTTGACGCCAAGAGCAAAATAACCGCATTGAAAGACAAATCAGGCAGGGCTGAAAGGCTTTATGCCGAATATGAAAATCTCGAAAAAATCAATGCAAGGTTGATTAATGTAAAAGCAGAATGTGCCGACCTTGCAAAGTCGGCAACGGCACTCAACAACGAGTACAACACTAAGCACAATATCTATATAATGAATATGGCAGGCGTGCTTGCCGACACACTTGAAGATGAAAAACCATGTCCCGTCTGCGGTTCATTGCATCATCCAAATCCGGCAAAACACAGCGAAAATGCCCCCGACAAGGATACGCTCGATGCTTTGAAGGCAAGGTGTGAAGTTGCTGAAAGCGCCGTTCATAAAAAGTCAAATGAGGTCACAAGGCTTGAAACGGAATCAGAATCCGCAAAAACAAATGTCACGGAATTTGCGAATGCACTTGAGGTTGATGCCGAAACACTTTCAGCCGAAATGATTTCACAGCTTTTGTCGGAACAAAAGAAGCAATTAAAAGCGCTTGAAACCGAATCTTCTGACCTTGAAAAAGTCAGAGAACAGCGTGAGGTCTGCAAGGCTGAAATCTCAAGGTTTGATGAAAAGCTTAAAAAGCTTGACCTTGTTCATACCGAATTAATCCGCAAAAATGCTGACGCAAAAAGCAAATATAATTCCGCAAAAGAAGAAACTGAGAGTCTTAAAGCTGAGATAAAATACTCATCGGTCGAAGAACTTTTGAATGCGGCAAAGGCTTGTGCCGACAAGGCAGAGCAGATTAAGTCTGAAATCGACCTTGCGCAAAGCGAGCTTTCAAATGCAAAGTCAGATTTTGACAGCAAGGTTTCTGTTGAAAACGAAACTGCAAAACAGCTGAAAAGTTTTGAATCTGAACTTGAAAACAAAAAATCGGAGCTTGATATTGTTCTTTCAGAGAATAATATCTTGGAATGTCCCGATTTTAATTTGTTGACCGAAGATTCCATAAAAGAATTAAAACGAGAGGCAGAAACCTTTACCGATTCTCTGAAAAAATCTCGGGCAACGGTTGAAGCCTGTGAAAAATCAGTTGAAGGAAAGCAAAGGGAAGATGTCCTTAAAATCAATGAACTGATTGATAACTATACTTCTGAAAAGGAAAAATGGGACAATCTTTATACCGCAGGCGACAGAAGTCTGCACAATAATCAAAACATTTATAACAGCGTTGAAAAGCTTAAAAATGACTTTGAGGAAAAGCTCAGAATAGCCGATGTTTACGAAAATCTCAAGAAAACCGCCAACGGTGAAATTGTTTCCGATAACAGCAAAATCACCTTTGAACGCTACATTATGGGTTCGTATTTTGAACAGGTTTTGTACTACGCTAATCTGCGTTTTTCAAAAATGACTGGCGGTCGCTATGAAATTGTCCGTGGCGAAAGCCGTGATAAGCGAATCAGCGCAGGACTTGAAATCAGCGTTCGTGATAATTTTAACAACAAGGAAAGGGATATTTCATCTCTTTCGGGCGGAGAATCTTTTCAGGCGTCACTTGCGCTTGCACTTGGACTTTCCGACATTATTCAGCAGAGAAACGGCGGAATCAGACTTGATTCAATCTTTATTGACGAGGGATTCGGTTCACTTGACAACGACAGCCTTGCATCTGCAATTGAAACGCTGAATGACCTTACAGGCAACGGCAACCGCCTTGTGGGTATCATTTCCCACATAAGCGAGTTGAAAAACAGCATAGGCAACAAAATCGAGGTTGTCGGCACAAAGTCGGGCAGTTCAATAAAAATTATTACAGATTAACATATCACATCATATTATGCAGCGGAGCAGAGATTTTCTGTTCCGCTATTGTATTTTAAAATTTGTTGTGCTACAATGTAGTTAGCAAAGACTAACTACAAGGAGGTCAAGATGCTTTTAAACGGACTGATTATAATTTTAATACCGTTTCTCGGAACATCGCTCGGCTCAGCCGTTGTACTTTTTTCAAAAGGTGAGCTCAATCAAAAGCTGCAAAAATTTCTGCTCGGATTTGCATCGGGAGTTATGATTGCGGCATCAATATGGTCGTTGTTGATTCCGTCAATTGAAATGGCAGAAAGTCAGAACATAGTTGCGTGGATTCCTGCGACAGTCGGATTTTTGCTCGGAATTGGATTTTTGCTTTTGCTCGACAGCGTTATACCGCATATGCACCTTGACAGCGACAATCCCGAGGGCGTTCGTTCAAGCCTTTCAAAGAACACTATGCTCGTTCTTGCCGTTACCTTGCACAATATCCCTGAGGGAATGGCAGTAGGTGTAACATTTGTCGGAGCAATTTCGGATAATACCGGAATAACCGTTGCAGGCGCATTGGCTCTTGCGGTAGGTATTGCAATACAGAATTTTCCCGAGGGGGCAATAATTTCACTTCCGCTCCATGCAGGCGGAGCGTCACGCAAAAAGTCATGCTTCCTCGGAATTATGTCGGGAGTTGTAGAGCCTATCGGTGCTGTACTTACGGTGATTTTTGCAGGAATAGCAGTCCCGTTGTTGCCGTATCTTCTCTCATTTGCCGCAGGAGCAATGATATATGTTGTAACCGAAGAGCTTATTCCGGAATCACAAAACGGCAAACATTCCAACATCGGAACAATCGGTGTTGCAATTGGATTTACGCTGATGATGGTTCTTGATGTTGCTCTCGGATAAATTTTTTATAAAATCGGAAAATTTCACTCTGCAAATTCTTGACAAATTTGTCATATATTATATAATTAATGGTAAAGTTGTTGTGTAAAACAACTTAAATATATGTACATTTGTGCATATGAGCGTTAAAGGAGGACTTTATATGTTGAAAGTATTCAAGAACGAAAAATTATGGTGTGCAGTTGCAGGCGCAGCAGCAGTAATCGTAGGCAAAAAGATACTTAAAGCAGATAAAACCCGCAGTCTTGCAGTTACAGGTCTTGCAAAGGGTATGAAGCTTCAGAAAGATGCAAAGGCAGCTTTCCAGAATATGAAGGATGAAGCTTCGGATATCTGCTATGATGCTAAAACAGAGGCAGGTATTCACGAAGATGCTGCCGCTGAAGAAGTGACAGAATAATGAGATTTAAAATTGTCTATGACAAGCCGCAGAGAATTCGTTTTCGCTGCGGCGCATATGCATTTGATAAGGAGTATGAGGGGGCAATCTATAATCTTGTGACCGCATCTCCTTATGTGAATTCGGCACAGGTAAGTTCTGCAAACGGCGGTATTCTTGTCAATTACACAAAGGGCAGCAGAAGTAAAATTATTGACCTTGTAAGAGCAATTAATGTAAAAACTCTTAAAAAGAATGAACCGAGTGCAGAATTTGGAATTCAGAAGATTGACAGCGATTTTCATGACAATCTTTTCACTCTTGTCGCAAAGCACTATCTTTCAAAGATGTTCCTTCCTGCTCCGATAAGAACGGCAATCACTCTTTACAGAAGTGCAAAATATATTAAAAAGGCTCTCAAAACTCTTTGGAACGGTAAACTTACCGTAGATGTGCTTGACGGTGCATCTGTTGTGGCATGCTTGTGTCAACGCAAGTTCAAAACAGCCGCAACGGTTATGTTTATGCTCAGAATATCGGGCTTGCTTGAAGAATATACTCACGCAAGAACAAAGGCGGTTCTCACAGACAGCCTCGCAATCAAGACCGACAGGGTATGGCTTGTTACCGATGATGGTGATGTTCTCATTCCGATTGAGGATCTGCGTGTCGGCGACAAAATCCGTGTTCAAACAGGCAAGGTTATTCCTGTTGACGGTGTTGTTGCAGACGGTGAGGCAACCGTAAACGAGTCGTCAATGACAGGCGAGCCGTTGCCTGTATTAAAGCGTGAGGGAATTTCCGTTTATGCAGGTACGGTAATCGAAGAGGGCAGTATTGTTGTAACAGTCCGTCAGCTTGCGTCAAACACTAAAATCAGCAAGATTATTGAGCTTATCGGCAATTCCGAGGAACTCAAGGCAGGCGTTCAGAGCCGTGCCGAAGCTCTTGCCGACAGAATTGTTCCGTTCAGCTTTATCGGATTTTTCGCAACTCTTATCTTCACCAAAAACATCACAAGGGCAGTTTCACTTCTTATGGTTGACTACTCCTGTGCAATCAAGCTGTCAACCCCTATTGCCGTAATTTCGGCTGTCAAAGAGGCGGCTGACAACGATATTACAATCAAGGGCGGAAAGTATCTTGAGGCCTTTGCAAATGCTGACACAATCGTGTTTGATAAGACAGGTACGCTCACAAACGCAGAGCCTGTTCTTGAAAAGGTTGTTGCATTCGGCGATTATACCGAGGACGAGGTTCTCAGAATCTCAGCCTGTCTTGAAGAGCATTTTCCGCACAGCGTAGCAAATGCCGTTGTAATCGGTGCTGAAAAACGAGGAATTTCTCACTCCGAGGAGCATACAGAGGTTGAGTATGTTGTTGCCCACGGTATTGCAACAACACTTCACGGTAAGCGTGCAATAATCGGCAGTAAGCATTTTGTTGTTGAGGACGAGAATGTTACCGTTACAAAGGAACAGCAGAATATTATTGACGAAAAGTCCGGCTCATGTTCCGTGCTTTACCTTGCAATCGGCGGTGAACTTTCGGGTGCATTGTGCATCAGCGATCCGCCTCGAAAAGAAGCAAAACAGGCAATTGATATGCTCAAAAAACAGGGCATAAAGAATGTTGTTATGCTCACGGGCGACAGCTACAGAGCCGCAAAGGCGACTGCCGCAATGCTCGGAATTACCGACTATAAGTGTCAGGTTCTCCCCGAGGATAAGCACAGATATGTTGAAGAAATGAAGCAGAACGGTCAGAAGGTAATTATGGTCGGTGACGGTATCAACGATACTCCGGCACTTGCCGCCGCAAATGTTTCGGTTGCAATGAACGATGCGTCCGACATTGCCCGTGAAACTGCGGATATTACCATAAAAGGCTCTGATTTGCGTGCGCTTGTGCGTGTTCGCAAGTTGAGCAAAGACCTTATGAAACGAATCAACAAAAACTATCGTTTCATAATTGCTTTCAATTCGGCACTTTTGCTTTCAGGCTTTATGGGCGTTATTCAGCCGTCGGTTTCGGCATTTTTGCATAATGCGTCAACTATGATGATTTGTGCAAAGAGTATGACTCCGCTGACAAAGAAAAATGATAAAGGCAAAGCTTTGTCGCTCCCCGAAAAAGCAGAGCAGTAATTTTAGTGAATATTTATAAGTAAATATTTCAAAAAACAACCGTTGTCAGGTTTAATCCCGACAGCGGTTTTGTGCTTGATTAAGCGGATTTTTTTACTTTTACATACGCATAGATGTAGGCAACGGCAATGCTTATCAGAAGAATTGCAACCATAATAAATGTTGAATTGATTCCCTTTATGAATGAGCTTTCAATGATTGTCAAAACTCCGGTAACTACAAAGGCAATTCCGCTGGCTCGGTTTGATTCATACCACGCCAAGTCACTGCTTTGAGTCCATGATGTTTTTACTCCGATAAACGAATTTCGTTTTGTTTTCGGAAGAAAGTTGCCTGCAATAATCAACATTAAACCCATAACCGTATTTATAATGAACGGCACATTATCTGTAAAAGTTGTGCTGTCGGGCTTTAAAATTGCCAGAATGAGAAACATCAATTGAAGAATATTGAAAGCCGCAATGATTGATGTCACAAGTATCGCAGTGATTTTTACATTGTTATTTATCTTTTCAACGCTGTTTGTGCTGTATTTAGTATATATCTTGGTATACACCATGTAAAATGCATACATAAACAGAATGATTGCAGGGAAAATGAAGTTTTCATATTTTGAACCGTAACGGTCAACAGCACCGCTTGCGTTGTAGTGCATGGGAACGGTGTCATTCATAAAGAATAAAAATACGGAAGTAAGCAAAGTGGGCAATATGGAAAGTGCAAGCATAATTTTATTCAGCTTTTTCATAAAATCAACTCCTAAAATTGTTTAAGCCACATTATGAGTTCGTCAAACAGGGTTGTGTTAAGCTCATAATAAACATAATTTTTTTCTTTTGATTCAATCACCAGGTCGTTTTTCTTCAACAGATTGAGGTGATATGAAAGCGATGCAGGTGAAATTCCAAGTTCTTCGGCAATGTCGCCTGCAATCATTTTCTTGCCTTTCAGCATTGTCAGAATATTTCTTCTTATCGGATCTGAAAGTGCTTTAAGTGTACCGTTCAGTGACAAGCAGATACCTCCTCACAAAGTCCTGTTACAGCTATTTAAAAAATATTTTAAATAGCTTGTAGCTTTATTATAGCCTGATTTACCGAAAAGTCAAGAACTATTTAAAAATATTTTTAAATAGCTTTAAAATATCTCTGACGAATATTGCAGAAAAAAATAAAAAATTTCTCTTGATTTTCTTTGTTGAGTGGTATATAATAATACTCAGTTAGCAGAGGCTAACTCTTTTGAATAAATCATGTGGACTTCCCTTGCGGGTACCGAAAGCCTTTACTCGGGAGGATGTGCTTACCTCTCGAGAGGGTTGTCTGCAAGAAAAAAGTTAGGAGAATTATAATGACTTATTTAGAAATTGAAAAAGTAGTCGGCAGAGAAATTCTTGACTCCCGTGGCAATCCGACAGTTGAGGCAGAGGTAACACTCGTTGACGGTACTGTTGCAAGAGGTACTGCCCCAAGCGGTGCGTCAACAGGCGAATTTGAGGCACTTGAACTCCGTGACGGCGACAAGTCAAGATATCTCGGCAAGGGTGTTTCAAAAGCAGTTGAAAATATTAACACAGTAATTAATGATACAGTTGCAGGTATGGATGCGTCAGACATTTATGCAGTTGACAAGGCTATGATTGAGGCTGACGGCACAAAGGACAAGTCAAAGCTTGGCGCTAACGCAATTCTTGCCGTTTCAATTGCAACAGCAAGAGCAGCCGCAACAGCACTCGATATTCCGCTTTACAGATTCCTCGGCGGTATCTCGGGCAACAGACTCCCTGTTCCTATGATGAACATCCTCAACGGCGGTGCTCATGCCGCAAACACAGTTGATGTTCAGGAATTTATGATTATGCCTGTAGGCGCACCGTCATTCAAGGAATGTTTGCGCTGGTGTGCAGAAGTTTTTCACGCACTTGCTTCCCTCCTCAAATCAAAGGGACTTGCAACATCAGTAGGTGACGAAGGCGGTTTTGCTCCGAACCTTGCAAGTGATGAGGAGGCTATTCAGTATATTCTTGAGGCTGTTAAGAATGCCGGCTATGAGCCGGGCAAGGACTTTATGATCGCTATGGACGCCGCATCATCGGAATGGAAGGGCGAGAAGAAGGGCGAATATGTCCTTCCAAAGGCCGGCACAAAGTTCACATCGGCAGAACTTATTGAGCATTGGAAAAAGCTTGTTGAAAAGTACCCAATTATCTCAATCGAAGACGCTCTTGACGAGGAGGACTGGGAAGGCTGGCAGCAGCTTACAAAGGAACTCGGTGACAAGGTTCAGCTTGTCGGCGATGACCTCTTTGTTACAAACACAGAAAGACTTGCAAAGGGTATCAAGTTTGGCTGCGGTAACTCAATTCTTATCAAGCTTAACCAGATTGGTTCGGTTTCGGAAACTCTTGAGGCTATCAAAATGGCTCACAAAGCCGGTTACACAGCAATTTCTTCACATCGTAGCGGTGAAACGGCAGATACAACAATTGCCGACCTCGCAGTTGCTCTTAACACTTGCCAGATTAAGACAGGTGCTCCGAGCCGTTCAGAGCGTGTTGCGAAGTACAATCAGCTTCTCAGAATTGAAGAACTCCTCGGTGACAGCGCAGTTTATCCCGGTATGGACGCTTTCAATGTTAAAAAAGATTGATTAATAAGACAGTTTGTTTTCATAAATATTTTCTCTAATGTTACAAAACAGAGTCGTTTTTTCGGCTCTGTTTTGTTTTTGCTGAAAACTCAGAATAACAAAATATTGACAATTTGCAAATTTTCATCAAAACGGTTGTGTTCTTAAAACAGTCAATAATAATCGGATAATGTGAAATACTTATTATTTGGTTATAAAATTATGCTGTAATAAAATAGGACAAAATCAATACTGTGCATTGTGTAAAGTTTTTTCAAAACAAAAGCGTCTTTATTTCGTCATTCCTATACATTTACATTCACAAATCGCTGTGCTATAATCTAGTGCAGAAGTACCGCACCGCTTGGCAGTGCGGTACTTCTCAGGGTTTCAGTCTAATGACTGAAATCCAGAGGAGCTATCGCTCCTTTGCACAGATTGCAATCTATCGCACACTCTGCTCCTTGCAAGCAAAGCAGAGTGTTGCTCTGATTTAAATCTGTTTGCTATATACAATATACTCTGCATTTGAACAATAAAATCAGAGTGTTGCCAAGACTTAAATTTAAACGAAAAAGATATTAAAAACATAAAAATTTTTGATAAGAAGTGTGAATGTTATGAATGGTTCAAAATCTGTTAGAAATCTGACTCAGGGAAAAATTTCAAGTCAGATTTTATTTTTTGCAATTCCCGTAATAATCGGCAACCTTTTACAGGAGCTTTACAATGTTGTCGATACGCTGATTGTCGGTCAGACTCTCGGTGAAATAAAGCTTGCGGCTGTCGGTTCAACTAGTTCGCTCAACTTTTTTGCACTCGGATTTTTCATAGGACTTTCCGCCGGCTGTTCGGTAATCACTTCACAGCATTTCGGTGCAAACGATATGGAACGGGTGAAAAAGAGCGTTGCCGCCCACATAATAATTGGCGTTGTGTCGGCTGTTGTGCTTACTGTTTCGTTTGTACTTCTTGTTAATCCGCTGCTTACAATGCTCGGAACAACCTCGGATACATTCGAGTACGCAAGCAGATATCTTACAATAATTTACCTCGGAATCCCCGCAACAATGCTCTACAACCTTACGGCATCACTTCTGCGTTCGGTTGGTGACAGCAAAACTCCGCTTTATCTGTTGCTCTTTTCATCCGTAATGAATGTGGGACTTGACCTGTTATTTATCATAGTGTTCAGGTGGGATGTTTCGGGTGCGGCAATTGCAACGGTAATCTCTCAGCTTGTGTCGGCGGTTCTCTGTTGCGTGTACATTTTTTTCAAGGTGAAAATGCTTTTGCCGAACAGAAACAGCTTTAAAAATTTGACTTCAACTGTACGGGACGAGCTAAAAGTCGGTTTCCCAATGGGACTTCAAAACTCAGTAATTTCAATCGGAATGATGGTTTTGCAGTATTTCGTAAATCAGTTCGGTTCATATGCCGTTGCCGCCTACACAATCGGCAACCGTGTTCAGCTCCTCATCCAGAATCCGATGAACTCAATGAGTACGGTTATCGCAACATTTGCAGGTCAGAACGAGGGCGCAGGAAGATATGACAGAATCAAAAAAGGCGTCAATTTTTGCTTGTTGATCTGTATTGTATATTCAATTGTAATAGGTGCGGTTTCAATGATTTTTGCTCAGCCGATAACAGGAATCTTCACAAGCGGAAGCTCACAGCAGACTATTGATTATTCCGTTCAGTTTATCTTCTGGAACTGCCCGTTTGAGTGGTCGCTTGCAATGCTGTTTATATACCGTGGAACAATTCAGGGACTTAAAAACGGCATTGTGCCTATGATTGGTTCGCTTATCGAAGTTGTTATGCGAATTATGATGCCCGTCATTTTCAGTTCTGTAATAGGTTACGCATCAATCTGCGTTGCCGGTCCTGCCGCATGGACAGGAAGTATGCTCCTTATGATTGCGGTTTATTATGTTAAAATAAGAAAACTTTCAAAGACGAAAACTGTTGTGGCAAATTAATCCTTTATGTGGTACAATATTTCCTGTGATTATAATAACGAAAGGGATTTTTATGATTTGCTTTAAAAAAGTCACAAAACAACTTGATGATTATAAATCTGTAAAAGAATTATACTTTTCCGCATTTCCTGCCGTTGAGAGAGTACCGTTTTGGCTTTTGATGAAAAAATCAAAAAATGACGGTGCAGATTTCTACGCAATTTATGATGAAGAAAAGTGGATTGGACTTATCTATGCAATCACGGACGGCGAAGTTGTCTATGTGTACTACTATGCAATTTCCGAAAAGGAGAGGGGACACGGAATCGGAGTCGCCGTGCTTGATGAATTTAAAAATTTGTATAAGGACAAAAAGATTTTTCTTGCAATTGAACAGCTTGAAGAAGAAAATGCCCCCAATCAAAAACAGCGAATGAGTCGTTATAAATTCTATCAGCGTTGCGGATTTTTAAGGCTGAATGCAAAGATTGTTGAGGCGAAAATAACATTTGATGTTATGGCATACGGCGGTGAAGTCAACCCCGAAAGCTATAACAAAATGATGAAAAAATATCTCGGCAAAATTATGTCGCACTTCATTAAAACAGAAATGAAGGGCAGCGGAAAATATTTTGAATAATAAAAACACCGACAGGTTAGCTTTTGGTCTAATCTGTCGGTGTTGTTTTTTATAAGATTTATTATTTTGTACAGCGGTTGCCGGATGTTATGGATTTGCGTGCGTTGATTTTATTGCCGACAAATTCGAAGAGTTTAAGTCTTAAAAGCTCAATTACGCAACAGCCTGCGAATATGAGGAGGATTGTTATAATTACAATCGGAATGTAAATCAGGGTGTCATAGAGGTGCTTATTGCTGAAGTTTGCAACATTCCACAGACAATCACGAACATACGGATTTTCGTGGATTGCATATATACCGAGCGTTGTGCCGGCTACTGTATTGACAAATTTTGAACTGAAATTGAAATCTCTGAAAAAGAGAACCAACATCGCCGATTCGGCGAGGACAATCGGGTTGTTGAACATACCGAATGCCGGCTTGTATTGTGGAAAAACAGATGCCAATACAAAATCCAATACGCAAAGGCCGACGAAAATGCCGAGATAGCGGAAATTCGGTTTTCTTTTCTCAAGTGGTTTCTGCTTTACAAACAACCTCAGATAACCGCCGATTATGTACATCAAAAGGAATCCGCCAAGACTCTTGCCCATATAAGGATCAAGTATTTTGTTGACGCTGATCACATTGTTTATTCCGTGAATTTCCGCAAGCGTTGACCATAGACTTACTGCCACAAAAACAATTCCCATAAAGTAGAGGTAATGTTTTTTAGAAAGTGACGCAAGCATTTTGTTGAGAAATGGGCTGAGCAGAAGAATAATCAAATAATTGCTCAGAAAATACCAAGTTCGTGACATTAGCGGAGTGAACGCCTTTATAACTGAATTTATATTTATGAGCGACGGATCGCTTATGAAGAAAATTATCGAAAGTATAATCGAGTAAAAAATCATTGCACCGTAGATTTTTCCGCCACGCCGTATGGTCTTTTTTATATCAAACTGCGAGGTTATCATGAAGTAGCCGCTTATCATAATAAACACATCAACAGGGGTTCTGCATAATGACCATACAAATGTCACCAATATACCGTCAATATCGCCTGCGGCCTTTGATGCGTCATGAAGTAATCCGTACTGATACGCATGCAAAAAAATTATCTGTATCATTGCAATAATTCGCAGTAACTCAATACCGGACTGTCGTTTGATTTTGCTCATTTTTAAATCCTCCGTAAACGGAAATCCCAAAAAGTACGGGATTTGTGTCTGTCAATTTCTGACAGGAACTTCGTTTTCTTAACAATTTTCGTAAAATTTGCAACATTGCTACAAATACCAATTATACCATAATTTGCCTGTTATAACAATTTATGCGGTGTAGTATTTCAAGAGAAAAAACAAGTAATTTTTAAACAATATATACAAAATTTGTACATATGTACAAAAAGCAATAAAAGTATATTGAGCTTGAGAAGTATTGGCAAAACAAAAACGGTCAGCAAAAAACTGACCGCTTAAATATTATTTTAATTTGTCTTTGTTAACCTGTTGCTGATACTTGATGATTTCGTTGTAAATTCTTTCACAGTTGTTGTGATCGTCAAACTGATAGAAATCTTCAACTCTTTCAACATACTTTGGCTTCATTTTACAGCCGTTTTCCATATACTCGCAGAGCAGGTCAACAAGCTGGTCGCTTTCGGTACAAATTTCTCCGAATCCCATTGTATCATAGAAGAATCCGCCGTCATCATAGTGCGCAGGAAGCTGTGACGGATGGAAATATACAAGCGGTTTCTTCATATAAGCAAAGTCAAACTGAACGCCCGAATAGTCTGTTACCATAAGGCTTGACTCCTGAAAAGCTGTTTCGTAGTTGAAATCGCCAACCGATGAAACAACCTCAACATACGGATCGGGGATAAAGTCGTTAACCTGTGAGCTTAAAATCGGATGAAGAACATACTTAATCTTATAGCCTGTACGCTTTGCCGTATCAATCAACTTTTTATTATTGATAAGGTCGTTGTAGATTTTATAATAGGTTGTGTGCTTGAATTCGGGATTGTAAGCTCTCTGTTCACCCTCGCTTGTTGTAACAGGCATTGCATTGTACATACGCCAGGTGGGTGAAAGCAGAATCTGCTTTTTATCGTTATTGATAAGTCCGTCATATCTGCCGATGCCTGTCATCTTGAGAATGTCAAAATCCTGATAGTTGTAAACATGGTTGCTCAGGTTTTTGTACTCATACTTTGACGCAAGGAAGTACATCTGTGTGTTGTCAACAATTCTCTGCTGAGCCATTGCACACTTCTGAACCGAAAGTCCGTGCTGTAAGCACATTGAAGGGAAGTTGCACAAACCTCTGATGAATCTTGAACGATCCATACTGTAGCCGTTGAACGGGAATACATTTGAGTTTGTAATGAGCGCAATATCGGTATTGAGAAACAGCATTTTGTGCTTGAATGAACGGTTCTTGACAGGCTTGAGTCCGTCAGCCTTTAGTCGCTTGTAATCGGAAGTGTTTTTGTCAATGATATAGTATCTTGAAATGCCGTCCTTTTTGTCTGCACAATATCTGTAAAGATATTCACAGCTGTCACCGCCCTTGTACAGCTTATCGTACATGAGCCAGATTTTCTTGTTCTTGAAGAAAGGTCTTGTAAGCCAATACTGAATTCTTGTAATGAAGCTGCGTTTACTCTCCATGAAAACATAGGGGAGGAACTTGAGTTCTCTCTTGAATGTATCCATAGCAGATGCATGGCAGATTACAATTGTGCTTGAGTTGTCAATATAGGCAACATACTTGTTGAATCTCCAGTAGGAGTTCTTTGGCTTGATTGTAAACTTAGACCAATGGTGCAGGAATGAAAGCTTGAGCGGAATAATTGAATCCTTGTATCTTGCAAAGAATGCAACCGTCTGCTGAGGCTTTTCGGGATCAAGCTCAAGCTCAAGGTGGAAGGTGAATTTCTTGTACGCACTGATGCCGAAATATTTTGTCAGAGAATAGCGGTCTGTGTTTGTAAGAACCTGTCTTTTGTCGCCAAATTGAACATAAAGCTCAAAATCTTCAAGGTCAAAAACCTGTCTGAACGAGCCGTCAATAACAAGCTTGCCGTCGCGGTAGTCCATAACATGCATACCGACTCTCTGGTCTGTAAGCTTAGAAATATAGACATTGTTGCAGTTGAGGTAAACCTCTTTTTTGCCCTCGGAATATTCAAAAGGCATATCCTTGAAAACACAATTGTGCTTTATCATATAGAACATCTCGGCGGCTTCCTCGCTGTAGCCGAGAGAAACATACTTGTCTTTGTTAAGAACAAAACCGTCATTTGCAAACTTAAAACATTCTCTTGCTGTTTCAAAGAAAACCGCAAGCTCTTCATCGTTCATATTACGCTTGTTGCGGTTGTTCATATTTGCAAGGAACTTTGTTGTAATATTGAAAACAATATAGAACTGAATAAACAGCGGAATATTTCCGTCCCTGTCCTTGCTGTCATTGATGAGAGGCTTTAAGAAGTTGTTAAGCGAATCTGTGTACCAGTCCTTATAGTTTGTGGGAACATAGTACATAAAGTCATCGCTTACAGGCATAAAGTAGTCAAATTCAATCTCGTCAAGATATACATACTCCGGATAATCAAGCTGAATTCTGAGTGCAAAATCGTCTGCGCTTTCGTACTTGAGCTTGTTGTTCATTTTGTATGATTTGAAAATTTCAGTTCTGTAAAAAGTACCCGTAAGCTCAAGATTGATGAGGTTGGGATTATCAAAAAGGTTGACAACGCTTGATTCAAGCTGACCTTTGTTAAGTCTGAATTCCTTTTTCTCTCTGAAAACAGGGTTTACGCAAAATCTGTGACCGGCAACAAAAGGAATTTTTTCCTTTTTGTTGAACACCTTAATGCAACTTTCAAAATAGTTATCGCTGAAAGTGTCGCCGCAATTGCACACCATGATATATTTGCCTGTTGCTTTTGACGCAGCAAGGTTGCAGGCATCGGCAAAGCTTTTAACCGACTTTGCATAAATCACCTTGCACATTGACATACTGCCGCTTGCAATTTTGCCTGAAGTTTTGTCTGTTGCGTCAACAATAAGCACTTCAATGTTCTCTTGATTAATATTCTTTTGCTCGGATATTGATGACAGAGTATCTATTAATTTGTTATTGCTCTCAAGAAAGGGGACAATAACAGAAACAACTATACCGCTCATAGTACCTCCAGAAAAAAATTATCTCATTAGATTATACCACAGTTAGTGAAAAATGCAAACTTTTCTTTGATATTGTATGTCGCAAATTTGCGGAAAACAAGGTAATATGTTGAAATTTTAATAAGCAGTAATAAAAAAACAGGCGACAGCCCGAAAACTGCCGCCCGTCAATTGTAATAAAATTAAAAGCTGTCGTCATAAACGGCACGGCAACCGCCGATGAATTTAGGACGAGTTCTTGCGGCAAGCAGAATTGCCTGTCCGATATGGTCAATGCCGAGTCTTACGGGTACGGCAACTCTTTTAAGGTGCATGCCGATAAGTGTTCCGCCGATGTCAAGACCGGCGTCAGCCTTGATTTCTTCAAGCGCAACGGGATCTTTGAATGTTTTGTATGCTGTTGTGGCAAACGAACCGCCTGCCTTTGGCTGTGGAACAACATTCACGATTTCAGCGTTCGGAACAGCCTCTCGCTCAACGATGATTGCACGATTGAGGTGTTCACAGCATTGTGCGGCAAGGTAAATTTTTCTTTCGCAAAGCACTTCGTATATACCCTTGAAAACAGCCTGAGCGGTTTCAAGACTTGAATTGTGTCCGATAGTTCCGCCTGCAACCTCGCTTGAAGAACAGCCGATTACAACAATACTGCCCTCTTTAAGCTTGGCAACATCGCAAAGCTCATTACAAGCCTGTTTTGCCTGAGCATAAATTTCTTCATACATATATGTCAACTCCTTGGTTATGTGAATTTTATTCTGATTATATTATACCATTCTTTTTGCAAAGTACAAGTTTTTAATGCAAATGACAGCAAAAGACATAGAAATGTTAAAATGGTTCTTGAAATTTTAGATATATAGGTGTATAATAAGACAAATAGATTTATTCTGCAAGTGTTTAAGAAATTTCAGAGCTTTACAATAATCTTATATAACAACATAAAACTGATAATTACTTTCGTTCATATTTACTCCCGAAAAGGTTTGCGGTCAATTTTGGTCGCAAGCCTTTTTGCTTTGTTTACATTAATTTTTTAATGTGGTAAAATAAATGTTGAAGGTTTCGGCAAAACGAAATTGCACAAGGTATTTTTATATGATTGGAAGATGAAATTATGTGTGAAGTAACAATAAGACGGGCAAAATTTAAAGATATACCGCAGCTTGACAAGCTCCTTTTTGAGGTTCACAAGATTCACAGCGATATCCGCCCCGACCTTTTTACAGTCGGTGAGAAGAAATACACAGACGAGGAGCTTGAGCGAATAATTGTTGATGAGCAAAAACCGATTTTTGTTGCAGAACATAACGGAAAAGTAAAAGGATATGCTTTTTGTATTTTCAAACAAAATCTTGAAAGCAAGTCGGTCACAAATATAAAAACCCTGTATATTGACGATTTGTGTGTTGACGAGGATACAAGAGGGATGCATATAGGAACAAAGCTGTATAACCATGTTATTGATTTTGCCCGAAAAAGCGGTTGTTATAATGTTACGCTAAATGTGTGGGCAGGCAATGACGGTGCAATGAAATTTTACGAGCGTATCGGTTTTAAGGTTCAAAAAATCGGTATGGAAACAATTCTCTAAAAGAAATATATAAATTTTCGGGTATGGTGATAAGATGAAAAAAATTGCAGTCGGTATTCTGGCTCATGTCGATTCGGGAAAAACTACGCTTTCAGAGGCTCTGATGTACTCTTCCGGCAACATAACAAAGCTTGGTCGGGTTGACCACAGGGATTCGTTTCTCGACACTTTTTCGCTTGAGCGTGACCGTGGAATTACAATTTTTTCAAAACAGGCGGTTATGAAGTACAACAACACGGAATTTACTCTGCTTGACACACCCGGTCATGTTGATTTTTCGGCAGAAGCAGAGCGTACACTTCAGGTGCTTGACTACGCAATCCTTGTAATCAGCGGAACTGACGGCGTTCAAAGTCACACCTGCACACTTTGGAAGCTGCTCAAAAAGTACGATGTGCCGTGTTTTATCTTCGTCAACAAAATGGATCTTGACGGTGCGGACAAGCTTTCCGTTATGGCACAGCTGCGTACAGGGCTTGACGAAAACTGCGTTGATTTTACCTATCCGAACTCCGACGGCTTTCGTGAAAGTGTTGCCGTATGTGATGAAAAAATTCTTGAAAAATATTATGAAACAGATGCCGTTGAAAAAACCGACATAACAGATGCCATTAAGGAACGCAAAATCTTTCCGTGTATGTTTGGTTCGGCACTCAAACTTGACGGTGTAAAGGCATTTTTGAATCTGCTTGACGAATACACGGTTATGCCCTCTTACGGTGCTGAGTTCGGTGCAAAGGTCTATAAAATTGCAGAGGACAATCAGGGCAACCGCCTTACATTTATGAAAATTACCGGCGGAAGTCTTAAAGTGCGTGAGGTTCTCCAAAGCGAAAAAAATACCAATGCCGAAAAGGTAAACAGAATAAGAATTTATTCGGGTGAGAAATTCACAGCCGTTGAGGAGGCTGTTGCAGGAACCGTTTGTGCGGTAACGGGAATAACATTCACTTCATCGGGTGACGGCTTGGGTGTTGAGAAAAATTCCGGAGTTCCCGTACTCGAACCTGTCCTTACTTACAAGGTTGAATTAGAGGACGGGACAGACGCCCACACGGCTCTCACAAAGCTGAAAACGCTTGAAAACGAAGATCCTCAGCTAAATGTTGTGTGGAACAGCAGACTCGGTGAAATCCACATCCGCCTTATGGGTGAAATTCAGCTTGAGGTGCTGAGATGCATAATAAAAGAGCGTTTCGGTATGAATGTATCGTTCAGCACAGGCAGTATAATCTATAAAGAAACAATCGAAAACACGGTTGAGGGTGTCGGTCATTTTGAGCCGTTAAGACACTATGCAGAGGTTCATCTCCTTTTGAAACCCGCAAAGCGTGGCAGCGGAATTACAATTAATTCCCGTTGCAAAGAGGACTTGCTCGACCGCAACTGGCAAAGGCTGATTCTTACTCACCTCTGCGAAAAAACACATCTCGGTGTGCTGACAGGCTCGCCGATTACAGATATTGAAATCACACTTGTTTCGGGAAAAGCTCACGCAAAGCATACCGAGGGAGGAGATTTCAGACAGGCAACCTACCGTGCCGTAAGACAGGGACTGCGCTCGGCAAAGAGCATTCTGCTTGAGCCTGTTTATGATTTTACGCTTGAAGTGCCTAATGAAAATGTGGGACGGGCAATGTCAGATATTCAGCGGATGAGCGGTACTTTCAATTCTCCCGAAGCCAAGGGAGAAAATTCCGTTCTCACAGGTACTGCACCCGTGTCCGAAATGGGTAACTACACAAAAGAAGTTATGCAGTACACTCACGGCAGAGGCAGACTTTCGTGCAGTCTTAAAGGCTATGAGCCGTGCCACAACAGCGATGAAGTTATTGCACAAATCGGCTACGATTGTGATGCCGATGTTGACAATCCATGCGGTTCTGTGTTCTGTTCTCACGGAGCAGGCTACAATGTGCCGTGGAATGAGGTCGGCGAGCATATGCATCTGCCGAGTATTCTCGATGCTCCGAAAGACGATGAAATCGGCACAAACAGCGAAAACGCTTTTGCAAAGTGCAAAACTCAGGACGATATTTTTGCTCTCGACAAGGAGCTTATGCAGATTTTTGAACAGACCTACGGCCCTGTGACACGCAGAAAACACGCTCCCGAAAAGCGTCATGTCAAGGCGGTTTCGTCAATTGACAAGGCGGCTGAAAAGTATAAAAAATCCCCCGTGTATGACGGCACGGAGTATCTGCTTGTTGACGGCTACAATGTTATTTTTGCGTGGGAACACCTCAAAGAGCTTTCCAAAAGAAGTCTTGACGGTGCAAGGCACGCTCTGATAAACATTCTCTGCAACTATCAGGGCTACAGTAAGTGCAACCTTATCCTCGTGTTTGATGCGTACAAGGTAAAGGGTGAACACAGAGAGGTTGAAACCGTGAATAATATCAGCATTGTATATACCAAAGAGGCAGAAACCGCCGATATGTTTATTGAGAAAACCTCTCACAAGCTTGCCAAAACCAACAAGGTGCGTGTTGTAACATCCGACGCACTCGAACAGATGATAATTCTGGGAAACGGTGCGTTGCGTGTTTCATCAAGAGCATTTTTAGAAGAGGTTAGACAAGCCGAAAATGAAATCAGAGAAATAATAAATTCTTCAAACGAATTAAACAACAATATGAATTAGTTTTTAAGCATAATAATAAGCCGACAGATACAGCGATTGTATTCTGTCGGTTTTTTTAATTTCTGTTAGGTTTGTTTTTTTCAAGCAAAAGTGCAAAATCTATCAGCAGTTTGTTTTCGTCCGAAGAAAGATTTTTGGTTATTTCTGCAAGCTGTTTTATTGTGGCGTTATTGTTAAGTTCAAATTCACCAATCAGCAAATCATCGGGAGAAACTTCAAGGGCATTGCATACCTTTATCATACATTCAAGTGACATTGCAACAGAACCTGTTTCAAGGTGTGACATATGAATTGTTGAAATATCAATAATTTCCGCAAGCTGTGCCTGCGTGAACCCTTTTTGCTTTCTGTATTTTTTAATTCTGTTACCTATTTCTTTAAGGTTTAGCATTGTTTATCACCAAGTAAATATTATCTTTTAAAAGGATAAAAATAAATAAATTATTAAAGATAGTATTGCTTTTAAAAGGATAGTATGCTATAATAAATACAAATTATTACTGAGGGTGATATGTTGTGTTTTGTAGTAATTGCGGCGAGAAAATTGAGGACAGTTCTTCTTTTTGTAAAAACTGCGGTGCAAAGATTACAAATAATGACAAAACCGAGCGAGTTCAGCTGAAATGCAAGGAATGCGGCGGCGTGATGACAGCCGACAGCAGTAACAAAACCCTTCATTGCCCATATTGCGGTTCAGACGAAGTTATAGTGTACGGTGATGCAGTTGAGGTTGAACGAATAAAAAACGATACCTATAAGGAAATGGAATACAAAAAATGGGAGAGAGCAGACGAAAAGGAGCGGAAAAAAGAAAAGGAAAAAGCTGATGAAGCGTACAGAAAAAGCGGATTTGGCATTGTTGCAATAATCGGTGCTATTGTTTCTGCGCTCTTTTTAATCGGTTCATACAGTATTAACAGATGGGGCAATGTTGTTGTAACGGCAATTCAGCTTTTACTGTTTGTTGCCTCAGTTTTTATCAGAAAAGATATAATAAAATGCTCAAACAGAGGAATACCTGCCTTATTGACAACTATAGGTTTATTGTTGATAATTCCCTTTTTAATTTTAAGCAAATAAACAGAATTATTCTGTTATTATAAAGGAGAGTAAAATCATGAAAAAGAAAAAATTATTTGCCGTTGCGGCAATGTCGCTTGCAATACTTATGACTGCATCATTGTCAGGCTGCGGAAAAGACAGCAGTTCAGAAGATGATGCGAAGGAGTCAACATCCGTAGTGTCGGAAATTTCAGATGAATCAAGTGATGTTGAGTCCGAACCCGAAACCGAAAAGCCTAAAAAGGAAGAAAGTTCAAAGAAAGAGCAAAGCTCCAAAAAACAGGAGAGCAAAAAGGAACAAAGCTCCAAAAAAGAGAGTTCAAAGGAAGAAAGCTCCGAAAGTGAAGAAGTTTCTTCATCATTCAAAGAAACAATGGACGAGTACGAAGAGTTTATGGACAAGTATGTTGATTTTATGAAAAGCTATGATGCGAATGATGTAACAATGCTTTCCGAATATACCGAACTTTTGAGTCAGTACACCACATATATGGACAAGGTTTCAAAAATTGATGAGGACGAACTTTCATCGGCTGACCTTGCATATTATCTTGATGTTACAAACAGAGTAAATAAAAAACTTCTTGAGGTTCAATAAAATAAGCAAGCCGACAGATACAGCGATTGTATTCTGTCGGCTTTGTTGTTTTTAATAATGTAAAATCAAATTTCTTCTTCCGTGTCATCATCGGGTTCATCGTAATCGTCACGGTCATTTCTGTGGCGTTTAAAGCTTGCGACTGCCGTACCGCCGGCGATAAGCAGAAGAATTATCGCAAAATCTGTAGGCATTGAACCGCCGTCCGATTCATCGGAGGTGGAGCTATTTTGTGTGTCTGTTTTGTCAGTTGCAAAAGCAAGGGTACTGCTCCAGAAAATCATCGTAAGAGCAAGCAAAAACGATACAAATTTTTTCACGACAACACCTCCGCAACATCTACACGAATTATACCATTATAATTCCAAATTAGCAATATTAAATTTGGGATATTAAATCAGCAATATATGTCAATGTTCACAGCAACTCTCCCTGTAGATTTTGTAGGGAAAGGGTTATACAATGAAGGAATTTTAATAAATAACAAAACAAGACAGCCGTAAACTGTCTTGTTTATATGTAATACTATTCGACTGCGTTGTTAATTGCCCTTATTCTGAGCGGTGAAACAATGCACAGAGTAACTTTTATCAACATTATGAAGATGAAAATTATGCTGTAAATATTGAATGTTTCAGCACCGCGAATTATGTCAAGAAGGGTATAAGCTCCGTAAGCAACCATAATCATAAAAGTAACAGCAGATGATATAATAATCAAGCCGTTTGCCATCGTGCTTTTACTGCGTATGGATTTGTAAACGAGATATACGGGCAATACCAACGATGCAATATCCATAATTTCAAAAATAACATATAAAACATAATTTCCTGACAATCTTGAGAAAGATGCAAAGGTTGTAAAAAGAGTGTTGAAAATGAATATGACCGGGTAGTCGCCGTGGATTGCCCAAAAAGAAGAATCTTCACAATAGTATGTGTTATACAAAAATGTCACTTGAATCCAAATGGCAAGCAGTAACAGAGTTGCAATGAGTACACCTTGTATAATTCCTGTGTACTTGAGAGTTTTATTGCTTTTCATAATCTCACCGCCTTTTAATCTCTTTTAACCGTTACAAAAATTAACCCAATTCTTACTATTAAATTGATTAGGTAAAATGCTAACAACAGTGCATTGTGACTGTAGAGAAACAAATACCCCAATGCAAAAAATAAGCCGTAAAATGATGACACAACTGTGTCGGGAATCATAAGAATAAGAATAATTGTATTTGCGAATTTTTTGTTTTTGAATACTGATTTGTATGTTAAAAACCAAAGCAGTGCGGGCATCAATATTAGTACAAAATTTTGAAACAGAATTGCCTGTACGGTGTAGGGGTGGTCAAAATAGAACTCTATGAGATAAAGCGGAGTTATTGCAAACATAGGTGCGTATATCGGCGGCTCGGATGTTATACAATGAATATTAAAACACACGATTGACCCTACAGTAAGCCACAATACAAAGAAAATCTGCCAAATTGCTGTTGCTTGATTTTTTGTAATTTCTTTCATAAAATCACCGCCTTTTGATTAATTACAATTTTTCTGTGTTTCTATTGTATTAATATTATAGCACAATGTAATTCAAAGTGCAATTGCAAAATAATCTGCCATGCAATTTCGTGCGATTTTTACAAAACAATAATCCAAAAAAGGTTCAGATTGACGGTAAAATTAGTTGCAATGAATAAATTGCAGTAAAACTTTTGTGCAAAATAAATGTGCAAAATAAAACCCGACAGCCACACATTGTACCGTGTGACTGTCGGGGAGAGAAGGATTTGTATTAACTTTAAATCAGAATCCCGTTGCAATGGTCAATTTCATGTTGAATAATCTGTGCGGTAAAGTCTGAAAAGCTGCGTTTTATCTGCTTGAAATTTTCGTTGAAATATTTTACTTTTATCGTTTTGTAACGAACTGTTTTGCGTTCGCCGTCAAGCGAAAGACAGCCCTCCTCGGTTTCAAATTCACCAAATTTGCTAATGATTTCGGGATTGAACATAACAAGATATTTTCCGTTGTCATTAATTGCGATTATCCTCTTTGCAACGCCTATCATGTTAGCCGCCATGCCCACACAACGGTCAAAATTTGCCCTAAGTGTGTCAAGCAAATCCTGTGCCGTCTGCAAATCTGCCTGTGTTGCGTCCTCCGACTTTCTCTGTAAAAACATAGGATCATGTACAATTTCTCTTACCATAACTCTGCCTCTTTCAGTTTCTAACCCGAGTATAACACATCGGTGTATTTAAAACAAGCCTTACTGTTCCGACTGAATATTGACCGCTGTCCATTCACCTTCTTTATTGATTACGGTAATTCGTGATTTTACGGGTTCGGTTGTCATCCAAAAAGTTCCGTCCTCTGTGTATAAATCCTTTGTGTATTCAATCCACATATATCCCGTGTCTGTGTAAAGCTTTGCGGAGTTCAATTCAACCTTAGCTTTGACTGTGTAATCGCCCTCAACACGGTCATATGAATAATACGCAAGTTCTCCGAATTTTCCTTTGGCGGTTTCATATTCACCGTTGAAATCAATAACATTTTTTATATCATTCAAAAGCGGTTCAAGCTGTTTTTGGTCCGATTGTGAATATCCCTTGTCAAATTCATTTAGCATTTCATCGCTGAAATATGGGCTTTTCGCTGTATCTGTGTTGTCAGCACCGTACATATAATTTGCCCCAATAATAATTAAGGGGATAAGAACAGCAACCAAAATAGCCGCAATTGCAACTTTAATTATTCTTTTCTTTTTGTTTTGCTTTTCAATACTTTTCCATACGCTGTTAATTTCATCGTCAAGGTGTACCGTTTTGTCAATTTCGGTTTTTGAAAGTGATAAAATACGATTGCATTTATCGCAAGTACGGCAATGCTCCTCAATAAATTTTCTGCTTTCATCACTTGCGGTATTATCGGAATACAAAGGAATTAAATCACGCACTATGTTGCAGTTCTTATTCATTATCATCACCAAGCCTTTCCAATAATCTGACTTTTGCACGGTAATAGGTGACTCGTACCCATGTTTCTTTTTTGCCGAAAATTTCGGCAATTTCCTTATATGACAGCTCTGCAAAAACTTTTAAAATAAAGACCTCACGATACGGTTCATCAAGAATATGCAGATATTTATGTATTCGCAATGCCGTGTCTTTATCCGAAAGCTTTTCTTCTAAATTGCTGATGTCGGCAATTTCTGCATTGTCAAAACCATCAATTTTCTTTTGCTTACGCAGATATTTTAAATATTCGTTTTTGGCAATGGCACAAAGCCATGTTGAGGGCTTGTACTTTTTGTTGTAGCTTTTGTAATGTTCAAATGCTTTAAGAAAAGTTTCGGCAGTCAATTCCTCTGCAAGGTCGCTGTTTTTACAGAGATTAATCAGAAATCCGTAAACTGTTTTAAAGTTTTGTCTGTAAAATTCTTCAAATGGCACTTTGTCACCTCCCGTATATTAAATCCGCAAATTGCTGTTTTGTTACAGTACATTGAAATTTTATCATAAAAATTTTTTCTGTTCAATGTTTTGCAACAGACAACCTCTTGTCTACATATAAATTACCGAGGTGGTTAGGTGAAATATCCGGAGTTATCGTGCGATGTTTATGCTGAGGTTGACGGTGAGAATGTTTTACTGATTGAAATTGACAGAGAGGGCAGAGCAAAGGTTTATCATGAGAATTTAGGCATTGACGGGGTGCAGAAAATTTTTGAAGAAATCAACTGCAACATTGAAAGCTACATAAAATATTTCGGAATAAAATAAAACGCCCTCCGTTTGGAGAGCGGAATTCTGTGAATTTACAAATTATCAAAATTAATCTTCGTCATCGCTGTGGGCATGGTCATACAGCTTTTGAATATCATCGGGAAGATTGTTCGGGAGCATTTCGTTGATTCTGTCCTCGTTTCCGTCAGCAATGGCAGTATCGTAGTACCAGCACTTAAAGCGGAGCATATCAAGCGCCTTTTGAAGACGCTCAATTTCCTTTTCTACGGTTTTTTTCTGATTTTCAAAAAGCTCTCGCCTTTGCGGATAGGACGAACTGCCCTCGGCGCACCATTGCATAAATTTTCTTATTTCCCTGATTTCAAGTCCCGATTTTTTGAGGCAGTCAATTATGCGGAGTGTTTCAAGCTCTCTGTCGGAAAATCTGCGGATACCCGACACCCTCTCCATATGCGGGAAAAGTCCCTCTTTATCGTAGTAACGCAGGGTTGAAACAGGAATACCGCACATCTGAGATACCTGACCGATTGTGTACATAAAATCACTCCGAAACATTCTAAAAGGTCTTGACCTAAAGCCAAGTTTATCTGTCAATACAATCATACTGCATAATGATTTGGATGTCAATTGAATTGTTTTTTGAATAAAAAATTAACGGAGCAGATTTTAATTTCTGCTCCGTGTTTGTTAGGAAAATATGCTTGCCACATTGATTCCGTTTGTGGTTATGTTTAATATTATTCCGATTACGGTCATCGGGATGATTATGACTGAAAAAAATTTAAAGAATGATCCCGCACTGGAAAAAAATTCAGTGCCTTTGGTATAGACAAAAGGTGATTTTACAAATTTTTCGGCTATGGGTGATTTGGAGATGTAGTAGAATTGTCTTGATACTGTAATGCCGAAGTGGGCGAACATTATACTGTTCCACACATTTCCCGCCTTGCCGATAAAGCCCATAAACGGCAAACAATAGAATATGTACAGTGCAATGAACAGCAATATCGGTCTGAGAAAAGTTATTTTTGAGGTGGGATAGTTACATCCCAAAACATTAACCATACTGAGCAAAATTAGGACAAACAGGATTATCAGAACAATAATGCCTATTACATTTTCGTGTGTAATATTAGTGCCGCAATTTTGGAGTATGGCAATTGTCAAAAGCAAGATAGCTGCGATACCAGTGTACACAAAATCAAAAATCATTAGTTGCTTTTTCATATAAATCTCCGTGTTTTAAAATATATGCTGAATATACCATATTTTTTGACATTATACAATACTATTGTTATTTAATTGGAATAAGTCACATATTGAACACTTTTTACTTGTTGAAATTGCATATAAAAAGAATGCAAGGCACGAAATTGCACCTTGCTTTTTGGGAAGATATATTAATGTAACTTGTTGTTTTGATTATTTCTTTTCGAGAACATTGAGGAAATCTTCAATTTCGGCAAGCCTTTCTTTTGCAAGATTTTTGCCGGCGTTATACGCATCGTCAAGCACATCCGTGTTCATCTCAAATGATTTTACATACTTGTGTGACGGGCGGAGTACCATAAGTATGCCGTCCTCCTCAAGCTGTTTCATTCTTTTGCATTGCTCATTATAGCGGTCAAATCTCGTCATAAGAGCGTTGATGAGGTTCGGATAGTCCTTGTATTTTTTGTTGATTAAAAATTCAAACTTGCGATAGTCCGTGCAAGGCTCATTTTCGGGCTTTGTCAAAAGCACAAGCACACGGGAACAGCCCTGTTCAAACGCACGGTCAAAGGGAACAGCGTCGGCAATACTGCCGTCAACATACTTTCCGCCCTCAAATTCGCTTATCTGATAGAGAATAGGAACTGTGCAGGACGCTCTTACGGAATCAAGCAATCGCTGTTCGCTTTTGTTCTCGGAAAAATATTTTGCCTTGCCTGTTACGCAGTCGGTTGCCACAAATTCGCAGTTTGTATCTGACGCAAAAAATGTATCAAAATCGAACGGATAGTCCTGATAAGGAAATCTGTAAATCATATTGTCAAGATCCATTGAAAGAAAACCGAGAACCGAAAAATCACCTGTTCTGTGGGGCATAATAACCCTGCGGGAACGACCTTTCTGTTTTGCGGTAAAATCAAGAGCAACTTCAGCTCCCGCCGAAACTCCTGCAACATAGTCAAAGTGTATTTTGTTTTCAAGCAGACAGTCGGTTATACCGGCGGTAAAAATTCCTCGCCTTGCTCCGCCTTCAATTATCAGACCTGTCATAAGGACCTCCGTTGACTCAAAAAAATTTTGGTGCTATAATCAAACTGTTTTATGGGGTGATAGTATGGACGCTAATGTGACTGACCTTCGCATTGTAAAAACAAGAACCAATATAAAAAATTCGCTGATTGATTTGCTTGCCGAAAAAAATGTTTCCAAAATCACGGTGACTGAGCTTTCAGAAAAGGCGATGATTAACCGCAAAACCTTTTACCGCCATTATCACACGGTTCAGGATGTTGTCGATGATATCAATTACGATATGATCAACGATGTTATCAGCCATGCGAAAAAATCCGACCGTGACGGCAACAATCTTGTGAATCAGCTGAATTTTATCGGTATTTCCATTGTTGAAAATAAAGAACAGATTAATAAAATTCTGAAAAATTCTCCCGAGGTGTTCGGCTCGGGACGCTCTGTTGAGCTTTTGAAAAGATTTATCGAGGTTTCAATAAGACCTGTGCTTAATTTTAAAAATGAAACAAAACTCAAATACCTTGTTGAGTTTGTCGTTTCGGGATTCATCTCGGTTTATGTCCGTTGGTTCAATGACGGCTGTGCAGAAAGCTCCGAAAAGCTTGCAGACGCTGTCAACGAGTTCGTTCTCGGAGCATTGTCCGAATATGTTCGCCCGAAAAGCTGATTAACTCATTTTCCAATGAGCCTTAGTAATTGCCTCGAATCCTTTGGGGGAGAGAATAGGCTTTGAAATTTTTTTCATTGTTTCGTCGCAAAGACAGCGGTTTTCGCAGAATTCCCTGCCTGCCTCCGTGATTGAATCAAGGTATGCCTTTCTCTGCCTTTCAGCTTTTTCTGCAATAAAAAGCTCGCCCTCGGGACATTTTATCATCGTGTAATTGCCGTTACCGCAAATCAAATCAAGCTGTTTTGTAAGTGCGGGATACATCGGTTCGGCACTCACATAGCCGCAAGTTGTAATAACCAAAAGCCTCTTTTCGTGCATTGTTTCATCACGCAGTTCATGGAAAGAGGCTTCTTTGTCCTCGGCAACATTTCCCGAATAGGGGAGCATATACGGCAGACATCTGTCGGTTAATGCTTTCATCTGTGACGGCATACCGAAAAAGTAGAGCGGAAAGCTCTCAATGATAATATCGGCAGAATTAATCTTTTCATAGATTTTCTGCATATCGTCCTTTATAACACATTCGCCGGGTGTTCTGCTCCAACACGAAAAGCAACCCATACACGGCTTGATTGTTTCCTTTTTAACCGTGATATATTCAACTTCCGTATCGGCTGAAAAGCCGTCAAGAAATGCTTTTGTAATGTTGAGAGTATTGCTTTTTTCGCCCTTTGGACTACCGTTTAATACGAGAACCTTCATAATCACTCCTGTGACGGCTTGTAAACCGCATTTTTATCCATTGTGGTAAACAAAAGATTTCCTTTTGCCCTCACTTCATCGTCAACCTTGATGACACACGCAAATTCAAATGCCGACTTTGTTGATATTGTAACATTTACGCTGATGACAAGCGTATCACCCGGAATAACGGGGCGGAGCATTTTGAAATCCTTGACTTTGAGAAGAACATACAGCTTGTCCTCCTCAACGCTTTCGGGAGCAAATACAAGACTGCAAAGCTGTGCCGCAGATTCAATGAGCAATACTCCAGGCATAATCGGTGTGTCGGGAAAATGACCTGCAAAATACGGCTCGTTCACCGACACATTTTTAATACCTGTTGCCGAAACATTCGGCTCAAGCTCGGTCACCCTCTCAATCATCTGAAAGGGTGGTCTTTGTTTTATTCTTTGATTGATTTCAAGCAGATTCATCATAAGCTGAGTCCTCCGTCAAGCACAAGCACCTGACCTGTCATATATGAAAAATCGTCACTGCAAAGCTGTCCGACTACATTTGCGACATCCTGAACTGTGCCGAATCTCTTTTCGGGAATAGCCTCAAGATACTTTTTCTGCAATTCTTCGGGAATGCCGTTCATCATTTCGGTTTCGATAAAACCCGGCGCAACTGCGTTTACTCTGATTCCGTACTTTGCAAGTTCCTTTGCAAGCGTGTGTGTCATAGCGTTTACCGCACCCTTTGTTGCACTGTAAACCGACTGACCTTCAACTGCAAGAACAGAGCTTACGGAAGAAATGTTGATGATGATTCCGCTCTTTTTGCGGAGCATTTTAAGCGATGCCTGTCTTGCACAATTGAAATATCCTTTGATATTAATGTCAAGACTTCTTTCAAGTGACTTGTCCTTAATCATCAAAAGGTAAGCGTCGTCAACCACACCTGCGTTGTTGACAAGCACATCAATTCCGCCGAAATCCTGCTGAATACTGCGGAACATATCCTTTACTTCGTCAATATCTGCCGTGTTTGCCTTGTAGGCAACGGCTTTTCTGCCGAGTGCTGTAATTTCGTCAACAGCCTTTTGAGCCATTTCCAAATTTGAATTGCAGTTCACGGCAATGTCATATCCAAGCTCTGCAAGCTTTAAAGCGCAAGCCTTGCCAATGCCCCTTGATGAACCTGTTACAAGAGCGGTTTTGCTCATATTTACCTCCGATTTTTACGCTTTCTTCAGGATTACGGCAGAGTATGTTCCGCCCGCACCCATTGAAAGAGCAAGTCCGTATTCGTAATTTTTCTCGCTGTCAGAAAGAAGCTCAGCCGCATATGCCGCTGTCATTGCGCTTGCTGCGGCTCTTGCATTGCCGATTTCCTGCGATACATCATAGCAGGGCATAAGCGTCTTGATAATCTTCCTGTCGTCACAACATACAAAGTCGATATCGTCTGCCTCAATGCCGGCATTCATACAAGCCTTTTCGATAACCTCAACAACAGCATTGCTGTCAACCTCTGAGTTGTCATAAGATACAGGGCGGTGAGCCTGTGCATAACCCTTAATTTCTGCATACTTGCGTGCATTTCTGCCGTTTGCACTTTCCTCTGTTTCAAGAACGAGAGTTACAGAGCCCTCACCGAGCGGTTTTTCAAGCAATTCGGCCTTTGTATAGAGTTCAAGGTTTGTCTTTGTATTTTCATCGGTACCTGCGGCAAGCATAACGCTTTCGTTGCCGTCTGCAAGAATATCAGCGGCATAGCAAATACTCTGCAGTCCTGCCTGATTGCCGTTTGCAACAGTTGCGTTGTAGCCCTTGATGCCTGAGAAAATGCTCAGATAACCGCCTGCGGCATTGTAAACCGTATTCGGGAATGAAAAAGCACTGCCCTTTTCGGTACCTCTTGTGATTGCCTTTTTCTGGAAATCAACAATTTCGGTCATAGGGCCGTCAGCCGTGCCGATTACAATACCTGTTTTATATTCGTTGTCCTTGTCAATTTTAATGTCAGCGTCTGCAAGTGCGTCCATACCGCTCAAAAGCTGGAGCTGGCTGAAACGGTCAAGCTTTCTGTAAAATGCAACCTTTATTCCGTGTTTGTCATAATCCTCGGAGGTAAGATTGCAGTTAAGGCTGTGTTCGTCAGTCTTTGTGCCTGTAAGCTTTGAAATGCCCGTAATGTAAATTTTTTCATTTTTACTGTTGTCGGGAATATCATGCTCGTTGTCCGAGAAAATGATGCTTGCGTTGTTGCCGCCGAATGCAAATGAGTTTGACATTGCATAGTGAACATCTTTTGTGTGGCTCTTGTTCGGAATAAAGTCAATGTTGCCCGCCTTTTCGGAAAGCACCTTCAAATCCTCATCGGAGTAGCCGATTGTAGGCGGAACGAGATTTTCTTTTATTGCTTTTACGGAAAATACAGCCTCAATTGAGCCGGCCGCACCAAGGCAATGACCTGTCATAGATTTGGTTGAGCTGACAGAAAGGTGGTTGTTGCCGTCAAAAAGTGTGTGAAGTGAAAGAAATTCAGCCTCGTCATTTTTGGCAGTACCCGTTCCGTGTGCGTTTATGTAGTCGATATCGTCAAAACTAAGAGCAGAGCTTTCAACAGCCCTTCTGATTGCACTCATCTGACCTTCACCGTCGGGACGGGGAGCGGTAATGTGGTAAGCGTCACTGCTTACACCCGAACCGAGAATTTCACAGTAAATCTTTGCGCCTCGTTCAACAGCGTGTTCGTAGCTTTCGATTACAAGAATACCCGAACCCTCGCCGAGCGTGATACCTGTGCTGTGATTGAACGGGGAACAGGCGTTTTCGTCAAGCGCATGGAGAGCGTGGAAACCGCTGAATGCGAGTGAAGAAAAGCTGTCCGAACCGCCTGCGATGAACACATCCCCCTTGCCCTCACGGATAAGGTCACAGGCATAGCCGATGCTCATTGTGCCTGCCGCACAAGCGTTGACGATGTTTGCGGTAATGCCCTCAAGTCCGAAATGAGCGGAAACATTGTTGGCAATTGCCGAAGCACCCATTTTGAAAATATCTTCTTTTTTACCGCCGTCACCCTTGATTTCGTCTGTGTAATATTTGTCAATGCTTGCCGCACCGCCTACACAACTGCCAAGAATAACACCGATGTTCTTTTCGGATGCGTCAATGTTTGCATCTTCAAAAGCCTCGTTTGCGGCATGAATACAGAGAAGGGAAGAACGGTCATAGTTTTCGGGAGAAAGCTCTGACGATGCCTTGTCAACCTCTGCACCCTTGTGTGCATAACAGTTTGAGGTGTCAACCGACTTAACCTCATCAATGCCGGAGTGACCGAGTGTTACGGCATCCCAGCAATCCTTTACATTGTCACCGACGCCGCAGATAAGTCCGAGTCCTGTGACAACACATCTCTTTTTGTCAGCCATATTAACCCTGCTTGCTTTCTACATATTCTGTAAGTGCTCTGATTGATTGGAAGTGCTCACGGTCTGCACCTGTCATATCAATACCGAAAAGTGTGTCGATGCCTGCAACGATTTCGATTGAGTCGATTGAGTCAAGACCGATTTCGTCACCGAAAAGTTCTGAATCGTATGTAAGAATGTTTTCGGGAATTCTAAGGTTTTCTACGAGCATTTCCTTAATCTGATCTGCAATAGCATTGTTCATTTTAATTACCTCACTTAAAATTTTGATTTTTTTGATTTTATTATAAATTTTCCGAAGAAAAATCTTCTTTGTAATAAACCTTGCCTTTGCCGTATTTTTCTTCAAGCTCAAGATAAAGTTTTTTGACCTGCTTTTCGGCTTCGGCACTAATTTCTTTTGCATATTTTGAGTAGCGAACATTTTCGGGACATTCGGATTTTATCGGATTGCCGATTAAAATTTTCTGCCTCTTTCCAAAAAGAATTTTATACTCACCCAAAGATGCAATCGGGATTATGTCAAGACCTTTTTTCGCCGCAAGCAATGCCGCACCGGGCTTGAACGGGAGCATTTTGCCTTCTCTTGCAATTCCGCCCTCGGGGAAGATAAGCATTGAATATCCGTTTTCAACCGCACCCTCACTTTGCGCATACCAGTTTGTGTCCATGGTGTCAAAGTCAACGGGAATACTGCGGCAAATTCGGATAAACGAGCCTGTTCCGCTCTTGTCGTACCAGCTTTTTTTAACAAGCATATACGGCTTGTATCTGCTGAGTACAGAGCTTATCACAACTCCGTCAAAGTGGTGAGTGTGGTTGCATACAAACACAACAGGCTTGCCCTTGAGGCTCTTTTTAAGGCTCTTGTCCTTCCATTCAACCTTCGGGCGAATAAGAAGATGCACAAGACCTTTTACAAATTTTATGAATGCAAGCTGTCCTGTATTTTTATGATAATTGTACTCCATACTCTTTACCCTCGTTTTTTTAAAATATTATATTTTTATTTAAAAAAATTCAACGGTCAAATGAATTTTGCGTGTGTCTTATGCAACATTCTGTCGAATTTTGTGGCATAAAATATATGGGAATTATTATGGAATATTTTTCTTTTTAGCTTTTTTAGAAATGTTGACGGCTGTTGTTTATGGTGATATAATCATAGAAAAGAATTTTGCCTTTGAATCAAGGTAAACAAAGGAGAAACCTATGAAAAAAGTAATTTTAACAGGTGACCGTCCTACGGGCAGACTTCATGTCGGTCACTATGCAGGTTCGCTCAAGGAGAGAGTAAAGCTCCAGAATTCAGGCGAATATGATGATATATACCTTATGATTGCAGACGCTCAGGCTCTTACTGACAATGCCGAGCATCCCGAAAAGGTAAGACAGAATATTTTGCAGGTTGCGCTCGACTACCTTGCCTGCGGAATAGATCCGAACAAGTCAACAATTTTTGTTCAGTCAATGATTCCCGAGCTTACGGAGCTTACTTTCTATTATATGAACCTCGTAACCGTGTCCCGTGTTCAGCGTAACCCCACCGTTAAGGCAGAAATTCAGATGCGTAATTTTGAGGCAAGCATTCCTGTGGGATTTTTCTGTTATCCAATCAGTCAGGCGGCTGATATCACGGCATTCCGTGCAACTGCCGTTCCTGTCGGCGAGGATCAGCTTCCGATGCTTGAACAGTGCAAGGAGATTGTTCACAAGTTCAATTCCGTTTACGGCGAAACTCTTACGGAACCGCAGATTATTCTTCCGAGCAACAAGGCTTGTCTGCGACTGCCCGGTATTGACGGCAAGGCAAAGATGAGCAAATCCCTCGGCAACTGCATTTATCTTGCAGAAGAACCCGAGGATATCAAGAAAAAGGTTATGTCAATGTTTACCGACCCGAATCATCTTCGTGTTGAGGATCCCGGCAAGGTTGAGGGCAATCCCGTGTTTATCTATCTTGACGCATTCTGCCGTGACGAGTATTTTGCGGAATTTTGGAATGATTACAGCTGTCTTGACGAACTCAAGGCTCATTATCAGCGTGGCGGACTCGGTGATGTCAAGGTTAAGAAATTCCTTAACAATGTTATGCAGGAGGAGCTTCGTCCTATTCGTGAACGCAGAAAAGAATGGGAAAATCATCTTCCCGATGTTCTCGATATTCTCAAAGAGGGCAGTAAGGTTGCAAAGGAAACTGCCGCAAAAACACTTGAGGATGTCCGTCATTCTATGAGAATCGATTATTTTACAGACAATAATCTTCTTAAATAATTTAAAATTCAATATGTAAAATACAGGTCGGAAGGACAGAAATCAAAAATTCTGTCTTTCCGATTTTTCTTATGAAAAAATTATTGCGAATTGACTCAAAATTGTTGAAAAAATAAAAATATTATGCTATTATTGCGTTGAAAACACCCCGTTTTAAGGAGGATACATTATGATTGACGCAAGAAAGTATACGCTTGATTCTGTTAAAAAGCTGACCGATTACAGCGATTTTAACCTTTATAAAATGGATATATACTACGATTACAGCATTGATAAAATCATTGACAGAGGGATTTTTGATGATGAGTCGGCTCTCGGTGCAATTTTGCAGGAGGTTCTGCCCGATTATCCCGTCAATCTTAAAATGCCGAATTTCGGGTGCAGTGCCTTTACAATGAAAAATCCCGACAGCGTAATGATGGGGCGAAACTATGATTTCAAGAACGACACCTCGTCAATGCTTGTGTATTGTTCGCCAAAGGAAGGCTACAGGTCGGTTGCGTTTGCGGCACTTGATAATGTAGGTGCAAACAACCCCGAGTTGAGTGATGAAACAAGGCTTGCAACCTTGCTCTCACCGTTTATCAGCCTTGACGGAATCAATGAAAAGGGCGTGTCAATCGCAGTTCTCACACTTGACAGCAAGCCCGTCCGTCAGCAAAGCGGAAAGCCTGTTATCGCCACAACGCTTGCAATCCGTCTTATACTTGACAGAGCTGCGTCAACCGAAGAGGCGGTTACACTTTTTGAAAAATACGATATGTTCGCCTCAAGCGGAAGAGATTATCACTTTTATGTTACCGATTCAAACGGTGACGGTCGTGTTATTGAGTACGATTGCAACAGCGATGACCGAAGGCTTGTTGTTACAAAATCGCCTGCCGTTACAAACTTTTTTGTGATGTACAAAAATTTTGTAAAGCCTTATCAGAAAAACGGTGTTTACGGTCACGGCAGAGAGCGGTATGATAAGATAATGAATGTTCTTGAAAAGAATAATAGTTACACAAAAGAAACAGCATGGGAGGCTCTTGTTTCGGCATCACAAGCACCGAATCCGAACGATATAACAAGCAATACTCAATGGTCGATTGTTTATGACAACACAAACCTTACCGCTGATATTTCAATCCGCCGAGATTGGAACACGGTGACAAAATATTCGCTAAAAGAAAATAAAATTACGGAATAAAAAAACAGGGAAGAAACCGAAAAAAGTTTCTTCCCTTTTATAATGTCCGATTCAGTTTTTGCCGTGCAGCATAACATCCGCCGTGAAAATCCCGTTTTCGTGAGAAAATCTGCAATAACCGCCGTCTTTTTCGGCAATTCTGCGTACCGACTGCGTACCGATACCGTTACCGTTTCGCTTTGACGAACCGAAAAATCCGTCCTTTTCGGTAATCTCTCCGTTGAAAGCATTCTCTACGGAAATAAGCAATATCTTTTCGGAATGCGGACGGGCATACATTTTAATCTGCCGTTTATCTCTGTCAAGCTTCATGCTCGCCTCAAATGCATTTTCAAGCAAATTTGCGATTACAAGACAGATATCGGATTCCGAAACTGTCAACTTTTCGGGGATGTCAATTTTTAGTTTAAACGGAATACCATTGCTCTTGTATTTTGAATAATAATGACCGATAATCGCATTAACAGCGTGGTTTTTACAGAGTACAAGCTCTGTGTCAGGAATATTCTGCGATGCTGACGAAAGGTATTTTTCAAGTTCTTCCCAGTTCTTTTGCTCGGCAAGAGCATTAAGTACGGCAAAGTGATGTCGCATATCATGCCGTGCCTGACGGGTTTCTTCAATAGCGACTTTTAATGCGTCATACTGTGCCCTCTGCATATTCAAAAATTGATTTTTCTGAGCAAGTTTGTTATTGCGGTTCAGACTTTTTGCAATAAAATACAGCAAAGCGTAGAAAATGAGCAACAGCACAAGAAGTGATACGCTGATAACAATGTAACCCTGCATAATTCTTCCTGTATGGAGAATGTTAGGATTCCATGGAATTATAAAAAAGTTGAGCAAGATGAATATTATCGGTAAAATCCAGAATACATACCATGTCTGGGCAATGTTTTCATCATCGAGCAGTTCACTCACACCGTGTGTTGCAGGATACCATGCAAGAATTACAAACATCCAGCATAGAATATTGAACAGCACAGCCGATTTAATTTCAAACCACGGCGTTGTGTTCTGCGGAAATGTTATCGAATCAACCGCCCGTGTAATGCTCGCAATGCAGGCAAACACTCCGCATACCGCAAGTAACACACTCACCGATTTCCACATGGATGTTTTGAGTGAACAACAGTATGCTGCCGAAAGAGCAAGCACTATCGGTATTGCAAGCACAAACGATTTCAGATTGTATCTGTAACAAACAAAACCGCACAATGTACAAAGGCACACAAGTGATAAAATCATCACAGGAAACAGCCTGAGCTTGGATACCTTGAGATGTTTTTTTATCGGAAGATATGCAAGTACAACACCGGGGATGATTGCACCGAGTTCAATCATCGGGCAGAAAACATTTGTCAATGCAAATCCCTCCTGCCGAAAATATATTCGCCAAAGGTGCTTTTTGCGCTTTTTACAAGACTTCGACTTATGGAGATTTTTTCACCGTTGTCAAGAACAAATTCATTGCCGTTCATATCCCTGATGTGTTCAAGATTTACTATGATTCCTCGGTTGCACACAAAGAAATTATCCCCGTCATCAAACAGCATTACAAATTCGGCAAATGTACTGCGCACAGACTTTTCGGATTTGTCCGTACAATGAATATGTATGCAGTGCTTAAAATGCTCGGCATACAAAATGTCGCAAAGCTTTATACGCAACGAGTTACTTGCAGAGGGTATTTCAATGTATTTTTCTTCAACGGAAATTTTCTGCGAAATTTCATCGAGCAACATATCAAGCTCGTCATCACTGTACGGCTTCACAAGATAGTGCAATGCCCGAACCCTAAAACCTTCAAGTGCGTGGTCGGTTGATGTGGTTGTGAAAACAAGCAGACAATCTTTGTCAAACATCCTTAGCTTTTGTGCCGCATCAATTCCGTTTTCCTTTTCCATATATATATCCATAAAAACAAGGTCAAATCTGTTCTGCATTGCCTCATTCAGAAAATCAGTTCCGTTACCGTATCCGCAAATTTCAATATCATATGACCTTGAAAATGAGCTTTGAGAAAGTCTTTTGCAAAGTTCATTTCGCTCATTTTCGCAATCATCAACTATTGCAATCCTCATACCGTACCTCCTGCATAATTATCACTCTTATTGTATCACATAATATCGCAAACAGTGACTTTAATTTGCATTTCGTGACAAAAATTTTCACTTTGTGCCAAATGTATGGACTAAATGACAATTATTTATTATAATTCAGCTTAAACCAAAAAATCATGGACAGATAAAAACACGGAGAAAATATTCTATGATTAACAAAAAGAAAACGGGGCTTTGCCTTGCTTTGGCGGCAACATTGATTGCCTCGTCTGCACTTTGCGGATGTCAGCAGAGCGACAACAGTACATCCGCAAAATTCAACAGCGATGTAAAGGATGCGTCAAAATATACGGCTGACGAAAACGCACAGGTGTATAAGACCCTTGACTTTTCCGATGAACAGGAAAAGGAATTTGCAAAAAAAGGCTTTATAACAGCACCCGACAAACTCGAAATCAAAACCGAGAACGGAACTGTTGCATGGAGCCAGTCGGCATATGATTTTATCAGAAACTCGTCAACTCCCGACAGTGCAAACCCAAGCCTTTGGAGAAACACGGAGCTTAACTCGCTTTATGGACTTTTTGAAGTTGTTGACGGTGTTTATCAGGTCAGAGGCTACGATGTTGCCAATGTAACCTTTGTAAAGAGCAACAACGGCTGGATTGTTTTTGACTGTACAACAAGCTCCGAAACTGCAAAGGCGGCGCTTGAACTTCTTGAATCAAAGTTCGGCAAGGCGCATATTGCCGCTGTTGTTGTAAGCCACGCCCACATTGACCACTACGGCGGTATCGGCGGACTTATTGACGAAAAGGATGTTGCCGATTCATCACTTCCGCTTGACGAGCAGATTAAGTCCGGCAAAACGCTCATTATCGTTCCCGAAGGCTACGAAAAGGCTGTTATGGAAGAAAATGTTTTTGCAGGAAACGCAATGAAACGCAGAACCAACTTTCAGTACGGATCATTGCTTGATAAGGGCGGTAAGGGCAGCTTGTCGGTAGGTATCGGTCTTACCCCTTCAAGCGGCACAACAACATACATTTCACCGTCTTATGAGGTAAAGAAAGCTACCGAAACCATCAAGGTTGACGGTGTTGAAATGGTGTTCCAGCTTACTCCCGACACAGAATCGCCTGCCGAGATGAATACCTATATTCCAAAATACAAGGCGTTGTGGATGGCAGAAAACTGCTCCGGCACAATGCACAATCTCTATACGCTCCGTGGCGCAGAGGTTCGTGACGGCAATGCGTGGGCGCAGTACATTATGGAGGCAAAGGAGCTTTTCGGAGATAAAACCGAAGTTGTTTTCCAGGCTCACAACTGGCCGCATTGGGGCAACGATGTAATCAATGACTACATGGCAAACACAGCCTCTGTCTATAAGTACATATTCTCACAGACACTTATGTACATCAATCAGGGCTATACATCAACCGAAATTGCCAACATGATTGAACTCCCCGATGAACTCAACAAGATTTGGTACACTCGTCAGTATTACGGAACTCTCAAGCACAATGTAAAGGCAGTTTATCAGAAGTATATGGGTTGGTATGACGAAAACCCCATTCATCTTGATGAGCTTGAACCGACTGAATATTCTAAGAAGCTTGTAGAGTATCTCGGCGACACAGACAAGGTTCTTGAAATGGCTAAAAAAGACTTTGACAAGGGAGAGTATCAGTGGGTTGCACAGATTACGAACACACTTGTATATGCAGATCCCGAAAATAAAGACGCCCGCTATCTTTGCGCAGACGCACTCGAACAGCTCGGCTATCAGGCTGAAAGCGGTGCATGGAGAAACGCTTATCTTACAGGTGCTTATGAGCTTCGTAACGGTACAAAAAATTATCCGAATTCCGAAGGTTCAGGTGCAACAGCTCTCGGTATGAGTACCGAAACAATGTTGGATTATCTCGGAATCTGTCTTGACGAAAAGAAGCTTGAAGATCAGAACCTTGTAATCAATCTTGAAGTGACCGATAAAAACGCAAAATATCTTCTTCGCATAAATCACGGTGTGCTTATCTATTCACAGGAAAAGTGGAGCGATAAGGCTGACGCAACAATCAAAACCAAGAGCGCAGGTATTCTCGGCATTGCACAGAACAATCAGAAACTTATGGACGCCGGCATTGAAAAGGTTGAGGGCAACAGTGACATCATCAAAACCCTTACATCAAGCGTTGCCGAATTCCCGCTGTATTTCAATATTATTGAACCCTAATTAAAGTATGAGGTGACTATGAAAGTATTTAATTGTATTTTCGGCATATTGTCGATAATAGGCGCAATTTATTGTATGTTCTATCCGGGACTTACCTTCCTTAATACCGGTTGGATAGTGACAATTCTTCTCGGAGTGTGGGGAATATGCTCTGTGATTGACTACTTTGCAAAACGCAAAAAGGCAAAGGCTGAACAGAGTGAAGCGATAATGGGAACACTCGGTCTTGTTGTCGGCATTGCAGCGGCAGTAATTTCAATTCTTGCTATGTTTATGCCGGGCATAAGACTTATGTTTGATGTTATCATTCTCTGCATTTTCTCAGGTTGGCTTGTAGTGGACGGTATCTCGTCCGTTGCAATGTCATTCAAGGTCAAAAAAGCATCTTCCTCAGGTGCATGGCTTATTCCGCTTTTCTGCGGAATACTCGTCATAATCGGCGGTATCTACGGATTTTTCCACCTTATATTTGCCGCACAGACAATCGGATTTATGATTGGTGTCCTTTTGTCAATCTACGGTGTAAAGCTTATTCTTTCGGCATTTGAAAAGCCGAGCGTGTAAGATACTTATCTTGTTTTCTTCTCTTTTTAAGAAAAGTATGATAACCCCAAAATCCCGAACCTTCAGAGTATTGCATCTTTGAGGGTTCGGGGCTTTATGAGGAATCAAAAACAGAGGTGTCATTTTTCTGTTTGATGCATAAAATATCAGTGTAGAAATTTTCCGTTAAATTTTGTTATTAAAATGCAAATTCAGTATTGACAAATGAATTTTATTATGATAGAATAATGCCTGTTGAGTGACATTGCTCAGTATTCGGCGACATAGCCAAGTGGTAAGGCACGAGTCTGCAAAACTCTGACGCCCCGGTTCAAATCCGGGTGTCGCCTCCAAAACGGAAAGCACTTCTTAACGGGAGTGCTTTCCGATTATAAAAATGTGGGAGCATAGCTCAGCTGGGAGAGCATCTGCCTTACAAGCAGAGGGTCACA